>Ga0265797_10000006_pt1 | contig 555427 bp, 542 predicted proteins | sample P2T30metagenome_FD_192433 | JGI IMG/M metagenome (GOLD analysis project Ga0265797, IMG submission 192433) | Plant litter microbial communities from East Loma Ridge, Irvine, California - P2 T30 | ecosystem: Environmental > Terrestrial > Plant litter > Unclassified | place: USA: California...
GAACTGTTCGAAGAAGCCCCACTCATCATCAGATATCAGCTTGCGCACCAACTTCGTCTCCCACGTGGAGAAGAGCTTGAATCACAGACTGCCGATCAGCGGAATCCCTTTTGTCAACACGGCCTAACGACTATTCGCCTTCCAAGGATATCGCAGTCCGTATGCTGGAAATCGAGTTGCAAGTTAGTGGCGTAAATCCGGGGTGGACTCCAGCGTCCCGCGTTGATGCAGATAAAGTTCTCAGGACCGTTTATGCGCTTATACAGTATGTCGCGAAGAACCATGATATGGATAAACTATATGCTGATTTGTCAGTTATCAAATTCGATCATTGGGCAAAGCTGATCCAATACCCCGTCTATCTTCTGACCGGATTTGATCCTATGGAGCGTTCAAACCACTATGGGAAAATGGCAGATGCAGATGATATGTTCGAAATCATATCGGTTCTTGATAATGCTTACTCCGTTAATAACGAGGAAGATATCACGGATCAACCTTGTGCTTTCTTCGACACGAATGAAGGTTTGTCCGCAGCACTGGTTGCCCGTAACAAAAGTAAAAATACTTTCGCCCGTTCATTCTCCGGTCTGGCAAAAGAGTTGGACCGTGAATACCGCTACGGAGATTACATTCTCAAACGGACTGGTGACAGATCGACCAATGGACGCCAGAACCTTTTCAGCTTGATAAACACATCCCCGAAGAAACCGCAACATACAGCGACTATTGTGCAATTCAAAAAGAAGGCGAAGTTAACTACGTCCGAAGTGACATCTGCTTGGGCAAACATGTCATGAGTAAATTTAGGATAAGCCATTACACTTACAAAATCACCGACACCTACACATCTCAATTTTATTACGGAAGAAGCAGATGCGACGGCGACCCCCTTGACCATTGCTATTGGGGGTCCAGTGAATGGCCTAGATTTAACAAAAAGAAATATGGGCCAAATCTTCAAAAGGCACCAAAAGGGCGATTTGTAAAAACCATACTTAAAGTCAGTTTCAAGTTTGACGTTATCAAAGATCACGAAATCAAACTTTGTAAGTCCGAACAGGGCAATCCAAAGATGATGAATGTGGCATCTGGTAATAGGCGTTATAAATTCTACAATCAACTTCTCTATGGGGATATTGAGTATCAGCGAAGACGGTATGATGAGTTGTCGAATACCACACCGACATTCACTCGTTTTCATAAGGGAAACATGAATGAGGAAGCGTGGAAGTCAATAAGACGTAATGTATTTGATCCATTGAAATTGGTTGGTTGGTCATGACGCTTTACAGGATCACATCATCCAGCATGTCGCCCGCTCTACGGACGAGCGATGTAGTATGGGCATCATCAGGGAAGCCCTCAGAGGGCGATGTCATAGTCTTCCGGCATCCAGTCCTCCAACACGTCTCGTGCAAGCGTGTGAGCCGCGTAGAGCCAGATGGAAGCCTGTTTATGAGGGGGGACAACATGGGGCACAATGCCAGCTATGACAGCCGCCACTGGGGAAGTCTCGATCCGGCAAACGTCATTGGGATTGTTCGGTTACGGGTCTGGCCTCTTGGACGGTTCGGACGAATTTAAATTTGAAAAGCCCCATCCGATTAGGGATAGGGCTTCATTCATCTGCCGAACTTTTTCTTCATATAGTATCGGACAAGTCTGACAGTAATGAGGCTCAAGAAAGGTCCGATGCTTCCCCGCGACCGGAAGCCCATCAGATTGCCAAATCAGACTTCGCTTTATCTTCGCCATGCTCATCAACGTAGGCAGCGAACCAAGAAGGTTTTCTCCCGCGACCTGTCCACGTTTGGTCCGAATTGGCATCTTTAAATTTGGGTTCGGCAATGGTCTTTCCCTTACCTTTGCCCTTGGTGGAAGCGTCGTTCAGTAGGGTATGCAGATCGAACCCGAGTTCTCGCGCCCTGTTTTGCAACTCATCCAAAGCAGACTTGCGATTTTTCGTTTCCGTCTCTTTCAGTGCCCGTTCAACGTTTGCTTGAAGTGTCAGAAGATCGCCATGGTTGTAGGTCAGCATGTCTTCGTATGTCGGGATAGTTGCTTTAGCCATAATCGTTATCCTTAGAAGATGATGATTTTGAGTTACGTCTTACAGCGCGTTTGTCAACTGATATTCCATTCGTAGTCATCGCCTTCCACTCTGGATGTGGCACCTGCTTGGACACTAACCAAGATTTTCTCCCTATCATTGGGATTAGGAACGACTATTTGGACTGACCCATTTTTCAGATGGACTCGGAAGTGGGGCTTGGTCTTGAAACCGTGTTCCGCAGTGTGTCGCAAGTTTTCGATCACCCTTTCAGCTTCCTCACTTGGAAGACCCGATTTCCTTACAATATCAACTGCCGCGTCGGGCATCGATGGTTTCATTCCGACGACATACATATCGATTTTCGACACCACTTGCTTGATCCTGTCTGCCAGCATGAATCGATCCCCGCCGCCGTCCATCCGGAACAGGGCAACCATATCGTTCACTTCATCATCGGTAAGGTCTATACCCTGCGAAATGACAGTATCAAGTTCGGTTGTTTTCGATATTTTCTTATCCTCAAGAAGCTTATTCTGCCGCGTGATATCGATCATTCGGGCAGTGTATACTTCTTCAAGTTCGGGCTTGTCTTCGATCTTGATCAGGTAATTTTGGATTTTCGTTGATGCGGTTCTCAGTTTCTCATCTATGGAGGCAATCTGTTGGCGCAATGATGAAGCTTGATCATCCTGACGAACGCCAGAGACAAGGGACCGAAGATCGATATCCCGAACGAAGGTAAGGAAACTTCTTTCGAAATCGTCATAGCGCCAAGCTTTAGAAACACACCCCGAACCGTTCTTAGCGTTGATACAGGTGAGATACTTTCCACCTTTCGGTAACTTCCCTTTATCCACATGTCGCATGTTCCCTTCGCAGTAACCGCATTTCGCAAGATGAGTGAACAAGTTCGATTGCATTGGGCCGCGCTTACCACCCTGCCCTTGTGACCGCGAACGGCGACCCGCTTGAACTGCATTGAACAGGTCTTCCGAGATGATAGCAGGATAGTAATCCTGAACAGGCTTACCGACCGGAGTCCGCTTTCCATTTTTTTTGACATGAGGCTGATACTCCCCGAGGACAGCACGGTTGTTCAGTATCTTCGTGATGTAGCTTTCAGGCCATTTTTCGATACGACCGAACGTAGGGATTCCCTCAGAATTCAATTCTCGCGTGATGAGGTTTGAACCCTTCCCCTTGCTAGCAGCATCAAAGATACGCTGCACAATCTTCACCTTTTCATCATTCAAAATGAACATCTGACGATCATCTGAAAGGGTCATCCATGCAGGACAAAGAGTAGTAAGCTTCTTTTTGCCCGCCAAGTTGCGTTTGTTCTCCCACGCCTTGTGGACCCTTATCGCTTTCGTTTCGCTCTCCTCATTAGCCCTGATCATTACCGAGACAGCATAGAACAAAGAATATTGGCTGGATGCATCGTTAATATCGTATTTTTGACCATCCGAGATGGTGACGATGGTGATACCTGCCCCGCAAATTTGAGAGAAAATACCGACCGCGACCATCGGGTGTTGGCGGGAAAGCCTATCGAGCGACTCGATGAGCAAGTAGCTGCCCTTCGGAATTTTACCCGCGTCCACCGCATCCAGAAATCTCTTGAGTGCCGCACCGTCTTGGTTGTTGTTGCCTTTGAATGCGGACACGCCCAAGTCGTTAAGCTGGAAGTCTTCGATGAGATTTAGGCCGTTTGCTTCTGCATACTTGGCAGAACCTTCCTTCTGTCGCCTCAAGGAGTCGCCTGACAGTTGGGCATCCGATGAAAAGCGGATGTAGGAGTATGCGTTAGGCTTGTTCATCATCAGTTTCCCAGTGCTACTACCCGCTACTATAGCAGGTTAACCCGTAACACTATGCTGATGGTCGGCACGCCGGGGTCGGGCAAGTCGATGCTGGCCTCCTGCTTGCCCGGAATTCTGCCGCCTCTTTCGGCGGTGGAGGCTCTGGAGACCTCGACCATCCATTCCGTCGCGGGCCTGCTGAACGGTGGTATCCGGCGCGACCGTCCTTTTCGCACCCCCCATCACACGGCAACCGTCACAGCCATCACCGGCGGCGGGCGATCCGCCAGACCGGGGGAGATGAGCCTTGCCCATAACGGGGTCCTGTTCATGGACGAGTTTCCCGAATTCCCCCGTCAGGTGCTGGAAACCCTGCGCCAGCCGATCGAGACGGGGGAGATCATGGTGTCCCGTGCCGCCGCCCATGTCCGATATCCCTGCCGCTTCCTGCTGGTGGCGGCGGCAAACCCGTGCCGCTGCGGATACATGTCTGATCCTTCGCGTGCCTGTGCCCGCGTGCCATTGTGCGGGCAGGACTATATGGGCCGCATTTCCGGACCGCTGATGGACAGGTTCGACATCCGGATGGATGTGTCCTCCGTTCCGTGGACGGAAATGGACGGCCCCGCGACGGGCGAGACTTCGGCTGTCATCGCGGCGCGGGTGGCCACGGCGCGGGCGGTGCAGGCTGCGCGTTTCGCGGGCCACGCTGCCCGCACGAATGCCGAGGCGGAAGGCGTTCTGCTGGACGAGATCGCGACCCCCGACGATCAGGGTCGGGCCTTGCTGGGCCGTGTGGCGGAACGCTTCGGGCTGTCGGCCCGGGGCTATCACCGCATCCTGCGTGTGGCCCGGACGATCGCGGATCTGGATGGCAGCGACACCGTCCGTCAACCCCATGTGGCCGAGGCCGTGGGTTACCGCCTGTCTGGCGCCAAGGCGCTGGCGGCCTGAATCTGCGCCACGATCGCGCTCACGGGTTGATCGATGTCCACGGTCACGGACAGTTCGTCAGGACCGGGGGGCTGAAGGTCGGCAAGCTGGCTGGCCAGCAGTGCTTCCGGCATGAAGTGCCCCGTCCGGCCCTGCATCCGAGCGGCGATGACCTCCGGCTTGCCGGTCAGGTGAACGAACAGCACCGGACCCCGTGCCGCATCGCGCAGGCGGTCACGATAAATGCGCTTCAAGGAGGAACATCCCACGATGATCGGCGCATCCTCCAGCGCCGCCCCCACACGGTCGAGCCATGGCCAGCGATCCACATCCGTCAGCGGGATGCCTTCGGCCATCTTTCCGATCGCCTGTTCCGTATGAAGGACGTCGCCGTCCAGATAACGGATGCCTGTCGTGTCCGACAAGGCAACCCCGATGGTCGTCTTGCCACACCCGGAAACACCCATCAGCACCATTCGTGTCTTTTCCATGGGCTGGCAGCTAGGCCGCGCGAGGCCGTCCGCCACCACGTCGTGCACCCCCTGCACGGCGCGCATGCACAATGTCGCATGGTGATCGAACCTCGCAGCCCCTATTTTCCACCTATGAAGGAGAATGCCATGACCACCCCGACAACGCCCGTCCCGACAGATGCCGGAACCGCCGCCCTTGCCTATTACAAGCGCGACGCGGCACAGCCCGTCAAAGCGCCCGTGCCGTCGGATCTGGACCAGATGTTCGGCTATTACGCCGCCTGATGCCAATATTGCTGATCCTTGGCCTGATCGCGTTCTTCGTGCTGTCGTGGTGGTGGCACCGCAGCCGCACGTTGACGCGTGACTGCAGATGGCGCGAGGATCGGTCACGGGCACCGGAAGGCCGGTCCTTCTTCCACTGCGTTGCCTGCGGGGCCGGGACAGATCTTTCCAAAGGCGAGCAGCCCCGCCATTGCCTGCGCCAGCGGTAAGGCACCTCGGCAGGTATCGCCGGACGATCCGCACCAGCGGTCATACGGCGCTTCGTCAGCACATGACCGCTTGCCTGCAATCATCACTCGAATTGGCGGTCATGCCCCGAATGCCTGTGTCGCAATGACGGAAAGTTCGTAGGGTCAAGGCGGCAAGGTCCGGCGAATGCGTCCGTCATTCAGCAGTATCGTCCGATCGCGTTCATCTGGTGGTCGCCATAACGGTCACCCCAGGCGAAGCCAGACGGAAGAAGACGGTCGATCTCCTCCAGATCCGCAGCTGTCAGGGTCACGTCCAGCCATTGCGCCAGATGCTCGGCCGTGCGCGTGCCGGGAATCGGGATGATGTGATCGCCCTGTCCCAGCACCCAGGCCAGCGCCACGCCCGCCACCGACCAGCCCCGATCATGGCAAAAGGCGCGGAACGGTTCGATCGCAGCGTTGTTGGCCGAAAGGTTCGGCTCCACGAAGCGCGGATTGGTGTGGCGGAAATCCACCCCGGACCGGAAATCCTGCCGTGTCAGCGCCCGATCCCCGAACATGCCGCGCCCCAATGGCGAAAACGCGACCAGCGTCACGCCCAGTTCGGCACAGGTGCGGATCAGCCCAAGCTCCGGCAGCCGTGTCCAAAGCGAGTATTCGTTCTGCACCGCCGCCACCGGACATTCGGCATGGGCGCGACGCAGGGTATAGGGTGCGACCTCCGACAGGCCGTAGCCGGTGATCTTTCCTTCGTCGATCAGGCGGGACATGGTGCCTGCAACCTCCTCCACCGGAACCTTGGGGTCGTGGCGGTGCAGGTAGTAAAGGTCGATGTGATCGCGTTTGAGGCGGCGCAGCGATTCCTCCAGGCAGGCGCGAATATAGGGTTCGGAATTGTCGATGCTGCGCGGGGGTCCCGCGACAATGCCGCATTTCGTGGCGACCGTGACGTTCCTGTCGCCCCATTTGCCGATGACCTGTTCCGAAAGTCCAAGGCCATAGACATTGGCCGTGTCGATCAGCGTGATGCCTGCATCCCGCGCCGCGTCCAGCGCGCGGAGGGATGTCGCCTCGTCCGTTTCACCGAACATGCCGCCAAAGCTCATCGCGCCGAAGCCGATCTCGCCCACCATGGGGCCTTTCGCCCCTAGTTGCCGTTGTTTCATGGCTGCCCTTTCGCCGGATGCGTTCAATGATCGGGCAATAACGGTTCTGTCGCCGTGTCAGGTCCGTTCCCACCCTGCAAGATGGCGCAGCCCTTGGGTGACATCCGTGCGGATCGCCAGCCGCAACCCCGGTTCGTCCCCCGCCCGCAGCGCCGCAAGGATGTGGCGATGATGCGCGGGCGGCTCGTTCCGGCGCAAGCGGCTGTAAAGGGACCGCATCGTGGGGCCAAGCTGCAGCCAGACCGTTTCCAGTAGCGCAAGCATCGCGGGGGCCTGCGCGCGCAGATACAGCGTGCGGTGGAATTCGAGGTTGGTGCGGATATACCCCACGGCATCGCTTTTCGCGACCGCCTCCGCGTTGGCGGCGTTGATGGTCGTCAGCCGGTCGATCAGTGCGAAATGCGCGCGGGGCAACGCGCGGGAAGCCAGCTCCGGCTCCAGCAAGGACCGGATGGCGGCAAGCTCCTCGATCCGTTCGGGCGTCAGTTCGGGGGTGGCGACACGACCCGAAGATGAAAGCGTCAGCGCCCCTTCGGCCACGAGCCGCCGCACCGATTCGCGGGCTGGCGTCATGGAGACGTCGAAATCCTTGCCGATGCCGCGCAGGGTCAATGCCTGCCCCGGGGAAAGTTCGCCATGCATGATGCGCGTCCGCAGGGTGCGGTAGACGCGTTCATGCGCGGCGGTGGTGTCGATGCGCGGGCGGATCATGCGAAACGCCACGCTTGCAGGGCTTGCCCACCCGGACCGCGCAGCCAGGCGCGATGCGTCGCGTAATCGGGACATAGTCCCGCCACCACGGCCCAGAAGGCGTGGGAATGGTTCATCTGCGCCAGATGCGCGACCTCGTGTGCGGCGACATAATCAAGCACCTGCGGCGGGGCGAGGATCAGCCGCCAGCTGAACATCAGCGCCCCGTCCGTCGTGCAACTGCCCCAGCGGCTGCGCGTGTCGCGCAATGTCAGGCGGCTGTAGCGATACCCGATGGCCGCCGCATGACGGTCGCAGGCCGTGGCAAGCCGGTCCCGCGCCAAGACGCGCAGCCATGCCACAAGACGCGGGCCGGGCGGATCCGGCACCACAAGGGAGGCGCCCCGGACCTGCACGCGGCCCGTCCCCTGCACCAGCGTCAGCATCCGTCCCTCCACCGGAAGGACATCGCCATAGGTGACGACCCGTGCGGGGGTGAGATCGGCCAGCACGTCGCGCAGCCAGGCGGAATGACCATGCGCAAAGGCCATCGCCTCCGTTTCCTTGGCGCGGGGCGGCATGGACAGGGTCACCCGTCCGTCGACGCGCGACACGCGCAGCGAAAACCGCCGCGTGCGGGCGGAGCGGCGCAGAACCAGATCGACATCCGGCAGATCGGGCAGGACGGGCATCGCTTCCTCCATCATCGGCACACAGATTAGCCTTGCATTCGTCAGGCGTAACCCCCATCTGTGCGCCCTTGAAAGCCTTTGACAGCCGGGCGTGCCTGTGGCAAGCGACGGCTTGATTGTATCAGCCACCCCTTTGAAGGAACCGGACATGCCCAAAGAGGAATGGGGCACGAAGCGGCTTTGCCCCACCACCGGCAAGCGCTTCTATGACCTGAACCGCACGCCCATCGTCAGCCCCTACACGGGTGAGGTGGTGGATATCGAAACCGCGCGCCGCAAGGCCGCCTCCGCTGTCATCAGCCGCGTGGTCGATGACAAGGAAGACGCACCTCTGGTCGACGACCTGGAAGGCGACGACCTGCTGGAAGACGACGCCAACGCGGAAACCGACGACGACCTGCTGGAAGACGACAGCGACGACAACGTCTCGCTGGACGATCTGGCCGACGTTGCCGGGGACGAGGACGAGAACTGATCCTCACGGTTTCGGCAGATGGCGCGATTTTTCCTCTTGCGCCCTGCCGAAACCTTTCATAGAACGCCCAAGTTCGCTGGAAACGGCAAACACCCGGTGGGGTCATAGCTCAGTTGGGAGAGCGCTTGAATGGCATTCAAGAGGTCGGCGGTTCGATCCCGCCTGGCTCCACCAAATTAATCGCGGCATTGTCCGAGATCGATTTCCCAGACATTCGCGAAAAGACGCGGCTTCGGCTGTTCTTCCGCTCACTCCGCAGGAATGTCAGTCACGGTATCCCTTTTGCATTGATCCCGAACCCAACCGGCAGGTTTTTCGCCAGTTCTGGGTATTGGATCAGATACGGTCGAATCAGGGGCGTGGCATAAGATCGAGCGTCGCAATGATCGTTTGCGGGCTGCACTCAGTCGTTCGCACCCAATGGCGAACAACATGCTGAGGCCTTGGAATCCGCATCGCCCCATCCCTTGATATCACGTCCGACGGGCAAGCGCCTTTCCACCAGCGTCGAACAGGTGGCAGTCGGCAGGGTCGAACCCCACCTGCAACGGCAGATCCACCCCGACCGGCGCACTTCCGGGCTGAAGCATGCAATAGCTTCCTTCCACCCCCTGCACCGTTGCATGCACGATGGTCTGCTGGCCCAGCTGTTCCACGACGGTGGGCGTGATCGTCACGGTGATGCCTCCGGTGCCCATCCGCACATGTTCGGGCCGGATGCCCAGTGTCAGCATTCCGCCTTCCGGCACCCCACCGCCCGTGACCGGAATGACCGCGCGCTGGCCCATCAGGTCCACCGTTACGCCCGCACCGTCCGAGCCGAGGCAGCGCACGGGCAGCATATTCATGCGCGGATTGCCGATGAAGCCCGCGACGAACATGTTGTCGGGCCTGTGATACAGGTCCAGCGGGGTGCCGACCTGCGCGATATGCCCCTCGCCCAGCACGACGATGCGGTCGGCCATGGTCATCGCCTCCACCTGATCGTGAGTGACATAGATCATGGTGGCGCCCAACTGGCGGTGCAGGCGCGTCAATTCTATCCGCATGTCGGTGCGCAGCGCGGCATCGAGGTTCGAGAGAGGCTCGTCGAACAGGAATATCTTCGGTTCGCGCACGATGGCGCGGCCGATGGCGACGCGCTGGCGCTGGCCGCCCGACAGCATGCCGGGCTTCTGCGTAAGCCGCTCCTCCAGATGCAGGATTTCGGCCGCTGCCTGCACCTTCTTGCGGATGACGGCCTCTGGCGCGCGTTCCACACGCAGGGGGAAGGCGATGTTTTCGAACACGCTCATATGCGGGTAAAGCGCATAGCTTTGAAACACCATCGCGATGCCCCGCTTCACCGGTGGCAGATCGTTCACCCGACGTCCATCGATCTCGATATCGCCGTCGGTCGTGTGTTCCAGCCCCGCGATCATGCGCAGAAGTGTGGATTTGCCGCAGCCCGAAGGCCCGACGAACACCAGAAATTCACCGTCCCGCACCTCCAGCGACACGTTCTTGACGACCTCGTAATCGCCAAAGGCCTTGACGACGTTCTTCAGGGTAAGCTGGCCCAAACCTGTCTCCTCGGGACGCGACGGGGGCGCGGGACACGCCCCCGTCCTCCATCATTTGTAATCTTCGAGATCGGCGGCGGCCTTGGTCAGCGCGGCCTGCGGTTCGGCATCGCCCGTGACCACCGACTGCACCATCGCGATCATCACGTTCTGGAAGCCCTTGTAGTCGGTGAACAGCGGCTCTGGCCCGCCATATTCGATTCCGTCCACCAGCGGCGCCCAAAACGGCAGATCCACCACCAGTTGATCCACGCGCGGCGATGGACGCAGCGGGGTCAGGCCTGCCGTGCCGTTGATCTCGTATTCCTCCTGGATCTCGGGAGAGGTGATGTATTTGGCGAATTCAATCGCTTTTTCCTCCACGCCCGACCCGTCGAAGATCGCAAGGCTGTCGGTGATCAGCAACGTGCCCGGCCCCTTTGCCTCCGGCCCCTGCGGAAGCGTTGCGATGCCCCAGTCGATATCCGTTTCCGCCAGTCGTGCCGCGGCACCCGACCCGCTGTGGATCATTGCCACCTTGCCATCGAGGAAGATCGCCCGCACCTCGTTCTGTTCATAGGCTGTGGGGCCTTCTTCGGAATAAGGCACCATCGCCTCATAGCCTTCTAGGGCGGCAAGGATTTCGGGGCTGTCCAGCGTGATGTTGCCGTCCGCGTCGATCACCTGCCCGTTATTGGTGTAAACCCAGTGCAGGAACTGATGGACGGTGTTGTCGAACGTCTTGGCCACAAGGCCGAAGCCGGGGATGCCGGTCTTTTCGGTGATGACCTTGGCGTATTCCAGCTCCTCCGCCCAGGTGGTCGGGGGCTTTTCGGGATCGAGGCCGGCTTGCCGGAACAGGTCCTTGTTCCAGTAGAGCGCCTTGGTGGAAAACGCGATCGGCACGCCCCATTGGGTGTCATCGAAGGTCACCGTATCCACGATATGGGGGTAGTAGCCGGCCTTCTCCTCCTCCGTCATGGGAACGGGGACGATCAGCTCGCTCAGCGCGAATTCCTTCAGGGTGCGCGATCCGACATAGGCCATGGCGGGCGGCGTGCCGGCAGCGGCAAGGGTCGTGGCCTTGTCCTGACATTGCGCCCAGCCCACGACCTCCACCGCGATGGTCCAGTCGGGGTTCGCTTCCTCCCACTCCCCGATCTTGGTTTCGTGCAGCGGGTCCAGCACATCCCCGCAATAGATCCAGCTGATCTCCTCGGCGGCCACGGGGATCGCGGCAAGGGCGGTGGTGCCGGCCATCGCCAGCGCAAACACGGATGGTTTCACGTCAGTCTCTCCCGTTGGTCATTGTTTCACCGCGCCGGCGGTCAGCCCGCCGACAAGGTATCGTTGAAGGATGAAGATGATGATCAGCGCGGGCGCGATGCCCACGAAGGACGCGGCCATCAGCTCGTTCCAGATGACCTCCTGCTTGCCGAAATAGGCGAAAAGGCCCACGGGCAACGGCATGTATTCGGTCTTGGAATTGAACGTCAGCGCAAAGATGAACTGCTGGGCATATGCGCCGATGAAGGTCGTGATCGCCACGACGATGATGCCCGGCCGCGCGATGGGCAGGATCACCCGCCGCAGGGTATAGAGCTGCGACGCCCCGTCCATGTAGGCCGCCTCGTTCAGCTCTTTCGGGATGCGCATCATGTAGGTGCGCAGCAGCCAGATCGCCGACGGGATGAGGAAGGCCACCCCCGGCACGATCATCGCGAAATAGGTGTTCAGCACCCCCAGCGTCCGCATCAGGCGGAACAGCGGGATCAGCAGCACCGCGCCCGAGAACATGTTGACCGCAAGGAAGGCGCCCAGGATCAGGCCCATTCCCTTGAACTCGAACCGGGCGAAGGCATAGGCGGCGGGCACGACCAGCGCCAGCACCACCACCGTCGCCACGGTCGATATCAGGAACGAATTGAAGATGTAGCGCCAGAATCCCGGCACGCTGGTCCACATGGTGCGATAGGCATCGAAGGACCAATTCTCCGGCCAGAAGCGGTAGGGCGAGGAGAAGAGTTGCGACAGCGGCTTCAGGCTGACGAGGAACCCTTCGACGAAAGGCGCGAGGATGAAGCCCAGAAAGATCGCGACGCCTGCATAGATCGCCAGCACCTCCCACCAGCGGTAGCGGTCGATCATCGCGCCGCCACGGTCCAGCCGGCGGCGCTTGGGGACCGGGGCGGGAACGGGGACGGGTTCTGTGGCGTCGGTCATGGCACCCTTCCTAATGACTGGCCGAAAGGCGGCGGGTGACGCGGAAATAGGCAAGGCAGAACAGCGACAGGAAGATGCAGATCACCACCGCACGCGCCGCCCCTTCCCCGTATTTCTTCGATCCGATGGCAGTCTGGTAGGTGTCGATGATCATCGTCGTCGTCTGCCCGTTGGGGCCACCTTGCGTCAGGATCCAGATGATGTCGAAACTGTTGAAGGTGGCGATCAGCGACAGCATCGACATCGTGATGATCGCAGGAGCCATCAGCGGCAGGGTGATGCGCCGGAACCGGTACCAGCGACCCGCGCCGTCGGTCCACGCCGCCTCGTACAGGTCGCGGGGAATGGACTGGATTGCCGCCAGGAAATAGATCGTGACCATCGGGACGCCGATCCACACATCGGTGAAAATGGTCGCCCAGAAGGCCGTGCTGCCATAGGCGAGGAACGCCACCGGCCCGTCCGTCAGCCCGAAGCGCTGCAACAGGCCGGAGATCATGCCGAACTGCCCGTTGTACATCCACCCCCACATGAAGATGCCGATCGCCATCGGCACGATCCACGGCGGCATCGTCAGCAGCCGGAACACATGCCGCCCCGGCACGGCGGAATTCAGCAGGACCGCCCCGAAGGTGCCGATGATCATCTTCAGCAGCACCGAAAAGAACGTCCAGACAAAGGTCCGCAGAATGACCTCGGCGAAGGTGGCGTTGAAGATGCGCTCGTAATTGCGCCAGCCGACCCAGTTCACCACCTTGCGCAAGGACGCGTCGGTAAAGGACAACTGCACCGTCGCCAGCAGCGGATAGGCGACGATGACCAGCACGTAGATCATCGCGGGGGCCAGCAGCGCCCAGGCAAAGAGGCGGGTGGCGCGGGCCTGTCCCATTCAGGCGACCTTCCGATGGAAGGCGTTGTCGTAACGATCCCAGACGGGACGCAGGTCGATGACCTGCTTCGACCGCCGCGCCTCGTCCATCGACAGGGCCAGCACCCCCGCCTCCAAGGCATCCAGAGGCGAGACGGGCAGCGGGCCGCCCCCCATCACATGGGCCACGATTTCGGCGGCCATCTGTTCATCCGCGCCGTAATGCTGCGACAGGGCGGTCATGGCATAGGTCTTGTCGACCACCCGCGACTCGCTCAGGACCTCATGGACGGCGAAATGACCCCGGATGAAGTCCCCCTCCGCCTGTCCCTTCGTGCCGAAGATCGCAAAGCGGCGGAACTGGTCGGGGGCGTTCAGGTTCGTGTGGAAGTTCATGCCCACCCCGTTGGCATATTCCACGATCGCCACCTGATAATCGATGATGTCGCCGTCGCCGTCGAACACGCGGTCGCTGCCGTTCCAGCCCGTGGGCTTGCGGTGGAACAGCGACACGTCGTTGACCCCCTCGTGGCGTGGATCGTTGGCCGGAACGAAGGTCTTGCGCCCGCCGAAACTGGCCACCCGTTCGGGTCGCGCACCCACCACGCCGTTATAAAGATCGAGGTCGTGGCAGCACTTTTCCAGCATGAAGCTGCCGGACCATTTTTCATACCGGCGCCAGTCGCGCATGAAGAAGGCGCCGTGATAGGGGAAGATATGCTCCGCCGCCTCGATCGACACGATCTGGCCCAGTTGGCCCGCGTCGCGTGCGGCCAGCAGGTCGCGATACAGGGGCGCGTAACGCAGGACGAGGCCGACCAGCAGGCTGTCATGCCCGTATTCGCCCAGCAGGGCCGCCAGCGCATAGGTCTGGTCCAGACTGGCGACGAGCGGCTTTTCCGAAAACACCTTTACGCCTGCCTGCAGGCCCAGACGGATATGATCCAGATGCAGATGGTTGGGCGATCCGATCATCAGCAGGTCGAACCCGCCCGCGCGGATCAGATCTTCGGGCGTGTCGTGGCGGATACCGGGGTCGATGCCCTTTTCGGTCAGGGTAGCCATCCCCGCAGGCGCAGGATCGACGTAGCCCACAATTCGGAAATCGGGGTTCATCTCGCGAAACACAAAACTCAGATAGCCAAGCCGGAAGCCTAGCCCGATGATGCCGACCTTCATGTCCGGCACTCCCTGTTGCCGTAATTATTTTTCCTGAGAGTGGCGGGAGCTTGGGAGCCGGTCAATCATTTTTTCCGTCTCAGCCAGAAATGTGTAATTTGTTTTCATATATGTGCTGAAAACCAAGCACTGCCGCCCCGATCAGTCCCGGTTCGATCCTGCACTGCGCGGGCACGACCAGCGGGCGGTCGAAGCGACGAAGGCAACGGGCGCGCACCTGCACGTCAAGGGCCGCGATCAGCGGGTTGCTGTTGGAAAGCCCCCCTCCCACGGCGATGATGCCCGGCCCCAGCAGGTTTGTCACCATCGACAGCGGACAGGCCAACAGTTCCAGCCAGATGCCGATGGTGCGCGAGGCCGCAGCATCGCCCCTCTCCCACGCCGCGACGATGGCTTGCGCCCCGCTTTCCTGCCCGTGCAGATGGGTGTGCAGGCGTTCCATTCCCCGCGCCGAACAGATGGCATCAAGGCAGCCTGTCTGACCGCAGCCGCAGGGAATGGCGGGCAGGACGGTATCGCCGACGATGCGGGCGGCCACCGGGCCGTGCCCCCATTCGCCCGCAAAACCCCCATGCGCGTTGATAAGGTTGCCACGAACCACGACACCCCCGCCCACGCCCGTCCCGAGGATCACGCCGAACACCACGTCATGCCCCCGTCCCGCGCCGCCAGCAGCCTCGGCCAATGCGAAGCAGTCGGCGTCGTTTGCCAGCACCACCGGCAGGCCCAAGGCATCCCCAAGCTCTTTGGCCAAGGGACGACCTGTCAGGCAGGGAATGTTGGCGACGGTGGCAATGCCCGCTTCGTCCAGCACGCCCGCGATGGAAAAGGCCAGTGCCGCGGAACGTGTGCTGGCCGCATCCACAGCCCCCCTCACGGCGACAACGAATGCACCGAAATCATGCCCCGGCGTGGGAATGCGGCCCGTGGGGCGCAGGTCCGAAGGGGAGAATGCCTCAGCCGTCTTGATCGCGGTGCCGCCGATGTCGAAGCACAGGATCATATGCGGCGCCCCCCGATCCAGACGCCGTGGAGTTCCAGATCGGCGCCCAGCGTCAGGAAATCCGCCCGCTGCCCCGGCATCAGCCCCCCGCGGGACGGGTCGCCCACCGCCTGCGCGGGCCAAATGGACGCCATGCGCAAGGCATCCTCCGGCGGGACCCCAAGGGCCACGACATGACGCACCCCGTCCAGCAGGGAGATGTCCGCCCCCGCCAGCGTCCCGTCGGCAAGTGTCAGCCGCCCCTCGTGCCGATGGATCTGTCGTCCGTTCAGCATGAAGCCGGAAAGGTCTGTGCCCAGCGGCGACATCGCATCGCTGACAAGAAAGATGCGCCCCGGTCCCGCCTTGGCGCGCAGGGCGATGCCCATCGTCACCGGGTCCACGTGAAAGCCGTCCGCGATCAGCCCCGCCGACAGCCGCCCGTCGGACAGCGCCGCACCCACAAGGCCGGGGGCGCGGTGGCCAAGCTGGCTCATGGCGTTGAACAGGTGGGTGACCATGGTGGCCCCGGCATCCGCAGCAGCGTGTGCCTGACACGCCGTCGCGTCGCTGTGGCCGAGGCTGACGATGGCCCCTGCCGCGACCAGCCGCCTGATGTCGTCCGCCCCCACCACTTCGGGTGCGAAAGTGCAGATCAGGCGCATCCGTCCGGCGGCACCGACCAGCATTTCCACATCCTCCGCCTCCATCGGGCGGATCAGCGCCGCGTCATGCGCCCCCTTGCGGGCGGGGGCAAGGTGCGGCCCCTCCAGATGCAGGCCCATCACGTCGGTTGCGGCCGCGGCCCCGATCGCCCGCGCCGTCACCTGCGCCGTGTCGGTGATCAGCGTCACCATGATGGAGGTTGTGCCAAGCCGCGCATGGGCCGCCGCGATCCGTGCGATGCCCTCGGGTGTGGGATCGTCGTTGAACAACGTCCCGCCACCCCCGTTCACCTGAAGATCGACAAGGCCGGGCGCGATCCACCCGTCCAGAGGCTGCGCATCCGGCATGTCGCGCACGATGCCTTGCACCACACCCTCCTCGACCAGCAGACAGCTATCGTCATGCCAGCGGATTCCGTCAAAGATGCGGGCCGCGTGGAAGGCGGTCATCGCCTACCAGACCATGCCGCGCGCGGCGACGGGTTCGACGCGCGTGACGACGCCGCCCCTGTGGAACACCACGCGGTCGAACAGGTTCGACACCGGACAGGTATGGTTCGGCACCACACGCAGCACGTCGCCCACTTCGGGGCGGATGTCGCAGGCAGAGATGTCGACCACCGCATGTTCCTCGGAAAGGGAAACGATGCGCGCGCCGGACATCCCCTCGATCAGGCCGTGATCGGCAAATCCCGACAGATCGCTTGTCAGCGCCTTCGATCCGGCATCCAGCACCATGCGGTCGGGCGCGGGGCGCGACACCACGGTGACCAGCACGTGCATTGCCAGATCTTCCGCCCCGCAGGCCCCCGCCCGCAGCATCGCGCGGTCGTTGTAGACATAGGTGCCGGACCGGTGTTCGGTCGCGGAAGGCACCTCGTGCGCGCGCCAGATGTCGGGCGATCCGCCGCCCGAACGGACGGGGCAGTCCAGCCCCGCCTGCGCCAGAAGCGCCATTGCGCGTGTCAGGAAATCCTCCACCACCGCCGCACCGCCCGGAACGGGATAGGTCATCAGCCCTTCGAAGGTCAGGCCGGGGGCGGCGGCGATCCTTTGGGCCAGCGCCAGCGCCTCCTCGGGCGTGGACACGCCGCAGCGTCTTGCCCCCGTGTCGCATTCAACCAGCACGCGCAGGGGACGCGTGGCATCGAAGGTCGCGGCCAACCCGTCCACCGTCATCTCGCTGTCGGCCACCACCGTCAGCCGCGCGCGATCGTTCAGCGCCCGCAGCCGTGCCAGCCGTGCGGCCCCCAGCATGTTGTAGGTGATGAGGATGTCGTCGAAGCCCGCATCCGCGAAGACCTCCGCCTCCGTCAGCTTCTGGCAGGTGATGCCGATGGCCCCCGCGTCCAGCTGCGCACGGGCGACCGAAGGGATCTTGTGCGTCTTGATATGGGGCCGGAATCCCAGCCCGTGCGCGTCCATGTAGGATTGGGCGCGGGTGATGTTCGCCTCCAGCCTTGCCTCGTCGATGATGGGCATGGGTGTCGCGATATCGGAAACCGGGGTGCCGGGATCGGGCCAGGGAAAGGTCATTCCATCTCCGCGAAGGGGTCGGGGCAGATGGGCCAGATGTCGCGCCGCACATGCCGGTATGGGTTTGTCGCCGGATCATTGGGATAGGGCCGACCCGCCGAACAGTAAAGGATCTCCGATGCGATGGGCGCGAAGGAGGCGTGGAAGTGGTTGGTGGACTTGATGACCAGCACCCGTTGCCCTGTCGGATCGAGGCCAAGGGCCGTGAACAGTGACGGATCGAAGCCCTGGGCGCGGACCGTGTTCAGGATCACCTCCATCCCGCCGAAGGAGATACGGGCGGCAGGGCCGAAGGGAACGACGCTTTCACCGAACCCCATTTCAGCCGTGGCGTTCAGCGCCATGACGCGGATGGTGGCGTCCACGGGATTGCCGGTATGGGGGGCGGACTTCGCACCAAAGCGCAGCGGGATCACCGCCCCCTCGCCCGCAGCGAAGCACAGGCTGACGGCGACCGGATCCCAGATGGTGCCGATCGCCACGCCCGTGGCGCCCTGCGCCATCAGCTCGTGCAGCAGCACGGTCGAATCGCCCGCCGTGCCACCGCCGGGATTGTCCCACATGTCCGCGATCACGACCGGCCCCGCAGGTGCCGCAAGGGCCCGTGCAACCGCCTCTTGAGGGGTCAGGGCGGGTGGCAGATGGCGGCCGCGATTGGCGAACAGCTCCCTCCCCAGCCGTTCCGCGATGGCGTGGCCAAGGGCCGGATTACCATCTGTCACCGCGATCACCTTCGTCCCCATCTCCGGCACGTCGCCAGCCATGAAGCCGTGGATCACCGACAGGGACAGCAGGCCCTCCACGTCCCGCTCCGCCATCATCATGCGGTCGACGACATCGCGCATCGGTTGGCGGGAGGTGGGGAAGACGTCGATCATCCGGCAATCGAAGACCGACATGACGGGCCTGATCCGCCCCTCCAGCATGTCGACGGTGATGCGCCAGAGATCCTCGGCCCGATCCACGAAATCTGTATGCGGAAATTCCTTGAACGCCACGAACACATCTGCCGCCGCAACCCTGCGGGCGGTCAGGTGGCTATGGGGGTCGAGTTCCGCGCAGACGGGGATGTCGGGACCGACCAAGGCGCGGATGCGTGCCAGCAGGTCGCCCTCGGGGTCCGTATATCCTTGTGCCACCATCGCGCCGTGCAGGCCCAGCACCACCGCATCGACGGGCAGCGCCTCCGAAAGCTGGCCAAGGATCTCGTCCCGCAGTCCTTCATATGTGCCGCGCGCGATCAGGCCTGCGGGATCGGCCCAAGCGGCAGTGCCCTCGATCAGGGTCCAGCCTTTTTCGGCGCAAATGCGGCGGCCAACGGTCAAAGGGGCGGTGCAGAGGGTGGGTGTTTCGGGATGCTGGCCCGGCGGGGCGTAAAGCGACGCCTCGAACGCGCGGCGGTCGATCACGATGGGGGAAAACGTGTTCGTCTCGGTTGCAAGGGCTGCGACGAACACGCGGACCATCAGCTGTCCTTCACATGAGGCAGGTAACCGAGGAACCCCGCGATCTTCCAGCGTGTCCCGTCCTTGCGGCACCAATAGAGCGTCTGCCAGTTCATGCGGTCCACGCGGCCGTCGGCGAGATGCAGATGACCGTCGAACTTCTTGCGGACAAGGGCCGTGTCGCCGGTGATCTCCACCTCCTCCAGCCGGGTGGCGGCGAAAATGTCGGCGCGCGGATCACCCGCAAAGTCCTGCGCGGCGAAATCCCGCGCCTGTCGCAGCCATTCGGCGCGGTAGGCGGCAAGATCCGGGAAGGCCAGCGTGAACCCCTGCGGATCGGGCTGGAAATGGCCGCTGAGGCCGGTGAAGTTCGCTTCCATGAAATCGCATGCGATGGCGGTCCAGTCGGTGCTGAGGAAGGCATCGATGTCGCGCGGGACAAGCATGTCCCAGATTGCGCGACGGTCGGAATCGACGAACGGGTTCTGAAAGGGATCGCGCGGCTGTTTCATGAAAATATTTTCACAATTTCCGAATTTCTTCTGGATTGATCGCGTGTCTTATGGCCTTCTGTCAAGCATGAAGAAAATTAATTTCTGAAAACGCGATAACGTCCAGTGGATAGCCCTGCCCCCGACCTGATCGCAGCCCTTGCGGATGAAGACAACCGCCTGTCTGCGCTGGAACGCCGCCTTGCAGCCATGGTGCTGGAGGACGTGGACTTCGCCACCAACGCCTCCATCACCGATCTGGCGGCCAAGGCGGGGGTTTCGCCCCCCACGGTCACGCGGTTCTGCCGCCGGCTGGGATGCGCCAGCTTTTCCGATTTCAAGGTGCAGCTGGCCCGCAGCCCCTATGTAGGCCTGCGATACCTGAAGCCCGAAAGCCTGTCTTCCTCCGTGGCGGAGGTGGCGGAGGATGTCGTCACCAAGGCGCAGAACGCCCTGTTCCAGATGCATCGCGCACTGGACCTTGCGGCAGTCGAACAGGCGGCCGCCCTTCTGCGCGGGGCGGAGATGATCCATGCCTTCGGATCGGGCGGCAATTCCACGATGGTCGCGACCGAATTGCAGAACCGCCTGTTCCGGCTGGGCTGCCGCATTTCCGCATCGAACGATCACGGGATGCACCTGATGATCGCGGCGTCGGCGCAGCCCGGCACGGTGGTTGTGGGGTCGTCCTTCACGGGGCGGAACGCAGAACTGGTCCGCAGTTTCGAATTGCTGCGCGAACGGGGCATTCCAACCATCGCGCTTTCACAAAGCGGATCGCCCGTGGCCGATGCCGCGGACATCGTCATCACCATCGACCTGCCGGAGGGTCAGAACATCTTCCGCCCCTCCTCCACCCGCTTTGCCTTTCTGGCGGTGGTGGACGTGATCGCGAACGTGGTCGCCTATGCCGACAGGCCCAAGGCCCAGCGCATCCTGCGGGGCATCAAGGAACAGCTGATCCGTCACCGCGACGGAAACGACCGCCAGCTTCTGGGGGATTAGGGCCAACGGACGGAAAGGGGACAGATGCAGGGAACAGCCATTGTTACGGGCGGGGCGGGCGATATCGGACAGGCCATCGCCCGACGCCTGTTGCAGGACCATGAAACCGTGGTTCTGGCCGATCTGGACGAGGGGGGGCTGGCATCGGCCTGCCACGCCCTCGGCCCCCGCAGCCGCGCCGTCAGGGCGGACGTGACGGATCCCGACGGTTGTGCGGCCATCGCCCGTGCGTCAGGCCCCTTGCGCACCCTCGTCAACAATGCCGGTGCTGCCCGGGGGGCCAGCCTGCAGGCGACGAGCCTTGACGATTGGCAGGCCGACCGCGCGCTGAACCTTGACGCTGCGTTCCTGATGTTCCGCGCCTGTGCGGATATACTGCAGGGTTCGGTGGTCAACATCGCCTCCGTCAACGGGATGGGCGTGTTCGGCCATCCGGCCTATTCCGCGGCAAAGGCAGGGATGATCCACCTGACGCGGTTGATTGCGGTGGAATACGGTCATCGTGGCATTCGCGCCAATACCGTGGCCCCCGGCACCGTCCGCACCCGCGCATGGGAAGCCCGCGCGCAGGCCAATCCCGACGTGTTCGCGGAGGCCGCGTCCCACTATCCCCTCGGTCGCATCGTGACGCCCGGGGATGTGGCCGAGGCGGTGGGCTTTCTCGCCTCCCCCCTTGCCGGTGCGATCACCGGCATCTGCCTGCCGGTCGATTGCGGCTTGACGGCAGGCACCCCCGCCCTTGCACGGACCTTCACCCAAAGCCCCGATTACAGGAGTGCATGATGCTGCACCTCGACAACGCATGGCATCCCGACCCCGCCCCCGCCGGCACGTGGCAGATGACGCTGACGAACCTGACGGACGATGTGCTGTCGGGGTTCACGCTGTCGCTCACCTCCATCACCCGCGTCGTGGGAGAGCCGGAGCTGGAGAACGCCCGCTTCCTGAAGCGAGATGCCAACTTTCACAGCTTCGCCCCGCCCGAAGGGGTCCGGTTGGCACCGGGCGAGGCGTGGAGGTTCCGTGTCGCAAGCCTCAACCGGTCGCCGTTCCACCGCAACGACGCGGCAAAGACGGCATGGGTAACGGTGGACGGGGTGCATCATCCGGTGTCCGTGGGCGATCTGATGCTGCAGGGATCGGTTCCGGCCCTGCCACCGCCCCGCCTGCCCGAAGGACGGCTGACCCTGCCTTTCGCCCTGCTGCCATGGCCGCGAAGCATCAACGCGGTCCCCGGCCCGGCGCCCGTGATCCTGGCCGCCGCGTCCGGCACGTCCGTTGCGGACCTGCGGCTGATGATGTCGGTGGATGCCCTCCACGCCCGCCTGTTCCCTGCGGCCCGCAGCCTGTTCACCCTGACCCCGGCCATGGGCGGCCGGACATTGGCCTTCACCACCGCAGACATGCCGGAGGAGGCATACCGGCTGGACTTCGGCGACACGATCACCCTGACCGCAAACAATGAGGCGGGCCGTCGCCACGGCCTTGTGACGCTGGCACGGATGCTGCACGGGGCCTTCGACGATCCCGACTTCCTGTTTCCCGCCAGCGGACATATCGAGGATGCGCCGCGCTATGGCTGGCGCGGCTGCCATCTGGACGTCTCGCGCCACTTCTGGCCGACGGAGGATGTGCTCCGCTTCGTCGATATCCTCGCGTGGAAGAAGCTGAACCTGTTCCACTGGCATCTGGCCGATGACGAGGCGTTCCGGGCGGAAATCCTCGGCCTGCCCGAACTGACGCAGACGGGCGTGACTCGCAGCCCCGACCTGCCGAAGATGCTGCCCCAGCTTGGCGACGGCATAAAGGAAACGGGCGGATATTACACCCAAGGGCAGATGCGGGACGTGGTCGCCCATGCCGCATCCCTCGGGGTGGAGGTGATGCCGGAGATCGACATTCCGGGACATTGCGCGGCCCTTCTGGCCGCCCGCCCCGAACTGGTGGACCCGGACGAACCGCCCGAAAGCTATCATCCCGTGCAGGGCTTTCCGAACAACGCGCTGAATCCTGCCATGCCCGGCACGTGGGAAGTGCTGGAGACGATGCTGGACGAGTTGTGCGCGATCTTCCCGTCGCGCCATTTCCACGTGGGCGGGGACGAGGTTGCAAAGAACGCATGGCTCGATTCACCCAAGGCACGGGTGCTGATGCAACGCGAAGGGCTGGCGGACACGTTCGAACTGCAAAGCTGGTTCCTGACCCGCGTCAAGGCGATGCTGGACGAACGCGGCAAGGTTCTGGTCGGCTGGAACGAGGTGGCGCATGGCGGCGGCGTGCCGCCCGAAAGCACCCTTCTGATGGCGTGGGAAAACGCGGCTGTCGGCATCGAACTGGCCGAACGCGGCTATGACGTGGTGATGACGCCGGGTCAGGCCTACTACCTCGACATGGTGCAGGGGGCGGACTGGCTTGAAAACGGCGCGGGCTGGGCCGGACCGGTGCCGCCGAAGCAATCCTATGATTACGAGGCGGAGGGCGACTTCCCCGATCATCTGCGTGACCGGATGCGGGGCATCCAGGCCTGCATCTGGTCTGAGCATTTCACCACGAAGGCGTGGTTCAACGATCTGGTCTTTCCCCGTCTGTCCGCCGTGGCCGAGGCGGCATGGACGCCCGCTGCCGAAAAGGACTGGCTTCGCTTTGCGCGGCAGGCCCGCCAGCATCCGTGGTTTTGAAGGGACAAACATATGCGCATCGCCGTCGGCGGCCTTCACACCGAATGTTCGACCTATTCGCCGGTTCTCATGCAGGAACGCGATTTTCGCATCCTGCGGGGGGACGACCTGACGGCGCATGACTACTTCGCCTTTCTTGGCGATTACGACGTGACCATCGCACCCTTGCTGCATGCGCGTGCCATTGCGGGCGGTCCCGTCGCCCGCCCCGTCTACGATGCCTTCAAGGCGGAGTTTCTGGAACGCCTGTCCGCTGCCCTGCCCGTCGATGGTGTCTACCTGGCCATGCACGGGGCGATGTATGTGGACGGGATGCAGGATGCCGAAGGCGATTTCATCACCGCCGTTCGCAGGGTGGCGGGCGATGTGCCGATCGCGGCCAGCTATGATCTGCATGGCAACGTGTCGCAGCGGATCGTGGATGCGCTGGACATCTTCGCCGCCTACCGCACGGCCCCGCATATCGACGTTGCAGAAACGATGCGGACGGCCTTCACCCTGCTGCTGCGGACCCTGCGGACGGGGGAACGCCCCGGTATCGTCTGGGCCAAGGTGCCGCTGCTGTTGCCGGGCGAACGATCCTCCACCGAGGACAGTCCGGCGAGGGAGCTGTATGCGGCCCTGCCAGAGCGCGACGGAGGAGCAGGTGTGTGGCGTGCCGATCTGATGATCGGCTATGTCTGGGCGGACGAACCGCGCGCCACCGCCTGCGCCGTCGTGACCGGAACGGACCTTGCGGGGGCAAAGGCGGAAGCCGCGAGGATCGCCGCCGACATGTGGGCCGCGCGCGACACCTTCGGTTTCGGCCCCGTCACCGGTCCGCTGGAGGAGATGCTGGATCTGGCAGCGGCAGCCACCACCACCACCACCCCTGTCATCCTTGCCGACAGCGGCGACAATCCCACGGGCGGCGGTGTGGGCGACCGCGCGGATGTGCTGGCGGCCCTGATCGTGCGGGACTGGCAGGATGCGCTGGTCGCTGGCATCGCGGACCTTCCTGCGGTGGAGGCATGTTTCGAGGCGGGCACCGGCGCACGGCTGCACCTGTCCATCGGCGCCACGCTCGATCCCGCAGGCCGGAGCGTCGCGGCGGAGGTGGAGGTGCTGCGGCTGGACGGCACGGGGGCCGACCGTCAGGCCGTTGTCCGCACGGGCGGCATCACGGTCGTGCTGGGGGCAAAGCGCCGTCCGTATCACGATATCGCAGACTTCACGCGACTGGGACTGGACCCCGCGAAGGTGTCGTTGCTGGCCGTGAAGTCTGGCTATCTTTCACCCGAACTGGCCCCCTTGGCCGCGCCCAACCTGATGGCGCTGACCGATGGGGTGGTCAATCAGGACATTCCGCGCCTGTCGAACCGCCACCGCCCCGCAGGAACGCTTCCTTTCGACATGCCGGAGGATTATGTGCCGGAGCCTGTCCCCTCCTCACGGTTCTAGGATGCTGTCCTTTCTCCGCCCCCTTCGCAGGCACCGCGTCGTCCGCGCCTCGGCCATGGCGATCTTCTTCTATGGCTTCGCGGGGGCCGCGACCGCGCCTTATCAATCGGTGCTGGCGATCCGCGAACTGGGTCTGTCGGACAATGCCTATGCCGCCATCGCGCTGGCAGCGGCGGTGGCCAACGTCATCTCCGCCATCGCCATCGGCATCCTGTCGGACCGGTTCCAAAGCTATCGCCTGCCGCTGGTGGTGGTGTCGGCCATCGGGATCGCCAGCTTCTCCACGATCTGGGTGGTTCCGACCCCTTGGGTCTTTGCGATCGTGACCGTGGGGCCGATGGCGGTGTTCCATGCCACGAACTCGCTTCTGTTCGGCAACGTCCGCGCCCATTCAGCACGCTACACCGCCGAGGAGGCGTCGGACATCAACGGGCTGATGCGGATGATGATCTCGCTGGCATGGGTGCTGGTGCCGGGGGCCGTCGCGGTCGTATTGCGAGGGCAGGACAGCATGATCGACGCGTGGATGGTGGCGGCCGTGATGTCCACCGCCTGCCTTGCCACCATCCTGTTCTGGCTGGAACCCGACCGTGCCCCCGTGACGGAGGCCGTGCCGGAAGGCGGGACCGGCACCTCCCCCCTGGCCCCCACGACGGGGCGGCCCGACCGTCCGGCGCAGGTGCGTGGCGCACGGGGGTCGGCCGTGCTGGAACTGGGGCATATCCTGAACGGGCCGGTGTCGGTCCGCATTCTTGGCGTGGCGATGGTGTCGCAGGTGCTGACCGTGAACGGAACGGTCCTGCCGCTGATCACCACCGGCCCCGCAGGCGGCACGCTGGCCGATGTGGGCGTGATCGTGGGCATGGTTGCGGGGATCGAGGTGTTGTTCATGATGGTCTGGATCAGCGTCACCAAACGGGTTGCGGTCATGACCGCGCTGTCCTGGGGCATGGCGATGTATGCGGCCTATCTCGTGGCGCTCGGCTTTGCGACGGCGCCCTGGCATATCTATGCCGCCAGCGTGGTCGGGGGCATCGGGGCGGCGGCGATCATCGCGCTGCCCATCAGCTATCTTCTGGACATGATCCGCGACAGGCCGGGCTTGTCGGCCTCGCTCATTGCGGTGAACATGTTTCTCGGATCGGCCATCGGCGCAGGGATCTTCGCCGCAGGCTCCGCCATCGGGGGGCATTCGGCAGCGGCGATTCTCGGGGCCGTTGTCGGACTGACGGGCGCGATGCTGCTGTCGCAACTGGAACGAGGAAAGAGATGACCCGCATCCTTCTTGAAATCTGCGTCGACGATGCGGCCGGACTGGACACGGCCCGCACGGGGGGGGCAGATCGGGTGGAGTTGTGTTCCGCCCTCGCCCTTGGCGGGCTGACGCCTTCGGCGGGCATGATGATGCTTGCCGCACGCTCCCCCCTGCCGGTGATGGCGATGATCCGGCCGCGTGCGGGCGATTTCGTCTGGTCCGCACCCGAACACGAGGCGATGCGGACCGAGATTGCCGCCGCCCGCGCGGCAGGCCTGGCAGGCGTGGTCATCGGCGCGTCGAACACCGACGGTACGCTGGATGCTGCGATGCTGGCCGATCTGGTGCGACATGCGGAAGGGATGGACATCACACTGCACCGGGCGATCGACCTTTGCCCCGATCCGGTGGCGGCGATCGGCCTGTGCGCCCGCCTTGGCATCCCGCGCGTGCTGTCGTCCGGCGGGGCGGTCACGGCGGCGGCGGGCGCCGGGCGGCTGCGGATGATGACGGGACATGGCGTGACCGTGATGCCGGGGGGCGGGATTTCGGCGGAAACGCTCGACACCCTGACGGATCTGCCGCTGACGGAGGTTCATGCCTCTGCTTCCGCCCCTGCCCCCCCGCCGCGTGACGGGCGTGTGGCAGCATTCGGTTTCCAGCCCGCAGGCGCACGGATGACCGACGCCACACGCGTGGCCGCCCTGCGGGCAAGGCTGGATCAGCGTCCGGCGGGGTGGATCTCCTCGTAATACTCCCGCAGTTCCAGCCGCGAGGCTGCACCTGCGTCCAGCACGACCGTCACCTTCCGGTGCAGCTGCAGCGCGGAGGCGGGGCAGAAGGCGCTGATCGGCCCCTCCACCATGCGCGCGACCGCCTCCGCCTTGCCGGGACCGAAGGCCAGCAGCAGCACCTCCTCTGCCCGCAGGATGGTGCCGATGCCCATGGTGATCGCCAGATGCGGCACTTCCCCCGCGTTGTCGAAGAACCGCGCATTCGCGTCGCGTGTGGACCGTGCCAACGTCTTGACCCGGGTAAGGGAGGACAGGCTTGAACTGGGTTCGTTGAAGCCGATATGACCGTTCGCGCCCAGACCCAGAAGCTGCAGCCCGATATCACCTGCCGCGGTGATCGCGGCCTCGTACCGCTCCGCCTCCTCCCCCGCATCGGGGGCATCCCCGTGCGGCAGGCGGGCATGGGCGGAGGGCAGATCCACATGGTCGAACAGATGCGTTCGCATGTAGTGCCAATAGGAACAGGGATGATCGGGGGCCAGCCCGACATATTCGTCGAGGTTGAAGCTTTGCGCCTTTGCAAGGCTGAACCGGCCAGCGCGGTGACGCAGGATCAGGCGGCGGTACACCTCCTCCATCGTGCCGCCCGTGGCAAGTCCAAGGACGGTCGCGGGATCGCGCGCCATGCGGGCGGCGATCAGGCCAACGGCGCAATCGCTCGCCGCGTCGGCATCCGGGTGGATCAGGATCTTCATCAGCCGTCCTGCAGCGGCTTCCACGCCAATGCGTCGATCTCCACCTTGGCATCCACCATCAGTCGCGACTGAACGGTGGACCGGGCGGGCGGGTGGTCGATGAAGTGCGTCTCGAACACCGAATTGAAGGAGGAAAAGTCGCGCGGATCGTCCAGCCAGACCGTTACCTTGATCACGTCGGCCAGCGTACAGCCTGCCAGCGCCAGCACGGCCTTCATGTTCTCGATCACCTGTTCGGTCTGGGCGATGATGCCGCCTGTCACCACTTCGCCCCCGACTGTCGGAACCTGACCCGAGACATGGACATAATCCCCTGCCCGCACCGCCTTTGCAAACGGACGACGCTGTCCCCCGGCCTGTGTGTCGGCGATGTCGTAACGAACGAGTCTGGGATCGGACATGACGGCTCCGGCTATGTTGATACAGGGTGATAATGACCAAACCCACCGCCCGATCAAGTCACCTTCGCGCCCGCATTGAAACCGGACATGCACGGCGAAGCGTGGCAAGCCTTCGTCTTTATGTGGAACCTGCGGCACCACGACCCGTCACGACACCCGCATGACCCTTGCCCCTTCCGCCCGCAATCATATAGGAGGTTAATCATTAGTCTTCCGTGAGTATGCCATGCCCGTCATATCCGAAATGTTCGTCGACCAGCTGATCACGGCCAACCGCAAGATGCGGACCATGTTCGATGCGCGGGCGCGGCAGATGGGCCTGACCCTGTCGCGGGCACGCCTTCTGGTGCAGCTGGCCCGCGAGGATGGACAGAGCCAGATACGGCTTGCCCAGCTTCTGGACGTCGAGCAGCCTTCCATCGTGGGGCTGGTCGATGCGCTGGAAAAGGCGGGAATGGTCGAAAGACGGGCGGACAGTTCCGACAGGCGGCAACGCAACGTGCACCTGACCCCTGCCGCCCGCGAACAGGCGGCCGATCTTCTGGCCTATGTGGCCCGCATCCGCGCCGACATCCTTCGCGACATACCGACCGAGGAGATCCGCTGCGCAAGCGACGTTCTGGCCCGCGTGCTGGCCAATATCGACCGTTGCACGAAATGAGAGATGCCCTGTCGTCCGGTTGGCGGAATACCTGAAACTGCAGGACAACCTGTCGCGCCTTTCCTTCGAGAGGGAAGCGGGCGGACCTGTCGGACCCCGCGTCGCAGGATCCGTCCTCCTCCCAACTGTGCAACAGGTCGCGGCGGATCGGCAGGCATGCCGCAAGGATCGCGTGCAACGTGCAAGGGATCATCACGGCAAGGGCAATGCCTTTCGACCGTTTTCCGGCAATGCACGAAGATATTCGCCCCACATGGAAGGCCGACGGACAGGCGTCACGACCGGGACCTGCAGCGCTTGGAGCCGTTTGTCTCACGCTTGCCTGAAAGGGTTGTAATCGATATCATCAAAATGACGGACCTAGCGGAACAGCCAAGTAGCCAGCCGATATTCTCCGGTTTATCGTGAGGTCAGAGCACAAGGAATTCCAGTGTGGACACCGAACGCGTCATCGAGTTGGAATACGAGGTAATCGAGACCCGCAGAGCTGCGGTCAGCCTTGTTCACGACATCATTCAGCTTTGTGTCGGGCTGGACAGGATCAGGCTGGCCGACACGCTGGACGACCGGGCCATCACCGCCCCTCTGGCCGAGGCGCGACTTGCCCGCCTTGTCGCAGAAACGCTGCGCCGCACCTGACCCTTTGGGGTTGCGGGCTGGCGAACATCCTGTCAGATAGGCGCGTCAGCATCCGAAGGCCGTTCCCGCATGGAAAACGTCATCCTAACCGTTCACCTGATCCTCGCCCTGCTTCTGGTGGGGATCGTGCTGTTGCAACGGTCCGAAGGCGGCGGCCTTGGAATGGGCGGTGGTGGCGGTGGTGCCATGACCCGGCGGCAGGCGGCGAATGCCATGACGCGGGCCACCTGGATCATCGCGGTCGCCTTCATCTGCACCTCGCTGGCCCTGACGATCGTGGCGGCCTCCAACTCCTCGGGTGGATCGGTTCTGGACCAGATCGGCACGTCCCTTGGCAATGACAACGACGATGCCGCCCCTGCGGGCGCGGACCTGCTGCCCCCCACAACCGGTGGCAACAGCGGATCGCTGACCCCGCCGCGCGCTGACGAGGCTGTTCCCGCGCCGGCGACGCCGTCCGTTCCTGCACCCGAACAGCCCGCCGCACCGGCAAACTGAGCACTTCGTATCCGCGGGCCACACGGGCCCGCCCATTCTGCATCTTGCGACCGGTTGCGCGATCCGTTCCCCTGCGCTATAACCCGAGTCCCGTGATGCAGCGATTCCTCATACCCGAATCGCAGCCTGAAATCGAACCCACGGGAGTCTTCCACGCATGGCACGATATGTCTTCATTACCGGCGGCGTGGTTTCCTCGCTGGGCAAGGGACTGGCCTCTGCTGCCCTTGGTGCATTGCTTCAGGCACGCGGATATTCGGTCCGCCTGCGCAAGCTGGATCCCTACCTGAACGTCGATCCCGGCACGATGAGCCCGTTCGAGCATGGCGAGGTGTTCGTCACCGACGATGGCGCGGAGACCGATCTGGATCTGGGCCATTACGAACGCTTCACGGGCGTTGCCGCGCGCAATACCGACAGCGTCTCGTCGGGCCGCATCTATTCGACGGTGCTGGAAAAGGAACGTCGCGGCGACTACCTCGGCAAGACGATCCAAGTGATTCCCCACGTCACGAACGAGATCAAGGATTTCCTTTCCGTCGGTGAGGACGAAGTCGATTTCATGCTGTGCGAGATCGGCGGCACGGTCGGCGACATCGAGGGCCTGCCCTTTTTCGAGGCCATTCGCCAGTTCGCGCAGGACAAGCCGCGCGGCCAGTGCATCTTCGTCCACCTGACGTTGCTGCCTTATGTCACCGCCTCGGGGGAACTGAAGACCAAGCCCACCCAGCATTCGGTCAAGGAGTTGCGGTCGATCGGCATCGCGCCGGATGTGCTGCTGCTACGGTCCGAACATGTGATCCCGGAAAAGGAGCGCGAGAAGATCGCGTTGTTCTGCAACGTCCGCAAGGAAGCGGTCATCGCGGCGCCTGACCTGAAGACAATCTACGAAGCCCCGCTCGCCTATCACCGCGAAGGCTTCGATCAGGCGGTTCTTGACGCGTTCGGCATATCTCCCGCGCCGCGCCCCAACCTGACGCGCTGGACGGACGTGATGGATCGCCTGACCCATGCCGAGGGGGAGGTCCGTGTCGCCATTGTCGGCAAGTACACGCAGCTGGAAGACGCCTACAAATCCATCGCGGAAGCGCTGACCCATGGCGGCATGGCCAACCGCACCCGCGTGCGTGCCGAATGGATTGATGCCGAACAGTTCGAGCATCAGGATCCTGCCCCCTTCCTTGGTGGCTATCATGCGATCCTCGTGCCCGGCGGGTTCGGCGAACGCGGCACCGAAGGCAAGATCAAGGCCGCGCAATATGCGCGTGAAAAGAAACTGCCCTATCTGGGCATCTGCCTTGGCATGCAGATGGCCGTGATCGAGGCGGCGCGGAACCTCGCCAAGGTCAAGAATGCGGGCTCCGAGGAGTTCGATCACGAGACGGGTCACAAGCGGTTCACGCCCGTCGTCTATCACCTGAAGGAATGGGTGCAGGGCAATCACGTCGTGGAACGCAAGGTGGGCGACGACAAGGGCGGCACCATGCGCCTTGGTGCCTATACCGCCTCGCTGGCCGAAGGGTCCCTCGTGTCCCGCGTCTATGGCACGACGGAGATCGAGGAACGTCACCGTCACCGCTACGAGGTGGACATCACCTATCGCGACCAGCTGGAAGCCTGCGGGATGACCTTCTCCGGCATGTCGCCCGATGGCCGCCTGCCCGAGATCGTGGAGATCAAGGACCATCCGTGGTTCATCGGCGTGCAGTTCCACCCCGAGTTGAAGTCTAAGCCGTTCGCACCCCATCCGCTGTTCGCGGACTTCGTGCGTGCAGCGATGGAAGTCAGCCGTCTGGTCTGATGGTCCACACGCCCTGTCATTGAAACGGGTGGCAAAACTGGAAACGGATATGAAAAGCGCCCTGCGGGGCGCTTTTTGATTCGTCGGGGTGACGGCTTGCAAGAAATGTCGGCGGTCCCGTCTCTTGCCATTGGCCGCCAATCATCCGAACCAACGAGCGATGGCCCTGGCGACGATCACTGCACGGGGCATTCTCGCAAGCCTTCAGCCCCGTCCTGGACCATTCTTTGCGGCACAGGGAAAACGTAGGGCATGGCACGGATGGATCCTTGGACCCTGACGGTCCTCGGGCCAGCCATTCCCTGCCCCAAAAAGCGAACAGCCGCCCCGAAGGGCGGCTTTCCAAGGCAGATGCGGGTGTGTGGATCAGACCTCGCCCTTGCGCGATGCCCAGATGCAGACCAGCGTGATGATCGCCGCCCCACCCAGATAATAGCCCACGGCTTCCAGCCCATAGTTCGCCTCGAGACGTGTCGCGATGAAGGGGGCCAGCGATGCGCCGAAGATGCCGGCGAAGTTGAACGTCAGCGACGATCCAGTATAGCGCACCCGTGTCGGGAAGGGGGATGCCAGCGCCGTTCCGATCAGGCCGTACGTTCCACCCATCAGGGCCAGACCAACGATGACGAAGATGATGATTCCCGGCGCGCCCATCGACCACAGGGGCGCCAGCGCGAAGGAGAACACCGCGATCAGCGCCGTCACGATCGTCAGCACCTGACGACGGCCGAAGCGGTCCGCCAGCTTGCCCACGACAGGAATGGCCAGACCGAAGATCAGTGCCCCGAGCAGTTGCACTTCCAGCGCCTCGGGCAGTGTCAGACCCACGATGCCGCCCTTGTCCAGCGGACGGACGTTGAACGACAGCAGATAGGCCGTGCTGATGTAGAATAGCACGAAGGTCGCCAGCGCCACGAACGTGCCCAGGAACAGGCTGCGCTTGTGGTGGGAAAACACTTCGGCCAGCGGGACCTTCACACGCTCGTGCTTGTCGATGGCCTTCTGGAAGTCGGGCGTTTCGGTGATGGACAGACGCACCCACATGCCGATGACGATCAGCAACGACGAGGCGATGAACGGTGCACGCCAGACGCCGCTTTCCGCGATCCATGCGCTGGCGGATGTTCCGGCGGGGGTGAAGTAAAGAATGATCAGGAATACGCCCGATGCCAGGAACAGCCCGACCGGCGCACCCATCTGCGGGAACATGCCGTACCAGCTGCGCTTGCCCGGAGGGGCATTTTCCGTGGCGATCAGAACCGCCCCGCCCCATTCGCCACCCAGACCGAACCCTTGGCCGAACCGGCATGTCGCCAGCAGCAGCGGCGCCCAGACGCCGATGGTGGCATAGGTCGGCAACAGGCCGATGATGACGGTGGACACGCCCATCGTCAGCAATGCCGCAACCAGCGTCGCCTTGCGGCCGACCTTGTCACCGAAGTGCCCGAAAACGATGGCCCCGAACGGGCGGGCGAAGAACGCGATGGAGAAGGTCGCGAAAGAGGCCAGCAGCGCGGTGGTCGGGTCTGCACCGGGGAAGAACAGTGCCGGGAACACCAGCACCGCCGCGATGGCATAGATGTAGAAATCGTAGAATTCGATGGTGGTGCCGATGAGGCTGGCCGCCAGCACACGCGACGGCTTGTTCAGCGGCTGCGTCGTGCCGGTTCCAGCAATCGATGAAAGGTCTGTCATGACTGGTTTCCGGTTGAAGTTGTCAAGAGGCGCTCTAGCGCAATTTTCAATCGCGCGGAACCCGAAATCGTGACCATTTGTTACGCGCCGCAAAGAAACATTGCCGATCCCGCCTGCAAGCGATACCCAACGGCGATGCTGTCCTATCAACACCTCTATCACGCGGGAAACCTGGCCGACGTACACAAGCATTCGCTTTTGTGCTTCATGCTGGATTACCTGGTCCAGAAGGACAAACCCCTCACCTATATCGAGACGCATGCGGGCCGTGGCCTCTACATGCTCGATGCAGAGGAAGCGGTGAAGACCGGAGAGGCCGAGAAGGGCATCGCCGCGTTCGAGGATGCCTTCCCGCCGGATCACCCCTATCGCCAGCGCCTGTCGGAAACGCGGGCGCGGTGGGGCGATGCCGCCTATCCCGGATCGCCGCTGCTGGCCGCCATGACCCTGCGCGACATGGACAAGATCCATCTGGCCGAACTGCACCCGCACGAACACCGCATCCTGTCGGAGGTGATCCATATCTGGGGCGCGCATGTCCAGAAGAAGGACGGCTTCGCGATGTCCATGGCGCTGACCCCGCCCACCCCGCGCCGCGGCCTGATGCTGATCGACCCCTCCTACGAGGTGAAGACCGACTACGAGGACATTTCAGGCCATATCGCCAATATTGCGAGGAAGTGGAACGTCGGCATCATCGCGCTGTGGTATCCGCTGCTGACCAATGCCGCCCATATCGGCATGATGGCCGACCTGTCCGCCCGCTTCCCCGAGGCATTGCGCCACGAGGTGCGGTTTGCGGCCGCGAAGGAAGGTCACAAGATGATAGGATCGGGCATGTTCATCCTGAACGCGCCCTGGGGCGTGGAGGATGAGGCGAAACGCCTCACGAAGCTTTTTGCCTAGACTTGCACGCCCGTTGCGCCATCATCCCTGACATGTTCGAACAACTCCTCCGCCGCATAACCGAAAACACCGACAACCGCCTGCCCGAACCGGACAGCCGCCTGGCGCTGGCCGCGCTTCTGGTGCGCATCGCCCGCGCCGATGGCCAGTATACGGAGCGGGAGATCGCGCGTATCGACCGCGTCCTGTCGCGCCGCCATGACTTATCTGCGCAGGACACGACCGCCCTGCGCAACCAGGCCGAAACGCTGGAGGCCGAGGCACCCGATACCGTCCGCTTCACCCGCGCCCTGAAGGACGCCGTCCCGGTGGAAGATCGCGACGACCTGATGCAGGCATTGTGGGCGGTGGCGCTGGCAGATGACGGGCGCGATGCGAACGAAGACCAATTGATACGCCTTGTTGCCAGCCTTTTGGGCATTACCGATCAGGAATCGGCTCTTGCCCGTCAGAAGGTCTCGCAATACTGACGCGGACGTTGCATCGCCGGGTGCATCGCGCCTAAAACTGACAAAACTTGGCGAGGCAACGTGACGTCACCTTCCGCTCCGGTCATCGAGGTCCGGAACCTGCACAAAGCTTACGACGACCTGGAAGTGCTGAAGGGTGTGGACCTGACAGCGCCACGTGGTCATGTGGTATCGCTCATCGGGTCCTCCGGATCGGGAAAGTCGACGCTGCTGCGCTGCTGCAACCTGCTGGAGGACAGTCAGGACGGCACCATCCGTTTCGAGGGGGAGCCTGTGATGTGGCAGGGGATCGGCCATGACCGCCGCCCCGCCGACCGCAAGCAGGTGCTTCGCATCCGCACGAACCTTTCGATGGTCTTCCAGCAGTTCAACCTCTGGTCCCACATGACCGTGCTGCAGAACGTGATGGAGGCTCCCGTGACCGTCCTCGGCCGTCCGAAGGCGGAGGTGGAGGAAAAGGCTCGTGCCTACTTGGCCAAGGTGGGCATCGCCGACAAGGCGGACGTCTGGCCGTCGCAACTGTCCGGCGGCCAGCAGCAGCGTGCGGCGATCGCCCGCGCGCTATGCATGGAACCCCGCGCCCTGCTGTTCGACGAACCCACCAGCGCCCTCGATCCGGAGCTGGAGCAGGAGGTCGTCCGCGTCATCAAGGCGCTGGCCGACGAAGGCCGCACCATGATCATCGTTACCCACGACATGAAGATGGCGGCGGATTGTTCCGATCACGTCATCTTCCTGCATCAGGGGCGGATCGAGGAACAGGGCGACCCGCAGACGCTTTTCGGCAATCCGCAATCCACCCGCCTGCGTGCCTTCCTGTCCGCCGGCCAACACTGATTTTCCTGGGGAGACTTTCATGAACAAACTGATCCTGACCGCCGCGATCATGGCACTGACCGCAGGTGCCGCCTCGGCCCAGCAGGTCGTGCGTCTGGCGACGGAGGGTGCCTACCCTCCCTTCAACCTGATCAACGACGCGGGCAAGCCCGACGGATACGAGATCGAGCTGTTCAACGCCCTGTGCGCCAAGGCCGAAGTGACCTGCGAATGGGTCGTGACCGACTGGGACGGCATGATCCCGAACCTGCAATCGGGCAATTTCGACGGGATCGTGGCGGGCATGTCCATCACCGACGAACGCCGCGCCGTGATCGACTTCACGCAGAACTACTATCCGCCCGCAGCCTCGGCCTATGCCTCGATGGATGAGGGCGTGGACGTCGTGGGCGGTGTCGTGTCCGCACAGGTCAATACCATCCAAGCCGCATATGTCGCCGACACGGGCGCGACGCTGCTGGAATTCGCGACGCCCGACGAGGCCGTCGCCGCCGTCCGCAACGGCGAAGCCGACGCCACCTTCGCCGACCACGACTACCTCAAGCCCGTCGTGGAGGAGTCGAACGGTGAATTCGTCTGGATCGGTGAGCCTGTCCAGCTGGGTGAAGGCATCGGCATGGGCTTGCGCAAATCCGACACCGAGTTGAAGGCGACCTTCGACAAGGCCATCCAGGCGATGAAGGACGACGGCTCGCTCAACGAGCTGATGACCAAGTGGTTCGGCGGCGCCGACGCTCCGCAATTCTGATGAAGGGGCGCGCGAGGCAACCTGCGCGCCGGTCCCATGTTCGCGTATTGCGCTGATCCAAAAACCCTCGAAGGCCTGAGCTGGCTGTCATGCTACCTGACCACAGGGACGCATATGGCCTTCTATGGCTCGTTCCTGACGGTGCTGATGCTGCTGGCCGTGACCGCCCCTGTGGCGATGGCCTTCGGCTTTGGCGGCGCGATGGCTGCAAGGTCGCATGTGGCACCCCTTCGCTGGCTGGGCAAGATCTACATGGCGATGGTGCGCGGCATTCCGGACATCGTCTTCTTTCTGTTCTTCATCGTGGCGCTGGATCAGGCGCTGGAATACGTGAACCACTTCGCGAGATGCCCCGACTGGACAGACCCCGTCCGCGTGGCCGGCGAATTCCGCGTCTGCCCCGAAGCGAAGATCCCACCCGGCAACGCACCGCAAAGCATCCACAAGACCTACAGCTTCGTGCTTGCGGTGCTGACCTTCGCGATCGTCTTCGGGGCCTTTGCGGCCAACGTGATGTCGGGCGCGATGCGGGCCGTGCCGCGGGCCCAGCTGGAAACTGCCGAAAGCTTCGGAATGACACAGCGGCAGATCAATCGGCGCATCCTGATCCCGCAGATGTGGATCTATGCCCTGCCCGGCCTGTCGAACCTGTGGATGGTGCTGATCAAGGCGACGCCCCTGCTGTTCATCCTCGGGATCGAGGATGTGGTCTACTGGGCGCAGCAACTGGGATCGATGAAGACGCAGACGTTCAGCTATCCTCATCCGGACTGGCGGTTGTGGTACTTCCTGGCACTTCTCGTCTTCTATCTCGCGATGACCAAGCTGTCCGAGATGGCCCTTGATCGCGTGACGACCCGCCTGAGCCGTGGGCGGCCGAGGATGAACGCATGACCTGTCTCGAGACCATTCAGGCCTACGGTCTCCGCTCGCTCGGGTTCGGGGAACGATTGCTGCCGCGTGAGGGATACGACCTTTGCCAGCAATTCACGCTGATCGGGTCTGGCCTGATCTGGAACGTGTATTTCGCGGTGATCTCGCTGGCGGCGGGCTTCTTTCTGGCGACGCTGCTGGCCATGGGCAAGACGGCCCGGCGCGCTTTGATCCGCAAACCCTGCGACTGGTTCGTCTTCGTCTTCCGCGGTTCGCCGTTGTTCATCCAGTTCTTCGTGGCCTACCAGCTTCTGGTGATGCTGCCGCGCGACGGATTGACCATCCCGCTGGGCCTGTTCGATCTGACGCTGGGCACCGACTGGGTCACGCGGGCATGGGCGGGGGCGGCGCTGGTGCTGTTCCTGAACACCGCCGCCTACACGTCGGAGATCTTCCTCGGGGCCCTGCGCTCCATCCCTCCCGGGGATCTGGAGGCGGCGGACGCCTATGGCATCACCGGATGGGCGCGGTTCCGGCGCATCCAGTGGCCGACCATGCTGCGCCTTGCATGGCCCGCCTACACGAACGAGGCGATCTTCCTGTTCCACGCCACGACGCTGGTGTTCTTTTCGGGCTTTCCCGCGTTCCAACAGCGGGGGGACGCGCTGTATTACGCCAGTTATTTCGCGGGCAAGACATTCAACCCGTTCGTCCCCTATCCCATCGTCGCATTCTATTTCATCTGCCTGACGCTGTTGCTGACATGGGGCTTCGGGCGCGTGGGCCGGCACCTGAACCGGCATCTGCCGTCCAATGAACGTGTGCGGCGCAGACCGCGCCTGTTGCCGCAGATCATCCGCTAGGCTCGACACGGCAAAACCCGCTGACTAGGGTGACGGCACACAAGGACGGACACTCATGCGGATCGGCATATTGCAGACGGGCGACGCGCCCGAAGACCTTCGGACCACCGAAGGGGATTACCCCGACATGTTCCAGCGCTTGCTGGCGGGGCGGGGGTTCGAGTTCCGGACATGGCGGGTGATGGACCTGCAATTCCCCACGGACGAGGAACAGGCGGACGGTTGGCTGATCACCGGATCGCGCCACGGCGTATACGAGGATCACGCCTTCATCCCGCCGCTGGAGGCATTCATCCGCGACGCCTATAACGCGCATGTGCCGTTGGTCGGCATCTGCTTCGGCCACCAGATCGTGGCTAAGGCGCTTGGCGGGCGGGTGGAGAAGTTTGCGGGCGGCTGGTCCGTCGGCCCCACCGATTACCGCTTTGGCGACGAAGTGCTGACCCTGAACGCATGGCATCAGGATCAGGTGGTGGAGATTCCGGAGGGTGCTGAGGTCATCGCACGGTCGGAGTTCTGCGCGAATGCCGCGCTGGCCTATGACGACCGTATCCTGACCGTGCAGGCGCATCCCGAATTCCCCGACAGTTTCATCGACGGGCTGATCCGCACACGGGGGCAAGGCATCGTGCCCGACCCCCTGCTGCGTCAGGCCGAGGCGCGGATGGGCCAGCCAAACTCCTCGGCCCTGCTGGCCGACCATATCACCGATTTCTTCCAACAGCCGAGGTGAGCCCATGTCCGAATGGACCGACCAGATCCCCACAGCCGCACGCGACTATATCACCGGCCGTCGGCTGGACGAGGTGGAGTGTATCGTTTCCGACATCGCGGGCGTGGCACGGGGCAAGGCGATGCCCGCATCAAAATTCGCGCGCCAGACCAGTTTCTTTTTGCCGAATTCCATCTTCCTGCAGACGATCACCGGCGAATGGGCCGAAAACCCGACCGGCGCCTTCACCGAACCCGACATGATCCTGCGCCCCGATTATTCCACCGCGACCGCTGCACCGTGGACCGCCGACATCACCCTTCAGGTCATCCATGACGCCGTGACCCAGACGGGGGAACCCGTGGGCACCGCACCGCGCAACGTGCTGAAGCACATCGTGCAGCTTTATGCCGATCAAGGCTGGAAACCTATCGTCGCGCCGGAGATGGAGTTCTTCCTGACCGCCCGCAACATCGACCCCAACATGCCCGTGATGCCGCCGATGGGCCGTTCGGGCCGCCGCGCCGCAGGCCGTCAGGCCTACAGCATGAGTGCGGTCGACGAATACGGCAAGGTCATCGACGACATCTACGACTTCGCCGAGCTTCAGGGATTCGAGATCGACGGTATCCTTCAGGAAGGCGGCGCCGGTCAGGTGGAGATCAACCTTGCCCATGGTGATCCGGTCAAGCTGGCGGACGAGATCTTCTTCTTCAAGCGCCTGATCCGTGAGGCCGCGCTGCGCCACGACTGTTTCGCCACCTTCATGGCCAAGCCGATCGAGGGTGAGCCGGGCTCGGCGATGCACATCCACCACTCGATCACGGAAATCGACACGGGCAAGAACATCTTTTCGAATGAAAAGGGGATGGAATCCGACCATTTCCTGCATTTCATCGCGGGAATGCAGAACCACCTGCCGGCAGCCGTGGCGCTGCTGGCCCCCTACGTGAACAGCTACCGCCGCTACGTTCCGGACTTCGCGGCCCCGATCAATCTCGAATGGGGGCGCGACAACCGCACGACGGGATTGCGCATCCCGATTTCGGGACCGGAGGCGCGGCGTCTGGAAAACCGGCTGGCGGGGATGGATTGCAACCCTTATCTCGGCATCGCGGCATCGCTTGCTTGTGGGTATCTGGGTTTGATGGAACGCAAGGCCCCACGTCCGGAGTGTATCGGCAGCGCCTACAACATCGAGACGGACCTGCCCTACAACCTTGGAGATGCACTGGACCTTCTGGAAGAGAACACGGCCCTGCGCGGAATTCTGGGCGAAGACTTCTGCAAGTTTTACGATGCTGTAAAGCGAAACGAATACAAAGAGTTCCTGCAGGTCATCAGCCCTTGGGAACGCGAACACCTGTTGTTGAACGTATGAACCTGCTGACCGCCAACGACCGGCCCGGCGAATATCCCGCCAGCTACTACGCAGCGACCGCCACGCCTCTTGCACCCTTTCCAACGCTGGAGGGGGAAGTGCGGGCCGACGTGTGCATTGTGGGCGGCGGTTACAGCGGGTTGTCGGCGGCGCTGCATCTGGCCGAACGCGGCTATGACGTGGTGGTGCTGGACGCGCATCGCGTGGGCTTCGGCGCATCGGGGCGCAACGGCGGGCAGGTCGGGTCAGGCCAGCGACTGGAGCAGGACGCGCTGGAGGCGATGGTGGGCATGGACGATGCCCGCCGCCTTTGGGATCTGGGGCAGGAGGCGAAGGCGCTGGTCCGCGATCTGATCGCCCGCCACGACATGCCCGTCACATTCCGCCCCGGCATTGCCCATGCGGCCGCGACGGTTGCGGAAGTGGCCCATTCCCATGCCTATGCCGAAAAGCTGTCGCGCGATTACGGCTACGATCAGGTGCAACCTTTGAACGCGCCCGAACTCGCGGCCCTGCTGGGCACCGACCGCTTCAAGGGCGGCGACATCGACCGGGGGGCGGGAAGCATCCACCCCCTGAACTTCGCGCTTGGGCTGGCAAAGGCCGTAAAGGCGCGGATCTTCGAACGTAGCACCGTGACGCGGCTGGACGGCACCACGGTCCACACCGATCGCGGCCATGTGCGCGCTGATCACGTCATCCTTGCCTGTGGCGGATATCTGGGCGGGCTGGAACCGCAGATCGCCGCACGGGTGATGCCGATCAACAACTTCATCGTGGCGACCGAACCGCTGGAAGGCTTCATGGCCCCCATCGCCGCGCATGACACCAAGTTCGTCGTGAACTATTGGCGGATGAGTGATGACAACCGCCTGCTGTTCGGCGGCGGCGAAAGCTACGGCTACCGCTTTCCCCGCGACATCATCACGACCGTCCGCAAGCCCATGCTGGAGGTGTATCCGCAGCTGAAGGATGTGCGGATCGACCACGCCTGGGGTGGCACGCTGGCGATCACGATGAACCGGATGCCCTGCTTCCGTCGGGTCGCGCCCAATGTGATGTCGGTGTCGGGCTATTCCGGTCACGGAGTCGCCCTTGCCACGCTGGCAGGGCGCATCCTGGCCGAGGCCGTGGCCGGACAGGCCGAACGTTTCGACCTGATGGCCCGCCTGCCCCAACCGCGTTTTCCGGGTGGCCCTGCGATGCGCACGCCCCTGCTGGCGCTGGCGATGACGTGGTATGCGATGCGGGACCGTCTCGGCCTCTGACATGGACAGTGTTTCGCGGGGTCGATAGGCTGCACCCGAAACACAGGAGCCTTTCCCATGCGTGACAACGCCCCCAACAGCTGGGACGCCCGCGCCGAAAACGCGTCGTTCTACGGCTTCACCGACCTGCCTTCGATCGCGGAACGCGGCACGGTGGTCTTGACGCATGGCGAAGGCCCCTACGTCTTCGACACGGACGGCAAACGCTACTTCGACAGCAATTCCGGCCTTTGGAACATGGTCGCGGGCTTCGACCATCCGAAACTGACCGAGGCGGCGAAAGCGCAATACGACCGCTTCCCCGGTTATCACGCTTTGTTCGGCCGGATGTCGGACCAGACGGTGATGCTGTCCGAAAAGCTGGTGGAGGTGTCGCCATACGATCGGGGCCGCGTCTTCTATACCAATTCAGGGTCGGAGGCGAACGACACGCTGGTCAAGATGCTGTGGTTTCTGGGCGGGGCCGAGGGGCATCCGCAGCGGCGCAAGATTATCACGCGGGTCAACAGCTATCACGGGGTGACGGCGGTTTCGGCGTCCATGACGGGCAAACCCTACAATTCGGTGTTCGGATTGCCGCTGCCCGGCTTCATCCATATCGGCTGCCCGCATTACTGGCGCTTCGGTCAGGCGGGGGAGACGGAGGCCGCGTTTACCCAGCGTCTGGCAAGAGAGCTGGAAGCCACGATCATCAAGGAAGGCCCCGGTACCATCGCCGCCTTCTTTGCCGAACCTGTGATGGGCGCTGGCGGCGCCATCCCGCCGTCCGCCGGGTATTTCCAGGCGGTGCAGGCTGTGCTGCGGAAATACGACATCCCGCTGATCGCGGACGAGGTGATCACGGGTTTCGGCCGCACGGGCAACCTTTGGGGCAGCCAGACCTATGATTTCGTGCCGGACGCCATTATCGCATCCAAGGCCATGACGGCAGGGTTCTTCCCGATGGGTGCGGTGATCCTCGGTCCCGATCTGGCGGACCGCCTGCTAGCGGCGGCCGAGGCGATCGAGGAGTTCCCCCATGGTTTCACCGCCTCCGGCCATCCGGTTGGTTGTGCCATCGCCTTGGCCGCGATCGATTTGGTGACGACAGGTGGGCTGGGGGAAAACGTCCGCGCCCTTACCCCCAGATTCGAGGCCGGAATGGCCAAGCTGGCTGAAAACCCCAACATTGGAGAATGGCGCGGCAAGGGCCTGATGGGCGCGCTGGAGGCGGTTCAGGACAAGGCGACGAAGACACCTTTCCCGGGCACCCTTTCCGTCAGCGAACGCATCGCCAACACCTGCACCGATCACGGACTGATCTGCCGCCCGTTGGGTCAGGCCATCGTCCTTTGCCCACCCTTCATCTGCACCGACGCCCATCTGGACGAGATGTTCGAGAAACTGGATGCCGCCCTTCGCAAGGTCTTCGCAGAGGTAACCTGACTGCGGGGATACGCTCCGGGCGTTTCGTCAAATGCCCGGATCCCATGGTCTGAAGACCATGGTGGTCCTTGCAGGCCGAACGCATCTTTGTGGCTAACGCCCGCGAACATGGCGGTCATAGGGAGCAGCTTAGGGCTGTCATACAAGGGCAGATGGCGACTGAGGTCATTTACCGGCAGGCCAGACGGTGCTGCTCCTCCACCTTGTTCGGCAAAGCGGGCACACCTCTACGACACAAAGAAATCAATCATCCAACCTGCGCGCGGCGACGAGGACCTCTTGCGGATCGCAGGACCGGAACCGTTCCACCGGACCGTCCGTATCAGCTGACAAACAGTCCAAACGGACAAAAACCGCCCGTTCAGCCTGCCAGCAGATCGCGGGCGGCCTCCCGTGCCGCTTCGGTGATGGTGTCGCCAGCCAGCATGCGACCCACCTCCTCCACCCGCTGATCCACGTTCAGCCCCACCACGGTGGAGGTGGTCATGCCATCGCGAACCCGCTTCTCCACCCGCCAGTGATGTGATCCCAACGCGGCGACCTGCGCCGAATGGGTAACGACCAGCACCTGCCCGCCTTCGGCCAACGAACGCAGCCTGCGCCCGACGGCATTGGCCGTCGCCCCGCCGACGCCCCGGTCGATTTCGTCAAAGATCATGGTGATGTCGCGCGAATCGCCCGTCAGACACACCTTGAGCGCCAGCAAAAAACGCGACAGTTCCCCGCCCGAGGCAATCTTGTTCAGCGGTCCCGCAGGTGCGCCGGGGTTGGTCGCGACGGTGAAGGCCACCGCGTCCGCCCCTTCCGGTCCGGCGTCTGCCGCCGTCACCAGCGTCTCGAACACGGCACGTTCCATCTTCAACGGGGCCAATTCGGCGGCCATCGCCTTGTCCAGCCGCACTGCCGATTTACGACGGGCCGCGGTCAGGGCATCCGCCTCCCGCCGATAGGCAATTTCTGCATCCGACAGGGCACTTCGGAAGCCCGCAATGTCCCGTTCCCCGCCATCAAGGGCGTCCAGACGGCGGCGCAATCCGTCGGCGAAGTCGCCCAACTCGTCGGCCAGCACGTTGTGCTTGCGGGCCATGGCGCGGATCGCGAACAGACGCTCCTCCAGCATCTCTAGCTCGGCTGGATCGAAATCCAGCGCCTTCAGGCAATCCTCGACCCCCTGTTGCGCGTCTCCCAGTTCCACCATGGCGCGGCCAAGGGCAGCCAGCGCCGTTTCCAGCTGCCCTTCCGCCTTGTCGGAAGCCCCGTCAAGCCAGCGGGCGGCATCGATGAGCAAGCCCTCTGCACCCTGGTCTGACAGGGCCTGATGGGCGCGGGCGATATCGTCACGGATACGTTCCGCCCCTTGCATGGCACGGCGGCGGATGTCGAGGCTCGCCTCCTCCCCCTGCTGGGGGTCCAGCTTGTCCAGTTCGGCCACCGCATGACGCAGGTAATCCTCTTCCGACCGGATGGCATCCAGCGCGGCCTCGGCTTCCATCAGGCGGCGCCGTGCGACGCCGAGGTTCTGCCAGGCCCGCCGTATCGACCCCATGTCCAAGCCGGCAAAGGAATCGAGCATCAACCGGTGACCGCGCGGGTTCAGAAGGCCGCGGTCGTCGTGCTGGCCGTGCAGTTCCACCAACGCATCCGACAGCGCCCGCAACACCTCGCCAGACACGCGGCGGTCATTGACCCATGCGGTCTTGCGACCATCGCTGTGGTTCACGCGGCGCAGGATCAGTTCATCCTCGGCGGCAATGCCGGCATCCGACAGGACGGAACGCGCGGCATGGCCCTGGGGCAGATCGAAGACTGCCGTCACCTCGCCTGTTTCGGCCCCGGCCCGCACCAGTTCCGCCCGGCCCCGCCAGCCCAGCACGAAGCCGAGCGAATCGAGCAGGATCGACTTGCCCGCGCCTGTTTCCCCGGTCAGCACGTTCAGTCCCGGCTGAAAGGCCAAAGACAATCGTTCGATGATGAGCAGATCCCGAATGTCGAGAGTGCGGAGCATGTCAGTCCCTGAGCGAGTTTACAGCCACTCACCCTGAATGGTCTGCCGATAGATTGCGGACAACCAATTGTCGCCCGTCACCTTCGGGTCAAGCCCGCGACCGGTCAGCAGGCGATAGCTGTCGTCATAGAACGGCGAGGACCGGTAGTTGTAGCCCAGAATCGCACCTGCCGTTTGTGCTTCAGCCGTCAGGCCAAGGGCCAGATAGCTTTCCACAAGACGGTGCAGCGCCTCGGGCGTCTGGCTGGTGGTCTGGTATTGCTCCACCACGGCGCGGAAGCGGTTGACGGCTGCGGTATAATTCTCGCGCTTCAGATAAAAGCGGCCGATTTCCATTTCCTTGGCGGCCAGCTGGTCGAAGGCAACATCGAATTGCAGCGTGGCCTGACGGGCGTATTCGCTGTCGGGATATTTTTCGATCACGGTGCGCAACGCGCTCAAGGCCTGAAAGGTCAGACCTTGGTCGCGTCCGACTTCATCGATCTGGTCGTAATAGGACAACGCCAGAAGATATTGGGCATAGGCCGCATCCTGATCGGCAGGATAAAAGTCGAGGAAGCGCTGCGCGGCGTTGCGCGCGTCTTCGTATTCCTTAGCCTGATGATAGGCATAGGCCTGCATGATGAGGGAACGCTTGGCGTATTGGGTGTAGGGATATTGCCGTTCCACCGCGGAAAAATATCGAATCGCCTGCTCCGGGTTGTCGTTTGACAGCGCAGTTTCGCCTTCGGCAAAAATCTGCGGGGCCGTCAGCCCTTCCGTTTCAAGCGCATCGCCATTCTTGCGCCCACCGCATCCGGCCAGCAGCCCCACCACAACGATCGCACCGAGGATCTGCGTGCCCGACTTCCAGCCTGTCATGTTCTGCCTGCCCTCGTGCCCTTGCCGTCAACCCTGCATTGCGACAGGATTTTGGTCGTCCTAGCACAGAAAAATGCCGGTGGCAAAATGCCTTTCAGGCAACAGCCGGCAGATCAGCCCGCACCACGCCCATGCCCGGCAGCTTGAGACCCGTCATCGGGCCACATTCGACCATGGACCATGCGTCACGGCGTGCGAAAAGCGCCCGGAGCAGACGGTTCGTCATCGCATGTCCGGCGCGGATGCCAGTATAACGGCCGAGGATCGGACCGCCTGCCAGTGCCAGATCCCCCAAGGCGTCCAGCATCTTGTGACGCACGGGTTCGTCCGCATGACGCAGGCCGCCGGGGCTGACCACACGGTCGCCGTCGAACACCACAGCATTTTCGACCGTACCACCAAGGGCAAGGCCGTTCGCGCGCATGGCATCCACATCGGACTGACGGCAGAAGGTCCGGCTGTCGCACAGTTCACGGACGAACGCGCCGTTCGACATGTTCAGCCGCTTTTCCTGCTGCCCGATGGCCTTTTCGGCAAAATCGATGCGGAAATCGATCTCCAGCATGTCAGACGGCTCCAGCCGGGCAATGGCATCGCCATCCCTGACTTCCACCGTTTGCAGGATACGGATGGCACGCACCGGCACGATCTGTTCCCGAAGGCCAGCCGCAAGGAAACGTTCCACGAAAAGGGCCGAGGAACCGTCGAGAATGGGCACTTCGGGTCCGTCCACCTCGATCAGGGCATTGTGGATGCCACAGCCTGCAAGGGCCGCCATGATGTGCTCGACCGTCGAGATGCTGACGCCTTCGGGATTTTCCAGAAGGGTGCAAAGTTTCGACGGGATCACCGAATCCCAGCGGGCAGGAATAAGCGTGTCACCGGCGATCAGATCGGTCCGGCGGAACCAGATCCCGTAATCAGCCGATGCAGGGCGTACGATCATACGAACGGGGCGGCCGGTGTGAAGACCCAGACCGACAAAGCTGACAGCGGATTTCAACGTACGTTGCATCACAGGACCTCTCATAACCTGGCCGCGACATGTCACGACACAGGAGTTAAGTAGGTAATGTTTGGGTAAGGCTCAATTCACTCTTTGTGACGCAGTGTGACATGAAGTGCGTGTTCACCAACTCTTTGTGCCAAAACGAAAAACCCGGCCATTGGCCGGGTCATGCGATCAGTGTCTTGCAAAGGTGTCAGTTGGCCTGACGGCGCAGGAATGCGGGAATCTCGATCCGCTCCTGCTCGGGGCTCTGCTCCTGGTCCTCCTCGTAGGCAACCTGCTGCTGGTTGCGCTGCGGTTGCGGACGCGGTTCGGGCTGTTCGGCATGACCTGCCATCCGGTTGATCAGCGAACCGATCCCGAAGCGTGGCCGCTGTTCTGCCGGTGCCGCCTGACGCGGGGCCTGTTGTGCCGGTGCGGCAGGACGCTGTTGCGACACGGCACTGCCGCGGGGCGGTGCCTTGCTGACCGCCGCGGCCAGACGCGCCATCGTTTCAGGCGAAGGCGATCCCGGCTGGCCCGACGGGGCGCGGCCACGGGGCGCCACGAAACTGGAGGCGTCGTCGCTGACCTGCGGCATGGCGCGCTGCACACGCGGCTGCGGTGCGGGTGCGGCCGCTTGCGGTTGGGCCGCCGCAGGCTGCGTGCGATAGGCGGGCGGCGGCAGGTCGTCCGGCTCCTGCGCGACATCTTCCTGCGGCTGTTCGAACATCGCACGATGGACGGGCGGCTGCGGTGCGGGGCGCTGTGCGATCGGCGGGGGGGTCGGCGTTGCACGCTCCTCCACCTGCGGGGCGGCTTGTGTCAGCGGCTGCGCCAGCGGGCGACGGGTCGGGGTCGGTTCGTCCTGAACCCGCGCCTCGATCCCCGTGGCCACGACGGACACACGCAGACGGCCTTCCATCGTCGTGTCGAGCGTGGAGCCGACGATGATGTTCGCATCCGGATCGACCTTGGTGCGGATCGCCTCCGCAGCCTCGTCCAGTTCGAACAGCGTCAGGTCGTAGCCGCCGGTGATGTTGATCAGGACACCCTTTGCGCCGTTCAGGCTGATCTCGTCCAGCAGCGGGTTGGCGATGGCCTTCTCGGCGGCAAGCTTGGCGCGGTCCTCGCCCTCGGCCTCGCCCGTGCCCATCATGGCCTTGCCCATCTCGTCCATCACGGCGCGAACATCCGCGAAGTCGAGGTTGATGAGGCCCGGACGCACCATCAGGTCGGTCACACCCTTCACGCCCTGATACAGGACGTCGTCGGCCATCGCGAAGGCTTCGGTAAAGGTCGTGCGGTCGTTGGCCAGACGGAACAGGTTCTGGTTCGGAATGATGATAAGCGTGTCCACGACCTTCTGAAGGGCTTCGATCCCCTCATTGGCCTGACGCATCCGCTTGTTGCCCTCGAACTGGAAGGGCTTGGTTACGACGCCGACGGTCAGCACGCCCAGCTCACGCGCGGCTTGCGCGATGATCGGGGCCGCACCCGTTCCGGTGCCGCCGCCCATGCCTGCGGTGATGAAGCACATGTGGGCACCGGCCAGATGGTCGACGATCTCCTCGATCGTTTCCTCGGCGGCGGCGGCACCGACGGAGGGACGCGCGCCCGCGCCCAGACCTTCGGTGACCTTCATGCCCATCTGGATCTTGGAAGGAGCGTTGCTTTGCTGCAGGGCTTGCGCGTCGGTGTTCGCGACCACGAACTCTACGCCCTCGAGCTGCTGCTCGATCATGTTGTTGACCGCGTTGCCGCCCGCCCCACCGACCCCGAACACCGTGATGCGCGGCTTCAGTTCTTCCTGTTGATCGTTCATCAAGGTGAGACGCATTGTGCTCCGCCTGTGTTCAAGGTCCAAGGCACCATTCGGAGGGCGCCGTCATATTGGTTTGCCGTCAATCCTAGACGCCATAGTGCGGAACGTCACCCGAAAAAGAGGAACGCCCTACAAAATGCGGCGTTTCGCGCTATAGGTTCGGCGGTATGTCGCCGCTGCCGGCCGCGTGGTCACCAGTTCTCCCGGAACCAGCGGATCGCCTTCTTGAAGGACCGTGCGGGATAGCGTTCGCTGGGGATCTCGAAATCCCACCATTCGTCCTGCGGGTGTGCCGCAAACAGGCACAAACCCACGGCAGAGGCGAAAGCCGGCCCGGTGATGGCCTGCGGCAGGCCTTGGACGCGCAGCGGCCGGCCCAGACGGACACGCTGGCCAAGGATGCGCGCGGCCAGCCCGTCCAACCCGGGCACTTGGCTTGCGCCGCCGGTCAGCACGATCTGCTGGCTGGGCAGATGCTCAAACCCGGCGGCGTCCAGACGGGTGCGAACCTCTTCCAGAATTTCCTCCACGCGGGGGCGCATGATGCCGATCAGCTCCGTCCGGCTGACGGTGCGGCTGTCCTTGTCCCAGTCGCCGGTATCGGCCCCGATCGAGATCATCTCCCGATCATCGATTCCGGTGGCGTAGACGCCGCCATGGGTCGCCTTGATCTTCTCCGCCTGCGCCAGCGGGATCTGAAGACCCTTGGAGATGTCGGATGTCACGTGATCCCCGCCCATCCGCACGGAATCGGCATAGATCATGTGCTTCTTGATGAAGATGGAGATGCCGGTCGATCCGCCGCCCATGTCGATGCAGGCCGCCCCCAGCTCCTGCTCGTCCTCCACCAGGGACGAGATGCCGGAAACATAGGCCGACGACGCGATTCCGGCGAGTTCCAGATCACAACGCTTGATGCAATAGAGCAGGTTCTGGATCGTGCCCGCATCCACCGACAGCATGTGCATGTCGCAGGCAAGACGGTTGCCGATCTGGCCGCGCGGATCGCCAAGGCCGGTGCGATGGTCCAGCGCGAAGTTCACGGGCTGGGCGTGCATCACCTCGCGCCCCATGCCGATGTCGGGCACGTCGCACGCCGACAGCACACGGGCCACGTCCTGTTCGGTCACGACCGAATCCTGCAGCTCCCACTCCCCCGCCAGGCCATAGCTGCGCGGCGCACCGCCCGAGAAGGTGGCGATGACATGGTCCACACGGACATTTGCCATCTTCTGCGCGCCCTGCACGGCAGTGCGGATCGCGCGCTCCGTCTCGTTCATGACGCTGATCTCGCCGAAGCGGACGCCGCGCGAACGGGTGGTTGCGGCACCGATCACGCGGAACTGGCTTTGCCCCGCCATGGAGCCCACGCCATCATGGTCCCGCAGGCGGTCAGGCCCGTCGAATTGCAGGATCATGCAGCCGATCTTCGTAGACCCCACGTCCAGAACGGCGATGACACCCCTCTGGATCGCTGCACGACGCATGTTCCGCATCGCGCGCTGGGACTGGTAAAGATCGGTCATCTGCGTCCTCGTGTCATTTGTGGCCCCGTGCTGTCCGAAGCTCTGCCGCAGCATTGGGCGAAAGCCGAAGAACGGGGCGTTCTTTAAGTCTGAAATCGATAACGATCACGTCGCGGGCCAGAAGATCCTGCGCCTGATCCAATGCAAGAATACGCTCCAGCGCCGGAACGGGCTGGTCCACCGGCAGCATGATGCGCTGCCCGCGGTCCAGGACGATGTCCCAGCGGCGTTCGCCCATCCGTACGAAACCGCGCACGCGCGGCATGATCGGGGCAGCAGCGGCGAACAGCCGCATCACTTCCGGGATGGCAGCGTCGGCCCCTCTTCCCGCCAGCAGCGGCAGATCGGAACGGTCATTACGCTCCCCCACCAGCATCACGCGGTGGCCGGTGGCATCCAGCAGTTCCACATTCGCGGCAGAGCGCCAGACGGCCACGGGCACGCGTTCCGTCACCTGCGCGGTCAGGACGCCACCGGGTTCGACGCGCAGCTGCACATCGCTGACGGCATCCAACGTCAGGATGCGTTCACGCAATCCCGGCAAGTCCAGGTCGAAGGAGCTTTGCGGCAGATTCAGGTCCAGCATCCTGCGGATGCCTTCAGCCAGCATCGGGGACGCATCCTCCACCTGAAACAGGCCGACCATGAATTCGGGGCGCTGCTGAATTGACGTGATGATGCCGGCGAACGATCCCGCGATGGCCGCGCGGCGGTCGGCACTGCCCAACACGACGGCCAGAACCAGCACAAGAACCAGGACAGGCAGGCCGAACCGCAGCATCTTGCGATACAGCGGCGTCAGCAACATGCGTTGCAGCCTGTAGGCCAGGCGGCTGGGTGCGGGATCTCGGCGCGGGGGGCGGTTCACCGATTGCACGACGCATCCCTTACCAACCAGTCGCACAAGTCGGCAAAGGATATCCCGCAATAGGCCGCATGTTCCGGCGAAAGCGAGGTCGGCGTCATTCCGGGCTGGGTGTTCGTTTCCAGCAGGATCAGTCCGGTCATCCCGCGCGGTTCGTCCCAGCGGAAGTCGGTGCGGCTCAGTCCACGGCAGCCAAGCGCCCGATGCGCGCGCAAGGCAAGATCAAGACAGGCGGCGGTGATGTCGGCAGGAATGTCAGCCGGAATCACGTGACGCGATCCGCCAGTGGTGTATTTCGCGTCGTAATCATACCAGCCGGTGGTGATGATGTCGGTCACGCACAGCGCACGGTCGCCCAGCACGCTGACGGTCAGTTCGCGCCCCGGCGCATAGGTTTCGACCATCACCTCGGCGGGCATCGCGTCGGACAGCTTCGGCGGTCCGTTCGCTGCCTCGTGCACGATGTAGACCCCGACAGAGGAACCTTCGTTGTTCGGCTTCACGACATAGGGGGGCGGCAGGACATGCCCTGCCTCCACCGTGGCGCGGTCGGCGATGACGCTTTCGACAACGGGCAGGCCCGCCGCGCGATAGGCGGCCTTGGCACGCGTCTTGTCCATCGCCAACGCGGAAGCCAGAACCCCTGAATGGGTATAAGGGATGCCCAGCCATTCGAGGATGCCCTGCACGCAGCCATCCTCTCCCCATCGGCCATGAAGGGCGTTGAACACCACGTCGGGGGCAATCGCGGCAAGGCGCGTGCAAAGATCGGGGCCGGCATCAAGCTCGACCACCTCATATCCCGCTTCCCGCAGGGCTGCGGCGCATGCGCGCCCGGAGACAAGAGATACCTCGCGTTCGGCCGAGGGGCCCCCCATCAGAACTGCAACCTTGCGGAACGTCCTGCCAGACATACCCGCCATATCACTGCCTTTGGTTACAACCGTTAACCGACTGTTAACACTCATTTATTTTTCAGCGGATTCTCCGACCCGCATGATTTCCCACTCTAACGTGAGTCCGGAGGTCTCGGAAACCCTCTTTCTGACAAGTTCGCCCAGATTCTCCAGATCGGCGGCGGAAGCGTGCCCCGTGTTGATCATGAAGTTGGAATGCATCACGCTCATCTGCGCGCCGCCAAGGGTGGCCCCACGCATTCCGGCATCGTCGATCACCTTCCACGCCTTCAGATCATGCAAGTCGTCCGGCCGCCCCGTGGAGGAATGGCCCACGGGATTGCGGAATGTCGATCCGGCGCTGCGATCCTTGGTGGGCTGACTGGCATCGCGCCTTGCAAGCTGGTCGGTCATGCGTGCCGCCAGCGCCTCGGACTCTCCCGCATTCGTGCGGAACACCGCCCCGGTCACCACCCAGCCGTCCGGAATGTCGGACTGTCGATAGCGCAGGTTCAGGTCGGCGGCGGGAATCGTCACTACCTCCCCTGCCCGCGTGATCGCCCGCACTTCAACCAGATGATCCGCGACATAGCTGCCGTAGCAGCCCGCATTCATCCGCACGGCCCCGCCGATACTGCCGGGAATGGTACGCAGGAAGGTCAGGTCGCGCCCTGCCTCCGCCGCGCGGCGCGCAACATGCGCGTCCAGCGCCGCCGCCCCCGCGATCACCAGATCCCCGTCGACGCGAATGCCGTTGAACCCGCGGCCCAACCGGATCACGACCGCCCGCAGTCCGCCATCGCGCACGATCAGGTTAGATCCGACACCCATCGGGAACACGGACACGTCGGGGGAAAGTGCCGCCAGAAAAGTCGCCAGATCATCCTCGTCGGCGGGCTGGAACAGCCAGTCCGCAGGACCGCCCACGCGCAGCCATGTCAGTTCCGCCATAGGGCGGTCGGGCGTCAGCGTTCCGCGCACGTCGGGCATGGTCATCCGATCGACCTCCGCGCCCGCGCGCGCACCGTGCGCAAGGGCGTACGCAGCAAAAGCAGGGCGATGGCCAATGCAACGAATCCCCAAAGCGGTCCGGCCTGCCATGTGATCAGCCCCAGCATCGGAATGCCCGACAGGACCAGCACCCAGCCTATTTCCGCCTGCGCCCGTGTCCGCAGCACAAAGGCACACAGGAACCAGACCGTGGCAAGAACGGCCACGATCATCCCAGCCTCCCCGGAAGGGCGTTTGCCCAGGCAGAGATCGTGCCGGCCCCCAGACAGACGACCATGTCCCCCGGTCCTGCCTGTTCGCGCACCAGCCGTTCCAGATCATCCTCCGACAGGATGGCGCGGGCGTGGCGGTGGCCATGGGCGATCAGACCCGCCACCAGATCGTCGCGCCCTGCCCCTTCGATCGGATCCTCACCCGCGGCATAGATGTCGGCGATGCCCACCACGTCCGCTTCGTTGAAGCAGGTGCAGAAATCCTCGAACAAGGAATGCAGGCGGCTGTAACGGTGCGGCTGATGCACGGCGATGACGCGGCCCTTGGTGGCCTGACGCGCAGCCCGCAGCACGGCGGCGATCTCCACCGGATGGTGGCCGTAATCGTCGATGATGGTGACGCCGTTGACTTCGCCCACCTTGGTAAAGCGACGATTGACGCCACCGAAGGCCGCCAGCGCCTCGCGGATCTCCGCCCGTTTCATGCCAAGGTGACGCGCCACGGCCACGGCGGCCAGCGCGTTGGATACGTTGTGATCGCCTGGCATCGGCAGGGTGCAGCCTTCGATCACCGTGCCTTCCAGCTGCAAGGCCACGTCGAAATGCGCGATGCCGTTTTCATAGGTCAGGTTGATGGCGCGGACGTCGGCCTGCGCGTTGAAGCCGAAGGTCGCGATCCGGCGGTCGGTCACGCGGCCCACCAGCGACTGAACCTCCGGATGGTCGGTGCAGCAAACGGCAAGGCCGTAGAAGGGGATGTTCGACACGAAATCGTGGAAGCCCTTCCGCAGGGCGTCGAAGCTGCCCCAATGCTCCATGTGTTCGGGGTCGATGTTCGTGACGATGGCAATGGTCGCGGGCAGACGGTTGAACGAACCGTCACTCTCGTCCGCCTCCACCACCATCCACTCGCCTGCACCCGCACGGGCGTTGGAACCGTAGGCGTGGATCACGCCGCCGTTGATGACCGTCGGATCGAAGCCGCCCTTGTCCAGCAACGTCGCCACCATCGTCGTGGTCGTCGTCTTGCCATGCGTTCCTGCCACAGCGATGTTCGACCGCAGGCGCATGAGTTCGGCCAGCATCTCCGCCCGCCGGACGACGGGAAGCTGGCGACGGCGCGCCTCCTCCAGCTCCGGATTGCCCTTCTTGATGGCGGAGGAGATAACGACGACCGCCGCATCGCCAATGTTCTCCGTGCGCTGCCCCTCGAAGACGGTGGCGCCCAGGCCGACCAGACGGTCGGTGATCTTCGATGCTTTCGCATCCGATCCCTGAACCGAATACCCCAGGGTCATCAGGACTTCAGCAATGCCCGACATGCCGATGCCGCCGATGCCGACGAAATGGATGGGGCCGAGTTCGCCCGGAAGTTTGGTTGCTGCGTTCATGCGGTCCTCAGGGCTTCCACGACCTCGACCAGCCGCTCGGTGGCATCGGGCCGACCAAGCGCGAGCGCGTTGGCGGCCATGCGGCGCGCGGCCTCCGGCTGGTTCAGGATGGCGGTGATGTGTTCGGAAAGGGTGATGGCGTCAAGCTGCGCCTCGGGGATGATCGACGCGGCCTGCCCCTGCACAAGCCCGCGCGCGTTGGCGGTCTGGTGGTCGCCCGCCGCGGCGGCGTAAGGGATCAGCACCGAAGGGCGGCCGATCACCGTGATGTCGGCCAGCGAACTTGCGCCGGAGCGGGAGATGACCAGCTGCGCCGCCACGATCCGGTCCGGCACGTCGGCGAAGAATGCCTGCACCTCGGCATCGATGCCTGCATCGCGGTAGATGCGGGTCACGGCCTCGGCATCCTCGGCCCGGGCCTGATGGCTGATGGTCAGGCGGGCGCGCATGGTCTTCGGCAGGCGACTGAACGCATCCGGCACGACCTTCGACAGCACGCGTGCGCCCTGGCTGCCACCGATGACCAGCACCGACAGAGGGCCGTCGGGGGCAACATACGGGGCGGCGGCGCGGTCCAGCACTGTCTTCCGCACGGGGTTACCCGTATGGATGGCTTTCACGCCCTTTGGCAGATCGGTGGGCCATATCCCGCAGGCGACCTTGTTCACCTTCGGCGCGAAGAGGCGGTTCACCCGACCCGGCACGCCATTCTGTTCATGGATAACGCGCGGCAGCCGCAACATCCCCGCAGCCGTCAGCGCGGGGATCGACGGATAGCCGCCAAAGCCCACGACCACGGCAGGCCTGTCGTTGCGCATGGCGCGATACGTCGACCAGACGCCTTTTGCGATACGAAGCGGCACACCCGCCTTGGCCACGACCCCACCACGGGCAAAGGTGGCCGAGGCCACCTGTTCCACCACCACCGCCGCCGGAAACCCGCCGGTGTAGCGGGCACCCCGTTCGTCGGTCGACAGCTTTACCCGCCAGCCAAGGGCGATCATCGCCTCCGCCAGGGCCTGTGCGGGAAACATATGTCCGCCCGTCCCCCCTGCCGCGATCAGCAGGAGGGGGGCGTTTTCCATGGCTTCCATTAGCGTGACCGTTTGTTGAACAGGATGTCGCCGATTTCACCCTGCGGGCGCGAACGGGTCAGCGCCAGAAGCATGCCGACCGTGATCCCCGCCGCGATGACGGACGATCCGCCGTAACTGACGAAGGGCAACGTCATCCCCTTGGCGGGCAACAGGCGTACGGCCACGCCCATGTTGATCATCGCCTGCACGCCGAAAATGCAGGCCAGCCCCGTTCCAGCCAGACGGATGAAGGGGTCACGTTCCTTCATCAGGCGGAACAGGCTGCGCACGACAACAGTGGCGTAAAGCGCGATGATGCACAGCACGAGGATCAGGCCATATTCTTCCGCCGCAACCGCGATGATGAAGTCGGTATGGGCATCGGGCAGCGACCATTTCACCTGCCCCTCGCCCACGCCGACACCGAAGAACCCGCCTTCGACGATGGCGTTGGTCGCATAACCAAGCTGGGTGCGCGGGTCGAGTTCGGGATTCATGAACCCATCGATCCGGCGCGCGAAGTGTTCGGAGGATTCGTAGAACAGCGTGCCCGCGAACACGATCGCGCCGATGAAGCCGCCGATCAGCACCATCGGTGCGCCGCCGACGAAATACACCACGCTCCACCCGAACAGGATCAGGGCGGTCTGCCCGAAGTCGGGCTGCATGGACAGGAAGGCCGCGATCACGATCAGCAGCGCAAAGCTGATGCGCTTGCCGGGCGGGCCATTGATTTCCTGGCTGGCGGCCATCAGCCACGCGGTCACGATGATGAAGCCTGGCTTCAGGAATTCCGATGGCTGGAATGACGCGAAACCGAGGCTGTACCACCGCACGGCGCCCTTGCCGAAATCGGTTCCGGCGACGGGCAGGAAGATCAGGGCGACGAAGGCTGCGGCAAACCCCATGACACCCAGACGGCGCACCATGTCAGGCGACATCATGGAAATGGTGACCATGGCGATCATCGCCATGCCGCCAAAGAACATCTGCCGTTCCACGTAATAGAAAGGCGTCAATCCGTTGCGCGTGGCCAGCGGCACCGAGGCTGCAAGCGCCAGCAGCAGGCCCAGCCCGAACAGCACGAAGATGGAGGTCAACGACCACTTGTCGATCGTCCGCCACCAACGGGGAAGAACCGGCTCCGATGCCCGTGCGGGAATCGCGCCATGAACCATATCTGTCATGGGAAAGCTGCCTGTCACTGCGATGCCCGGTTTTCCGGGTCTGTCATGAAGGGTAACGCAACGCCCCGCCTGTGGCTAGCATAAAGCTGCGGCAATCTGGCGGAAATGTGACGTGATTGCGCCACTTTTCCAAGAACCGCCAGCGATTTGCGAAAGGTTGCTCATACAGGACTTTCAGCGCGGCGGATGGCCTGCGGGGGCTTGTCTGAAACCTTCGCATAAGCTGCGAATTGTGGGCGATTCCCTGAAGACGACAGCCCCACCCCTCCCGTTCGGGGGGCTGGAAGCAACCCGATCATCCCTTGTGGGCGGTAACGAAAGCATCATGGCTTGAACGACGGCGCGCACACAGGCCAGGAACCCGTCCGCCGCGTTCCGAAGTGCCCGACGGGAAGCGTGCCAAACCCTGTGCCGCGGCTACTCCGCCAGCCGCTCCGCGACGAGCGTGGCGAAATGCTCCCCCCGTTTCTCGAAGTTCGGATACTGGTCGAAACTGGCTGCGGCGGGGGCCAGGAGAACGACGTCGCCCGCTTCCGCCTCCTCGGAAGCCCGGGCGACGGCACGGTCCATCGTTTCACAGATCTCATGCGGGGTGTCGCCCAGCTGCAGGGCGAAATCGCGCGCGGAATGGCCGATCAGGTAAGCCTTCGTCACGGATCCCAGATGCGGGGCGAGTGCGGCAATCCCCCCATCCTTCCCCATCCCGCCCGCGATCCAGCGGATGCGCCCAAAAGCCTGCAGTGCCTTGGCCGCACTGTCGACGTTCGTCGCCTTGGAATCGTTCACGAAGCGGACCCCCCTCCCCTCCCCCACCAGCTGGCTGCGGTGCGGAAGCCCGGCGAAGGACGCGAGCGACGCTTCGATCTGGCGGGGACTCAGGCCCAGCGTCCGAGCAGCGGCATAAGCGGCGCAGGCATTCTGATGGTTGTGCGATCCTGGCAGGCCGGACATCGCCCGCAGATCGACCGAGGCGACCTGACGCCCCTTACGCCATTCCGACAGGAACCCCTTGCGGGCAAAGACCGACCAGCCGAAACCTTCCAGTTTACCCTCGACCGAAATGCGGATCACGCGGTCATCTTCGGGGGCGACGGACATCTGGTTGGCAAGAAACCGCCCTTCCACTTCGTCCACGCCGATGACGCAGCGATCGGGACCGCCTTGGGTGAACAACCGCCGCTTGGCCGCGAAATACCCGCCCATGCCGCCGTGACGGTCCAGATGGTCGGGCGAAAGATTGGTGAAGACCGCCACATCCGGCGTCAGTGCCCGAGCCAGCTCCGTCTGGTAGCTGGAAAGTTCCAGCACGATCACCGCGCCATCCTCGGCCGGGTCCAGATCCAGCACGCCGCGACCGATATTGCCGGCCATATGCACAGGACGGCCCGCTTCCTCCACGATGTGATGGATCAGGGCAGTGGTGGTGGATTTACCATTCGATCCGGTGACGCAGATCACCTTGGGCATCTGGTCGAACGCATCCCAGTCCTTCGTGGCAAAGGACCGGAAGAACAGGCCGATATCGTTGTCGACCGGCACGCCCAGTTCCAGCGCACGGGCGACGACCTTGTTGGGGATGGGATACAGATGCGGGATGCCGGGGCTGACGATCAGCACGGCCACCCCCTCGAATGCGGAATTGCGGGTCAGATCGAACGGGACAAAACCCTCCGCCTCGGCCTTGGCGCGCGCCTCGGGGCTGTCATCCCAGACCAGCGGTTCCGCGCCGCCCGCGACCAGTGCATGCGCGGTGGCAAGACCGGACCGGCCCAGCCCCAGAACGGCAACCTTCTGCCCCGCGTAACCCTGAACCGGAATCATTTCGCACCCCTTCGCATGTTCGTCCGCACCATGCGGCGCGGAGGAACCGAGATCAACGGATCTTCAGCGTCGCAAGCCCGATCAGCGCGAGGATGAGAGAGATGATCCAGAACCGGATCACGATCTGCGGCTCCGCCCAACCCTTCTTCTCGAAATGGTGGTGGATGGGGGCCATCAGAAAGACGCGCTTGCCCGTCTTCTTGAAATAGAGGACCTGGATAATGACGGACAGCGCCTCCACCACGAACAGTCCACCGACGATGGCCAGAACGATCTCGTGCTTGATGCAGACAGCGATAGCGCCCAGGGCCCCGCCGAGGGCAAGGCTGCCCGTATCACCCATGAACACGGCCGCAGGTGGCGCGTTGTACCAGAGGAACCCAAGGCCACCGCCAATCAGGGCCGCGACAAAGATCAGCAACTCCCCCGTGCCGGGGACGTAATGGATGCCAAGATAGGTCGTGAAATCGACGCGCCCCACCGCATAGGCGATCGCCCCCAATGTGCCGGACGCGATCATCACCGGCATGATTGCCAGCCCGTCCAGCCCGTCGGTCAGGTTCACGGCATTGGCCGATCCCACGATCACCAACATCCCGAACGGAATGAAGAAGATGCCAAGGTCGATCATCGTGCTGACGAAGGGCAGCGCGAGTTCACCCGTCAGCCCCTCGGGGTGGAAACTGGCGGCGGCGATGGTCGCCAGCAGTGCCGTGACCAGACCAAGCCCCATGCGGACGCGGCCCGACACGCCTGCTGTCGTCTGCTTCGTCACCTTGGCATAGTCGTCGGCGAACCCGATCAGCCCGAAGGCCAGCGTCACCAGCAGCACGATCCACACGTAGGGGTTCGAAAGCTGCGCCCAAAGCAGGGTGGAAAAAACGAGCGAGGTCAGGATCAACAGCCCGCCCATCGTCGGTGTGCCCGCCTTGGAAAAATGGGTCGTCGGTCCGTCCGACCGGATGGGCTGGCCCTTCTTCTGCTTGATACGCAGGAAATTGATCAGCGGGCGTCCGAACAGGAAGCCGAAGACCAGCGCCGTGAAGAACGCCCCGCCCGCGCGGAAGGTGATGTAGCGGAACAGGTTGAAGATATCCCCGCCATCCGACAGTTGCGTAAGCAGAGAGAGCATCAGTCCGTTCCCTGTTCCAAGAAGTGGGTGCCGTGCCCCAGTTTGCGCAGCGCGTCAACCACGAGGCTGACCTTTATCCCCTTGGATCCCTTGACCAGCACAATGTCGCCTGCATCGGCAATCATGCGAACATGTGCGACCAGTTCCGGCGCGGTTTCCACCCATTCGCCACGCTGGCGGCGCGGCAGGGCATCGTGCAGTGCCCGCATGCGGGGGCCGACGCAGTGGATCACGTCAAAGGCGGCCAGCGCGGGATGCGCGGCGATGGCCGCGTGCATCGCGATCTCCTCCGGGCCAAGTTCCAGCATGTCGCCCAGCACTGCCACACGGCGTCCCTTGCCCAGACGGCCCACGTCATCCTTCGGCTTCATCACCGCCACAAGATCGAGGCTGGCCCCGACCGAGGCGGGGTTGGCGTTGAATGCATCGTCCACCAGATCGAAGGCAAGGTCGTCGATGGCATCAAGCACGATGCGTTCACGCGTGCCGCGCCCGCGCGGCGGGCTCCACTGTCCCAGACCGACGGCGGTCAGCGCCGCGTCCAGACCAAGCGCATCCGCCACGGCCATCGCGCCCAGCGCGTTCATCGCAAAATGTCGGCCGGGGGTGGCCACCTTGAACAGAACCTCCTGCCCCCGATGGTCGGCCTGCACGATGGTGGCATATTCCGTGACCTGCACCTGCACCGCGCGGTAATCGCCCGTCATGCCAAAGGTGCGGACATCCATGCCCCGCGCGCGGTCCAGCAGGATCGGCGTCACGGGCAGGTCCGCCGGCAGGACCGCAATACCGCCCGCACGCAGCCCATCGACGATGGAGGCCTTTTCGCGGGCGATATCGTCCACACTGTCGAATGCCTCCAGATGGGCGGCGGTCACGGTAGTGATCATCGCCACGTCAATATCTGCCAGACGGGCCAGCGGCGCGATCTCTCCGGGATGGTTCATGCCGATCTCTATGATGGCGAAATCGGTGGCGGCGGGCATCCGTGCCAGCGTCAGCGGAACGCCCCAATGGTTGTTGTAGCTGGCCTCTGCCGCATGGACGCGACCCTGACCGGACAGGGCGGCCCGCAACATCTCCTTGGTGGAGGTCTTGCCGACCGATCCCGTAATGCCGATCACACGGGCGGTCGTTCGCGCCCGCGCCGCAGCCCCCAGCTGGCACAAAGCCTCCAGCACGTCCGGCACGACCAGCAACGCATCCGTGGGCACGCCGTCCGGCACGCGCGACACCAGCGCCGCCGCCGCGCCCTTTTCCAGCGCCGCCGCCACGAAATCATGCCCGTCGCGCACGTCCGACAAGGCCACGAACAGATCGCCCGGGCGCAGGGTTCGGGTGTCGATGGACACGCCCGTCGCATCCCATGCGCCGGTGCGTCCACCCGTGGCGGCAACAGCCTCGTCCGAGGTCCAGAGGGGGGTGTCGGTCATGAGGTTCGGTCCTTTGGGTCAGATGACGCCATCGAGAGCGGCGACGGCAACCGAAGCCTGCTCCACGTCATCGAACGGAAAAATATCGGAGCCGACAATCTGGCCCGTCTCGTGTCCCTTGCCCGCGATCAGCAACGCATCGCCGGGACCAAGGGCATCGACGCCGCGCAGGATCGCCTCTGCACGGTCGGCCACTTCGGTCGCCTCGGGACAGGCCGCCATGATTTGCGCGCGGATGAAAGCCGGATCCTCGGAGCGCGGGTTGTCGTCGGTCACGAAGCAGATGTCGGCATGTTCGGCGGCGGCCGCCCCCATCAGCGGGCGCTTCGTGCGGTCGCGGTCGCCGCCCGCACCGAACACCACGACGATGCGGCCCATCACATGCGGGCGCAACGCCTTGAGCGCCGTCGCCACTGCATCGGGCGTGTGGGCGTAATCGACATAGACCCCTGCCCCATTGCTGCGGGTCGCGGCCAATTGCATCCGTCCACGCACGCCGGTCAGGTCGGGCAGCACCTCGAACACCTCGCGTGCGGGGGCACCGGCCGCGATCACAAGGCCAGCCGCCAGCGTCACGTTATGCGCTTGGAACCCACCGATCAGGTTCAGCCGCATCTGGTGTGCGGCCCCCTTCCAGAACAGGCGCAGATCCTGCCCCGTCATGTCGAAGCGCTGGGCAAGGATACGCAGGTCCGCACGGTCGGACATGCCCACGCCCATTGTGGCGATGCCGCGTTCCGCCGTCCGCCGGGCGATGTCGGGGCCGCGCGGATCGTCGATGTTCACGACCGCCACGCCCTCGGGCGGCAGCAGGCGGGTGAACAATCCGGCCTTCGCGTCGAAATAGGCGTCGAACGTCTCGTGGTAATCCAGATGGTCCTGCGTGAAGTTCGTGAACCCCGCCGCCTTCAGATGCACGCCGTCCAGTCGACGCTGGTCCAGCCCATGGGACGATGCCTCCATCGCGGCATGGGTAACGCCTGCGCTCGCCGCCTCGGCCAGCATGCGATGCAAAGTGACGGGCTCGGGGGTGGTATGGGGCGACGGGGCGGTCCACGCGCCTTCGACCCCGGTGGTGCCGATGTTGATGGCCGCGCGGCCCAGCAGCGTCCAGATCTGGCGGGCAAAGCTGGAAACGGAGGTCTTGCCGTTCGTGCCCGTCACCGCCACCATCGTGGGGGGCTGCGCCCCGAACCAGAGTGCGGCAGCCCCTGCCAGCGACTGGCGCGGATCCTCGGCGACGATCACGGCCACGTCCGTCACACCCATCCGGGCTGCCCCCGCGGTATCCGTCAGGATTGCGGCGGCACCCTGCGCGATCGCGGTTTGTGCAAAGTCGATGCCATGCGTGCGGCTGCCGGGAAGGGCCGCGAACAGGAAGCCGTCCCGCACCTGCCTGTTATCCACCGCAAGTCCGGTGATCCGCGCCTCGCGTCCGCTGCGTGCCGTCAGGCCCAGATCGGCCAGGGATTTTGTCGGTCGTGCCATGGTGCCCCCGTCATTCCACGTCTGCGGCCAGCTGTGCACTGCCCTCGTCGGGGATTTCAACCGGACGCAGACCAAGGATGGGGACCACTCGGCGGATAACCTCCGCCGCGACGGGAACCGCCGTCCAGCCCGCCGAACGGCGCGGCTTTGAAAAGGTGTTGTCCGACGGTTCGTCCAGCGTCACGACCAGAACGTATTGCGGATCGTTCGTGGGGAAGATCGACGCGAAGGTGTTGACCACGCGGTCGTGGTAATACCCGCCCGAAGGGTTGGGCTTGTCGGCAGTGCCCGTCTTGCCGCCCACGGCATAACCCGGAATCCGGGCAAAGCTGGCCGTGCCTTTCGTGACGACAGAGCGAAGCATGTCCACCGAATCCCGTGCTGTCTGCTGCGACATCACGCGGGGGCCAAGATGGGGTTCGTCACTGCGCAGCAGGGTCGGCTCCACCTTCGTGCCACCATTCGCGATGGCTGCATAGGCGGCTGCAAGGTTCATCGGGCTGGCCGCCACACCGTGACCGTAGGAGGTGGTGATCGTCACGATCTCCGGCCAGCGGACGGGCACGATCGGCTTGGCACCCGGCGCTTCCACCAGTTCCACCGGCGAGGGATCGAACAGGCCGAGCGATTGCATGAAGGCCTTCTGACGTTCCGCCCCGACTTCCAGCGCGATGCGGGCCGTGCCCACGTTCGACGAATGCTCGATGACCTCGGACACTGTCTGCATGCCGTAGTTGTGGTTGTCGAATTCGCGGATGCGGTACTTGCCCCAGATCAGCGGCGACGTTCCGTCGATGATCGTGTCCGTCGACACGAGGCCCAGTTCGATCGCGTTCGCGGCCGTGAAGATCTTGAAGGTCGAGCCGAGTTCATAGACACCCTGCACCGCGCGGTTGAACAGCGGGCTGTCGCCCGGATCCCCCGTCAGGATCGGTGCCGGGCGGTCGTTCGGATCGAAATCGGGAAGGGAGACGAGGCTCAGGACCTCTCCGGTATGCACATCCATCAGGACGGCGGCGGCCCCCTTGGCGTTCATCATCCGCATGCCGGCATCCAGCACGTCGCGGACGGCCTGTTGCAGCGTCATGTCGATGGACAGGGTCAGCGGTTCCGGGCGGGCCGGATCGCGCAAACGGTCATCCTCGAACTTTTCCACCCCCGCCATGCCAATCACCTCGGCCGAGGCGACGCCTTCGGCCCCGAACGTGGCCCCGCCCAGCACGTGCGAGGCGAGATGGCCGTTGGGATAAAGTCGCATCTGACGCGGACCGAACAGCAGGCCCGGATCACCGATGTCATGGACGGCCTGCATCTGTTCGGGCGACAGCTTCTTGCGCACCCACATGAACTTGCGCCCGTCGGTGAACCGTCGTTCCAGTGCTTCGGCGTCCATCTCAGGAAACAGCTTGCCCAGCTCCACCGCGACATGGTGCGGGTCGACCATTTCCTGCGGATGGGCATAAAGCGCATAGGTCTGCATGTTGGTTGCAAGGATTCGCCCCTCGCGGTCGGTGATGTCGGCGCGGCTGGCCGAAATCTCCGACCCCGGCAGGGCAAGACGCGGTTCCGTCGGTTCGGTGGAGGCGAGAAGCCCCATCCGTACACCGATGACGGAAAAGATCAGGAAGAAGGCGATGCCCATGAACATCAGCCGCCCTTCGGCGCGGGTACGGGCACGGTCGCGCATGCTTTCGTGCCGGATGCGCAGGTTCTCCCGCTCGATCGCATCGGGATCGCCACCCACCTGGCGGGCGGAAAGGATGCGGGCAAGGGGGCGAAGCGGAATACGGATCATGGGATCAGCTCATCCTGCGCGGCGTTGGGATCGAGGGTGAAGCCGAACATCGGCTCGGGCGGATAGATCACCTGTTCGGGGGTGCCGAACTGGGCGGCGGCCATCGGCAGCAGTTGCAGCCTGTCAAAATTCGCGTTCACCAGCTGCTGCAGCCGTTCTGGGCGGTTCTGATAGGCCCACTCGGCATTCTGGATCGCCAGCGTGGCACGCATGTTGGCGATTTCGCGGTTCAGGGCCGAGACGTCCTTGAGCATGTTCTGCGTGGTGTAATTCTCGCGGTAGGCCCAGAAGGCCAGCAGCATCACCGCAAGGAAACTGGCCACGTAAAGGACAGGGCGCATCACCGCCCCCCCTTCTTGGGCAGCATCGGCACGCCCAGCACCGCAGGATCGGTGCGGCCCGCAGGCGCCTCGGTCCGCTGGCCCACGCGCAGCTTGGCCGAACGGGAGCGCGGGTTGGCCGCAATCTCGTCATCATCCGGTCCCACGGCGCGTCGGGTCAGCACGTTGAAGCGCGGCGCTTCGGTCTGCACGGCGGGGGCATAGCGGTTCGATTGCGATTCACCACCCGACCGATGCTGGAAGAAACGCTTCACGATGCGGTCCTCCAGCGAATGGAAGGTCACGACAGCCAGCTTGCCACCCGGTTTCAGTGCACGCTCCGCAGCCTCCAGCCCAAGGGCGAGCTGGTCGAATTCGGTGTTCACCGCGATCCGCAACGCCTGGAAGCTGCGGGTGGCGGGATGGCTTTGACCCGGCTTGGGACGAGGGAGGCATTTCGCCACGATTTCCGCCAAACGCAGGGTCGTCGTGATCGGCGCTTCGGCCCGTGCACGCAAGATGGCCCCCGCGATCCGGCGGGATGCGCGTTCTTCGCCGTAATGATAAAGAATGTCGGCCAGAAGGGTATCGGAAGCGGTATTTACCAGATCGGCTGCGGATTCGCCGTCCTGGCTCATCCTCATGTCCAGCGGGCCGTCCTTCATGAAGGAAAAGCCGCGTTCGGCCAGATCCAGCTGCATTGACGACACGCCCAGATCCAGCACCACCCCGTCCAGCGGGCCATGCGCGTCAAGATCGGAGAAGGTGCCGGCCACCAGCGTGACATTGCCGCCCCAATCCGCTTTGGAGGCCATGTCCAGCGCCAGCGGATCGCGGTCGATACCGATGACGTGGTCGGCACCCGCCGCCAGCAGGCCACGGGTATAGCCGCCCGCGCCGAAGGTGCCGTCCAGCCACAGGCCGGAAACGGGGGCTATGGCCGCAAGCAGCGGGGTCAGCAGGACGGGAACGTGGGGGGCATTCATGACGTCAGCCTTGCAACAGGGTCAGCATGTCGACGCCGCCCTCCAGGAATTCCAGTTCCTCGGCCTCGCGGAAGGCAAGTTCGGTGTCGAAGGCATCGCGGGTCCAGATCTGGAAGGTATTGAGAGTGCCGGCAAAGACCGCCTCCACCGTAGCCTTGATGGCATCGGCGGACAGGGCCAGCTTGTCACGCACTTTTGGGGGCAGGACGACGCGGCCGTCCTCGTCCACCTCGATTGTGGCCGACAGAGTGATGTAGTTGCGTTCAAGAATGCGGCGCTGCGGCGATCCCGCAGGAAGCAGCAGGATCTTCTCCTCCAGTGCCGACATCTCCTGCATGGTGTAGCATTCGACGAACTGGCGGCGGGGATCACCATAGACCATGACGACGCGCGGGCGGTTCGTTTCCTTGGCAATCGGATCGCCGTCCTGAAGCACGCGGCGGAATGCAACGGGGATGAGCACCCGCGCCTTCGCGTCAACCTTCTGGTTGAACTCGCCTCTGAAAGCTTCAGCCACGCCCGCTTCCTGCCTGTTTGACCGGGTGGAACCCCGGAAATGGAAACGGCGGATCGAGCGGCTGCCACTGCCCGATCCGCCGGTCTGTCCCATCGCTGGGTGTCCAGCTGCGCGCGCCCACCTTTGGGGGATGACTGCTCGGCCGCGCGCCGGATCTATTATGGTGACGAAAGCGGTGCCTGTATGAAACCTGCTAAGGTTCGTGCCATTCGGGGTCTTTTGCGCCCCTGTTCACGTCCCGCCCTCGTCGTCGTGATTAAAGGGATGCCATGGGATTAGGTGGGACGTAAAGGAAAAAGATCGGCGGCTTCAGGGAACCTTTGCGTCAATAGGCACATATTCACCTATCATATCGACACGCCACAATGTGACGTATCGAATGTGTAGTGTTCAATATCTTATCGTATACTAAATGTGGTATTTCAACTTCGACCCGACTTATTCCGATTAAACTGTGGATATGTGGGTCCTGAAAATTCGGGCCACTGCGGTTGTCCCCGATCATAGGCCGGGGGGCCCGCATCACCCACCTTTCGATTCGAGGCGACCGTCGATTCCCGCTTTTCCGTCATCCAGTCCCAGACGATCCCGCTCAGGCCAGCCCATCCGAAACCAATCGGGCAGCAAGACGGGCGTAGGCATCCGCCATGGGGCCTTCCCCCGCTGCAATGGGTATTCCTGCATCGCCCGCCAGACGCACGGAAAGTTCCAACGGCAATTCGCCAAGGAAGGGCAGATCCAGACGCGCCGCCTCGGCCGCGACGCCGCCATGACCGAAGATATGCGATTCGTGACCGCAGGACGGGCAGATGAACGCGCTCATATTCTCGATCAGTCCCAGAACGGGCGTGCCGAGACGGGTGAACATGTCCAGCGCCTTGCGGGCATCCAGCAGCGCCACGTCCTGCGGGGTGGACACAACAATCGCCCCCGCCAGCTTTGTGCGCTGGCACAGCGTCATCGCCACATCCCCCGTGCCGGGCGGAAGGTCGACCAGCAGGACGTCCAGATCTCCCCATGCGACCTGCCCCAGCATCTGCTGCAATGCCCCCATCAGCATCGGGCCACGCCAGACGATGGCCTCCTCCTCCTTCACCATCAGGCCCATCGACATCATGGTGACGCCATGTGCTTTCAGCGGGATGATCGTCTTGCCATCGGGGGATGCGGGACGTTTCGACACGCCCATCATGCGTGGCTGCGAGGGGCCGTAGATGTCGGCATCCAGCAGACCCACGCGCCGCCCTTGCCGTGCCAGCGCCACCGCAAGGTTGGAGGAGACGGTGGACTTGCCCACGCCACCCTTGCCCGAGCCGATGGCAATGATCCGGGCAATCCCGTTCACATCCTGCGGGCCTTGGTCGGGGGTCGGATGGCGGCCCACCTTCAAGGACGGAGCGGCCTTGGATTCGTGCGCGGTCAGCACGGCGGAAACTGCTGTCACACCTTCCAGCGCGGCCACCACCGATTGGGCATGGGCGCGGAGGGGTTCCATCAGACGGGCCTGTTCGGCGCTCGGGGCCTCGATCACGAAACGGACCGTGCTGCCATCGACAGTCAGCGCGCGAAGCATGTCTCGCGACACAAGCGTGCCGCCCGGAACCGGAATCCGGTCCAGTGCCGCAAGAACGGAGTCGCGTGTGACGGGCATGATGCGTTCCTTCAGTGATACTGATGTCAACTTGGCCAGAAAGGGTCCGAGCGCAAGATGCGGTTCGAAAAGCGCCCGGAATTTGGGCAATCCGCGCCATCCGATACGCGCCCCGCAACGCCAGCCATGCGGATGCTGCATGGCAGCGTTGCCGCTAACCGGGATTGTGCAAGTGCGGCGGAACCCGCACATTGGGTCCAACAGCGAAGGAAGCGGCAGACGCAGCTGATAGCGCAAACGAGTTAAAAACGGGTGACGATCATGGCACATGCAGCAACGAACCAAATTGCAAACACGGGCTTCGGCTTCGGCGGCATCGTCAATGCAATCAAGTCGGGCCTTCAGCGCCGCGCACTGTTCCGCCAGACGGTGAGCGAACTGAACGCCCTGTCCAGCCGCGAACTGGACGATCTGGGCCTGAGCCGTTCGGCAATCCGCGGCGCAGCCCACGAAGCCGCCTACGGCAAGTAAGTTTTCCCGCAGGACCCTTCCTCCTCCCGGGGCCCTGCGACAAGCGGTAGCATCTCCTCCCGATGTTGCCGCACCTATATGAAGCGTCGAGCTTCAAACGATGTACGGACGGCCCCTCCTCCTCCCTGGGCCGATCGTTCCAGCGGCGACCCTCTCCTCCTCCCTGGGGTCGCCGCACAAAATTCTCCGATGGCCCTCCTCCTCCCTGGCCATCGTGGATCCGGCGACACCCCTCCTCCTCCCTGGGTGTCGCCAATTTCTTCGGTCGCCACCTCCTCCCCGGTGATCAAAGGTCGGAATGTTGCCACTCCTCCTCCCAAGGTGGCATTCCTTCGGATCGACGGCCCCTCCTCCTCCCTGGGCCGGACATCATGGAAACGGCGGCGCCCCTCCTCCTCCCTGGGCTCCGCCGTTTTTCCATTTCAAACCCCGATGATCGAACATTTGAAATGCCCTGCAGTCGCGGATTCGCACTTCATCGCACGAACACGGGTGCCTATGCGTCGCGCAGGGGCTCTGCGTGAAATTCGTGTCGGCTGACGGGCTGACTCATCAGGCGAACGCGTCCGCGTAAACAATGTCGGGAGATGTCTGCGGGTTCATCGAAAATGACGGCAGGCTGAGCCGTTGCGCGGAATGAATGGCAGGCGCATCGGATCCTGACATTCCCGCCATGCAGGAATGCCCCAATTTCGATAAGTGTACGGACTTTGGCGGTGAAGTCGGGTCAGCCTCGTGCAAGACTGTGGATGGCCGCCACGCGCCACGCCTGATCAGAACGGCAGGTCATCCGCATTGTCGGCGGCAACCACGAAGCTTGCGACGATCTTCTTCGTTCCAGCCTTGTCGAACGCGACGTCCAGCTTGTCGCCTTCGACGCCCTGAACGGTGCCGTAGCCGAACTTCGTACTGAACACGCGGTCTCCTTGGACAAATTTCGAGACGGCCTGAAGGTCGATCACGATGCCCTTCGCCTCGCGCGGCTGGGACATCGGGCGGGCGGTCGCACGATCCTGCATCCGCTTCCAACCGGGGGAGTTGTAGACATCCGCGCTGGCCACGCGCTGATCCATCGCACTTGCCGCCGCGCCGAATCCACCCCCGTAAAGACCGGGCGGTGTCAGCACCTCAACATGGCTCACTGGCAATTCGTCGATGAAACGGGAGGGGAGCGCCGACTGCCACTGGCCATAGACACGACGATTCGCCGCAAACGACACCGTGCAGACCCGTTCGGCCCGCGTGATGCCGACATAGGCGAGCCTGCGCTCCTCCTCCAACCCCTTCAGACCCGATTCGTCCATGGAGCGTTGGGAAGGGAACAGTCCGTCTTCCCAACCGGGCAGGAAGACGGCCGGAAATTCCAGCCCCTTTGCCGCGTGAAGGGTCATGATGGACACCTTCTGCTCCGTCTCGGACGATTCATTGTCCATGATCAGCGCGACATGTTCGAGGAATCCTTGCAGATTCTCGAACTGTTCCAGCGCCTTCACCAATTCCTTTAGGTTTTCCAGACGGCCCGGCGCCTCCGGCGTCTTGTCGTTCTGCCACATCGTCGTGTAGCCGGATTCGTCCAGAATCGCTTCCGCCAACTCGATATGGTTGTGCTCGCGCAGCGTGGAGGCATGCCAGCGGTCCACCCCTTCGACGAACTGACGCAGTTGGCCCGCACCCTTGCCGCCGATTCCGCCCTGCGCCAGCAGCGCGCGTGCGCCTTCCAGAAGCGGCATCTCCGCCTCCCTCGCCGCGCGCTGGATGGATTGCTGCGCCTTGTCGCCAAGGCCCCGCTTGGGTGTGTTCACCACACGCTCGAACGCCAGATCGTCGTCTGGGGATACGGCCAGCCGGAAATAGGCCATCGCGTCCCGGATCTCCAACCGTTCATAGAATCGGGGGCCGCCGATCACGCGATATGGCAAGCCGATGGTCAGGAAGCGATCCTCGAACGCGCGCATCTGGTGCGAGGCGCGGACAAGGATGGCCATGCTGTCCAGACCGATCGGATCCATGCGGCGGGTGCCGCGCTGCATCGCCTCGACCTCCTCGCCTATCCAGCGGGCCTCCTCCTCGCCATCCCAATGGCCGATCAGGCGAACCTTCTCGCCGCCCTTGGCATCGGTCCACAGCGTCTTGCCCAACCGGCCCGCATTGGCCGCAATCACGCCGGAGGCGGCGGCAAGGATGTGTTCGGTGGAGCGGTAATTCTGTTCCAGCCGGATGACTGTCGCACCCGGAAAATCCTTTTCGAACCGCAGGATGTTGCCCACCTCCGCCCCGCGCCAGCCGTAGATGGACTGGTCGTCGTCACCCACGCAGCAGATGTTGCGATGCGCCTGTGCCAAAAGCCGCAGCCACAGGTATTGGGCGGAGTTGGTGTCCTGGTATTCGTCCACCAGGATATAAGGCAACCAGCGCTGGTACTGCGCCAGTACATCGGGATGATCCTGAAAGATCGTCAGCACATGCAGCAGCAAGTCGCCGAAATCGACCGCGTTCAGCGATTTCAGACGGTCCTGATACTGCTCATAGATCTCCGTCCCGCGATGGTTATAGGCAGACGCCTCTGCTGCAGGCACGCGACGCGGGGTCCATGCACGGTTCTTCCAGCCGTCGATGATTCCCGCCATCATCCGTGCAGGCCAGCGCTTTTCGTCGATGTTGGCGGCGACAACCAGCTGGCGCAGCAGGCGCACCTGATCGTCGCTGTCCAGAATCGTGAAGTTCGACTTCAGCCCCACCAGTTCGGCGTGACGCCGCAGGATCTTCACGCTGATCGAATGGAAGGTGCCCATCCAGGGCATCCCCTCCATCCCGCCCAGCATGCGGCTGACGCGGTCCTTCATTTCCCGCGCGGCCTTGTTGGTGAAGGTCACGGCCAGAATCTCGTTCGGACGGGCACGCTGCGTGTTCAGCAGGTGCACGATTCGGGAAGTCAGCGCCTTGGTCTTGCCCGTCCCCGCGCCCGCAAGCATCAGGACAGGACCGTCCAGCGCCTCCACCGCCTGACGTTGGGCGGGGTTCAGCCCGTCCATATAGGGCATGGGCCGCGCGGCCATGGCGCGCTGGCTGAGTGGCACTGCCGCCTCGAAGGCATCGAAATCATCGGATCCGGTCATGGGACGAACATAACCACAGCGAAGCGGAATGGAAAGCGTTCCCACTATGTTCACGTGATTTCGATTGGCAAACAACAGATTGGCGGCCCGGCCCGATATCCAAGTGATTCACTTGCCCTGAATATCCTAATTCCGACTGTTTCATTTGCCTCGCAATACCCAACAAAACTTGTCAACCATATGATTTTATTATGTTTTATTCTTGACGATTGCAGCATGACAACTTAGATTGATTCCAAGGAAGGCGATCAAGCCTGCCACTGGACACCAACCGAATGGAGATTGTCATGTCCCACCACAGCTCCTGCTCCGCCTGCGCGTTCTTCGAGGATCACGCTTCCAACGGCACCGTCACCATCGAGAATGCCGGCCTGTGCCGCTTCAACCCGCCGGTCACGCAACCATCCGCCGAAGCCCGCGGCTTTTGGCCGATCGTCGCGAACAATGACTGGTGTGGCCACTTCGCCAACCAGATGGCAGCGGAATAAGCATTGCCCGCCAGCCAGCGCGCCGCGAGTGTCGCGGCCAGCCAGCCAGCCTGCGCAACCGAAAGGCGGCACCCTTCCCCGGGTGCCGCCTTTTGTTCATGTCCGGCGCGTTTTTCGTTTTTACGCACCATCCTGTATTTACCTCTTGCGTCCGAACGCGGGCTGGCCTAAATCCCCGCCAGTCCAAACGGTGCGGGCGTAGCTCAGGGGTAGAGCATAACCTTGCCAAGGTTAGGGTCGGGCGTTCGAATCGCCTCGCCCGCTCCAATTGGACCGATGATCTGAAGCGCGGGCGTAGCTCAGGGGTAGAGCATAACCTTGCCAAGGTTAGGGTCGGGCGTTCGAATCGCCTCGCCCGCTCCAGATCATCAAGACATTGCGGGACTTCGGGACTGCGCCTATAAGGCGCGGGTCAAGAAGGAAAACACCGATGCGTCAAGCCGAGATCACCCGCAAGACCGCCGAGACCGACATCACGCTGGCCGTCAATATGGACGGCACGGGCGTGTATGACGTGCAGACCGGCGTCGGTTTCTTCGATCACATGCTGGACCAGCTGTCCCGCCATTCGCTGATCGACCTTTCGCTGCGGGCATCGGGCGACACCCACATCGATGACCACCACACGGTGGAAGATTGCGGCATCGCCATCGGGCAGGCGCTGACGAAGGCCCTGGGCGACAAGCGGGGCATCCGCCGTTACGGCAGCTTCCATCTGGCGATGGACGACGCGCAGGTGCGTTGCGCGCTGGACCTGTCGGCGCGGCCATACCTCGTCTGGAACGTCCCCTTCCCCACCGACAAGATCGGTACATTCGACACCGAACTGGTGCGGGAATTCTTTCAGGCCCTGTCCACCCATGGCGGCATCACGCTGCATGTGGACCTGATCCACGGCCTTAACAGCCACCACATTGCCGAAGCCGCGTTCAAGGCCGTCGCCCGCGCCCTGCGCGAGGCGGTGGAGCCAGATCCGCGCAGCCCCGGCCTGCCATCAACGAAAGGGATGCTGTGATGCTGACGGTTCTGGTCGATTACGACAGCGGCAACCTGCATTCCGCTGAAAAGGCGTTCCAGAAGATGGCGGCGGAGGTGGGCGGAACCGTCCTCGTGACAGATCGCCCCGAGGATGTGGCCCGCGCCGACCGCATCGTGCTGCCAGGCGACGGGGCGTTTCCGGCCTGCCGGCGCGCCCTCGGCTCCTATGGCGGGTTGTTCGAGGCGATCGAGGAGGCGGTGACCGCGCGCGCGCGCCCATTCCTCGGCATCTGCGTCGGCATGCAGATGATGACCACGTGGGGCCGCGAATACGAGGATGTGGCGGGCTTTGACTGGGTCGGCGGCGAAGTGGTGAAGATCACCCCCGACGATCCGACGCTCAAGGTGCCGCATATGGGGTGGAACGATCTGGTGGTCGATCATCCGCATCCGGTGCTGGACGGCCTTTCAACGGGCGATCACGCCTATTTCGTGCATTCCTATCATTTCCGCGTGGCGAACCCGGCGGAGCGTCTGGCATATGTGGACTACGGAAACGAGATCACGGCGATCATCGGGCGCGACAACATGGTCGGCACTCAGTTCCATCCTGAAAAATCGCAAGCGACGGGCATGCGCCTGATCCGCAACTTCCTCGACTGGCGGCCCTAGTCGGCGCGGGTCCAGACCCCGCCCGAACGGCAGATCTTCAGGACGCAGCCGCCCACGTCCAGACGGTCGCCGTCAAGGATGAGACGCGCGGCATAGCTCTTGCCAGTCTCGGGATTGAGGACGCGCCCGCCACGATAGGTGTCGCCTTCTGGCACGACGTTGCGGATGATCGTCTGACCCTGCATCGTGGACGGCGTCGTCCGACCCTGCGCGTCAACATCCCCCGTGACGGTGCCGCAGAATCCGGTGCCACAAGGGGCGATCTGCACAAGCGCCACGCCACCCTGATCATTGGGCTGCGTCCGCCAGGCCCCCTCGATGGGGTCGGCGGCAAGGGCGGGGCTGGCGACCAGCAGGAAGACGAGCGCTTTCATGCGACGAAAGTAATTTGCCCGACGACAAGTGCAAGGTTTGCACGATGCCGCGTCACAGGCTAGGACACGCGGGAACAATGCGGAGCGTGCCATGATCCTCTATCCCGCCATCGACCTGAAGGACGGCCAGTGCGTCCGCCTGCTGCGCGGAGAGATGGAGGCTGCAACGGTCTTCGGCGACGATCCGGCCGCACAGGCCGAAGCCTTCGTGCAGGCGGGCTGCGAATGGCTGCACCTGGTGGACCTGAACGGCGCCTTTGCGGGCCAGCCCGTGAATGGCGCGGCGGTGGAAGCGATCCTTGCCCGTGTGACCGTCCCCTGCCAGCTGGGCGGCGGCATCCGCGACATGGCGACGATCGCGATGTGGCTGGACCGTGGCCTTGCCCGCGTGATCTTGGGAACCGTTGCCGTGGAAAACCCCGCGCTGGTGCGCGAGGCAGCCCGCGCCTTCCCCGGCAAGGTGGCTGTCGGCATCGATGCCCGCAAGGGACTGGTCGCCACCAAGGGCTGGGCGACGGAAACGGACGTGATCGCCACGGACCTTGCGAAATCCTTCGAAAATGACGGCGTGGCCGCGATCATCTATACCGACATCGACCGCGATGGCGCGATGGGCGGCCCGAACATAGAGGCGACAGAGGCGCTGGCCCGCGCCGTGTCGATTCCCGTCATCGCCTCGGGCGGCGTGTCGCGACTGTCGGATCTGACCGCCCTGCGCGATACCGGCGTCATCGCCGGGGCCATTTCGGGCCGGGCGCTGTATGACGGCGCGCTGGACCTGAGCGAAGCGCTGGCCACCCTGCGCTGACGCATTCCCCCACGAGGTGTTCCATGCTCAAGACACGCATCATTCCCTGTCTGGATGTCGCCGATGGCCGCGTGGTCAAAGGCGTGAACTTCGTCGACCTGATCGATGCCGGCGATCCTGTTGAAGCCGCGCGCGCCTATGACGCCGCCGGCGCGGACGAGCTTTGCTTCCTGGACATCCATGCCACGCATGAAAATCGCGGCACGATGTTCGACCTCGTGACGCGCACGGCGGAACAGTGCTTCATGCCCCTGACGGTCGGCGGCGGCGTCCGCACGTCCGAGGATGTGCGGGCATTGTTGCTGGCGGGGGCGGACAAGGTGTCGTTCAATTCGGCGGCCGTGGCCGATCCCGATGTGGTGGCCCGCGCGGCGGACCGCTTCGGCAGCCAGTGCATCGTCGTGGCCATCGATGCCAAGACCGTGGCACCCGGCCGGTGGGAGATTTTCACCCATGGCGGCCGCAAGCCCACGGGCATCGACGCAGTGGAGTTCGCTCTGACTGTCGCGGCCAGGGGCGCGGGGGAGATACTGCTCACCTCCATGGACAGGGACGGGACACGGTCGGGGTTCAACCTGCCCCTCACACGCGCCATCTCGGATGCGGTAAGCGTGCCGGTCATCGCCTCGGGCGGGGTCGGAACGCTGGACCATCTGGTGGAAGGCGTGACGGAGGGCGGGGCCTCTGCCGTGCTCGCCGCCTCCATCTTCCATTTCGGCACCCACACGATAGGCGAGGCGAAAGCCCACATGATCGCAGCCGGCATTCCGATGAGGTTGCAATGACCGCGCTCGACCGTCTGGCCGCCACCATCCAGTCCCGCAAGGGGGCCGATCCCGACACGTCCTGGACAGCCAAGCTGTTCGCCAAGGGCCCCGAAAAATGCGCCGAGAAGTTCGGCGAGGAAGCCATCGAGGCCATCATCGAGGCCGTTAAGGGCGACTCCGCGCGGCTGACATCGGAGGCGGCGGATGTGATCTACCACCTGCTGGTCATGCTTGCCGCGCGGGACGTGACGCTTGCCGACGTGCTGGCCGAACTGGAACGGCGCGAAGGCACGTCGGGCATCGCCGAAAAGGCTAGTCGATAAGGCGCGGAATCTCGATCGCGGGACAGCGGTCTTCCACAACCTGCAGACCGTGCCGTTCGGCCAGCGCCCGGGCTTCGGGGTTTCGGATACCCACCTGCATCCAGATCGTCTTCACGCCCGGAAGCGCGACCGCCTGTTCCACCACGCCCAGCACCTGATCGGATGCGCGGAAGATGTCCACCATGTCGACGGGTTCCGGAACCGAGGCGAGATCGGCGACGATGACCTCTCCCAAAGCCTCCTCCCCGACATGGCCCGGATTGACGGGAAAGACGCGGTAGCCCCGGTCCTTGAGATAGGCCGCCACGCTGTTGCTGGCACGTGTGGATTTCGGCGACCACCCCACCACGGCGATGGTTCGCGTGGTTTTCAGGATATCGGTTATCGTCTTGTCGGATGTTTCTGTCATGTCGTTCCTCCCTGCCTTCAATATGATGCAGAGCATGACCAAAAAAAAGCGCCCGATCACGAAGACCAGGCGCAAGTTACGGAACGAGGGACAGTGAAGTCAGGAAATGGGGGTTCCGGCCCCATCCTCAGATCAAGATAGGGCCTCCAAGTCGGATTGGAAGCCCTTTTTTGATTCCGGCCGACTTTTAATGGAAATTTCTTCGGGCGTGTCAATCGCCCGAAAAACTGTGCCACCTGTCTGTGGCACGATGGTCACATGTCGGGCATTCAGCCCCGCGTCACTGCCGCGTAAAGCGAAACGGCAGCGGCGTTCGATACGTTCAGCGATCCGAAGCCGCCCGTGAAGGGGATGCGCGCAACGCGGTCACAGGTTTCCCGCGTCTTTTCCCGCAAGCCCGGACCTTCAGCACCCAGCACCAGCGCCACAGGGCGGGAGCCGATTTCGGCAAGCGCCTCGCCCAGCGTCACATCGGCTTCCCCTTCCAATCCCAGAAGGACGTAGCCCATGGCGCGAAGGTCCTCCATCGCGTCGGACAGGTTCTGAACGCGCAGATAGGGTTGGCGTTCCAGCGCGCCCGACGCCGTTTTTGCAAGCGCGCCCGTTTCAGGTGCGGAATGACGATGCGGCGCAATCACCGCGCGGGCACCGAAAACTTCTGCGGAACGCAGCACGGCCCCCACGTTGTGCGGATCGGTGACACGGTCGAGGCAGACGACCAGCGGCGCACCCTCACCCCCGGCGCAGACATCGGCAAGGCTGCCCCAATGCAGCGGCTTCACCTCCAGCGCGGCACCCTGATGCACCGATTCCGGGTCGATCGGCACATCGAACTTGCGGGGATCGACGATCTCCGGCTCCATCCCGCTTTCGGGAATCGCGTCGGCCAAGCGGTCGGCGGCATTCTTCGTGACGACAAGACGGATCTTCTCACGCTCGGGGTTCAGCAGCGCGTCACGCACGGCATGGATGCCGAACAGCCAGACCGTCTCGGCCGAGGACGCCCGTTTCGCCCGCTCTTTGTCAATCACCCAGGACGGTTTCTTGGTCATCGGTTGCCCTTTCTGGAAGGTAGCGACAATCGCGCGATGGCTGCCCGCGTGCAAGGGGAACTTTCCTGCTTGACGGCCTGCACCCCCTCCTTTATGTCCCCGCTCCAAGTGGGCGATGTGCTGCAAGGTGCGGCAGCGGACTGTAACTCCGCCGAGGCGACTCGTGCCTGGTTCGATTCCAGGATCGCCCACCATTCTTCCCGTCTTTCGCGAATCGTCCAAGCCTCTATAAGGGTCTGGATCAGAAAAGCGGGGCACTCATGGCACGGCAAAAGTTCAACATTCTGGCCGTGGCCCAATCGGGCCGCCTGGAATACGAGGCTGTCATCCTCGCCACGTCCTTGCGTCTGGCCGATCCCGACTTTCCGGGCACCCTGTTCATCGCCGAACCTCAGCCCGGTCCGTTATGGGGGAACGACGATCCGCGCATCGGCAGCGCCACCCGCGCCCTGCTGAAGGAACTGGACGCAGAGATCCTGCCCTTCCGGTCCGAGGTGTTCGGCGCCCGCTATCCCAACGGCAACAAGATCGAGGCGCTGGCCGTGCTGCCGGACGAACCGTTCCTGTTTCTGGACACCGACACGATCGTGACCGGATCGTTCGCGGGGGTGGGGTTCGATTTCGACCGTCCCTCCGCCTCCATGAAGCGCGAGAACACCTGGCCGCAGGAGGAGCTCTATGGCCCCACCGTCGGCCAGACATGGAAGGCGCTTTATGATCAGTTCGGCATCCCGTTCGAGCCGACGCTGGACTTGGCCGAGCCGGAGGATCACTGGCGCAGATACCTTTATTTCAACGCAGGCTGGTTTTTCCATGCAAGCCCCCGCGCCTTTGGCGACCGCTATCTGGATTGGGCGAAACGCATGTGGTTCGACCGGCCGGAGATCGTCGAATGCCAGCCGATGGACCCGTGGCTGGATCAGGCGGTGTTGCCGTTGGTCATAGCCTCCTTCGGGGGCGGTCGGCCGGGGCCGATGTTGGACGGGCTGGACGGCGATGTCACTTGCCACTGGCGCGTCCTGCCGCTGATGTTCGCCCGCGAAGGGGACAGGGCGGTTGAGATGATGAGAAGGGTGGCCGCGCAATCCGCCGTCCGGCCCGTGCTTCAGAAATATCCGCCTGCCCGCAAGATGTTGTACGAAGGTCAGGGCGACAAGGTGCGTGCGCTGTTTGACCGGAACAACCTGCCCCGAAAGGAGCAGGCCATCCGCAATCAGATCAAGCGCGAAGGTCTCTGGACCCGTTAATCACCGATGTCGTAGACGACCGTCACGGTGACGGAACGGGACACTTCCCCACCCGATATCGGCGTCGCGGCTGCTGCATCCATCCGGTACATGGGCGACGGCACGGACACCTGCCCGCCTTCGGTGATGGATTCGATCTTGCCCAGCGTCACGTTGGCGGCGGCGGCAATTTGCGTCGCCCGGTCCGTTGCGTCCTGCACGGCCCGCTTGCGCGCCTCGTCCATGACGGGTTTGGGATCGGCCAGATCGAAGCTGACACCGTTCAGCGAATTGGCGCCGTCTGCCACGGCCGCATCGAGAACGGCACCCATGCCGTCGATCTGTCGGACGCGCACGGTCACCATGTTTTCCGCGGCATAGCCCTCGATCCGGCGTTGTTCGCCTTCGGCCTGCGTCCAGTTCGGGTTCAGTTGCAATCCGGTGGTCTGGATATCGGTGGCGGCGATGCCCGCGCCGGTCAGGCGTTCCATCACGGCCTGCAGTTGCGTGGCATTGGCTTGCATGGCAGCCGCAGCGGTATCCCCCTGCGAGGTGACGCCCAAGGTGATCGTCGCCATGTCGGGGGCTGCCGCGACCTGACCTTCGCCGGTCACCGTGATCCGGTCGGCCATCGCTGCCGCCGGAAGGACAGCCATCGTCCCGATCATAAGCGCCTTCAGCATGTTCATCCTGCTCTCCTTGGTTGAACGAATATTCAACCGGGGGATATAGCGTGAATTTGCCGCCCCTGCCGCGTTTTCCTTTCCCTCGGCATAAAGCTGCTTTAACATCGCCCGGAACTGGGGGCACGATGCTCCCGCCCTCTTGCGATAGACTTGCAGAACATCCCCATGATCCCTGTTTTTGCCCTCGTCTTCAGCGAAGACACCGTGACTCTTCTGCATCGTGAAGGTGGTTGGACGCCTTTGGGCGATGCGGCACTGGACAGTCAGGACCTGCCCGACCGTCTGGCGGAACTGCGCGGCCTTGCCGAAGCGCAGGCGGGTGGGGATTTCACGACGAAGCTGGTGATTCCGGCGTCCCAGGTGCTGTTCACTGTCGTGCCGCTGCGGTCCGATGCCGATCATGACGAACAGGTGCGATCCGCGCTGGACGGCCTGACCCCCTACGAAGTGGCCGAACTGGTCCATGACTGGCAGGCGATCGGGCAGCATGCCCACATCGCCGTCGTCGCCCGCGAAACGCTGCACGAGGCAGAGGGTTTCGCCACAGACCACGGATTCAACCCCGTCGCATTCGCCGCCATCGCGCCCGAAGGCCGTTTTCCGTCGGAACCGTGGTTCGGGCCGACGATGGTGGCACCGCGGTTTCTGGGCGAAGACGTGCCGACACGCGACATGCTGCCGCTTATCGTATCGCCCCCCGCCATCGAGCCTCCCTTCGCGGCCGAAGACCGGATGCCGGAATTGGCCCCCTCCGGGGATGATGTCCCCGATCACGATGCGCTGCCGATCGAACATACGGACCCTCCTGCCCCTCTGTGGGACGAACCCGAACTCGTGGCACTGCCCGAGGATTTGGACGCATATGCTCCCCATCCGGTGGTGACGCCTCCTTACATCCAGGATGACATCCTGCCCGAAGACGAAGCCCCGCTTCGTGATGAATCCCTGCCGGAGGAGACATACCCCGCGGTAGACGCGCATGATCCGCTGCCGGAGGACGATCTTACCGCGGGCGATCTGCCCCCGTCCGAGGAATACGGCGCTTCCGAATGGATGCGCGATGATGGAAAGGGTGGTGCCCTCCCCCGGTCTGAAGATGATGCGCCCGATCACTCCGCGCAGGTTGTCGTCGACTTGCCGCCGGAAGAGGCGGACCGGGATCAACACCATCCTGCGGTGGAAGATCTTTCGCAGACGCCTTCTCTTCTTGCCGTCGGGGATACTGCACAGGCCGAACGAGACTCCGCACCGGATACGCCGCCTGTGGTGATTCCGCCCGCTGCTCCGCTTCCCGTTTTCGACCACCCCTCGTTTATGCAGAAACCCGCCTTGCGGGCAGAGCGTGATCTTGCGGCCCCGTCACGCTCCGCAACGGGCAGGATCAAGGTTTCCCCGCCCCTCGTCACGACACCGGGGGAAGCGCCGTTCGTCGATTTCGGACGAAGCGCGGGCGCGGCCCCTGCAGACATGATCCCCCCGCCGCTGCGTGTCACGCAATCGCGCGCGACCGATTTTGCAGGACGCGACGCCCCGCGCCAACGTCCGCGCTATCTTGGTCTGATCCTGACGGTCGTGCTTCTTATCGCGCTGGCCCTTGTTGCGGCAGCCTCCGCCTATTTCGGTGACGAGACGTCCGAGACGATTTCCGGGGTAAACCAGCCTGCCCCTGTCATGGAACTTGCCGGTGCCGGGGCGCAGCCGACGTTGCTGGCGGCGGGCGCAGTTCCCGAACAGGTCGTCGCACTGGTGACCTCGCCACGCTTCCAGCTGATCCCCACCGCCTCCGCAGATGAACGGCCTGCCGTGCAAAGTGGATCACTGGCACAGGCCGCCCCCGCCACAGCGGCCGAACCGTCCCCCGCGCCCGATCCGCGCCTTGCCGGTGCCACGCCACGCGCGCGGCCCGCATCCCTGGAAGCCACGCAGGCTGCACCCGCCCCGACGGTTGCAGCCTTTGTCGTTGAAGAGCATGCAGGCCACCGCCCCCGTCTGCGTCCCCAGGATCTTCAGCCCACGCCGGAGGAACTGGTGGAGGCCGAGGATACGGAAGGGCAGATGACGGCAAGTCCGCGCCCCTTCACACGTCCGGAATCGGTTGCCAATGCGGCGATCACCGCACCCGAACCGGACAACACGGGAACCGCTTTGGCCGTGGCCGTGTCGCAACGTCCGGAAATGCGCCCTTCCGGCGTGTCGCGTGCATCGGTGAATGCCGCGCTTGCAGCGGCGCTGGAACCACCGCCCGCTGCTACAGCGCCTGCCGCCGCCCCTCCCACGTCCGCACGGGTGGCCGCAGTGGCCACGCCACGGGCCGCGCCGCCGCAACCGGCGGCACCCAAAGCCGTTCCCGAGGCCCCGCGCAGTGTTGCCCCCAGCATTCCGACACGGGCCTCCGTGGCGCAGCAGGCAACGGAAACAGGTGCCCTGCCTTTGGGGCGTACGAATGTCATTAGCATCACGGGGGCGAGTTCCAACCGGACGGCGCTTGTGCGCGCCAGCAACGGGCGAATCAGCCGGTTGCGAGTGGGGGATCGCCTTGACGGCGGTGTCGTTGCCGCAATCACCCAGAACGCGATCCACTATCGCAAAGGCAATACGCTGTATGCGCTGGAAATGCCCAGCTGACATGCAAAAACCGCGGCGCAAGGCCGCGGTTTTTTCAATTCAGTAGGGCGTGGGATCAGGCCGCGCGGGTGGTCAGAACCTCGCCAACCTTCTTCTGTGCGCCAGCCTCGTCCGTACCGGATACGGCCGCGACTTCGCGGGTCAGACGCTCCAGTGCCGATTCGTACAACTGACGCTCCGAATAGGACTGCTCGCGCTGGTCGTCCGAACGGTGCAGGTCACGCACCACTTCCGCGATCGACATCAGATCGCCGGAGTTGATCTTCTGTTCGTATTCCTGCGCACGGCGCGACCACATCGCACGTTTCACGCGGGCCTTACCCTTCAATGTGTCCAAGGCCTTTTCAACGACATCGGGGGCCGACAACGACCGCATCCCGATATCCGACGCCTTGTGGGTCGGAACCCGTAGCGTCATCTTGTCTTTCTCGAACGAGACTACGAACAGTTCGAGCTTGATACCCGCAACTTCCTGTTCTTCGATCGAGATGATCTTGCCCACGCCATGGGCAGGATACACGACAAAATCATCGGGACGGAATTCGGGTTTCTTCGTCTTGGTCATTCGATTCCTCGTGTCTGTACCGGACCAACGACAAAAGCCTTTCCGAAACGATGCTCGGTAAAGGCTTCAGATTGTCGTTGGAACAAGGTCTCCGCATCACGGGCAGAACGCCACCGAAGCATTCGTGCACCTTACAAGGGACATGTATACCACAGAATCACCCCTGTTCCAACTGCCGTCCCAGGGTAGTAACGTGTCAGTTGCCCTCGCCAGGCTCCGCAATGAAGTATTTCTCCAGCTTTCCGGCTTCACCGTCGCGCTCCGCAGCTTCCGGCAGGGCGTCCCGCTTCTGGGTAATGACGGGCCACTGTTCGGAGTACTTGCGGTTGAACTCCACCCATTCGTCCATCTTGGGCTCCGTATCGGGCCGGATGGCGTCGGCGGGGCATTCCGGCTCGCATACACCGCAATCGATGCATTCGTCGGGATGGATCACCAGCGTGTTCACGCCTTCATAGAAGCAATCCACCGGGCATACCTCGACGCAATCGGTGTATTTGCAGGCAATGCAGTTATCTGTGACGACGTAGGTCATGGCGCTGATCCGCTTGCAAATGGTCGCCTGTTACCTATTCGCAGCACGGGGAAAGGGCAAGGACGGCACTTCAGGAAAGACCGCGGCAACACAGGCACCGCATGCCGCGGGAATGTTATTCTGCATCCCTTGTCGGCAGAGGAACGGTATCCGCCAGATCGGCGTAAAAGGTTTGTGCCTCTGACGCAGGGCCCCGGCGGACCGGAAGATCCAGCACGCGGATTATACGGATATGGCCACCTTGAGGGAATGTCAGGGTGTCCCCCTCCCCCACCGAAAAAGCAGGCTTGCGGGTCTTGGTGCCATTAACGCGGACATGGCCCGCCTCCACTTCCTCCAGCGCGAGGGAGCGGGTCTTGAAGAAACGCGCCTGAACAAGCCACTTGTCCAGACGCATCGTGGGCCTGTCGGCCATGTCAGCTTTTCTTCAACGCGGCCAGAACGGCGAAGGGGTTGTCGGGGTCAATCTTCACCTGACGCTCCGGACGCGCCTCGAACTGGCGAGGCTTGTCCTCACGCTCGGGCTTCTTGCCTTTGGGCTTGCCCGGACGGTCACCCTCCTTGCGCGGACCGCGTTCGCCATCCTTGCGGGGCGGGCGTTCGCCTTCCTTGCGTGGGGGGCGGTTTGCGTTCGGTTCCCGGCGCGGGGCTGGTTCGCGACGGCGCGGTGCCCAAGTGAAGGTATAGAACGCCTCCATCTCCTGCACGGGCGCTTCGCCTTCGGGAATCGGGTTCTCCGTCACGGCCTCGCCTTCGGCTTTCGCCGGACGCGCCTTCGGACGTTCGCCCTTTTCGCCCTTATAGCCGAGACCGCCCATCAGGTCGGCAAACTGCTCCAGCGTCATGCCGGTGATCGAAAGCATGTCGGGCGTTGCTTCGAAGCCGCCACGGCTGTCCTGACCACGGAGCAGATCCGCCAGTCGTTCCAGCATGTCGATGCGGATCGCGCGGACACCGGCAGGCTGGTATCCGGCCAGCATGTAATGTTCGCGCGGGACGCCTTCGACGTTCGGGATCGTGACCAGACCGGGGGGCGGGCTTTCGGGGAATTCCGCAAGACCATTCGCCAGCGACCACAGCACCAGACGCAGACGCGTCGGCGCGGGCTTCAGCAGCAGCGGAAGGAACACCGTGAACTGGCCGAACCGGACGCCATGCTTGCGCAGTGCGGAGCGGGAGTCCTGATCCAGCGCCTTCACCTCGTCCGCGATGCCGTCGCGGGACAGAACGCCCATGCCTTCGACCAGGCGGAACGCAAATCCACGGGCCAGACCCGTCAGCGTCTCGTCGCGGGCCATGTTCAGCAGCGGCTCGAACTGGGCGGCCACTTTGCGGTCGATGAAGTGCTGCAGGCGACGTTTCACCTTTTCGGCGACGTCATGGCCCGCCTCGTCATCGACGAATGCCTCCACCTGCGGCTTTGTCGGATCGCCGCCGGCGACCAGCTTGCCCACGGCCTGCGTGCCCCACATGAGGCCGCCCTGCTCGGTGAAATCCATCTCCGTGTCCGGAGCGTTGTAGAAACGATCCGCCCGCAGATGGAATTCGGGCCGCAGCGCCTGAAACGCCGACTGCCGCAGCGTCTTTGCCTCGTCGGGGGAGCTTGACGCGTCCTGACGGAAGCGGAAGCCTTCCAGACGGCCGACGAATTCGCCTTCGACTGTCACTTCACCGTTGTCCTTCACCTCGGCCACGAGGGTCTCCTTCTGTTTCAACCGCCGCATCAGCACGGATGTGCGCCGGTCGACAAATCGTTGGGTCAATTGCGCGTGAAGCGCATCCGACAAGCGGTCTTCTACAGCGCGAGTCTCCTCGCGCCAATGGGTTTCATCTTCGACCCATCCCTTGCGCTGCGCGACATAGGTCCAAGTGCGGATATAGGCCAGTCTGCGCGAAATCGTATCGATATCGCCCTGTGTTCGGTCAATGCGCTGCATGACCCCGGCCAGCCAATCGTTGGGAACCTTGCCACCTTGCAGGAATCCGAAGATCCTGGTCAGTAGACTGGTATGCTCCCCCCCTGATTTTCCACGGAAATCAGGAATTCGGCACACGTCCCACAGCAATCGCACGGACTGGGGGGACCGCACGCGGTCGCGCACTTCCGGCAGGGACGCCAATGCCTTCAACGCGTGAAGGTCGTCGGATTCGCGGGTGCGGGACAGCCATTCGTTCTGCGTCGGCGCCTCCAGGCTGGCGATCAGGCGGTCGACGGTGCCGAACTCCAGCACCTCGTTGCGCCATTGCAGCTTCCGGATCGGGGCGAAACGTGATTCTTCGATGGCACGGACGACTTCGGGTTCCAGCGGGCTCGCCTCTCCTGTCACGCCGAAGGTGCCGGGTTCGGTATGCCGCCCCGCGCGGCCCGCGATCTGGGCCAGTTCGTGCGGGAACAGCGGGCGCATCCTGTGACCGTCGTATTTTTCGGTCGAGGAGAAGGCGACGTGGCGCACGTCGAGGTTCAGGCCCATGCCGATGGCATCCGTCGCCACCAGATAATCCACGTCCCCGTTCTGGTACAACTCCACCTGCGCGTTACGGGTGCGGGGGGACAGTGCGCCCATGACCACCGCGCAACCACCCTTGGTGCGCCGGATCAGTTCCGCGATGGCATAGACGTTTTCCACCGAAAACCCGACGATGGCACTGCGCGGCGGCATCCGGCTGATCTTCTTCGATCCGGAATAGGTGAGTTCGGAGAAACGCTCCCTCCGCATGAACTCCACACCCGGCACCAGCGCCGCGATGGCCCCGCGCATCACCTCGGACCCGAGGAACAGCGTTTCGTGCAGCCCCCGCGCCCGCAGCAGCCGATCGGTAAAGACGTGGCCGCGTGACGGGTCACCGCACAGCTGGATCTCGTCGATGGCGACGAAATCGGCCCCGATCTCCTGCGGCATCGCCTCAACGGTGCAGACCCAGTACTGGGTGCGTTCGGGAACGATCCGCTCCTCGCCCGTGACCAGCGCCACGACGGACGGGCCGCGTTGGGCCACGATGCGGTCATAGACCTCGCGCGCAAGCAGACGCAGCGGCAGGCCGATCACGCCTGTCCTGTGGCCCAGCATCCGCTGGATCGCGTAATGAGTTTTTCCGGTATTCGTCGGTCCGAGAACCGCCGTCACCCGCCCTTGCTGGCGCATCGACGTCAGATCTCCTGCCCGGCCGTTTCGGCCTCAAGGCGTTCCATTGATTCCTGCGCTCCGCCAAGGTGGGGATGTATGGCAAGCGCCATCCGGTAAGCCTCCAACGCCTTTTCGGGGCGGTCCATCGCCTCCAGCAGAGTCGCAAGGCCGGTGATTGCGGTGAAATGGCGCGGGTCCAGCGTCAGGGCATGGGCCACATCATCTATGGCAGGTCCGAAGTCGCCCTGCTGATAGAAGGCCGCCGCGCGCGAGTTGTAGGCTTCGGCGAAATCCGGGGCATGGTCGATCAGGGCGCTAAAATGTTCGACTGCAAGGCCCGGATCGCCAATCACCATCGCCTCCTGCCCGCGTTGCAGCAGCAGGTCCATCGCGGCAGATCCCGATTGCTGCCAGGCAGCCTCTATTTCCGCCTCCAGCCGGGGTGCATCGGTTTCGGAGGCTGTCTTCAGCCGGTCGTAAAGCGCATCGATGTCGGCCGCCCCTGCGGGGGCCGCCAGCATTGCCACCAGAAGGCCATGGAAAATGGGATTGCGCGCTTTCATATTACCAAGGTAACGCCAAATGCGGGAATTACCAGAACCCCGCCCCCATGAAAGGAACAGCCAGTGGGAGATGTGATCGACAAGGCGGTGGAACGGCTGGGCAGGAAGCTGTCGGGCTTCGACGGCACGGCCCGTTTCGTGCTGAAGGACGAAGGCACGATCTATGTCGACGCCAACGGCGTGCGCGAGGGCGACGGCCCCGCCGACGTGACCCTGACCGCCACAGTGGAGGATTTTCGCGCCTTGCTGGAAGGCCGCCTGAAACCCACGACCGCCTTCATGACGGGACGGCTGAAGGTAGACGGGTCCATGCCGATGGCGATGAAGCTGGGGACGGCCCTGTCGTGATCTTCTTCGCGGCGGAGGACGGAACACCGATCCGCGCCCGCCGCTGGGAAGGCGGGCCGGATACCGTCCTGTTGCTGCAAGGCCGCACCGAATACATCGAGAAATACGAGAGTGTCGCGGAAGATTTCATGGCCCGCGGCTTTTCCGTCGTGACCTTTGACTGGCGCGGCCAGGGGGGCTCGGGGCGGCTGCTGGCCGATCCCGCCCTTGGCCATGTGGGCCGGTTCGAGGATTACCAGCAGGACCTGCAGGCCATCACACCCCTGCTGTCGGGCCGCGTGTTCCTTGTTGCCCATTCGATGGGCTCATTGATCGCGCTGCGTTGGCTGATGCAGGGCGCGCCCGTGCAGGCTGCAGCGTTCAGCGCACCGATGTGGGGGTTACCGATGGCGGGGCTGATGCGGCCCGTCGCCACGCTTGTCGCTGGGGGGGCAGGCCTTCGCAGGCATGCGACAGCCCCCGTGCCCGGCATCAAGGCCCTGCCCTACGTGCTGGACACGGGCTTTGCGGGAAATACCCTGACTTCCGACCAAGGCACCTTCAGCCGCCTTCAGGCAGAGGCGCGGGGGATGCCCGACCGAATGATCGGCGGACCCACATTGGGCTGGCTGAACGCAGCCCTGACCGAGATGCGGCGGATCGCCCCCCTGTCCAGTCCCGCCCTTCCCGCGATCACCATCGTCGGACAGCGCGAACGGGTGGTGGACACCGCCGCCATCCGCGCCCGCATGGCCAGATGGGAAGGTGCGGCCCTGACGATCCTCGACGGGGCGGAGCATGAGATCATGATGGAACGCCCCGACATCCGCGACACCTTCATTGATGCCGCAGAGGCACTGTTCAGACGCTGACCTTGACGAAGGCTTCCCGCAGGGCGATGGACCAGGCGTCCGACATTTCCCGGAAGGTGGGATCGCCCGCCCCGATCCGGCGCTGTTCGGTCACGCGGCAGGCATCCTTTTCGATCACGGCCAGATCCAGCGGCATTCCCACGGACAGGTTGGACCGAAGCGTCGAATCCATCGACAGCAGCACCGCCTTCTTGGCATCCGCAATGGAGGTCTTGCGCCGCACCACGCGGTCGAGGATCGGCTTGCCGTACTTGTGTTCCCCGATCTGCAGGAAAGGCGTATCCTCCGTCGCCTCGATGAAATTGCCTTCGGGATAGATCAGGAACATCCGCATGTCGCCGCCGCGCCGCTGGCCCGCCACGATCATCGTGGCCGATGCGGCCTGACGCATCGCGGACAACTTGTCGTCGACATCGGCGCGCACGTCGGCAAGCGTATTGCCGATGATCTCTGCCACCTTCAGCATGTTTGGGGCCTGCATGATGGACGTGTCGTGATCCGCGTCCGGTGCGATGATGCTTTCCCGCAGCCGGGCAATCGTCGTCTGCGTGATCGACAGCGATCCGGCGGTCATGATGGAGATCACACGCTCGCCAGGTTCCTCGAACACGAACATCTTGCGATAGATGGCGATGTTGTCCAGCCCTGCATTCGTGCGGGTATCCGACAGAAGGACGATCCCTTCATCCAGCAAGAGGCCAACGCAATAAGTCATATCAAATCCGTCCCAGTGAAGGGGGAAAGCCTACTGCTGCACCTGCGTCACCGCAACCGCCACATCAAGCACTTCTCCGCCACCGCCCCGCGCCGACCCGCGGATCGGTGCCGCGTCCTGCGCATCAAGTCCCGACGCCATGCGGATATAACGGTCGTCCGGACAACAGGCATTGGCCGCGTCGAAGCCGATCCAGCCCAATCCTTTCACGTGGATTTCCGCCCATGCATGCGCGGCTTCCTGCTGCCCTTCCGCCAGAAGATAGCCGGAAACGTATCGCGCGGGCAGACCCGCGCACCGCGCGGCAGCACTGAGGGCGTGCGTGTGGTCCTGACAGACGCCCATGCCCCTTGCCAGCGCCTCGGCCCCCGTCGTGCGGGCCTGCGTGGCGCCCGGCGTCCATTTGATCGCCTTGCTGATCCGTGCGGACAGATGATGCGCGGCCTCCAGCGCGGGCATGCCTGCGGCTTCCTCGGCCAAGGCGCGGATCGCGCCGTCGGGGTGGGTCAGCGGGGTTTCCTGAAGATAGCAGGCGGTTCCCACCGTCTCGCGGTGCCCGCGCAGCACGCCCGACTGGTCGGACGTCTCCACCTGTCCCGTGACCCGCACCTCCACCGAGGCGACGGGACCGATGACGGACCAGCTTTCCACCACGTCGCCCGCCCCGTCCCGGAAGCTGCCGCCCTTGATGCCGTCGCTGACCGTCACCTCCCACGCGATGACACGCTGGCCTTCGTTGCTGGCGGGCGTCAGGCGTTGGCTTTGCACCAGCCCGCGCACCGGCGCATCATAGGAATATCTGGTCACATGATCGACCGTCAGGATCATCGCACGTCCCCCGTCAGATAATTTTCCCACACCTGATAGGACAGCGTGGCGATTTCGCCGATGAAGCCGGTCAGGAACTCGTGCATGCCTTCGTCGAATATCTGTTCGACATCACTTTCGGCCAATGTTGCCATCAGGGCACCTGCGCGGATCTGGCTGTCCATTTGCCGCCCGTAACGGTCGGAGATGCGTTTCAGCGCTGTATTGATCGCCTCCACGCTGGCGACCAGCGACCGGGGATTCTCGGGGTTCAGGATCAGGAAATCCGCGATCTTCCGGGGCGTGATGTCGCCCGCATAACTCCAGTGAAAGGCACGATGCAGGGACAGCGCCCGCAGCAACGTCATCCACTGGTAATTGTCCAGGCCGGAACCCACGAACTCCACCCTTGGCAGCAGGACGTAGTATTTCACGTCGATCAGCCGCGCCGTCGCATCCGCCCGTTCCAGCGCATATCCGAGGTTGAGGAAGTCATACCCGTCATTGCGCAGCAGCGTGGCCCCGATGGACCCGCGCACCAGTGCCGCCGTCCGCGTGACCCATTCGGTCAGCTGCGTCAGTTCCAGTTCGGACCGGGGGGTGCGTTCCAGTTGCTTCAACTCCTGGAACGCCATGTTCAGCGCATCCCAGACCTGCGTCGTCAGCGCCGTACGCACGATACGGGCGTTTTCACGCGCCATCGTCATGCAGGTCACGACAGAGGACGGGTTGTCGCGGTCGAAGAAAAGATAGCTTTCGATGTTCCGGGCCACCGGATCGCCGTATTTTCGGGCGAAACCGTCGGCGGTTCCGGACGCCTGCAGCAGGCTGTCCCATTCGCTGCGATACCCGTGGATGGTGGGCAGCAGGGAAATGCGTGCACCCACCTCCAGCAGGCGGGCCGTGTTTTCCGCCCGCTCCATGTAGCGAGCGATCCAGAAGAGGTTTTCGGCGGTTCTGCTCAGCATGCCATCACTCCGCCAGAACCCATGTGTCCTTGACCCCGCCACCCTGCGACGAGTTCACAACAAGCGAGCCTTCGGTCAGCGCCACGCGGGTCAACCCGCCCGGCACCAGTTCGACCCTGTCACCCACCAGACAATAGGGGCGCAGATCGACATGGCGCGGTGCGATCCCCTCCTCTACGAAAGTGGGTGTGGTGGACAGTGCCAACGTGGGCTGCGCGATGTAGTTGCCCGGATTTTCCACGATCCTCGCCCGGAACCGCTCGATCTGGTCCTTGGTGGATTTCGGCCCGACAAGCATCCCGTATCCGCCGGATCCATGAACTTCCTTCACCACCAGATCCCCCAGGTTTTCCAGCACGTACTTGCAGTCGTCGTCCTTGTTGCACTGCCATGTAGGGACGTTCTTCAGGATAGGCTCCTCGCCCAGATAGAAACGGATCATCTCCGGCACGAAGCAGTAGACCGCCTTGTCGTCCGCCACCCCCGCCCCCGGGCAGGAACAGATGTTCACCCCGCCCGAGCGGTAGACATCCATCAGCCCCGGCACGCCGAGAGAGCTGTCGGGGCGGAAGCACAGGGGGTCGATGAAGCCGTCGTCGATCCGGCGATAGATCACATCCACGCGCCGCGGGCCTTCCGTTGTCCGCATCCAGACGAATTCGCCTTCCACGAACAGATCCTGCCCCTCGACCAGCTCCACCCCCATCATGTCGGCCAGAAAGCTGTGCTCGTAATAGGCGGAGTTGTAATGGCCGGGCGTCAGCAGCACGATCGTGGGTTCGCGGTCGCATTTCAACGGCGCGACGGACGCAAGGGTCCGGCGCAGCAGCGCGGGATAGTTGTCCACGGGCTCGATTCGGTTCTCCCGGAACAGGTCGGGGAACATCCGCATCATGATCTCGCGGTTTTCCAGCATGTAGCTGACACCGGAAGGCGTGCGGCAGTTGTCCTCCAGCACGAAGAAATCATCGGGGCCGGTGCGGACCAGATCGATGCCCACAACGTGGCTGTAGACGCCCTTGGGCGGCACGAAGCCCACGACCGCCTTTTCGTAGGCCGCGTTGCGATGAACGAGGTTCGCGGGAATCTTGCCCGCGCGAATGATCTCCCCCCGACCATAGACGTCGACCAGAAACGCGTTCAGTGCCCGCGCGCGCTGACGGATGCCACGGTCAAGTCGCCCCCATTCGTTCGCGGTGAACACGCGGGGGAACATGTCGAACGGAATCAGTCGGTCGGGATCGCCACCTTCACCATAGACGGCAAAAGTGATGCCGATGCGGCGGAACAGCGCCTCCGCCTCCGCCTGCTTCATGTGACGCAGCGCATCGGGCATGTTGCGCGTCCAGTCCTGCAGTCGCGCATAAGGGGTGCGGACGACATCCCCCTCGAACATTTCATTGAAGCAACTCGTCACGCAGGTCGTCCCCTTCTGGTCGCATGACACCATGATCTGGTGCAGGCCGATCCGAAGTCTAATAGGGGCTTTACGCGGATGTGAAGGGCGTTTCGCAAAACCCGGTCGCACGGGAAAGGGCTGTGGACGAACAAGGGGAACAACTCCGCGCTGCGGGTCGTTTTTCGGTCATGTCAAATCCGGTCCTGACCTTCACCGACCGAGGCATCTTCTGTCCGGCGGGAGATTTCTACATAGACCCCTGGCGTCCCGTCGAACGGGCGCTGATCACGCATGGACATTCGGATCATGCAAGGGGCGGTCATGGCCGGTATCTTGCCACCGATGTCGCAATGCCCGTCATGCGCCACCGTCTGGGCGCAATCAGGGGCGACACGATCCGCTTCGGAGAGGAGCGCCGCATCCGCGATGCCACCGTATCGTTCCATCCCGCAGGCCACCTGCCCGGCTCCGCCCAGATCCGGGTGGACGTGGGGGGCGAGGTCTGGGTCGTCTCCGGCGACTACAAGACCGAACCCGACGGGTTGTGCGAACCGTTCGAGCCCGTGCCCTGCCACGCCTTCATCAGCGAATGCACCTTCGGCCTGCCGGTCTTCAACTGGCGGCCGCAGGCGGAGGTGATGGCGGAGGTGAACACGTGGTGGGCGGATAATGCGGCAGCGGGGCGACCGTCGATCCTGGGCGCCTATTCGCTGGGAAAGGCGCAGCGCCTTCTGGCCAATGTGGACCCCTCCATCGGGCCGATCCTGACACATGGCGCGGTGGAAGCGACGAATCGCGTCTTGCGCGAACAAGGCATCCGCCTGCCGGACACCATCTGGGCGGGGCCGGACGTGACGGGGGCGACGCATCCCGGCGCACTGGTGATCGCGCCCCCCTCGGCACTGAATTCACCTTGGGCGGGGCGGTTCAAGGGCGCATCGCAGGCCTTCGCCTCGGGCTGGATGGCCATGCGCGGGGTGCGGCGACGACGCGGGCTGGCGCAGGGGTTCGTGATGTCGGACCATGCCGACTGGCGCGGCCTGAACGACGCGATCCGCGCCACGGGGGCGGAACGTGTTTTCGTCACCCACGGCTATACGCAGGTGTTCCGGCGGTGGCTGGCCGAACAGGGTTATGATGCAGGCATCGTGGAGACGCAGTACGAGGGGGACGAAGGTGACGAGGCTGCGGAAGATGATGTGGAGCTGCTGGAATGATCCGGTTCTTCGCCCTGTTCGACGCGCTGGATCGCACGACCAAGACCAACGCCAAGGTAGCGGCCCTTGCCGATTACTTCCGGGAGGCGCCGGAGACGGACCGCCTCTGGACCATTGCACTGCTGTCGGGCCGCCGTCCGAAACGGGCCGTGAATTCCACCGAACTGCGCAACTGGGCGGCAGAGGCGGCGGGCATCCCCCTTTGGTTGTTCGAGGAAGCCTATCCGGTCGTGGGCGATCTGTCGGAGACGATCTCGCTTGTTCTTCCGCCCGCAGCGCATCGCACGGACCGCCCGCTGGCCGACTGGATCACCGACCTGATCGCCCTGACCGGGCGTCCCGCGGACATACGCCGTGCGGCCATTCTCGATGCATGGGACAGGCTCGCCACAGGGGAGCGGTTCCTGTTCAACAAGCTGATCACCGGCGGTTTCCGCATGGGCGTATCACAGGGCCTGATGGTCCGCGCCCTGTCGCAGGCCACGGGGCTGGAGGAGACGGAGCTGGCCCACCGCCTGATGGGAAACTGGGAACCGCGCACGACGTCCTGGGACAGTCTGATCAAGTCCAATGATCCGGCGGCCGCAGGCGCGCGACCCTATCCGTTCGCGCTGGCTTCCCCGCTTGATGATCCCGAAACGCTGGGGACTGTGGGGGACTGGCAAGCGGAATGGAAATGGGACGGCATCCGTGGCCAGATCATCCGCCGCACGGGGGCCTTTGCGCTGTGGTCGCGCGGAGAGGAACTGATCACCGACCGCTTTCCCGATTTTGCAGCCCTTGCCGATTTCCTGCCCGAAGGCACCGTGATCGACGGAGAGGTTCTGGCATGGGGCGGCAATTCGCCATTGCCCTTTGCGCAACTGCAAAAGCGCATCGGGCGGCTGAACGTGTCAAAGGCGCTGCTGCGCGATGCACCTGCCCATCTGCTGGCCTACGACCTTCTGGAACAGGATGGCGAGGATCTGCGCACCCTGCCGCTTTCTGACCGTCGCGCACGACTGGACAGGCTCATCGGTGCGCTGCCGCCCGGTCTGCCCATCGGCACCTCCCCCACGATCCGCTTCGATAGTTGGGAACAGCTTGCGGGCCTGCGCGCCACGGCACGGGAGATGAACGCCGAAGGACTGATGGTAAAGCGCCTCTCCTCCTCCTATCACGTGGGGCGCAAGCGGGGGGACTGGTGGAAGTGGAAGCTGGATCCCTTCACCGTCGATTGCGTGATGCTTTATGCGCAGTCGGGCAGCGGGCGGCGGGCGAACCTGTTCACCGACTTTACCTTTGCCGTACGGGACGGCGACCAGCTGGTGCCCTTCACCAAGGCCTATTCCGGCCTGACGGATGCCGAATTCAACGAGATCACCCGCTGGGTCCGCCGCAATACGCTGGAAAAGTTCGGCCCCGTTCGCCGCGTCCCGCCTGAACTGGTATTCGAAGTCGCGTTCGAGGGAATACAAGCATCCTCGCGCCACAAATCCGGCATTGCCCTGCGCTTTCCTCGCATGGTCCGCTGGCGCCGCGACAAGCCGGCCGAGGAGATCGACACGCTGGACACCTTGAAGGACATGCTGGCGATGCATGGCTGACGGGAGGAGCAAGGCTCCGTTCGCTTTGGTTCCGCAGGGTCAGGCGCGTGGGGAAAGCGCCCGTTTCACGCCAATGTCCGTATCCATCCCGTGATCGCCGACACCGCCCCCGCCGTCTGCAGGGGCGACAGGATATCTCCGGCAACGATATGATGCATCGGATCGTCGTGATCCATCAGCATCATCGGATGGCATGTGACTGGACCGCCCCATGCCCCTGCCGCCCGGCGGATCGCTGCGGGGTCGAGGACGCGGTCCCGATCGCTCCATACGAACAGAGCGGGACATGTGGCCTGTCCCACATCCAGCGGCATCCGCATCAGGTCGCGCAGGGGCCACAATGCGGCGGTGGGATAGTTCAGCGTCCAGTGGGCCGCATGGTCCGGTCCGCCGAACGCATCGATCCGGCGGGTTGGTCCGAAAACGCGTGCCCCCCAGCGCGTGATGCCGGGAAGATCCAGCACCCATCCCTTCCGCCGGTTCAATCCGAAATTCGGAGAGATCAGGACCACTCCCGCCAGATTCTCGCCCCGCGCGGCGGCCATTGCAGCCAGCGTCCCGCCGGTCGACGCGCCGATCAAGACCGTGCGGCGGCCAAGACGGCGGCCGATGGCCAGCGCTTCGTCCAGATCGGCAAGCCAGTCGGCAGGCGTCGCCCGCGCCAGCGCATCGCCCGGCAGGCCATGCCCCGCAAGCCGCGTCAGGAACAGGTTCGCGCCCAGCGCCTGTGCGACGCGACGGTGGACAGGCTCGATCTCCCACTTCGTGGCGGAAAAGCCGTGGATGTAGACCAGAGCCAGATCGGTGCGTTCGGCAAAACGGACAATCTCCTTGCCGTCGCCGGGGCGCAGATCCTCCGGCTCCTTAGCCCACATCGGCCACGGTCTGCCGGATCAGCGTCAGACATTCCGGCGAGGAGAAGCGGTGATCCGCGCCCTTCACCAGCGTCAGCCGGATATCCGGCCCATCTGCGTGATCCAGCAGTCGTCGGGCCACGAACACCGGCACATCCGCATCCGCCGTGCCCTGCAAAAGCCGCACCGGCATCGGCAGCGGCAGCGGTTCGCGCAGGACCAGACGGGTGCGTCCCTCCTCGATCAGGCGGCGGGTAATCGGGGTCGGATCGCCGTAGTCCGAGGGCAAGGGATAAAGTCCCGCCATCACCTGCGCGCGCTGGGCGGCGTCGAAGGCGTCCCACATCAGATCCTCGGTAAAATCGGGGGCGGCGGCGATCCCCACCAGCGCCGCCACCCGTTCGGGCATCGCGAGGGCCAGTTGCAAGGCAATCCAGCCGCCCATGGATGATCCGACCAGCACCACCGGCCCTTCGACCAGCGACACGGCGGCACGGGCATCCTCGAACCAGTCACCTATGGCGCCATCCTCGAACCGCCCATCGGACACGCCGTGCCCGGAATAGTCGAACCGCAGGAATGCACGGCCTTGCCTCACCGCCCAGTCGCGCAGATCGACAGCCTTCGTTCCCGTCATGTCCGACCGGAACCCGCCAAGGAACACGACCGCAGGCCCCGTCCCTGCCGTCAGGTCATAGGCGATGCGGCGGCCTTCGGGTGTGGTCAGGTATGTGGTCATGCTGCGCTCCGGCTTTTCGGCAACCTAGCGCGAGCTGCGGTTGACTTTCCACCCCCACCCCGTGACAAACACGCCCATAAACCCGCAACCGGGCGTTCAGTAGGCGCCAAACCGACGAGGAGCCGTTCATGGCCCAGATCACCCTCACCTTCCCCGATGGCAACACGCGCGAATTCGCAGCCGGCATCACGCCGGGCGAAGTGGCGACTGCCATTTCCACCAGCCTCGGCAAGAAGGCGATTTCCGCCTCCGTCGACGGTGCGCATCACGATCTGCAATGGCCGATCGATGCGGATGCCACCATCGCCATCCACACCATGCAGGACAACGCGCAGGCGCTGGAGCTGATCCGCCACGATTTCGCCCATGTCATGGCCCGCGCCGTGCAAGAACTGTGGCCGGATGTGAAGGTCACTATCGGCCCGGTCCGCGATCAGGGCTGGTTCTACGACTTCGACCGGGCGGAACCGTTCACGCCCGAAGATCTGGGCGCGATCGAGGCGAAGATGAAGCACATCATCAACGCCCGCGAACCTGTAAAGACCGAAGTCTGGGATCGCCCCCGTGTCCGCGCCCATTACGAGGCGGCGGGAGAGCCGTTCAAGGTCGAACTGCTCGACCGCATTCCGGGCGACGAGCCGATACGCATGTACTGGCACGGGCCGTGGATGGACCTTTGCCGGGGTCCGCACCTGCAATCCACGGGTCAGCTGCCGGCCGACGCGTTCAAGCTGACAACGGTCGCCGGTGCCTACTGGCTGGGTGACAGCACCCGCCCCATGCTGCAGCGCATCTACGGTGTGGCTTTCAGGAACCGCGAGGATCTGAAGTCCCACCTGACCATGCTGGAGGAGGCCGCAAAGCGCGACCACCGCAAGCTGGGCCGCGAGATGGATCTGTTCCACCTGCAGGAAGAAGCGCCGGGCATGGTGTTCTGGCATCCGAACGGGTGGCAGATCTATCGCACGCTGGAAGACTACATGCGCAAGCGCCAGCGCAAGGCCGGTTATCAGGAGATCCGGACCCCGCAGGTCGTGGACCGCGTGCTGTGGGAGAAGTCGGGCCACTGGGAAGCCTACCGCGAGAACATGTTCATCGTGGAGGTGGACGAGGAAGGTGCCAAGGAAAAGCGCATCAACGCGCTGAAACCGATGAACTGCCCCTGCCACGTGCAAGTCTACAACCACGGCATGAAATCCTATCGCGATCTGCCGCTGCGGCTGGCGGAGTTCGGGTCGTGCCACCGCTACGAATCCTCCGGCTCCATGCACGGGCTGATGCGGGTGCGCGGTTTCGTGCAGGACGACGCGCACATCTTCTGCACCGAGGATCAGATCGAGGCGGAATGCGCCAGCTTCATCGCGCTGCTGTCGGATGTCTACAAGGACCTCGGGTTCGACAAGTTCGACATCAAACTGTCCACCCGCCCCGATGTCCGCATCGGCACGGACGAACAGTGGGACAAGGTGGAGGGCGCGCTGAAAGGGGCGATCGAGAACCTTGGCCTGCCATACGAGATCAACGAGGGCGACGGCGCGTTCTATGGCCCGAAGCTGGACTTCAAGCTGACCGACGCCATCGGGCGCGAATGGCAGTGCGGAACGTTTCAGGTGGACCCGAACCTGCCCGACCGTCTGGACGCGCAGTATATCGGGGAAGACGGGGGCAAGCATCGCCCCTACATGCTGCACCGCGCCATCCTCGGTTCGTTCGAGCGGTTCATCGGCATCTTGCTGGAAAACTATTCGGGCAAGCTGCCCTTCTGGCTGGCGCCACGTCAGGTCGTCGTCGCCTCCATCGTGTCGGATGCCGACGATTACGCGGTGGAGGTCGCCGAAGCCCTGAAAGCCGTCGGTGTGCGTGCCGAGACCGATCTGCGGAACGAAAAGATCAACTACAAGGTCCGCGAACATTCGGTCGGCAAGGTGCCGGTGATCCTTGCCGTCGGCATGCAGGAAGTGGGCAACCGCAGCGTGTCCGTCCGTCGTCTGGGCGACAACCGCACCGAAAGCGCGGACTTCGGGGAGATCATGGCGACACTGGGCGTCGAGGCGCAGATCCCCGGTTGAGACATGAACAAGGGGGCCGAAAGGCCCCCTTTCTACCTTCGGACGACAGATCCCCGGTGCCGTGCCGGGATCATGTCGCGACCTGAGAAGGATACCCGTCCAACCCCGTGATCCACACCACTGGCAGGCATCCGGCCGACAGGCTGGATCACCCCGCTCGCAGACGTTCCCGTTCGCGCTGCAGCCAGAGGACGGATAGCAGAAGTGGCGCGTTGCTGATCTCCCCCGAAGTCATCAGCTTCATCAACCGGTCGAAGGAAACGAGGTGCCCACGAATGTCCTCGGCCTCCCCCTCCTCTCCGAAGATGCCCGCGATGCCGTCGGGCAAGTCCGTCAGGGCAACATAGGAATAAACGAATTCCGATTTCGCCCCCGGTGAGGCGTAATAGGCCCCGACCATTTCCAGCGCGTCGAGGTCAAGGCCCGCCTCCTCCTTCGCCTCGCGGCGGGCGCTTTCCTCGGGTATCTCACCCGCATCGATGCGGCCCGCGATGGCTTCCAGCAGCCAGGGCTGCGGATCGTCGCGGCCCCAGGGACCCGCGCGGAACTGCTCGATCAGCAGGACGCGGTCGCGCACCGAATCGTAGGGCAGCACCGTCACCGCATCGCCGGAGATGAAGACCGCGCGATTGACAGGGTCGCTGTGACTGCCGTCGAAGCGGCGGAAGGTCAGGTCGTATTCCTCCACAGCGAAGAAACGGGCATAGGGCTGGCGGCGGCGGATCTCGTATACGTCGCCGGGGCGTGCATCGTGGCGCAGGGTCACGGGGCCGCTTTCGGCCCGCGCACGACTGGTGGCGGAGACGCGCATCTGGGTGATCCGTCTGAGAATGAACGCAGCCTCCCGCTGCCCCATCAGTGCCATCACGTCGCGTGCAAGGATGCGCCCCTCGGCATCATCCGTAACATCGCCAGCAGCCTCGCGAAAGAAACGTTCGCGTTCATCCGCCAATGCGGGGTCGTCACCAAGGACTATGGCGCGCAGGCCTTCGGGAAGGCCGCTCATGCCGGACGGGTGACGGTGACCTGCGTCACGTCGCAGTTGCCGCATTCGAAGGTGCTGGCGCAGGCCGCCAGATAGAAGTTCCACATCCTGCGGAAACGGTCATCGAAGCCCATGGTCTGTATCTCGTCCCATCTGTCGTTGAAGGTGCTATACCAGCGGCGCAGCGTGCGGGAGTAGCTCTTGCCGAATTCATGCGATCCGTCGAGGCGAAGACCGGCACGCCCTGCTTCGGCGCGCAAGGCGGTGGGGGACGGCAGCATCCCGCCGGGAAAGATGTATTTCTGGATGAAATCCACGGTATCGCGATAGGCCTCGAACCGCCCGTCCGCCACGGTGATGATCTGTAGCGCCGCACTGCGCCCCGGTTTCAGCACGTCATGCAGCTTGCTGAAATAGACAGGCCAGTATTTCTCCCCTACCGCCTCAAACATCTCGATGGAGGCGGCGGCGTCGTATTGCCCCGTCTCGTCGCGATAATCCTGCAGTTTCAGGGTCACGCGGTCCGACAGCCCCGCCTGCGCGATCCGCTCGGTCGCATAGGCATGCTGCGCCTCCGAGATGGTGAGGCCGGTGACATGCAGCCCGCGTTCCCCTGCCGCATATTCAGCGAACCCGCCCCATCCACACCCGATCTCAAGGATGCGGTCACCGGGGCGGACGTTCATGCGATCCACCAGCGCTGCGTACTTCTGGACCTGCGCCTGTTCAAGGCGTTCCTGTCCGGTATGGAACAGCGCCGAAGAGTAGGTCATCGTGTCATCCAGCCAGATCCGGTAGAAATCGTTACCCAGGTCATAATGATGGCGGATGTTCTTTCTTGCCTGCGTCTTCGAGTTCGACCGCAACCAGTGGCGCAGCCGTTCATAGGCCCGCAAGAAGGCCTGACCCGGAAAGCCGTCGTAAAGGTGTTCATGATCCATGTGCAGCAGATCCAGAAAGGCCTGCAGGTCGGGCGTGGACCACTGCCCTTCGATATAGGCGTCGCAAAAGCCCAGATCGCCTTCGCGGACCAACCGCGCGAACACGGCGGGATCATGTATCCGCAGTTCGACCGTCGGACCGGCCCCCGCGCCATCATGGCGGAAGATGCGCCCGTCGGGCAGCGTGATCTCCAGCCGGCCATGATCCATGCGCCGCACAAGATCGAAGACCGGCCCGAAGAAACGGGGCAGATCCTTCTGGCCGCTGGTCGATGTCAGAACCGTCATGCGCCCCCCATCCACGTTGATCAGAAAAACCCGTTTGTCCGGGTTTCGCAAGCCCCCGTCCGTCACACCGCCGGATCATCACTCTGTCCTGCCGCCCGCATGGCGGAAAGGGCGGAAAGCGCGCGGTCCCGCCCGATTTTCAGGCTGATCAGCGGTTCGGGCCGGGGTGATTTCGGGGTCAGTTGCCATCGTCGCGGCACGGCCTCGAAAAACTCGCGCGACCGGGCCGTGTCGGTCAGCCAGCAATCGCGATAGCGACGCTTGGCATCGAACTTCTCCGCCTGCGCGGCGGGGTTGAAGATGCGGAAATACGGCGAGGCGTCCGGCCCGCATCCTGCCACCCATTGCCAGTTCAGCGCGTTGGAGGCGGGATCCCAGTCGATCAGCACCTCCTCGAACCAGCGCAGGCCCACACGCCAGTCGGTCAGCAAATGCTTGGTCAGATAGCTTGCGACGATCATGCGGGCGCGGTTGTGCATGGTGCCGGTGGCGAACATCTCGCGCATGGCGGCGTCCACGATGGGTTCCCCCGTCTGCCCCCTGCGCCACGCTTCGGCATCGGGATTGTCCTGCCGCCAGGGAAAACCGTCCCACCCCTCGCGCCAGTGACGATCTGGCAAATGCGGATTGTGCCACAGCAGGTGATGGGCAAAGTCGCGCCATGCCAATTCACGCAGGAATATCTCGGCATTGCGCGCGCCGTCCTGCATGGCCTGCAACGCCGCATGCCAAAGCGTGCGGGGGCCGATCTCCCCGTAGGTCAGGTTTTCCGACAGGCCGGAGGTTTCGCGCGTGCCCATATCGTCGCGGGCGCGGGCATATCCGTCCAGACCATCCAGCAGATCGTGCAGGCGGTCCAGGGCCGCATCCTCGCCCACCGTGGCATGAAGGGCAAGAACGGCAGCGCCACGGTTCATCGCGGCCCCCATCGCCCAATCCTCCAGCCGGTCAGAGGGGGGCCATGCGTGCGGCAGCTTGAGAGTGTCGTGCGACGGGGCGGGCGTATCGACGCCCGTCTGGCGCAATGTGTTCCAGAACGGGGTATAGACTTTGTAGAAACCGCCCGTCTTGGTGCGGATCGCTTCCGGCGGGTGCAGGGTATGGCCATGATGGACATGGGCGGCCGTTCCCAACACATCCGCCACGGTCGCATCGCGATGCCGCGAGGGGGCGTCGTGAAGCCGTGTCCAGTGAACCTCCGTCGCGCCGGTTTCCCGGACAAGGGCAGCCAGAACCTCCGCCGCATCGCCGCGCCGCAGGATCAGGCGGCTGCCGATGGCGTCCAGCCGCGCGGCGAAATGCGCGACGGCCTGCCCCATCCGCCATTTGGGCGCGGCGGCCAGTGCTTCCGTTTCCGGATCGAGGATGAAGACAGGAACGACCGGCAGTCCAGACCGGACCGCCGCCGTCAAAGCCGGATTGTCGGACAGACGCAGGTCGCGGCGCAACCACAGGATGGCAGCACCTTTCATGCGCGCGTGTCCACGACGGTGCGTCCGCGAACGCCGCCCTGCAGGATGCTGTCGGCCATCGCAGGAAGGTCGGACAGGCCCACCTGCGTCACGGTCTGGCGCACCTTGTCCATCGGCATGTCCCGCGCGATACGGTCCCACGCCCGCTGCCGCAGGTCGGACGGGCACATGACGCTGTCGATGCCCAGCAGATTTATTCCACGCATGAGGAAGGGCAGGATGCTGGTCGGAATGTCCGACCCGCCCGCAAGCCCCACCGCCGCGACGGAGGCGCGATACCGCATCTGCGTCAGCACCCGAGCCAGCATGTCGCCGCCGACGTTGTCGACGCAGCCGGACCACATCTCCTCTTCCAACGGTCTTGAAGGCGGATCGGCAAGATCGGCGCGGGGGATGATGCGGCGGGCACCAAGGCCCGTCAGGTAATCCTCCGCCCCTGTCCTGCCACTGACGGCCACGACCGGATGGCCCAAGGCTGCCAGCAGCGCCACAGCCACCGATCCGACACCGCCGGACGCGCCGGTGACCAGCACCTCACCCCCGTCAAGGCCGTGATCTTCCAGCGCCATCACGGCCAGCATCGCGGTGAAGCCTGCGGTGCCCAGAACCATCGCATCACGCGTGGTGAAACCGTCCGGCAGGGCCACCAGCCAGTCGCCCTTCACCCGTGCACGGGTGGCGTAACCGCCCCAATGCCCCTCGCCCACGCGCCAGCCGGTCAGCACGACCTTGTCGCCCGCCGCGTGGCGGGGATCGTCGGAGGTGGTGACCGTCCCTGCAAAATCGATGCCCGCCACGTGTGGCCAAGACCTTATCGCCCCCATCCTGCGGTTCAGGATCATGCCGTCCTTGTAATTGAGCGTGGACCATTCGACATCCACCGTCACGTCCCCTGCGGGAAGGGCCGCCTCGTCCAGTTCCGTCACATGGGCGGGACCGGTTTCGTTCATCACCAAGGCGCGGAACCGTGTCATGATCTCTCCTCTGAGCTGGAGCAAAGGTAGGCGGAGGTCTTGGCCAGCCAAGGGTGCGCGGGAAACGGTCAAGATTTGGGCAAACACCCACGGAAGGGGTGATCCGGTCTTGCCGCGATCCCGCGCGGGTGGGTAACATCGCCGGGCATTCCCTTCCCCTGCCCCCGAGGATCCCCATGACCCCGATCAAGACGCTTCTTGGCGCCGCTTCGGCCATCGCACTTTCCCTGCCCGCCCATGCTGCCGATCGCGACCTGATCGATCTGGACTGGGCAGGCTTCGACATTCCCGAACTGGTCCAGGCCTATGTGGACGAACATGGCGATGCGCCGACGTTTTCCCTGTTCGGCGACGATGACGAGGCGTTCCAGAAGGTCGCCTCGGGCTTTCGCGCGGATATCGGGCATCCCTGTTCGCAGATGGTGTCGAAATATCGCGATGCCGGCCTGATCGAACCGTGGGACGTGTCGCGTATTCCGGCCTATGCGAAGATCGATACCCGGTTCACGGATTCGCCGGTGTTCAAAGACGACACGGGCGTGTGGTTCATTCCGACCGACTACGCCTACACTGCCGTCGCCTACAATCCCGACACCGTTCCGGCCGAGGATGTGCAAAGCCTCGAGGTGTTCAAGAACCCGAAATACCAGGGCCGCATTTCCCTTCCCGACAATACCGACGACGTGTGGGCGCTGGCCTACTTGGCAACGGGCGTGACCGACTGGACCGATGCCACGGAAGAACAGTTCGAGGCTGCCGCCCAATGGCTGCGCGACGTGCATCCGAACGTTGTCGCCTACTGGGCCGATCCGGCAGAACTGACGCAGCTGATGGCGGGCGGTCAGGTTCAGGTATCCTGGTCGTGGAATGACGGCGTGGCGCTGATGCAGGCAGACAATTTCCCCATCGCCTTCAACCGGGAGACGACGGAGGGCGCGTCCTCGTTCTTCTGCGGCTACGTCAATTTCAAGGGCGGTCCGGGGTCGGAGGACAAGGCCTACGATTTCATCAATGCCTGGCTGGAGCCCTCATCGGCGCAGGTGCTGGTGGACAACATCGGCTATGCCCACACCAACCCCAAAGGAATGGCGCTGGTATCCGAAGAAGATCTGAAGGCCGCCTATCTGGATCCGGTGGAAACGACGCTTCTGGCGCAGACCCCAATCGACAATCAACGCCGCGACCAGATGGTCCAGACGTTCGAGGAGATCAAGGCAGGGTTCTGATCCGACCCCGACGGGCAGTCGATCTGGCTGCCCGTCGGGCCATGCGACCACCGCAACCGTTTGCCGGCCGCGCCGATGGTCCTTGAATGCGCCGTGCCGAGCCGATCAAGCGGGCGCGCACGGGCTTGCATCGAAGGACAAGGACGCGACCGTGCCACAACCCTATTTCGCGGGATCATGTCCCCAGTTCATCAACGAGAACCGCCAGTCGCTGTGTTCCATGTCGGCTTTCGGGCCGCCCTGCGCCAAGTGGCGCTTGATGTAACCGACGACCTTGCCCATGTGGGCCCAGTCCTCCTCGGTCAAATCGGCCTTCTTCTTGTCCTTGATCTTCAGGATATGACGGCCCGACTGGTGGCCGGTGCTTTCTCCATCTCCGCGCGTGTCGCCCACGCTTTTGCTATCATCGTCGTTCAGCCATTTTTCCAGTGCTGCCGGGGTCATGTTCACCAGGTCGGACCATTCGGTCCAGATCTCGTCATGTGATTTGGTCATCGCTCTCTCCTCTTGCATGGGTCAAACCGATGATGCGGGCCGCAGGTTCCGGCCTTGCCCTGCCGCCGTCCTGCCCCTATATCAGAGGTGTTCGGGCTCGCTCGGACTATGGCGATAAACGCACCCGTAATAAGCGGTTCGGACCCGGGGGCGGTACCCGGCGACTCCACCATTACTCCCTCGTTTGGGGCGGAGGGGGTCGAAATAGGATCGACGAACGTCTAAAGGGGCCAGCTTTCGCTCGGTGAGGTACCACCGTTATCGGTCCGAATTGTACAGTTGCAAACGACAACCGTGCTCCGATGGCTGTTGCTGCGTAAGCAGTAACGACATCGAAACTTAAGTCCTTGCGCTTAGCCGCGTAAGGCGGGGCCCGCAGGAGCCTGGCAACAGAATCCTGCACCTCCCCTTCCCTTTGCCGGTCAACCTTCTATGCTTTGCGCAACATTCGCGGAGGAGCATATGGCCCATACCATCGATTACGGCACCCTGATGCACCGCGCCATGCGGACGCTGATCCAGAACGTTCTGGAAGACGTGGCGCGCGAAGGATTGCCGGGGGAACATCACTTCTTCATCACGCTGGACACCACGACCGACGGGGTGGAAATGGCGGACTGGCTGCGACTGCGCTACCCTGAGGAAATGACCGTTGTCATCCAGCACTGGTTCGACAATCTGACCGTCACGGACGAAGGCTTCACCATCACGCTGAATTTCGGCAACCAGCCTGAACCTCTGGTGATACCCTTTGATGCCGTCCGCACCTTCGTGGACCCTTCCGTCGAATTCGGCCTGCGGTTCGAAACCCAGCAGTCCGACGACGAAGAGGATACGGACGAGGATGCCGAAGCGGAGCAGGAGGAACTTCAACCCGCCCCTCCGCGTGGGAATGCGGAAATCGTAAGTCTCGACAAATTCCGCAAGTAATCGCGAAACAGCGACCTGACGGGCGATCCCGCGCAACGAGGGGATCCGCCACGCTCCCCTTGGGCCGGATAGCCTGTCGGCCGTCCACGCCGCATTATCACCGCATGCCAAGGCATGCGATTGATCTGCCCGCCCGTCCGGCCTATCACATGGGCAAGCGACAGGAGGACGACCATGACCGCAACCCGCACCGAGACCGACAGCTTCGGCCCGCTTGAAGTTCCCGCCGACAAATACTGGGGGGCGCAGACGCAGCGCTCCATCCAGAACTTCCCCATCGGTTGGGAAAAGCAGCCCGTCGCGATCATCCGCGCGCTTGGCGTCATCAAGAAGGCCTGCGCGCTGGTGAACAAGGCGCAGGGTGACATGGACGCCCAGCTGGCCGACACCATTGCCGCAGCCGCGACGGAAGTCATCGACGGCCGCTTCGACGACAACTTCCCGTTGGTCGTCTGGCAGACGGGGTCGGGCACGCAATCGAACATGAACGCGAACGAAGTCATCTCCAACCGCGCGATCGAGATGCTGGGCGGGACCATGGGTTCGAAGAAGCCCGTGCACCCGAACGATCACTGCAACATGGGCCAGTCGTCGAACGACACCTTCCCGACCGCGATGCATGTCGCCATCGGCATGATGGCCCGTGACACGCTGATCCCGGGTCTGGAAAAGCTGCACGCGGCGCTTGCCGCGAAGTCCGAGGAATTCAAGGACATCATCAAGATCGGCCGCACGCACACGCAGGATGCGACGCCGCTGACGCTTGGCCAGGAATTCGGCGGATACGCCCATCAGGTCGCCAAGGGGATCGAGCGGGTGAAGGCTTGCCTTCCCGACATCTACGAACTGGCACAGGGCGGCACTGCCGTCGGCACCGGCCTGAACACCCGCGTGGGCTGGGATACCCGCGTGGCGGCAGAGATCGCGTCGATCACCTCGCTGCCCTTCGTCACAGCACCCAACAAGTTCGAGTCGCTGGCCGCGCATGATGCGATGGTCATGTTCTCGGGTGCGCTGAAGACGGTTGCGGCGTCGCTGTTCAAGATCGCGAACGACCTGCGGCTTCTGGGCTCCGGCCCGCGCTCCGGTCTGGGAGAGTTGATCCTGCCGGAGAACGAGCCTGGATCGTCCATCATGCCGGGCAAGGTGAACCCCACGCAGGCCGAGGCGCTGACCATGGTCTGTGCCCATGTCATGGGCAATGATGCGGCCGTGGGCTTTGCCGGATCGCAGGGCCATTTCGAACTGAACGTCTACAACCCGATGATGTCCTACAACGTGCTGCAATCCATGCAGCTGCTGGGGGATGCTGCCGGTTCGTTCACCGACAACATGGTCGTCGGCACGCAGGCCAATATCCCGCGCATCGACAAGCTGATGAAGGAATCGCTGATGCTGGTGACAGCGCTGGCTCCGACCATCGGTTACGACAACGCGACCAAGGTAGCCAAGACCGCCCACACGAACGGGACAACCCTGCGGGAGGAGGCGATCGCCCTCGGTCTCGTGGATGGCGAGACATTCGACCGCGTGGTGCGTCCCGAAGACATGATCGGCCCGAAAGGCTGATGGCAGATATCGTCAACCTGCGTGCCGTCCGCAAAACGCGCGAGCGTGAAGCGAAACGCATGCAGGGTGACGAAAATGCAGCCCGCTTTGGCCGGACCAAGGCAGAACGTGATCGTCATGCGGCGGAGGTGAACCTTATCGAACGCAAGCTGGACGGTCACGAACGGGAATGAGCGGGCCGCAGAAGCACTCTTTGACGCTTCGCGGTCATCGCACAAGCGTCACGCTGGAGCCGGAGTTCTGGCTGGCCTTTCGCAGGATCGCTGAGGGAATTGACCGCCCCGTCAATCAGCTTGCTGCGGAAATCGACGAAGGACGCGGGGAATCGAACCTCGCGTCGGCCATCAGGGTCTATGTGCTAAGATCGTATCAGGAGAAGGCGGAGACTAGCCGATGAAGGCCAGTGCCACGCCGACCAGAACGGCCACGACCGCGATCAGGCATATGTAAGGCACGCTCATCTTTTCAGGACATTCCCCATCCAGCTGGCGGTGGCTCATTTCAGTGGGCCGAAGTATCATTGGCCGGCTCCTTCGATAAATTCATTTCCGCCCCGAATATGCCGGGGCACGTCCTTACAACGCGTCAACGCCCAGATCCTCGATAACCATCTGGCGCGCGCGATTGACGCGGCTTTTCACGGTTCCGATGGCACAATCGCAGATCTCTGCAGCAGTTTCGTAACTTTCACCAAGCATCACGACCAGAATCAGCATCTCCCGGTAATGCGATGGCAGGCGGTCGACGGCGGCCATCAACTCCTGGCCACGCACGTACCATTCTTGCGTGGGAGGGCTTATGGGCATGCTGGATACGCAATCTTCCCCGGCGGGGGCCTCGCGCGTCTTGATCTTGACGGAAGTGAAGAAGGTATTTCGCATGATTGTGAACAACCAGGCACGCAAACGGCTTCCTTCTTCGAACTTGTCGATGTTGCCAAGTGCCTTTACGAGTGTATCCTGAACCAGGTCGTCGGCATCGGCGGCATTTTTGCACAGGGATCGGGCATAGGCACGCAAGGAGGGAATCAGCTCCAGCACATCGGGCACGATTGTCCCTTCGGCTTGCTGATCCATGACGTGTCACCCTGCTGCATTCGATTGCGGGTTAAACGTGACCTGATTGGTTTGGTTCCCCTTCGGGTGCCGTACATTACGACAGAAAGTGGGGACGTACGTGTCGGAACTGGATAACGAGCTTCGGCGCCTTGCCACTGAATTGGTGGGCGCGCTGCACGACGAACCGACACCATCCGCAATCCTCGACCTTGCCGCCCGGCTGCAGGCGGCCTTGAACCGGCGCCTGATCGACATGCAGGTCCCGGCAGGACCGGAGTAGACTGTCCACAGGGTTTTCGAATCGTATTGACTCTGTCCGCAGGTTTATCCCCAAGAGATTCGCATGCGGGAGCCGATTAAGGATTCACACCGCGAATCGGCCTCTCTAGTATGTCCTTTCAAGTGACGTTACGACCTGAAGGGGCATCATGCTGGACAGCTATGGTTTCGAAAGCGATCCGCATCCCATCGACGCGGTGGAGGTGTTCGCCACCCATCGTGACTGGTCCTTCGATCGTCTGACGGAAGATCGCATTGCCCTGACAGTGGAAGGGCTTTGGAAAAACTATGCCCTGACGCTGATCTGGCAGCCAGGGGACGAAACGCTGCGCCTTATCTGCACGTTCGAGATGTCGCCCCCCACCGATCGCCTTCCCGCATTGTTCGACCTTTTGAACCGCGTGAACGACAGTGTCTGGTCCGGTGCCTTCACCTACTGGGCGGATCAGCGGTTGATGGTCTGGCGCTACGGTTTGGCGCTTTGCGGCGGGCAGATGGTGGGGCCCGCACAGATCGAGCATCTGATGAACAGTGCCGTCACCGCGGCGGAGAGGTTCTATCCCGCGTTCCAGCTTGTGACCTGGGGCGATACCACCCCCGAAAAAGCGTTGCATGTCGCCATTGCGGAGGCTTACGGCCGCGCCTAACCTGCCTCGATGCAAAAAGGTGACGCGATGACGTTCGACAACCTGGCCCGACGTGGGCTCGTTCTTCTGGGATGTGGCAAGATGGGATCGGCCATGCTTGCGGGCTGGCTGGCAGGTGGACTGCCCCCCTCCTCCGTCCATGTGATGACGCCAAATCCATCGGACTGGCTGAAAGGCACAGGCGTGACCGTGAACGGGGACGTTCCCGCCGATCCCGCGATCGTTGTTCTTGCCGTGAAGCCCCAGAAGATGACGGAGGCGCTGCCCCGGCTGGCCCATCTGGGCGGCGGCACGAGCGTATTTCTGTCCGTGGCCGCCGGCCTGACGCTGGCCCGGTACGAGACGATGTTGGGCGCGGGCACGCCCATCGTGCGGGCCATGCCGAACACGCCCGCATCGGTCGGGCGAGGAATGACCACTTTGGTTGCAAATCCGCACGTGACCGAAGCCGACATGCGGATGTCGGAGGTTTTGCTGGCCACGACGGGTGAAACCGTCCGCCTGATGGCCGAAGATCAGATGGATACCGCCTCGGCCATTTCCGGCTGTGGTCCGGCCTACGTGTTTCACATGATCGAGGCGCTGGCCACCGCTGGCGTGGCGGAAGGTCTGGCACCCGATCTGGCAATGCGCCTTGCGCGCGCGACAATCACGGGCGCGGGAGAGCTTGCCCACCAGTCCCCTGACAGCGCCGAACAGTTGCGCGTCAACGTCACCTCCCCCGGTGGAATGACGGCGGCGGGTCTGGCGGTGCTGATGGCCGATCTGCCCGACCTGGTGCATCGCACGGTTCGGGCGGCCGCCGATCGGGGGCGGGAACTGGGCGCATGATCAGCTTCGACGATTTCGCGAAGCTGGATATCCGTGTGGGCCGCATCACCCGCGCCGAACCCTTCCCGCAAGCGCGCAAACCTGCTTTCAAGCTGTGGATCGACTTCGGGGATCTTGGGGAAAAACGCTCATCCGCCCAGATCACCCGCCACTACACGCCGGACAGCCTCATCGGTCGCCAGGTGCTGGCGGTGGTGAACTTTCCGCCCCGCCAGATCGGACCCGTGATGTCGGAAGTCCTCGTGCTCGGCGTGCCGGACGCCGAGGGAGAGGTCGTTCTCGTGGCGCCCGACATGGACGTGCCCCCCGCTGCAAGGCTTTTCTAGATCATCATAAATCCCTTAGCCTTTACTGCCGGTTGCCTGCATAACAGGCGGCCGGCGGCTGTCATGTCACCATTCGGGCGCCAATCCGCCGACCTGTACTAAAGTTCATTGTTCCGTCACGTACCTGCCCCATCCTTTCGGAAGGGGAGGCAACATTGAACGGAACGGTAAAAGCGATGAACACGCGTCAACCCCGCGCCTATCGTGTCGCCCGTCTTGCGGCGGCGCAAAGGCGCACGCCCGAGACGGATCGCACGTTGGGCATCCTGCTGGCGACCATCGCAGGCAGCCTGAATGCGGGCGGGTTTCTTCTCCTGTCGGAATACACCTCGCACATGACGGGACACCTGTCGGCCATGTCTGGCGGACTGGTGTACACGAACCTCATCATGCTTCTGGACAGCCTCGCGGCTGTAGCAGGGTTCGTCGCGGGGGCAGCACTTTCAGCGGCCCTTATCGCATGGGGGCAGATCCGAAAGAACCGCCTGTGCTATGCCCTGCCGCTTGGGGTTCAGGGGGTGCTGCTGGCCAGCCTTGCCCTGATCTCGGCCCTGCCGGATGCGATCGAACAACGGATCGCGATCATCACGGTCTGCTTCGTGATGGGCCTTCAGAACGCCACGATCACCCGCATCTCCGGCGCACGGATCCGCACCAGCCATGCCACCGGCCTCATCACCGACATGGGGATAGAGATCGGGCGTTCGCTGTACCGCATCGTGTCGCCGCATTCCGGCGTACAGGCAGATACGGGACGACTGTGGCTTTACGTGCAATTGGTCGTGGCCTTTGTCATAGGCGGCGTGATGGGTGCCATCGGGCACGGCATGATCGGTTGGAACTTTGCCATTCCGCCGGGTCTGGCCTTGGTCGCGCTGGCATTGTGGAGCCCGCGCCACATGCGTCGCAACCAAGCCCGATACGCCTAGGGCAACTGGCCATTCGCGGCGGCGTCGCGCATGGCCCGCAGGTCGGCGAGGGCGGATTCCAGCGCCTCGCGCTGGCGCAGCAACTCGTCCAGCTTGCGGTCCGCAATGGCCACGATGGACCTGCGCTGCGCCTCCGATCCCTGCGCTTGTGACAGGATCAGCCACTGGCGTATTTCCTCCAGCGAGAAGCCGAACCGCTTGCCGCGCAGGATGACTTCCATGCGCCGCTCCTCCCTCGGGCCGTAGAAGCGGGCACGGCCTTCCTTGTGCGGCTGCAACAGCTCGATATATTCATAATAGCGCAAGGTGCGCGGCGTCACATCGAACTTGGCGCACATGTCCTTGAAATTCAGCAGATCGTCCGTCATCACGGCCTCCTTGCCGCATCAGATAGTGCCCGTTTCCGCGGCAGCAAACCGACTTGCGCCGTCCGGCAATCCCGCGCAAAATCCCGCCATGGACAATCTGGAACGCGCCCGACAATTCGTTTCCGTCATTCCGCAATGCGCGGCCCTTGGCATCACCGTGGAGGATACGGGCACCGGCTGGGCCAGTCTTGCCCTGCCCTACGACACGCGCCTGATCGGCGATCCTTCGACCGGCGTCATTGCGGGCGGGGCGGTGTCGGTGCTGATGGACACGGCTTGCGGGGCCGCCGTCATGGCCCATCCGGATGCGCGCGGTCTTACCGCCACGATCGACCTGCGCATCGACTATCTTCGTTCCGCCACCCCCGGCCAGCGGATCGTCACGCGGGCCGAATGCCATCACGTCACCCAGCATGTGGCCTTCGTGCGGGCCGTGGCGCATGACGATGACGCCCGCCCCGTGGCGACCGCCACCGGAACCTTTACCGTGATCCGCGAGGGCGCATGATGGAACCCGTCCAGAAGATCAGGGAACGGCGCGACGGGGCCTTGGCGGACCTGCTGACCAGCGTACCTTATATCGGTTTTCTCGGGATGCGCTTCGACCGGCGCGGCGACGAACTTACGGCCATCCTGCCGTTCCGGGAATCGCTGATCGGCGTGCCGCTGCCACCGGCCCTGCATGGGGGCGTGACGGCCGCTTTTCTGGAAACGGCAGCGCTGATCGAACTGGCATGGTCCTCCACCTGGACGCGAATGGAGGCGGGGAAGCCCTTGCCCGCCCTGCCCCGCACAATCAACATGACGGTGGATTACCTGCGCGCAGGCCTGCCACGGGACGCCTATGCCCGTGCCCGCGTGGTGCGCTTCGGCAGACGCTATGCCAGCGTACATGTGGAGACGTGGCAGGACAATCGCGACCGCCTGTTCGCCCAAGCCACGGGGCATTTCCTGATGCCCGAAGGGGCATGACCCCTTTCCCTTTGGGGGTTTTTCGAATATAGGCGCTGGCTTCTACCCCATGCACCCTTGGAGGATGGGGGGAACAACCTATTTTTTGGAGATTACCAATGGCGAAAGAGATCCCTGATCTTCAGGCCACGGTGCGCACGGGGACAGGCAAGGGGGCCGCCCGTCAAGCTCGTCGTGACGGACTCGTTCCGGGCATCGTGTATGGCGACGGCAAAGAGCCCGTGTCCATCAACATGAACTTCAACTACCTGTTGAAGCGTTTGAAGCAAGGCCGCTTCCTGTCCACGCTGTGGAACCTTAAGGTCGAAGGCCAGGACGACGTTCGCGTCATCTGCCGTTCGGTTCAGCGTGACGTGGTCAAGGACATGCCGACGCATGTGGACTTCATGCGCCTGCATCGCAGCAGCCGCATCAACCTGTTCATCCACGTCGATTTCGAAAACCATGACGCGGCACCGGGCATCAAGCGCGGCGGCACCCTGGTGGTCGTGCGTAACGAGGTTGAACTGGAAGTTCTGGCGTCGGACATTCCGGACCACATCACCGTGGACCTGACCGGCAAGCAGATCGGCGACGTGATCCACATCAGCGACGTGGTTCTACCGAAGGGTGCGCGCCCGACGATCGACCGCAACTTCGTCATCGCGAACTTGTCGGCACCGTCCGGACTGGTGTCGGAAGAAAACGCGGCCGAGGAAGAAACGGCGGAGTGATCTCCACTCTTCCATCGGAAAAAGGCGCGGGACATTCCCGCGCCTTTTTTCATGGCGTCAGCGACTGCACGGCGCTGAATATCTCCAGCTGCGGCGGACCGAGGTAGATGTCCCTGCCCGCCCCTGCACCTTTATGTGCGGCACGGAAGGCATCCGATTGCGTCCACGCCTGAAAACTCGCCTCGTCCCTCCAGACGGTGTGTGAGGCATAGAGCGTCTGGTCGTCCGTCGTGGCACCGCGCAGAAGGTGGAAAGCAACAAAGCCCGGCACTTGCGCAAGATGGCTGTCGCGTGCGGCCCAAATCGATTCGAACGTTTCCTCCTGCCCCGGCTTGATGCGAAAGCGGTTCATGGTCAGATACATCTGGATCTCCTTCGTTCGGTCTATCGTGAAGGGAACGTGGTGTGGTTGCAAGATCGCCCTCGCCTGCTAGAACCCTCAAAACGGAGGTGGCGATGAAACTCTGGGTCGGCTTGGGCAATCCAAGCGTGAAATATGCAGGTAACCGGCACAATATCGGCTTCATGGCCTTGGACCGGATCGCGGAGGATCACGGCTTCGCACCTTGGCGCCGCGCATTTCAGGGTCAGGTTGCCGAAGGACGGATAGGGTCGGAAAAGATCGCCCTGCTGAAGCCGGAGACGTTCATGAACAATTCCGGCCAATCCGTGGGGGAAGCGATGCGCTTCTGGAAGCTTGTCCCGAGCGACATCACGGTTTTTCACGACGAACTGGATCTTGTCCCCGGCAAGTTGCGGCTGAAGACGGGCGGCGGGCATGCAGGCCATAACGGCCTCCGGTCCATGCACGCCCATATCGGTGAGGCCTATGATCGCGTGCGCCTTGGCATCGGGCATCCGGGGCACAAGGACCGCGTCGCAGGCTATGTCCTGTCCGACTTTGCAAAGGCGGAGGGCGACTGGCTGGACGACCTGATGCGCGGCATCACGGACGGCGCGCAGGCCCTGGCCTCAGGGGACGGGCCGCGCTTCCTGAATGCGGTAGCGCAGCGCACGGCACCGCCCCGCCCATCCACGGGCACTGCACGACCTGCCGCCTCGCCCCCCTCGGCCCCGCCCCCGATCGCCGCGCCTGCAAAGTCCGCACCTCCCGTGGTTGATGACTCTCGTAGTCCGCTGCAGAAACTGATGGAGAAGTTCCGATGATCGAACCGTCCGTGAACGTGCTTGGGGAAAAGCTCCAGCCCTGCTCTCTCGATCCGGTGACAGGGTTCTTCCGCAACGGCTGCTGCGACACCTCGCCCGCCGATGCGGGACGGCACACCGTCTGTGCCGTGATGACGGCCGAATATCTGGCGATGTCGAAATACCTTGGCAATGACCTGTCGACCCCCCGACCCGAATACGGCTTTGCCGGATTGAAGGCGGGCGACAACTGGTGCCTGTGCGCGGGCCGCTTTCTTCAGGCGCACGAGGAGGGGGCAGCCCCGAACGTGAGGCTGTCTGCCACGCATCTGCGGACATTGGACATCGTCCCGCTGGACGTTCTGCAGTGCTACGCCCTGGAGGAATGACTGCCCACGGCACTGCGATCGCGAAATACGTATGGATCTGATGATCCGAGCAGGTTTTCGGTTCAGGCCTGCGGAAACTGCGCCAAGGGTCCGGGTCGGATTCAGGCGTCCGGCATGGCAACACACCGCATGGTGCGATGCCATGCCGGAGGACATATATCCGGCAACGGATCTGTTTTCCCTGGCTGCGGATTCAGTTCGGTCATCGACGGCATATCGAGGGCAGAGCCGACGGCTGATAGGTCGCAGGGAAATACCACTTATGACAGCGTCGGATCCCCTCTTGGTCAAGCGGCAAGGTCAAAGAGCGGGCCGAAAGGCAAATGCCCTCAGCCCGCTGCACCGACACGGTCGGATGACTTTCAGATCTTCATGTCGAAGCCAAGGTGCTTGGCCACCGTGAAGATGTCCTTGTCGCCGCGACCGCACATGTTCATGACGATGATGTGGTCCTTCGGCAGTGTCGGCGCGATCTTCATGACATGTGCCAGCGCATGGCTTGGCTCCAACGCGGGGATGATGCCTTCCAGCGCGCAGGACAGCTGGAACGCCTCCAGTGCCTCCATGTCCGTGATGGAGACGTATTTTGCGCGGCCCGTGTCGTGCAGCCATGCGTGTTCCGGCCCGATGCCCGGATAGTCGAGACCCGCCGAGATCGAGAAGCCTTCGAGAATCTGTCCGTCATCGTCCTGCAGCAGATAGGTGCGATTGCCATGCAGCACGCCCGGACGGCCGCCGGTCAGGCTGGCGCAATGCTCCATCCGGTCATCGACGCCTTTTCCGCCAGCCTCCACCCCGATGATATTGACGGACGGATCGTCAAGGAAGGGATGGAACAGGCCGATGGCATTCGATCCGCCACCAATGGCTGCGATCAGGGTATCGGGCAGCCGGCCCTCGCCCTCCTGCTCGGCCAGTTGGGTGCGAACTTCCTTGCCGATGATGGATTGGAAATCGCGCACCATCGCGGGATAGGGATGCGGACCCGCCGCCGTGCCGATGCAATAGAACGTGTCGCCGACATTGGTCACCCAATCACGCAGAGCGTCGTTCATCGCGTCCTTCAGCGTGCCACGACCGGAGGTGACAGCCACCACCTCCGCCCCCAGAAGGCGCATGCGGAATACGTTGGGTGCCTGACGTTCGACATCATGCGCACCCATGTAGACGACGCATTTGAGGCCAAACTTCGCGCAGACGGTCGCCGTCGCGACGCCGTGCTGGCCTGCACCCGTCTCGGCGATGATGCGCGTCTTTCCCATGCGGCGCGCAAGGATGATCTGACCCAGCACGTTGTTGATCTTGTGGGCGCCGGTATGGTTCAGCTCGTCCCGCTTCATGTAGATCTTGGCGCCGCCCAGGTGTTCCGTCAGGCGCGCGGCGTAATACAAAGGCGAGGGACGGCCGACGTAATGCGTCCACAGGTCCTGCATCTCGGCCCAAAATTCCGGGTCCGTCTTGGCATGTTCGTAACGCGCCTGCAGGTCGAGGATCAGCGGCATCAACGTTTCGGACACGAAACGCCCGCCGAAGATGCCGAAGCGTCCCTGTTCGTCGGGACCGTTCATGAAGCTGTTGATGCCGTCATCGGCCATGGCGCGTCTCCTGTTGATGGTCGTGATCTATACCCGATACGGGCGCAGATCAACGCAAGCGGGGTATCGCGGGACCCATCGCGGCACGCACGAAGGTCGCGATTTTCGCGTGATCCTTCACGCCGCGTGCGCTTTCCACGCCGGACGACACGTCGACCTGCTGCACATTGGTCAGGCGGATCGCCTCTGCCACGTTTCCAGGTGTCAGGCCCCCTGCCAGCATCCAGGGCTTCAGCCAGCGCCTGCGCCCCACCAGACTCCAATCGAAGGCCAAGCCGTTGCCCCCAGGCAATGTCGCATCCCTTGGGGGTCTGGCATCAATCAGCAGCTGGTCGGCAGCAAGGCTCATCTCCATCAGCCCTGCCAGATCGCTCTCATCGGCGACACCCATCGCCTTCATCACGGGCAGGCCATAGCGGGCGCGGATCTCCGCCACACGTTCGGGCGACTCCGCGCCATGCAGCTGCAGCATGTCCAGCGGCACGACATCAGTGATGGCATCCAACATCGCATTGTCCGCATCCACGACCAGCGCCACCTTGGCCAGCCCCACAGGTGCCGCAAGTGCAAGCTTCCGCGCATCGGCCAGCGCCAGATGGCGTGGCGATTTCGGGAAAAAGACCAGACCCGCGTAATGCGCACCCGCAACGGCAACCGCAGCCATGTCGGCTTCTGTCCGCACTCCGCAGATCTTTACACGAATGTCGGCCACGATCAGACGGCCTTCTGATCCAGAATGACCAGAACCTCGTCTTTGGGTTGGTCCTGCTTCAGGCTCGCAACCTCCGCCCGCAAGCGGTCAGCTTCCCGATTGCTCTGGATGGCAGCTGCACGAATGCGATGTTCGCGCAGGAATTCCCAGACGAAACCGATCAGCAGGCCGATGGCGGCCGCCAGCAGGATGACAAGGAACAACGGCAATCGGAACGACCAATCCCAACCAAAGAAAGAGGTGACCCCTTGCGGCAGCAGGCTGATGACGACCATGTCGCGATTTGCGACGGCTACACTCAATAGCAGTACGGCCAAGACGACCAGAACGATGATTCGGATCCAACGCAGCATTTATCTTCCGTTCAACCTGTCGCGCAGCAGCTTGCCCGTCTTGAAGAAGGGCACGCATTTGTCCTCGACATCTACAGCTTCACCCGTGCGCGGATTGCGGCCAGTGCGCGCATCACGCTCTTTCACGGAAAAAGCGCCGAAACCGCGCAGTTCGACCCGATCGCCACGCGAAAGAGCCTCGATGATCTCGTCGAACACGGTTTGGACGATACGCTCCACGTGCCGTTGAGTGAGATGCGGATTTTCATCCGCGATCTTCTGGATCAATTCAGATCGGATCATCGTCCCCCCGCTTGCGATGACGAACCTCGTATCCGACTGATTATAGGGCGGCTTGTCGCAGATAACAAATCTGGAATGAAAAAAGGCCCCGCCAATCGGCAGGGCCTTTCCAACATATTGTAAAGATCAGCTGCGATCTTTGAGGGCAGCACCCAGGATGTCGCCCAGCGATGCGCCGGAATCAGAGGAGCCGTACTGTTCGACGGCTTCTTTTTCTTCCGCGATTTCGCGTGCCTTGATCGACAGACCCAGACGACGGGTCTTGCTGTCCACGTTGGTCACGCGGGCATCGACCTTGTCGCCGACCTGGAAACGCTCGGGACGCTGGTCCGCACGGTCGCGGGCAAGATCGGAACGACGGATGAATGCCTTCATCTCGTTGTACACGACCTCGATGCCGCCATCTTCGATCGCCGTCACTTCGCAGGTGACGATCGAACCGCGCTTCACGCCGTCAACAGCGTCCGAGAACGTGTCTTCGCCCAGAGCCTTGACGGAGAGCGAGATGCGCTCCTTCTCGACGTCCACTTCGGTGACGGCGGCCTGAACCGTGTCGCCCTTGCGGTAGTTCTGGATGGCGTCTTCGCCACGCTGGTCCCACGACAGGTCCGAAAGGTGAACCATGCCGTCGATGTCGTTGTCGAGGCCGATGAACAGACCGAATTCGGTGATGTTCTTGACTTCGCCTTCGATGCCCGAACCGACCGGGTGCGTTTCGGCGAACACTTCCCACGGGTTGCGCTGCGTCTGCTTCAGGCCAAGCGACACGCGACGTTTCGCGCTGTCGATTTCCAGAACCATGACGTCAACCTCTTGCGAGGTGGAGACGATCTTGCCGGGGTGCACGTTCTTCTTCGTCCAGGACATTTCCGAGACGTGGACCAAGCCTTCGACGCCCGCTTCCAGTTCGACGAATGCGCCATAGTCCGTGATGTTCGTGACGCGGCCCTTGTGGACCGAACCCAGCGGATACTGGATTTCCACGGCATCCCACGGATCGGACTGGAGCTGCTTCATGCCCAGGCTGATACGGTGGGTGTCCTTGTTGATCTTGATGACCTGGACCTTCACCGTCTCGCCGATCGCAAGGATCTCGGACGGGTGGTTGACGCGACGCCATGCCATGTCGGTGACGTGCAGCAGGCCGTCGACGCCGCCGAGGTCCACGAACGCACCGTATTCGGTGATGTTCTTGACCACGCCGTCGACCGTCTGGCCTTCGTGCAGGGCCGAGATGACTTCGGCGCGCTGTTCGGCACGCGATTCTTCAAGGATCGCACGACGCGAAACAACGATGTTGCCGCGACGACGGTCCATCTTCAGGATCTGGAACGGCTGCTTCAGACCCATGAGGGGGCCAGCATCGCGCACCGGACGGACGTCGACCTGCGAACCCGGAAGGAACGCCACTGCGCCGCCCAGATCCACGGTGAAGCCACCCTTGACGCGACCGAAGATCGCGCCGTCGACGCGTGCTTCGGAAGCGTATGCTTTTTCCAGACGGTCCCACGCTTCTTCGCGGCGGGCTTTCTCACGGCTGATGACAGCCTCGCCACGGGCGTTCTCGACGCGGTCCAGATAGACCTCGACTTCGTCGCCTACGTTGATTTCAGCGGTTTCGCCGGGGTTCGCGAATTCTTTAAGGTCGACGCGGCCTTCCATCTTGTAGCCGACGTCGATGATGGCCTGACCTGCCTCGATGGCGATCACGCGGCCTTTGACAACCGAACCTTCGTCCGGCGTGTCGATCTCGAAGCTTTCCTTCAAAAGGGCTTCGAATTCTTCCATAGTCGATTTAGCGCACATGCGGTTTAGTTTTCCTTTGCAATATTATACAGGCCTTGCGGTTGGCTCCGCCGGTCTTTTCGAAACGGATCGCGTTAAGCACGAAAGGGCCAAGGCTTACGCCCGACCCTGTCCGATCACCTCGCGGATGGCTCTCACGGCCGTCTCGACTGCAGTCGGTATAGACATTTCCGTCGTGTCGAGCAAGAGCGCATCAGCGGCGGCAATCATGGGGGCCGTCGCCCGTTCCGTGTCCCGCCGGTCGCGCTCGATCACCTGCGTCAGCACCTCCGCCTCGTCCCCGCCCAGTTCGAGCCAGCGGCGGTGGGCGCGCACCGCCGCACTCGCGGTCACGAACAGCTTCACCTCCGCTTCGGGGCAGATGACGGTGCCGATGTCACGTCCGTCCAGAACGGCACCACCCTCGCTGCGGGCGAAACGCTGCTGAAAGGCCACAAGCGCGGTCCGGACCTCTGGGATGACGGCAACGCGGCTTGCGGCCTCACCGGCACCAAGACTGCGAAGATCTTCGCGCGCCAGATCCTCGGGCGCCAGCGACTGTGCCGCCTCCACCGGATCGCCGCCCTTGGCCCCAACGGCACGGTACAAAAGCCCCGTATCCAGATGGCGGAAGCCGAATTCCCGCGCGACAGCACGGGAAATGGTGCCCTTGCCTGCCGCTGCCGGTCCGTCGATTGCTACGGTAAAGATCATGCGTTCGTCCCAAGTTGTCCAAGTGCGGAAAGCTCCGCAGTCCGAAAGGGCGATGCGTCCCGCCACGACATGGCCGGATGCACCCGTGCCGGTTCAGCCTTCCGCGCGAATATCGGCGCCCAATCCAGTCATCAAGGCCCCGAAGATCGGGAAGGAGGTCAGGATCGCCTCGCCGTCATCGACCGTCACGGATGCCTTGGCAGCCATGCCCAGCACCAGAAAGCTCATCGCGATGCGGTGGTCCAGATGCACGGCGACGGTGGCTCCGCCGGGAACGTCGCGTCCCATGCCGTGAACGACCAGCGTGTCCTCGTCCTCCTCGATCCGCACCCCGCAGGCCTCCAGCCCCCGCGCCATCGCATCGATGCGGTCGGATTCCTTGACCCGCAATTCCTTCACGCCACGCATGACCGTGCGCCCTTCGGCAAAGGCGGCAACAGCGGCCAGCACCGGATATTCGTCGATCATCGACGGCGCGCGTTCGGGCGGCACCTCTATCCCCTTCAGTGCGGAAAACTTCACCCGCAGGTCGGCCACAGGTTCGCCCCCTTCCTCACGCACGTTCTCGAACGTGATGTCAGCCCCCATCTCCACGAGCGTGGGGTAAAGGCCGTTGCGTGTCAGGTTCTGGCTGACCCCCGGCACAAACACCTCCGAGCCTTCGACGATCAGCGCGGCGCAGACGGGAAACGCGGCGGAGGATGGATCGCGCGGCACGGCGACCGTCTGCGGGCGCAATTCGGGTTGGCCCTGCAGGGTGATGACATTGCCCTCGTCGGTCCGTTCCACATGCACCTGTGCGCCAAAGCCCGCCAACATACGTTCGGAATGGTCGCGCGTCGCCTCGCGCTCGATCACGACGGTTTCGCCGGGGGCGTTCAGGCCCGCCAGCAGCACCGCCGACTTGACCTGCGCCGAAGGCATGGGTGTCGCATACCGCACCGGAACCGGAGCCCCCGCCCCCACGACGGTCAGCGGCAACCGACCGCCTTTGCGTCCGTAGCTTTGCGTGCCGAACAACGCCAGCGGATCCGTCACGCGGCCCATCGGGCGTTTGCGCAAGGACGCATCCCCCGTGAACGTCGCCGTCAGATCGGAGGTGGCCATCGCCCCCATGATAAGGCGCACGCCCGTGCCGGAATTGCCGCAATCGATCACTTGATCGGGCTCGCGGAATCCGCCGACGCCCACGCCATGCACAGACCACGCACCTTGCGCATGCTGCACGACTTCCGCCCCGAAGGCGCGCATGGCCTTCGCGGTGTCCAGAACGTCCTGCCCTTCCAGCAATCCGGTGATCTTCGTCTCCCCCACCGCCATGGCGCCGAAGATCAGCGATCGGTGGCTGATCGACTTGTCCCCCGGCACTTCGGCCACGCCCGAAAGCGGGCCGGAGCGATGGGCGGTCATGGGTTTGGGGGTGCCGTGGCCGGACATGGGGCGTCTCCTGTTGCTGGAGTCGCCCTTAGCACGGGAGGCCTAACGACGGAAGGTCACGTAATGCGGGGGGCGTCCCTCCCGCAGGGCCTTTTGTTCGTAGCGGGTGGAATGCCAGTCATCCCATGGGTCCGGCCCTTCCGACACCAGCGTGAAGCCGGCCTTCGGGCCTTCCTCCAGAGTCTGGCGGATGTAGTCGGCGATGTCGGAGGCGACGCGGAACTCCGCCCCCGGCTTCATCACGCGGAACAGCGGCAGCAGGTGATCGGGCGTCACGAAGCGGCGGCGATGGTGCCGCGCCTTGGGCCACGGATCAGGATAATTGAGGAATGCCTTGGCGATACTCGCCTCCGGCAGCACGTCCATCAGGTCGCGGGCATCGCCGGGGTGGACGGCGACATTGGTGACCTCCGCCTCCCGGATCTTGCCCAGCAACATCGCTACGCCGTTCACGTAAGGCTCGCACCCGATGATGCCGATGTCGCGGTTGGCGGCAGCCATGGCGACCATATGCTCGCCACCGCCGAAACCGACCTCCAGCCAGACGTCCTTGCCGTCGAACAGGGCGGCGGGGTCCAGCAGGGTGCGATCGGGGTTTTCATCCCATGTGATGCCGCGGGGGCGCAGGCTGTCCAGATCCTCGGCCAGATAGCCCTTCTGGCTTTGCCGCAGAGTCTTGCCATGGATGCGACCGTAGAAATTGCGCCGCTCAGGATGAGGATCGGTCATTCGGAAACCTCGGGCGGATCGACGACGATGCGGCCTGCGGCCAGATCGACGGTCGGAACCACCAGGCGCGTGAAGGGCAGCAGCAGGCTTTCGCCCTTACCCTCCACTTCGAGAATATCGTCGGCACCATGATTGTGCACGGTCAGGACATTGCCCAGAAGGGTGCCGCCGGTGTCGCGCACCTCCAGCCCGATCAAGTCGCTATAATAGAATTCGTCATCGCCAAGGGCGGGCAGGCTTTCGCGGCTTGCATAAAGCCGGGTGCCCTTCAGGGCGTCGGCCTGTTCCTTGGTGGACACGCCCGACAGGCGCGCCCCAAGGCCGTTCGCGACAGGTCGGGTCAGCGTGACGCTGAAACTGTGCCCGTCCTCGGTCAGGAGGGGGCCGTAATCAGCGATGGCCGCAGGCTCGGCGCAAAAGCTTTTCAGCCGCACCTCTCCGCGAACACCGAACGATCCGGCAATGGCACCTACGCAGATACGGTCCATGTTCCCCTCCTGACGGGCGGGGGCGGAAAGCCCCCTGCCCGATTACTCGGCGTCGGCAGGCGCTTCGGTGCGCGCTGCTTTTTTCGCTGCCAGTTCGGTGGCTTTCTTGCCCGGAACGGCGGCTTTCGGGTTGTTCCGCTCGGTCTTGGCTTTCAGGCCGGCCGCTTCAAGGAAGCGTGCGACACGGTCGGTGGGCTGTGCGCCCTGGCTCAGCCAGTACTGGATACGCTCCGCGTTCATGACGATGCGGCTTTCGTTGTCTTTCGCCAGCAGCGGGTTGTAGGTGCCCAGCTTTTCCAGGAAGCGGCCGTCGCGCGGCATGCGCGAGTCGGATGCGACGATGGCGTAGTGCGGGCGCTTTTTCGAACCACCACGGGCGAGACGGATTTTCATGGCCATTGGGTTTTCTCCTTTAAAATGGCGTTGACCGGAAACCGGTCATTTCTGGTGTTGTTCGTGATGCCTGATGACTTCGGCGATGATGAAGTTCAGGAATTTCTTGGCAAACTCGGGGTCGAGATCGGCCTCACGGCTCAACCATTCCAGCCGTTCGATCTGCCGGGATTCACGCGACGGGTCGGCGGGGGGCAGGTCGTATTCCGCCTTGAGCCGACCCACGGCCTGCGTCTGGTTGAAGCGTTCAGCCAGCGTGTAGACAAGGATTGCGTCCAGCCGGTCGATGCTGGCGCGGTGTTCCTTCAGAAGCTGCTGCGCACGTTCGGCGGTATCGGTCATGCAAGGCTCCTCGGGTTGGAATGACGCCAGACATCATGGACGGGACCGGCGGGAAGCCCGGTGGCACCCGCGTCGATCACGGCGCCCAGCCTTGCTGCCAGCGCCGCCGACCGGACATTGCCGCGATCGACATAGCTGACGGTCGTGGCCCAGCCCAGATGACCCCAGACATAGGCCAGAACCGCCTGTGCCGCCTCGGTAGCGATACCCTGCCCTTCGGCGGCAGGGGTCCACAGGGACCAGCCCACTTCCTGCTCTGGCCAGCCTTCGGGGAACCAGGCGCCGGTCATGCCAAGCGCCGCCTCCGTCCGCCTGTCGGTGATGGTGAACATGCCGAACCCGCGCATCGCCCAATGGCCGATGATGTGGCCAAACGCACGCCACGCCCTGTCCCGCTCCAGCGGTCCGCCCATGTGGCGCGACCGGTCGGAGGCGTAGAAATCCGCAAACGCCGGATAATCCGTGGCCACGGGCGCACGAAGGATCAGGCGTTCCGTTTCCAGAACCGGAGTGTTCGCAAGCGTGATCATTTCTTGCGCATCATCCCGGACAGACCCGCAGGCAGGCTCGTGCCGCGCGGCATTCCCATGCCGGGCAGTCCGCCCTTCATGGCCTTGGCGGCAGCTTCCAATTCGGCAGGGTCCATGTTGGCCAGATCGGGGGTCTTGCCACCCATCATGCCCTTCAAGGCCTGCTTCATGGCACCGCCCTTGCCCATCTTCTTCATCACGTCCGCCATCTGGCGGTGCTGTTTCAGAAGCTTGTTCAGTTCCGATACCTCCAGCCCCGCCCCTGCGGCGATGCGCTTCTTGCGGCTGGCCTGCAGAAGGTCGGGATTGGCCCGTTCCTTCTTGGTCATCGAATTGATCAGCGCGATCTGGCGGCGCAGCATCCGGTCGTCCATGCCGGCCTCTGCGGCGGCCTTCTGCATCTTGCCCATGCCAGGAAGCATGCCCATGACGCCCTGCATCCCGCCCATCTTCAGCATCTGGTCCAGCTGCGCCTTCAGGTCGTTCATGTTGAACAGACCCTTGGAGAAGCGGCGGGCCATACGCTCGGCCTGCTCGGCCTCGAACGTCTCGCGCGCTTTTTCGACCAGTGCGACGATGTCGCCCATGCCCAGAATGCGGCCCGCGACGCGCTCCGGCTCGAAAGCCTCCAGCGCGTCCATCTTCTCGCCCAGACCGACGAAGCGGATTGGTTTGCCGGTGATGTGGCGCATCGACAGGGCAGCACCGCCCCGTCCGTCGCCGTCCATCCGCGTGAGGACCACACCGGAGATGCCGACCTGACCGTCGAACTGGGTCGCCACGTTCACGGCATCCTGACCCGTCAGGCCATCGACGACCAGCAGCGTTTCGCGCGGTTGCGCGATGTCGCGGACGGCCTTCACCTCGGACATGAGCATTTCGTCGATGTGCAGACGACCCGCGGTGTCAAGCATCACGACGTCATAGCCGCCCATCGCGGCCTGCGTCTTGGCACGGCGGGCGATATCCACCGCCGACTGGCCCATGATGATCGGCAGGCTGTCCACGCCGACCTGACCGGCCAGAATCGCCAGCTGCTCCATCGCGGCCGGACGGTTGGTGTCAAGCGAGGCAAGCAGGATGCGCTTGCCTTCGCGGTCCTTCAGGCGTTTGGCGATCTTGGCCGTGGTCGTGGTCTTGCCCGAGCCTTGCAGACCGACCATCAGGATGGCGGTCGGCGGGTTGTCGATCTTCAGCGCATCGGCAGGGCCGTCGCCCGCCAGAACGGCGACAAGTTCATCATGGACGATCTTCACGACCTGCTGGCCCGGCGTCACCGACCTGGTGACATGCTGGCCCGCAGCCTTGTCCTGCACGCGCTTCACGAAATCGCGGGCAACGGACAGGGAAACATCGGCCTCCAGCAGGGCGGTGCGAACCTCGCGCAGGGCGGTGGCCACATCATCCTCGGTCAGCGCGCCCTGACGGGTCAGGCGATCGAAGACGCCGCCAAGCCGTTCAGACAGATTCTCGAACATGGCATCCCTTTCCAATTGCCTGTCCCCGACATAAGCGGGAACCTTCCAAAGACCAACGGCACCCACGGGCGCAACGCGCTGGCGGATGGCGATCCCCCGATCTGCGAGGGACCGGAGCCATGAAAACTCCGGGAAATCGCGCTGCGTCTACGCCGCCCCGCTGCCCGAGTCAAGTGCCGCGTTGCATCCGCGCTTTGGCACCCTATGCTGTTCGCCAGTGCACAGAAGTGGGGCGACATGGGTTTTGACAACTGGGACGAGGTTCGGACGGCCTTTCAGGTCGCACGGCTGGGCACGGTTTCCGGTGCGGCGGAAGCGCTTGGCGTCCACCATGCCACCGTTATCCGTCACATCGACGCGTTGGAAAAACGGCTGGGCACCAAACTGTTCCAGCGTCATGCCCGCGGCTATACCCCCACCGAGGCCGGACGCGACTTGCTGTCCGTCGCCCAGACGACCGAGGAGCAGTTCGGCCAGCTCGCCTCGCGCATCCGCGGTCAGGGCGAACAGGTCGCGGGGGAACTCGTCGTCACCTCCATCACCGGGGTTGCCGAACTGCTGATGCCGGTGCTGGCCGATTTCCAGGAACAGCACCCTGCCCTGATTGTGCGCTTCCTGTCGGACATGCGCGTGTTCCGGCTGGATTACGGGGAGGCGCATGTCGCCATCCGCGCCGGTGCCGCCCCGGAGGAGCCGGACAACGTGGCCCAGCCCCTGATGCGGATGCAGCACGGGCTCTATGCCTCGCGCAGCTATGTCGAACGCTACGGCATGCCGGACGGGCTGAACGACCAGAAGTCCCACCGTTTCATCACCGCCGAAGGCCCGATTTCCCGCGCGCCGTTCCACCGCTGGCTTGTGGAAACCGTGCTGCCGGAACGCATGATGGTCCGCGCATCCGAAAGCCGCGCGCTGGAGGCGGCGGTGACCAGCGGGGCCGGCATCGGCTTTTTGTCGGTCTTTCAAGCCAAGGGCCGCGAGGATCTGGTTGAGGTTTTGCCCCCCCGCCCCGAATGGGACGCACCGCTTTGGGTCGTGACGCATGTGGATCTGCACCGCACGCTGAAGGTGCAGACCTTTCTGGCCCATCTGAAGATCGCCGTGCGCACATGGACGTGACCGTTTGACAGGTTGCATGCGGGGGCACGACTGCGCACAGTATGCCAAGTGCCAGAAGCCCGGAATCCAGCCATGACCGCCGAGATCACGAAACCCAAGCGCCGCCGTCTGTCGGAGGTGCTGGAGGAGATCGCGCTCGATCCCATGAGGGATCGGATCTCCATCGCCGATCTGATCGCGGCCATGGACGGGCGCGCCTTCGGGGCCCTGCTGCTGATCTTCGCGCTGCCGAACGTGCTGCCGACCCCGCCCGGGACGTCCGGCATCCTCGGCCTGCCGCTGATCTTTCTGGCGGCCCAACTGATGATGGGGCGCAAGCCCTGGCTGCCCGCCTTTATCGCCACCCGCTCGATGGAGCGGTCGGCCTTCGCCACGCTGGTGGGAAAAATGACGCCGATCCTCGGTCGTGCGGAAAAGCTGCTGGTGCCGCGTCTTGCGTTCATGATCACGCCTGCGGCGCAAAAGGGGCTGGGGGCTGCGCTCCTGATCTTGGCACTGGTGCTGGCCCTGCCGATCCCCTTGGGCAACATGCTGCCCGCGTTGGCAATGACCATCATCTCGCTCGGCATGCTGGAGCGTGACGGGCTTTGGGTCGGCATCGGCCTGATCCTGGGGGTCGTGTCGCTGGTGATCGTCTGGGGGGTGGTGTGGGCGCTGGTGGCAGGCGCGATCTTCCTGCTGCAGAACGCGTTCTAGACGCTGCGTCGTGCCCGAAGGGCGGCACCGATCGTGCCGTCGTCCAGATAATCCAGTTCCCCGCCCACCGGCACGCCTTGTGCAAGGGTGGTCACGCGGACCCGGCCTTCCAGCCGTTCGGCGATGTAATGTGCGGTGGTCTGGCCGTCGACCGTGGCATTCAGGGCAAGAATGACTTCGGTGATCCCCTCCTCCCCCACTCGGTCGATCAGCAGGGGAATGCGCAATTCTTCGGGTCCGATGGCATCCAGCGCCGAAAGTGTGCCGCCCAGAACGTGATAACGCCCGCGGAAGGCCTTTCCCCGCTCCATCGCCCAAAGATCGGCGACATCCTCGACCACGCAAATCTCTCCGTTGGCACGGCGGTCATCGTGGCAGATCGGGCAAAGGTCGCTTTCGCCGATATTGCCGCAGCGCACGCATTCGCGGGCGTTCAGCGCAACCTGCGCCATCACCTGGGCTAGCGGGGCCATCACCTGCCCCCGCTTCTTCAGCATTGTCAGCACCGCGCGACGCGCCGATCGCGGCCCGAGACCCGGAAGACGGGCCATCAGGTCGATCAGCGTCTGGATGTCGCCCGGTGCGGACGATGAATCCGGGGGCATGTCAGAACGGCAGCTTCATGTTCGCCGGCAGGCCGAGGCTTTCGGTCAGCTTGCCCATTTCCGACTGGTGCCGGTCGGCCGCGTTCTTCTGCGCGTCCTTGATCGCGGCAAGGATGAGATCTTCCACCACTTCCTTTTCCGACGCGACAAAGATCGACGGATCGATGTCCAGCCCCGTCAGGTCGCCCTTGGCCGTGCAGCGTGCCTTGACCAGACCCGCACCTGCTTCACCCGTCACGACGGTGTTGGCCAGTTGCTCCTGCATCTCGGTCATCTTGACCTGCAGATCCTGCGCCTGCTTCATCATCTTGGACATGTCGCCCAATCCACCCAGTCCGAACATCTTCATTCCTCCTCGAAGGGGTCCCATTCATCTTCAACTTCGGGCAATGCCTCGGCGGCGGCATCCACCATCGGTGCCCGTATCTCCGCGATCTCCGCGCCCGGAAAGGCCGCGAGGATCGCTTGCACGATCGGCAGGTCCATGGCCTGCGCCTTCGCCTCGTCCTGTTCCACCGCCTGCTGCTCGGCGATGGTGGGCTGGCCGCCCGATCCCGTCACAGATACGACCCAACGCTGCCCCGTCCAGCCCTGCAACCGCTGCGCAAGGCGCGAGGCAAGATCGCGTGGCGCTGCCGGACCCGGCTCGAACTCGATCCGGCCGGGCTGATAGGAGACGAGGCGCAGGCCCAGTTCCACCTCGGTCAGCAGTTTCATGTCGCGCTTGTCGCGGATCAGGCCGACGACGCTTTCGAACGTCGCGGGCAAGGCGTTCGCCGACACCGTGCCGCCGCCAACCGCGCGGGCCATGCGCGCACCGCCACCACCACCCTGCGGGGCGGGCGTGGGCGTGGCATGGGTCGGTTGCGGCAAGGACTGGATGCGGCGGATCAGCGCCTCCGGGTCCGGAAGGTCGGCCACATGCGTCAGACGGATGATCGCCATTTCGGCGGCCATCATCGCATTCGGCGCGGCGGACACCTCCTCCAGCGCCTTCAGCAGCATCTGCCAGGCGCGGGTCAACACCCGCATCGGCAACTGGCCCGCCATCTCCAGCCCGCGCATCCGTTCATCGGGCGGCGTGGTGGGATCTTCGGCGGCTTCGGGCGTGATCTTGATGACGGAAATCCAGTGCGTGATCTCCGCCAGATCGCGCAACACGGCCATGGGATCGGCCCCGTCGGCATATTGGCCCGCAAGTTCGGACAAGGCCCCCGCCGCGTCGCCCTTCATCACCAGATCGAACAGGTCCAGCACGCGACCCCGATCCGCCAGACCCAGCATGGCACGGACCTGATCGGCCGTGGTTTCCCCCGCGCCGTGGCTGATGGCCTGATCCAGCAGGCTGGTCGCATCGCGGGCCGATCCTTCGGCGGCGCGGGTGATCAGCGCCAGCGCGTCTTCGGTGATCTGCGCGGATTCGCCAGCCGCGATGCGTTGCAGAAGGGAGATCATCACCTCAGGCTCGATCCGTTTCAGGTCGAACCGCTGGCAGCGCGACAGGACGGTGACCGGAACCTTGCGGATTTCCGTGGTGGCGAAGATGAACTTCACATGGGCTGGCGGTTCCTCCAGCGTCTTCAGCAGCGCGTTGAACGCGCTGGTGGACAGCATGTGAACCTCGTCGATGATGTAGATCTTGTAGCGGGCGGAGGCCGCGCGATAATGCACCGACTCCGTGATCTCCCGTATGTCGCCCACGCCCGTGCGGGAGGCGGCGTCCATCTCCATCACGTCGACATGACGGCCTTCGGTGATGGCGCGGCAGGCGTCGCAGACGCCGCAGGGTTCGGTGGTGGGACCGCCGTTCCCGTCCGGGCCCGTGCAGTTCAGCCCCTTCGCAATGATCCGCGCCGTCGTGGTTTTGCCGGTGCCCCGAATGCCCGTCATGATGAAAGCATGCGCGATGCGGTCGGTAGCGAAGGCGTTCTTCAACGTGCGGACCATCGCCTCCTGCCCGACGAGGTCGGCGAAGGTTTCGGGGCGGTATTTGCGGGCCAGCACCTGATAGGCAGTGGCGGAAGCGTCGGTCATTCGATGGTCCCGATTGGATCTCGTCCCCAAGGTAAGGTCCGCGAACGCCTTCGTCCACCCGTCACGCGGCAGGAGAGACAACGTGGGGCATGAAACGATGTCGCATACCCCCCCGCCCGTTACGATCCCAGCCGACCCGTGCTTCAAGAAAGCCGGATGTTACGGGATGGGCATCCTATGCAAGCATGACCGTTGCCCGCCACACGGAATGCAACGCGGACCGATCCGGCCCGACCCTGTGGTATCGGGGGAGGAACTTCCCCCGAACGGGCGCGATCAAAGCAGTTGATTCTCCTGCCGATCCTCCTCACACCAACAATCTTCCAAAGATTCACGATCCTGATTGTCGGGATTGATATTCTCCTTTCGTAGAAGAATTCTTTCAGCAGTCGACCATGGAAGGACAGTGCCGATGCATTCGACAAAACGCGGGATCGGCGTCTTTGCCGCAGTCCTTTTCATGACAGGTGCGGCATTGGCGGAGGTGCCGGACGGAACCCGCCTTGTCGTCGCCGACCAGAGCGAACTGATACGCAACCTGCTGGAAGCCAGCGGGGAAGATGATGCGATCACGTCGAAGCTGGAACTGCCCAATTTTGCAGGCGGCCCTGCAATCCTCGAGGCGATGCGGGCCGGGGCGCTCGACATCGCATATGTGGGGGATACGCCGCCCATTCAGGCGCGTGCATCGGGAACGCTGCTGCCGATCATCCTGACCGTTTCGCGCGAACGATCCGAATACCACCTCGTGGTGCGGCCCGATCTTGCCATCGACGATCTTGCGTCCTTGCGCGGCAAGCGCGTCAGCTACATCGAAGGGTCGGGGCGTCAGGTCTTCCTGATCGAGGCGCTGAACCGGGCCGGGCTGACGCTGGACGACGTGGAACCGGTACCGCTGCGCGTGGCCGACCTGCCCGACGCGATCCGTACGCAATCGGTCGATGTCGCCGTCCTGCAGGAACCGCATGTGACCCGGCTGGGGCAACAAATCGGCGCCAGCCGTATCGGGGACCCCGCGGAACGCGATCTGCTGCCCGGCACATGGTATATCTATGCCCGCCCCGAAGCGCTGGCCGATCCGGCGAAGCACGAGGCCATTGCAGAGTTCCTCGGTGCCCTGATCCGGGCGGGAGAATGGAGCAACCGGAACCGCGAGGACTGGGGCAAGCACTATTACACCGGGTTCCAGCGCATCACAGGGCAGGATACCGATGCCATCCTCGCCTCCCAGTCGCCGATGGAATTCGAGACCTCGGTCGAGGCAATCCCGCACCACCAGAAGCTGGTCGACATCCTGGCGCAGGCCGGCGAGCTGCCGGAGGCGTTCGACGCCAAAGGCTCCTTCGTGCCCGACTTCGACACCATGATCGAGGGCGAACGCTGATCCGGAGGTTCAGATGAACGACATGACCCCAGAACGCCCGACGATCGCCGACTGGCAGGAAGACAGGCGAAGGCCCACGCGTCTGACCCCAGGCAAGCTGCCACGCGGCACGCGTCTTCTGGGTCCGCTGCTGCTGGTCGCGATCTGGGAAGGCGCTTCGCAGGTCGGGCTGCTGTCGCCCTATACGCTTGCCGCGCCGTCCACTGCCATCGTCACGGGGATCGAAATGATCGCCGATGGCAGCCTGCTGCCACATCTCGCGGCTTCGGCGGCACGGGCCTATGCGGGGCTGTTCCTGGGCGTCGTGGCCGGGCTGGTCCTTGCCCTTGCCGCGGGCCTGACCCGTACGGGAGAGGCCTTGCTGGACGGGCTGGTGCAGGTGAAGCGGGCGGTCCCCACGCTGGCGCTGATCCCGCTCGTCATCCTCTGGCTGGGAATCGGCGAGGCGATGAAGATCTTCCTGATTTTCACCGCCGTCCTCGTGCCCGTCTACATCAACACCCATGCCGCCCTGCGCGGGATCGACATCGGCCATGTCGAACTGGCCCGCACCCTTGGCCTCACGCGGTCCGAGTTCATCCGCAAGGTGGCCCTGCCCGGCGCATTGCCCGGATTCTTCGTCTCGCTCCGCCTTGCGGTGACGCTGTGCTGGACTTCGCTGGTGGTGCTGGAGCTGATCAACACCCAGACCGGCATCGGATACCTGATGAACCGCGCACGGGACTGGGGCCAGACCGACATCATCGTCGTCGGCATCTTCATCTATGCGGCCCTTGGTCTTCTGTCCGATGCCGTCGTCAGGATGGCCGAAGCGCGGGCCCTGTCCTGGAGGAGGTCCATCGGATCATGACAATCCACGATTTCGACAACGCGGTGGCAACGCGCGGCCTGTCTCGATCCTTCAAGGGCAGGACGGTCCTGCGCGACCTGACGCTCGACATCCCGCGGGGCCAGTTCGTGGCACTTCTGGGCGAATCCGGATCGGGCAAGACGACGCTGCTGCGCGCGCTGGCGGGGCTTGACGACGATGCGGAAACGGCGGGAACCCATCGGGTGCCGCGAAACACATCCGTGCTGTTCCAGGACGCGCGTCTGCTGCCTTGGCTCTCCGTGATCGACAACCTCACGTTGGGACTGCCCCATGACGACGCGCGGGCAAAGGCACTGGTGATGCTGGAGGCCGTCGGCATCGGAAACAAGGCCGCTGCGTGGCCGGGCACATTGTCTGGTGGGCAGAAGCAGCGGGCGGCGCTGGCACGGTCGCTGCTACGCAGCCCGGACCTGCTGCTTGCGGACGAACCCTTCGGTGCGCTGGATGCCCTGACACGCCTGAAAATGCACGCGCTGCTGTTTCGGCTGGTGGAACGCCGCCGGCCCACCGTGATCCTCGTCACGCATGACGTGGACGAAGCGCTGCTGCTGGCCGACCGCATCCTCGTGCTGCGGGACGGCACCATCGCCGAGGATCATCGCGTTCCCCTGCCGCATCCGCGCCGCACGGGACATCCCGATTTCGAACGTCTACGCCTGTCGCTGTTGTCCAGCCTGGGCGTCGACATCGACCTTTTGTGAGAGGGCATCATGACGAGACAACTGCACCTGAACCTGTTCCTGATGCCCCGCGGACATCACGAAAGTGCCTGGCGTCACCCGCGATCCGCCCCCGAAAGCCTGACAGACCTGCATCTTTACACGAAAGCCGCCCGCATCGCGGAGGAGGCAAAGCTCGACGCGGTGTTTCTGGCCGATGCGCTGGTGGCCCCCGCAGGCGGCGGGCTGGTCGCATCCGGCGTGCTGGAGCCGATCACGCTTCTGTCCGCACTTGCCGCCGTGACCACGCGGATCGGGCTGATCGGGACGGCCTCCACGACCTACAGCCTTCCCTATACCCTGGCCCGTCAGTTCGCGACGCTGGATCATTTGTCGAACGGTCGCGCGGGCTGGAATATCGTCACATCCTGGGCACCGAACGCAGCGCTGAACTATGGCCACGACAGCGAACCTTCCCATGACGAACGTTATCGCATGGCCGCCGATTTCATGCGCGCCGTGGATGCGCTTTGGCGCAGCTGGCCTTCCGACGCGATGCTGGACGACCGGGCAACCGGCGTCTGGTCCGACGCGACGCGGATCGCACCCGTGAATCACCGCGGCCCGTTCCACCGCACGCGTGGCCCCCTGAACGTGCCCGGCAGCCCGCAGAACCGGCCGGTCTATGTGCAGGCGGGCCAGTCCGAGGATGGACGGGCCTTCGCCGCCCAATGGGCGGAGGTCATCTTCACTGCCCATCTGGGCAAGGAGACGGCGCGGGTCTTTTATGCCGACATCAAAGCCCGGGCGGCAGCCTTCGGGCGGCGCCCCGCCGACATTGCCATCCTGCCGGGCATCAGCCCCGCCATCGGCTCCACCCAGGCCGAGGCGGATCGCGTGTTCGAGGAACTGGACGCCCTCACCAGCCCGGAGATCGGCCTGACCCGTCTGGCCGCGCGGTTCGGCGGTCACGACTTCACGTCCGTCCCGCTGGACCGCCCGCTGGCCGCCGGCGACTTTCCCGATCCCGCCACGGTCGAGGCGTCCAGAAGCCGGGCAATGGGCATCGCGGACACCGCCCTGTCCGAAGGGCTGACCATGCGCCAGCTGCTGCAGAAGCTGGCGGGGGCACGGGGTCATCTTGCCGTTGCCGGAACGCCGGAACGGATCGCGGACATCATCGAGGACTGGTTCACGTCGGGTGCGGCGGACGGGTTCAACGTGATGCCCCCCGTGATCTATGAACAGCTGGAACTTTTCACATCCGAGGTCGTCCCCATCCTGCGACGGCGCGGACTTTTCAGGGCGGAATATTCGGGCAACACCCTGCGCGAGCATTTTGGCCTCTCTCCCGTCGCACACACGCAGGACATGGCCATTCCCGCCTAGCAATGCCGCTTGATCGAAAAGGAGCGTGGCAGACAAGCATTCCGGTAGCGCGCGCGGCGTGACGGAAACACCGGGCCTTCGGAACGGCTGCGTGAAGCAGCGGACCAACTTTGGAAAAGCCACCGGCGTTTCGTGCGCTCTGGTACCGAAATCTGCAGATGCCGTGACGTTCGCAGCTGGAATATCACGAGGCATGGATGGTGGCGAGGTCGTCGCTGCAGGCAGGGCCTTCAGAGGGTTCCAAGGCCTATCCCGGTCAGGCGTGGAAAGGCCCGGATCACTCCGGACCTTTCAAGGGGATGTCAGCCAGCCTTTTTCGGGGGGGACTGGGGCAGTTCGATGTTGATCTCGAGGCTCGACATCTGGTCGCCCCGCTCCATGCGGACTTCGACATCCTGATCGCCGATCTCCACGTATTTGCGGATCGCGGCCACGATGTCGCGCTGCAGCATGGGCAGATAATCGGCATGGGCGGTGCCGCCGCTGCTGCGTTCGTGCGCAAGAAGGATCTGAAGCCGATCCTTTGCCGTTTTCGCGGATTTGGCGGGGCGCGGTTTGCGGATGAAATCGAACAGGCTCATGTCGTGCGTCCGAACAGACGCTGGAACAGGCCGGGGCGGCGCTCTCCGAGGATGCGCATCTCCAGCTCGGTGCCGGTCAGGCGGGTCACCGCATCCTCGTAGGCCTCGGCCGCAGCCGAAGGCCCGTCCAGCACGACAGGCGTGCCGACGTTGGACGCGCGCAGGATCGCCTTGCTTTCGGGGATGACACCCAGCAGCGGCACGGCCAGAATTTCCAGCACGTCCTCCACCGTCATCATCTCTCCGATCTCCACCCGCGCCTGATCGTAGCGGGTGATGAGAACCTGCGCCTTGATCGGCGCCGCACCTTCGGTTTCGGCCCGTTTCGTCTGGCTGCTCAGCAGGCCCAGCACGCGGTCGCTGTCGCGCACGGAGGACACTTCGGGATTGGTCACGACCACAGCCTCGTCGGCAAAATACATCGCCAGCTGCGCGCCGCGCTCGATCCCTGCGGGGCTGTCGCAGACGATGTAGTCGAACTCGGTCTTCAGCTCGTTCAGGATCTGCTCCACGCCCTCCTTGGTCAGGGCGTCCTTGTCGCGGGTCTGCGAGGTGGGCAGGATCGACAGGGTATCGAGGCGCTTGTCCTTGATCAGCGCCTGCTTCAATTTCGCATCGCCCTGGATGACGTTGATGAAGTCGAAGACGACCCGGCGTTCGCAGCCCATGATCATGTCGAGGTTGCGCAGACCCACGTCGAAGTCGATCACGACAGTCCTGAAGCCCTTCTTGGCCAGCCCCGCCGAGATTGCCGCGGCAGAGGTCGTCTTGCCGACGCCCCCCTTGCCCGAGGTGATCACGATGACCCGCCCGAGGGGCGGCCCGGACCGCGGCGTTTCCTTGAGTTCCGTCGTCATGCGATCACTTCCATGCAAAGTTTCTCAGCCTCCAGATATATGTGTGTGCACCTTTGGCGGGTGGCGTTGCCAAGCGTTTCGCTTGTTTCGTAGATTCCCGCAATGGCAACCAGTTCGGCACTCAGGCTCTGGCAGAAGATGTGCGCGCCCATGTCGCCGTGGCAGCCGGCCATCGCACGACCGCGCAGCGTGCCGTAGACGTGGATGTTCCCCGCGGCGACCAGTTCGGCCCCCGACGCGACCGATCCGATCACCGTCAGGTCGCCCTGTTCGGCCACGACGATCTGGCCCGAACGTATGGTGGAGCGGATGACCTTGTTCTCGACCTTCGGCGGGGCATCCGCAACCGGAGCGGGGCCGGCATCGCGCGGCAGCGGTGCATCACGACCGGAGGCCAGGGCGATCAGGCCCAGTCCCTGCAGAACCGCAGCATCGATGCCTGCGGCATTCTGCACTCCGAAGACCTGCAAATCGCGCGCGCGCAGGTTGTCCACCAAATCGCGCATGCGGGCGGAATCCCCGAAGCCGCGGGTATTGAGGAGATCGAGCACGATCGGCGCACCCAGAAAGAGCTGTGGCGATTTGCCCAACTGTTCGTCGAGCTGGGCGTAGAATGGACCATCCGCACGCTCTGTGTCGATGCGAAGCGCCAGCGCGGTCAGGAAGCGGCCCCGCACCTGGAAGGCGGCCACCGTTGCCGGCCCGGCGTTGTTTCGGGCCCGGGCGTATCGATCTGACACGTTGAAACTCTGCTCCTGCTTTGTGGCGAATCGAAGCCGTTCCGCCGTCATCGGACGTCCATTCGCACGAACTCTTGCCCGCACGAAAGAAGCCACTCGCGTGTTCAGCAGGAACCCGCCAACTTGTAAAGACCGCCCAACCACTTCCGCAGCGGGGACCGTGCGATTTTGCGGGTTCGACGTCATGCCATCGGGCGAGCCGCTGCTAAGGCCGCACTTCGGCACAGATGCACACCCTCGGCAATGATCCAGGGCCGGGGAAGTCATCCTCGGCCCTGGATCATGTGCAGATGTCCGCGCAATGGGGCCGGTCAGGCCCCCTTGGGGATCAGTGGCCCAGGCAAAGGGCTGGAAGGATGCCCGCGCAGGCCACCTCCTCCGTGCCTTCGTAGATCATGCGCAAGGCCACGAACAGGATCACGATCAGACCGATCCACGCGATGAACCGATACTTGTGAAGCACGCGCGCGATCAACGTGGCCGCAGCCCCCATCAGCACGACGGAGATGAGCAGGCCGATGACCAGCACTTCCACATGATCCCGCGCGGCACCCGCTACGGCCAGAACGTTGTCGAGCGACATTGAAACATCGGCGATGATGATCTGAACCATCGCCTGCCAGAAGCTTTTCGTTTGCCGGGGCTTCGCAGTCTCGTCCGCGCTCGCGTCATCGTTTCCTTCGCGGATCTCGCTGTACATCTTCCAGCAGACGTAAAGCAGCAACAGACCGCCGGCGAGCGTCAGGCCGACGATCGCGAGAAGCTGGACCGCCACAAGCGCGAACAATATCCGCAAGACAACGGCACCGCCGATACCCCAGAAGATGACGCGGCGACGGATGGACGGATCGACGCCGGCTGCTGCCATCCCGACCACGACCGCATTGTCACCTGCCAGCACCACGTCGATGAACAGCACCTGAAGCAAGGCGTAGAATTCGGTTGCAAGAAAGGATTCGGTCAAGGCTGGCACCCATTGAAATGATTGAGGTCGGTCTCGCTGGTCGATGCCAGGCGGGATATTGGGAACCTTCCTGCGACAGTCCGCCGCACCTTGCAACAAGATTCATCCGCCAAAGCGCCGGGATGCAGGCCTCTCCGGCAGGAGGAAGGCCTGCCATCTCGGATTGTGCGATGCTTTGTCGGCGGGCCTGTTCCCGCGTTGGCAGGTTCATCGTCCCGCTGCCGAATGGCAGGGCCAGAGGCTTCGGTGACCCGTTCCCATGCCGGTTCATATTCACGGACGCCGGTTCAGGAAGAAGGAATGCAATCGCAAGCCTGCCGCGCGTGACAATGGAGGGCTTGTGCGTCGCCTGCACATATCAGCCACGATGGCCCCAGGATGACCGCCGCAGTCAGTCACGGCATGCTGCATCCCCCAAAGCGTTTTCGTTGATCGGGGCAGTGGGCCGCGATGTCAGTTGCCGAAGATGGTGATCAGATCGGACAGCATAACGTCAGAGATGAAGTTGGCGCCTGCACCTCGCAAGAAGACGCAAGCCTGCTACCCCGCCTGGCCATTTATAACCTGGCCTGCGGTGTGAAATGACAAGAAGCCCGCACAGCACAAGGGCCTTCTTCAGTATCAGCTACTTAGGGAGGGGCAAGGTGAGAGGCTGGACAACGACCCAAGCGGGACTCGTTACGGCTGCTTCCTTCCGGATCTGACCGGGTTGGCGAGGCGCCTGCCCGCGCCAACCTCTCGCGGCCCGATATAGAGGGAGGCGGGACCGCTTGCAAGCCTTCAGAGCGCAAGCCGCATCGTCATGAAACCTGCCGCGTCCAGCCCCAGCGGGGTCAGTGCAAGATGGGACACCTCGTCCATGTGATCCACCGCGCGGGGAGACGTGGCAAAAGTCACCGATGTGCCGGGCATCGCCCCGAACCGCCAGAATGGAGTTTCGGGCGGCGGGGCCGGATCGGCCATGTAATCCGCCAGCACGTCCGTCAGCCGTGTCGGGTCGCTCAGGCTCGGCGGGCGGGGCGCGAAACCGCCCGATCCGCCTGCGCGGTAGCTGCTGGTGGCCACGACGAATGCCGCCGCAGGATCGAGCGGGGCACCCCCCAACGTCAGGTTCCGGATCCGCCCGTCCGACACGCGCAGCCCTGCCCCGTCGAACATCGCAGGGCTAGACAGGTCGATGGTGAAATCCACCCCATGCACCAGATCGAAATTGTAGGATGGAAAGTGCGGATCAAGCAGCATCTGGTCCGTGCCGCCCGCACGGATCTGCCGGAATGCCCCCGCCGCACGTTCCAGCCACAGCCGGATCTCCTCCCCCGTCAGGTGCAGGGCGGCGATCGTGTTGGGATAGCCGTAAAGATCGCCCGCGTGTCGAAGGGCCAGCTTGCCTGCGGGAATGTCGGTGTAATGGGACGGTCCGCCGCGCCCGCCGCACTTGAACGGCTGGCCCGTGCCAAGGATTGTGCCCTTCATCTTCCCCCGCAAATGCCGCGCGGAGGCATCGGCAATGAGCGCGGTCGCACGCGACGGGGCCACCATGGCGAAGAAGCTGTTGATCGGATCGGGGTTATGACCGATCGCCTGTTCCATCCTTGCGCGCACGGCATCATGCGGGGCGCGGATCACCTCCAGCAGCCCCTGATGCACATGACATGATCCGACGGGCACCGCCGCGCTGCGCGCCGATACGATGCCCCAGTCGCGGATCCGTAACCGCAGGTCCACGACGCCCAGATGCGATCCCCTCGCCCCCGGCATGACGGCAGGCTTTCCCTGCAGGGTGCCCGCATCCGCATCCACCCCGTCCACCCCCCGGAACTGGGGGGAAGGGAAAACAAGATGGCTGTGCCCCGCGATCACCACGTCAATCCCGTCGATACCTGCAAGGGCGGTTGCGGCATCCTCGCTTGTATCGGGGGCAGATGCGGAACCGATACCTGCATGGCACAGTGCCACGACAACGTCACAATGTGCCCGCAGGTCGGGAAGCTGGTTGCGGGCGGCGGCAGTCATCGCCTCCACCCGAAGGCGGCCCGTCAGATGCGCGGCGTCCCATGTCATGATCTGCACGGGTAGAAAACCGATGACCCCCACCCGAAGGTCATGCAGCCCGCCGTGACCGTCCACCACGCGACGGTCCAGCACCACCGACCGCGCCACCAGCGGACGGCCATCGACATGAGAGACGTTGGCCGAGACGACCGGAAACTCCGCCTCTGCCAGCACTGCCTCCAGCACGCCAAGGCCGAAGTTGAACTCGTGGTTGCCAAGCGTCGCCGCGTCATAGCGCATGTGGTTCATGGCCGCGATCACCGGGTTCGCGGTGGTCATCGCCGCATGCTGATCCGCCAGGGGGCTGCCCTGAAGGAAGTCGCCGTTGTCGAACAGCATCGTATTGGGGGAACCGACCCGCGCCAAGTCAACAAGGTCGGCCGCCCGTGCAAGACAGGCGCTCGACGGCTGCGCCGCGTGATAATCCCAGTCGGCCAGCCAGCCATGAACGTCGCTCGTGGCAAGAATGCGCAGATCCACGAGGTTTGCGTCAGGTTCGAGGGGTCGGGGCAACATGTCGGTACTGTCATGCCGGTGCAGCACCGCATCGATCCCTTCACCTCTTCGCATTCCGCCCCGCAGTTCGTGTTGCACAACCGTGAGTGTTGCCGACACCTGTCGAAAAAGATAGTCGTAAGCGACCTAAATGCCTTAAAAAATCCTTTTTCAACCTATGGTTGTGATATTTGACATATTCCACAAGGTTGGGAAATATCCGTGAAACGGAGGAGTTGACGATGCGGCGAACCATGGCATTCAGCGGGTCCGACCTTGACCGGGCCGCACATCTGCGTAGCGACCCGCCAGCGCCGCAAAGTGTGCTGGCATTATGGCAGGGACTTGTTCCTGTTCGGGACGGATGCCTTGCATGGCTGCCTGCACAGGAGGTGCCGGCTGGCATGGGTGATGTGTTTCTTGGAATGGGGGCGGACGGCCCTCTTCATGCACGGCAGATGGCGTTCGAACCGGCCGGCCTGGATTTCGTCGGCCTGCGCGACGTCATGGCGCGACTGCCCACCCGCGATGCCGAACTTGCGGCGACCGCACGGGCCATACTGAACTGGCATGACAGCCACAGGTTCTGCTCCGCCTGCGGTCACGCGTCGGACACGACCCAAGGGGGATGGCAACGACTATGCCCCGCCTGCGGAACCTCGCATTTTCCGCGCACCGATCCGGTTGTCATCATGCTGGTCCTGCATGAGGACAGACTGTTGCTGGGCCGCTCCCCCTTATGGCGGGCCGGTCTTCATTCCTGTCTTGCCGGCTTCATCGAACCGGGGGAAACCGTGGAGGCCGCCGTCCGCCGCGAAGTGCAGGAGGAGACGGGCGTCCGCGTCGGACCCGTCCGCTACCTCACGAGCCAGCCCTGGCCCTTTCCCGCCTCGCTGATGCTGGGCTGCGTGGGCATTGCGGAAACGACCGCCCTCACCCTCGATCCGGTGGAGATCGAGGCAGCCCGCTGGGCTGACCGGGCGGAAGTGATGGAAGCCCTCATCGGGCGCCATCCCGACATCGAACTGCCACAGACCGGCAGCATCGCGCACGATCTGATCACGCGCTGGCTTGCGGACGATCTGGATTGATCCCACACTCCCGCTTCACAAGCGATGCGGAGACGGCATGAAATTCATCAGCAAAGGCGATGTAGAGGCACCGACGGATTTCGTGTTCGACGACATGACGGATTACGAAAGCTGGGAGCAGACGGTTCGCAAGCGTAACACGCAACTGACCCGCTCGCCCGGGCCGGTGGTTCCTGGCACCACATGGGATGCCAGGTTCCGTCTGCGGGGACGGGACCGCGATATGGTGGTTACGCTGCTTTCGGAAACGCCGGAACGCCAGATTCTTCTGAGCATAGGCGATTCGTCACTGGACGTGGATGTGTCCGCCGACCTGATTGGCCTGACCCCGCAGACATCACGCGTGGCGATCACCATCCATCTGCGTCCCCGCAATCTGGCTGCCCGGCTGCTGACCCAGTCCCTGCGTCTGGCCCGCACGAAGATCCAGCACCAGCTGGATTGGCGTGTGGCGGGCTGGGCGGATGATCTTTCACGCAGCTACGCGAAATCTCTGTCGTTGGCGGCAAAATAGATCAAAAAAGCGCCTTGACGCCACGCGGCCCGTCGCTTAATTGTCCGCCCCGATGGCGGAGTAGCTCAGTTGGTTAGAGCGGAGGAATCATAATCCTTAGGTCGGGGGTTCAAATCCCTCTTCCGCTACCATCACCCCCGTATTGCGGGCGACGTGCAAGGCTAAGGGTGTCCAGACACCCGAAAATACCGGATTTTATCTCATTTCGCGTGAAGAATGCCACGCAGGACTTGAGTCATTTTTTCCCTGTCGAGGCCTGCAAATTGTAAATTCGGCTGGCGAATTATCAAGACAGTCTGGAGTGTAGGCTCATCGTGACGCTTTCACGCATGAGCGTATCCTCTTCAGCCACCTGATGCCTCCTCCAGATGCACGACTTGGCTTGCCAGCCCTGCGCGCTTCCTCCCGCGCTCCCCTTTGCATTGCTGCCCATTCGGACTTCTTGACGACCCCTGTATTGCCAAGACGATCGGATTCCCATGCTGCTGCGGCACCGAACGCCGCGCGGCTGACCATCAGGGGATGGAGATCAGCCCCTGCATCCGTTAAAATGGCCCCACCCCCGTGCGCCTACGGGCCGTTTCATTTCCTGCGCGACTGACGTCGCGCGATCAGATCAGGATGGCATCATGACCGTCGAACGCCCCCAGCTGACCCCGCCCGATGGACAGAAGAAGGTCCTGCTCCATTCCTGCTGCGCGCCCTGTTCGGGCGAAGTGATGGAGGCGATGACCGCGTCAGGCATTGATTACACCATCTTCTTCTACAACCCGAATATCCACCCGAAGAAGGAATACCTTCTGCGCAAGGACGAGAACATTCGCTTTGCCGAACAGCATAACGTCCCGTTCGTCGATGCCGACTATGACGCCGACAACTGGTTCACCCGCGCCAAGGGGATGGAGTGGGAGCCGGAGCGGGGCATCCGCTGCACGATGTGCTTCGACATGCGGTTCGAACGCACAGCCCTTTATGCATACGAGAACGGGTTTCCGGTCATCACCTCCAGCCTTGGCATTTCCCGTTGGAAGAACATGACGCAGATCAACGATTGCGGTGTGCGCGCGGCGAAACCCTATGACGGCGTGAAATACTGGGAGTTCAACTGGCGCAAGGGCGGCGGCTCCTCCCGCATGATCGACATCTCCAAGCGGGAGGAGTTCTACATGCAGGAATATTGCGGCTGCATCTATTCCCTGCGCGACACCAACGACTTCCGACTGTCGAAAGGGCGCGAGAAGATCAAGATCGGCACCATGTTCTACGGTCAGGATCAGGCCGAGGAGTGAGTGTTCGCCAAATGCAGAAGGCCCCCGAACAGGGGCCTTCTTCGTGTAGCATCAGGATCGAGGATCACTCCTTCGAGCGTTCCACATAGGTCTTGTCATCGGTGTTGATGACGACCTTCGTGCCGGCACCGATATGCGGCGGGACCATGACCCGCAGACCGTTCGTGCACATTGCAGGCTTGTAGGACGACGACGCGGTCTGCCCCTTCACCACCGGCTCGGTTTCCGCGATTTCCACCACGGCGCGCTGCGGCAGGGTCATGGCGATGGCCACGCCTTCATAGGTCTGCAAGTAAAGCTTGGAGCCTTCGGTCAGGAACCACTTATCGTCGCCCACGACGTCGGGCGACACGGCCAGTTGCTCGTAGCTCGTCGGCTCCATGAAGTGATAGCCTTCGCCATCCTCGTACAGGAAGTCATATTCGCGCTCGTCCACGGTGGCCTTCTCGACCATCTCCGTCGTGCGCCAGCGTTCCGCGACCTTCACCCCGTCCGAGATGCGGCGCATGTCGACCGACGTCGTGGGCGTGCCCTTGCCGGGGTGGAAGTTTTCGGACTTCAGGACGACATAAAGACGACCCTCCATCTCGACGACGTTGCCCTTGCGGAGCGAGGATGCGATGACTTTCACGACATTGTCCTTGTGATGCGATCCCGTTCACGGGATTTGACGCGTGATCTAGCGCATATCGCCACAAATCGGAAGCCCTGAGCCATGACACAGACCCCGTGGTGGGATGCCCGCCGTCACGCCGACCGCCGCCCTGCCCTTCTGGCGCGCGCCCGCATCCAATCCGCCATCCGTCGCTGGCTGGACGAGGAGGGTTTTCTGGAGGTGGACCCCTCCGCCCTTCAAACCAGCCCGGGAAACGAAACGCATCTTCACGCTTTCGCCACGCAAGCCATCGGCAATGATGGAGAGCCGCGCCAGATGTATCTGCACACCTCGCCCGAATTCGCGATGAAGAAGCTGCTGGCAGCCGGAGAGACACGGATCGCGGCCTTCGCCCATGTCTGGCGCAACCGCGAGCGAGGGTCGCGGCACAGTCCGGAATTCACCATGATGGAATGGTATCGGGTCGGGCAGGACTATACTGTTCTGATGGAGGATTGCGCAGCCCTGCTGCGCCTCGCGGCACGGGCGGCTGGCAGCGACGTGTTGCGGTTTCACGACCGGACTTGCGATCCCTTCGCGATACCCGAACATCTGTCGGTGGCCGATGCTTTCCTGCGTGTGGGGGTGGATCTGCTAACAACCCTCACACCGGATGGCACCGACCGCGATGCCTTGGCCGCCTTGTCGCCCGTCCGTGTCGCCAAGGATGATACATGGTCCGACATCTTCTCCCGCATCCTGTCTGAAAAGGTGGAGCCTACACTGGGCCACGGCCGCGCTACGATCCTCGATCGCTATCCCGTGGCAGAGGCCGCGCTGGCCCGTCCTGCCGACGACCCACGCGTTGCGGAACGGTTCGAGCTTTATGCCTGCGGGATAGAACTTGCCAATGGCTTCGGCGAACTGACCGATCCTGCGGAGCAGCGTCGTCGCTTCATGGCGGAAATGGACGAGAAAGCCCGCATCTATGGCGAGCGCTATCCGATTGACGAAGATTTCCTCGAGGCCCTGCATCACATGCCCCCCGCCAGCGGTATCGCCTTGGGGTTCGACCGGCTGGTGATGCTGGCCACCGGGGCGCCCAACATCGAAGCAGTGATCTGGACGCCGGTCAGCTAGGCCGCGTCGATGGCCTTTTCTTCGTGGCAAACAACTGTAAAGTTGATCAGGTCATGTGGTCCGAAGCTGTGCAGCATCGCGACATCTGCCGCATCCCGACCTATCGCGATGTTGATGCGCCCGATGCGGGGGACATTGTGGCGGGCATCGAACGCATACCAGCGTCCATCCAGATACGCCTCGAACCAAGCGGAGAAGTCCATCGGTCCACCGACGGGCACGCCGATGTCGCCCAGATACCCGTTCACGTAACGAGCGGGAATCGACAAGGCGCGGCACAGGGCCACGGCTGTATGGGCAAAGTCGCGGCAGACACCGCATCCGTCCGCGATTGCACCCTGTGCGGTGCGCGTGGCTGACGCGGTCATGTAGTCGAAACGGATCTGCTCATGCACGTAATCGCAGACGGCAGCGACCCGTGCGTGCCCAGCCGGCAGATGCCCGAACGCTTCCCAGGCAAAGGGGGCGAGGCTGTCGCTTTCGCAATAACGGCTGGGAAGCAGGTATTGCAGCACATCTGTCGGAAGATCCGCGATCGGCACCTCCCGCGAATCGACGGGGACTGCATCGGCAGCACCATTGTTGCGTATCAGGCCGTCTCCGCGAATGCGCGTCTGTCCTGCAGCGGCCGTGAACCGCAGACAATTGTTGCCGAAACTGTCGATGAAAGGTTGCGAGGGACCTCCGCCCGACAGTTCGATCACCTCGTCCTGCGCCAGATCGGGGCGCTGTTCCGGACGGATGCCCATACGCGCCACGAAATGCGTGGGCCGGGCGCAGCCTACCGTGATGTCATAGCCGAACCGTATCAACATGTGATCTTCCTACTGGTACGGCGAAGAACGAAAATCGGCAGTGTCCGGTTCCCTCAGCCCCGCTTCAGGCGAATGACGACATCAACACGACTCAATTCTGATCCCTTGGGCAGGGTCGGAAGCTGCGCGATGCGGAACTGGTCAGCGGGCGCGTCGATGATCTCGGCCGTGTCTTCCCAGAAGAAATGCGGGTGATCGTCCATGCGGGTGTCGAAATAGCTTTTCGACCCGTCTACGAAGATCTCCTGCATCAGCCCTGCCTCGCAGAAGGCGCGAAGGGTATTGTAGACGGTCGCAAGGCTGACCTTCTCACCCGTCTCGGAACAGGCGGCAAACAAGCTTTCCGCCGTCACATGTCTGTTCTGCCCATCCCCCACCAGCAGGGCCGCCAGCGCAAGGCGCTGCCGTGTGGGTCGCAGGCCCGCCTCGGCCAGCCAGTCCGTTCCGCGTTCAATTGCCGTCTGGGTCATCGTTGCGTCACCTCTTCGACTTCCTATATCGTGACGGCCCGCCGGGATTCAAACAGAATCCCCCACCCTTGCCACCCGTTCGGCTGCGGTGATACACGGGGACGGAATATTTATGGGGAGCCTGATGGCGGACTATCCGACGAGTTTCGACAAGGAAGCACTTCTGGCCTGCGCACGGGGCGAACTGTTCGGCCCCGGCAATGCACAGCTTCCCGAACCGCCGATGCTGATGATGGACCGCATCACCGAGATTTCGGGCGATGGCGGTGCACATGGCAAGGGTCACGTCGTGGCCGAATTCGACATCCACCCCGACCTGTGGTTCTTTGCCTGCCACTTCCCCGGCAACCCGATCATGCCCGGCTGCCTTGGCTTGGACGGATTATGGCAACTGACCGGCTTCAACCTTGGCTGGCGCGGCTGGCAAGGCCGTGGTTACGCGCTTGGCGTCGGTGAGGTGAAGCTGACCGGAATGGTTCGTCCCGACCGCAAGCTGCTGACATATCACGTCGATTTCACCAAGGCCGTGCAGACCCGCCGTCTGACCATGGGCGTGGCCGACGGCCGCGTCGAGGCGGATGGCGAAACCATCTATCTGGTCAAGGACATGAAGGTCGCCCTCTCCGAGAGCTGATCCTGAATTGAAAGGAACATCGCCCATGCGTCGCGTCGTCATCACCGGCATCGGCATCGTCTCTCCCATCGGCAACACCGCAGCGGAGGTCGAAGCCTCTCTTCGCGCGGGCCGTTCGGGCATCATCGCCTCGCCCCAATACACCGAACACGGTTTCCGCAGCCAGATTCACGGCATGCCGCAGATCGTGCTGGAAGATCACATCGACAAGCGCGACCTGCGCTTCATGGGCCCGGGTGCCGCCTACAACTTCATCGCGATGGAACAGGCGGTAAAGGATTCGGGGCTGGAGCCGTCGGACGTGTCCAACGAGCGCACGGGCCTTGTCATGGGGTCGGGCGGACCGTCCACATCCAACTTCTTCCTCGCGCATAATACCGTGATCGAGAAGGGCGCGCCCAAGCGCATGGGGCCGTTCATGGTCACGCGCTGTATGTCGTCTTCGAACTCCGCCACGCTGGCGACGCCGTTCAAGATCAAGGGCGTGAACTACTCGATCACGTCCGCCTGCTCCACCTCGGCCCATTGCATCGGCAACGGGGTCGAGCAGATCCAGCTTAACAAGCAGGACATCGTTTTTGCCGGCGGCGGCGAGGAACTGGACTGGACCCTGTCCTGCCTGTTCGACGCGATGGGGGCCATGTCGTCCAAATACAACGACACGCCTGCCACCGCTTCACGCCCCTATGACGCCACCCGCGACGGCTTCGTTATCTCCGGCGGGGGCGGTGTCGTCGTGCTGGAGGAGCTGGAGCATGCTCTTGCGCGCGGTGCAAAGATCTACGGCGAGGTCACGGGCTACGGAGCGACCTCCGACGGCTATGACATGGTCGCCCCTTCGGGAGAGGGTGGCGAGCGGTCGATGAGGCTGGCCATCGGCACCCTGCCCGAAGGCCGCACCATCGACTATATCAACAGCCACGGCACCTCCACCGGCGTGGGCGACGTGACCGAGGTGAAGGCCATCCGCCGCGTCTTCGGCGAAGGCTCCACCCCGCCGATCTCCTCCACCAAGTCGCTGACGGGCCACTCGCTCGGTGCGACGGGCGTGCATGAGGCGATCTATTCGCTGCTGATGATGAACGGCGATTTCATCGCCGCGTCCGCCAACGTCACGACGCTCGACCCCGAGTTGCACGAAGGGGAGATCGTGACAACGCTGCGCGAAAACGTCACACTTGATTCGGTCCTGTCCAACAGCTTCGGCTTTGGTGGCACCAATGCCACGCTTGTCATGAGCAAATATCGTTAAGGAAAGCCAATGGCCGAGCTGTTGAAGGGGAAACGCGGTGTCGTGATGGGCGTCGCGAACGATCGCTCTATCGCGTGGGGCATCGCAAAGGCCATGGCGGCCGAAGGGGCGGAGCTGGCCTTCACCTATCAGGGGGATGCGTTCGGCAAGCGCCTGGCGCCTTTGGCTGCCACGGTCGGGTCCACCATCCTGCTGGATGTGGACGTGACCAAGGATGACAGCATGGACGCGGCCTTCGCGCGTCTTAAGGACGAGTGGGGCAGCATCGACTTCATCGTTCACGCCATTGCCTATTCAGACAAGAACGAGCTGGCCGGTCGCTTCATCAATACTTCGCGCGAGAACTTCCGCAATTCGCTGACGATCTCCTGCTACAGCCTGATCGATGTTGCCAAGCGCGCGGCCGACCTGATGCCCAACGGCGGCACCATCCTGACGCTGACCTATCAAGGGTCGAACGCGGTCACCCCCTATTACAATGTGATGGGCGTGGCGAAGGCGGCGCTTGAATCAGCCGTCCGCTATCTGGCCAACGATCTTGGCCCGCAGCAGATCCGCGTGAACGCCATCTCCCCCGGTCCGATGAAGACGCTGGCCGGTGCGGCGATCGCCGGGGCACGGGCCACGTTCCGTCATACCGAATCGAACGCGCCGCTGCGATCGAACGCGACACTGGAAAGCATCGGCGGGACGGCAGTGTATCTTGCCTCCGATTATGGTGCGATGACGTCGGGAGAGATCATCCGCGTTGACGGTGGATATCATGTGCTGGGCATGCCGCAGCCCGAACACATGAACGGTCACTAAGACAGAAAGGGTCGGTTCGTCCGGCCCTTTTTCATGATGTGACAGGACGTGCAAACAAGCGGAAACTCTGAAGCGCAGCGTCGCGTTCACACATCTTCGATAATATTCAGGGAATTTACAGACGCCGGTGCGGCTTGTTCTGGAGCGGGCGGCGGGAATCGAACCCGCGTCTTTAGCTTGGAAGGCTAAGGTCTTACCATTACACAACGCCCGCGCTGAGGGTGTCATACATCCTCGCGCGGGACTGTGCAAGCCTTCGGATGCCGCCTATTTTACCGTGATCCGGCCATCGGTCATAGGCGCATAGGGCTGGTTCTTCGCCAGATACTCTGCCACCACCTGTGCCAGGTCGGGTCCGTAGTCATAGGCATTCGCAGCATTCACGAACATGGAGAACCCGTCACCACCATTGCGGACATAGTTGTTCGAAACGGCCAGATAACTGGCGTTCATGTCCAGCGGCACACCTCCCACCGTCACGTCGGAAATCCGGGCACCAACCGCGGCTGCGGGATCGAGAGCATACGTCATCCCCGCCACCTGAAGGAACCTGCCGCCGCCTTCTTCCAACTGGCTCGCGCCGTTTTCCAGCGCGGCCTGCAGCTGCTCGCCCGTGATCTCGAACGTGGACAGGGTGTTGAGGAAGGGCAGGACCGTCAGCACCTCCCCCATGGTGACCGGCCCCTGATCGACGGAAGCGCGAAGCCCGCCGCCATTGACCAACGCGATCTGCACACCCTGATCGGCCACCCGCGCCAGTTGCGCCTCGGCCACGAGATTGCCCATCGAGCATTCCATCACGCGACAGACCTCGCGGCTGCCGTCGAGAGGGCCGGACGCTTCGCCGATGACCTCCTTGCGGATCTCTTCCAGCGGGGCGGCCAGTTCCTTGACGCGGGCAACGGCGGCAGGGTCTTCGCCCACACTCGCGTCCAGCAACAGGGGGGCGCCTTCGGCCTTGGTCACATGCCCTTCGTCGTCAAAGGTCACGACCAGTTCACCCAGATACTTGCTGTAGGATTCTGCCGTGACGATCGGCACGTCGTTCACGACCGTGGGATAGGGTCCGGCGGCCTTCGGATCGGTGTTGGACAGCAGGGTGTGGCTGTGCCCGCCCACGATGACATCCAGACCGGAGGTTCCTTGCGCGATCTGCTGATCGACGACATAGCCCGAATGGGACAGCAGCACGATCTTGTCGATCCCCTGCCCCGTCAGCGCGTCGATCTGCGCCTGCACCACGGCAACAGGCGCCTGAAACGAAATGTTCGGCCCGGGGCTGGCCAGTTCCGGATTACCCTGCGGGGTCAGGCCGATGATGCCGATCTTCTCGCTACCGATCTCCACGATCGTGTGGGCTGTCGTCTTGTCGGCCAGCAGGGATTCCTGTTCCGCATCCATGTTGGCGGCCAGCAGTGGCACATCGACTGCATCGGCAAGAGCCCCCAGTTCCTTCGGACCGTCGTCGAATTCGTGATTGCCCACTGCCATCGCGTCATAATCGAGAAGGTTGATGAATTCCGCCGCTGCCGCATGCTTGTAATGGGTATAGAATAGCGTTCCCTGGAACCAGTCGCCCGCATCGACGATCAGCGGATTTTCCACTCGCGCCCGCGCGTCCGCCAAGGCCGTGACCAGTCGCGCCACTCCGCCGAAGCATTCACCCGCCGCATTGTCTTCGGGCGCGCAGGTCGAACCCGTGCCGGTGATCGGCTCGAAGCGGTCATGCACGTCGTTGGTGTGCAGCAGCGTCAGCGTGAAATCGGCATGTGCCGCGCCCGCGCCCAGCACGGCCGCACAGGCCGTCGCAAGGAGGATGGTCCGCATGAAAGGCTCCCTCATGTCCATGAAGAGGACAGATTGGTATGTCGCGGCCCGCCTGTCAAAGCGGGATTGACCGGCAGCGGAAATCGGAGCAAGAGGTCTTATGCTGATCTACAAGATCTTCCGCCGCCCCGAATGGGATGCCTTCCGCGCCGCCGGTCAAACCGCCGGTGCCCCGGTCGATCTTGCCGACGGCTACATCCACATCTCCACCCGCGAACAGGTCGCGGAGACGGCGGCGAAGCATTTCGCGGAAGACGCGGATCTGGTTCTGGTGGCGCTGGACGATGCGGCGCTCGGTTCCGATCTGCGATGGGAACCATCCCGCGGCGGCCAACTTTTTCCGCATCTTTACCGGGCCTTGCGCCTGATCGACGTCGTTTGGGACAAGTCCCTGCCACTAGGGGTTACAGGCCACATCTTCCCCAAGGGGGTGATATGACGACGCTTGAACGTTTCGGCCTGTCGCTGCTGCACCGGATGGAGCCTGAGCGGGCGCATCACTGGTCTCTGAACGCATTGCGATCGGGCGTGGCGCCGCTGCATGGCGGACCCGTCTCCACACCGCGTCTGGCCACCACACTGGCCGGGTTGACGCTGGATAACCCGGTGGGGCTGGCAGCCGGTTTCGACAAGAACGCCGTGGCCCTTGCCCCCCTGATGCGGTCCGGCTTCGGATGGCTGGAAGTGGGGGCTGCCACGCCGCGCCCGCAACCGGGCAACCCCAAGCCACGCCTGTTCCGCCTGGCGCAGGACCGCGCCGTCATCAACCGTTTCGGCTTCAACAACGACGGTGCCGCACCGATCTCCGCCCGACTCGCGATGCGGCCCAAGGGGCGCGTGCCCGTAGGCCTGAACCTTGGCGCCAACAAGGACAGCGCCGACAGGGCCGCCGATTTCGCGGCCGTGCTGGCCTGCTGCGGTCCGCATGTGGACTTCGCAACGGTCAACGTCTCCTCCCCCAACACGGAAAAGCTGCGCGACCTGCAAGGGCGGCAGGCGCTGACGGCCCTTCTTTCCGGCGTCATGGAGGTGCGGGCGACATTGTCCCGCGCGATCCCCGTCTTCCTGAAGATCGCGCCCGACCTGTCCGACGACGATCTGGCAGAAATTGCAGAAGTCGCCCTTTCCTCGGGCATCGCGGGCATCATCACGACAAACACCACCCTGTCGCGGGACGGGCTGGCCGATCCGCAGCGCGATCAGGCAGGTGGTTTGTCAGGCGCACCCCTGTTCGAACGATCCACTCGGGTGCTGGCCCGCCTGTCGCAGTTCACGGACGGAAAACTGACGCTGATTGGGGTGGGCGGAATCGGGACGGCGGAACAGGCCTATGCCAAGATCCGTGCCGGTGCCTCCGCCGTGCAGGTTTACAGCGCGATGGTCTATGAAGGGCTGTCGCTGATCCCCCGCATTGCCGAAGGGCTGGACGCACTGCTGGCGCGCGACGGCTTCGCCACCGTCGCGGATGCCGTCGGCACCGATCGCGACCGCTGGCTGTAAAGGCGGACAGCGCGACCGCGTCGTCCCAAACGCCTGCTGACGGCCCTGCCCTCAGAATGCCTTGAATGTCATCGTGGTCAGCGTGCGCTGGATATGGGGGATGTCGAACAGACGCTCCGACAACCAGTGTCCGACATCCGCATCCTCGGGGATGTAGATCTTCGCCGTCAGGTCCCATTCACCCGAGGTGGAGAACAACTCCGACACCACTTCGCGGGCATAGATGGCGTCCGCCACCTCGTAGGTCTTGCCGGGGGCGCAGCGGAACTGGACGAAAACGCAAATCATGTTTGTTCCTCGGACCGGAGTTTGAGGCGGGGGGCGGGCTTGGGCAGGTCGTCTATCCCCAGTTCCGTCTGTGGGCGGCCCAGTCGGTTCCGCACGATCCACATCAACTGGTTTTCGGCACGCGTGATTGCAACATAAGCAAGGCGCTTCCATAACGGCACCCCCGCCTCCATCCGTCCGGCCTGACTGGCCGCGAAAAGGTCGGGCGCGAAGACCTGCACCTTGTCCCACTGCGACCCTTGGGCCTTATGGATGGTCACGGCGGCCCCGTGCAGGAATGTGGCCCCCATCCCGGCGGCGGACGGGATGAACGGCTCCTCCTCGTCCGGCTTCTCGATCTTGATGATGGACGAGGCGGATATCTGCGGATCTTCCGCCCCGACCACATGCATGCGGGCAAATCCGTTGCGTGTGCCGGGGCCGAGATAGATGACCTGCGCGCCCTTGATCAGGCCCCGCGCCTCCAGATCGATGCGCTTCTTGCGGTGCTTCAGCGGCAGCTCGATCCCGTCGCAGACCAACGGCTCTCCCGGCAGCAGGGCATCGTCCGGGGCACCATGAGCCGACCGGAAGGCCGTGATCAGCCGGATGCGGGTTGCGTTGCGCCAGACCAATACGGGGGACCGCGCCATCAGGTCGCTGTCCACCCGCTGCGCCCACTGGACACGTTCATCGCGGGCGGCGGCTTCTTCCACCATCCGTTCGAACTGGTGGAAATCCACATCGGGATCGGCCAGCGCATGGGCCAGATCCAAGATCGGGTTGTCCTCGGCCTGCCGGTGGATGCGATTCAGGATCAGCTTTCGCGGCGCGCCCAGCTTGTCGAACATCATCTGGCCGGACTGACCCACCGGGGCCAGCTGTGCCGGATCACCGAACAGCACCAGCGTCGGGAAAATCTCGCGCAGATCATCGAACTGGCGTTCGTCCAGCATCGAGGATTCGTCGACAAAGCCCACGTCCAGCGGCTCCTCTCGCCGCTTCCAGCCGCGGATGAAGTCGGACCCGCGCAGCCCCGCCGCCGCCAGCGCACCCGGGATGGACGGAACAGTGTCGTAGAAGGCCTTGGCCTTGTCCAAGGCCGCCTCGGTCATGCCTTCCACATCCACGGGCCGCTTGCCGGTGCCCGCCAGCCATTCGGCCAGTGCCTCGTATTGCGGATCGTAGACAGGGGTATAAAGGATGCGGTGGATCGTGGTCGCGGGCACGCCGCGCATCCGCAGCACCGACGCCGCCTTGTTGGTAGGGGCAAGGATGGCAAGGGTCCGGCGCTCCTTGCGCTTCTTCCCCTCCCAGTCGGCGGAAACGATTTCCACCCCGGCATCACGCATGGCCTTCGTCAGTTCAGCCAGCAGCAGGGTCTTGCCCGACCCCGCCTTGCCGATCACGGCAAGGACCGAGGATTTTCCTTCGGTGGCGGGCTGGTGCGCACCATTTGCCAGATCTATCCCCATGCCGGACAACTGGTCGGACAGACGGTCCCAGGCCTCGGCCTGATCTTCGGAGAATGTGATGGCGGGAAGGGTCATGCCGCGACCATAGCTGCCCCGCGCGGGCAGCGCCAGTCAGTGCACCGATGTGCCGTCATCGCGCGCGCCTGCCACGATCTCGGCCCGGGCCACGGGCAGCAGCACCTCGACCCCCTCGGCCAAGGCGGTCAGACCGTTTTGCACGGCATAGCTTTGCAGATCCTGCAAAACATCCAGTATCCAGTCATGTGCCGGTTTCGCGTCTGCCATCCATCGTTCCTTCCGCATCCGCTGCGCCGATCTCCAGCCGTTGCAACACGCCCGACGCATAGAAGGCAAGCAACCTTGCCTTACCTGCGGCGGGGATCAGCCGACCACCTTCTTCCGTCAGGATATCGCGTTTTTCAAGAACGCGCAGCCCCTCTGCCGCGGCCTGCGCCGCGCCGCCCTCGGGCAGCATCATCACGGCCCCCGACGCGGCAAGTTCCTCGATCAGATGGGTCACTGCGGTTGTCAGTCCATGGCGGCTGACCCCACCCCGCTGGACGGCCGCCGCCACGAGGGGCACCGGCAGCACCGGGGTTGTGCGGGCCACCGCCATCATCAGATCGCGTGCAAGTGCATCGGGACCACCCCCACACCCCGCCTGCCATCCATGAAGTGAGATCGGGACCCCGAAGGCGACCCCAGCAGTGCCGAATCCAGGAAACCGCCCACGCAGGAGCCGCCACGCCGTCCGCAGCAGAAAACCCGCGAACTGGACGGGACCGGCCCGAAAGCGACGCTCTCCGCTATTGCCAGTTTCCGTCAGGGCGCGGTCTTCCAGCACGCGGTCATAGGCGATGCCCACCGGAACGAACAGCAGATCCCGCCCCTCCGCTGCCATGAGATAGCTGAAGAGCCCCATCTTCGGGGCACCGATGCGACCGTCAAGGCTAAGGCCACCCTCGGGGAAGAAGGCTTGCGTCACCCCCGCCTCGGTCGACATCTGGACGTAGCGGGCCAGCACCCGCCGGTAAAGCGGACTACGGGCGGTGCGACGGATGAAATATGCGCCCATCGCACGGATCAGCGAGGACAGCGGCCAAACCCGCGCCCATTCCCCCACGGCGTAGGACAAGGCAGATCGTTCTGCAACCAGCCATGTCACCAGCACGTAATCCATGTTGGAACGGTGGTTCATCACAAACACCACCGTCGCGTCGCGGCTAATAAGATCGCCCCTCGGCACCGGGGCCACGATCCTGACGCGGTAGAAGGCCTTGCTGAATCGTTTGGCAAAGCGCGTGGCAAAGCCGAAATACAGCGTGGCGGAGAAGGCGGGCACGATCTCACGCGCATAAGCACGGGCACGCTCGAAGCCCACGTCTTCACGCGTGTTGGTGCTGCGGGCGTGGCGGGACACGGCGGCGCTGACGGCGGGATCGTGGACAAGCCGAAGGATCATGTCCTGACGTCGCATCAGTTTGAACGGCTCTATGGGGCGTTCAAGACGGGTATTGAGGCGGGCCACCACCCGTTCCATCCGTCTGCGCAGATACCAGCGCGCGGAGGGTACAAGCACACGGTCCAGCGCCGCCACGAGGGCAAAGGCCAGAACGAGCACGAGGAGCCATACGGGAAGTTCGACTGTGGCGGTCATGCGGACACCTTAGTGATGCCCGCATGCCGGATCAATCAGGCGTGGATGGCACCGTCGCCACAGGCCAAGGCAGCTTCGCGCACCGCTTCCGAGAAGGTGGGGTGTGCATGGCAGGTCAGTGCCAGATCCTGCGCCGAGGCGCCGAATTCCATGGCGACGCATACTTCGTGGATCAGGTCGCCTGCCATCGGGCCGATGATGTGGCAACCCAAGATGCGGTCCGTTTCCGCATCGACCAGCAGCTTGACGAAACCGTCGGCTTGGAACACGGCCTTGGCACGGGCGTTGCCCATGAAGGGGAACTTGCCGACTTTATACTTGCGCCCCGCTTCCTTCAGCATCTCCTCGGTCTGACCGACAGCCGCGACCTCAGGTGTGGTATAGATGACGCCGGGGATCACGCCGTAATTTACATGACCATGCTTGCCTGCAAGGATCTCGGCCACAGCCATGCCCTCATCCTCGGCCTTATGAGCCAGCATCGCACCTGGGATGCAGTCACCGATGGCGTAGACACCCTTCACACTGGTCTGGAAATGGTCGTCGACCTTGACCACACCGCGCGGCAGCATTTCCACGCCCAAGGCTTCCAATCCCAAGCCTTCGGTAAAAGGTTTGCGACCCGTTGCCACCAGAACGGCATCGGCCTCGATCTTGCCTTCCTTGCCGTCCTTGTTGGCCTTGTAGGTGACGGTAGCCTTACCGCCTTCGACCGTCGCGCCCTGTACGGCCGCACCCAGAACGAACTCGAAGCCCTGCTTGGACAGGATCTTATGGAAGGTCTTGACCGTATCGCCATCGGTGCCGGGCAGGATCTTGTCTTGGAACTCCACGACCGTGACCTTCGCGCCCAGACGTTTGTAGACGGAGCCCATTTCCAGCCCGATCACCCCCGCGCCGATGACGACCATCGATTCAGGGATCTTGTCTAGGGCCAGTGCACCGGTGGAGGTGACGACGATCTTCTCGTCAATCTCGATCCCTGGAAGGGTGGCCGCGACGGAGCCTGTGGCGATGACGACGTTCTTTGCCTCGTGCACCTCATCCCCGACCTGGACCTTGCCGGCTTCGGGAATCGTGCCCCAGCCTTTCAGCCAGGTGACCTTGTTCTTCTTGAACAGGAACTCGATCCCCTTGGTGTTGCCGTCGACAACATCCTGCTTGTAGGCCTGCATCTTCGACCAGTCGACGGTCACGTTCGCGCCCATCAGGCCCATCTTCTCGAAGTTCTCGTGAACTTCGTGCAGGTGGTGCGTGGAATTCAGCAACGCCTTGGACGGGATGCAGCCCACGTTCAGGCAGGTGCCGCCAAGTGCATCGCGTCCTTCGACGACAGCGACCTTCAGGCCAAGCTGGGCGCAATGGATGGCGCAAACATAGCCTCCCGGCCCTGCGCCGATCACGATCACATCAAAGCTAGCCATAAAGTCACTCCTTAGGAAATGTCAGAACAGGACGGCCAGGAACATGACGATCGTCGCCACGAGGCCGCACATGAAGAAGACCGAACGCCACGGCGCCAAGCCTTTGTAATAGGCGGGCACATAGGCAATGCGGGCCAGAAGATAGGTCCACGCCGCCAGATCCGTCAGCCAGAAATCGCTGTCGGTCACATAGACGGCAAGGGCCGCTGCAGCGAACAGGACGTAGTTGTCCAGATGGTTACGCATCGCACGCTGCATGCGGCAGGTGTCGGTGGCGTAATCCGGCGATCGGTCCCGCGGGCTGAGGTTGTATTCATGCCCCATGTCGCGGTCTTGCAGTCGCGACGTGAACAGGACGATGCCGACGTAAAGAAGCGCGGACAGACAAAGAACTATGATTTCGGCCATTAGACTGTCCTCAGGAAAGTTGCGGTTGTGGCACCACCGAACGCGGTTTCCTTCGCCAGCCAGATCTTTGCGTTCGAGGGATTGTGAACGTCGAACAGTGCGAAGACGATGCTGGGCGTATCTGCTCCCCTCCACAGTTGCAACTGCGTCAGACCGGAATTGGATCGATCCTCAGCACCGGAGTCCCACGAGGACTTCCAGCCTTCATAGTCGAGGGTATCTATCTGAAGAAGCAGCTGCATGGGGGTGCCTTTCCCGTGACGGACGCGCGGGGATCGCGCGCCCTTTGGGGATCAACCGATAACTGCGCCTAGAGGTCCATCAGCAGGCGACGTGGATCTTCCAGTGCTTCCTTGACGCGAACAAGGAAGGTTACGGCGCCTTTGCCGTCGACGATACGGTGATCGTAGGACAATGCCAGATACATCATCGGACGGATGACGATCTGACCGTTCACGACGACAGGACGTTCCTGGATCTTGTGCATCCCGAGGATACCCGATTGCGGCGGGTTCAGGATCGGCGAGGACATGAGCGAGCCGTAGACGCCACCGTTGGAGATGGTGAACGAACCGCCCTGCATTTCCGCCATGGACAGCTTGCCGTCACGGCCGCGTGCGCCCAGCTCGGCGATCTTCTTCTCGATCGCGGCAAAGCCCATCTGGTCGGCATCGCGCACGACAGGAACCACCAGGCCGTTCGGTGTGCCGACAGCGACACCCATATGGACGTAGTTCTTGTAGATCACGTCGGTGCCGTCGATCTCGGCGTTGACGTCCGGAACTTCCTTCAGCGCGTGGCAGCAAGCCTTCACGAAGAAGGACATGAAGCCCAGCTTGACCTTGTGCTTCTTCTCGAACACGTCCTTGTATTCGTTGCGCAGGCCCATGATGCCCGACATGTCCACCTCGTTATAGGTGGTCAGCATCGCGGCGGAATTCTGGGCTTCCTTCAGGCGACGGGCGATGGTCTGGCGCAGACGGGTCATCTTCACCCGCTCTTCACGCGAAGCATCGTCTGCGGCCACGGGCGCGCGCGGGGCTGCAGCTGCAGCAGGCGCGGCTTTCGGCGCGTTCATCGCCTTCAGGACGTCTTCCTTCATCACGCGGCCATCGCGGCCCGAGCCTTGAACCTGATCACGGTTCAAACCGGCTTCGGCCATGGCTTTCTTGGCGGACGGCGCATCCTCGACCGAGGTGTTTCCACCGGCGGACGCACCATAGGACGCGGGGGCCGCCGCGGCATCGGCGGCTGGTTTCGCACTGCTCGTTGCGCCAGAAGCCGCGCCTTCACCTGTCTGGATCACAGCCAGCTTCGCGCCCGCAGGAACGGTGTCGCCTTCCTTGGCGATGATTTCGCCCAGGATACCGGCGGCAGGCGACGGAACCTCCACAGACACCTTGTCGGTTTCCAGCTCGCACAGCATCTCATCCAGTGCGACCGCATCACCAGGCTTCTTGAACCAGGTGGCGACCGTTGCTTCCGAAACGCTTTCCCCAAGGGCGGGGACCATCACATCGACCATCTTCGCTTCTCCCGAACCGGACTTCGCACCGGTGTCTTCCGTCTTTGCAGGTGCCGCAGGCTGCGCCGCACCTTCCCCGATCTGTGCCAGCAGGGCGGCAACACCGACCGTCTCCCCCTCGGCGGCGACGATCTCCGTCAGCGTGCCTGCGACGGGCGAGGGAACCTCGACCGTGACCTTGTCAGTCTCCAGCTCGCACAGCATCTCGTCAACGGCGACCGTATCGCCGACCTTCTTGAACCAGGTGGCGACGGTCGCCTCGGAAACGCTTTCACCCAATGTCGGAACACGTACTTCGGTCGCCATATCAGCCCCCTACCGTCAAAGCTTCGTTCACAAGCGATTCCTGCTCCGCCTTGTGGCGCGAGGCAAGTCCCGTCGCGGGCGAGGCCGAGGCCGAACGTCCCGCATAAACCGCACGCGAATGCTTCGCGCCGATCCGTGTCAGCACCCATTCCAAGTTCGGCTCGACGAAGGTCCAGCCGCCCTGGTTCTTGGGCTCTTCCTGACACCAGACGATCTCGGCATCCTTGAAGCGTTCCAGTTCCTTAACCAGCGTCAGTGCCGGGAAGGGGTAGAACTGCTCCAGACGCAGAAGATAGACGTCGTCGGCACCGCGTTTGTCACGTTCCGCCAGCAGGTCGAAATACACCTTGCCCGAGGAGATGACGACCCGCTTGATGTCCGCATCCGGGCGCAGCTTCAGGTCCGAATGGCCACGCTCGGCATCGTCCCACAGAACGCGGTGGAACGTGGAGCCGTCCGTGAAGTCAGCAGCATCGGACACGCACATCGGATGACGCAGAAGCGATTTCGGCGTCATCAGCACCAGCGGCTTGCGGAAAGTCCGGTGCATCTGGCGGCGCAGGATGTGGAAGTAGTTCGCCGGCGTCGACACGTTGGCCACAATCCAGTTGTCGTTCGCGCTCATCTGCAGGAAGCGTTCCAAGCGGGCGGAGGAATGCTCCGGCCCCTGCCCTTCGTAACCATGCGGCAGCAGCATCGTCAAACCCGACATCCGCAGCCATTTCTGCTCGCCCGAGTTGATGAACTGGTCGAACATGATCTGCGCACCGTTGGCGAAATCGCCAAATTGCGCTTCCCAGAGAACCAGAGCGTTCGGTTCGGCCAGCGAATAGCCGTATTCGAAGCCCAGAACCGCATATTCCGACAGCATCGAGTCGATGACTTCGTAACGCGATTGGCCCTGACGGATGTTGTTGAGAGGATAATACCGCTCCTCCGTCGACTGGTTCACGAAGGCCGAATGGCGCTGGCTGAACGTGCCGCGAGTCGAATCCTGACCCGACAGGCGAACCGGATAGCCTTCGACAGCCAGCGACCCGAAAGCAAGCGCCTCGGCCGTTGCCCAATCAAAGCCCTTGCCCGTCTCGAACATCTTGGACTTGGCGTCCAGCAGGCGCGTCACCGTCTTGTGCAGTTCGAACCCGTCCGGTGCAGTGGTCAGCGACTTGCCGATTTCCGCCATCGTGTCGGGCGCGATCGCCGTCTGTCCAGCCTGATACTCCTCCCCCTCGCGGTTGAGGTGCTTCCAGCGGCCGTCCAGCCAATCGGCCTTGTTAGGCTTGTAATCCTTGGAGGATTCGAATTCGCCGTTCAGCATCGACTGGAACTGCGCCTTCATGTCCTCGATCTCGCCTTCCGGGATCAACCCATCGGCAACAAGGCGGTCGGTGTAAAGCTGCAGCGTCGTCTTCTGCTTGCGGATCTTCTGATACATCGCGGGGTTCGTGAACATGGGCTCGTCGCCCTCGTTATGTCCGAAGCGGCGATAACAGAAGATGTCCAGAACCACGTCCTTGTGGAACTTCTGGCGGAATTCGATCGCAACACGCGCGGCATGCACCACGGCTTCGGGATCGTCGCCGTTAACGTGGAAGATCGGCGCGTCGACCATCAGCGCGATATCCGTCGGATAAGGCGACGAACGGCTGAACGACGGGGCGGTGGTGAAACCGATCTGGTTGTTCACGACGATATGGATCGTGCCACCCGTACGGTGACCGCGAAGTCCGGACAAACCGAAACATTCGGCGACGACGCCCTGACCCGCAAAGGCCGCATCGCCGTGCAGCAGGATCGGAAGAACCGCGCCACGGCTTTCCGTGTCGTGATACTGGTCCTGTTTCGCTCGCACCTTGCCCAGAACGACGGGGTTCACGGCTTCAAGGTGCGACGGGTTGGCCGTCAGCGACAGGTGGACGGTATTGCCGTCGAAGGCACGGTCGGCAGAAGCACCGAGGTGGTACTTCACGTCGCCCGAACCGTCGACGTCGTCCGGTTTGTAGCTGCCGCCCTGGAATTCGTTGAAGATCGCGCGGAACGGCTTCTGCATCACGTTGGCCAGGACCGACAGGCGGCCACGGTGCGGCATGCCGACGATGACTTCCTTCACGCCCAGCTGACCGCCGCGCTTGATGATCTGTTCCATCGCGGGGATCAGGCTTTCACCACCGTCCAGACCGAACCGCTTTGTACCCATGTATTTCACATGCAGGAACTTCTCGAAGCCCTCGGCCTCGACCAGCTTGTTCAGGATGGCACGGCGGCCTTCGCGGGTGAATGCGATTTCCTTGCCGTAGCCTTCGATCCGCTCCTTCAGCCAGCCCGACTGTTCCGGATCGGAAATATGCATGTATTGCAGGGCAAAGGTGCCGCAATAAGTGCGCTTTACCAGATCGAGGATCTGGCGCATCGTCGCGATCTGAAGGCCCATGACGTTGTCGAGGAAGATCGGGCGATCCATGTCGGCATCGGTGAAGCCATAGCTTTTCGGATCAAGCTCCGGATGATGCGCGACGTCCCGCATCCCAAGCGGATCCAGATCGGCGGCCAAGTGGCCCCGTACGCGATAAGCGCGGATCAGCGAGATGGCGCGGATCGCATCCAGAACGGCGCGTTGCAGTTGGTCCGACGATACGGCAACGCCTGCCTCGGCGGCCTTGCCCGTGATCTTCTTCGCGGCAGCCTTCGCATCGGCGGCGGGCAGCATCGGCCACTCGCCCGTCAGGGCGGCGGTCAGATCGTCGAAGGGCTGCGGCGGCCAGTCCTTGCGGGCCCAGCTGGGTCCCTCGGCGGCGCGTTTCGCGTCTTGTCCGTTTTCGCCAAGTGCGTCGAAGAACTCCGCCCATTGCTTGTCCACGCTGGCCGGATCGGTGGCATAGCGGGCCTGAAGCTGATCGATGTAATCCGCGTTCGCGCCATCCATGAAACCGGAGGCGTGGAATTGGTCGTTGGGGCTTTGTTCCGTCATGGATGCACCTGACAAATAGGAGACGCGCCGCCCCCTGAAGGGCAGCGCGGAATTGGTTTACGCGCGACCGAGCGCCTTCATCACAGCTTCACCCAGGTGGGCGGGGCTGTCGGCGACGATGATACCGGCCTCTTTCATGGCTGCGATCTTGCTGTCCGCATCGCCTTTGCCACCGGACACGATGGCACCGGCATGGCCCATGCGACGTCCGGGAGGAGCGGTGCGGCCAGCGATGAAGCCTGCCGTCGGTTTCCAGCGGCCCTTCTGGCGTTCGTCTGCCAGGAACTGGGCTGCTTCTTCTTCAGCCGAACCACCGATTTCGCCGATCATGATCATCGCTTCCGTTTCCGGATCCGACAGGAACATGTCGAGCACTTCAAGGTGCTCGGTTCCCTTGATCGGGTCGCCGCCGATACCCACGGCGGTGGATTGGCCGAGGCCGAGATCGGATGTCTGTTTCACGGCTTCATACGTAAGCGTGCCGGAGCGGGAAACAACACCAATGGAGCCACGCTTGTGTATGTGGCCCGGCATGATGCCGATCTTGCAGGCGTCCGGCGTGATGACGCCGGGGCAGTTTGGCCCGATCAGACGCGATTTGCTGTTCAGCAACGCGCGCTTCACCTTCATCATGTCCAGCACCGGAATGCCTTCGGTGATGCAGATGATCAGCTCCATTTCCGCATCGATCGCTTCCAGGATCGAGTCGGCCGCGAAGGGCGGCGGCACGTAGATCACGGAGGCATTCGCGCCCGTCTTTGCAATGGCGTCATGGACGCTGTCGAAGACCGGCAGGCCCAGATGCTCCTGCCCGCCCTTGCCCGGTGTCACGCCGCCGACCATCTTCGTGCCGTAGGCGATGGCCTGTTCCGAGTGGAAGGTCCCCTGCGAGCCTGTGATGCCCTGGCAGATGACCTTGGTGTTTTCGTTGACGAGAACGGCCATGAATTATCCCTTCACCGCTTTGACGATCTTTTGTGCGGCGTCAGCAAGGTTGTCGCCCGCGATCACGTTCATACCGGAATTCGCGATGATTTCCTTGCCGAGTTCGACGTTCGTGCCTTCAAGGCGCACAACCAGCGGAACCTTCAAGCCGACTTCCTTCACCGCGGCCAGAACGCCCTCGGCGATCACGTCGCAGCGCATGATGCCGCCGAAGATGTTGACCAGAATGCCTTTGACGTTCGGATCCGACGTGATGATCTTGAACGCCTCGGTCACTTTCTCTTTCGTGGCGCCGCCGCCGACGTCAAGGAAGTTAGCAGGCTCGGCACCATACAGCTTGATGATGTCCATCGTGGCCATCGCCAGACCGGCACCGTTGACCATGCAGCCGATTTCGCCATCCAGCGCGATGTAGTTCAGGTCGAACTTCGAGGCTGCCAGCTCTTTCGCGTCTTCCTCGGTTTCGTCGCGCAGGGCGGCGATGTCGGGGTGACGGTACATGGCGTTGCCGTCGAAGGACACTTTCGCATCCAGAACCTTCAGCTTGCCGTCGGGCGTGACGATCAGCGGGTTGATCTCCAGCATCTCCATATCCTTCTCGATGAAGGCTTTATAGAGCAGCTTGACCAGCGCCACGCATTGCTTGACCAACGTGCCTTCAAGACCGAGGGCGAACGCGACCTTGCGACCGTGGTAATCGGACAGACCGGCAGCCGGATCGACCGCGAAGTTGATGATTTTCTCGGGTGTGTGCTCGGCCACTTCCTCGATGTCCATGCCACCTTCGGTGGACACGACGAAGGATACGCGCGACGTCACGCGGTCGACCAGAAGCGCCAGATACAGCTCGCGCTCGATATCCGAACCGTCTTCGATGTAGATACGGTTGACCTGCTTGCCGGCCGGACCCGTCTGGTGCGTGACCAGCGTGCGGCCCAGCATCTGCTTGGCCAGTTCCTCGGCTTCCGCGACGGACTTTGCCAGACGCACGCCACCCTTTTCGCCGGCCGAAGCCTCGACGAACTTGCCCTTGCCGCGACCGCCCGCGTGGATCTGCGATTTGACGACCCAGAGCGGGCCTCCGAGTTCGCCCGCAGCGGATTTCGCCTCATCTGCCTTGAGCACGATGCGACCGTCCGACACAGGCGCGCCGTATTCGCGCAAAAGCGCCTTGGCCTGGTATTCGTGGATGTTCATGGCAATGTCCCATGCTGGTGATTTGTCATACCGATGACACGGTTTCAGTCGGCTTTGAAACGAATTCCACCATCCGCAGGCGAAGAACAGCCGAAAAACGCATTTCGTGATCACAGTCAGAAAAAGCGTGATCACAAATACCTTTGCTTCTTCCGGTTGGTTCTGCACACTTGGAATGGCCAATAAAAAAGCGCGTCCGAACCGGACGCGCTTCTAGAATCGTCCGACTGGAAATCAGGCCAGCGAGGGATCGATTTCCTTGCAGGCCGCAACAAGGCCCTTCACCGCGTCGACCGATTTGTCGAACATGGCCTGTTCGTCGCCGTTCATCTTGATGTCCACGATCCGCTCGATCCCGTCCTTGCCGATGATCGTAGGCACGCCGACATACATGCCGTTCAGGCCGAAGGTGCCGTCGACATAGGCCGCGCAAGGCAGCAGGCGCTTTTGGTCCTTCAGATAGGCCTCCGCCATCTCGATTGCCGAAGTTGCAGGCGCATAGAAGGCCGATCCGGTCTTCAGCATGCCCACGATTTCCGCACCGCCGTCACGGGTCCGCTGGATGATCGCATCCAGTTTTTCCTGCGTGGTCCAGCCCATCTGCACCAGATCCGGCAGCGGGATGCCACCGATGGTCGAATACCGTGCCAGCGGCACCATCGTGTCGCCGTGGCCACCCAGAACGAAGGCCGTCACGTCGCGCATGGAGACATTGAATTCCAGCGACAGGAAGTGACGGAACCGTGCCGAATCCAGCACGCCGGCCATACCGACGACCTTGTTGTGCGGCAGGCCCGAGAATTCGCGCAGGGCCCAGACCATCGCGTCCAGCGGGTTGGTGATGCAGATCACGAACGCATCCGGCGCATGTGCCTTAATGCCTTCGCCGACCGACTTCATGACCTTCAGGTTGATGCCCAGCAAGTCGTCGCGGCTCATCCCCGGCTTGCGCGGAACGCCGGCGGTGACGATGCAGACATCCGCGCCCGCGATATCCTCGTAGCTGTTGGCACCCTTCATCACGGCATCGAAGCCTTCGGACGGACCGGACTGTGCAATGTCCAGCGCCTTGCCCTGCGGCGTGCCTTCGGCGATGTCGAACAGAATGACGTCGCCGAGTTCCTTGATGGCGGCGAGATGGGCGAGCGTGCCGCCGATCTGCCCCGCGCCGATCAGTGCAATCTTGGGTCTGGCCATGAAATGTCTCCGGTCCAATGGATTGTGACGCTGAAGTGGGTAGCCCCTGAACATGCTTGGCACAAGTGCGGGGCTCCTCCTTCCGCTGCGTGAGTGATGTGGTAGCCAAGCAGATGCCTTGTCGCAAGTGCTTGCAGCCCGCGCGTCAAGCTGGTCCACTGGGAAACGCATTCAAGGGAAGGCAAGTCATGACCGTCCGCCTGCTGCGATCCGCTTTGTATGTTCCGGCCACGAACGCGCGTGCGCTGGAAAAGGCGCAGGGCCTGCCATGCGACGCGATCATCTTCGATCTGGAAGATGCAGTATCCCCTACCCGCAAGGAGGAGGCGCGGGATTGCCTGGCCCATGCGCTGCGCACGCTCGATTATGGCGCACGCTTTCGTATCGTTCGGGTGAACGGGTCCGATGATCTTGGCGCGCTGGCCGATCTGCCGCTGGATGCGCTGCTCCTGCCGAAGGTTCAATCCGCCGATCTTCCTGACGCGTCCCATCCCCTGTGGGTGATGATGGAGACCGCGCAGTCCGTCCTTCATGCGGCCGCCATCGCCGCCCATCCGCGCGTTCAGGGGCTGGTCATGGGCACCAACGACCTGATGCGGGAGATGCACCTTCGCGAACGGCCGGACAGGCTGGGATTACAATATGCGCTTGGGGCCTGCGTCGTGGCGGCGAAGGCTGCGGGCAAGCCAATCCTCGATGGCGTGCATGCCGCCTTGCGCGACGCGGACGGGCTGCGGACCGAGGCTGAACAGGGGCGCGACATGGGCTTCGATGGCAAAACCGTGATCCACCCGACGCAGCTGGGCATCGTAAATGCCGCCTTCACGCCCGATATGGACGAAATTGACCTTGCCCGTCGCCAGATCGCCGCTCATGAAGCAGCAGAGGCGGGGGGAAATGCCGTTGCCGTCGTGGACGGGCGAATCGTGGAATCCCTTCACGTCGACATGGCCCGCCGCACGCTGGCGCTTGCCCGGGCGGCGACCGAACACATATGAGGACACATGAAACTGTATCGACTGATCACCGATGACGACACGTCCGTCTTCTGCCACCGCGTCACGGCGGCACTGAACAAGGGCTGGGAATTGCAGGGAAGTCCCGCCTACGGTTTTGACGCCGCGAAGGGTGTGATGCGTTGTGCGCAGGCCGTGGTGAAGGATGCCCCGGGAACCTACACGCCGGAAACGAAGCTCGGAGAGCACTGATCTTGTGATCACACGTCTGATTTTTGTGATCACCTGAGTGCTTTTTATGTGCCGTCCCTGGATAAACGCTTCATGCGGGGGTTATGCCGCGCGTGAATCTGACATACATTCGCATATGACAAAACTGCGAAAACCAGCCAGCCCGCCCCCATGGCTACCTGCGGGCGCGCAAGCAACAGAAGGGTTCGACCATGGCTGAAGCGAAACGGGTTCAGCGTCCGCTCTCCCCCCATCTTCAGGTCTATCGTCCGCAGATCACTTCGATCACGTCGATCCTGACCCGAATCACCGGAAACGCCATGGTGGTGGCGGTGATCCTGATCGTCTGGTGGCTCGTGGCAGCGGCAACGGGACCGGAAGCCTATGCGACAGCGAACGGCTTCATCACGTCCTGGTTCGGAGATATCGTGATGTCGCTGTCCCTTCTGGGCATGTGGTATCACTTCCTTGCAGGCATCCGTCACCTCATCTGGGACCGGGGCTACGCGTTGGAGATCAAGACGGCCGAGATGCTTGGCATCGTCTGCCTCGTCGGCTCCGTCGTACTGACGCTCATCACGCTGATCGCACTGTAAGGAGGCATCATGCGCTACCTCACCGATTACAAGCGCGTCCATGGCCACGGTTCGGCCCATAGCGGCGCACATCACTACTGGAACACGCAGGTCTCCTCGGCGGCGCTGGTGATTCTCGTCCCGCTGTTCATCTTCACTTTCGGCCACGCTCTCGGCATGAGCTATGAGGCTGCGGTCGAGTATTATTCGCGCCCCCTGCCCGTCCTGATCGCGGCACTCACGATGATCGTGGGTCTGATCCACTTCAAGAACGGCGCGCAGGTCATGTTCGAGGATTACGCGAAGGCGAAGGTCCGCATCTCGCTGATCCTGCTGGCGACATCGTTCAGCTATGTCTGCATCGGGCTGGTGCTGTTCGCGCTGGTCAAGCTTGCGCTTTAAGGGAAATCCGATGGCTGCTTACGAATACGAAACCCATGAATATGATGTGGTCGTGGTCGGCGCCGGTGGCGCGGGCCTGCGCGCAACGCTGGGCATGGCCGAACAGGGTCTGCGCACCGCTTGCGTGACCAAGGTCTTCCCGACCCGTTCGCACACCGTGGCGGCACAGGGCGGCATCGCGGCCTCCCTGTCCAACATGGGTCCGGACAGCTGGCAATGGCACATGTACGACACCGTGAAGGGGTCGGACTGGCTGGGCGACACGGATGCGATGGAATACCTCGCCCGCGAGGCCCCCAAGGCCGTGTACGAGCTGGAGCATTACGGCGTCCCCTTCTCCCGCACGGAAGAAGGCAAGATCTACCAGCGCCCCTTTGGCGGTCATACCACCGAATACGGCGAAGGTCCCCCCGTGCAGCGCACCTGCGCCGCAGCGGACCGGACCGGCCACGCGATCCTGCACACGCTGTATGGTCAATCGCTGAAGCACAATGCGGAATTCTACATCGAGTATTTCGCGCTCGACCTGATCATGACCGACGGCAAATGCACCGGCGTGGTGGCATGGAAGCTGGATGATGGCACGATGCACGTCTTCAACGCGAAGATGGTGGTGCTTGCAACGGGCGGCTACGGACGCGCCTACTTCTCAGCCACCTCGGCCCATACCTGCACCGGCGACGGCGGCGGGATGGTGGCACGCGCCGGTCTGCCGCTTCAGGATATGGAGTTCGTGCAGTTCCACCCGACGGGCATCTACGGCTCGGGCTGTCTGATCACCGAAGGCGCGCGCGGCGAAGGCGGCTACCTGACCAACTCGGAAGGGGAGCGGTTCATGGAACGCTATGCCCCGACCTACAAGGATCTGGCATCGCGCGACGTGGTATCGCGCTGCATGACGCTGGAAATCCGTGAAGGTCGCGGCGTGGGCGAACATAAAGACCACATCAGCCTTCACCTGAACCACCTGCCGCCGGAAACGCTGCATGAACGCCTGCCCGGCATCTCTGAATCTGCCCGCATCTTCGCTGGCGTGGACCTGACGAAAGAACCGATTCCGGTTCTGCCCACAGTGCACTACAACATGGGCGGCATCCCCACCAACTACTGGGGCGAAGTGCTGAACCCGTCGTCCGAAAATCCTGATGCGATCTATCCGGGCCTGATGGCCGTGGGCGAAGCGGGCTGTGCATCCGTGCATGGTGCGAACCGCCTCGGCTCCAACTCGCTGATCGACCTTGTGGTGTTCGGTCGCGCTGCCGCAATCAAGGCTGCCGAAGTGGTGGACCCCAAAGCACGGAACGAGCCGGTGAACACTGCCGCCGTGGACGCGATCTTCGAACGTTTCGACCGCTTCCGTTATGCCGATGGCAGCATCACCACGTCCGACCTGCGGCTTGACATGCAGCGCACCATGCAGGCCGACGCCGCCGTGTTCCGCACCGACAAGACGCTGGCCGAGGGGGTGGAGAAGATGAAGGCGATCGCCGCCAAGATGTCCGACATCAAGGTGACCGACCGCAGCCTCGTCTGGAACTCCGACCTGATGGAAACGCTGGAACTTGCGAACCTGATGCCGAACGCACTGGCCACCGTGGTCGCCGCCGAGGCCCGCAAGGAATCCCGCGGTGCACACGCACACGAGGATTATCCGGATCGGGACGACGTGAACTGGCGGGTCCACAGCCTTGCTTATATCACGGAAGCCGATGTGACCTTGTCGACCCGTCCCGTCCATCTGGAGCCGCTGACGACCTTCGACGAAGGCGGAATCGATTTGAAGAAGATCGCTCCGAAGGCGCGGGTCTATTGATGCGCTGGCTTGCCGTCTCCATCTTGGCCCTGTCCGCCTGCTCTCCGCAGACGGTGGCGGACAATGTGGCACGGCGGGCCGCTAAGTCGGTCGTGAACCCGGTGGTGGCGCAATACATGCCATCGGGACAAGCCGAGGTCGCGACAGGCTGCGTCATCGACAATGCCAACGCGGGCGAGATTTCCACCTTGGCGCGGGATGTCGGCACACGCGCCGGCACCACGACCGTGCAGACCGTAATGGGCATCGTGTCCCGACCGGCCACTATGCAGTGTCTGTCGTCGCAGGGCGTCCCTGCCCTGATGGGGATGCGCTACTGATGCGGTACATGGTGGGACTTCTTCTTCTGGGAACGGCGGCCTGCGGCCCCGTTTCGCGCGAACAGGCCGAAGCTGCCTGTTTCCGTCGTGCCGAGCTTGCCCAGCACCCACGGGGTTACGTGGAAATGGGCATCGGTTCGGGCGGCCGCACCTTTACCGGCGTCGAGATCAACGCGTCGTCGGACTATTTCATGGGACGCGACCCCGCAGCCGTCTACCGGAATTGCGTCCTTCAAAAATCGGGCGAGGCGCCTTTGCGTCCGCTATACGAGCGCCCTGACTGGAGGGGATGATCATGGTTCAGTTTAGCCTGCCGAAAAACTCCAAGATCCGTACCGGAAAGACCTGGCCGAAGCCCGCGGGCGCGACCAATGTCCGCAAGTTTCAGATCTATCGCTGGAATCCCGACGACGGGCAGAACCCGCGGGTGGATACCTATTTCCTTGACATGGACAAGTGCGGTCCCATGATCCTGGACGCCCTCATCAAGATCAAGAACGAGGTCGACCCCACACTCACCTTCCGCCGGTCCTGCCGTGAAGGCATCTGCGGGTCCTGCGCGATGAACATCGACGGGATCAACACGCTGGCCTGCATCTACGGGCTGGACGAGGTCAAGGGCGACGTGAAGATCTACCCGCTGCCGCATATGCAGGTGGTGAAGGATCTTATCCCCGATCTGACGGTTTTCTATGCCCAGCACGCCTCTATCATGCCGTGGCTGGAAACGAAGACCGCCCGTCCCACGAAAGAATGGCGCCAGTCGATCGACGACCGCAAGAAGCTGGACGGCTTGTATGAATGCGTCATGTGCGCGTCCTGCTCCACCGCCTGCCCCAGCTACTGGTGGAACCAGGATCGCTATCTGGGACCGGCGGCGCTTCTTCATGCGTATCGCTGGATCATCGACAGCCGGGACGAAGCCACGGGCGAACGACTGAGCGATCTGGAAGATCCGTTCAAACTCTATCGCTGCCACACGATCATGAACTGCGCAAAGACCTGCCCCAAGGGTCTGAATCCCGCCAAGGCCATTGCTGAGATCAAGAAGATGATCGTCGAACGCGTCGTCTGATCGTTCACGGAAAAAGAAAGGGGCAAGGCGTTGCAACGCCTTGCCCCTTTTTCGTTGCGCCGGACCGTCGGATCCGAGAATGCCTTACGACAGCGTCGCGTTCAGCGAAATCTCGCAGTTCAGTACTTTCGACACAGGGCAATTCGCCTTTGCATCTGCCGCGATGGTCTGGAATGCATCAGCTTCGATCCCCGGCACGTTTGCGGTCAGGGTCAGTTCCGATTTGGTGATGGCAAAACCACCGCCCTGCTGGTCCAGCGTCACCGACGCCTTGGTGTCGAGGCTTTCAGCCGTATGGCCCGCATCTTCCAGTGCTTTGGACAATGCCATGGTGAAGCAGGACGCATGTGCCGCCGCGATCAGTTCTTCGGGGTTGGAACCCTTAACGCCTTCGAAACGAACTGCAAAGCCATAGGGCTGATCCGCCAGTGCGCCGCTTTCGGTGGAAATGGCACCCTTGCCACCCTTCAGACCGCCCGACCATTTCGCCGAAGCCTTTTTCACGATAGCCATGATCTTCTCCTGTCACATTGGGATATGGATCAGTCAGCTAGGCCCGCAGGCGCATCTTTCAACCGAAGAAGCCGTGACCCGCACGGCCCAACAGGTCGCGCGCCAGATCATCGCCCATTGCCGCACCATCAGCGACCGGACCGCGCCGTTCGCCTTTCAGCACAACCGACCCGTCGGGGCGCAGGATTTCCCCCCGCAGCCACAGCGCATCGCCCTCCAGCAGCGCAAGCCCCGCGATCGGGGTCTGGCAGGATCCGTCCAACGCGGCAAGAAAGGCCCGCTCCGCCGTGATGCGCTTTGCAGTGGGGATGTCGCCGATCAGGGCAATCATCCGCTCCACGCGCGCATCGTCCAGCCGCCGCTCGATCCCGATGGCCCCTTGTGCCACGGCGGGCAGCATGTCCTCGGGGGCGATGGCAGACTGGCCCACCTGCATCTCCAGCCGGTTCAGGCCCGCCATGGCAAGGAAGGTCGCTTGCGCCACGCCCTCGGACAGCTTGCGCATCCGTGTCTGCAGGTTTCCGCGGAACTCCACGACCTGCAGATCGGGCCGCCGCGCCAGCAGTTGGGCCCGCCGCCGCAGGCTGGACGTGCCGACGACCGCCCCTTGCGGCAGGTCCGCGATCCCGCAAAAGCCCGGTGCCACAAAGGCGTCCCGCACATCCTCGCGTGGCAACCACGTGTCGAGGATCAGTCCTTCGGGCTGGTCTACCGGCATGTCCTTCATCGAATGGACAGCTATGTCGATGGATCCACCCAGCAGCGCATCCTCGATTTCCTTGGTGAACAAGCCCTTGCCACCCAATTCGCGCAAGGCACGGTCCTGCACACGGTCGCCGGTCGTCTTGATCGGAACGACGGCAAAGCAATCCTCGGTCAAGCCAAGGGCACGGGCAAGTCGTGCACGAGTCTCGAACGCTTGCGCGAGGGCAAGGGGCGATCCGCGGGTTCCGATGTTCAGGGTTGCGGCGGGGCTTGGCATCTGGGTCATGTGCCACATCTATCGCGAGGGGCTGGCGGGGGCAATCTTGACTCTGCCCACCTGCCCCGCGACACGGGCACCGATAGGAGATTCCGATGACCGACAAGCCGATCCTTCGTGCCCTGCGCGGCGAAACCCTTCCCGTGCCGCCCGCATGGATGATGCGACAGGCCGGACGCTATCTGCCGGAATACCGCGCGACGCGGGCGAAGGCGGGGGATTTCCTGTCGCTGTGCTACAATCCCGACCTTGCGGCAGAGGTGACGTTGCAGCCGATCCGCCGCTATGGTTTCGACGCGTCGATCCTTTTTGCCGACATCCTGCTGATCCCGCAGGCATTGGGTGCCGACCTGTCCTTTGTGGCGGGCGAAGGGCCGCGCCTGTCCACCATCACCGACATGGCCGGGGTGAACGCTCTCCGTCCGCTGGACGACATTCACGACACGCTGTCCCCCGTATATGAAACCCTGCGCATCCTGTCGGGCGAATTGCCGCCCGAGGTGACCCTGATCGGCTTTGCAGGCGCGCCCTGGACGGTGGCCACCTACATGGTCGCCGGTCGCGGCACGCCGGACCAGGGTCCGGCGCATCGGCTGAAGGACACCGACCGCCCTGCATTCCAGGCGTTGATCGACCGGATCACCACGGCGACCATCGAATATCTGGACATGCAGGTGCAGGCGGGGGCCGAGGTCATCAAGCTGTTCGACAGCTGGGCCGGATCGCTGAAAGGGGCCGATTTCGACGATTTCGCCCTGGCGCCAGCCAAGACCATCATCACGGAGCTGAAGCGCCGCCACCCCGCTTTGCCCGTCATTGCCTTCCCGCGCGAGGCGAAGGACCGCTATATCGGCTTCGCGGATGCCGTAGGGGCCGATTGCGTGGCCATCGACAATTCGGTGAATGCGGATTGGGCTGCGGAACATGTTCAGTCCGCAGGTTGCGTGCAGGGTAATCTTGCCCCGCATCACCTTGTCGATCCGACCCATCTGGAGGCGGAGACGAAGCGCATCGTGAAGGCGTTCTCCGGCGGGCCGCATATCTTCAACCTCGGCCACGGCATCACGCCGGACGCGAACCCTGACAATGTTCAGCGGATGCTGGATGCCATTCGGGGCTGACGACAGAGATCCGATCTTTCCGGACCGCAAATCGCAACGCGGCACGTCGGGTAGCGGATGGGTTTCCGGTACCCGAACCGGCGACGACCGCCCCGCTTGATGGTGTCACACAAGCGGGGCCGGGGTGGCGGATGAACCGCGCAGAGTAGACCCTCAAGCCCCTAGACCCCGATGGTTGCTTTCACCGCCCGCTGCCACAAGCGATAGCGGCGGTCGCGCTCCGCTTCCTCCATCACCGGATCGAAGCGGCGTTCCAGATCCCACGCCTTGGCAAAATCATCCATGCCGCCGCAGATGCCTGCCTTCATGCCCGCCAGCCAGGCGACGCCCAGTGCCGTGGTTTCGGTCACCTGCGGACGGTCCACCTGCGCCCCAAGGATGTCTGCCAGAAACTGCATCGCCCAGTCCGACCGTGCCATGCCGCCATCGACGCGCAGAATGTCTGCGCTGCCGGTCCAGTCGGCGCGCATCGCTTCCAGCAGGTCGCGGGTCTGGTAGCCGACGCTTTCCAGCGCCGCACGTGCGAATTCCGCAGGGCCCGTGCCGCGGGTCAGGCCGAACATCGCGCCCCGCGTGTCCGGCTCCCACCAAGGCGCCCCAAGGCCGGTGAAGGCAGGCACAAGGACAATCTCCTGCTCCGGATCTGCCTGCTGGGCCAACGCGTGGGTTTCCGCAGCGTCCTGAATGATACCGAGCGAATCGCGCAACCATTGGACCACCGCCCCCGCCACGAAGATGGAGCCTTCGAGCGCATAAGTCACCTCTCCGTCCAGACGGTAGGCGATGGTGGTCAGCAATCGGTGGCTGCTGTCCACCCGCTCCGCCCCGGTATTCAAAAGCGCAAAGCATCCCGTCCCATAGGTGGATTTCAGCATTCCTGGACGGAAGCACGCCTGCCCGATGGTCGCTGCCTGCTGGTCGCCCGCCACGCCGAGGATGGGCACGTCATATCCCAGCAGGTCGGTCACGCCGAATTCCGCCGCATTGTCTAGAACCTCGGGCAGCAGACCCATGGGAATGTCGAGCATGTCGCAGATGCTTTTGTCCCACTGGCCCGTGCCGATGTTGAACAACATGGTGCGACAGGCGTTCGTCACATCGGTCACATGGGCGCCGCCCGTCAGCTTCCAGATGATGAAGCAGTCCACCGTTCCGAAGGCCAACTCGCCTTTTTCCGCGCGACTGCGGGCACCCGGCACCTCGTCCAGCAGCCATTTCAGTTTGGTGGCGGAAAAGTAGGGATCGATCAGCAGACCCGTGGCTTTGGTAATCGCCTCCTCGAACCCGTCCCCGTGCAGCTTTTCGCAGAAGCGGGCAGTGCGGCGGTCCTGCCAAACGATGGCATTGGCCACGGGTTCGCCCGTCTTTCGATCCCATAGCACGACCGTCTCGCGCTGGTTGGTGATGCCGATGGCAGCGATCCTGTGGCCTTTCGCCGCCTCTGTCGCGGTGTGGCATACCGTATCCCAAAGGTCGCGCGGATTGTGTTCGACCCAGCCCGACTTGGGAAAGTGTTGCCTGAACTCCTTCTGCGCGGTCGTCAGGGGGACAAGCCTGTCGTCGAACACGATGGCACGGGTGGAGGTCGTGCCCTGGTCGATCGCGAGAATGGTCATGCCGTTCCTTTCATGAAGCGGTCCAGCGCCGCGATCTGTTCCGCCGTCAATCGCAGCCCCAATTTGGTGCGCCGCCAGACGACATCCTCGGCCGTGCGGGCGTATTCGCGGGTCATCAGCCAGCGCACCTCCGCTTCGGTCAGGGTGGCCCCGAAATCGAGGCCGAGGTCTGCGGCCTTGACCGCATCGTTCAGCATGATCCGCGCTTCCGTGCCATAGGCACGGATCAGGCGGGCGGCCCAGGGCTCCGTCAGGAAGGGATAAGCCTCACGCAATGCAGCCCGCAACGCCACCACGCCGTCATGCGGAAAATCCCCGCCCGGCAGTGGGACACGGGCTGTCCACTCCCCCTTCGCGGTGGGAAAATATGGCGCAAGCTTGGCCATCGCATTTTCCGCAAGCCGACGATAGGTGGTGATCTTGCCACCGAACACGCTCAGGATCGGGGGGCCGTCCGCGTCCACGCTCAGCACGTATTCGCGGGTCGCGGCCTGTGCGGCAGTGGCCCCGTCGTCATAAAGCGGGCGGACACCGGAATAGGTCCAGACCACCTGATCCCGCGTCACGGGCAACTTGAAGTAACGCGAGGCGAAAGCGCAGAGGTAGTCCTGCTCCTCGGGTGTGCAGACGGGATGGGCGGGATCACCGGTGTGGTCCTGATCCGTGGTGCCGATCAGGGTGAAGTCCTGCTCGTAGGGAATTGCGAAGATGATACGGCCGTCCTCCCCCTGAAAGAAGTAGGCGCGGTCGTGATCGTGCAGTTTGCGGACCACGATATGGCTGCCGCGCACCAGCCGGATGCCTTCCTTCGTCGGCACGCGCGCGGTGTCCTTCACCACGCGCTCCACCCACGGCCCGCCGGCATTGACCAGTGCGCGGGCATGGAACACCCCTGCCTCCGTCTCGATCCGCCACAGGTTCCCGTCGCGCCGCGCTTCGATCACACGGGTGCGGGTCAGGATGGTGGCCCCCCGCTGTTCGGCATCGCGGGCATTCAGGACGACCAGACGGGCATCCTCGATCCAGCAATCGGAATATTCGTAAGCAAGCTTGAATTTCGGGTTCAGCGGGCGGCCCGCCGGATCGGTGGTCAGGTCCAGCTTCTTCGTCGCGGGCAGGATCTTGCGACCACCAAGGCTGTCATACAGGAACAGCCCCAACCGGATCAGCCATGCGGGCCTGCGCCCGCGCATCCACGGCATGACGGTGGACAGAAGCTTCGACGTCGGCGTTTCCCCCTCGAACCGCATGTCGGGGTGCCACGGCAAGACGAAGCGCATCGGCCAGCTGATATGGGGCATGGCGACCAGCAGCGTTTCCCGTTCCCTCAGGGACTCCCGGACCAGATGGAATTCGAAATATTCCAGATACCGCAGCCCACCATGGAACAGCTTGGTGGAGGCGGAGGATGTGGCCTGTGCCAGATCGCCCTGTTCGGCCAGAACCACCTTCAGCCCCCTTCCCGCCGCGTCCCGCGCGATCCCCGTGCCGTTGACGCCGCCGCCGATGATGAAGATGTCTGCCGTTTCCATGGCCCTGCCTTTCGTGCAGCCCCAAACCTAGGACAACACCTCGCCCGCGACAACCGTGCGACGGGATTGGCAAATCATTCGCCGCATGCCTAACTCCTCGTCATGGATCAGACAGCCCCCGACCTTTCCGCAATCGAAGCCCTTGCCCTGGAAGCGGTGGAGGCCCTGCCCGCCCGTTGGCACGCGGCCCGCACCGTCATCGTCGTGGTGGAAGAATTCCCGCCCGACGATCTGCTGGCAGAGATGGAGATGACCGACCCGTACGAACTGACGGGCGTCTACGAAGGCGTGCCCCTGACGCAGAAATCTTTCATGGACCAACCGATGGGACCGGACATGATACGCCTGTTCCGCCGCCCTATCCTTGACGAATGGGTGGACCGTGGCAACGTCACCCTGCGCGAACTGGTGACACATGTGATGGTGCATGAACTCGCCCACCACTTCGGCTGGTCCGACGACGACATCGCCGCCATAGACCCGTGGTGGGAATAAGCTATCCTTCCCCCATCACCGACAACAGGAGGATGGCCATGACGATGACCCGCCGTACGGCACTGACCACGGGGGCGGCCCTGCCGCTGGCCGCGATTGCCCCCATGACCGCCGCAGCCCAGTCGGGCACGGCACCCCCGTCCCGCGAACAGGACAGGGCCCCGCGCTTTCACCGCTTCGTGTTCGGCGACATGCGGATCACGGTCCTGCTGGCCGGTGAACAGGCGGGCGACAACCCGCATGCGACCTTCGGCCTGAACGCCTCGGACGAGGATTTCGCAGCGCTTTCGGCCTCGAACTTCATTCCGGCAGACCGCACCTTCTCAAACTACTGCCCCGTGGTGGTGGAGACGGAGGACTCCGTCGTGCTGTTCGACACCGGCCTGCAACCCGACGCATTGCTAAGCGTGATGGAGGAGGCGGGCCTTGCCCCCGATGCCATTCGCACCGTCATCATCACCCATATGCACGGCGACCACATCGGCGGACTGTCGGCGGAAGGCACGCTGACGTTCCCGCAGGCCGACCTTGTGACCGGACGGGTGGAGATGGAGCATTGGCAAAACGCGGGCGGGGAGGCGTTCGAGGCCAAGGTTCGTCCCTTCATCGACGATTTCCGCCTGATCGAGGGCGCGGAGGAGGTCGTGCCGGGCATCAGGGCGATGGAGGCTTTCGGCCATTCCCCCGGCCATATGGCGTTCATGCTGACAAATGGCGAAGGGGAGCGTCTGTTGCTGACTGCCGACACCGCGAACCATTTCGTATGGTCGCTGGCCCGTCCAGAATGGGAAGTGCGGTTCGACATGGACAAGCCCGCAGCCATCGCCACGCGGCAGATGATCCTCGGTATGCTTGCGGATGACCGCATTCCCTTCATCGGCTATCACATGCCATTCCCTGCCGTGGGCTTCGTGGCAAGGCAGGATGAGGGATACCGCTTCGTTCCCGCCACCTACCAGTTCAAGCTGGCGGCAAGCTGAACGAAAGGGCGGCCGGTCCCGGACGCCCTTTTTATTTTGCACTTCTACGGGGTCTTGCCCGCCGGATCTGCGTCCCGCTCCCACAATCCTGTCAGGCTGCGCGACAGCAGGTTGGGGATGCGGGGGCGCGGGGCTGTGTGGAACGGCATGGGGCGGCTCAGCTCCATCGCCGCCACGCCGATGCGGGCGGTCAAGGCGGCGTTGATCATCCCCTCGCCGAACCGGCGCGAGACGCGCGACAACAGCCCGCCCCCCACTGCCGAATGCACCAGATCGTCCGTCACCGCCAACGCCCCCGTCGCCACGAGATAGGAGAAGACGCGGCTCATCAGCTTGAGGCTGCCGACAGTGCCTGCCCGCCCGCCATAGATTTCTGCGATCCGGCGCACCATCCGCAAATTGGCAAACAGCGCCGTCGCCACGTCGGCCAAAGCCAGCGGCACAAGGGCCGTGGCAATGGCTACTTGTCGTGCCGCCCGTTCGATCTCCCGCCGCGCGAACTGGTCGAGGGGGGCGAGGATCTCCGTCTCCGTCATGTCCAGCAGCGCATCGGCATCGAACGTTTCGTCCTGACGTTCGCGGAGGCGGGCCACATGTTGCGGATGGCGGGTGGCATAGATGGCGGCGATGCCGTGACTGGCACTGCGGGCGGCTTTGACGTCGGCGCGGGCGCGGGCATCTTCGGACGCGATCCGCAGATGGTCCAGCTTGCCGAGCCGGAAATAGGCCAGTGCCTCCCGCCCCGCCAGCAGAACGGCGGCAAGGGTCGCGGCCCCCAGCAGCACGAAGGCCACGGTGCCAAGGATGGTGTTCCGGTTCAGCAGCGTCGCCACGAATTCATAGGCCGCCACTGACAGGATGAACCCGCCTGCCGCCCCGAAGGACCACAACGCGAACCGCCACAGGCGTGAGGGGCGCTTGGCCCCCACACGGATTGCGGTGGCCAGCGTGCCTTCGGCCACCACGTCCGGCACGGCGGGTGCGGTGGTGGGATCGGCCTGCTCCTCCCAGTCGATGACGAGGGGTCGCTTGCTCATAGCCGGTCTCCGATCAGGAACTGCGCCGCACGGTCAAGGCGGATATGGGGCGGGCCCTCGCCGGGACGCAAAGTGATGCGGGCGGGCGCGAATCCCATCAGCGCGAAATCGGCGTCGAGCCATTTTTCCGCCCCGTCGCGCGCAGGGGACAGCAGGCGCGCAGGGTCGGACGGCAGCTCGCCCGGATACATCGCCACCTGACGGTCGCCGTCCAGCAGACGGCCACGCACGGCTTCCGCCGTCTCGCCCTGACGTGTGACCATTTCCTCCACCGTGGCACGCAAGGACGCCAGAGACATGGCCCCCGTCTGTGCCCCGGCAAAGGCGGCGCGGTCGCGGGCGTCGCGCAGCAGCGCCTCCATGATGGCGGTCAGACGGGGGTGCTGGGCGTGGTGCAGGTGGTCCGCCTTTGTCGCAGCGAAAAGGATGCGTTCGACGCGCTTGCCCAGCAGGATCTGGGACAGGAAACTGTTCGCGCCGGGGCGGAAGGCGGTCAGGATCTCGGCCATCGTGCGGCGCAGATCCTCCAGCGCCTGAGGTCCGGCATGGATCGCGCCCAACGCATCGACCAACACGACCTGACGGTCGATCCGGCTGAAATGGTTGCGGAAGAACGGGCGGACGACCTTGTCCTTGTAACCTTCGTATCGGCGCGCCATCTCGTGCCACAGGGTGCCGCGCCCCGCCTGCGACGGTCTGGGCAGCGGCGCGAACGTCAGCACCGGCGATCCGGCCAGATCGCCCGGCAGCAGGAACCGCCCCGGCGTGCAGTCCGAAAACCCGTCCTTCCGCGCGGTGTTCAGGTAATCCGTAAACCGCGCCGCCAGCGCCAGGGCCCGTGATTCGTCCAGCGGCAGCGATCCGTCCTCGGCCCGCGCGATGGCCAGAAACTCCCTCGCCTGCGGGCGTTTGGCGATGCGGGCGAAAGTGGCGTCCGACCACTGTTCATAGCTGCGATCAAGCAAGGACAGATCCAGCAGCCATTCACCGGGATAATCAATGATGTCCAGATGAACGGTCTGCACCCCCTGCAACCCCGAGAACATTCCCGAAGGCCGTACGCGAAACGAAAGCCGCAGTTCGGAAATGGAGCGGGTGGACGCGGGCCAGCGCGGATCGTCGCCCGTCATCGCGGCCAGATGCGCCTCATACTCGAACCGCGGCAGGGTCATGTCGGGATGGGGTTGCAGCCACACCGCCTCGATCCGGCCATCGGCTTGGGCCTTCAGTTGCGGCATGCGGCCCCGGTCCAGCAGATTGGCGACCAGTCCGGTGATGAACACCGTCTTGCCCGCCCGCGACAAGCCGGTCACGCCAAGGCGGATCACCGGATCGGAAAACAGCCCGCCAACGCTCGCAACCGTTCCGAGGGCGCTGCGGGTCACGGTGTCGGTCAGGGTGGATAGGGCCACGTCATCCTCCGGCTATGCAGGGGGAATGTAGTCCTGCGGGCGGCGCTTGTGTAGGGTGCGTGGTTGATGCTAGCTGCCGCGCATGCCCAGATACGCGCTGAAAATCGATTATGATGGTGTGCCGTTCAACGGCTGGCAAAGGCAGGCGCAGGGCCAGCCATCGGTCCAAGGCGCGATCGAGGATGCGCTGGCGCGCCTGGAACCGGGCCCCCACACCATTGCTGCTGCAGGCCGCACCGACAGCGGCGTGCATGGCACCGGACAAGTGGCGCATTGCGATCTGGCTCGCGGCTGGGACCCGTTCAGGCTGGCGGGTGCGCTGAACCATCACCTCAAGCCCCTGCCCGTGGCCGTGGTCGCCTGCGCGGCGGTGCCCGACGATTTCCATGCACGGTTTTCAGCGGTCGAGCGGCGGTATCTGTTCCGCCTGATCGCCCGACGCGCCCCGCTGACCCATGATCGGGGACTGGCATGGCAGGTGTCGCATCTGCTGGACGCACAGGCGATGCGGGATGGCGCAGCGCATCTGTTGGGGCATCACGATTTCACCACGTTCCGCAGCACGATGTGTCAGGCGAAATCGCCGGTGAAGACGATAGACGAGATCACGATCGAGGAAGTGCCCCTGGATGCGGGCGTCGAATACCGCTTCCGCCTGCGCGCCCGCAGCTTCCTGCACAATCAGGTGCGGTCCATCGTCGGCACGCTGGAACGGGTGGGTGCGGGGTCATGGCATCCGGACCGCGTCCGTGATGCACTGGAAGCGCGAGACCGTGCCGCCTGCGGGCCGGTCTGCCCGGCGCAGGGGCTGTATCTGACGGGGGTTGGCTATCCCCTCGATCCGTTCCAAGGTTAGGCCCTTACCGGAGGAGATCCCATGCCACAGGCCGACCTGTATTTCACGACCGACCAAACCGTTCCCGCAACCGAAGCGCTTGCCGCCATCGAACGCACCATCGCAGCATTCGACGGTGGCGCGGGGCAATGCAAGGGGCGCGCGCATCCGGTAGCAGACCATCACCACAGCCACGTGCTGCTGCGGCTGTCGATGCTGCCGAAAGCCCATCGCGACGATGCCTATGCAGCCGAACTCGGCAGGCAGCTGGGGGAGGTCTTGCGCCCGTTCGTCAAGGCGCCCTGCGCGATGGCTGTGAATATCGCCTTCGACCTGAAGAATTACACCGTCGTCAAGGTGGAGTGAGGGGCGGCTTCCCGCCCCCCGACCCTACTTCGTCTTCGCGTAATCGTCCGCGAAGATGTCCTTCTTGTGGGTATTGCCCGGCACGAAGATCGCACCGATCACCACCGTCATCACGGCGATGGTGATCGCGTACCAAAGCCCTGCATAGATGCTGCCCGTCTGGGCAGAGATCGCGAAGGCCGTTGCGGGCAGCAGACCCCCGAACCAGCCGTTGCCGATGTGATAAGGCAAGGACAGGCCGGAATAGCGGATGCGCGTCGGGAACAATTCCACCAGCATCGCCGCAATGGGGCCGTAGACCATCGTCACCAGCAGGATCAGGTAGGTCAGGATCGCGATCAGCCCCAGCTTCTGCGCGGTGAAGATGTCGAAGAAATGCTCCGCCTTGGCCACGGTCGTATTCTGGTTGCCCAGCGGATAGCCTGCCTCGCCCAGAGCGGCCGTCAGGGACGCGTCGAAACGCGTCTTCTCGGCAACGAGTGCGGGGCCGGTCAGGGCTGCGGCGTCATAGCTTGGGATCTGCGTCTGCCCTACGGTGATCGTTGCGGGTCCGCTCCCTTCGACGCTGGTATAATTGACCGATGCGCGAGCGAGTGCCGCTTTGGCGATGTCGCAGGATGACGTGAACTTCGCCGTTCCCGTCGGGTTGAACTGGAAAGAACAGTCGTCCGCCCCGTGCGTTACCGTGATCGGCACCATCTGGGCTGCGTAAAGCGCGGGGTTTGCCAGATGGGTGATGCCCTTGAAGACGGGGAAGTAGGTGATCGCTGCCAGCAGGCAGCCCGCCAGAATGATCGGCTTGCGCCCGATACGGTCCGACAGTCCGCCGAAGAACAGGAACCCGCCCGTGCCAAGGATCAGCGCCCATGCCACGAAGACGTTGGCCGAAAAGCTGTCCACCTTCACCACGTTCTGCACGAAGAACAGCGCGTAGAACTGGCCGGAATACCACACGACCGCCTGTCCCGCCGTCAGGCCGAACAGCGCAATCAGGGCGATCTTGCCGTTCTTCCACGTTCCGAATGCTTCCTTCATCGGCGCCTTGGAGGTGCGGCCCTCGTCCTTCATCTTCTTGAAGGCGGGGGATTCTTCCATCTGCAACCGGATGTAAAGCGAGATGCCCAGCAGCACGATGGAACCGAGGAACGGAATCCGCCATCCCCATGCGTTGAAGGGCGCGATCATCTGCGCCGTGCCATCCGCCAGCAGGACCGGGTTGCCGGACAGGTCCAGCACCGGCACCATCGGATAGTTGCCGTTGACGTAGCTTTGCACGATAAGGATCACGACCAGCGACAGCAGCAGCCCGAGCGTCGCCGTCGTCTGGATGAACGCGGTATAATAGCCGCGACGGTTGGCGGGCGCGTGTTCGGCCACATAGACCGCCGCCCCACCGTATTCGCCGCCGAGCGCCAGCCCTTGCAGCATCCGCAGCGCGATCAGCAGGATCGGGGCCGCGATGCCCCAGCTGGCATAGCCGGGCAGCAGGCCCACGATGAAGGTGGAAATGCCCATGATCAGGATGGTGATCAGGAAGGTGTATTTCCGTCCGACCAGATCGCCCACCGATCCGAAGACCAGCGCCCCGAAGGGCCGCACCAGAAAGCCCGCCGCAAAGGCCAGAAGCGCGAACACGTTACGCGTGGCCTCGGGAAAGGCGGTGAAGAACTGCGCCCCGATGATCGCGGCCAGCGAACCGTAAAGGTAGAAGTCGTACCATTCGAAGATCGTGCCCGCGGAGGAGGCAAGAATGACCTTCTTCTCCTCCCGCGTCATGGGCCGTGACCGGGCCGCACCTGTTCCTGTCGCCGTTTCAACCATTGTCGTTTCCTCCCCATGTGACGGGACAGCCTGCTCCGCTTGCCGCGGATGCCTGCTGCGCCCTCCCTGTCCCATGCGGACCGCAGATGCGATCCGCCCCTCCGTCTTCTTCCGGCAGGCCCTCCCAAGCCCTTCGTGCCGGTCGCGTTACGCCCCGTGGGGGCGCTTTCGTCCGGTGATGGTCGCCACCATCGCCGCCATATCACGGCCGACAGCCGCGATGTCCCGCATGGCATCCAGTCGCATCAGGACGCCTGCCTTGTCGTAATGGCCGATCAGCGGCGCGGTCTGGGCACGATAGGTGTCCAGACGGGCGCGGGCGGTTTCGGCGTTGTCGTCCGGCCGGCGGGTGAATTCGGTTCCGCCGCAAACATCGCAGACCCCCGCCACGGTGGGGGCCTTCAGCGTGTCGTGATATCCTTCCCCGCACGTCGCGCAGGTGTAGCGGCCCGAAACACGGTCCACCATCGTGTCGTCGTCAACCTCCATGCTGATGACCGCCCCGACGGCAAGGCCGCGTGCCGCAAGCAGCGCATCCAAGGCCACGGCCTGCGGACCTGTGCGCGGAAACCCGTCAAGGATCACGCCACCCCCCGTGTCGGGCAGCGCCAGCCGTTCGGCCAGCACCTGCAGCACGATGTCGTCGGAAACGAGACCGCCCGACCGCATCACCGCCTGCGCGGCTTGTCCCGCAGGCGTACCGGCCTTGACCGCCGCCCGCAACAGATCGCCTGTGGACAGCTGGATCAGGCCGAACTCCCGCTCCAGCATGCGCGACTGGGTACCCTTGCCGGCACCGGGGGGGCCCAGCAGGATCAGAACGGCAGGCTGGGTGGTGCAAAGCGCATTCATTCAACGCTCCGGTTCTGGCGGTTGTCGATCAGGTCATCCACCACCGCCGGATCGGCAAGGGTGGAAGTGTCACCCAGACTGCCTGCATCATCCTCTGCAATCTTGCGCAGGATGCGGCGCATGATCTTGCCCGAACGGGTCTTTGGCAGGCCAGGCGCCCATTGCAGGAAATCCGGTGTGGCAATGGGGCCGATTTCCGCCCGCACCCACTTTACCAGATCGGCACGCAGGGCGTCCGACGCCTCTACCCCGTTCATCAATGTGACATAGGCGTAGATGCCCTGCCCCTTGATGTCATGCGGAACACCGACGACCGCAGCTTCCGCCACGTCGGGATGGGCGACCAGGGCCGATTCCACCTCTGCCGTGCCCATCCGGTGGCCGGACACGTTGAGGACGTCATCCACCCGCCCCGTGATCCAGTAATAGCCGTCCGCATCCCGCCTGCAGCCGTCGCCGGTGAAGTAGGTGCCGGGATACTGGCTGAAATACGCCTCCTCGAAACGTTCGTGATCCCCCCACAGGGTACGCATCTGGCCGGGCCAGCTGTCGGCGATGGCAAGGACGCCCTCCGCTTCGCCCTGCAGTTCCTCGCCCGATGTGGGGTCCAGAACCACCGGCTTTACGCCGAAGAACGGCTTCGTGGCCGATCCGGGTTTCGTCGGGATCGCGCCGGGCAGCGGGGTCAGCATGTGACCGCCGGTTTCCGTCTGCCAGAACGTGTCGACGATGGGGCACTTGCCCTTGCCGATATGGGTGTCGAACCAGTTCCACGCCTCGGGGTTGATCGGCTCCCCCACCGTGCCAAGGATGCGCAGGCTCGACAGGTCGTATTTCGCGGGCCACTCCTCCCCCTGCCCGATAAGGGCGCGGATGGCGGTGGGCGCGGTATAGAACTGGTTGACCTTGTGCTTCTGCACCACGTCCCAGAACCGCCCTGCATCGGGGTAATTCGGCGTGCCTTCGAACATCAGCGTCGTGCCGCCATTGGCAAGCGGGCCATAGACGATGTAGCTGTGGCCCGTGACCCAGCCCACATCCGCCGTGCACCAGTAGATGTCGCCGTCATGGTAGTCGAAGACCAGCTTGTGCGTCATCGCGGCATAAAGCAGATAGCCGCCCGTCGTATGCACCACGCCCTTTGGTCGCCCCGTCGATCCGGAGGTGTAGAGGATGAACAGCGGATCCTCCGCCCCCATCGGGCGGGGCGGGCAATCGGGGGCCGCCGTTTCCATCAGCGCCTTCACGTCGACGTCGCGCCCGTCGATCCAGCTGATCTGGTCGCCCGTGTGCTTGACCACGAGGCAGCGGACCTTTTCCGAACAGCGCAGCAGCGCGGCATCGGCATTGGATTTCAGAGCCGTCCGCTTGCCGCCCCGCGGGGCTGTATCTGCGGTGATCACCAGTTTGGCCTGACAATCGTTGATCCGGTTGGCAAGGCTGTCTGGCGAAAACCCCGCGAACACCACGGAATGGATTGCGCCAATGCGCGCGCAGGCCAACATGGCATAGGCCGCTTCGGGGATCATCGGCAGGTAGATCACCACACGGTCACCGCGCATGACGCCCTGGCTCAGCAGCACGTTGGCGAAGCGATTCACCTTTTCGGCCAGCTGGGCATAGGTGATGTGCTGGGCGGGCTGGGTGGGATCGTCCGGTTCCCAGATGATCGCGGTCTGGTCGGCACGTGCGGGCAGATGCCGGTCGATGCAGTTGACGGAGGCGTTCAGCACCCCGTCCTCGAACCACCGGATATCGACCTGCCCATGGGTCAGGTCGGTATTCTTCACGCGGGTATAGGGCGTGATCCAGTCGAGGCTTTTCCCCTCGCGTCCCCAGAAGCCTTCGGGATCATCCATCGACTCCGCGTAAAGCCGGTCGTAATCGGCGGCTTTCACATGAGCGTGGGCAATGGTTTCGGCAGCAGGGGCATGAACCCCGCGGGCATGGTCGAGCATCGGCAATCCTCCGTCAACGGTGCAGATGCGGGTTCCCTCCTCCCCGCACCAGCTCCTTGGACGTGATGCTAGCGTGACAGTCAGGCCAAGGCGAATGAAATCTTCAACCGACTTTCCCGAGCCATGCGGGCAGTTCGCCTATGTCGTTCAGCACCACATTCGCGAGGGATTCCAGATCGCTGCGGCGTGCGGGACCGGTCAGCACCCCCACAGCCACCATGCCCGCCGCCCGTGCCGCATGCATGTCATGCGCACTGTCGCCGACCATCGCGACCTGCCCCGGTTCAAGATCCATCGCCGCGCAGAATGCCAGAAGCTGCCCCGGCTCCGGCTTGCCGCCATGTCCCGAATCGAACCCTGCCACGAAGTCGAAACGACCGGTGACGGCCGCTCGGTCCAGATGCGCGCGGGCGGGCATTTCGGCATCGTTCGTCGCCACCCCGAGGAGCAGGCCACGCCCGCGCAGATCGTCCAGAAGGGCTGCCAGCGGCACCGCCTCCACCATCGGCGCGCGGGCGGCGAGACGGTTCATCTGGGCCAGCAGATCTTCCATCGTCCTGCCTGGAAGATGCGGAAGCAGCACTTGAGCGATCTCCGCCGGGGTGCCCGCGATCACCGGACTGTCCGGGGCGAACCGTCGGGTTGCCGTGTCGAATCCGATGGCCCGGGCCAAAGGCTCCGGCGTGTCCGACAGCTCGGCCAGAAACCCCGCCGCCCATGCCCCCCAGCTTGCATGAAAGTCGAACAACGTGCCGTCCTTGTCGAAAAGGATGCCGCGTATCATCTCAGGTCCAATGCGGAAGGTCACCGCCGGGAAGGGCGGCGCGGGCGAACATCGGCGCCGTGTAAGGCAGGTTCGAGGCATCGCAGAACGCGGTCACGTGCGCGTCGTCGGACAGGATGAAATCCATCACCGCCCCAAGGAATGCGGGCTGCGTCGCGGCATCGCGCAAGGTGTCCGGCGCCGCTCCGGTTGCGGACAGGAAATCGGGCAAAAGTTCCGGTTGCGAGGCGAGCCAGCCCAGCGCGGTCAATGCCATGGATTCGGCCGCATCGCGGCTTGGGAGGTCATTGTGTTTCATGCGCGGCATCGTGCCTATCCTGCGCGTGGATGCAAGATGAAGGGTGCGCGGAAAGGTTTTCTTAACCAATAGAAGGGAGAGTTGATGGACAACATGACACCGGGAAGCAAGACATGACCAGACGAATCCTTGTCATCGATGCCTCCCCCGCTCGCCGGGCCGTCACACAGTCGCGTCTGGCAGGCGGGTACTATTCCGCCGTATTCGTCGATACGGTGGAGGATGCCATTCCCGCGCTGCGACGTGCCCCCCCGGATGTCGTCCTGATCGACACGCCCGATCCCACTCACGCCGTCCTGCAACTGCGCCGCCGTCATCGTGACCTGCCTGTCATCGTCCTGCTGCCCGAAGGGGTGGACCGCCTGCCCCCGCTGCGGGCGGGTGCGGTCGATGTCCTGACGACACCCGTGGATGAAACGGTGCTGATGGCGCGACTGCGGGCCAGCCTGCGCGTGACTGCACAAGAAGACGACCCCCACCCCGTCGGCCTGGCCGAGGAAGGAGCGGGTTTCGAGATGCCCGCAACGATTGCCTTCGTGTCCGACCGCACCGACGGCACGGCCCGCCTGCGGGCGGAACTGGCGCTGCATTCCTCCGACAGGCTGGACCGCATCTCGCGGGAACAGGCGCTTGCTGCCGCCTGCGTGCCGGATCTTTACGTGATCGAAGCAGGACTTGGCGGGGCGGATGGCGGGCTGCGACTGATGTCCGACCTGCGGGCGCGAACCGAAACGCGCCACGTTCCGGTCTGCATCATCGACACGGGCAGCGCCCCCCATACCGCCGCGATGGCATGGGATCTGGGCGCGGACGAGGTCGTGCCCCTGCGCACGGGGGCCGCGGAAATGGCCCTGCGGCTTGGCATCCTGCTGCGCATGAAGCGTCGGCAGGACAGGCGTCGCGCCTCCGTCGCGCAAGGCTTGCGGATGGCGATGGTCGATCCGTTGACCGGCCTTCACAACCGCCGTTTCGCGACCCCACGGTTGGAAGTGATGGCCCATGGCGATCTGGCCGTGCTGCTCGTGGATCTGGACCTGTTCAAGTCTGTCAACGATCGTTGGGGCCATGCGGCAGGCGATTCGGTTCTGCGCGAGGTCGCATCGAGGCTGAGCAACACCCTGCGCCCCGGCGATCTTGCCGCCCGCATCGGGGGGGAGGAATTCCTGATCGCCCTGCCGGACACCCAACTTGCAACCGCGATAGAGATTGCGGATCGGTTTTGCCACCGTGTCGCGGCTACCCCTGTCCTGCTGCCTTCGGGCGAAGGGTTGATCGTCACCGTGTCGGTCGGCCTCGCGACGCGCCGGAAGATGAGCGGCGAACCCGTGGCCGACACGATCGACCGGGCTGACCGCGCATTGTTGCAATCCAAGGGTGCCGGCCGCAACCGCGTGACGGTCGCATCATCGCCCAGCGAATGGACGCAGCGCATCGCCTGAAGCATTGCCCCGGATATCGGGTCAGAAAGGGAAATCCGGATTCCCGGCAATAGGTGCCCAAAGGGGGGCATTCCCACCCCACCCCATGTCGTCAGCCGACATACCGAGGCGGCGTTGTCACGCCCACACTCCTCCCGCTTAATCCATGACCGGACGCGCGTCCCGTTAGCTTGCGCCCCGCCGACCGCTCATGGCCGACCATGGCACTGCCGAAAAGGCCCCGGCGGCCCATCCCCTTCGAATGCGTTCGCGGGATGACATCCCGCGCTCTTGCAGGATCCGGGCAAGGGCCAGAGGGCAGGCATGCCCCCCAATTCCGAAACATGGTCAGCTTCCAACCGTGAAGGGACACACCGGCTCCGACGCCTTCACCTAAACCAACAGGATCACCCTCAGGGACGGGGCGGCGGCCCGTCGCCATGACCCTTGCGGTCGCGATCGATGCGGCGGGCCAGACGATCTGCGAAGTCGCCGCGCTCGACTGCCGTCATGCCGGCAAGGCGTTCAACCATCAGGCGTTGCCCCAGACCGGCCATCTGCTGCCCACGTTCCAATTGCCGGGCGAATATCTCCTCCACCCTGGCGGTATCATAAGGCTCCGTCCGCAGGACCGTCAGCAGATCACCAAGGTCGGCCTGCATCTTCTGCCATTCGTCACCGAAATCCGGTGCATCGCGGCGGAAGGCCTCGCGCAGCGCCTTCCGGTCATCTTCTGTCAGGGCACGGTCGAACATGCCGAAAGCGGGACCGCGATCAGGATGCGGGCGCGGGGGATCGCGCAGGGCGGCCCCCGCGATGATGCCGATGACGATCAGGTTCAGTGTGACCGACAGGACAAGAAGAATGCGAAGGATGCGGGGGGAAAACATGGTCCTCATTCCGTCACGAAATCAAAGCTGGGGATGAGGTCGACACGCTGGTCGACCCAGATTGCGCTGGTCACGGTGGTCAGGGTTTCGGGCTGGGCATAGCCGATCCACACCCCGGCCAATGCTGCCGTGGCCATTCCCGCCGTTGCACCCGCCCCGCCCAGCACAAACGTCATCAGCCGCCGCCACCCCGGACGCGGGGACGGCGTAAAGACGCGGGGGGTGGCCTTCCAGCCATCCTGCACCGCTTCGGCATCCGCAAGGACACGTGCCAGAAAGGCAGCGGAAGGGTCCGTTCCGCGATGCCGGGCGGCGGCCAGCATGTCGTCAAGATCGTCCTGCATCGTTCAGCCCTCCTCGAATCCCAGTTGCTCGCGTTGCCCCGACAGCAATGCCGCCAGCGCACGCTTGCCGCGTGCCGTCAGACTTTCGACCGCCTCGGTCCCGATGTCCATGATTGCAGCAATCTCCGGATTGGGCAGTCCTTCGATGTGGCGCAGCACAACGGCCTGCCGCTGCCGGTCGGGCAGCAGTTCCAACGCATCGTCCAAGGCCCGCATCCGCTGTCCCTGGATCATGCCCTGCACGACGCCCGGGGCATCGTCCTCCAGCTCCGGCGTGTCTTCCAGCGCAGTGCCGCGTCGCCGGCGCAACCGGTCCGTGCACAAGTTGGCCGCGACACGATAAAGCCAGGTGGAGACCTGCGCCTCCCCCTGCCGCCAGTCCGGGGCAATGCGCCACAGGCGCATCATGGCCTCCTGCGCGACATCCTCGGCCTCGGTCCGGTCCGACAGCATGCGGGCGGCGAATCCAAGCACGCGCGGCGTCAATCGCACCGTCAGGGCGCGCGCTGCCGCACGGTCGCCGTTGGCATACAGAACCAGCAGCGCCTCGTCCGTCACGTCCCGAAGGGTATCGAGCGGCATCGTCATCGCCTTTGGTCAGCCCCCATGGCGCGGGGGCGCGCAAGGCCCCCGCAATCGTTGTCATTCTGCCGAATGGCCCGGACGGTGATCGGGACGCCCACGACGTTCCTGCATCTCCTTCATGGCGGCGTCGGCCTCCTCGCGGCTGATGGCACCGTCGCCGTCGGTGTCGATGCGGGCCATCATGCGGGCATCGGGACCTTCGGGCGGGGTGGCCAGTTCTGCGGCGGAAAGAAGTCCGTCACCGTCCGAATCCATCCGTGCAACCTTCTCCTCGGCCCGGTCGTTGGCACGTGTCGTTTCACGGGCGATGTCGGCCTGTGCCAGTTCTTCGGCCGACAGCTTGCCATCATTGTTGGCATCAACGGTCGCCACACGCTCGGCGCGGCGGGCCTGCATTTCCTCGGCGGTGATACTGCCGTTGCCGTCGGTGTCCATCTCCTCGAAGGGAGGCATGGGCGGGGGGCCTTCGGGACGCTCGTGCCCCGGGCGGGGTCCGGTCTGGGCAAAGGCCGTAGACAGGCCGGCCAGCGACATTGCAACAAGGGTCACACCAGTCAGGAACTTCTTCATCGTTCAACTCCTTTTCGGAGGCAGTAGGATTCAACCGCCTTCCGAAAGACCAAACGCGGCACCTCTGCCGTTCCGTCGCAGTTTTTTCACAAAGATCGCAAACGCGACGTATCGTAGCCGTTCCACTCGAAAATCTCGTCCGCAGCCTTCATGCGGTCGGGCGGGATATCCCCCGTCCGGTCCAGCACGAAACCGAATTGCCCTGACGGGGTGCCGATGGCCATGCTGCGACGGTCGTAGTCGATCCAAAGGATCCACCATGGCTCCCCCTCTCCCGCCGGAAGCAGGCGCGAGGGGCCGGTCACGCTGAAGGGCCCGCTAATACGCCTGGTCTGCCCGTTCAGGCAAAGGGAGCCGTCGACCCGCCCCGGCGCGAAGGTCAACGCCCCCGGCGCGCAGGATGCGCCGAAGGTGGCGACCTGCGTCCACCTCCCCGAGAGGGTGGAGGTGTCAAAGCCCGCGTTAGACCAGATCGGCACCTGCGCGTCGCGGAACACTTCCGCCGAAGGGGTGGTCGCGGGTGTGCGGGCGCAGGCGGCCAGTAGCACCAGAAGGGGCAGGCGAAGGGGCCAGCGCATCAATAGGGGGCCGGAAACTGGCGGCGGACGTGCGCGATATCGTCCAGCACGTCCTGCGACAGCGACACGTTTACCGATTCGAGGTTGATCTTCAGCTGCTTCAGGGTCGTGGCCCCGATGATGGGCAGGCAGGGATAGGGCCGCGAACGGTAGAAGGCGAGCGCCAGATGCGCCGGGTCCAGCCCGTGTTCCTTCGCAATACCCAGATAGGCCGACACCGCCTCGAACACGAAGGGGGAAATGCGGCCGCCCAATTCCGGCGTGCGTTCACGCCGCGATCCGGCAGGCACCACGTCGCCCGCATATTTGCCGGTCAGCAGGCCCGTCGCCAGCGGCGAATATCCCAGCAGCGGCATATCCTCCAGGGCGGCGAATTCGGCCCAGTCGCTGTCGAACTGGCGGCACAGCAGCGAATATTCGTTTTGCACGGTCATCATGCGCGGCAGCCCGTGCAGATCGGCCAGTCGCAGCCACGCCGCCGCCCCCCAGACGGAATCGTTGGACAGGCCGAAATGACGCACTTTGCCTTCGTCCTGCAGAGCCTTGCATTCGCGCAGGATCGCCAGCATCTCCGCCTCGATCGGGGCTTTGTCGGTGGGCGGCTCGTACCCCCAGATCTTGCGGAAGTGATACGATCCGCGATTGGGCCAGTGCATCTGGTACAGATCGATGTAATCGGTCTTCAGGCGGACCAGCGACTCCTCCACCGCCTGCCGCATGCGCGCAGGCGTGATTGGCAGGCCGCCAGTGACGGCGCTCCCCTCGCCCGTGATCTTGGTGGCGATGACCAGACGGTCGCGTCCACCTTTGGCCAGATAGCTGCCGATGATCGCTTCGGTATCGCCCTTGGTGTCGGCGGATACGGGGTTCGTCGGATACATTTCTGCGGTATCGAGGAAGCTTACGCCATGATCCACCGCCATGGAGATCTGGTCGTGGGCCTCGCTCTCGGTGCTCTGGGTGCCCCATGTCATCGTGCCCAGGCACAGTTCGGACACGGTCAAGCCGGTCCTGCCAAGCGGTATCTGTTTCATGTCCGGCCCCTTAATGTTCCGCCAGACCCTAGAGGCTGGCACGCCGATGGCAACCCCCGCTTGAGGCTTTGGCCCGCCCGCGATACACCGCTTGGCAAACCGGACGAAAAGGCGCGGGCATGGCACGGTATCTCATCACATCGGCACTCCCCTACATCAACGGGATCAAGCATCTCGGAAACCTTGTGGGCAGCCAGCTTCCGGCGGATCTGATCGCACGCTATCTGCGCGCACGCGGGCATGAGGTGCTGTTCCTGTGCGCCACCGACGAACATGGAACGCCCGCCGAACTCGCCGCGGCCAAGGCAGGCAAGCCCGTGGATGAATTCTGCGCGGAGATGCACGAAGTGCAGGCCGGCATCGCCGCGGGCTTCCGGCTGTCCTTCGACCATTTCGGCCGCTCCTCCAGCCCGCAGAATCGCGCCCTGACCCAACACTTCGCAGGCAAGCTGGCGGATAACGGCTACATTCAGGAAGTGTCGGAACGGCAGGTCTTCTCCATCGCCGACAACCGCTTCCTGCCCGACCGCTACATCGAGGGCACCTGCCCGAACTGCGGCTACGACAAGGCACGCGGCGACCAGTGCGAGAATTGCACCAAGCAGCTGGACCCGACGGACCTGATCAACCCCCGCTCGGCCATCTCCGGCTCCACCGATCTGGAGGTGCGGGAGACCAAGCACCTGTTCCTGCGCCAATCCACCCTGCGCGGGGAGTTGCAGGCATGGATCGACGCCAAGACCGACTGGCCGATCCTGACGACCTCCATCGCGAAGAAATGGCTGAACGACGGCGACGGGCTGCAGGATCGCGGCATCACACGCGACCTGAACTGGGGCGTTCCCGTCCAGAGGGGCGATGCGCCCTGGCCGGGGATGGAGGGCAAGGTCTTCTACGTCTGGTTCGACGCGCCGATCGAATACATCGCCTGCGCCGCCGAATGGGCCGAGGCGAACGGAAAGCCCGATGCCGAATGGGAACGCTGGTGGCGCACCGACAAGGGCGCGGACGACGTGACCTACCTGCAGTTCATGGGCAAGGACAACGTGCCCTTCCACACCCTGTCTTTCCCCGCGACGCAGATCGGCGCGGACGAGCCGTGGAAGATGGTCGATTACATCAAGTCCTTCAACTACCTGAACTATGACGGGGGCCAGTTCTCCACCTCGCAAGGGCGCGGGATCTTCATGGATCAGGCGCTGTCAATCCTGCCGTCGGATTACTGGCGCTGGTGGCTGTTGAGCCATGCGCCCGAATCCTCGGACAGCGAGTTCACGTGGGAGAATTTCCAGGGATCGGTGAACAAGGATCTGGCGGACGTGCTGGGCAACCTCGTCAGCCGCGTGACCAAGTTCTGTCGCGCGAAGTTCGGCGAGGTCGTCCCCGCAGGCGGCCAGACCGGCGCGCGCGAGGAGGAGCTGGTGGCGGAACTCACCACCCGCCTGCGCGCCTATGAAGGCCACATGCAGGCGATGGAGGTCAGGAAAGCCGCCACCGAACTGCGCGCCATCTGGGTGGCGGGCAACGAATACCTGCAATCGGCGGCCCCTTGGACGGTCATCAAGACCGATCCCGAGGCGGCGGAGGCGATGGTGCGCCTGGCCCTCAACCTGATCCGCCTCTATGCCGTCGTGTCGCGCCCGTTCATTCCGGATGCGGCGCAGGCAATGATGGATGCGATGCACTGCACGGACTGGACATGGCCCGAGGATGTGGGCGCGGCGCTGGCCTCCCTGCCCGCCGGCCATGCCTTCACGGTGCCGGATGTCACCTTCCGCAAGATCACCGACGAAGAACGCGCAGAATGGCAAACGCGTTTTGCCGGCATCCGCAGCTGACACGAAAGGCGCCCCGCAGGGCGCCTTTTTCCGGCCTCAGGATTTGGCGATCACCTTGACGGGCAGGCTGCCCTTCCTGGACGATGGCCGGGGTTGCACCGGAACCCGGCCCTGCCCCCCCGTCCTGTATCGAACAGTCCGGGACACCCTCATTCAGCGAGCCTGTCGGTTCACGCCTGAAATCAGGCTGCCAAGGGCGGCAGCAGACCCATATCGAGTTCAACGCCCCGCAGGCGGGCGCTTTCCATCACCGCTTCGCGCAGTTCGCGATTGCGGCCCAGCAGATCGCGGAACCGCGCCTCGTCCAGCGCCAGAAGCGTCGAATAGGCGATGGAAGTAACCTGTGCCGCACGCGTCTTGCGCATCAGGATGGATAGCTGGCCGAACATGTCACCCCGCCCCAACCGCCGCTTTTCGCCCGCAATTTCCGATTCGATCGCCCCGGAGGCGATGAAGAACACCCGTCGCGCCGGATCGCCGCGCCGGATCAGAATTTCCCCCGGCTGGGCATAGAAGGTATAGGTCACACGCGACAGGGCGCGGCGCTGATCCTCGTCCATGCCGGAAAACAGCGGAAACTGGCGGATCAGCTCGTCCTTGTGGACTGCCAGATCCAGGCGCGGACGGATCTGGCTTTCCGCGCGCTGGCGTGACAGTGCGTCCGACAGGGTCTTGTGCAGTTCCGGCCCGATCAGCCCGTCATCCAGCAGGCCCTTGTATTGCCGTTCCTCCAGCCGCAGGGCGGCGCGGCGGATGTATCGGCGCTCCATCTCCTCGGTGAACGAAGGGTATTGCAGGTGCAGGCTTTCCAGCGCGCGCTCCGTCTCCTCCTCGCGCCGTTTCAGCATCTCGTGCAGAAGATCGGACACGCGCCGCCCGTAAAGCCGCCGCACCTTCTGGTCGATGTAATGGTGCAGGTGACGCAGGATGGTGCGCTGGTTCAGCAGGATGTCGAAACGATCGGCCACCAGATTCGCAAGCGGCTGCGAGAGGCGGAGCCGGTTGTGCAGAACCACCGCAAGACGCGCCACCGGCCCCGCCGTGATGCTGCGTCGGGCAGCCGCCCGATACCCGTCGCGGCCCTGCTGCCGCGTCCGCTCCGCCAGATAATCCACGTCCGACAGCATGCGCTCCACAAGACGCGATGTGATGAGCTGTTCGCGGAAATTGTCCAGTATCTCCTCCCGCTCCCTCACGGCCAAGGCGATCAGGCCGAGGGTGATGCGTTCACGGTCGGGAATCTCCTCCGTGGATTCGGCGCGCTGGACGGCGTTTTCCAGTCGCTGGCCGAAGCGCTTGGCTTCAGACCGCACGATGTCGCGCGACAGTTCGTGTTCGCGGATGGAGCCTGCGACCTCCTCCCGCACGTTTTGCAACGCGACGGCGATGACCTGATTGGACAAGGCCAGATCCAGCGGCGACAGGCGCGCAAGGCCAAGGCGGCGGATCACGCGGCGCAGCGTCGTGCCTTGCACGAACAGCGTGAACAGCACGTAGCCCGTGGCAAGGATGCCGATCTCGCGCTTGATGTTGGCGGGAACCAGCGCGTTTTCCGTCACGGCCAGCGCCAGAGCCAGCGTCACGGCACCGCGCAAGCCCCCCCAGAGGATCGCCGCGCGATAGGCAGGCTCGATCCGCGGGGACAGCTTCAGGGCGCGCAAGGCGGGCAGCACGCCCCACAGCACCACCGCCCGCGACACGAAGGCCGCCGCCGCGACGACAAGAATCAGCAGGAAATCGTGGGGCTGCACCTCCCCCAGCAGGCGCGGGATCAGGATCGCGGCCAGCACGAAGATCAGCGCCCCCGCCCAATGGGCCAGCAATCCCCACAATTCGCGCAGCTGCGCCCAAGTGGCGGGCGACAGCCGTGACGGGCCGGACACGTTCAGCAGCAGTCCCGCCCCCACGACGGCGACGACGCCAGACACGTGCAGCTCCTCTGCAGCGATATAGGTGATGTAGGGCAAGGCCACGCTGACGGAAATCTGGGCCAACGGATGGGCGGGCATCAGGCGCATCGCTTCCACCCCCAGCCGCCCTGTGGCAAGGCCGACCAGCAGCCCACCCCCCAACAGCCACGGGAACGAGGCAAGGCCGGACAGCAGCGTCGGGTTCGGCACGCCCGCCATCACATAGGTCAGGAAGAAGCCGAACAGCGCGATGGCGGCGGCATCGTTCAGCAGGCTCTCTCCCTCCACGATGCGCATCAGGCGTTGCGGGGCCGCGACGTTGCGGAAGATGCCGACGACGGCCGACGGATCCGTCGTGGACACGATGGCCCCCAGCAGCAGGCACCCCACCAGCGGCATGGAGGTGAAGGGCTGCAGCGCCAGCCCGATAACCAGCGTGGCCGCGACCACCGCCACCACCGCCATCACGAGGATCGGCACCCAGTCATCCACCATACGGCGGACGTTCAGCGCCAGCGCCACCTCGAACAGCAGGGTCGGCAGGAACACCACAAGGAAGACGGAGGACTTGATGGGCAAGGCCAGCGCCTCGCGCAGGTCGGGGCCGAAACCCGCATCCATCTGCTGAAGCACCAGCGCCGTCGTGCCGATGGCCGCCCCCACCACCGCAAGCACGACCGAATATGGCAATCGCAGCCGGGCGGCCAACGGCTCCGACACGGCGATGACGATGAACAAAAGGGCGGTGATGCCCACAATCAGAATGATATCCATGGATTTGTCTATACCGCCCCCCGCGCAGGGAAAAAGCCACTTTCGCGTCAAACGTGCGAGGGTATGCGGTCCGTCGCCCAAGGGCCGCCGACCTTACGCCCGACACGGCGGGGGGTGAGAAGGGCGGCTCTTTCCCTTAGGCACCCGTGCGAAACGGACAGGCCGCCATCCGCTCGGCAAGGGCCGTCCGGCACGACAACGAGGAACCACGGTGCTGCGGCATCGTTCAAGGGGGTGCGCCAACGGATCGGACCCCCGCCCGGATGAAACGTTTTTCCTGCCCTTCCTGTCGGCAGCTTGTTTATTTCAGGAATACCATCTGCCTGAATTGCAGCACCCAGCTGGCTTACGATCCCCATACCGGCACGATGACCGCCCTGGGTGACCAGGTCGCCTGTGCCAACCGGACGGTCATAGACTGCAACTGGCTGGCAGGGCCGGAAGGCGGACGGTGCGAAAGCTGCGCCTCCACGCGCATGATCCCCGATCTGAACGTGCCGGGAAACGTCTATCGGTGGCGACGGCTGGAGACTGAAAAGCGCAGGCTTTACTATTCGCTCCATGCTTTCGGGCTGCCGCGCGTGACGGCATCGGGCATGGCGCTGCGGTTCTATTTTCTGGGGGATCACCTTGCCCCCGACGGATCGGTGAGGGAGTGGGTGCTGACCGGCCACCAGGAAGGGGCCATAACCCTGAACATCGCGGAAGCCGACGACGACAAGCGGGAAGCACGCCGCGTCGCGATGGGCGAACCCTATCGCACCCTGCTGGGTCATCTGCGGCACGAGGTCGGACATTACTACTGGGAGATGCTTGTCCGGGAAACGGGGCGTCAGGCGGAATGCGCAGTGCTGTTCGGCGATGCGGCGCAGGATTATGCGGCGGCCCTTCGGCGCCATTATTCCGAAGGTGCGCCCCCCGACTGGCCGCAGAACCACGTCTCCTCCTATGCGACCGCCCATCCGTGGGAAGACTGGGCAGAAACATGGGCGCACATGTTCCACATCGTCGACGGTCTGGATACCGCCCAGCATTTCGAGATCGACCCCTGCGACGGCATCGCGGAAGATGCTTACTGCGTGCGCGACGTCGACACGCTGATGCGGGCATGGGGACCGCTGGCGATGGCGATGAACGCGATGAACCGGTCGATGGGGCACAACGACTTCTACCCCTTCGCCATTTTCCCGCCTGTTCGGGAAAAGATCGGCTACATGCTGCGCCTGATCCGCGATACGCAGCCGTCAGGGGGTTGAACCGACAGGCGTGACGCGCCATCACGGGCACAGACTGACGGCCCTTGGCCGCCACGGACCCAAGCATGAAAAGGCGCGACATGTCCCTTCGCACCCTCCTGGCCACGCTTCTGATCGCCCTGTTGCCCGTTGGCGGTCTGGCGCAGGATACGGCGGCCTCCGCCGCCGCGACCACCGTCCCCCCCGAGGAAGCGGTCCAGCGTCTTCTGGACGTCCTGCAGAACGATCAGGCCCGCACGGCGCTTGTCGAAAGACTGCAGGCGGATGCAGGTGCCGCCACCTCCGTCACCCCGGCGGAGGAGGAACCCCCGCCCGCGCTGGCCCAGCAGATGGCGGAAACCACCGCTTCCGCAGGGCGGGAGCTTCTGGCCGAACTCGGCCGCGTCTGGCAGCAGCTCATCGCGAGCTTCGGTCTGATCGCGGATCTGAGAGAGGGCGGCGCCCACCGTGCCGAGGCGATCCAGCTGGCGATGACGATCTTCACGACCATCGTGATCGGGGCCGTGGCCATGCGGGGGGTAAACCTGTTCGCCAACCGGCACGTGCCGCCTCCCACGACGGGATTCTGGCATCGCACCCGCGCCGTTCTGGTGGTGGGGGTGCTGCGCGCGGTCGCGATCATCATGTCCTGGGGAATGGGCTACGCGTTGGCAAGCTTTGTCTTTTCGCGCACGGGCGCACCCAGTGCGCCCCAGACGCTGTACCTGAACGCCTTTCTTCTGTTCGGCGCGGTCCGGGTCGTCCTGCGCGCGATCAACAGCCCTGAGGCCGACAACGAACCCACGCTGAGCGTTCTGGCACCGGGGGCCCAGGCAATCATCTACCGCAATCTGGTCGTTGTCGCGGGAATGGTGATCCAGGGACTGTTCTTCGTTGTGCCACTGACCCGCACGTGGCTCGGCTTCGCCTCTGTCCGTCCGATGCGCACATTGATCGCAACAATGGCCGCCATCGCCGCGATCATCGCCATCCACCGCATGAAAAGAGCCATCGACATGGCGCGCGGCGACCGCTTCCGGGGCGAGGCCGATGCCGGATCCGCGGTCGCCAACGGCGCCCAGCATGCCTGGCGCATGATCTGGCCCGTGCTGGGCATGATCTATATCGCCTATGCCTGGTTCATCATCGTCACCCGTCCGGCATTGATAGAGACGGTGATCCTGCGCGGCACCATCTACACCATCATTTCCGTGTTCCTCTTGCTTATCGGCATGCGGCTGCTGCGGTCCGCAAGCAACGCCCATGTCCGCTTGCCGGAAATGCTGTTGGCCCTCTCTCCCTCTTTGTCGCAACGGACGAACACGGTCGTCATGCTGCTGGCCTGGATCGCAGCCGCATTCCTGATGATCTTCGCCCTGTCGGTGGCCCTGTCGGGCTGGGGCTGGGTTGATTCGACGCTGCTTTCGGATCCGGTGGCGCAGCAGGGGATATGGCGCCTCGTGTCGGCGGTGATGATCGCATTATGCGCGGCCATCCTGTGGGCCGGGGTCGATGGCTGGATCGAATACAAACTGACCCACGGCCTGAACGGCCATGCCGCGACCAACCGCACGAAGACCCTGCTGGCGCTGTTCCGCAACACGTTCACCATCGCGATCGTCATCATCGCGACGATGATCACCCTGTCGCAGATCGGCATCAACATCGCGCCGCTGATCGCGGGTGCGGGTGTCATCGGCCTTGCCATCGGTTTCGGTGCCCAGACGCTGGTAAAGGACGTGATCACCGGCATCTTCATCCAGCTGGAAAATGCCATCAACGTGGGCGATGTGGTGGAGGTGGGTGCCGTATCCGGCGCGGTGGAAGGGGTGAACATCCGCACCGTTCGCCTGCGTTCAGGCGACGGGGCAGTGCATATCGTGCCCTTCTCCTCGGTCACCACGGTCACCAACATGACGCGTGACTTCGGGGCGCACATGATGGATATCGGCATCGCTTACCGCGAGGATATCTCACGCGGGAAAGCGGCATTGCAGGAAGCCTACAACCGCATCATGAAGGAGCCGGAATTCGCGCAGGTCATCACCCATCCGCTGGATTCGCAGGGTGTCGTGAGTCTGGGACCGGATTCGGTCAACCTGCGGGTCATCATCAAGACCTTGCCCGGCAAGCACTGGGGCGTCGGTCGCCGCTATACGGAACTGGTCAAGGACGTCATGGACGAACACAAGATCGAGATCCCGTTCCCGCAGCGTCAGGTCCACCTGCCCGAGGGGTTCGAGAAGATGCTGTCTGGTGTCGCAATGACAAATCCCGCCATACCCGCCAAGGTGGAAGCAGCGGCGCTGCCCCCCACCATCAAGAAATGACCAAAAAGCGCCTTGCGGGGCGCCTTTTGTAACGTGTTGTGCTGAATGCATCAGTAAAGCAAACCTTTACCAGATTTGCCGCCAACAAAAGCGGGCGGCCTGCTTTCCAGGGTCTGGTGGCTTTTGGCAGCATCCCGTGCCCCGAAAGGCTCCTCCGTCAGGGCAAGCCGGTGGATTCAGACCCCGAGCCTGCCGTCGCGGCCCTTTGACTGTCCTTCGGAACGAACGACAGGTTTCTTCACAGATAGCTTGCGGCCTGTTCCAGATCAGCGCGGAACCTTGCCCGTTCCACCTTTGCAAGTTCCGGGTCGGGCAGCCGAAGCAGATAGGATGGGTGGACCGTGATCAGCACGGGCGTGCCACCCGGTGTGGCCTCGATCAGGCTGCGACGTTTAAGGATGCCCTCCCCCTTGCCCGTCAGGGCCTGCAATGCGGTCGCCCCCATTGCCACGATCAGCTTGGGACGGATCATGTCCAGTTCGGCGTTCAGCCAGATGTTGCAGGCCCGTATCTCGCCCGTGTCGGGGCGCTGGTGGATGCGGCGCTTGCCGCGCGGGGTAAATTTGAAATGCTTGACCGCATTCGTCACATAGACGCGGCTTCGGTCCAGACCGGCAGCATCCGCCTCTTCGTCGAAGACGCGGCCTGCGGGGCCGACGAAGGGCCGACCTGCCAGATCCTCCTGATCGCCGGGCTGTTCGCCGACGATGACGATCTGCGCGTCGCGCGGGCCTTCGCCAAACACCGTCTGCGTGGCGGGGGCATAAAGCGGGCAGCGGGTGCAGGCCTGCGCCTCCGCCCGCAGCGCCTCCAATGTTCCCGCTTCGGGCAACGGACGTTCGGGGACCGCCATGTTACGGGCCACGGCCAGACGGCGGGCGGGGGCTTCCTGCGCCTCCCGCTCCTGCATCTCCCTTACCCGCTTGTCGGCAGAGCGGATGAGATCGGGGATCAGGTCCGCTTCGGGCAGGTTCTTCCAGTATTTCTTGGGCATTTCGGATTGCATCGCTTTCACCATCACACGGGCAGGATTGAAGATGCTGGCATAATAGGTCCGCCACAGATCCTCCGTCGCGTCAGGAGGCGGGCGGGCGTCGTCGGTTGTTTCCTCGAAACGAAGGGTGCTGTCGAAACGGGCCGTGATCTCCGGCGTGGCGATCACCCAGTCCATGTCGGCAAACCGTTTGGCAAAGAACGGCGTCGCGCGTTCCACGATATGGTGTTCCGGTTCGAACCAGGCGGCAAAGGCGCGGCGGGGCCCGTCCGTCGGCACCTCGCGAAAGCGGACGAACGCGTGCATCTTGTGAACATCGCGCCGGATGGTCTTGGCCTGTTCCATCACCTTGCGGATCATCGGATCGCTGCGGTCGCCCCACGGCAGCCCTTCGTTCAGGCGCAACACCAGCGCGTGGGCACGGCTGAACCGTTCGGGATCGGAATGGCACAAGGATCGTTCTATCTCGGCCAGCGCCTCTCGCCCGATGGTCAGCTTGCGGGAGGCGATGCGCGGTGCGTCGGAAGGAAGAAGGTCAGGCGAGGCACGGCCAAGCGACCAGCGCACACTTTCAGGGGCAATCCCCTCCGCCGCAAGTTCGCGCACCTGATCGCGCCATGCTGCGACAGTACCGATGACCGGCAGCGCGATCTGCATCAGAACAGGCTGAGTTGTTCGGGGGGCGGCGCAAAACGGGCGCGAAGATCCACTGCTTCCAACCCGCGTGCTGTCCAGCCGGGAACGGTAATGAAGGGCTTGGCCTTCTTCAGGATGGCCCCCATCGCCACCAGATGTTCGTACCGCACGACGCCCCGACGTCGCGAGGCAAGGATGCGGTCCACCGTCTTCACGCCAAATCCCGGGACACGAAGCAGTTGTTCGCGCGTGGCACGGTTCACGTCGACAGGGAATGCCTGCCGGTTGGCAATGGCCCAGGCGGTCTTAGGGTCAATGTCCAGATCCAGCATCCCCTGCGATGCCACCTCCTCCACACCGAAGCCATAGAAACGCAGCAGCCAGTCGGCCTGATAAAGACGATGTTCCCGCATCAGCGGCGGCTTCACCAGCGGCAGCATCTTCGATGCATCGGGAATGGGAGAGAAGGCGGAGTAATAGACCCTGCTCAGACTGTAATTGGCATAAAGATTTGCGGATTGGCCAAGAATGGCACGGTCGTCCGCCCCGTCTGCCCCCACGATCATCTGCGTGGACTGGCCTGCCGGGGCAAAACGCGCCCGGCGCTTGCCGGTATGGGTCACCTCGCGCGATTCCTCGCGCTTCAGACGGACAGCGCCCATGGCCTGACGAATGCCCTTGGCGGACTTTTCAGGGGCAAGGGCCGCAAGCGCTCGTTCTGTCGGCAGTTCTACATTGATGGACAGGCGGTCGGCGTATTTTCCTGCTTCGTCGATCAGTTCGGGCGAGGCGTCGGGGATGGTCTTCAGGTGGATATAGCCACGAAAATTCTCCACCTCTCGCAAGGTTTTCGCGATGCGCACCATGTCGGCCATGGTGTCGTCCGGCGATTTGATGATGCCGGAAGACAGGAACAGCCCTTCGATATAATTGCGGCGATAGAATTCCATCGTCAGGCGCACCACCTCCTCCACGGAAAATCGGGCGCGTTCGACCTTCGAGGACACACGATTCACGCAATACACGCAATCGTATATGCAGAAGTTGGTCATCAGGATCTTCAAGAGGCTGATGCATCGACCATCAGGCGCGTAGGCATGGCAGATGCCAGAGCCACCGGAACTGCCCACACCCTTTCCATCGCTGGAATCCCTCCGCTCCCCGCCGGACGATGCGCAGGACGCATCGTATTTTGCAGCATCCGAAAGGATCGCCAGCTTCTCGATCAAGGTGCGGGGTGGCATTCAGTTCCCTATTTGTTCCATAGGACACATATATGTCGATCGCGTGCCAATTACGATAACCAGTTTACGAAATAACAAGGTTTCCATGGCGAAATGCGTATCAGGCCCGAGGGATTTTTCCTATCACAGGCCCGTCGCGCATAACGAGTTCGCATGTTATCGATTGCAGCGATGTCGAGGCGGCGAGAGTGAACTCTCGCCGCTTCTTCTTCTGGATCAGCCCTCGTATTCGGGCAGATCTGTCAACTGGTCGTTCGTCATCGTAGTGAATCCACGAACTTCCTCACCGTCGGTTTCCTTGTAGAAGGTCAGTTCCGACAGGGTCAGCGATACCGGCTTCTGGCCGATCCCGAGGAAGCCGCCCACGTCCACAATCACCGTTTCCGGCATGCCCGTTTCCGGCATCACGGCCGAAATGTCACCTACAGACGAATCTTCGACATCATAGATCGTCGCGTCCATCAGCATTTCGGCGTTCAGCTGCTCCATCATGACAGGCTCGAATCCTTCGGGCGGTGTCATGGTGGTGGCGGTGGTGCCTTCGGTGTCGGACATGGAATCGACCGCGGGCTCCCCACCGACATCACCGGTGTTCACACCTTCGGGTGCCGAAGGCGACGCTTCGTTCCCGGTCATCGGCGCTTGGCCCTGACCGGTTCCAGTCGTCGGGTTGCTGGATTCCGGGGCCATCGGCGTGGTCGGGGCTGCGGTTTCGGAAGTGGTGCTGGGAGCAGTCGTCGTCTGGGCGAAAGCGGTACCCGAAAGCAGGGCCACAACAGCAGTCGAAAGTGCGAGCGTCTTCATAACATTCCTCCAAAGTTCGGGCATGCATCTCTGCATCGCCATCGGGGAGACAACTGGAAGGCCCCGCAAAGGTTCCGCCTGCTTTCGCCGCCGGAACCGGCAGGAGGCTTGCGTGTTGGAGACGCGATCCTGTCCACACCCCCGTTCATTCCGAGGTTTTCATGGCCCTTCCCACAGCCCTTTATCACCTGCTTCTGCGCGAAGGCCAAACCTTCCAGTCGGGTATCGACCTGCTGCCGCATCTGGTGAACACCGGGGTCACGCATCTGTATCTTTCGCCTGCTTTTCAGGCGACTAAAGGGTCTACCCACGGATATGACGTGACCGATCCCACGCGGATCGACGGCTCCATTGGCGGGCGGAAAGGGCTGTCTGCATTGTCCCGCGCAGCACGGGAGGCGGGGATCGCACTGGTGCTGGACATCGTGCCCAACCACACCGCCTTCAATCTGGAAAACCCGTGGCTGGTGGACGTTTTGACGCATGGCGAAAAAAGCCCCTACGCCCGCCATTTCGATATCGACTGGGGCAAGGGTCGCCTGATGGTTCCGTTCCTGAGCGAGCCCTTCGATCCTGCGAAGTTCCGCCTGGAAGATCGCGACGGCGGCGTGCTGACCGATGGCACCCTGTCCTTCCCCCTGAGTCCCGGCACCCTTCCCGATACGGGGCACAACGATCCCGCCACTGTCGCCCGCGTGCATGATGCCCAGGCCTATCGCCTGACCTTCTGGGAGATGGAGCGCGACAGCATCACGCATCGCCGTTTCTTCAACGTGACCGGCCTGATCGGCATGCGGGTGGAAGATGCGCATGTCTTCCATGATACCCATGAATTGATCTTCGACCTCGTCCGCTCGGGCGAGGTGCAGGGGCTGCGGGTAGATCATATCGACGGTCTGGCCGATCCTTCGGGATACCTTGACTGGCTGGCGCGCGAACTACCCGACACGCCTGTCTGGGTCGAAAAGATCCTTTCGGGTGACGAATGCCTTCCTTCCGCCTGGCGCACGATGGGCACGACGGGTTACGAATCTGCCCGCGCACTGGCCCGCGTGCTGACAGATGCCGATGGATTTGACCAGATCGACACGATGTGGCGCAAGGAAACCGGCATTACCGGCGATTTCGAAAGTGAGCTGGAACGCGCCAAGGACGAGGTGATCGAGGGCGATCTGGCCGCTGAACTGCTGCAACTGGTGGAACTGGGCCGCGCCGCCCTACCCCGTGCCGAGGCGGGCGATGCCTGGCTGCGAGAGGCGTTCATGGCCCTGTTGCGCCATTTCCCCCGCTACCGCACCTACATCACCGACGATCTGACCAGCGACGAGGATCGCCGGATCATGGCGGACACACTGGAGGCTGCGGCGAACGACCTCCGCTCCGACCGGGTGGCCCGCCTGCTGACAGAGACGATGCTGGACGCCGCGACGCCGGAGGCACGGCGCCTGCGTGATCGTTTCCAACAGGTGACCGGTGCCCTTCTGGCCAAATCGCACGAGGATACGGCGGCCTTCCGCTGGAACCGCTACCTTGCCGCGAACGAGGTGGGCAGCCTGCCCGACGATGCCGTTCTGGATGCAGACAGCTTCGACGCCTTCCTGCAAGGCATCGCGCCCACGCATGTGAACCTCACCTCCACCCATGACACCAAGCGGGCGGAGGATGCGCGGATGCGCCTGACCGCGATCAGTCACCTGCCACAGGATTTCCACGCCCTGTGGACCGACGCCTCCGCCCTGCCAGAGGCGGAGGGCGTGGATCCCAACACGCGCTGGTACATCGTCCAGACCCTGCTGGCCGTGTGGGAGGATCGCGACGACATCGCCGACCGCATGCGCGACCATCTGCAAAAGGCGATGCGCGAGGCGAAGGTCTTCACCAACTGGACGCACCCACGGGAAAAGGCCGAAGCCGGCCCTCAGGCATTTGCCCGTGCCCTGCACGATCACTGGAAGGGTGGATTGCCTCACGCGGCCCAAGCCCTGATCCGCCGTGCCGACAGGCTGAGCCTTGCGCAGACTGCCCTTAAATTCGCGATGCCCGGCATTCCCTATATCTATCAGGGAACCGAGGGCCTGTCCCATCACCTGACAGACCCCGACAACAGACTGCCAGTGGATTTCCAAGCCATTGCCGAACTGGACAGCGACAAGGCCAGCCTGACGCGGGCGCTGATGCATTTGCGTCATGCACATCGCGATTTCTTCGCGACTGCCGCTGCTCATGCCGATGCGCCTGCCGCCAATCGCCTGCGGCTTGTGCGCGAGGGCGGCGGGCGTCTGGAGGTCATCATCGCACTGGATGGGACCGATCTTCCGGCAGGTAACATCTGGCCAGAGGCAGCCACGGGGCCCGTGTCCATTACGTGGGCGGAAAAAGCGCAATAGTCATAAAAACCATAGGTTCCCGACCAAATGACACCCTGCGCGTATTTTCGCGCAGATCACGGGAACTTGTACGGGCCAAGGGGGTTCTGGAAGGGTCCAGATGCGCGGAGACAGTCCATGAACACCCCTGACACAATCGATTTCAGCCGGACGCTTGCCGTCCTTCTGGCAGGGGGGCAAGGATCCCGTCTATACGATTTGACCCGTCACGAATGCAAACCGGCCCTGCCCTTCGGTGACACCCGCCGGATCGTGGACTTCACGGTCGCGGGCGCCGTTCGTGCCGGGATCCGCAACATGATCGTCGGTACGCAATACTGCCCCGGTACCCTCAACATGCACATGCGTCACCGTTGGGATGCTTCGTTCGACCGCCTGATCCTGCGCCACGGTCCCACCGTTACCGGAGAGGAAGCGGGCTATACCGGAACCGCTTCGGTCCTCGCCGCCAATATCGAGGAGATCGACGCATCTGGTGCGACCGAGATCGTCGTTCTGGCGGGGGATCATGTCTATGACATGAACGTCACGGCCATAATCCTCGACCACCGTTCCACAGGTGCGGATGTCACCGTCGCAGTGGATGCCGTTCCGCTCCGGGACGCGACCGCGTTCGGCGTGATGGGCACCGATGCCGACGGACGCATCCGGATGTTCGTCGAAAAGCCCGCAGATCCGCCCCACATGCCGGGTGATCCATCGCGGGCGTTGGCGAGCATGGGAATCTATGTCTTCAACTGGACGTGGCTGCGTCCCGTTCTGCTGGCGGACATGGCCAATCCCCGTTCCGGCCACGATTTCGGGCAGGATATCCTGCCGCGTGCAGTGGCCACAGGCCATGCGTATGCCCATACACGCGCCATGGATGCCGAAGGCCGTGCTCCCTACTGGCGCGACGTCGGCACGCTGGACGCATTCCGCCAAACCTGGATCGACCTGCGTGACGGCAATTCCCGCTGCCGCCTTCCCGAACGCACCGGAATGCGGCGCGATCTGGATCCCGGCCATGACGGCTTCACCGGACACGTCCTTCAGGCAGGCGGGCTGTCGCTGATGCCCCCCCTGTCCGGCGCACGTCGGTGGACGCTGCTTGACGATACCGTCGTTATGCCAGGCGCAAGGATCGAACCGGGGGCCCGTCTGACCCGCGCGATCATTGCCCCCGGCACCATTATCCCGTCCAATCTTACCGTGGGCGAGGATGTGGCCGAGGATTCCAGCTGGTTCCGCGTCACGCCCGGCGGCACCACGCTGATCACTCAGGCCATGATCGACAAGCGCGCGTCTTCGCGCACCCGCCACCATAGTTCAGCAACCATCACCTTAGGCCATAATTAATGAATTTCTCTTTTGACCGCGAGGCCTCACGCTCAGACGTTCTGGGCGCCACGGTGAGTGCCGACGGCACGAATTTTGCCATCTTTTCCGAAAATGCCACGCGGATCGAGTTGTGCCTGTTCGACGAAACGGGCGAAACCGAATTGCAACGGATGGACATGCCGCTGATGGAAGGCGGCATCTGGCACGGTTTCGTGCCGGGCATCCGGCCCGGACAAGCCTATGGCTACCGCGTGCATGGCCCCTACGATCCCGAGAACGGCCATCGCTTCAACCCTAACAAGCTGCTGCTGGACCCTTATGCCCACGAAGTCGTGGGCCATACGAAATGGGACAATGCATTGTTCGGCTATGACGTCGCAGCCGGCGACGACCTGACCTTCGACGAGACGGACTCCGCGCCGTTCATGCCGAAGGCCGTGGTGACCGATCCCGATTTCGATTGGGACGCGGACTGGACCCTTCAATACCGCTGGTGCGACAGCCTGATCGTCGAAGGCCATGTGAAGGGTCTGACGCAGCTGAACCCCAAGGTGCCCGAGGAAGATCGCGGGACGTTCGCGGGCCTGGCCTCCGATGCCGTGATCGAGCATATGCACCGCATCGGTGCCACTGCACTCGAACTGCTGCCGATCCATGGCTTTCTGCACGACGGCCATTTGCAGGAAAAAGGTCTGAACAACTACTGGGGCTACAACTCGCTTTTGTTCTTCGCGCCCCATCGCGGCTATCTCAAGTCAGGCAAGCCGCGGGAGGTGAAGGAAGCGATCCAGAAGCTGCACCGTGCGGGCATCGAGGTCATCCTCGACGTGGTCTACAATCACACCGCCGAAGGCAACGAGAAGGGTCCGACCCTGTCCTTCAAGGGCATCGACAACGCGTCCTACTATCTACTGTCGCCTGACAATCCTCGCCATGCCTTTGACACGACAGGCACCGGCAACACGCTGAACGTGGCACATCCGATGGTGCTCCGGATGGTTCTGGATTCGCTGCGCTACTGGGTGCAGGTCATGCATGTGGACGGATTCCGCTTCGATCTGGCATCGACGCTGGGCCGCGAACCGCAGGGGTTCGAACGGGAGGGTGCCTTCTTTGCCGCCATCCGTCAGGATCCGGTCCTGTCCAAGGTGAAGCTGATCGCGGAGCCGTGGGACATCGGCGAAGGCGGCTATCAGGTCGGCGGCTTCCCGTGGCCCTTCCGCGAATGGAACGACAAGGCCCGCGACGACATGCGTGCCTTCTGGCGCCGCGACGAAGGCATGGTGTCGGATATCAGCCAGCGGCTGGCGGGATCGCCCGTGCAGTTCAACCACTCGCACCGACCTGCCACCACATCCATCAACTTTCTGGCCGCCCATGACGGCTTCACGCTGTGGGACACAGTGTCCTACAATGAAAAGCACAACGAGGCGAATGGAGAGGATGGCCGCGACGGCCACGACCACAACATCTCCGACAATATGGGAATCGAGGGCGCGACTGAGGATGAAGGCGTCAACGCGTCGCGTGAACGCCGTGTGAAGGCGATGCTCGCCTCTCTGCTGTTCAGTCAGGGCGTGCCGATGATCCTTGCCGGTGACGAATTCGGCCAGACGCAGAATGGCAATAACAACGCCTATTGCCAGGATAACGAGATCGCGTGGCTGCACTGGGACAAGGCCCGCGAGCCGATCACGCAAGCGGTGGCCGACCTGATGGCGTTCCGCAAGGAAATGTCACTGGGCCGGATCAGATGGGCCTCGGCCCCGGACAGTGGTGTGGATGGTCCCACGGTCACCTGGCATCACCCTGAAGGACGGGAGATGACGGAGGAGGATTGGGGCAATGCCGGTGCCGAGGTGATCGGCATGAGACTGGTCACCGCCGATGCCGAGGTGATGATGATCCTGAACGCAGGCGACGAAGGCCCCTTTACCTTGCCCGAAGGCGACTGGACCAAGCGGATCGACACCGCTCTCGATCCCGTGGCCTGCTCAGAAACGGTCAGCGGCGCGGTTGACCTGAACTGGCAAAGTGCCAGCGCTTACGTGCGTGCCTGACGCGAATCGCGCCACATGAGCCAAGCGATGGCCGAAATGATGAGGCCACCGCCAAGAAGGACGAAGGGGTCCACGGTTTCGCCAAAAGCGATCCAGCCCAGCAGGACCCCCCAGACCAGCTGAAGAAAGGTGACGGGCTGCGTCACCGTCAGCGGGGCGCAGTCGAAGGCACGGGTCATGCAGTAATGCGCACCCGTGCCGAATGCCGCCGCGAGTGCCAGATAAACAAGCTGCAACCCCGTCACCGACACCCAGTTCGCGAGTGCAAGCGGGGCAAGTCCGATCGTCACGGTCACCGACATCATGACGACGACGATGGTGGCCGGAACCTCCTTCGACAGTCGGCTTGCGATCAGATAGCTGGCGGCGAACAGGCAGGCGGCGATGATCTGTGACAGATGCCCCGCCTCTATTGCGCGGACGCCGGGGCGCAACACGATCAGCGTTCCTGCCACCGCGACAGCGACGGCAAGGACCCGTCGCCATGACAGGCGTTCCCCGAACAGAAGGGCACTGCCCAACGTCACAAGAATGGGATTGAGGTAGTTGAGCGCCGTCACCTCCGCCACGGGAATGCGGGCCATGGCAAAGAACCAGCCGATGACCGCCCCGCAATGCACGATGCCGCGCAGCACGAACAGGCGCCACAACCGCCCGGAAAAACGCATCCGCAGCAATCCCGGCACCAGCGGCAGAAGGAACAGGACCCCGAAGGCAAAGCGCAGAAACGCGGCCTGCGTCGCGGGCACGTCGCTGCCCGTCGCCCGCACGGTGCCATTGACTGCCACGAAGCAGAGCCCCGAAAGCAGCATCCAAAAGATGCCCTGAAGCGGCCTGTTGCCCATTATTTCCCTATCGAAGACATGGCATCCGCTGCCCGTGAACGCCCATCGCCCCCGCTGGCAGGGGAGTGGCAGATGACGACGTGACAGGACGGCAAGGCGGAACGGAAGCCCGCGACAGCCCGAAGACGTTCACGCCGGAAACCCGCCCCCGCCGGAAAGGCGGCGGAAACCGCGTTCACTTCCCGGAAAGATGTCCTGATTACAAACGACATTCGAATCAACTTTTAGAAAAAGGACCGGCAGAATGCCGAACTTGTTTCAGGGCGACGCCTGGATTTGGACCGCGCAGATGGATGACTGGTTCATGCACCAGTTTCTGCGCACAGGGCCGGAGGAACGGGGCAGCGAACCCTGCCTGCCCGACCTGCTGCCCCGCCTGCCGAGCGAGATCCGGCTGGATGAGGCGCTACCCCTTCTCTGGGGCGACCTGCTGGTCTGAACCGGCGCTGCATGACCAAAGGGCTGCCCTTCCAAAGCAGCCCCATCATCCGCAGAAGCTCCACCATCAGGTCGTGGCCAACCGAATCCGGCCGCCGCCCGTGAAAGCGACCACCAGCTGAACACCCGAACCGTCAATCCAGCTGACGTGCCACGTCTTCCGGGATGTCGAAGTTGGCGGTGACGTTCTGCACGTCATCGTCCTCCTCCAGCGTGTCGATCAGGCGCATCAGCTTTTGTGCGGTGTCCAGGTCGACTTCGGTGCGGGTCTGGGGTTTCCAGATCAGCTTGGCCTCATCCGCCTCGCCCAGAGTTTTTTCCAGTGCGTCGGAGACGGCGGCAAGATCGTCCATCGGGCAATAGATCCAGTGGCCATCCTCGTCCGAATCGACATCCTCGGCGCCGGATTCCAACGCGGCCATCATCACCGTGTCGGCATCGCCTGCCGATGCGGGATAGGTGATTTCCCCCACGCGATCGAACATGAAGGACACCGAGCCCGTCGTGCCCAGATTGCCGCCATTCTTGGAAAAATAGCTGCGGACGTTCGACGCCGTGCGGTTCACGTTGTCGGTCATCGTCTCCACGATCACCGCGATGCCGTTCGGGCCGTAACCTTCATAGCGCAGTTCCGTGTAATCCTCGGCTTCGCCGCCTTGGGATTTCTTGATCGCGCGGTCGATCACGTCCTTGGGCATCGACACCGATTTCGATGCCTTCACGGCCAGCCGCAGACGCGGGTTCTTGTCGGGATCGGGATCGCCCATCTTGGCGGCGACGGTGATCTCCTTCGCCAGCTTCGAGAACATCTTGGAGCGCAACTTGTCCTGCTTGCCCTTCCGGTGCTGGATGTTCGCCCATTTGGAATGGCCTGCCATGATCCCTACTCCGTCCCGTGAAATCGAGGTTTTCTATATGTCAGCGAAACCGCCGCCTGCAAGCCCTAGAGCCCGTGGACCAGAGGGATGACGATGGCCGCGACCACCCCCATCAGCACGTTCAACGGAACGCCGATGCGCAGAAAGTCCCCGAAGGTATAGCCGCCGGGGCCATAGACAAGAAGGTTGCACTGATACCCGATGGGGGTTGCGAACCCGAAGGATGCCCCCAGCATCACCGCGATCAGGATGGGACGCGGGTCCACGCCAAGCCCCAACGCCAGCGCGATGGCCACCGGCGTGACGACAACTGCCACCGCGTTGTTGGATAGCAGTTCCGTCAGCAGCGATGTCAACGCATAGACGCTGAAGATCAACGCCCATCCCGGAAGGCCGACCATGTAGGGCTGGGCATAGCCCACGATCAACTCCACCGCGCCGGAATGTTGCAGGCCCGCACCGACTGCGATCATGCCGAACAGCATGCCCAGCAGCCGCCCGTCGATGGAGGCGAACGCCTCGTCCGCGTCGATGCAGCGGGTCAGCAGCACAATGGCCACGCCAATGAAGGCAAGAACCTCTATCGGGGCCACGTTGAACGAAGACAGCGTGATGATCCCGACCAGCACCGCGATCACGATGGGCGCACGCTTGCGCCGGAACGGCTTTTCGACCGGATGGGTCAGGTCCACCATGTCCATGTCGGACGCAAGACGCTGGATATCCTCCATCCGGCCTTCCAGCAGCAGCGTGTCGCCCACGGCCACGACCAGATCGTCCAGCTTGCGACCGATGTTCTGGTTCCGGCGGTGGGCGGCCAAGACATAGACGCCATAGCGGCGGCGCAACCGGATTTCCCCCAGACGCCGCCCGACCAGGCGGCAGCCGGGGGTGATCAGCACCTCCACCGTGCTGGTCTGGACCGACGACAGCTTATCGACGGAGGCCAGATCCTTGTGGTCCTGAAAGCTGAGCAATTCCTGCATGGGGGTCCGAAGCACCACTCGGTCGCCCGGTTGCAGCACGACCGGTCCCAGATCGCGACGCAGCGAATCGTCACCGCGCAACACGTCGATCACGCGCACGCCCGACCGCTTGAACAGGTCCGCCTGCAGCACGGGAGTCCCGACAAGCGAACTGTCATGCGAGATGGCGACCTCGGTGAAGAACTTCATCTTCGACCGTGCGCCCAGCATCGCACTCATGGAGTCGCGGTCGGGCAGCAGCCATTTGCCGACCAGCGCCAGATAGATCATCCCGGCGATGGCGATGGGTATGCCCACGGGCGTGATCTCGAAGATGCCGAACGGCTCCAACCCCTGCCCGCGGGCCACGCCGTCCACAACAAGGTTGGTGGAGGTGCCGACCAGCGTCAGCGTGCCGCCCATGATCGAAAGATAGGACAGCGGGATCAACAGTTTCGAAGGCGCGATCTTCATCGTGTTTGCAAGCTGGATGAAGACCGGCAGGAAAACGACAACGACGGGCGTGTTGTTCACGACGCCTGACAGCACGACGATGCCGACGCCCAGAACCCCAACCGTCCGTGCGGGATGGGTCGCGACCCAGGTGTTGGCAAGATGGGTGATGCTGTCCAGCGTTCCGGTCCGCACAAGCGCGCCCACCACGATGAACATCAGCGCGATGGTCCATGGCGCGTTGTTGGAAAGGATGCCTTCGGCCGCCTCCATAGGCAGGATGCCGAGGCTCATCATCAGGGCAGCCCCGCCAATGGCAGTCACCTCCACGGGAAACGTTTCCGTCACGAACAGGACCAGCATTCCGAAAAGGATGGCCAGCGCCACCCACGGCATGACCGAGACCGACAGTTCAAACATCCGGTAGCGATTCCTGCAGGCGTCCGCCCGTGCGGATCATCGTGACGGATATGGCCTTGCCCGTCCGGTCATCGGTTTCCACGAACACGCCGGACAGGGTCGCGGGGCCGTTCGCAGGCTCGAACCGTTCCTTGGGCATGCCGGTGATGAAACGGCGCAACGGTTCCAGCTTCTGCATGCCGATGACGCTGTCGTAATCGCCGCACATGCCGGCATCTGACTGGAATGCCGTGCCGCCGGGCAGGATCTGCGCGTCTGCCGTCGGGATATGTGTATGCGTGCCCACGACGAGGCTGGCACGTCCGTCACACCAGTGACCCATGGCCATCTTCTCGCTCGTCGCTTCGCAGTGCATGTCGACGACGCTGGCCTGAACGGCCCCGCCATGTGTCTTCAGCACAGTGTCGATGGCGGAGAACGGATCGTCGAAGGGCCGCTTCATGAACACCTGCCCCAGAACCTGCGCGACAAGGATCTTGCGTCCACCCGTAGCGGTGAACACCCTTGCGCCCTTGCCCGGTGCCATCTTGGAAAAATTCAGCGGGCGGATCACCCGAGGCTCCGTCTCGATGAACTGGAGCATGTCCTTCTGATCGAAGGCATGGTCGCCCAGCGTGACGCAATCGGCCCCGGATTCCAGAAACGTCTTGGCATGCGCGCCCGTCAGCCCCATGCCGCCACTGGCGTTTTCGCCATTCACGATCACGAAATCCGCACCAAGATCGGTGCGCAACTTCGGCAGACGTTCGGCAATCGCCGCACGCCCCGCACGCCCCATTACATCGCCCAGAAAGAGTATCTTCATCCGGCAAGGGTTATGGCTGCACTGCAAGGCAGGCAAGAACATTCTTGCCGTTCTGCCCCCCGCAAAGAGAACATGCGGGCCGGTCGGCCACAACCACCCGCCCCCGCCCCATAAATTCCCGCAGCGCATACGCTGTCACGCGCGCCCTGCCCACCTATCTATGACGGATGGATCTTCCCCTCCCCCTTTCGGACTGGTTCGCCGCCCGCGGCTGGACGCTTCACCCGCACCAACGCTCCATGCTGGAGGCGGCGGATGCCCCCGCCACCCTGCTGATCGCCCCCACGGGCGGGGGCAAGACGCTGGCGGGGTTCCTGCCATCGCTTGCCGAACTTGCGAAGGGTCAAAAGGGGCTGCATACCCTCTATATCTCCCCCCTGAAGGCGTTGACGGCGGATATCCGGCGCAACCTGACCACACCCATCGAAGGGGCCGTCCTGCCGATCCGGGTGGAGGACCGCACCGGCGACACCTCCTATACCACCCGCCGCCGCCAGCGGGCCGACCCGCCGCATATCCTGCTGACCACCCCCGAAAGCCTTGCCCTGCTGCTGAGCTACGAGGATGCCCCGCGCATCTTCGCAGGCCTGCAACGTGTCATCGTGGACGAAATCCATGCGCTGGCCGAAGGCAAGCGGGGCGACCAGTTGATGCTGGGGTTGGCACGCTTGCAGATCCTTGCACCCGGCCTGCGCCGCGTCGGCCTGTCCGCCACGGTGGAGGATCCGCCCGCACTGGGCCGCTTTCTTGCCCCCGAAGGCTGCCTGATCGTCGATGCCGATCCCGGCCCCGATCCCGACATCGCCATGATGCGGACCGAACGCGCGCCGCCCTGGGCGGGCGAAGGCGGTCGCTATGCCATCCCCGAGGTTCTGGCCGAGGTGAAGCGGCATGACACCACCCTCATCTTCCACAACACGCGGGCACAGGCGGAGTTGTTCTTCCACGACCTGTGGCTTGCGAACGAGGAGGCGTTGCCCATCGGCATCCACCATGGATCGCTGTCGCGCGAACAGCGCCAGCGCGTCGAAGGTGCGATGGCGGCGGGCCAGCTGCGGGCAATCGTCTGCACCGGCAGCCTGGACCTCGGCATCGACTGGGGGGATGTCGATCTGGTCATTCAGGTCGGCGCGCCGAAGAACGTGAAGCGGTTGGTGCAGCGGATCGGGCGGGCGAACCACCGCTACAACGCGCCGTCGAAGGCATTGCTCATCCCTGCCAACAGGTTCGAGGTGGTGGAATGCGTGGCGGCACTGGAGGCCGTTCGCGCCCGCGATCTGGACGGCGAACCGCGTGGCCCCGGCCCCCGCGACGTGTTGTGCCAGCACATCCTCGCCACCGCCTGCGCGGGACCGTTCGAGGCCGACGCGCTGTTTGCCGAAATCCGCACGGCTGGTCCCTATGCCGGGCTGACCCGTCCCGAATTCGACGACTGCCTGGATTTCTGCGCAACGGGCGGATACGCGCTGGCCGCCTATGACCGCTGGCGGCGGCTGATGGAACGGAACGGCATGTGGCAGCTGCGCGATCCACGCACGGCGCTGGTGATCCGCCAGAACCTCGGCACCATCGTCGACACGGACAAGCTGAAGGTTCGCTTCAAGGGGCGCGGCGGGGCGCCCTTGGGCGAGGTGGAGGAAATGTTCGCCGCCAGCCTGTCAAAGAACGACACCTTCCTGCTGGCGGGTCAGATCGTCCGCTATGAAGGGCTGAACGAACTGACGGTGGAAGTGTCGCGCAGCCCCGCCAAGGAACCGCGCGTGGCCATGTATGGCGGGGTGAAGGCCGCGACATCCGTCCTGCTCACCCACCGCATCCTGCAGATGTTCGAAAGCGGCCAATGGCAGGGCCTGCCCCATCACACCGTCGAATGGCTGACCCTGCAGCAGCAGGTGTCGCGCCTGCCCACCGAACACCGCCTGCTGATCGAGACGTTTCCCGATGCGGGCCGGGAATACATGTGCGTCTATGGTTTTGCGGGCCGCCATGCGATGCAGACGCTGGGCCTTTTGCTGACGCGGCGGATGGAGGTGGCGGGCCTCGCCCCCTTGGGTTTCGTCGCCACCGATTACGCCGTCCTGATCTGGGGGCTGGAGGAGGTGACCGATCCCGCCCCCCTGTTCGACCCGACCGACCTGCGCGACGGGTTGGAGACGTGGCTGCACGGCAACGCTGTGATGAAGCGCACCTTCCGCAATTCCGCCGTCATCGCGGGCCTGATCGAGCGTAGTCATCAGGGGCGGCGCAAATCGGGACGGCAGGCGACGTTCTCCTCCGATATCCTTTACGACACATTGCGCCGCTATGACCCCGATCACCTGATGCTGCAGATCACGCGCGAGGAGGCGGAGCGCGGATTGGTGGATTTCGGCCGGATCGAGGAGATGCTGACCCGCGTCCATGACCGTATCGACCTCGTGCGGCGCCACCGCGTCACCCCGCTGGCGGCCCCGCTGATGCTGGAACGGGGCCGCGTGCCCGTCGCAGGGGCAGGCCGCGAAAGACTGATGGAGGCGGAGGCCGCGCGGTTGATGGCGGAATCGGGCTTGTCGTCGCTGTGATCCCCGAAAATGGCGCACATGCGTGATCGCCATTTCCCTTCGAAAGGACCGCCGAACCCATGTCGCACGAAAGATGCGGTGGCAAATGGGACTTTAGGGATCGCGCAAGTCGGCAGCCATTTTCCTGCGGCGGACAATCCTCGTTGCCGCATGGGAAAATGGTCAGAGACGGCTTTGGGTGTCGATGACACGACGGATGCAGGCCCATGCACCCGGGCCTGCAGTCCGCTTACGGCCAGCGGGCCAGCGGTGGCAGGCTCATCAGAACGGCATTCGCATCATGACCTGATTCCAGCCCGAATTTCGTCCCGCGGTCATAGACGAGGTTGTATTCCGCATACAGCCCGCGATGGATCAGCTGCGTTTCGCGGTCCATATCCGTGAACGGCGTGTCGCGGCGGCGGTCGAGAAGCGGCAGGAAGGCCAGCAGAAACTCTCGCCCGACATCCTGCGTGAAGGCGAAATCCGCGTCCCAATCGCCAGTGTGCAGGTCGTCGAAGAAGATGCCGCCAACACCACGCGCACGGTTGCGGTGGGGAATATAGAAATACTCGTCCGCCCATGCCTTGAAGCGTGGATAGTAGGTCGCGTCATGCCGGTCGCAGGCCCCCTTCAGCGAGTCATGGAACTGCGCCGTGTCCTGATCGTATTCGATGCAGGGGTTCAGGTCCGCCCCGCCCCCGAACCAGACAGCTTCCGGTGTCCAGAACATGCGGGTGTTCATGTGCACGGCAGGGCAATGCGGGTTCTGCATATGCGCGACCAGACTGACGCCCGAGGCCCAGAAGCGCGGATCCGCATCGATCCCCGGCACCCCGCGCGAGGCCATGGACTTCGCCGCCGCCGGCGACAGCGTTCCATGCACGGTGGAGATGTTGACGCCCACCTTCTCGAACAGGCGGCCACCGCGCATCACGCTCATCCTGCCGCCACCGCCGCCATTGGCGCGAACGGTCGGCGTCACCTCGAACCGGCCTGCGGGGGCGTCGCTTGCGGTCGTATCCTCTGCCGCCTCGAACGCGGCGACGATGGTGTCGCGAAGCTGGTTGAACCAGTCGGATGCGCGGGTTTTCAGATCGTCCATGACAAGCACTCCTTCACCCCGACAGCCTAGCGAAATCGCGCATCAAGGGCCATTGGAAGCGGCCCTGCCCCACGCTATATTTCCACGCAACGGAGGATCCCGATGAAAGCCCTGATCGCCTTGCCCCTTCTGGCGCTGCTTGCCGCCTGCGCGACACCGCAGGAACGTTGCATCAGCACCGCGACCCGCGATCTGCGCGTGGTCACCAATCTTGCCGCACAGACCGAACGCACGCTGGCGCGCGGCTACGGGATCGAACAGTATCAGGTGTCGCGTCCCACATGGCGGCAATGCGGCTGGTATTCCGAACGCAGGCGCGACGGACGCATCGTGCGCGGCGCCCCCCGCATGTGCTGGGATGACGAGATCGAGACGCGGGAACGCGCCGTCGCCGTCAACCTGGAGGAGGAGGCGCGGACCCTCAAGGGCCTGCGCGACAAGCGCGCCTCCCTCACGCAGCAATCCAACGCCGCCGTCAACCAGTGCAGGGCGCTTTATCCCGAAGCGCGCTGACGGATCGGGCCTTCCGCGCGCACAACGCGGAAGGCACTGTCGCCGGCAATTTCCTCGGACTTGCGGAATCGCGTCTCCAGCACCTCGCGGTAGGGCAGATGGCGGTTTGCCACCAGCCACAGCACCCCGTCCGGCACCAGCATTCCCGCTGCCGCATTGACAAAGGCCATGCCAAGTCGCGGGTCGGCGTCACGGCCCGTGTGGAAGGGCGCATTGCAGATGACATGATGGGCCAACTGGTCGGGCCTGAACTTCGTGGCGTCGGCCCAATGGAACCGTGCCCGTTCGTCCGGCACGTTGATCCGGGCGCAGGCCAGCGCATCTGCCTCCGCCTCCACCAGATCGACCTGCTTTGCGCCCTTATCCAGCGCGTGGCGGGCAAGATAGCCCCAGCCCGCGCCCAGATCGATCACGCGGCCTTTCAGCGTCGGGAAAGACTGTGCCAGCAGGACCGACCCTCGATCCGGGCCGTCCGCCGAAAACACGCCGGGCATGGTCTGGAACCCGTCCACCAGCGTCGGCTTCGCGGCCCATTCCGGCACCTGTGCGCGGAAGGTGAACAGCTTGCCATGCGCCTTTGTCACGGGATCGGACACTTCGCCGCGCTTGCGCAGATCCTTCAGGATCGATTCGACGCCATCGGTCTTCTGCCCGTCCACGATCGCCAGTTCGGCATGGGACGCGCGTTCCAGCATGGCATGGGCATGGGCCTTGGACCGGGGAAGGCAGACGATGACCGTCGCCGCATCCTCGGGGCATTCGGTTGCCATCCGCCAACCCTGTGCCGCAAAATAGGCATGGTCTGGCAGAAAGCCCGTCACGACAACGACGCGGTCCTTCGGCAGCATGGACAGATCGTCGCCCACGCGGGGACGCAACACGGCAATCTGCCCTTCCGGCAGATCAAGACTGCCAAGGGCAAGCTCCAGTCGGGCAGATCGCAATTATTCTTCCTTTTCCATCGTGCATTGCAGCGGGTGCTGGTGCCTGCGGGCGAAATCCATCACCTGCGCCACCTTCGTCTCCGCCACCTCGTGGCTGAACACGCCGACCACGGCCAGTCCCTTCTTGTGGACCGTCAGCATGATCTCGAACGACTGGGCGTGGGTCAGGCCGAAGAACCGTTCCAGCACATGCACCACGAATTCCATTGGCGTGTAGTCGTCGTTCAGCAGCATCACCTTGTACAAGGGCGGTCGCTGCGTCTTCGGCTTGGTCTTCGTCATGAGGGAGGCATCGTCACCCGGCTGATCGGGGGATCCTGCCATGGAAATCGGTATCATTGCCATGGAATGGGCCTTTGACGGTTCACGGGTGGGGCTCGGATGCAATATAGCCTATGCGCTGCGCAGGAAAAAGGGGTGCCGGATGCTGACGACCATAGGCTTTGATGCCGACGACACGCTCTGGCAGAACGAGACGTTCTTTCGCCTGACCCAAGACCGGTTTACGGCGCTTCTGGCCGACTACGCCCCAGTGGCCCATCTGCACGACCGCCTGCTGGAGGCGGAACGTCGGAACCTGGGCCGCTACGGCTTCGGCGTGAAAGGTTTCACCCTGTCCATGATCGAAACGGCGATCGAGGTGACGGAAGAACGCGTGCCCGCCCGCGTCATCGCCGAACTGCTGGCAGCGGGCCGCGAGATGCTGGCCCATCCGGTGGATCTGCTGCCCCATGCGCAGGCGACCGTGACAGCGCTGGCGGCCAATTACCGCGTGATCCTGATCACCAAGGGCGACCTGCTGGATCAGGAACGCAAGCTGGCGGCCTCCGGCCTCGGCGATCTGTTCCACGCGGTCGAAATCGTGTCGGACAAGACGCCCGCCGTCTACGACCGAATCTTCGCGCGGCACGGCCAGGGGGCCGCACGGGGCATGATGGTCGGCAATTCACTGAAATCCGATGTCTTACCGATGATGGATGCGGGCGGGCACGGCGTGCATGTGCCCTTCGGCCCCGTCTGGGCGCTGGATCACGCAGATCCGCCCGACGCGCATCCGCGATTTCACGAGCTGCCGGATCTGGGCGGATTGCCGGCGCTGGTGGCGGCGGTGGAACGTGGCACGGCGTCGTGAAGGAATGGGCGACGGAACGCGACGTCACGCGAATGCCATCGGAATGAGGGTTCCGACAACCCTGCCCCTGTGATACCTTGGGCCGGATCAAAACCCCTTCGATCAATGAAAGGGGTGTTCGTGGCAGGAACAGACAAGGGACAGAAGCGATGAGATTGCTCTGGGGGCAGTGCGTCCGTTTCACGCTTTTCGCGGTCATGCTGGCCATCGCATGGGCAGGGGTGGCGCGTGCCGCGCCTTATGCCGCACATGTGATGGATGCCCGCACCGGCGAGACGCTTTATTCGCAGAATGCCGATACGCCGCTTCATCCGGCGTCTCTGACGAAGATGATGACGCTCTACATCGCGTTCCAGTCGATCGAGCAGGGCAAGATCACGCTCGATACACTGGTCACGGTGTCGAAGAACGCCGCCGCGCAACCACCGTCCCGGCTGGGTCTGCGTGCAGGACAGAAGATCGCCTTCCGCTACCTGATTCGCGCCGCCGCCGTGAAATCGGCCAACGACGCGGCTTCTGCCATCGGCGACGCGCTTGGCGGGGACGAGGCAACTTTTGCCGCCATGATGGACCGCACGGCAAACGCTCTCGGGATGAGGAACTCGCATTTCAAGAACGCCAATGGACTGACGCGGTCGGGCCACCTCGCCACAGCCCATGACCTGAGCATCCTCGGCCGTCGGCTGTTCTTCGACTTCCCGCAATATTACAACCTCTTCTCGCGCCGCACGACGGACGCGGGAATGGCGACAGTGGCCAGCACCAACCGCCGCTTCCTCGATGCCTATGAAGGTGCCGACGGGATCAAGACCGGCTACACCTCGGCCGCCGGATTCAACCTGACGGCCTCGGCCCTGCGCGGCAACGTGCGGATCATCGCGACGGTGATGGGCGGAACCTCCACCGCCGACCGGAATGCCAAGATGGCGAAGCTGCTGGATCTGGGCTTCGACAAGGCACCGTCCAATGCACGGATCATTCCGCCTTCGGCCCCGAACTATACCGCGCCCGCCACGCCGCTGGCACCGGCCGCCGCGGCACCACTGATTGCCGGCGCACCTGCGACGACAGGCGGAAACGGCTCCACTCTCGTGGCAAGTTCCCTGCGTCCCATCCAGCGGCCGGGCAGTGGATCGGCCACGGCGCAAGCTGTCGCCGGAATGCGCGGCGACATCGACAGTGCCGTCCAGGTGGCAAGTGCGGCGCCCGCGCCGGAGCCCCGCGCGACCGATGCCGCCGCGATCAACGGGGCGCTGGCAGCCGCAGCAGCCCAGCCCCTGCCCCTGCCCTTCGAGGTGATTGCCGAGAAGACAGCTGAACCGCAACCGCAGGAAGTCGTTACCACCGTCTCCACCTCGGGCGGGCGTCACTGGGGGGTAAATGTCGGTCGCTTCAATTCCAGCTATGCGGCCGATCGCGCGATGACGCAGATCGCGCTGTCCGAAAGCGCCAGCCTGAACGAGGGGCTGCGCAAGATCGTGCAGCGGTCCGACGGATATGATGCGAACATCATGGGCCTGTCGGAAGATCAGGCCAGCCTTGCCTGCCGCAGGCTGCGGGCGAAATCGCAGGAATGTTTCGAGATCGGGCCGTAAGGCGTCACGACGGAACACGTACTGGAAAAAGGCCGGGCCCTCAGCCCGGCCTTTGCCGTTCTACGAAGTCCACCATGCGCGGCAGACACACGGTGGCCAGATCATAACCGGTCACGATCGTGTCCCGTGCGGCCTGTCCCAGATGTGCGAATCGGTCTGGATCGGCCAGCGCGTCCGTCAGCACCTGCGACCAGCGAAACACGTCGAAGAAATCGACCAGAAGGCCGTTTTCCCCGTGCTGGATCAGTTCGCGCACCGGGGCCGTGTCCGATCCCACCACCAGCGCCCCTGCCGACATCGCCTCCAGCATCGACCACGACAGCACGAAGGGATAGGTCAGGTAGGCATGCACCCGCGTGACCTGCATCAGCGACCGGAACGTCGCGTAGTCGGTATTTCCGAGGAAATGCACCCGCGAAAGGTCGATCCGTTCGCGCACCTCCGACAGGAAGATGTCTTTCCACTGCCCTTCTGGCGGCTTCGGGCCATAGCTGACCCCGTTGCCGCCCACGATCACCACCTGCGCGTCACGTCGCGCCTTCATGATTTCTGGCAATGCACGCATGAAGACGTGATACCCGCGATAGGGTTCAAGATTGCGGTTCACCAACGTCAGCACTTCGTCCCCCGTGCGCAGGATACGCCCGTCCGGCAAGGTGACGCTGGCCTGCGGGTCCGGTGCCATATGGCGGGTGTCCACGCCGTCATGGATCACCTCGATCATCCGGCGAAGGGCAGGCGGATGGGTGGAAGCCTGCCATGCCGTGGGCGACAGGCCGGCATCCGCGTGCAGCAGGGCCTGCCCCAGATAGGCCGCCCTTCCTTGGGCGATCATCGTCTGGTCAAAGCTCGCCTTGTTGAATTCCGGATCGAAGCCGACATCCTGACCGGTCCCGCGGTAATAGAATTCCGCATAGACGACCAGCCGCGCCTGTGGCCATACCTCCTTCAGGAACAACGTCTCTCCCCAGCCCGAATGGCCGAAGATGATGTCGGGGGTATAACCCTCGGCTTTCATGCGCTGCGCCATGCGACCCACGATCACCGCACGGTCGCTATGGGTCGTGTAGTTGCGCCCCAGCCGGGTGGCGGCAGGGTCCACAGCCGGAGGGGTGAAGGTGTAGCGGACGGTCGGCAGGGCAAAGCCGCGCGTGTTGACGGCATCTGTCAGGACCCTGACCTCGTGCCCCCGTTCCACCAGCGCCGGGGCCAGATGCAGGAACTGCGCGGGAAAATTCTGGTGGACGAGCAGGATCTTCATGCAAAGGCGGCTTTCAGAAGCGCTCGGGTGTAATCGTTTTGCGGGTTGTCGAAGACCTGCGCCGCCTCCCCCGCCTCCACCACGTCGCCATTCCGCATGACCATGATGCGGTGCGACAGCGCCCGCACCACGCGCAGATCGTGACTGATGAACAGGTAGGCCAGCCCATATTTCCGCTGCAATCCGCGCAACAGTTCAACGATCTGCACCTGCACTGTCATGTCGAGCGCGGAAGTCGGCTCGTCCAGCACCACCAGCTTCGGGCGCAGGATCATCGCGCGGGCAATGGCAATGCGCTGGCGCTGGCCGCCGGAAAACTCGTGCGGGTATCGCGACAAGGTGGCAGGGTCGAGGCCGACCTCGGCCATGATCCGGCGCACCATCTCGCGCGGGTTGCCATCGGTGCCGTGAACACCCAGACCTTCGGCAATGATCTCCTCCACCGTCATGCGGGGGGACAGGCTGCCGAACGGATCCTGGAACACCACCTGCATGTCGCGTCGCATGTCCCGCAGCTTGCGCACGCCCTGCACGTCGCGTCCCATGAAGACGATCGGCCCTTCGCTGTCGATCAGACGCAGGACGGCCAGCGCCAGCGTTGTCTTGCCGGAACCCGATTCACCCACCACGCCAAGGGTTTCGCCGGCGCGGACGGTCAGGCTGGCGGCATTCACCGCCTTCACATGGCCCGTGACACGGCGCAGGAAGCCGCCATGGATCGGGAACCAGACACGCAGATCATCGGTCCGCAGGATTTCGGGCGCATCGGCGGGGATGGCATCGGGAAGTCCGGTCGCCGCCGCCCCCAGCAGCTTTTGCGTATAGGGATGTTGAGGATCGGCAAAGATCGCGGCGGTCGGCCCCTGTTCGACGATCACCCCGTTCTGCATCACGCAGACGCGGTCCGCGATGCGCCGCACGACGCCCAGATCGTGGGTGATGAACAGCAGGCTCAACCCCTCCCGCGCCTTGAGGTCGGCCAGCAGGTCGAGGATCTGCGCCTGGATAGTCACGTCCAGCGCGGTCGTGGGTTCGTCCGCGATCAGCAGTTCCGGCCCGTTGGCCAGCGCCATCGCGATCATCACCCGCTGCCGCTGCCCGCCCGACAGTTGGTGGGGATAGGCCCCGAGACGGCTTTCGGCGTCGCGGATGCCGACCTTGTCCAGCAGTTCCAGCACCCGCGCCCGCACCGCCGCCCCGCGCAGCCCCTGATGCAGCGCGATGCTTTCCGCCAACTGACGCTCGATCGAATGGAGGGGGTTCAGCGAGGTCATCGGCTCCTGGAAGATGAAGCTGATGTCGTTGCCGCGCACGGCACGCAGGTCGCGTTCGGCAGCCCCGACCATCTCGCGCCCCTGATAGCGGACCGATCCCGTCACCTCGGCGCTGTCGCCCAGAAGGGATACGGTGGACAGGGCGGTCACGGACTTGCCGGACCCGCTTTCGCCGACCAGCGCCACGGTTTCACCCTTTTCCACCTTGAAGGACACGCCGCGCACCGCGTGATGCAGCGCCCCTTCCTGACGGAAGCGGATGTTCAGGTCGGACACCTCCAGAACGCTCATTTGAAGGTCTTTCTGGGGTCAAAGGCATCGCGCACGCCTTCGAAGATGAAGACGAGCAGCGACAGCATGATGGCAAAGGTGAAGAACGCGGTGAAGCCCAGCCACGGGGCCTGAAGGTTCTGCTTGGCCTGCAATGTCAGTTCCCCCAGAGAGGGGGCCGAGGACGGCAATCCGAAGCCGAGGAAGTCCAGCGCTGCAAGGCTGCCGATGGCACCCGCCACGATGAAGGGCAGCATGGTGACGGTGGCGACCATGGCGTTCGGCAGGACATGGCGGAACATGATGCGCCCGTCAGACACGCCCAATGCCCGCGCCGCGCGGACATATTCGAAATTCCGCGCCCGCAGGAACTCTGCCCTGACCACGCCCACCAGTGCCGTCCAGCCGAACAGCACCGACAGGATCACCAGCAGCCAGAACCCCATCTGCCAGATAGCCCCCACGATGATGATGACGTAGAGCATGGGCGTGGACGACCACAGCTCGATCATCCGCTGGAAGATCAGGTCCGTCCAGCCGCCGAAATAGCCCTGCACCGCCCCCGCCGCGATCCCGATGACCGAGGTCATCAGCGTCACGATCAGGGCGAAGGACACCGACAGCCTGAAGCCGTAAATCACCCGCGCCAACACGTCACGCGCGGTGTCATCCGTGCCCAGCCAGTGCTGCGCGTCCGGCGACGATGGTGCCGCGCGGCCCAGATCGTTCACGGTGTCATAACTGTAGGGGATGGGGGGCCACAGCATCCACCCGGCATCGACGGGCTGGCCATCCACGGTGCCATTATCCTGCGCCTCGGCCATGAACGTCTCGGGGTCGTCGAAACACAGCTCGGACCCGCCGGTAACGATCAGGCATTGCACCTCGGGCGCCTTGTAATCGGCCTCCGTCCGGAAATCCCCGCCAAAGGACGTCTCGGGATAGAACTTCGCAACCGGCGTCATCCAGTCGCCGCGATAATTGACGATCAACGGCTTGTCGTTGGCCACAACCTCGGCGAACAGCGACAGGCCGAACAGGATCGCGAACAGCCACAGCGACCAGAAGGCCCGACCGTTCGCGCGGAAATTTCGCCAGCGGCGCTGGTTCAGGGGGGTCATCCGCGGCTCCCGAAATCAATGCGGGGGTCAATCCAGACATACATCAGGTCCGACAGCAGACCGACGACCAACCCGATCAGGCTGAACACGAACAATGTGCCGAACACGACCGGATAATCGCGCCCCACCGCCGCCTCGTACGCAAGCCGCCCCAGACCGTCGAGCGAGAAGATCGTCTCGATGATGAGGCTTCCGCCGAAGAAGACCGACACGAACACCGCCGGAAAACCCGCCACCACGATCAGCATCGCGTTGCGGAAGACGTGACCGTACAGGACGCGCGTCTCCGTCAGGCCCTTGGCGCGGGCGGTCATCACGTATTGCTTCTTGATCTCGTCCAGAAAGCTGTTCTTGGTCAGCAGCGTCAGCGTGGCGAAGCTGGCAATTGTCGAAGCCAGAACCGGCAGCGCGATGTGCCAGAAATAATCCGCGATCTTTGCGAAAAAGCCCAACTGCTCCCAGTTGTCGGAGCTCAGCCCGCGGATCGGGAACCACTGCCAGTAGCTTCCCCCTGCGAACAGCACCAGAAGCAGGATCGCGAACAGGAATCCCGGAATCGCATAGGCCACGATGATCAGCGCCGATGTCCATGTGTCGAACCGCGATCCGTCATGCGTGGCCTTGCGGATACCCAGCGGGATCGAGACGAGATAGGCGATCAGCGTGGACCACAGGCCCAGAGAGATCGACACCGGCATCTTTTCCAGCACCAGATCCACGACGGAGACGGATCGGAAGTAGCTTTCCCCGAAATCCAGCCGCAGGTAGTTGCCCATCATCAGCAAGAACCTTTCCAGCGGCGGCTTGTCGAAGCCGAACTGCTGTTCCAGCTGCGCGATGAATTCGGGCGGCAATCCGCGCGATCCGACATAGGTGGTGCCCGTCAGGCCGGAAGTGACGTCAGGCCGCGCCCCCGCATCCCCCTGCCCGCCCGTGACGCCCTGCAAGACATCGCCTTGCCCTTCCATGTTGGCGATGATCTGTTCGATCGGCCCGCCCGGCACGAACTGCACCAGCGCGAAGTTGATGACCATGATGCCGAACAGCACGGGCACGATCAGCAAGAGGCGGCGAAGGATGTACGCTCCCATTCATGCGGCCTTCGTGGACCACCAGAAGTCGGTCTGCCCCAGCGCATAGGGGGGCATCGCATCCGGCCTTCCGTATTCCTTCCAGTAGGCCACCCAGAACTTGCCCAGATACCACGTGGGCACCATGATCATCTCGTATCGCAACAAGCGGTCGGCGGCACGGACGGCGGCGGCCATGTCCTCCTGCGTCCGTGCCTCGATCACGCGGCGGATCAGATGATCCAGCGCCATGGAGCCATAGCCTGCCGGGTTGAAGTCCTGATCCTTGGCAGCGGAACCGAACCGCTGCTCCATCCCCGTGCCCTCCTCGGGCCCGTTGGTGTAACCGTCATAGATCATGTCCCAGTCGAACCCGCGTTCCCGGCTGGTATATTGCGCAGGATCCACCCGACGGGCCGAAGCGTTCAGGCCCAGCGCCTTCAGGTTGTCGACATACGGAATGACATAGCGGTCCATCTGCGGATCCTGCGTCAGAAACTCCACCACGAAGCCCTGACCGTCCTTCATCAGCTGACCCGTCGCATCGGGCATCCAGCCCGCATCCTGCATCAGCGCCAATGCGGTCCGCAGGTTGCGCCGGTCCAGCTGCCGATCACCGGATGTATGAGGGACCGTCACCTCCGCCGTCAGAATCTCGGGCGCGATCTCGGTCATGACTTCCTGAAGATATTCCAGCTCCCGCCCCTCCGGCACGCCCTTCGCCTGAAGGTCGCTGTTCTGCCAGAAGCTCTCGCGTTGCCGGAACAGACCGTATTGCAGCGTGTCGTTGGTCCATGTGAAGTTGAACATCAACGCCAGCGCCTGCCGCACGCGACGATCCTGAAACTGCGGGCGGCGCAGGTTGAAGACGAAGCCGGAGGCGGCGGGCACGCTTTCGTCCGCCAGCTCCTCCTTCACCACGCGGCCATCGTTCAGGGCCGGAAAGTCGTATCCCGTCGCCCATGTGATGGAGCTGTTTTCCTGTCGGAAGGTGAACTGGCCGGCCTTGAACGCCTCGAACGCAGCCGTGGTATCGGAAAAGAACTCCACCCGGATCGTGTCGAAATTCGCACGGCCCTTCATGATCGGCAGGTCGCGGCCCCAGTAGTCGGGGTTGCGCTTCAGCACCATGCGGCGGTTCACGTCCCAGTTGTCGATCATCCATGGACCGGAACCGGGGGACGTCTCGAACCGGCTTTCGTCCAGCCGCGCACCTGTCTTCTCGTACCACGCCTTCGACCAGATCGGCACGCCACCGGCCTGGGAGATGAGGTTCTTGCGCGGCACGCCTTCCCCGAATTCGAAGCGGACGGTGTGGTCGTCCACGGCCTCCACCACGGGGATCATCACCTTCACCGCTTGGGCATAGGATGGCAGACCCTGTTCCAGCAGCAGGTTGTGGCTGAACACCACGTCATGCGCGGTGACGGGGCTGCCGTCCGAAAACCGCGCCTCGGGCCGCATGTGGAAGATCACCCAGTCCTGCGTTTCAGGATATTCGACGGTGTGGGCGACAAGGCCGTAGCCGCCGCTCACCTCGTCCGCGACATCGCCCAGCAGGCTTTCGTAGGGAAAGACCGAATATGCGGGTGCACGCCCCACGCGGGCATAAGGGTTGAAGCTGTCGAACGTCCCCTGCGACCAGAGCGAAATCTCCCCCCCCTTGGGCGCGTCGGGATTGACGTAATCCAGATGGGCGAACCCCTCGGGGTATTTCAGGTTGCCGAAGGTGGAAAAGCCATGCGCGCGGATGATCTTCGACGGATCGCCCGAAGGTTCCTGTGCATTGGCCGGTGCCGGGACAAAATTCGGATACGCCATCGCGAATGCCGACAGACCAACGCCCCCGAGCATGGCCCGCCGCGACATGCCGCCTGTGCCGAATGTCATCCCGTTCTCCTTCTTTGCACTCCGGCGATGCTAACCCTTTGCACCGCCCCGCCTCAAGTTGCGATTGTGTGAGGGGGCGGCAAGGGCTTGCCGCAGGCAGGCCCCCATCTGTCCGGCGTCACGGATGTGCCTGCAGCCACGCGATCACGTCCGCCCTGTCCTGCGCATCGCGCAGGCCCGCAAAAGCCATCTTCGTGCCGGGGGCATAACCGCGCGGATTGCGCAGGAATTCATCAAGCCGCTCCGGCGTCCACTCCTCCCCCCCCATCGCGCGCAAGGCACCGGAATAGGCGAAACCGGCGACAGAGGCTTTTTGCCGCCCCACCACCCCGTCCAGATGCGGGCCGATCGCCTCCAGCCCGTCGTCGCGGTGGCAGGCATGGCACCGGGCGAACACCGCCTCCCCCCGCGCCGGATCGCCTGCAAGCAGGTCCGGGACAGGGTTCGCTTCGGGCTTGGTCTCCACAGGCTCTGGTGCGACCGGAGCGATGGCATAGGCCAGCGGAACGGCGCGGGGCGCATAGATCAAGGCTGAGGCCCAGTTCAGGATCAGCAGCACCGCCAACGCGGCCGATCCCGCCACGATCGCCATCGTCACCCTGCCCATGCGCCCCCCCCCTTTGCGGTTCGCTGTCATCTAGCGGCTTCCCCCGATGCCCCGCAAGGTATAGCCATGCCGCAGCCAAATCGGAGGGGACCATGACCGGACGCATCTCTTTTCAGGGTGAACTGGGCGCCTATTCGCACGCCGCCTGCCGCAACGCCCGCCCGGGCATGGAGGTGCTGCCCCGCGCCACCTTCGAGGATGCTATAGAAACCTGCCTCTCGGGCGAGGCGGATCTGGCCATGCTGCCTGTGGAAAACTCCACCTACGGCCGCGTGGCGGACATCCATGCCCTGCTGCCCAATTCCGGCCTGAAGATCATCGACGAGGCGTTCGTGCGGGTGGAGATCGCGCTTATGGGCCTGATGGGGTCCAGCCTTTCCGGTGTTCGGCAGGCCATGAGCCATGCGGTCCTGCTGGGACAGGTGCGGGGTTTCCTGCGCCAGCATGGCATCACCACCTTGACGGGGGCAGACACCGCCGGGTCCGCCCGCATCGTGGCCGAACGTGGCGATCCGTCCCTTGCCGCCCTTGCCCCGCGTCTGGCAGCAGAGATCTACGGCCTCGACATCCTTGCCGACGGGGTGGAGGACAATGCCGACAACACCACACGCTTCCTGCTTTGCGCGCGCGAGGCGGACCTGTCCCGCCGCGCCGACAGGATGGTCACGACCTTCACCTTCCGCGTGCGCAACATTCCGGCTGCCCTTTACAAGGCGCTGGGCGGTTTCGCGACAAATGGCATCAACATGACGAAGCTGGAAAGCTACATGGTCGGCGGGGCTTTTGTCGCGACGGAGTTCTATGCCGACATCGAAGGCCATCCGGACGATCCGAACGTGAAGCTGGCACTGGACGAGCTGTCCTATTTCACGACCAACATCACGATTCTGGGCAGTTATCCGCGCCGCAGGGCATAGACTCCAGGGTCGGAAGGCGTCATGGCAGGAAGATGCAGTCGTGGCCCTGCTGAAAAGCATGCGACCGCCATTGGGAACAGCCACCCAAGGAGCGTTCGCGTTTCCTGTGATATGCGTGAAATCGCAAGTTCTGGCGGAGGAACACCATGGCCGAATGCGCAGCCAAGGGTGCCGAACCGCCCGCCTGTCATGGTCTGTCAGCGGGGGGCAGCAGCACGGCGGAGGCGGTCGTTGATGGCCCGTCCAAGCCCCGTTTCCGGCACGGGGGCGACCGCGATCACACCACCTTCCCCTGCCAGCGCGTCGGCCTGACGCAGCATGTGGAACAGGTTTGCCGCCGCCTCCACCAGATCGGCCGAGGGGGAAAGGTTCAGTGTTCCCCTGCCCGCCCCGAAACCGATCGCCACCTCGCCTGCCGCCGCCTGCGCGTTCAGCCGGACACGTCCACGCGGGGCGTAATGGGATGACAGCTGGCCGGGCGCGGTGGGCTTCACCGCATCCCCGCCCGTCGCCAACGGACCCAGAACAGCCTCCAACGCCTCGGCCGGAACGCCGCCAGGGCGAAGCAGGACGGGTGCGCCGGTCAGGCCGAGGATGGTGGACTCCACCCCGACCGCGCAGGGACCGCCGTCGATCACGCCCTCTATCCTGCCTGAAAGCCCGTCCAGGACGTGATCCGCCCGCGTGGGGCTGATCCGGCCCGAAGGATTGGCGGAGGGCCCCGCCAGCGGCCCGCCAAACGCCCGCAGCAGGGCTTGCGTCACTGGATGGGCCGGAACCCGCACCGCCACGCTGTCCAGTCCTGCGGTGACCAGGGGTGACAGGCCCGCCTCCTCACGCAAGGGCAGCACCAATGTCAGCGCCCCTGGCCAGAACGCCGCAAGCCGGTCGAACCCGTCGGGAAGTACGGCATATCGGGCCACGGCCTCGGCATCCGGCAGGTGAACGATCAGCGGGTTGAAACTGGGCCTGCCCTTCGCCTCGTAGATGCGGGCAACGGCGCGGTCGTTGCGGGCGTCCCCTCCCAGACCATAGACAGTTTCGGAGGGGAAGCCGACAAGGCCGCCCGCATGCAGGATGTCGGCGGCCTCGGACAGGCCTGCGGGGGTGGGGGGGATCGTTCGGGTGTCCATCCAAGGTGGCCTTTGCAACACAGGCACATCGCTAACGCTGCCCGAACGCGGGCGCAAGGGTGACAGCCCCCCGGTCGCACGCTACACCCCGATCAGGCGCCTTGCAGCCCCCCACCCCCGACGTTCCGGAGCCTTCATGCGTAACCTCTTCCTCTGCCTTCTGGCGCTGGTGACCCTTTCGGCCTGCGCCGAACCCCGCTGGGCCCCCGAGGCCGCTGTCCAGCGTGCCGTTTTCCGCAGCGATGATCCCCCGTCGATCACGTTGTTCACAGTCGTGCGCCCCAGCAACGGCAAGGGCGGCCATTCGGGCCTGTTGATCAATGGCACGCAGCGCATCCTGTTCGATCCGGCGGGCACTTTCTCGCACCCGCAACTGCCCGAACGCAACGACGTCATCTATGGCATGAACGACAAGATGGTCGATTTCTACATCGACTATCACGCGCGGGAAGACTGGGACATGATCGAGCAGGTGGTCCCCGTCTCTCGCGAGGTGGCGGACATGGTCGCGCGTCGTGCCGAAGGCTGGGGCGCCGTGGGCAAGGCGAAATGCGCGCATTCCATCTCTGCCATGCTGAACGGCGTGCCGGGATTCGAAAATGTGGGCGGAACGTGGTTCCCGGCCAGCCTGATGCGTGAATTCCGCGACGTGCCGGGCGTGCGCGAACGGCGGATCACCGACCTGACCGCCCGCAAGGATTACGGCGTGGAACTGGTCCAGCCGGGCGATCCCCGCGCCCAGTTCGCCAACTACTGAAGCCAGAGCAGGGCGTAAAGCACCACCGCCCCGCAAAGAATGCCGTAAAGCGTGCTGCGCGTCCAAAGCCCGACGGCCACGGTCGCGCAGGCGGCGGCCAGTCGGGCGGGATCGGTCTCTCCTCCTGTCGCGGCGGGCCACAGGACCATCGGGGCGACCAGCCCCGGCAACACGGCCACGGGGGTATAGCGCAGCAGCCGTTGCGCCCACTGTGGAAACTCCCTCCCCCCGCCGAAGCCGAGGAACGAAAACCGCAAAAGGAACGTGCCCGCGCCCAAGGCAAGGATGACCAGCCAGATATCGTTCATCACGCGACCTTCCGTTTCTGCCACATCTCCACCTGCACGCCGACCACCATGGCCAGCAGGGCCGCCACCAGCACGCCTGTGCCGTAAGGCAGGAATGCCAGCATCAGCGACCCCACGACAGAGGTGAGGGCCGCCGCCAGATGGGCCGGGGTCCGCATCATGGGGGCCAGCATCGCGATGAATGTGATGGGCAATGCGAAATCGAGTGCGAATGCGGGCGGAATCGCGTTGCCTGCCACTGCCCCGACCAAGGTGAACAGATACCATGGGATGACCAGCGTCACCGCCGTCCCGGCATAGAATGCCAGAAGCTCCTGCAGCGGACCCGGCTCGCGTTCCGCTTTGTCAACGGTCAGCGCGAAGCTTTGGTCGGTCAGGGTATAGGCGATCAGGACGCGCTGCCAAAGGGTCGCTTTTCCGACAAGGGGGGCGAGTGCCGCGGAATACATCACCAGCCGCAGGTTGACCGCCAGTGCCGTGACCAGCACGATCAGCGTCGGCGCGTTTTCGGCCGACAGTTGCAGGGCCACGAATTGCGCGGCCCCCGCCACCATCAGCACGGAAAAGCCCATCGTCTGGGTCAGCGTCAGCCCCGCCTCGGTCGCGACGACGCCGAACAGCAGGGCAAAGGTCATGATGACCAGCAGGAACGGCCATACAGCGCGGACACCGAGAAGAAAGGATTTGCGCATCATCACGGCTTCGTTCTTTACCCCATGTCCCTGCTGGAATAGGCGCATGAAAGGGGCAATGCAATCACGGGCAACGGCATGGATGTAGTGATCGTCGAGGGCCTTGCGGCCTTGCACAGGCGGACTGCGGCGCAGCTTTACTGGCAGGCCTTCGGGCCGAAGCTGAACCGCGTCCTTGGGCCGGAACGCCGCGCCTTGCCTTTCGTCGCGCGCGCCATCCGTCAGGATCACGTGCTGGCCGCGGTGGATGGTGATCGCCTGCTGGGCATCTGCGGCTTCAAGACGGCGAAAGGCGCGTTCGTATCCGCAGACGCCCGTGCGATGCGCGACAGCTATGGCGCGATGGGGTCTGCATGGCGGCGATATGCGCTTGGTCTTCTGGTGCAGGACACCGACAACACCCGTTTCCTGATCGACGGGCTGTGCGTGGCCGAAGGGGCGCGGGATCGCGGCATCGGCTCCGCGCTGATCGAATCGGTTTGCGATCTTGCCCGCAGGCGCGGCTATTCCGCGATCCGGCTGGACGTGGTGGACAGCAACCGCGATGCGCGGCGGCTTTACGAACGCCGGGGATTCCGCGCGGTGGGCCTGCAATCGGCCCGCGCGGCGGCCCCGCTGTTCGGGTTCGCGGGCACCGTGACGATGGTGCGCGACCTGCCCTAGCGCGGGCGGGCCGGATTGCCCACGACGGTGGTCCCTGCCGCAACATTCCGCGTCACGACTGCCCCTGCGCCGATCACCGCTTCGTCCCCCACGGTCACGCCGGGCAGGATCAGCGCGCCCGCACCGATCCAGACGTCGCGTCCGATCACGATGGGTCGTCCGCTTTCCAGACCGGAGGCGCGGGGCCCCGCCTCCACCGGATGTTCCGCCGTCAGGATCTGGACGCCGGGGGCCAGCAGGCTGCCATCCCCCACGGTGATCGAGGCAACATCAAGGAACACGCAGTTGAAGTTGACGTAGACGCGATCGCCCAGCCGGATGTTCTCGCCGTAATCGCAAAAGAACGGCGGGCGGATGAAGCTTCCCTCGCCAGCCTCGGCCAGCAACTCGCGCAGCATCGCCAGCTTTTCCCTGTCCGGCCCCGCGATCCGCGCATTGTAACGGTCCATCCAAAGCGAGGCGCGGTCACGGGCCGCAACCAGTTCGGGATCGGAGGCGAGGTAATGCTCTCCCGCCAGCATCTTCTGCTTTTCCGTGCGCATCGCCTGCCCTCCCGGTGCAAAGGTTACGTCAGCCGAAGGCTCCGCCCGCGCGGGCCACCAGCATGAAGGCGCGGGCCGTGCGCGTATCGGCAAGGGCGGCCAGTTCCCCATCGGTGGCATACTCCCCGAAGGCGGGCAGGCTGCGATCGAAGCTGCGCATGAAATGCTGCGCGGCATCGCGGAAAATGTGATCTTCGCGCATGCGGGCGGCGGCGACAGTCAGGGCGGCACGGTCGTGCACGGCCCCTACGCCGCGTGTCGCAGCACCGCGTTCTCCACCGGCAAAGCGGCGCCACAGTTCGGGGCGCGGCGGTTCCGGATGGAGATCGTCCATGAAGATGCCGTCCTGCGCCAGAAGCGTCAGCACATCCTGCGCCGAACGGATCAGGCGGGCCGCCTCTGGGTCTGCCAGCACCATCTGCAATGCGGCGATCCCCTCCCCGTCCTCCGGACTGTCGGGAAAGTTCAGGGCCAGCAAGTAATCCTCAATGGTCGGTTCGGGCGAAGCGGGCGCGTCGTCGAAGGCAAGGCTGGCCTGTTCGTCCGCCCGCGCCAAGGGCCGCGGGGTATGTACCGGCCCCGCAGGCTGGGGGGGATGGGACGGTGCCGTCGTGCGCGCCGCACCACGGACATCCGTGCGCGCGGTGTCCAGCACCCCGTGAAGCCGCGCCGTCTCCGCCCGAAGATCCCGCAATGTCCGCAGGGTGGAAATCAGTGCCGCCAGCACCCCCAGCGGGGCCAGGATCAGCAGCAGGGCCATCGCCAGCCCCGGACCCTGTCCTTCGGGTTGCGCCAGCCACCACCACAGGACGGCCACGAACCAGACCACGCCGCCCGCCATGCAGGCAACTTCCGTCATCGGGCCGTCCTGCTGGGTCCTGCCGCTTTGCGTTTGGTGTTCGTCTGTCATGCCGTCCCTCAGATAAAGCGGACCGAGATGACCTCGTAGCTGCGATCACCGCCGGGGGTCTTGACCTCCACGCTGTCGCCCTCGTCCTTGCCGATCAGGGCGCGGGCCAGGGGGGAGCGCATGTTCAGAAGGCCGCGCTCGATGTCGGCCTCGGCCTCTCCCACGATCTGGAAGGTGCGCTCTTCCTCGCTATCCTCGTCCAGCAGGGTCACGGTGGCGCCGAACTTGATTGCGCCGGTGAATTTCGACGGATCGATCACCTCGGCCAGCGAGATCAGACCCTCCAGCTCCTTGATGCGGCCTTCGATGAAGCTCTGCTTTTCGCGGGCGGAATGGTATTCGGCGTTTTCGGACAGGTCGCCCAGCTCGCGCGCCTCCGCGATCGCGCGGATCACCGACGGGCGTTCCACCGATTTCAGCGTCTTCAGTTCTTGGTCGAGCGCGTTGAAACCCGCGCGGGTCATCGGGATCTTGTCCATGGGCCTTTACCGTAAAAGCAAAGCCACGGCCTGCAATGGCCGTGACCCTGACGTTCTTCGGGGGCCAGACTGCACAGACGCCCGACCGAATTGCAAGCGTCCTGCCGGGGAATGGGCGAAACATGCCCGCCCGCACGCCGATTGCGGCGTTGACGCGGAACGGGGGCTGCGCCAAAACCGTGCCTCAGCCCGGGGTCCCACCCAAGCCGGAGAATGCCATGACCGACCAGATCACCCGCGAATCGATGGAATACGATGTCGTCATCGTGGGCGGCGGGCCTGCCGGCCTGTCGGCGGCGATCCGGTTGAAGCAGGTGAATCCCGACCTGTCCGTCGTCCTGCTGGAAAAGGGGTCGGAGATCGGCGCCCACATCCTGTCGGGCGCGGTGCTGGACCCCGTCGGTCTGGATGCGCTGATCCCCGACTGGAAGGCCAAGGGTGCACCCGTCACGGTGGGCGTGACTGAAGACGAGTTCTTCTTCCTGACCGGGAACGGCCGGACGAGGATCCCGACTTGGCCGATGCCGAAGCTGATGAACAACCACGGCAACTACATCGTCAGCATGGGCAATGTCTGCCGCTGGCTGGCCGAACAAGCCGAGGCGTTGGGGGTGGAAATCTTCCCCGGCATGTCATGCTCCGCGCTGGTTTATGAAGGTGAACGGCTGAAGGGCGTCGTCGCGGGCGAATTCGGCCTGAACGCGGATGGCAGCCCCGGCCCGAATCACGAACCGGGGATGGAACTGCACGGCAAATACGTGATGCTGGCCGAAGGCGTGCGCGGATCGCTGTCCCAGCAGGTCATCGCCAGACATGGCCTCGAAACCGGAGAGCCGCAGAAATACGGCCTCGGCATGAAAGAGATCTGGGAGATCGATCCCGCAAAGCACCGCGAGGGCACGGTCACCCACACGATGGGATGGCCCTTGGGCAACGATGCGGGCGGTGGGTCGTTCATCTACCACGCGGAAAACAACCAGATCCTGATCGGCTTCGTAGTTCATCTCGGATACGAGAATCCCTACCTCTACCCCCATGCGGAATTCCAGCGTTTCAAGCATCACCCGATGGTGGCAGAGCTGCTGACGGGCGGCAAGCGCGTGTCCTACGGCGCGCGGGCGATCACCGAAGGCGGCTGGCAATCGCTGCCGGTGCTGGCGGCCCCCGGCGTGGCGCTGCTGGGCTGTTCGGCCGGAATGGTCAACCTGCCGCGCATCAAGGGCAACCACAACGCCATGCTGTCGGGGATTGCTGCGGCCGATGCGGCGGCGGCGGCCATCGCTGCAGGCCGCGAGGGCGATACGCTGGCCGATTACGATGCCGCCGTGCGGAACGGTGCCATCGGCGCGGACCTGAAGACGGTCCGCAACGTGAAACCGCTGTGGTCGCGCTTCGGGCTGAAGGGATCCCTGTTGCTGGGCGGGTTCGACATGTGGACGAACGAATTGCTCGGCGTATCGCTTTTCGGCACACTGGGTCATGGCAGGACCGATGCGGCCGCCACCGGCAAGGCGGCGGATCACAAGCCGATCGACTATCCCAAGCCCGATGGCGTGCTGTCCTTCGACCGGCTGACCAACGTGGCGTTTTCCTTCACCAACCACGAGGAAGGCCAGCCCTGCCACCTGCGGCTGAAGGACCCCGCGATCCCCGTCGGCTATACCCTGCCGACCTTTGCCGAACCTTCGCAACGTTATTGCCCCGCAGGTGTCTACGAGGTGGTGGAGGATGCGGACGGCCCCCGCTTCGTCATCAACTTCCAGAACTGTGTCCACTGCAAGACCTGCGACATCAAGGACCCTGCGCAGAACATCGTCTGGACCACTCCGCAGGGCGGCGACGGGCCGAATTACCCCAACATGTAGGGTTCACATCGGCGGCATCACGAAATCCGCCGATGTGAAGGGTTTGCGATCCCCCGCGATGCACCATATCGTCACTTGGTTGCAGCCGGAGGCCCCATGCCCGACCAGACATTCTTCCGCCACGCCGCGCTGGCCCTTGCGCTGTGCCTTCCTGCCGCCGCGACGGCGCAGGATGCAGGCGCATACCTTGCCGCCAAGATCGCGGCGGAGGACGGGGACCACCGTGCCGCCGCCGACTGGTTCACGCGGGCCGTTGCGGCCGACGACATCAGCCCGACGCTGCTGGAAAGTGCGGTCATCGCGCATATCGCGGCGGGCGATCTTGAACAGGCCACCGCCGTCGCGCAGACTATGGGATCGGTCGGCCTTTTCAGCCCGACGATGTATGTCGCGCTGATCGACAGCCTGACCAAGGCGGGCGACTGGGATGGCGTGGTGTCCACAAAGGCGGAACTGGATTCCATCGGTGCGGTCATGCAGGATCTGGTCATCGGCTGGGCGGAACTGGGCCGTGGCAATGCCGATGCCGCGATGAAACGGTTCGACCGCGTGGCGCAGGCGCAAGGGTTGCAGGCGTTCGGCCTTTATCACAAGGCTCTTGCCATGGCGATGGTCGGGGATCTGGAAGGGGCGGAAGCGATTCTGGCCGATCCCGAACATCCCGTTGCCGCCACCCGTCGCGGCACACTGGCGCAGGTCCAGATCCTGTCGCAGCTGGACCGCCCGCAGGATGCGCTGGCCCTTCTGGAGCAGAGCTTCGGGGAAACCGATCCCGCACGCCGGATGATGACGACCGCCCTGAACTCGGGCGAAGCCCTGCCATGGGATATCGTTCGCACGCCGCAGGAAGGTGTGGCAGAAGTATTCTACACCCTCGCCTCCGCCTTGTCGGCCGAAGCGGGCGACACGTTCACGCTCGTCTATGCTCGCCTTGCGACCGACCTGCGCCCCGATCACGCCGAGGCGCAGATCCTTGTCGGCGATCTGCTGGGCGGACAAGGGCAGACCGACATGGCAGCCGCTGCGTATGACAGCGTGCCGGACACCGATCCCCTGCGCGAGGCGGCAGAGATCGGCAAGGCGGACGCGCAATTCGCCGCAGGACGCGGGGCCGATGCGGTGGAAACGCTTAAGGCGCTGGCCGCGTCGCGTCCCGACTCCCTCGGCCCGCAGGTCGCCGTCGCCGATGCCTTGCGCCGGACGGAAGATTACCCTGCGGCCCTGCCCGCCTATGACCGCGCGTTGCAGATGATCGGCTCCCCCTCTGCACAATATTGGCCGGTGCTGTTCAGCCGTGGCATGACCAACGAGCGTCTGGGCCATCACGAGGCGGCGGAGGCCGACATGCGCGCCGCCCTCGATCTGGCCCCCGACCAGCCCGAAGTCCTGAACTATCTCGGCTATTCGCTGGTCGAACAGGGCCGCAAGCTGGACGAGGCGTTGGGCATGATCGAACGCGCGGTGGAGGCATTGCCGGAGTCCGGTGCGATTCAGGACAGCCTCGGCTGGGCGCTGTTCAGCCTTGGCCGTTTCGACGAAGCCGTGGCCCCGATGGAAACGGCAGCTGTTCTGGAACCGACCGATCCGATCCTGTCCGACCATCTGGCCGACGTCTACTGGGCCGTGGGACGTCGGACGGAGGCACGGTTCCAGTGGCAGCGTGCCCTCGTCTTCAACCCCGAACCGGCCGAGGCCGAACGCATCGCCCGCAAGCTGGACGTCGGTCTGGATCAGGTGCTGATCGACGAAGGCCGCGGCGATTTCGCGACCAAGCTGGCCGAGGCGCATGACAACCATTGAGGCGCTGGCCCGCGCCAAGGTCAATCTTGCCCTGCATGTGACGGGACGGCGGGACGACGGGTATCATCTGCTGGACAGCCTCGTCGTCTTTGCGGGCATCGGCGACCGGCTGACGGGACGCACTTCGGACAGTCTGACGCTGGACGTGACAGGACCGGAAGCAGGCGCCCTGACGGGGGAGGGTGACAACCTCGTGCTGCGCGCCGCGCGCCTGATGGGCATGGCCGCGCTGCGGCTGGACAAGGTGCTGCCCGTCGCCTCGGGTATTGGCGGGGGGTCGGCGGACGCCGCCGCCACGCTGAGGATCATGTCGGGGCTGACGGGACGTCCCCTTCCGCCCGCCGATCGCGTTCTGGCGCTTGGCGCGGATGTGCCGGTCTGCCTCAACGGTTCCCCCACGAGGATGAGCGGCATCGGGGAGCGGTTGGATCCGGTGCTGATGCCGAAGGCGTGGCTGGTGCTAGCCAATCCGCGCGTGCCGGTCCCCACGGGGGAGGTGTTTCGCGCATTGTCGGGTTTCGGCCCTGTCATGCCCGACATTCCCGAATTCGCAACGGTAATGGAACTGGCCCGCTGGTTGCGCGGCACCCGCAACGATCTGGAGGCACCGGCCATCACCGTCGCGCCTGTCATCGCCACGGTGCGGGATACGCTGGCGGACCTGTCAGGTTGCCTGTTCGCGCGGATGTCGGGATCGGGGGCCACCTGCTTCGGCCTGTTCGCCACAGAAACCGAGGCGCGGGCCGGTGCCGCAGCCCTTCCGTCCGAATGGTGGTCCGCCGCCGCCCCGCTGGAAACCTAGCGGATGCGGGCGACCACGTAATCGGCCAGATCGGTCAGCATGTCGCGCAGATCGTGAGCGGGCAGCGGTGCAAGTGCCGCTTTCGCACGGTCGGCCCAGGCCAGCGCGTCGATCCGTGCCGCGTCCATCGCGCCGTGACGGGCCATGATCGCCTGCGCCCGTTCAAGATCGCCGTCCTGCTGGTCACCCTGTGCGATGGTTCGGTCCCAGAAGATGCGTTCGTCGGCATCGGCCAGCGCCACGGCCTTGATGACGGGCAGGGTCAGCTTGCGTTCCCGGAAATCGTCGCCCGTGTTCTTGCCGATGGTTTCGGTTGCCCCTCCGTAATCCAGCAGATCATCGACAATCTGGAATGCAATGCCCAATGCGTCGCCATAATCGTGCAGGCCCGCGACCTGGTCCGGCGTGGCATCGGCAATCATGCCGCCCACTTCGGCCGCCGCCGCAAACAATGCCGCCGTCTTGCCGCGCACCACCTGAAGATAGACGCTTTCCGTCGTCGTCAGATCCTGAGCTGCGGTCAGCTGCAGGACCTCGCCCTCCGCAATCGTGGCGGAGGCGTTGCAAAGCACGTCCAGCACGTCCATCCGCCCCGGTTCGACCATCGTCTGGAACGACCGCGCGAACAGGTAATCCCCGACCAGAACGGACGACTTGTTGTCCCAAAGCAGGTTCGCCGTCGGACGTCCGCGCCGCTGGGCGCTTTCATCGACGACGTCGTCATGCAGCAGGGTGGCGGTGTGGATGAATTCGACCGTGGCCGCCAGATGGATGTGATACGGCCCGTCATAGCCGCACATGCGGGCCGCGGCCAGAACCAGCATCGGGCGCAGACGCTTGCCACCCGCATCCACCAGATGGGCCGTCACCTCGGGGATGCGCGGGGCATGTTCGGACGCCATGCGTTCGCGGATCAGCGCATTCACGCGGTCCATGTCCGAGGCCAGCCAATGCCCCAGCCGGTCATGCGGTTTTTGCGAAACGTCGTCCACGTCGGTCCCCGATCCTCGACAAACTTGCGTCTGCCGCATATCCTTTTGTCATGAAAGAGCTTCTGCGCACCACCGACCCCACCGTGATCGCCTTCGCACAGGCGCTGCTTCAGGGCGAGGGTATAACGGCCTTTGTCATGGACGTCCACATGAGCATCCTTGACGGCGGCATCGGCGCCCTGCCCCGTCGCATGATGGTGCATGATGACGACCACGACGAGGCGGCGCGCACCCTGACCGACAACGGCATCCTGCTGGGGCACTGATGTTCACCGACGTGACCGTTGACGGGTTTCTGGGCGGTCGCCTGCGCATCCTGCAACCGCGCCACGGATACCGTGCCGCCACCGATCCGGTATTTCTGGCCGCCGCCGTGCCCGCGCGGGCGGGTGAGTCGGTGCTGGAACTCGGATGCGGGGTGGGGGTCGCGGCCCTCTGCCTTGCGGCGCGGACGGGTGCGGTGGTTACGGGGGTGGAACTCCAGCTCGATTATGCCGATCTGGCACGACGCAACGCTGTGGCCAACGACCTGCCATTTGCGGTGATCGACGGGGATGTGGATCATCTGCCCCTGACGGACAACTATCATCATGTGATGGCCAACCCGCCCTATTATTCCGGTGGCACCCCCGCCCGCGATGCGGGCCGCGACATCGCCCTGCGCGAGGATCTGCCCCTTGCCCGCTGGATGGAGGTTCTGGCCCGTCGCTTGCGGCCGGGCGGCACCATGACGCTGATCTTCGGTGCGGACAGGCTGCCGGATGCGCTGCGCGGGATGCCGCCGTCCATGGGATCCTGCACGGTGCTGCCCTTGACGGCGCGGGACGGGCGGGCCCCGAAGCGTCTGATCCTTCAGGGACGCAAAGGTGGAAAGGCCGGTTTTGTGCTTGCAGCCCCCGTCATCCTGCATGCGGAAGATCGCCATGTGACGAATGGCGAGGATGCCACCCCCCTTGCGCGGTTCATCCTGCGCGATGGTGGCGGGTTTCCGCATCCCTTGTCGGCAGGACCCCGCATGCCGGTCAAGATCACTGAAAAGGGGACGTGACACGACTCGATATCCGTGTTGCAATTCCTTTACACGCAATCACACAGGAGACTGCCATGTCTGTCGACTCTCACCTGCAAGAACTGCGCCGCAAGCACGACTCGCTCTCGACCTCCGTGGTCCGGGAACAACGCCAGCCTGCCACGGATTCCGCGAAGATCGTCGAGATGAAGAAGCAGAAGCTTCGGCTCAAGGAAGAGATCGACCGTCTTTCCCGTAACTGACCCCCCCTCCCAAACCGGCACTGGCGGGACGCCGCCGGTGCCGTCAGTTCATCATCGCCAGACGGTCCTGCGTCCAGTCCGGCCGTGTGGTCGGGGCGCCGAACAGATAGCCCTGCAGGCAATCGATACCGAGCCCCCTCAGAAAGTTCGCCTCTGCCGCCGTTTCGACCGTTTCGGCCACGGTGACCATCTCGAACTGCTGGGCAATGGATTGCAGAGCTTTGGTCAGGACCTGATTGTCCGGGTTCCGATCGATGTCCCTTATGAACTGGCCGTCGATCTTGACCATGTCGAAGAAGAAATCCTTGAAATAGCGGAAGGCCGTGAACCCTGCCCCGAAATCGTCGAGGGCGAAGGCGATGCCATGCTTTTGCAGATCTTCCATAAACGACACCACAAGTTCCGGCACCAGCATGGCGGAGCTTTCGGTGATTTCCAGAATCAGCCGCTCTCCCACGCTCGAATCCCGGAGCAGGCCTTCGTGCAATGCCCGCAACCAAGGCGAATAGCCCACGGAACGGGCAGACATGTTGATCGCCAGACGAATGCCGGGATTTTGTGACAGTGTCGAAAGGCCAAGTTCCAGTGCGGCGACATCAATGCGGCGGCCGATTTCCTGCCCCTCCACCGCACCCATGAAGTCACGGGCAGGAATGACGCGGCCTGACGGTTCCATGATGCGGATCAGTCCTTCGTGAAAGGCGATCTTCGACGGATCGCTGCCCAGCACGATGGGCTGATAGGCCAGCTGAACCCGTCGCTGGTCCAGTGCCTGCGTGACCATCGCCATCGTCCGGGAGTCGTTGTCGGAAATGGCATAGCCAAGCGGCGTGCCCTCGATCGCTGCCTTCAGCCGTATGTCAGTCATGCCATCATCCCTTGAGTCGCCTGCTGGACAGAGTGGGGACATGTCCGTAAACAAATCCTGAATATTCCCCGGTCGTAACAATTTTAGGCAAATACCGCCGATGGATGCCCAACGCTGTCACTGGTGCGGGACCGACCCGTTCTACGTCGCTTATCACGATACGGAATGGGGCATGCCGGAAACGGATGCGCGGTCCTTATGGGAAAAGCTGATTCTCGACGGGTTCCAGGCGGGGCTGTCCTGGATCACAATCCTGCGCCGCCGCGAGGGTTTCCGCGAGGCGTTCGAGGGCTTCTGCCCTGAAACCATCGCCAGATGGGGGGAGCCGGAGGTCACGCGCCTTCTGGGCGATACCCGCATCATCCGCCATCGCGGCAAGATCGAGGCGACGATCCTGAACGCCCGCGCCTATCTGGACATCCCCGACTTCGGCGCCTTCCTGTGGGATTACGTGGACGGCACGCCCCTGGTGAATGCACCGGAAACACCTGCCGACATTCCCACCGCCACAGATCTGTCGCACCGCCTCTCGAAGGACCTGCGCAAGCGCGGGTTCAAGTTCTGCGGCCCCACGATCACCTACGCCTTCATGGAGGCGACGGGACTGGTCAACGACCACCTTGTCACCTGCCCCGCCCGTGCCGCCTGCCTGTCAGCGGGCCAGCGCATCCAGAACGGCCAGCGCATCGGGTGAATCCCACTCGGCATCGCCCGTCAGGCGGGCCACGATCTCCCCCTCCGGATTCAGGATCAAGGTGACGGGCAAGCCGATGACGCCCACGCTGCGGGCAAGCCGCTGTTCGGGATCGCGCAGGTGGGTCAGATGGGCTATCGACTGCTGCTCGAAGAACTGGCGCATCTTCGGGACCGGATTGCGGCCCGTGGCGACAGTCACCACCGCGATGTCGGGACGTTCAGCCTGCAACCGGTCCAGCGAAGGCATCTCCTTGCGGCAGGGCGGGCACCATGTCGCCCAGAAGTTCAGCACAGTCCACTTGCCGGTCGGCACCGCCTGCGGGGCATCGTCCAGCGACAGCAGATCGGCTTCGGGCAGCGGCTTTGCCTCCTCGAAGGCGAGCTTGCGCATGTCGCCGGCCTGCACGGCCTGCGCCGCGGGCACATCGGCCATCGCCGTATTTGCGCCAAACGCCAAGGCAGTATAGACGAACAGAACTCGCAGCATCAGATCCTCCGAAGGCCAACCCATGACCGCATCCGACAAGACCAGTGCCAACGCCATGTGGGGCGGACGTTTTGCCGCCGGGCCGGACGCGATCATGACGGCGATAAACGCCTCGATCGGGTTCGACAAACGCATGGCGGCGCAGGACATTGCCGGTTCGCGGGCCCATGCGGCGATGCTTGCCGCACAAGGCATCATCACGGATAACGATGCGGAGGCCATCGGCCAAGGCCTCCTCACCGTATTGTCAGAGATCGAGGGCGGCTCCTTCCCCTTCCGGACGGAGCTGGAGGACATCCACATGAACGTGGAGGCCCGCCTGAAGGAGATTATCGGCGAACCTGCAGGCCGCCTGCACACCGCCAGGTCGCGCAACGATCAGGTCGCTCTCGATTTCCGCATGTGGGTGCGCGACCAGTGCGACGCCGCCATCACCGGCATCGAGGCGCTGATCGCGGCCTTTGTGGGACAAGCCGAGGCTGGCGCCGACTGGGTGATGCCCGGTTTCACCCATCTGCAGACCGCGCAGCCCGTGACGTGGGGCCACCACATGCTGGCCTATGCCGAGATGCTGGGCCGCGATCTGTCCCGTTTCCGCGATGCCCGCGCACGGATGAACGAATGCCCGCTGGGTGCTGCGGCGCTGGCGGGGACCAGTTTTCCGATCGACCGTCATGCGACAGCGGCTGCCCTTGGTTTCGACCGTCCCACGAATAACAGCCTCGATTCCGTGGCCGACCGCGATTTCGCGCTGGAGTTCCTGTCGGCATCCACCATCTGCGCCATGCACCTGAGCCGCTTTGCCGAGGAGCTGGTGATCTGGTCCTCCGCCCAGTTCCGCTTCGTGCGGCTGTCGGACCGCTGGACGACGGGATCGTCCATCATGCCGCAGAAGAAGAACCCCGATGCCGCCGAACTGCTGCGTGCCAAGATCGGCCGCATCATGGGCGCGACCGTGGCCCTGTTCACGGTGATGAAGGGCCTGCCGCTGACCTATTCCAAGGACATGCAGGAAGACAAGGAACAGGTCTTCGACGCCGCCGACACGCTGATGCTGTGTTTGGCCGCGATGACGGGGATGGTGCAGGACATGCAGGCCAACGTGGCGGAGCTGAAGAAGGCCGCCGCTTCAGGTTTTTCCACAGCCACCGATCTGGCCGACTGGCTGGTGCGCGAACTGGGCCTGCCCTTCCGCGATGCCCACCACGTGACAGGCACGCTGGTGGCGCTGGCCGAATCCAAGGGCTGCGACCTGCCCGACCTTTCGCTGTCGGACATGCAGGGCGTCCATCTCGGCATCCGGTCCGACGTGTTCGACGTGCTGGGCGTGGACAATTCCGTCCGTTCGCGGCAATCTCATGGAGGCACCGCGCCGGATCAGGTCCGCGCGCAGATCGCCCGCTGGAAGGAACGTCTCGGATGAAACGCTTCGCCGTCCTTGCTTTGCTGATGCTGGCCGCCTGCGATACCGGTCCCTATGTGGGTGCGGGCATCGGCATCGGGCCGGGCGGTGTCTATGTCGCCCCTTCCGTCAGCGGCCGCGTCGGCAATGTCGGCGTGGCGGTCAGCCCCTGAGGTCTTGATGTCCCACCCGATCCTTCTGGCCTGCCTTCTGGCCTTTGCAACCTTTGTCGCCCTGTCGGGCTGCGGCGTGGACGGCGAACCCACGGCCCCCAACGGTACCGACACGTTCCCGTCCGAAACCCAACCCGAGATCAACCGCTAGATGGATCACTTCTCCTACCGCTCCGGCACGCTGCATGCCGAAGATGTGGCGCTGGCCGATATCGCGGCCGTCGTGGGCACGCCCTTCTACTGCTATTCCACCGCCACGCTGACACGTCATTACCAGCTGTTCACCGAAGCGCTGTCGCCGATGCCGCACCTTGTGTGCTTCGCCATCAAGTCGCTGTCGAACGTGGCCGTGCTGAAGACGCTGGGCCAGCTGGGTGCCGGCATGGACGTGGTGTCGGCGGGCGAATACCTGCGGGCCAAGGCGGCGGGCGTGCCCGGCGACCGGATCGTGTTTTCCGGCGTCGGCAAGACGCGGGAGGAGATGCGGATCGCCCTTGAAGGCGGCATCCGCCAGTTCAACGTCGAATCCGAACCCGAGATGCGGGCGCTGTCCGAAGTTGCCGTTTCGCTGGGCAAGGTCGCCCCGATCACCATCCGCGTGAACCCCGACGTGGATGCCCGCACGCACGAGAAGATCGCGACCGGCAAGTCCGAGAACAAGTTCGGCATCCCCATCGCCCGTGCGTCGGAAGTCTATGCCGAGGCCGCCCGTCTGCCGGGTCTGGACGTGGTGGGCATCGACGTGCACATCGGCAGCCAGCTGACCGAACTGGAACCGTTCGAGCAGGCCTATCTGAAGGTCGCCGATCTGACCCGTCGCCTGCGATCTGAAGGTCACGACATCCGCCGTCTGGACCTGGGCGGCGGTCTTGGCATCCCCTATGCCCGCGGGAACGAGGCGCCGCCCCTGCCCATCGAATACGGTGCGCTGATCAAGCGCACCGTCGGCGATCTGGGATGCGAGATCGAGATCGAGCCGGGCCGCCTTATCTCCGGCAATTCCGGCGTTCTGGTCAGCCGCGTCATCTACGTCAAGAACGGCGAAGGGCGCGATTTCCTGATCCTCGATTCGGCCATGAACGATCTGGTGCGCCCGTCGATGTATGGCGCGCATCACGACATCGTCCCGTTGGAGGAACCTGCTCCGGGCGTGGACCAGCAACCCTATGACGTGGTGGGTCCGGTCTGCGAAACCGGCGACACCTTCGCCAAGGCCCGCCCCCTGCCCGCGCTGCGCGAGGGCGATCTGGTGGCCTTCCGGTCGGCGGGTGCCTACGGCGCGGTGATGGCATCCGAATACAACACCCGCCCGCTGGTGCCCGAGGTGCTGGTGCGCGGCGATCACTATGCCGTCATTCGCGCGCGTCCGTCGTTTGACGAAATCATCGCGCGCGATACTATACCAGAGTGGCTGTAACCCCTGCGGTCACGACAGGCAGGTGGGATGTCCGACATTGATGCGACCCTGCGCCGTCTGCGTTGGCCGATCCGGCTGACATGGGCGGGCCTTTGGGCTGAACGGCTTGCACGGTCGTTCTGGCCATTGTGGACGATTGCCCTGATCACGGTGGCCGTTCTGGCCTTCGGCCTTCAGGACAGCCTGCCGCTGGAGGTTGTCTGGGGATGGCTTGTCGGGATCGTAGTAGGTGGGCTGGCGCTGATGGTGCGCGGCATCCGCGCATTCCGCATCCCGGGACGGGCAGAAGCGGTGGCGCGGCTGGACGCTTCGTTGCCCGGCCGGCCCATATCCTCCTTGACGGACACGCAGGCGATAGGCGCATCCGATCCCGCATCTACGGCGGTCTGGGCCGCGCATCGCAGCCGCATGGCCCTTCGCGCCACCGCCGCCCGCCCCATTCCCCCGAAGCCCGATCTGCACCGCCGTGATCCCTTTGCACTGCGATATGTCGCGCTGACGGCGCTGGTGGTGGCGCTGTTGTTCGGGTCGGTCTGGCGGGTGGCAAGCGTGGCAGGACTGCCGGGCGGGCCGCAAACGGCGGGCGGGCCGATGTGGGAAGGCTGGATCCAGCCTCCTTCCTATACCGGCAAGCCCGCCTTGTATCTGCACGACCTTTCCGGTCCGATTTCCGTGCCCGTAGGCAGCCGGGTCCAGTTGCGCCTTTACGGGGCTGTGGGCGATCTGACCGTCGGTGAATCCGTCTCGGCCCGGACCGAGGCCGCGACCGCCTCCGCCCCGCAACAGGATTTCGAGATCCGCCAGTCGGGCATTCTGACCATCGACGGGCGCAATGGGCGCCAATGGCCGGTGCAGGCGATTCCCGATGTCCCGCCCACCATCACCGGCACCGCCGAATTGCAACGCGAGGCGAACGGAGAGATGCGCCTGCCGTTCGAGGCGGCCGACGATTACGGCGTCACGAGCGGCCATGTGGAAATCGCCCTCGACCCCGCCACTGCAGACCGTCGCTTCGGGCTCGCAGCACAACCGGAGCCGCGCGACACGATCCGCATCGACCTGCCACTGCCCGTCAGCGGCGACAGACGCGGATTTTCCGATGTTCTGGTGCAGGATCTGTCGCAGCACCCCTTTGCCAACCTGCCCGTGACGATCCGCCTGTCCGCCACCGACGCGGCAGGCCAGACCGGACAGGGGGAGATCACTCACGCCACCCTGCCCGGCCGCCGCTTCTTCGATCCGCTGGCCGCCGCCCTGGTGGAAATGCGCCGCGATCTTCTGTGGTCGCGCGCCAATGCACGGCGTGTCGATCAGGTGCTGAAGGCCATCACCTACCGCCCCGAAGGGTTGTTTGCCAATGAACGCGCCTTCCTGCGCCTGCGCGTCCTGATGCGCGACCTGTCCGCCAGCGCCGCCGACCTTTCCCCCGAAAAGCGGGACGAGATTGCGGCCCAGCTGTGGGACATCGCCCTGCTGGTGGAAGAGGGCGACCTGAACTCCGCGCTTGAGCGGATGCAGCGTGCGCAGGACCGGTTGTCGCAGGCAATGCGCGATGGGGCCGATCCGTCGGAAATCGAAAGCCTGATGCAGGAGCTGCGCGAAGCGACCGATGATTACATCCGCGAGCTGGCGGAAAACGCGCAACGCAATCCCGACCAGCAGCAGGCGCAGGGCGAGGGGCAGGAACTTACCGGCGACCAGTTGCAGCAGATGATGGACCAGATCCAGGAGTTGATGGAACAGGGCCGCATGGCCGAGGCGCAGGCCCTCATGGATCAGCTGCGCCAGATGATGGAAAACCTGCAGGTCGCCGAGGGTGAAGGCGGTCAGGGCCAGCAGGCCATGCGCGGGCTGCAGGACACGCTGCGTGACCAGCAGCAGCTGTCCGATGAGGGGTTCGAGGGGATGCAGAACGGCCAGCAGGACGGTCAGGGTCTGGCCGACCGCCAGCAGGACCTGCGCGACCGCCTGGGCGGCATGGGCGATATGCCCGGTCAGGACAGCGAACAGGGCCAGCAGGGCCGCCAGCGGCTGGACGATGCGGGCCGTGCGATGGAAGACGCCGAACAGGCCCTGCGCGACGGTGACATGACGGGCGCACTGGACCGTCAGGCCGAAGCGATGGAGGCGTTGCGCGATGGCATGCGCAACCTCAACGAGGCCTTGGCGCAGGAACGAGGCGAACAACCGCAGGACGGCCAATCCGAACAGTTCGGCGAAAACGGTCAACAGTCACGGGATCCGCTGGGGCGGGCACCGGGTGATTCGGGACGCATCGGTTCGGACAGCAACCTGTTGCAGGGTCAGGACCAGGCACGCCAGCGCGCCGAACAGCTGCTGGACGAGATCCGCCGCCGGTCCGGCGAACAGGCCCGACCGGAGGGGGAGCGCGATTACCTTCGCAGGCTTCTCGACTTCTTCTGATCAGCGGGCGCGATCCAGCCACGTATCGAGTTGCGACCGCAGCCCGTCCACCCACGCAACGTAACGGTCAAGCGGCTCGGCCAGCGACGGTGCCTCCCGCTCCAGCCGTGGGGCACCGGCATAGACGCCTGCAAGGAGTGCCAGTGGGATCGCGGCCAGCAGGAATCCGGTCAGGAACCCGCGGTTCCGGTGCGGCGGCGGGGCGGCGGGTACGGGCAGTGGGGGCATTGCCGGAATGGGAACCACGCCTTCGCGGCGCCGCTCCGTCGTCTCGCGCGCGGCCTCCTCGCGCAGCAGGGCGCGAAAATCCTCCGGCGGGCGGGCGGGCACCTTCACCGACACGGGCAAGGGGACCGGGGCATCGAAACCTGAACTGGTCAGCGGCGCGTACTGGAACCAGCCGTGCCCACAGGCGGAACACTGGACGTCACGCCCTTCGTCGGGAACGGACGCCGCGTCCACCTCGTATTGTGCGCCGCATCCGGGACAGCCAAGCCGCATCGTTTTTCCCCTCGCTTTCGGGTGTTGTAGCAATGACGGGAATGCTATCCAAGCCAAAGCCTGCGCCCGAAGATACGGGGGCGCCACTGGACAGGGGGAAACGGGTGATCGCGTTCGACAACGTCGCCTACAGCTATGGCGGGGGGGAGCTTTTGCACGGGCTGACGCTGACCCTGCAGCCGGGATCGTTCCATTTCCTGACGGGACCGTCGGGATCCGGAAAATCCACGCTGCTGAAGCTGTGCTATGGCGAACTGCTGGCCACGTCGGGCACGGTCACGCTTCTGGGGCGCGACATCCGCAGCGTGAACCGCGACGGGCTGGCCCGGATGCGCAGGCGCGTGGGCGTGGTGCAGCAGGACTGCCAGTTCCTCGACCACCTGCCGGTCGCAGCCAACGTCACCCTGCCGCTGGGCGTGGCGGGACGCGACACCGACACGCAGGACCTTGCGGACCTGCTGCACTGGGTGGGGCTGACGAAACAGGCGGGTGCCCTGCCCCCGCAGCTTTCGGGCGGCGAACGTCAGCGGGCGGCGCTGGCCCGTGCCATCATCATGTCGCCGGACTTCCTGATCGCCGACGAACCGACCGGCAACCTTGATTGGGAGATGTCGCTGCGCCTGCTGACCCTGCTGGTGGAGCTGAACCGCATGGGCAAGACCATCCTGATCGCCACCCATGACATGAACCTGATCCGCGCGGCAAAGACGCAGGTTCCCGCCCGCGTACTGCGCATCCGTCACGGTACCGTCGAACATGCGGGGGCGGACCTGTGATCGCGATCCGCTCTATCCTGCGGGACCTGACCCGCCCCGATCCGGGCGCGGACCGGCTGGTCCCGCCGACCGGCACCGGTGCTTGGCTGACGATGTTTTCCGCCGCCGTCATGGCGTTTCTGGCGGTGTTCGCGCTGGCATTGTCCCTTGCGTCCGGCAGACTTGCCGACCGCTGGTCGGAGGCGCTTGCCCGCACCTCCACCATCCGCATCGCGGCATCGCCGGATCAGGTGGCGGGCCAGGTGCAGGCAGTGCTGGCCGTGCTGCAATCCACGCCCGGCATCGCCGGGGCCCGTGCCCTCACGGACGAGGAGGAGCGCGCCCTCCTTACCCCGTGGTTCGGCGCGGACCTGCCGCTCGATACCCTGCCGATGCCGAAGCTGGTGGAAATCACGGAGGACGGATCGGGCTACGATGCCGAAGGTCTGCGCCAAAGGCTGGCAGCCGAGGCGCCGGGCGCGGTGCTGGACGATCACGCCCGCTGGCGCCAGCCGCTGGCGGCGGCCGCCAGCCGGTTGCGCCTGCTGGGCTGGGGATCGCTGATCCTGATCCTTGCCACAACGGGCGCGGTGATCACGCTGGCCGCGAACGCCTCGCTCGCCTCCAACGGACAGGTGCTGCGGGTGCTGCGCCAGATCGGCGCACAGGACGGGTATATCGCACGGGCCTTCGTGCGCCGCTTCACTTTGCGGACGTTGGCAGGGGCGGCGGCGGGGGTGCTCGTTGCGCTGGCGGCGATCTGGCTCATGCCCTCGACCGATGCGGCGGGCGGCTTCCTGACCGGCCTCGGCTTTTCGGGGGCAAGCTGGCTGCTGCCATGGCTGCTGCCGCCCCTTTGCGCCACCGTGGCCTTTGCCGCGACCCGCGCCGCCGCCTTCCGCAAGCTGGAAGAGATGCCATGATCCGATCCGCCCTCTTCGCCGTGCAGATGTATGGGGCGATGGGGGTTCTGGGGCTGGTCTTCCTGCCTGCGGCCCTGATCTCGCCGGATGGGGCGATGCAGGCCTGCAGGATCTATTGCCGCTGGGTGCGCTGGACCGCCCGCGTGATCCTGGACCTGCGGACGGTGATCCGCGGCACGCCCCCGGTCGGCAATGTCCTGATCGCCGCCAAGCATCAGAGCTTTCTGGACGTGATCCTTATCTTTGCGGCCCTTCCCCACCCCCGCTTCGTGATGAAGGCCGAACTGCTGCGTATGCCGGTCTTTGGCTGGTATGCCCGCCGCCTGGGTTGCATCCCCGTGGAAGTCGGGCGCAAAGGCGCGGCGATGCGCCAGTTGCTGGAGGCGGCGGACGGTGCGGGGCAGATGGTGATCTATCCGCAGGGCACCCGCGTGCCGGTGGGAAATGCCGCCCCCTATCGCTATGGAGTGGCGGCGCTTTACGCCCATCTGGGTCAGCCCTGCATTCCGGTCGCCACCAATGCGGGACATTTCTGGCCCCTTGGCCTGCGCCGTCATGCGGGACTTGCCGTCGTCGAGTTCCTGCCGCCAATCCAGCCGGGCCTGCCACCCGATGTCTTTCTGGCAAAGCTAGAATCCATCCTCGAATCCGCTTCGGAGCAGTTATGACACCCATCGACACGCTGGATGCCCTTCACGCCCTTTACGGGCAACCGTCGACAGCGGCAAAATCCAAGGTGACAGACCGCCTGACCACCGCCTATGCCGATTTCATAGAACGCAGCAGGTTCTGCGTGTTAACCACAGTAGGCCCCGAAGGCACCGATAGCAGCCCGCGTGGCAATGACGGTCCCGTCGTGCGTATACTGGACGCACGGACGCTGGCAATGCCCGACTGGAAGGGCAACGACCGTATCGATTCGCTGCGCAATATCGTGCGCGACGGGCGCTTCAGCCTGATGTTCCTGGTGAACGGGTCGAACGCCGCGATGCGGGTGAACGGTCGGGCCCAACTGACGGCGGACGACGATCTTCGCGCGGGCTTTGTCCGTGGCACCCTGTTGCCCCGCAGCGTGATCCTGTTCCGGGTGGAGGAAGTCTACAGCCAATGTGCCCGCGCGATCCTGCGGTCGGGCCTATGGTCACGCGGGCCGGATGCTGAGGGTTTGCCAACCGCCGGCGACATGCTGCGAGAAGCAACGCAAGGCAGCTTTGACGGCGCAACCTATGACCGGGACTGGCCGGCGCGGGCGGCAGCGACCATGTGGTAAGCGACCTGGAACTCGCCCGCCGACATGCCGCATTCAGTTAACGGGGATTTTCGCGGGCCGACCGCCAGTCGGGCATTGCCCCCGAATGGCGGTCGGCGACATGCAGCGCTCCAGAGGCCTGTCGCATACATGACGGGCGTAATCCGCAATACGGACACCGAACAAAAATGATGACCTTTAGGGGGCTGGACCGCTGCAAAAGGGCGGGAACACCGCCCCTGTGGTGATCAGGCGGCGAGGCTCTTGCTGCCCATCGTCAGGAACTTCTGACGGCGGTCCGCGATCAGCGACTTGCGGTTCTTGCCCGACAATTCCTTCAGCATCGTGGCGATGGCCTTGCCGACGGCATCGATCGTTTCCACCGCTCCGCGTTGGGCACCGCCCAGCGGTTCCTGAATGATGCGGTCGATCACGCCCAGCTTTTGCAGATCCTGCGCGGTCAGGCGCAATGCATCCGCCGCTTCCCGCATCTTTTCTGCGTCCTTCCACAGGATGGATGCGCACCCTTCGGGGGAGATCACCGAATAGACCGAATGTTCCAGCATCGCGACGCGGTTGCCCGCCGCAAACGCCACCGCCCCACCCGAACCGCCTTCACCGATGACCGTCGCCAGGACCGGTACACCGATCTCCAGGCATTTCATGGTCGAACGGGCGATGGCTTCCGACTGGCCACGCTCCTCCGCGCCCTTGCCGGGATAGGCACCGGGGGTATCGATCAGGGTGATGACCGGCAGGCCGAAGCGATCGGCCATATCCATCAGGCGGATTGCCTTGCGATAGCCTTCTGGGCGGGCCATGCCGAAGTTCCGCTCGATCCGCGACTTGGTGTCGTGGCCCTTTTCATGTCCGATCACCACGACCGGCTGATCGTTGAACCGCGCGATGCCGCCCATGACGGCGTGATCGTCGGCAAAGTTCCGGTCGCCCGCCAGCGGGGTGTATTCCGTGAACAACGCCTCGATGTAATCCTTGCAGTGGGGGCGTTCGGGGTGTCGGGCCACCTGGGTCTTCTGCCAGGCCGAAAGATTCCTGTAAAGGTCGCGCAGCATCGTCTCGGCCTTGCGGTCCAGCGCTGCGGCTTCCTTTTCCATGTCCATCGCTTCGTTCTGCCGGGCCAGTGCGCGAAGTTCTTCTGCCTTGCCTTCGATTTCGGAAAGCGGCTTTTCGAATTCCAGATAGTGCATGGGCCTCGGTTCCTGATGGATGGTTGCGCTTATATGCCCGTCCCGCGCGTACGATGCAACTGCACGGGACGACAACGCCCCGGGGCTTCCCCCGAGGCGTGTCATCCTCCCCTTGATGCCGTCACTGCCTCCCCGCAGCGGCGGCCGGGTATGTCTTGCGCTGATCCTTCGACCAGCCCTGACGATAGTGTGATCGTGAATGAGGCAGTCTGTCAACAAATCTTTACAATGATGAACATGGTGGAAACGCGCCGTGCCATACGCTTCATCTTGCGTGGCTTTGCGTATTATCGGGATATCCTTTCGACAACGGTGCCAATTGTCGAAGAATATACGGCTGGACCCTGTCCGAACTGCAAAATTCAAGAAACAATGCTTTCCGGCATGACGTAAGGTCATCCAAACGAGCTTTGAGGATGGGCCAATGATCGAAACTCCCTATCTGCTGTTTCTGGGCGATGCCCCCGACGCGCTGGCCGCAAAGGTTGCGCAGGGAATCAAGGACTGGCGGCCGGAATACGCCAAGGGCCAGTTCCGCATGAACGGATGCCGCGCCGACATGGGCCTGACCGACATGACCATCGACGAGGCCGTGGCCGCAGGCGTGAAGACGCTTGTGATCGGCGTTGCCAACCGCGGCGGCATCATCTCCCCCGCGTGGAAAGCCGTTCTGGTGGAGGCGCTGGAAAAGGGCCTCGACATCGCATCGGGCTTGCACAACCTGCTGCGGGACGAGGCTGATCTGGTCGCCGCAGCGCAAGCCAACGGCCGCCAGCTGCATGACGTGCGCGTGCCGTCGGTGCAATATCCCATCGCAAACGGCAAGAAGCGGACCGGCAAGCGTATGCTGGCAGTGGGCACGGACTGTTCCATCGGCAAGATGTACACCGCGCTCTGCGTAGAAAAGGAGATGCGCGTACGGGGGATGAGCGCCGATTTCCGCGCCACGGGCCAGACGGGCATCCTGATCACCGGCGGCGGCGTGCCGCTGGACGCGGTGATCGCGGACTTCATGGCCGGTTCCGTTGAATACCTGACGCCCGATGCGGAGGCGGACCACTGGGACCTGATCGAGGGTCAGGGCTCGTTGTTCCACGTCAGCTATTCCGGTGTGACGCTGGCGCTGATCCACGGTGGCCAACCGGACGCGCTGGTCGTGTGCCACGAACCGACGCGCGACCACATGCGCGGCCTGCCCGAATACAAGCTGCCGACGCTGGAGGCGGTCCGCGACATGGCGCTGGCACTGGCCAAGGTGGGCAATCCGGCTTGCGTCGTGGCAGGCTATTCCATCAACACGCAGCATATGTCGGACACCGACGCCAAGGCCTATCTGGCAAAGGTCGAATCGGATCTGGGCCTGCCCGCCACCGACCCCTTCCGCTTCGGCGCGGGCAAGCTGGTGGACGCGCTGGCCGCGATCTGACACCGTTATGCGGGGGGCATCGCGCGCCCCCGCATCCACAAAGCCCAAGGGGCTCTCCGGCCCCCGCACCCATATTCAAGGAGGTCGGCATGATCGACGTTCTGGCCGAGACCTTCAAGCTGGCGCAGGTCTTCACCATCAGCCGCGGATCGCGCACCGAAACACGTGTCATTACCGTCAAGATCACGCGCGGCGGTGTGACCGGATGGGGCGAATGCCTGCCCTATGCCCGTTACGACGAAACGCTGGACAGCGTGGCGGCGCAGATCGCCACCGTCCCCGAAAACGTGACCCGCGCCCAGTTGCAGGGCCTGTTGCCGCCCGGTGCCGCGCGCAACGCGATCGACTGCGCCTTGTGGGATCTGGAGGCGAAGGCCTGCGGCAAGCGCGTCTGGGAACTGGCGGGCCTGTCCGCGCCAAAGCCGGAGATCACCGCCTATACCCTGTCGCTCGACACGCCGGAAAACATGCAGGCGGCGGCGGCGAAGAACGCCTTCCGCCCGCTGCTGAAGATCAAGCTGGGCACACCCGATGACATGCCCCGTCTGGAAGCGGTCCGTGCCGGTGCGCCGAAGACAAGGATCATCGTGGACGCGAACGAAGGCTGGACGGCAGAGGTTTATTCCGACCTTGCCCCGCATCTTCTGCGCCTTGGTGTCGCGATGGTGGAACAGCCGCTGCCTGCGGGCGATGACGGGATGCTGGCCGAAATCGCCCGCCCCCTGCCCGTCTGCGCCGATGAGGCGTGCCACGATCGCGCCAGCCTGCCCCACCTGAAGGGCAAGTACGACGTCATCAACATCAAGCTGGACAAGACCGGCGGCCTGACCGAGGCGCTGGAGCTGAAGACCGCCGCCCTTGCCGAAGGTTACGGCCTGATGGTCGGATGCATGGTTGGCACCAGCCTTGCGATGGCCCCGGCCCTTCTGGTCGCCCAAGGCGCACAATTCACCGATCTTGACGGCCCGCTGCTTCTGGCCGAAGACCGCGATCACCCGCTGTGCTTCGACGAGGCCGGCGTCCACCCGTCCGACGCGACACTCTGGGGATAATCCATGACACGCACCGTCTATGTGAACGGCGAATATCTGCCCGAAACCGAAGCCAAGGTTTCCATCTTCGACCGCGGCTTCCTGATGGCCGATGCCGTCTACGAAGTGACGAGCGTGCTGGATGGCAAGCTGCTGGACTATGCGGGCCACGAGGCGCGTCTGGCGCGGTCCTTGGGTGAACTGGACATGGCCAACCCCGTCACCGCCGAGGAGCTGCTGGAAATCCACCGCCAGCTGGTCATCCGCAACGAGATCACCAACGGGCTGATCTATCTGCAGGTCACGCGCGGCAATGGGGGCGACCGCAGCTTCGTCTTTCCCGATCCCGCGACGGTGCCGTCCTCGATCGTGCTTTTCACGCAATCGGTGCCGGATCTGGAAACCACCGCCTCCGCGCAGAAGGGGATCAAGGTCATCTCCTTCGACGATCTTCGCTGGGGACGCCGCGACATCAAGACGGTGCAGCTGCTGCTTCCCTCGATGGCGAAGATGGCTGCCAAGAAGGCAGGTTGCGACGATGCGTTCTTCGTGATGGACGGCGTGGTGACCGAAGGGTCGTCGTCGAACGCCTATATCGTGAAGGGCAACAAGATCATCACGCGGCCCCTGTCCCGTGACATCCTGCACGGCATCACCCGCGCCACGCTGCTGACCTATGCCACGGAGACGCAATACGAGATCGAGGAGCGGGCCTTCACGATCGAGGAAGCGCAGAACGCCGACGAGGCCTTCGTCACCGGCGCATCGACCTTCATCACCCCCGTGGTCGAAGTCGACGGCAAACCTGTGGGCACCGGCACCCCCGGCCCCGTCGCCAAACGCCTGCGCGAGTTGTATATCGCGGAAGGAAAGAAAGCCTCCATCTAACGCCTCGGTGCGCTTTCGCGCAGCCAGACATCGGCGGCATCCTCGCGCGGCGCGTCCGCGCGGGAAGTGTCCGGCACGAGCCCTGCCCCTTCGTCCGGCAAAGCGGCAATGGCCGGACTGCCCAAGGCAAGGCAAAGGGCGGCGGCAAACAAACGCAGCATGACACTCTCCATCCTGATGCAGTCAAGGTGGCAGCTGCGTCCCTTCACGTCAAAACCCCGTTACGTGAACGGGCCTCAGGCCACATCCTTTACCGCCGCCGCGATGATCGGGGCTAGCCGGTCGGCCCAGGCCGCCTGCTGGTCCGCATCCCGGATCAGGTCGTTGCGCAGCTCGATCAGCGTGTTGTGCCGCCCCGTCTGCAGCGCGTGCCGGTCCACCGCATCACCCGGCAGATGGCCATCATAGGGTTCGTTGTCACCGACACACAGGTCGGGTTCCGCCTGCAACCGGGCGATCAGGGCACGGGACAGGCGGCTGTCCAGATGCGAATGCAGCACACCCACATGCCAAGGCCTCAGCCCCCGCCCGTTCAGGCGCGGGGTAAAGCTGTGGATCGCCACGATCACCGTATCGTTCCGTCGTGCCGCCAGCGCCGCCAGGGCCGCGTGATAGGGGCGGTAAAGGGTGGCCAGACGACGTTCCACCTCCGCCGCGTCCGCGTGGCGGTTGGCGGGAATGATGGTGCCGTCATACAGGCGCATCAGCAGGGTCGGATCATCCTCCCCCCGATTCGGATCGATCACGAGCCGCGAGAAGTTCGACAGGATCGCCGCAGCCCCCAGCCGGTCGGCCAGTGCGACGGACAGGCCGGCTGCCCCCACGTCAAAGGCGATGTGACGGTTCATGTCCTCGGCCGCAATGCCGAGGTCGCCACCGTTCACGTCCTGCGGCACGCGGTTCGTCGCATGGTCGCAAGTGATGAGAATTCGGGCATCCCGCGTCCCGCCATGAATGTGAAAGGGTTCCACGCACTCTCCTTGTCGCAATTCCTTGCACTCGACCCTATATGCCGCGTTGGCGCGACCGAAGCCAGTTGCGACGGATGTTGTGCGCTAACATGAAAGCGGGCAGAACATCCCCGATGAATGGGAGAATTGAATGAGACGCCTTCGCAACGTGAAGATCGTGGCCACACTCGGGCCGGCCTCCAGCAGCTATGACGTCATCCGCGCCCTGTTCGAGGCGGGGGCCGACGTATTCCGCCTGAACATGAGCCATGGGACCCATGAGGACATCCGCGCCCGGCACGAGATCATTCGCAAGATCGAGGCCGACACCGGCCGCCCGATCGGCATCCTGGCCGACCTTCAGGGACCGAAGCTGCGCGTGGGCGTGTTCGCCAACGGGTCCGAGGAACTGGTCGTGGGCGAGTATTTCCGCATGGACCTGTCGGACGCGCCTGGCGATTCGCTTCGCGTGAACCTGCCCCATCCGGAGATTTTCGCGGCGCTGGAGGTCGGAACCTCGCTTCTGGTGAACGACGGCAAGATCCGTCTGCGCGTGCGTGATTGCGGCCCCGACTTTGCCGATTGCATCGTGGAAGTCGGCGGCACCATTTCCAACCGCAAGGGCGTGAACGTGCCCGACGTGGTGCTGCCGGTGGCGGCCCTGTCCGACAAGGACCGTCGCGATCTGGAATTCGTCTGCGAACTGGGCTGCGACTGGCTGGCCCTGTCCTTCGTGCAACGTCCCGAGGACGTACTGGAAGCGCGCGATCTGGCAAAGGGCCGCGCCGCGATCCTGTCCAAGATCGAAAAGCCCGCTGCCGTGAAGGCCTATGACGCGATCCTGGAGGTGTCGGATGGCATCATGGTGGCGCGTGGCGACCTTGGCGTGGAACTCCCCGTCCATGCGGTCCCGCCCATCCAGAAACGCCTCGTGCGGGGGGCGCGGGCCGCGGCCAAGCCGGTGATCGTGGCCACGCAGATGCTGGAATCCATGATCGATTCGCCCGTGCCCACACGGGCCGAAGTCTCGGACGTGTCCGGCGCGATCTATGAAGGTGCGGATGCGGTGATGCTGTCGGCCGAATCGGCTGCGGGCAGCTATCCGATCGAGGCCGTGACGACGATGAACAACGTCGCCATATCCGTTGAAAGCGACACCACCTACCGCGAGGTGATCGAGGCCTCGCGCCGCGCCAAGCGTTCCACCGTGGCCGATGCCATCGTGGCCGCGTCGCGCGAAATCGCGGAAAGCACGCCGATTAAGGCGATCTGCTGCTTCTCCCAGACCGGGACCACGGTGTCGCTGGTGGCGCGCGAACGCCCGCGGGTGCCGATCATGGCCCTGACGCCGCTGATGGCGACCGCCCGCCGCATGACGCTGACATGGGGCACCCATTGCGCGATCACCGACGTGCAGCACCGGTTCAAGGGGGCCGTTCTGGCCGCGGCAAAGGCCGCGCGCGAGGATGGATTCGCCACGACGGAGGAATCGATCGTCGTAATGGCGGGCGTGCCGTTCAACCGTGCGGGCACCACAAACATCCTGCGCGTTGCCCCCTGCGACGAGTCCAAGATCACCAACGCCGAAACCGAATAAGCCTTGCGGGGGGCTGCGATTTCGCTTACACGCCGCCCCCTGATACCCGTGCGCCCGGCCAATGCGGCATTGCCGTGGCGCACGTTCACAACTCGCAAGAGGAGATGAAAATGCCCAAGATGAAGACCAAATCGGCCGCGAAGAAGCGTTTCAGCTTCACGGCCTCCGGCCGCGTCAAGGCCGGTCCTGCCGGCAAGCGCCACGGCATGATCAAACGCTCGACGAAATTCATCCGCGACGTCACGGGAACGATGATCCTGTGCGCTTCGGACGAGAAGATCGTCAAGAAATACATGCCCTATAACCGGTAAGGAGAGCGTAGATTGTCCCGCGTTAAATCCGGCGTCGTCACGCACGCCCGTCACCGTAAAGTCATCAAGGCAGCGAAAGGCTACTACGCTGCCCGTTCGACGAACTTCCGCACCGCGACTCAGGCCGTCGACAAGGCCAACCAGTACGCGACCCGCGACCGCAAGACCCGCAAGCGCACGTTCCGCGCCCTGTGGATCCAGCGCATCAACGCGGCCGTCCGTCTGTTCGACGCCGAGATGACCTATTCCCGCTTCATCAACGGCCTGTCGCTGGCCGGCATCGAAGTGGACCGCAAGGTTCTGGCCGATCTGGCCGTTCGCGAGCCCGAGGCGTTCAACGCCATCGCCGAGCAAGCGAAAAAAGCACTCGCCTGATTTGAGAAGCCCCGCCTCGTGCGGGGTTTTTTATTGCCCGCCCGTCACCCGCCCCGGTGGCGGGTTTTTCGATTCCCCTGAAGGCATCCGCTCAGGGTTTTTTCAGGGGCGTCCTTGCCAGCAGGGTCCGTGGCCGTTAATCCATCTGCGACCAGACGGAGGCCGGCATGGACGGGATCGACACGCTTCGCGACACTTACCTGAACCGCATCAAGGATGCCGGTGACGAAGGCGCTGTGGAGGAACTTCGCCTTGCCGCGCTTGGCAAGAAGGGTGAAATCAGCCTTCTGATGCGCGAACTGGGCAAGATGAGCCCTGAGGAGCGTCAGACCACCGGCGCGAACCTGAACCGCCTCAAGGACGAGCTGGACGCCGCCCTGCGCGCCCGCAAGGCCAGCCTTGGCGATGCCGCCCTTGAACAGCGCCTTGCCGCAGAATGGCTGGACGTGACGCTGCCCGGCCGCCCGCGCCGCATGGGCACGATCCACCCCGTCAGCCAAGTCATGGACGAACTGACCGCGATCTTCGCCGACATGGGCTTTTCCGTGGCCGAAGGTCCGCAGGTCGAATCCGACTGGTACAACTTCGACGCCCTGAACATCCCGCCCGAACATCCCGCGCGGCAGGAACACGACACGTTCTTCATGAACCGTGCGGAAGGCGATGCCCGCCCGCCCCACGTCCTGCGCACCCACACCTCCCCCGTGCAGATCCGCGCGCTGGAGGCGAACGGCGCCCCGATTCGCGTGATCGCGCCGGGCCGCGTCTATCGCATGGACATGGACCAGACGCACACGCCGATGTTCCATCAGGTCGAGGGTCTGGCGATCGACCGCAACATCTCCATGGCGAACCTGAAATGGGTGCTGGAGGAGTTCTGCCGCGCCTTCTTCGAGGTGCCCTCGGTCGAGCTGCGCTTCCGCGCCTCGCACTTCCCCTTCACGGAGCCGTCTGCCGAAGTCGACATCCGCTGCTCGTGGGTCGGCGGCCAACTGAAGATCGGCGAAGGGGATTCGTGGATGGAAATCCTCGGCTCCGGCATGGTGCATCCGAAGGTGCTGAAAGCGGCGGGCGTGGACCCGACCCAGTGGCAGGGCTTCGCCTTCGGCATGGGCATCGACCGCATCGCCATGCTGAAATACGGCATCCCCGACCTGCGCGCCTTCTTCGAATCCGACCTGCGCTGGCTGCGCCATTACGGCTTTGCGGCGCTCGACATGCCGGATCTGGCGGGTGGTTTGAGTCGGTGACAATAGCTCAGGCGTTAACGGCTCTGGTGGCGCTCGTTGTTGCGACTGTTGTCTATCGTTGGCAAAAAGCAGTCGACAGGGAGACCTCCATACAAAGCGAGTTGCGCAAATTATATGCAGCCTACATTTCAGCTATGGCTAAGGGATACCTGAACCAACCATACATAGATGACGCAAACGATCCTGAAAAAATCTCCGCTTTTTTCAGGATCACCAGCGATGAACAGGAATTTTATGCGCTAAGGGATCAGATTTACCTTCTAGCCCCTGAAGACGTCTTAGATGCCGTTCGTGCCTATGATTTGGCCTTCCGCCAATGGAAGATAGGCTTTCCATGCTTTTGTCAAAACGCCAATGGCGAGCAGGCCGTCAATGCAGAGCAACATAGAGAACGCGACGCAATGCTTCGCCGCTCTAGGCAAATCACACTTGATGTAATGCGCTCCTCGTTGCGAGAGCATACCACGTTTAAGAACAGCTTTTTGCTGTCGCTTAGAGGATCGACCAAATGAAATTCACCCTCTCCTGGCTCAAGACCCATCTCGACACTCAGGCCACCCTCGACGACATCGCCTATGCCCTGACCGATCTGGGGCTGGAGGTGGAGGGCATCGTCGACCCTGCCGCGAAGCTGAAAAGCTTCACGCTGGCCAAGGTGATCCATGCCGAACAGCACCCCGATGCCGACCGCCTGCGCGTCTGCCGCGTCCTGACGGACGAGGGCGAGAAGCAGATCGTCTGCGGCGCCCCCAACGCGCGCGAAGGCATCACCGTCGTTCTGTGCAAGCCCGGCGATTACGTTCCCGGCATCGACACCACGCTGGGCGTGGGCAAGATCCGTGGCGTCGAATCCCTCGGCATGATGGCGTCCGAACGCGAGCTGGAGCTGTCGGAGGAGCATGACGGCATCATCGAACTCCCCTCGGGCGAGGTGGGCGACAAGTTCGTCGACTGGCTGGCCGCGAACGCCCCCGAAAAAGTCGACCCGATGATCCATATCAAGATCACGCCGAACCGCCCCGACGCGCTTGGCGTGCGCGGCATTGCCCGTGATCTGGCGGCACGCGGTCTGGGGAAGCTGATCCCGCTGGCAGTGGACCCTGTCGCGGGCGGCTTTCCGAACCCGATCACCCTGCGCCTGGAAACGCCTGGCTGCCCGCTGTTCGCCGGTCGGGTGATCAGGGGTGTGACGAACGGCCCCTCGCCCGCGTGGCTGCAGCAGCGGCTGCGGGCGATCGGGCTGCGTCCGATTTCCACCCTCGTTGATATCACCAACCTGTTCACCTTCGATCTGAACCGCCCGCTGCACGTGTTCGACGCGGCCAAGGTTCAGGGCGATCTGGTGGTGCGTGCCGCGAAAGACGGTGAAACCCTGCAGGCGCTGGACGGCAAGACCTATGCCTTGCGCCCCGGCATGGTGGTGATCGCCGATGACAACGGTGTCGAATCCCTTGGCGGTATCATGGGCGGCGAAGCCTCGGGTTGTGACGGGACCACAACGGATGTCTATCTGGAAGCCGCCTATTTCGATCCGATCATCACGGCCACCACCGGTCGCGCGCTGAAGATCAACTCCGACGCGCGCTACCGATTCGAACGTGGCATCGACCCCGCCTTCACGGTGGAGGGGATGGAGCTTGCAACGCGCATGATCCTCGACCTTTGCGGTGGGGAGGCGTCGGAGGTCCAGATAGCAGGTGCCGTGCCCGATACGGCCCGCGCCTATCATCTGGACACCGACCGCGTGGTCAGCCTTGTCGGCATGGACATTCCCGCAGCCGATCAGCGTGCCACGCTGGAAGCGCTCGGCTTCCGGCTGGAAGGCGATATGGCCCATGTTCCCACATGGCGCCCTGACGTGCTGGGAGAGGCGGATCTGGTCGAGGAGATCGCCCGCGTCGCGTCGTTGACCAAGCTGGTGGGCAACCCCCTGCCGCGCATGGCCGCAGGTGTGCCACTGCCGATCCTGACCCCGCTGCAGCAGCGTGAAAAGGCCGCGCGGCGGATGCTGGCGTCCTTGGGTTACAACGAATGCGTCACCTACAGCTTCATCAACGCGGGCGATGCCGGGCTGTTCGGTGGTGGTGCGGACGCGGTGCGGGTGGACAACCCCATCAGTTCGGAAATGACGCACCTTCGTCCCGACCTGTTGCCTGGCCTTCTGCGCGCGGCGGCCCGCAACCAGACCCGCGGCTTTGCCGATCTGGCGTTGTTCGAGGTTGGTCCTGCCTTCACCGGCGGCGAGCCGGGTGAACAGGTGCTGCAGGCGACCGGCCTTCTGGTCGGCGCCTCCGCCGCGCGGGACACCTTCGGATCGCGCCGCCCGTCGGACTTGTTCGACGCCAAGGCCGATGCGGAGGCTGTCCTGACCACCATCGGGGCACCCGCCAAGGTGCAGGTCACCCGCAAGGCGGCAAGCTGGTGGCATCCAGGCCGGTCCGGCGTGATCGGTCTGGGGCCGAACGTTCTTGCGACGTTCGGCGAGGTGCATCCCCGCATCCTGCAGGCCATGGACTTGAAGGGTCCGGTGGTCGCCTTCACGATCAACGTGGCCGCGATCCCGTATCCCAAGGTGAAGACGCCGACGCGCCCTGCGTTGAAGCTGTCCGATCTTCAGGCCGTGGAACGCGATTTCGCCTTTGTCGTCGATGCCCGGACGGAAGCGCTGACGCTGGTCAATGCTGCCGCCGGTGCCGACAAGGCGCTGATCGAAAGCGTGCGGGTATTCGACCAGTTCACCGGCGACAAGGCCGAGGCGCAGATGGGTCCGGGCAAGAAGTCCATTGCCCTGACCGTGCGCCTGCAACCGACGACCGCGACGCTGACCGACAAGGACATCGAGGCGGTCAGTGCCAAGGTCATCGAGAAGGTGGCAAAGGCTGCCGGCGCGACCCTGCGCGCCTGACGCAGGAAAGGTCCCCGGATCCTGTCCGGGGACCGCGTCCGCCCCTGCCCCCGTGAGGATGGGCCGTTGCGGCGCACCCTGTTCCGTCAGACGGCAATGTTGTCGATCAGGCGCACCCCATCGATTGTCGCCGCCGCCAGCATACGCGTTTGTCGGGATACTGTGGTGGTAGGCTCCAGCGTCTCCGCATCGCACAGCTGGATATAATCTATCATCGTGAATCCCGCCGTTCGCAGATCGCCGACCGCATGGTCCAGCGCCTGCGTCGCTTCCCCACCCTGACGGATCGCGTCCGCCGCATCGCGCATCGCACGGTGCATGGCCACGGCCCCGATGCGCGCGGCATCCCCAAGCCTGCGATTGCGCGAGGACATGGCAAGGCCGTCCGCTTCCCGCACCGTGACACATCCCTCGATCCGGACGGGCAGGTTCAAGTCAGCGACGAAGCGGCGGACGATCTGCAACTGCTGCCAGTCCTTTTCGCCAAAGAACGCGGCATCCGCCTGCGACATGCCGAACAGCTTCGACACCACCGTCGCCATGCCGTCGAAATGCCCGGGGCGGTGGGCGCCTTCCAGCCGCTCGCTCAGCCCCTCCACATGAACGGTTGTGGCGAAACCTGCGGGATACATCTCCTCCACCGAAGGGATGAAGACGGCATCCGCCCCGACAAGCAGCGCCACGTCCCGCGCTTCGTCACGCGGGTATTTTGCCAGATCCTCGGGGTTGTTGAACTGCTTGGGGTTCACGAAGATCGACACGATCACCCGCCCGCATTGCGCCCGTGCCTGTTCCACAAGGCTCAGATGGCCGCCATGCAGTGCACCCATGGTGGGAACCAGCCCTACAGTGTGGCCCTTTGCCTTCCAGCCGGCAACAAGGGCGCGCAGGTCCGCAACGGTCCGGACGATCATTTCACGCTGTCCGCGAAGGAATGTTCCACCGCCGGAAATGCACGGGTCCGGACTTCGGCTGCATAGGAGGCGATGGCACGGTCCGCATCGCCCGCAAGTTCTGCATAGCGCTTGACGAACTTCGGGCGAAAATCGGCAAACAGACCCAGCATGTCGTCCACGACAAGAATTTGTCCGTCGCAATCGCGACCGGCCCCGATGCCGATGGTCGGGATCGCCACAGCTTTCGAGATACGGGCGGCCAGCGTCTGCGGCACTTTTTCCAGCACGACCGAAAAGGCTCCGGCCTCCGCGACGGCGCGGGCATCGGCCATGATGCGGTCGCCGTCGGCATCGCGGCCCTGAACCTTGTATCCGCCCAGCGTGTTCACCGCCTGCGGTGTCAGGCCGACATGACCCATGACCGGCACGCCCCGCGCGACCAGAAACGCCACGGTGTCCGCCATATGAACGCCCCCTTCCAGCTTCACCGCGCCCGCCCCCGTTTCCGCCAGCAGGCGAGAGGCGTTGCGGAAGGCTTGTGCGGGGCCTTCCTCGTAACTGCCAAAGGGCATGTCGATGACGCACAGCGCGCGCGTCAGCCCACGCATGACGGCCTGCCCGTGCAGGATCATCATCTCCATCGTGACGCCGAGGGTGGAGGGAAGGCCGTGCAGAACCATGCCCACGCTGTCGCCCACGAGAGCGAGATCGCAATGGGCATCAACCAGTTTTGCCATGGGGGTGGTATAGGCGGTCAGACAGACCACAGGCTCGTACCCCTTTCGCCCCTGGACGTCGGAAGCCGTCAGGCTTCGCATCTGGACATTCGCGCTCATGGGGGTGCCTCCGCATCGTCGTTGCGGGAACGGGTATAGCGGCGCCCCGCGCGGGGCGCCAGTCTTGGCCTCAGCCTGCGGCGGCCGTCAGCACGGGTGCCTGGATGTCGCCATTCGCATCCTCGGTCCACAGACCTTCGTAGGCACGGCTTTCGGATTCAGTGCGAACCTTCACCTGCGCGCCGACGCTTACGCGTTCATACAGGTCGATGATGTCCTGATTGAACAGACGGATACATCCCGCAGAGCTTGCCCGCCCGATGGAGCGGTTGTCGATCGTCCCGTGGATCCGGTAATAGGTGTCACGACCGTTGCGATAAAGATACAGCGCGCGTGCGCCCAGCGGGTTTTCCAGACCGCCCGGCAAACCGCCCGCGAACTCCGCATAGAGCTCCGGCTGGGTGCGGATCATGTTGCGTGTCGGTGTCCAGTTCGGCCATTGGCGCTTCATCCCGATGCGCGCATTGCCGCGGAAGGCTTTGCCTTCGGGGCCGACGCCGACAGCATAGCGCATCGCGCGGCCACCCGGCAGGACATAATAAAGACGGCGGGCGAAGGGATCGACCACGATCGTGTTCGGCGACTCGGGACCGGCGTAGTCCACTTCCATGCGCACCTTCTCGGGGGTCAGGTGACGCGGGTCCACGGCAGGGATGTAGATGTCCCCGTCCTGGATCGCAGCATAGTCCGGATTTACAGGCGCTTGCGTGGCCTGCGGCGGCGGAGCGGCACAGGCGGTCAAAAGGGCCATCGACAAGACGACGGCAAGGTGGCGGATCTTCAGGCGCACCGGAGCTTCCCCATTCATATCATTTCAGTGTGGAACCTGCGCCTGAACGGCCCGAGGTCAACCCGTGGCGTGGCCTTCCGGCACGGGGCGTTGCCGATTGGCAACCATCACGCATAGCTTCGCACCAGCGCGGCGGCGACAAGTGACCAGCCATCCGCCACCACGAAGAAAGCCAGCTTGAAGGGAAGCGAGACGATTGCGGGGGGCACCATCATCATCCCCATCGACATCAGAACGGCCGACACGACCAGATCGATCACAAGAAATGGCAGGAACAGCAGGAACCCCGTCTCGAATGCGCGCTGGATTTCCGACAACATGAAGGAGGGCACCAGAACCGACAGCGGCGCATCCTCCGGCACGGGCGACACCCCCTCGCGCAGGGCGGCAAGCGTGCGGAACGCGTCTGGGTCCAGACGCGCCGTCATGAATTCGCGAAACGGGCCGATGATCGCGGGCCAGGCCTGCGGCAACGTCGTCTGCCCGTCTGTCAGTGGGCGCACGCCGTTAACCCATGCCTCCGTCAGGACGGGGTCCATCACGAACCATGTCAGGAACAGCGCAAGGCTGATCATCAGCATGTTGGGCGGCGCCTGCTGCAAGCCGATGGCCTGCCGCAGGATCGAAAGAACCGTCACGATGAACGGAAAACAGGTGACCATGATCGCAAGGCCGGGCACCAGGCTCAGCACGGTGATCAGGGCGATCATCTGGATCGTCCGCCCGGTCAGGGTGCCGTCGGCACCGCCCAGATCCAGCGTGACCTGCTGGGCGAAAGCCGGGCCTGCCAGCAGGATCAGCGCCAGCGTCAGACGGATCAAAATCCGGCCTCGCCCTGCCGCACTTCGGTCAGGCGCACGGTCAGCTGGCCTGCCTGATCGCCCTCCCCCTCCTGCAGGACACCGCGCGCGATCAGGCGGTCGCCGACATAGAGATCCACCGGATCCTCCACCCGCCGGTCAAGCGTCAGGACGGCGTCGCGTTGCAGTTTAAGCAATTCGCGCACCTGCGGACGGGCCTTGCCCACGGATACGGTGATTTCGATCGGAACTTGCGAAAAGGGGCTGTCATCCATGACGGACCTCGGCGTTCAGGGTGAAGATGTCGTCCAGCGCGGCAAGTATCTCTGCCACGGCAGCGGACGGGTCGATCAGGATCTCGGACGGGCCGGACAGAATGCGGGCAGTGCCGGACAGAATGGCCGCATCGGCTTCCACCGTCATGGGAAAGGCGGGGACAGGCAGATGGGCGCGGATCGCCCGTTCGTCACCTGGATTCAGGACCAGCCGCAAGGGACGCGCGGTTGCCGTCCGCACCAGCGGGGCCAGCGTCTCCGCCACCAGGGGGGCCAGCGACGCGGCTGCCATCGGCGGCAGAATCGCGGCGGTGATCTGGCGCAGCAGCGAATCGAGGTCGGCCATCATCGCCTCCCTCGCGCCGGTCCAGGCGAAGGCCATGTCCTGCAGGCTGCGTGACAGATCCTCGGCCAAAGCAAGTTCGGCGCGGCGGGCGGACGTGGCCCATTCGGCCTCCGCCTCGGCCCGGCCGGCGCCATGGGCCGTCAGACGCATCTCCTCCACCCCGTCCGGGTCCAGAACGACGATGTCGCCTTCCCCGAAGGATTCCAGCTTCAACGGGATCATGCGCGCTCTTCCTTGTCCATCCAGCCACGCAGAACCTCCACCGATTCGACCTGACGCGCCTCTATCAGGCGGCGAAGGCGGGCCACGGGATCGGGTACGCCGTCAGGGGTTTCGGTGGTCAGTTCCCCGTCCCGCGGGGCGGCGGCCGGCAATGCCAGCAGTGGCGGCGGCAAAGCGAGCGCGTCCGGCCGGCGGGTCAGGATCGGGCGGATCACGAACAGGCCAAGGATCAGCACGACGATCGCCAGAACTGCCATCTGCACGATGCGCATCAGGTTCAGGTTACCGAAGGAGGAAAACATCCCCGCCTCTGCCAGCGTGCCCTGTGCCGCGGTTTCGCTGAACTGCAGGGAGCGGATGGTCAGCGCATCTCCGCGTTCCGTATCCAGCCCCACGGCAGAGGCCACGAGATCCTGCAGCGCGGTCATCTCCGCCTCCGGACGCGGGGCCCAGGTGCCGTCCGTCACGATGCCGTCCACCAGAACGGCGACGCTGATGCGGCGGATATCCCCCGGGGTCCGCAAAAGGTCGCGCTGCGTTTCCGACACCTCGTAATTCAGCGTCTCGTGCGATTCGGAACTGGAGCTGCGACCGTCCCGACCTTCGGCCGCCGCATCGCCGTCAGGCAGATTGGAGGCGACCGTGACCGCACCGGACGGGCGGCTGTCGCTGGTTGTCTTTTCCACCGTTTCCTGGCTGATCGGCACGCGGGACTGCGGATCGAAGCGCCGTTCCGTAATCTGTTCGCGTTCAGTGCCCAGCTCGACCGACACCTCCACCACTGAACGGCCCATGCCCACGCGGGCAGCCAGCAGGCGTTCGACGTTCTGGCGCAGCTGCTCGGCGCGGTCGGTGGCGGGGGGCGTCGCATCCGTGTCGATCAGGCCGCGCTGGCTGTCGATGACGGCCACATCCTCCGTCCGCATGCCCGACACGGCACCCGCCACCAATGACCGGACGGCCTTGGCCTGTGCGGGCGTCAGCCCCCCTTGGGTCGTCGTCAGCGTCACGCTGGCCGTGGACCGTGCATCGCGGCGGAAAGGCTGGCCGCTGTCCTGTGCGATATGGACGCGGGCGGACTTCACCTCCGGCATGGCGAGGATGGTGCGGGCCAGCTCCCCTTCCTTGCCGCGCAAGTAGGCCGCGTCGAACATCTGCGACGTGGTGCCGAATCCCGACAAGCCGTCCAGAATCTCGTATCCCGTCGATCCGCTGGCGGGCAATCCCTGCCCTGCCAGTTCCATCCGCACGCGGTCGCGCATCGTGGCATCCACGCGGATGGACGTGCCTTCGATCGCATAGGGAACGCCCTGCTGTTCCAGCGCGGCCACGATTTCCCCCGCCGCCTGCGGTTCCAGCCCGGAATACAGCAACGCCATGTCCGGGGTGGTCGCCGCGCGTGACAGGGCGAGAATGGCCGCGAACATGGCGACCGTCGCACCGATGACGATGATCCGCCGCTTCATGGGCATGGACGTCCACAGGGACAGCGCGTTCTGCATGTCGCAACCTTCCGAAACCGGGCTTCTGCCTTTGTGTTCTCCGTTCTGCCGCATCTGACTTAACAATCGGTTAGTGGAATGGCCGCTATAACCGCCCCTGACGCAGAAAGGCGGAGACGGACCATGGCGGACACGGCAGTTCAGCAGGACATGCCCGCAAAGGCATCGCGGCTGCCCCTTATGTTGGGGGTGGTGGCAGCGCTGGCACTGGGCGGCGGCGGGTTCTATGCGGCCTATTCGGGGCTGCTGGCCCTTCCCGAAAAGCACGCGCAGGCAACGGCGCTTCCGCCCGTGGCCTTCGTGCCGCTGGACGCGATGGTCATCTCGCTGGGCAATGCCGCCAGCCGACAGCATCTCCGCTTCTCGGCCGAGCTGGAGGTCGCGCCCGAACATCAGGCGGAGGTGGCGCTTTTGCAGCCGCGAATCCTCGACGTGCTGAACGGCTATCTTCGTGCGGTGTCCGTCGATGATCTGGACAATCCGGCGCATCTGGTCCGGCTGCGCGCCCAGATGCTGCGCCGCATCCAGATCGTGACGGGCGAAGGGCGCGTGCGCGACCTTCTGGTCACCGAATTCGTACTTAACTGAAGGGGGAACGGATATGGAGATGATCGCCAACGTCTGCCTTGCGGCCGGCGCCTTCGGCGCGGCCTTCTATTGCCACATCCTGAACCGCAGGCTGCGCAACTTCGCGCGGCTGGATTCGGGAATGGGCGGGGCGATCGCCGTCCTGTCCGCGCAGGTGGACGACATGACGCAGGTCCTGCAGGCCGCCCGTGCCGCCGCAAGCGAGTCCACCGCATCGCTGGAGGAACGTGTCGCCCGGGCGGAAGCAGCGGCCCAACGGTTGGAACTGCTGCTGGCCTCGCTGCACGATCTTCCCGCCCCGAGGAACGCCGCATGAGCGGGCGGCCCGGCGGTGGGGCCCTGGTGATCCTCGCGGTGCTGCTGGCGGCGGCCGGGGCAATGCATCTTGGAACGGGGGTCGGCACGGCCCTGGCGCTTGCCCCCGATCCCGCACAGGCCGACACCATGGCCGCCACGCCCCTTGCCTGCCCCGCCCCACCTGCCGCGCTGGCCGAGGCGCTGCGCCAGCGCGAGGCGCAGATATCCACGCGCGAGTGGGCCTTTGCCGAACGCCACGCGGCCCTCGATCTGGCAAACAGGGCCATCGACCAGCGCATGGCCGATCTGCAAGCCGCCGAGGCGAAGCTGTCCGCAACGCTGGCTTTGGCCGATGGTGCCGCGGAAAACGACCTGTCCCGCCTGACCAGCGTCTACGAGGCGATGAAACCCAAGAACGCCGCCGCCCTGTTCAGCACGATGGAGCCGGAATTCGCCGCCGGTTTCATCGGACGCATGCGGCCCGAGGCGGCAGGGGCCGTGCTGGCCGGACTGCCCTCTGAAAACGCCTATGCCATCAGCGTGCTGCTGGCGGGGCGCAACGCACTTGTGCCGAAGGAATAGGCGATGCTGGGTTTTGTGGGAATCGCCGTGATCTTCGTGATGGTCTTCGGCGGCTATATCGTCGCGGGCGGCAAGATGGGGGTGATCCTGCATTCCCTGCCCTACGAGATGGCGATGATCGGGGGTGCCGCCATCGGCGCGTTCCTGATCGGCAACGACATGGCCACCGTGAAGGCCACACTTCGCGACGTGAAGAAAGTGTTCAAGGGTGCGCACTGGAAGCCTGCCGACTACCAGGAACTGCTGTGCCTGCTGTTCGAGCTGATCCGCATCTCCCGCAGCAATCCCATCGCGCTGGAGGAGCATATCGAAGGTCCGGCCACATCGTCGGTCTTTGCCCGCTATCCCCGCATCCAGGCCGATCACGAGGCGGTAGACCTGATCTGCGACACATTGCGCGCAGCCTCCATGAACTATGACGACCCCCATCAGGTGGAGGAGGTGCTGGAAAAGAGGATGGAGGCGAATGCCCATCACGCGATGGTCACGAGCCATGCGCTCCAGACGATGGCGGATGCGCTTCCTGCGCTTGGCATCGTGGCGGCGGTCCTTGGCGTCATCAAGACCATGGGCTCCATCGACCAGCCGCCGGAGATTCTGGGCGGCATGATCGGCGGGGCGCTGGTCGGCACGTTTCTGGGCGTGTTCCTGGCCTATGGCCTTGTCGGTCCCTTTGCCACGCGCCTCAAGGCCGTCGCAGAGGAGGATGGCCAGTTCTACGGCCTGATCCGCGAGGTGCTGGTGGCAAATCTGCACGCGCATCCCGCCAACATCTGCATCGAGGTGGGCCGCCAGAACACGCCGCATCATTTCCGCCCCCACTTCAACGATCTGGACACGGCCCTGCGCGGGCTGAAGGCTGCCGCATGAAACTGGTTCTGGCAGCGGCCTTGTGCCTGACGGCGGTCACCGCGCAGGCGCAAACGGTCAAGGTGCGGTCGGGCAGCCATCCGGGATATACCCGGATCGCGTTCGACCTGCCCGCCCGACAGGGCTGGCAGTTCGGGCGCGACGGCGACGGCTATGTCCTGCGGATGGACCGGATGCCCGATCTGGACCTGTCGCGCGTGTGGCGCATGATCGGCCGCGACCGGATCGCCGGGCTGACCGCAGGGGCTGCGGGGTTGCAGCTGACCACGGGCTGTTCCGACTGCCACGCCGTCGCGTTCGAGACGCGCCCCGGCACCATCGTGATCGACGTCAAGACCGGCCCCGCCCCCGCCGGATCGAGGTTCGAGGCGCAGATGGCCGGCCTGAACCCACGCCCGCAGGCGCGCCCTGCGGACATGGCCAAGACCGCCGCGCCGGCGGCATCCCCCGTGCCCGCAGATACTGCCATCGCGCATTTGGTCAGCGAGACGCCCACCGCAACCGAAGTACCGCAGCCGGCCGCCAAGCCCGCCGCCGCAGGCTATGACTGGACGAGCCTCCCACGGGAGCCTGCCCCCCTTCCTTTGCCCCGCACACTGGACCCGTTCCGCGATGCCGTCCTGCGCCAACTGGCCGAAGGGGCGACACGCGGCGTTGTGGACATGGTGGAAACCCTGCCCCCCACCCTCGACACCGGCCCCCTGCCCCCGCAGATGCGGGTGGAGGAGGAGCCGGGCTTCATCGAGGATCCCGACAGCCCGCTGACAGCGGATGGCCGCAGCTGCATCCCCGACGATCGGCTGACCCTTGCCGCCTGGGGTGGCGACGCCCCCGTGGCACAGGGGATGGCCAACGCGCGCGCCGCCCTTGAAGGAGAATTCGACATTCCCGATCCCGTAGCGGTCGATCGCGCGATCCGGTATTATCTGCATCTGGGCTTCGGGGCGGAGGCACGGCAGATGGCCACCGTCTACAAATCGTTGCCCGATGACCGCCGCCTTTACGATGAACTGGGCCGCATCCTCGATGGGGAACCCGTGACGGACGACCTGCTGCAGCCGATGGCCGGATGCGACGGGATCGCGGCACTTTGGGGCATCCTCGCCCTGCCCGAGCCGTTGCGCGGCCAGCCGGAAAACACGGGCGCCGCCCTTCAGGCCTTCGTGGCCCTGCCAAAGCACCTTCGCCACGCTCTTGCCGGGCAGCTTGTTGCCAGATTCGAGGCGCGTCACGACGACACCTCTGCCCGCATCGTGACGGATTCGGTGCTGCGCGCCACGCCCGATCCCGACCCCGCCACCCGTCTTCTGGTCGCCCGTCAGGCACAGGACGGGGGCGTGGCACTGGAAGACATCGTGGCGGGTGGGGGGCACGGGGCCGACGGGGCCATCGTGGCGCTGGCCGAACGCAGGCTGAACGCGGCGGAAGCGGTGGATGCGCAGACCCTCGTGGCACTGCAGGCCTTTCTGAAGGAACGTGCGGGGGGCGAGGACGAGGCGCGTCTGCGCAGGCTGGTGGTGCTGGCGCTCGGGTCGACCACGCAGTTCGATGCGGCTTTCGCGGCCCTGCCGGACGCCCCCGACGCCGCAGCGGATCTTTGGGGATGGCTGGCCCGCACGGGAGGGGACGATTCCCTGCTGCGTCATGCCGTTCTTGCAACGGATGCCCCCACACCGAAGATTCCTGCAGCGACGCGGCTTCAGCTTGCGAATCGGCTGACGGATCTGGGACTGCCCGATCCGGCATTGCACTGGCTGAACAGGGCCGACATGTCCACGGCTCCCGATCCTGAACGGCTGGCCGCCGCGCGGGCCCACATGGCACGGCGCGACGCGCGCGAGGCGCTGCGCCTGATCGCGGGAATGGAGGGCGAGGTTCCGGACGCACTCCGCATCCGGGCCGAAGCCCAACTGGCGGACCCCGCCCCCCCCTCCGGCACCGCATGGGCGGAGGCACAGTCCCTGCTTTCCCCAGCGACGGACGCCACAGGGGCGCTGTCGCAGGGCAAGGCGCTGGTATCAGGTGCCACCGAAGCCCGCTCCCGGATCGAGGCGCTTCTGAACGCCGCTGCCATGCCGGAGTAACCGCTTGGAAAGATTCTTCCCCTAAGGATCGGAAGGACAGGCGGCAAAGCCGCGGATGATTGGGTGAAACCCTTGAGAACTCTGCTCTGGTCCTTGCTTGTTGTGATGGCGCTGCCGCATCCCGCCCTGGCCGCCCGCGATCCGGCAATGCTGTGCGAACAGGCGGCACAGGTCGCAGCCGGGCGCGAAGGCGTGCCGCTGGACGTGATGCGCGCCCTGACCCTGACGGAAACCGGCCACCGCCGCGACGGTGCGCTGCGCCCCTGGCCCTGGGCCATCAATCATGCGGGCGACGGCCACTGGTTCCAGACCGAGGGCGAGGCGATCGCCTATGCCCAGTCCACCCTGTCGCAGGGTGCACGGAATTTCGACGTGGGATGCTTCCAATTGAACCACCGCTGGCATGCGGACGGCTTCCCATCGTTGCAAGCCATGTTCGATCCGGTGGAAAACGCGCTGTATGCCGCCCGCTTCCTGCGCGACAAGTATGACCAGACCGGCGACTGGACGCAGGCCGCAGGGGCCTACCATTCGCTGACGCCGGAATTCGCCACCCGCTACAGCACCCGTTTCGCACAGTTGCGGGCGGGCTTGGGCGATCCGCAGATGGCGCAGGTTCCGCAAGTTGCGAAGGCGATCCTGCGCGAGAACAACTTTCCGCTGCTGCGGGGTGGTCGCGGCGCTGCAGGATCGCTCGTGCCGGCGGGCGGCCTTGCCACGCGCCTGATCGGAAACTGATGATGACGATCCGCAATCTTTATCACCCCACCGTGCTGCTGGCGCTCGCGTTGACGGCAGTCGTCGTGATGATGGTGCTGCCCGTTCCGGCATGGATGCTGGACATCGGCCTTGCCGTGTCCTTCGCGCTGGCGATCCTCATGCTGACCATCACGCTGTTCATCGAACGCCCGCTGGACTTCTCGGCCTTTCCGACCATCCTGCTGGCCTCTCTGATGCTGCGACTGGCGCTGAACGTCAGTTCCACCAAGCTGATCATCGGACAGGGGCATACCGGCACGGATGCGGCCGGCCACGTCATCGAAGGGTTCGCCAACTTCATCATGGGCGGCAACATCCTTCTGGGGATCGTGATCTTCTGCGTGCTGATGATCGTGAACTTCGTCGTCATCACGAAGGGCGCGGGCCGCATGGCCGAGGTCGGCGCCCGTTTCGCGCTGGACGGGATGCCGGGCAAGCAGCTGGCCATCGATGCCGACATGGCCGCCGGTGCCATCGACCATGCCGAGGCCAAGTCGAGGCGAGAGCGGGAACTGGAAGAGACCAACTTCTTCGGTGCCCTCGACGGCGTGTCGAAATTCGTGAAGGGCGACGCGGTGGCGGGCCTGCTGATCACCGCGCTGAACATCGTGGTCGGGCTGATCGCGGGCATCTTGCTGCACGATATGCCCGTGGGCCAGGCATTCGAGACGTATTCCATCCTGACCGTGGGCGACGGATTGGTGGGGCAGATCCCTGCAGTCCTCATCTCCATCGCGACGGCACTGCTGTTGACGCGCGGCGGCGCGAAGGGAGCGGCGGACGTGGCCCTGCTGGACCAGCTGGGACGCTATCCGGCAGCGCTGGGCACGGTTGCGGCACTGATGGCGCTGTTCGCGGTGGTGCCGGGGATGCCCTTCGTACCGTTCATCATCGGGGCGGCGATGCTGGGGGCCGCCGCTTGGTATGGTGCGCGACGCCCCAAGGCCGATACGACCCCGGTGGCGGAGGCGGCGCCTGCCCAGCGCTCCATGGGCGACATTCTGGATTTCGACGACATCCATATCGAATTCGCCCCTGATCTGGTGCCGATGGTGCTGGATCCGGCCACGGGCTTGGACGCGCGGATCACCAACATGCGCACCCATATCGCCAGCGCGTTCGGCCTGATCCTGCCGGAGATTCGCCTGACCGACGAAGCCTCCCTTCCCGCAGGAACCTACCGCATCCGCCTGCACGGCGTGGAACGCGCCCGCGATCGCCTACTGCCCAACCATGCGCTTGCCCTGCTGGCCGACGGCATCCCCGCCCCCGTGGGCGAGGATGTGCGCGAACCCGTCTATGGCGCGCCCGCCCGCTGGATCACCCGCGACCGGCACGAGGAGACGGCCATCGCCGGCCTGACCGTCGTGCGCCCCGCCGAAGTTCTGGCCACCCATCTGCTGGAAGTGCTGAAGATCAACCTAGGCCGCCTGCTGACGATGAAGGGATTGCGCCGCCTGCTGGACGAATTCGTCAACCTGTCCGATCCCGCCCGCGCCGCTGCGAACCGCCGCCTGCTGGACGAACTCGTGCCCGACAAGGTGCCGGTCGATCTTCTGCTGGCCGTGCTGCGCCTGCTGCTGGAGGAGCGGGTGTCGATCCGCAACCTGCCCCTGATCCTGGAGGCGATCACGGAGGCCCGCAGCCTTGGCGCGCCGGAGGCGGTGACAGAACATGTGCGCCAGCGCCTCGGGTTCCAGATGGTGGCGGAACTGCGGCGGGCCGACGGCACCATCCCCCTGATCCAGCTGGCGCAGGAATGGGAACAGACCTTCGCCCGTCACACGATGGACGGTGCGCGTGACGTGGCCCTGCCACCCGACACGTTCAACCGGCTGGCGGCGGGGCTGGCGGGCCAGCTGAACCGCGCCGCGGAGATGGGGGCGCAGCCCGCCATCGTCACGTCCACCCTGCGGCGACGTTTCTTGCGGACGGTGGTGGCGGCCAAGGGCTTAGGGGTTCCCGTCCTGTCCTATGACGAGATCGGGCTGGATGCCAAACCGTCGATGCTGGGCGTGGTGCCGGTGTGACAGACCTGTTCGGGATCCTGACGCAGCTGACGGGTCAAGGCGCCGACATGTGGCGTCACGGATTCGCGGTCTTTCTGCGGATCGGGGCCGTGGCGGCACTGCTTCCGGGTTTCGGAGAATCCGCAGTGCCGCAGCGGGTGAAGCTGGGACTGGCGCTGGCCCTGACGGCCATCGTCGCCCCTGCCGTGCCGGTGGGGGCACTGACCCTTGGCGGCCACGGGGCGGAGATCGTGACAGGTCTTGCAATCGGCCTTGGCCTGCGGCTTCTGGTGCTGGCCCTGCAGACGGCGGGGGCCATCGCGGCACAGGCCACGTCGCTGTCGCAGATCCTGGGCGGCATGGGCGAACCCCAGCCTGCCATCGGCCACCTTCTGACCATCACGGGCATCGCGCTGGCGATGGCGGCCGATCTGCACCTGCGCGTCGTGGAATTCCTGATCCTGTCCTATGACATGTTTCCGGCGGGACAGATGGCCTCTGCGGGGGCAATGGCGGAATGGGGGGTGGCGCAGGTCGCCCATGCGTTCCGGCTGGCTTTCATCCTCGCCTCGCCCTTCGTGGCGGGATCGCTGATCTACAACGTGGCGCTTGGCATCATCAACCGCGCGATGCCGCAGCTGATGGTGTCGATGATCGGTGCACCTGCGCTGTCGCTTGGGATGCTGGTGATGCTGGCGGTGATCTTGCCTTTGGCACTGGCCGTGTGGATCCTTGCGCTGAACGACTGGCTGGCGGCCCCCTTCGGATGAGCGAGGATGCCGAGAAGGAGCACGAGCCGACCCAGAAAAAGCTGGACGAGGCCCGCAAGGAAGGCGACAGCCCGAAATCGCAGGATCTGACATGGGCGGCGGTCTGCGGGGGGTTCGTGTTGGCGGCGATGACCTCAGGCCCGTCTGCGCTGCGGGGGGCGGGGGATACGGCGACCGTGCTGCTGGATCAGGCCGATCGGCTGGCCCCCCTGATGGCGGCGGGGGCCAGCACACCACTGGCAGGGCTGATGATCGCCCTTGCGGGGGCGCTTTGGCCATTCCTGCTGTTTCCCTTTGCGGGGGCCGTGATATCCCTGACCGTGCAACGCAGCTTTCTGGTCACGCCCAAGAACCTTGCGCCGAAATGGTCGCGCATTTCCCCCCTTTCCAACGCCAAGCAGAAGTTCGGGCCGGAGGGATTGTTCGAGTTCGGCAAGAGCCTGACCAAGATGGTCATCGTGGGCGTGTTGCTGGTCTGGTTCCTGACGGGTCAGGCGGACCGGATCATGGCGATGCTGTATCTGGATCCGGGCATTGCGATGGCGGCAATGCTGGGAATGGTCATGCAGTTCCTGATGCTGGTCTTCGGGCTGGCGCTGGTGATCGGCGGGGTGGATTACCTGTGGCAGCGCATGCGTTTCACCAAGCGCAACCGGATGTCGCGGCAGGAGGTGATGGACGAGCACAAGTCCTCCGAGGGGGATCCGCACATGAAGCATCAGCGCCGCCAGCGCGGGATGGACATCGCGATGAACACCATGCTGGCGGAGGTGCCGAAGGCCGATGTCGTGCTGGTGAACCCCACCCATTATGCGGTGGCGCTGAAATGGGACCGCGCGGCGGGGCGTGCGCCGGTCTGCGTGGCCAAGGGCGTGGACGAAGTGGCCCGTCGCATTCGCGAATCGGCCGCCGAAGCCGGCGTGCCGATCCACCGCGACCCACCCGCCGCCCGTGCGCTGCATTCCAGCCTGGAGGTGGGCGACACCATTCACCCCGATCATTACCGCGCCGTTGCCGCAGCCATCCGGTTCGCCGACGCGATGCGTCAGAAAGCAAGGGAACGCGGATGAAGCGTATCGACAGGTTGCAGCAGATCGCGGGACTAATCCTTGATACGAGGTTGGCCGAGGTGCAGGCGGCGGATCGGGCGCGGCAGGAAAGCCTGTCGCATCTGCAGGCGCTGCGCGTATCGCAGCCAGTGGTGGCGGATGTCGTCGCAGCCCAAGTGGGCCTGCGCTACGAACAATGGGCCGACATGCGGCGCGGGCAGATCAACATGGCGCTGGCCCGCCAGACGGTCACGTGGATGGAGGCGCAGGACCGCGCCCGCAGCGCCTTTGGCCGGGCGGAGGTTCTGCGGAAGCTGAACGCGAAGTGATCCGCGTCAGGGCAGACAGCGTGTCCGGGCGTAAGGAGGCGATCCAGGACAGGCCAACGATGCTGGCGAACTGGGGGGCGGCGAAAATCACGCATTGACCGCAGAACAGACGCCTTTCGCAAGTGACCGTTGAAAACGATCACCCTGTCGCGACAGAAGGCACCTTTTGCCCACCGAAAGCGGCGGGCCTGTCGGCCAATGGCGATCTCAGCTGTCCTGCCGCATGATATCGACGATCAGCACGTCGCTGACCATATTGCCCAGCACGACTTGCCCTGCCTCCAGCAGCGACCGGCGCAGCACGACCAGGTTGTCGGCATCGGTGAAGCTGCCCCGGAACCCACCTGTATTGGCAAAATCGAACATGACCTGCAGGAAACTGTCGCGCAGCCGCGGTTCGCGGGCATAGACCGCCTCCGAGCCGCCGACCGTCACCTCCAGACTGAGGGATAGGACAACCATCGAAGCGACGCGCCCCTTGGTCACCACGGGGATGACGAACTGGTTGTTGATCTTCACGTAGTCATGTTCGGTGGTCTTGGCGGCGGGCGGGGGCGCATCGCCCTCCTGCGGCGGCTCGGTCGCGGGGCGCAGAGCGATGCCCGCGCCTACACCGCCGCCCAGACCGATCAGGACAAGAACCAGAGGGATCAGCTTCTTCATCAGAACGGCAACACGATGTCGGTGATCTGCTGGCCATAGCGCGGCTGCTGCACGTCGGTGATCTGCCCGCGCCCACCATAGGTGATCTGCGCGCCCGCGATCTTGTCATACGTCACCTCGTTCTGGCGCGAGATATCGGCGGGGCGGACATAGCCCGTCACCTTCAGGTCGCGCAGCTCGTAGTTGACCCGCACCTCCTGCCGTCCTTCGATTCGCAGAACGCCGTTGGGCAACTCCTCCACCACGGTGGCGGCGATGCGCAGTTCCAGCTTCTCCTCACGCTTGGTGGAACCGTCGCCTTCATAGCTGCTGGCCGAAGATGTCCCCACCGCATCCGCCATCGATGCGCCGTCGGGCAGGATCTTGTTGACGCGTTCGGGAATGCCCAGAAGCGAGGGCAGCTTCATCGTGTCGCTGCCCGCACGCGTGCGGCCGGAGGTGTTCGACATCTCCGCCTGATCGTCGATCTCGATCACGACGGTCAGGATGTCGCCGCGATTCTCGGCCCGGCGATCGCTGAGAAGCGCCGCCCTGTTACCCGTCCAGAGAGAGGACGCGGCGGCAGGTGTGACCTGCTGCGTCGAGTCAGGCATCGGCGTCGCATACAGCGCGTGATACTGGTAGCTGTCCTGCTGCGGGGCGAAGTCGGGGGCCTTGCCCACTTGCGACATACGCCCGCAGGCAGAAATCGCGGTGGACAGGGCAAGCATCGAAATCAGGATTCTGCGCATGGGATTCTCCTACATGCCTTGGCCGACAAGCACCTGACCGTCGCTGGCGATACGCCCCGTGACGGTGGTGCGGGATGACAGGTTCATCACGCGGATCACGTCGCCCACCCCGCCGCGCCCAAGGGCACGGCCTTCGGTCAGGATCGACAACGTCCCCGCGTGATAGCTGAGGGGGACAAGCTGGTTACGGTCCACGATGGCGGGCGGGCCCAGATCCTGGGGCCGGATCGGACGGCCCGCATACAGCGTGACGCGGGTTTCCATACCCACCACCAGCAGCGGATCGTCCAGCGCACCGGGGGTTTCGCCGGGTGCCATCTTCACGTCCTGTTCCGTCAGCACGGTTTCGGCACGCAAGGTGCGGGCGGCCAGCACGGTATCGGCCCATGTGCATACCGGCAGCAGGGTCAGGACAAGGGCAAGCCGGATCATTTCACCTGCACCGTGGCCGACAGCATCTCGTCCGCGGCCTTGATGACCTTGGAATTCAGCTCGTAGGCGCGCTGTGCCTTGATCAGCTCCGTCACCTCGCGCACGGCATCGACGGAACTGTCTTCCAGATAGCCCTGCCGCAGCAGGCCCAGACCATCCTCGCCCGGAATGCCCTGCACGGGCGGGCCGGAGGCTTCGGTTTCCGCAAACAGGTTCGATCCCTTCGCCTCCAGCCCCTTGGCGTTGGAAAAGTTCACAAGGTTCATTTGCCCCAGCAACTGCGGCTGCACCTGATCGGAAAAATAGGCGTAGACCTCGCCCGCGGCGTTGATGGAGACGCTGCTGGCATCATCGGGGATTGTAATGCCGGGGGCAACTTCGTGCCCGTCGGCATTCACGATCAGCCCGTCGGCGGACCGTTTCAGCGCCCCGTCACGGGTATAGGCGGCGGTGCCGTTGGGCAGCGTCACCTCCAGATAACCGGTACCTTCGATCCCTAGGTCCAGATCGCCACCAGTCTGTGCCAGCGACCCTTGCGCCAGCACCACGGAGACGGAGGAGGGGCGCACCCCCATCCCCATCTGCACGCCGGTGGGCAGCATGGTCCCATCCTCGGCCGCGATGGTGCCGGGACGGGCGATCTGCTGGTAGTGCAGATCCGCGAAATCCGCCCGCCGCGCATTGTAGCCGGTGGTCGACATGTTCGCGAGGTTGTTGGACACGGTATCGACCCGCATCTGCTGTGCGGCCATGCCGGAGGCCGCGATCTGAAGGGCGTTCATGGGATGTCCTTACGATTGGCCAAGGGTCTGGATGGCGGTTTTCAGGCGGTCATCCTCGCGGTCGAGAAAGCCCTGCCCCATCTCGTAGGCGCGCTGGACCTGGATCATGCGGGCCACCTCTGCGATGGGATCGACGTTCGATTCCTCCAGGCGGCCCTGAAGGATGGTGCCTTCTGCGGGTTCAGTCTCCCCCGCCGCGAACAGCGTGCCGCCTTCATGGCGCAGGGCGTTGGGATCGGTCGGTTGCCACAGGCCGACCCGCGCCAAGGGCTGACCTGCCGCCGACAGGGTTCCATCCTGCGCCACGGCAACCTGTCCTGAATCGGGCGGCACGATGATCGGCGCACCGCCATCGTCCAGCACCGGATGCCCGTCACCGTTGACCAGCACCCCTTCGGCAGAGGGCGTGAAGCTGCCTGCCCGCGTAAGCCGTTCGCCATCCGGCGTCTGGATGGCGAAGAACCCCTGCCCCCGGATCGCGAAATCGAACGTGCCGCCGGTCGTCGTCAGCCCGCCTTCGGACAGGTCGATCTGGCGGGTGGAGGCCGTGGCCATCGACAGCGAAGGCGCCTGATCCAGCTGCTTGACGTGTTCGGAAAACATTACCCCTTCCCGTCTGAAGCCGGTGGTGGACAGGTTGGCGATGTTGTTTGCGACCGTCTGCATCTGCTGCATCAGGCCAGACTGCCGCGTCAACGTGGTGTAGCCGCTGGCGTCCATCAGTTCCCCGCAATACGGGGCAATATCCCGTCGTGAAAAAACGACACCAACGTCGATGTCATGAAGCTCATGGAGACCCAGAACACGGCCAGCATCGCGGCGACCTTCGGCACGAAGGTCAGCGTCATTTCCTGCACGGAGGTCAGCGCCTGGAACAGGCCGATGACGAGGCCCGCGACCAGCGCCACCGTCAGCAGCGGGGCCGAGATCTGGACCGAGATCCACAAGGCCTGCCGCAGCACGTCGTAGATGGCGCTTTCGCCCAGCATCAGACCTGCATCCTCAGGATTTCCTGATAGGCGGCGACAACCTTGTCGCGCACGGTCACCGCCGTTTCCACTGCCAGTTCCGATGCCGACAGCGCCTGCACCAGCGCGTGCGGGTCGGCACCGCCCGTCATGGCGGCGGCGGCCGTCGTCTCGCCCTTCTGCAGGGTGGCGGCAAATTCCTCCGCCGCCTTCAACATGCCCTGCGACGGTTCTGTCGCCGGACGTGCCTTCAGATAGCCCTGTGCGGCCTGGGTTGCGGTGATATCCATTCTGGACCCCTGTTATCGGCGAAGAAGATCGAACAGGCCCTGCGTCATCTGGCGGGTCTGGTCGAACATGCGAAGATTGGCCTCGTAGCTGCGCTGCGCTTCCCGCGCGTCGGCGATTTCCATCACCAGATCCACGTTGGAGCCGTCGTAATGCCCCGTCGCATCCGCCAGCGGGCTGGAGGGGTCGTAGATGCTGGTCAGTTGCGTGCGGTCCAGCTGCACCGGACCGGGGGCGACACCGTCCATCGTCTCGGCAAAGCTGACGGTCTTGCGGTGATAGCCGGGGGTGTCGGCGTTCGCGATGTTTTCGGACACGTGCCGCAAACGCTGCGCCTGTGCCGTCATGCCGGAGGCGGACATCGAGAGGGACTGGAGAAGATCGCTCATTTGCTGCCCAGCCCCGCACGCAGGATGTCGGAGGTGGCGCGGTAGATCGACAGCGCCATGTCGTGTTCCTGCCGGATCTCCACCCCTCGGACCATCTCGCGGTCCAGCGAGACGGTGTTGCCGTTGGGATCCTCGGTCATCGAGGATTGCACGACCTGACCCGCGATCGAAGGTTGCGCGCCGATGTGGCCGGGCCGCGTGGCCCGCATCGCACCAGCATCCTGAAAGGTCTGCCCGAAACCGGACAGATCCTTCGCCTTGTATCCGGGCGTGTCGGCATTCGCGATGTTCTGCGACACCAGCGCCTGTCGGGCGCCGGCATGTTCGGCCATCGCATGGGCCATCTTCACGATCTTCAGACTTTCGAACATCGGGGCTTCTCCCTCGATTACTTTCATCAAGGCTTAAGAGTGATTCCTTTAGAAAACGTAAGCGCACGAGGAAGGAACCATCATGCAGGCATCTTTCGGTCAGCTGGCCGCCCGCATCGGTCGTATTTCCCCCCTGCGACGGATCGGCCGGATCGCGGCGCTTGGCAGCGGTGCCGTCCGCGTGGCAGGCCTGTCGGACGTGGTGGCCCTTGGCGACCGCGTCACAATCGCGGGCCGTTTCGGCGGTGAGGTCGTGGAGATCGATCCGGACCTGCTGACCGTGATGGCTGATGATTCAACCGAAGGGCTGTCGATCCATGATCCCGTGGTGCTGGACGGGGCCGCCACCCTTGCGCCACATGACGGCTGGGTCGGACGGGTGATCGACCCGCTGGGACGGCCGCTGGACGGGCGGCCCCTGATCGATGGCGCTGTCCAGCGTGGGTTGCGCGCAGCCCCCCCACCCCCCGCGACGCGTCGCGCGATGGGCGCGCGGCTGGCGACCGGCATGGCGGTGTTCGACACGCTGCTGCCTTTGGTGCGCGGACAACGGATCGGGCTGTTCGCGGGATCGGGCGTCGGAAAATCGACACTGCTGGCGGGGTTTGCGCGCGGGGTGCAGGCGGATCTGGTGGTCATCGCGCTGATCGGCGAACGCGGACGTGAAGTGCGCGAGTTCGTGGAGAATGTCCTTGGCCCCGAAGGCATGGCGCGCGCGGTGGTCGTGGCCGCCACCTCCGACCAGTCGCCCGCAATCCGTCGCCGCTGTGCGCTGGCCGCGATGACGGTGGCCGAACACTTTCGCGATAAGGGCCTGCACGTCCTGCTGCTGGCCGATTCCATCACCCGCTTTGCCGAGGCGCATCGTGAAATGGCCGTGGCCGCGGGTGAGGCCGCATCCCTTCGCGGCTATCCCCCCTCCACCAGCCACGCCATCATGTCATTGGCCGAGCGTGCCGGTCCGGGGGCGGAGGAGCAAGGCGACATCACCGCGATCTTCAGCGTTCTGGTCGCGGGGTCGGACATGGAGGAACCTGTGGCCGACATCCTGCGCGGCACCATCGACGGGCATGTGGTCATGGACCGTGCCATTGCCGAACGCGGGCGCTATCCGGCAGTAGATCTTTTGCGGTCCGTGTCGCGCAGTCTGCCGAAGGCCGCGAGCGGGATCGAAAACGGCATGATCGGCAAGGCAAGGCAGGTTCTGGGCGCTTGGGACCGGGCGGAAATGATGGTGCAGGCAGGGCTTTACGCCAAAGGGTCGGACCCGCAGGTCGATCTGGCCGTCCGACTGTTTCCGAAGTTGGATGCGTTTCTGGCCGAACCTTCGACCAGCATCCCCCACGCCTTCCAGCGGCTGGAAGAAGCGCTGCGTTAACGCAGAAGCGACAGGATGTTGCTGGCCGACCCGCTGGATTGCAGCAGTTGCAGCGCGGGCGACGTGGCCACGCCGTTGGTGATCTGCGACATCGTCAGATAGCGCTTCAACAGCTTGTCGGTTTGCGCGGGGTCGGTGAAGGTCTTGATGGAATCGCTGCCCAGAAGCCGGTCCATCTTGTCTTGCAGGGACCGCACTTGCTGGTCCAGATCCAGCGAGGCGAAGGCCGATGGCAGGCCGAATGCCGTCTGGAACACCTGACGCAGCGGCCCGGAGCCGAGAATGGCATACCACTTGGATTTGTCGCTGCTGTCCTTGTTCGCGAGTTCCACCAGTTCCCGCTGCGCGTTCAGGGCAAGGCGCATATCGGCATTCTGCTCCCCCACGGCCGTCTCGAACTGCTGGTCGGCATATTTGGAAAGAAGGGTATCGGCAAACCCGGCCTTGCCCGTATTGGGCGGAGTGGCCTTGCCGAAACCGAACGCTTCCGACAGTGCAAGATAACTCTTGTCGGTCAACCTGTTGGCAAGGGCGGTCTTTTCGACCGACCCCTCCTCCAATACCTTGCGGATGAAGAACGCGTTGTTGATGTCCCCCTCCAGCCCGAAGGCACCAAGGGCCACCTTCAACAGCCGGCGGTCGGAGACCAGTTCCTCTGCCGAACCGATGGTGCCGATCTTCTTGCGAAAATACTCCTCCTCCGTCTGCAAGGCGGGGGAAGCTTCGAATGCCGCCTTCTGCGACTCCATCGTGCGTTGAAGGAAGGCCCAACCGGCATAACCGGCCATCGGGATGATCGGCGTGAAGCTCATTCCTCGTGCTCGGCGAGTAGCCGTTCCTCGCGCGGGAGGAGTGTGCGCAGGGCCTTCAAGGCCGCGTAATACTGGTGTTCCAGCACCGCCGTGGTGGCCAGCGTCAGCAGGTTGCGGCTGTCGTGATCGGTCAGGACCTGGCTAAGCTGCTCGATGCCTGTCAGCAGTTGCCTGCGTCCCTGCACAGGCTCCGCATCACCCGACAGCACCAGTTGCGCGATATAGCATACGCGTCGCACGGGTGTGTTCGCCTGATCGGGATGGATCGCGTCGCGAAGCCGCAGGATGCTGGCATTCGGTGTCTTGATGGCCAGTCGCGTGCGGCGTTCGCCGTTTTCGACCACGACGCCGTTGATCAGCACACGCTCGTTCGGGCCAAGCTTCAGGACAAGGCCACTCATGCTCCTTCCCCCCGCAGGCCGCGCATCACGGCTGTGTTGATGTCAATCAGGACGTCCAGTTCCACCTCGGATCGCAGGGCTTTCGCGGTATGCTGGACGGTGAACTTGAACAGCTGGAACAGCTGCGTCTTCAATGCAGGGGGCAACGCGTTCTCGGGGCGGGCCAGGTCCACCGCGAGGATCTGCCAAAGCCGCTGGTTGTCATGCAGTGCCTGCGCATAGGCCGCGAAGGCTGTTTCGCGCTGCGCGCCCGCGGCCGACAGCGCGCGCGTGACGCGGATGAAGGCGTCGTATTCGGTGCCGCGCGGATCGCGCAGCGGGGCGGCATTGCGCCCGTAGCCATGGGAATAGGCGTTCAATCCGGATTCTCCCGATCATGAAAAAGGGGCCGGGGATTTCCCCCGGCCCTATGGCAGTTCAGCGGAACAGCGACAGGATGCTTTGCGGTGCCTGGTTGGCGATGGACAGGGCTTGCGTGCTCAGCTGTTGCTGGACCTGCAAGGCCTGAAGGCGGGCCGAAGCCTCCTCCATGTCCGCGTCGATCATGGCGCCGACACCCGTTTCCACCGCATCCGACAGCTTGGACACGAAGTTGGACTGCATCGTCAGCTGCTTTTCGGCCGAACCGAAGGAAGCTGCCGCATCGGTGGCCTTTTTGATCAGCGCATCGATGGCAGCCAAGGCGGATTCGGAGTTCTTTGCGGTATCGCCTTCCGCCGCTTCGCTCGTATCGTCCACGGTCAGATCTTCCAGACCCGCCAGACCGCCTTCCAGCGTCAGATCCTGACCTTTCACAGTGATGTACTTGGCTTCCACCTTGCCATCGCTGCTGCGGTCAAGCGAGGACAGGACCTTCATCGGTTCCTTGCCCGCCGCGCCCGGCGCCGCCGGAGTTCCGCCGTCGACAGGCGTGTCACCATCGGCCGGGGGTTCGCCGTCCACAGGCGGCTCGGCCTCGACGGGGGTTTCACCCGTATCGGTCGTGCCGTAATCCCCGTTCACCAGGTTGACGCCGTTGAACTGGGCCGCCCCCACCACCGACTTGATCTGCTCTTTCAGCGCGTCGATGTCGGTCTGCAGGGTCTTCTGTTCGCCTTCGCCCTTGCCTTGGGCCGCGACGATCTTCGTCTTCATCTCCGTCAGCAGATCAGTCACGGTTTCAGAAGCCTGACGGGCGACCGAGACGGTCGACTGACCCAACGAAAGGTTCTCGCCGATCGTGTCGAAGCTGGAGACGTCCGATTCCATCGTCTTGGAGATGGACCAGATGGCCGCGTTGTCCTTTGCGGAAGACACGGATTTCCCCGTCGAAATCTCGCTCTGGACTTGGTTCATGTTGCTGTTGATGCCCTTCATCGTCTGAAGAGCGACCATTGCGCCGGTATTGGTCAGTATCGAAGACATGATAAAACCTTTCACCACGGCTTTTGCGTGGCAGAACCGCCAAAGCGGCAGATTTCGGGCTTCTACCCTGCGAACGGCGGGGCCGTCGCGCCGCCCCAACTGCAGGGCGCAAAGCCGTTCTGGGCCGAAAGACTTAAGGGCGTCCTAATCCTGCCGAGGCAGATACGTTGCATTTTAGGCAATTCAGAACCTTCGGGTCAGCGATGTCCCGGCCCCCGAATCCAGACGCTGTCCACGACCGTCATAGGTTACCAACCGATCGCCGGAGGTTCCCATCGCGCGGATGTCGTCAAGCCGCCAACGGGCGGCACGCACGCCGTCAGCGGCACTTTGCAGCCTGCGCGACACGCGCAGGGCGCGCGTCCGGATCGCGGCCAGATCCGCATCGTCCTTGCGCAAGGTGGCGATCGCCCCTTCCAGAAGCGGGGTGCAGCGGGCCATTTCGTCAAAGTCGGCACCTGTCAGCGCCGCCTCGATACGGGCCAGAAGGTCGTGCACGGTCATTCCCTGCCTCCCATTGCCCGATAAAGCAATTCGGTCAGGCCGATGCCGCCGCGTCCGACGATGGCCGTCGCCTGTTCCTCGCGCAGGAAAGAGGCGAACTGTTCCTCCCCCATACCACCCGAAAACGCGCCGGGGGCGGCATTCAGGCCCGCCTGCCCCAGCATTTCGGACAGAAAGGCCGTTTCCAGTTGTGCAGCTCTCTCGCGCAACGGATCGGCGGGGGACGGCGTAAACGCGGTCGAGACGGGCAAAATCATGGCACCTCCTGCATTTTCGGGCAGTGTGACGCGGGTCGGTAAAGAAAGCGGTAACGGTCGGCGGTCCAAGATGGCGGCCATACGGGAGAATCCCTTTTATGCTGATTGCCGCGACCCCTGTTGCCACCACGTTTGCCCCGCGGCAGTCCCTGACCGGACTTACCCCCGCACAGCCTGCCTTCGATTTGGGGCAAACTGCGTTGCCCGCCGATGACACGCCCGGCCCGGATGTCCTGCCGGGCGATACACCGCAGGAAGAAGATCCCGAAGGCATCTGGGATAATGGTGGGACCGAGGATCTTACCTTGCAGGATCCTTTCCCGTCCCCGATCGCAGTCCCCACGGCACCGGACGCGGAAAGCACGGGAACTGAAGGAACCACTGACATTGCCGGTGATGGGACAACAACAGAAATATCCGCCACCGATCCTGCGATGCATGATTTGACGACCGACACCGGTCCCGCGACAGCTCTCTTGGACATGTCGTGCGATCCGGCTGTCGCAGATATCCCCCTTGGCGAGATTGCCACACCTCCGACCGACTTGCCGGATGCGGCCGCCCCGAATCCCACGCCCCCCGCACGTCCGGATCCGGCCATGACCGAAAAGGCCGCCGAACCTGCGCGTCAGCAAGCGGAGGCTGCAATTCACGCCGCGTTGGAACACATGCAACCCGACGATGCGGAGGATCTTGGCCGGATCCACATCTCCCTTCATCGTGACGGGGACGACTGGCGCGTTACCGTCAGTGCAGACAACCCCGCAACGCTGGATCTGATGCGGCGTCACGCGGACCAGTTGCAGCAGGATCTGGCACGGCAAGGCTTCGAAGGCGCGCAGCTTGATTTCTCCGACTGGGGAGATGGGGAGCGTGACCGGTCCGAACCACGGCATGGCGGCAATACCGCGCCATCCGCCCATTACACCCATACCCCCGAAAGCTCCGCCACCACGGGGCTGGATCTTCGCCTTTAGGAACGAACAGAATGGACGTCACCGCAACCACCTCCGTCACGACGACGACATCATCCGGCGGCAAGGCCGCCCAAACCTCCGATTACCAGACGTTCCTGAAGATGCTGACCACGCAGCTGCAGAACCAGGACCCGACCGCCCCCATGGAATCAAGCGATTTTGCGGTCCAGCTGGCAACATTCTCGGGGGTGGAGCAGCAGACGCTGACCAACCAGCATCTTGCAAGCCTCGGCCGTCAGATAAACGGGCTGGCCTTCGGGGACCTGTCCTCGTGGCTGGGGGGGGAGGCGATGGTTCATACGCCGGTCAACACGGATGGCCGCCCCCTGACCCTTTATCCGCAGATTGCCCCCAAGGCGGATGCCGCCGTGCTGGTGGTCAAGGACATGCAGGGAAACACCATCGCCCGCAGTACCTTGGATCCGAAGGAGGGCAGCACCGAATGGGCCCCCGTCGATGCCACAGGCGCACCCCTTCCGTCCGGAAAATACACGTTGAGCGTTGAAAGCCTTGCAGACGGGACGCAGATCGCAACGGGTTCCGTCGGGCATTACGTCACTGTGGCCGAAGCGCGCAGCGGGGCGCAGGGCACCATGCTGGTTCTGGCCGACGGGACGGAGATTGCCGCCGCCGACGTGACCAGCTTCAAGCGCTAGATCAGGGCGCCCACGGCAACGCCCGCAAGCGCGATGACTGCCCCCGCCGCCATCCAGTTCAGGCGGGACGGGGTGCGGACGATCACGGTCGGCTCGCGATCCTCGCGTAGCAGGCGGGATTCGACCATTTCCGGCAGACGGGGCCCGAAGCGGGACAGGACCCGCGCCGTCTGAACCAGATCGCGCAGGGTGGCGCGCGGGCCGATATTTTCGCGGATATAGGCCTCCACCACCGGACGGGCGACTTGCCAGATGTTGATGTGCGGATCAAGAGAGCGGGCGACGCCTTCGACCACGACCATCGTGCGCTGCAGCAGGATCAGCTCGGTCCGGGTCTGCATGCCGAACCGCTCCGTCACCTCGAACAGATAGGACAGCAGACGTGCCATGGAGATGTGGGTGGCATCCATGCCGAAGATCGGCTCGCCAATGACGCGAAGGGCACGGGCAAATTCGTCGATGTCGCGGTCGCGCGGAACGTATCCCGCCTCGAAATGCACTTCGGCCACGCGGCGATAGTCGCGGCGGATGAAGCCATAAAGGATTTCGGCATAGACCCGGCGGGTATAGGTGTCGAGCCGCCCCATGATCCCGAAATCATAGGCGACGATGGCACCGTCCGGCCCGACCTTCAGGTTGCCGTGATGCATGTCGGCATGGAACAGCCCGTCGCGCAGGGCATGGTTCAGGAACAGTTGCAGCACGCGCGACGCAAGCACCACGCGGTCATGGCCTGCCGCGTCGATCGCCGCCGTGTCGGCAAGGCTGACGCCGTCCACCCAGTCCATCGTCATGACCGTGCGGCCCGACAGGTTCCAGATCGGGGCGGGCACCCGGAAACCTTCGTCGGCTGCCGTATTGATGGCAAATTCGCCCGCCGCCGCCGCTTCCAGCCGCAGGTCCAATTCTCCCATCACGACGCCGTCGAAATGGCGCACCACGTCCATCGGGCGCAGGCGGCGGGAAAACGGCAGGAACGCCTCCACCATCCGCGCGCCGGTATAGAAGGCGTCGATATCCACACGAAAAGCACGTTCGATGCCGGGGCGCAGGACCTTCACGGCAACCTCGCGTCCGTCGGCCAGTCGTGCGTTGTGCACCTGCGCGATGGAGGCTGCGGCCACAGGTTCGGAAAAATCGGTGAAGGCGTCGATGGCGCCGGCACCGAGCTCCGTCGCGATCTGCTGTTTTGCCTGCAGCGTCGGGAATGGCGGCAGGCGGTCCTGAAGATAACGCAACTGCATTGCCAGATCGCCGCCCACGATGTCGGGACGGGTCGACAGGATCTGGCCGAACTTGATGTAGGCGGGGCCAAGTGCGGTGATCGCCCGCACGACAGGCGGCAGCGCCGGATCCCCTTTCAGCCCCAGCCAGGTGAAGGGCCAGGCCAGCAGATGGGCGACAAGACGCAGCCGTGCCGGTGCCTCGGCCTGCGCGAGGATCACAGGCAGCGCGCCAGTCCTCTGGAACGTGGCGAGCGTGCGGATCAGCCGCAGGAAGTTGTGGGGGCCCCGCAATTCAGATCTTCCAACCGGAATGGAGGGCAGCAATGCCCATGGACATGTTGCGATACTTTACCAGATCGAAGCCCGCCTTGCGGATCATGCTGGCAAAAGTGTCCTGATCGGGAAACTTGCGGATGGATTCCACCAGATACTGATAGCTGTCCCGATCCCCCGTCACCAGCTTGCCCATCGGCGGGATGACGTTGAAGCTGTAAAGGTCATAAGCCTTCTGCATCATGGCGTTGGGCAACTGGCTGAACTCCAGTACCATCAGGCGGCCGCCGGGACGCAGAACGCGATATGCCTCGGCCAAGGCATCCTGAACGCGAGTCACGTTCCGGATGCCGAAGCTGATCGTATAGACATCGAAGCTGTTGTCGGGCAGCGGCAGCGCCATCGCGTCGCCCACCACCCAGTCCAGACGGTCGGCCATGTCGCCCGCATCGGCGCGGCTGCGGCCTGCGACCAGCATCGATTCGGTCATGTCCAGCACGACCGCCTTCGATCCGGGCGCGCGTTTCAGGAAACGGAAGGCCACGTCGCCCGTGCCGCCCGCCACGTCCAGCAGGCGCTGCCCCGCGCGCGGGGCCAGCCAGTCCATCATCGCGTCCTTCCAAAGGCGGTGAACGCCTCCGGACATCAGGTCGTTCATCACATCGTAGCGCGACGCGACGGAGGAGAAGACTTCGTGGACAAGGCCAGCCTTCTCGCCCTCGTCCACGGTGCGAAAGCCGAAATGGGTGGTCTTGTCGCTCATGCTCGCGCCCTCATGTCGAAGTTGGCCGTCGTTCGCCGAATGGGTATATGGTGCGACCGCAAAGGAAAACCGCTTTGTCGCCCGCTCTCCGCACATATATAGCAATGGGCCGGAGGTCGCCCATGCCCGAATTGCCCGAAGTCGAAACCGTCCGCCGCGGGCTGGAGCCTGCGATGACGGGTCATGTCATCACGCAGGCGGACGTGAACCGCGAGGGCCTGCGCTGGCCCTTTCCGCCGGACATGGCCGCGCGACTGACAGGCGCACGGGTGCTGGGGTTGCGACGGCGGTCGAAATACATCCTTGCCGATCTGGACCGGGGGGAAACGCTGCTGATCCATCTGGGCATGTCGGGGCGGATGCTGGTGTCTGGCCTGCAGATAGGGCATTTCCATCACGATCATCCCGCCCCCGAAAAGCACGACCACGTGGTGCTGACGATGGAAACGGGTGCGCGGATCACCTTCAACGATGCCCGCCGCTTCGGTGCGATGGACCTGATGCCCGCAGGCGACAATCACCCGCTGCTGGCCGCCTTGGGGCCGGAACCATTGGGCAACATGTTCGACGCCGATTATCTTGCTGCCCGCCTGAAAGGCCGCAACACGCCCGTCAAATCGGCTCTGCTGGATCAGCGAATCGTCTCGGGCCTGGGCAATATCTACGTGTGCGAGGCGCTGTTCCGCACCCGCATCGATCCGCGACGACTTGCGGGCAGCCTGACAGCCGCCGAGGTGGCGCATCTTGTCCCCGTCATCCGAACCGTTCTGGAGGAGGCGATCACCGCTGGCGGGTCCTCCTTGCGCGATTATCGTCAGGTGGGCGGGGAGTTGGGCTATTTCCAGCACAGCTTCCGTGTATATGGCCGCGAGGGGTTGCCCTGCCCGGAATGCGGTGCAAATATCCGACGGATCGCGCAATCGGGACGGTCGACCTTCTTCTGTCCGTCCTGCCAAAGCGCTTGACTTCACCCCGAGTCGGGCATAAAGACCCGGCTTCAAGAATAGAACCCCGACAACACCGGAAAACCGATTAATGGCCAATACGCCCCAGTCCAAGAAGCGCGCCCGGCAATCCGAAGCCCGCTTTGCCATCAACAAAGCACGCCGTTCGCGGATCCGCACATTCGTGCGTAAAGTCGAAGAAGCCATCGCATCCGGCGATCAGGCTGTCGCGGCCGAAGCCCTGCGCGCAGCACAGCCCGAAATGGTGCGTGGCGTGACCAAAGGCGTCCTGCACAAGAACACCGTTTCCCGCAAGATCTCGCGCCTGTCCTCGCGCGTCAAGGCGCTGAGCACTGCCGCCGTCGCCGCCTAAGACGACTTGACATTTCTGCTGAATCGGCGCGCCTTTTGGCGCGCTTTTTCGTTTTGGCAAGACGCCTGTGACACCGGAATCGCACGTTCCGGATTCGGGCCAGCCATTTTTCTGTCAACAGCGAAGTTCGGTTGCGGAAGGTTCTGATCCAAGGCTAGCGTCATCAAGCGATTCACCTGTCCTGGGGGACATGACGTGATCGCATCCTGCTGCGGCTTGGCTGCCAACCAGTCGCATCTCGCGACCAAGGCCTGCAGCAGGATGTGATCCATACAAGGCTTATCGGGTGCGCAATGCACCTTAAGATTCCGCACGGGAAAGCTTTTCCCGTGACGGTGCTCTTGTCGTTAAGGCCATCGGCTCATGCCGTTGGTCATCCCCTGCGGCTTGCCGTCCGTCGGGACGGGGGTGAGCATGATAACAATCGGGCGGAATGCCCGCGCGGCGGATGGAGCGGTCAGGAACGACATGACGAACGACACATGGACGAAGCTGCGCGAGGACCTGCTGCTGCATGTCGGCCGTAACAACTACGTCACTTGGATCGAACCGCTTAAGCTGACCCATCTGGCCGACGGCCGGGCGGAGTTCGAGGTGCCGACCTCGTTCTTCGGCAACTGGGTGCAGCGCAACTTCGCCGACAAGATCCGCCACCGCCTGAACGAGGCCGGCATGGTCGTGTCGCGTGTGGATTTCGCCGTGGCCCGTGTGGCCGCCCCGGCCCCTGCCGCCGTCTGGACCGCCGCCCAGACCGTTCCCGCAAAACCTGCCAACCGCCCTGCCGCCGCATCCCCTGCCCCGCGACGCGAGGACGAGATCGCCAGCGCGCCGCTGGATGCGCGCTTTACCTTCGACAGCTTCGTCGTGGGCAAGCCCAATGCGCTGGCCCATGCCGCCGCGCGCCGCGTGGCCGAAGGTGGTCCCGTCACGTTCAACCCGCTGTTTCTTTATGGCGGGGTGGGTCTGGGCAAGACGCACCTGATGCACGCCATCGCGCACGAGCTGCAACTGCGCCAGCCGCATCTGCGCGTGCTGTATCTGTCAGCCGAACAGTTCATGTATCGTTTCGTGCAGGCACTGCGCGAACGCCAGATCATGGATTTCAAGGAAATGTTCCGCAGCGTCGACGTTCTCATGGTCGACGACGTGCAGTTCATCGCCGGCAAGGATTCCACGCAGGAGGAGTTCTTTCACACGTTCAACGCCCTCGTGGACCAGAACAAGCAGATCGTGATTTCCGCCGACCGCGCACCCGGAGAGATCAAGGATCTGGAAGAACGCATCAAGTCCCGCCTGCAATGCGGGCTGGTGGTGGACCTGCACCCGACCGATTATGAATTGCGTCTTGGCGTGCTGCAACAGAAGGCCGAACATTATCGGCGCCAGATGGGCGATCTGGTCATTGCCGACGGCGTGCTGGAGTTTCTGGCACACCGCATCACAACCAACGTTCGCGTGCTGGAAGGCGCGTTGACGCGTCTGTTCGCCTTTGCCAACCTTGTCGGTCGCCCCGTCACGCTGGAAGTGACACAGGAATGCCTGTCCGACATCCTGCGCGCATCCGACCGCAAGGTCACGATCGAGGAGATCCAGCGCAAGGTTGCGGAGCATTACAACGTCCGCCTGTCCGACATGATCGGCCCGAAACGCGTCCGCACCATCGCGCGGCCCCGTCAGGTGGCGATGTATCTTGCCAAGCAGTTGACCCCGCGGTCCCTGCCGGAAATCGGGCGTCGTTTTGGCGGCCGCGACCATACCACCATCATGCACGGCGTGCGGAAGGTGGAGGAGCTGATGGCCACGGATTCGCAACTGGCCGACGATCTTCAGATGCTGCGGCGGCTTCTGCAGGGCTGACCTTGACGCCCGCCCCGGATAATCGGAAAGTCGCTGCGGACAATTCGGCCGCAGGCCGGGAACGGGAAGATACGGCAATGAAGATCAGCATCGAACGCGGCACACTCCTGAAGGCGGTCTCTCAGGCGCAATCGGTCGTGGAACGTCGCAACACGATTCCGATCCTTGCCAACGTCCTGATCGAGGCGGAAGGCGACACGGTTTCCTTCCGCGCCACCGATCTGGACATCGAGGTGACCGACCGCGCCACCGCGCAGGTCGAACGCGCAGGTGCCACGACGGTGTCGGCCACCATGCTGCACGAGATCATCCGCAAGCTGCCCGACGGTGCATTGGTCAACCTGTCCGAAGATGCTGCCGTGGGCCGACTTGTCGTAACGGCGGGCCGGTCGAACTTCAGCCTTTCCACGTTGCCGAAGGCGGATTTCCCCGTGATGGCCTCGTCCGAATACGCGGCGACGTTCACGGCGAAAGCCAAGGTGCTGCGCCGCCTGTTCGACAAGGCGAAGTTCGCCATCTCGACCGAGGAGACGCGCTATTACCTGAACGGCGTCTACATGCATGTGGCGACAGGCGAGGAGGGTCCTGCCCTGCGCTGCGTGGCGACCGACGGCCACCGCCTTGCCCGTATCGATGCCCCCCTGCCCGACGGCGCGCAGGGCATGGCCGGCGTGATCGTGCCCCGCAAGACGGTGAACGAATTGCGAAAACTGCTGGACGAAGATGATGCGGATATCGAGGTTTCCGTTTCGGAAACCAAGGTGCGCTTTGCCACGCCGTCCATCACCATGACCTCCAAGGTGATCGACGGCACGTTCCCCGACTACACGCGTGTCATTCCGCAGGGCAACACCCGCCGTCTGGAAGTGGACGCCAAGGATTTCGCCAAGGCCGTGGACCGTGTGGCCACCGTCAGCTCCGAACGTAGCCGTGCCGTGAAGCTGAGCATGGAGGACGACCGTCTGGTCCTGTCCGTCAATGCCCCCGATAGCGGTGCCGCCGAGGAAGAACTGGCCGTGGCTTACGGCGACGAGAAGCTGGAGATCGGCTTCAATGCAAAATATCTGCTGGAAATCGCCAGTCAGGTGGACCGAGAGAATGCAGTGTTCCTGTTCAACTCCTCCGGTGATCCGACACTGATGCGCGAAGGCAACGACACCTCCGCCGTCTATGTCGTGATGCCGATGCGTGTCTGAGACGCTGCCTGCAATCACGTCGCTGCGGCTGTCGCATTTCCGCAGCCACCGCGACACGCGGCTGACCTTCGACGGCCGCCCTGTGGCGCTGTTCGGTGCGAACGGCGCGGGCAAGACGAACGTCTTGGAAGCGGTGTCCCTGCTGTCCCCCGGCCGCGGATTGCGCCGGGCCGTGGCAGAGGATCTGTCGCGCCGTCCTGAGGCGCTTGGCTGGAAGATCAGCGCCGAGGCGGCGGGGCATGCATTGGAAACATGGGCCGAACCATCGGATACACGACAGGTCCGCATCGACGGCAAAGCCACCCCGCAGATCGCCCTCGGCCGGGTTCTGCGTCAGGTTTGGCTCGTTCCTTCGATGGACCGTCTATGGATCGAGGCGGCGGAAGGGCGGCGTCGCTTTCTTGACCGCGTGACGATGAGCTTCGTACCCGACCATGCCGACGTGGTGCTGGCTTATGAAAAGGCCATGCGAGAGCGTAACCGCCTGCTGCGCGACGAAGTGGCGGATGCCGCATGGTATCACGCGCTGGAATCCCAGATGGCGGAAGCGGCGACGGCCATCGCCGCAAATCGCGCGACTGCCGTCCGGCGCATCGCCGAACATCAGGGCGATACCTTTCCCCGCGCCGATCTGGACATCACCGACGATGGCGACTGGCCCGAAGCGTGGGCCGATCGTAGGCGCGACATGGCTGCAGGACGCACGCTGGCAGGCCCGCACCGTGCCGACCTGACAGCCGTGTATGCCGCGAAATCCATGCCTGCCGCGCAATGTTCAACGGGCGAGCAGAAGGCGTTGCTGATCAGCCTGATCCTTGCCAATGCCCGCGCCCTGTCCGGCACCGCGCCCGTCGTCGTCCTGCTGGACGAGGTGGCCGCCCATCTGGACGCGGACCGCCGCGCGGCGCTTTACGAAGCGCTTCTGGGCTTCGACGTGCAGGTCATGATGACGGGCACGGGGGCGGAACTGTTCGACAGCCTCGGCCCTCGGGCGCAGATGCTGGAAGTGGGGGAGCGGGGCGGCGAATCCATTGTCGAATCCTGCGGATAAAGGCAAAAAAGCGCCCCCGTCGCGTGACATCCCCCCTGCCCCGATGTATAGGATAAGGCTGTAAGAAGAGGTAGGTCCGCATGGCCGAAACAGCACGGCAGCCGAACGAATACGGCGCGAGTTCCATCAAGGTTCTCAGGGGCTTGGATGCCGTTCGAAAGCGTCCGGGCATGTATATCGGCGACACCGACGACGGGTCGGGCCTGCATCACATGGTCTACGAGGTCGTGGACAACGGCATCGACGAGGCGCTGGCAGGCCATGCGACGGCCGTGACCGTGAAAATCCATGCCGACAGCAGCGTTTCCGTGCGCGACAACGGGCGCGGCATTCCGGTGGACATCCACGAGGAAGAAGGCGTTTCGGCGGCAGAGGTCATCATGACCCAGCTGCATGCGGGCGGTAAGTTCAACAACACGGACGAAAGCGGCAACGCCTACAAAGTGTCGGGCGGCCTGCACGGCGTCGGCGTGTCCGTTGTCAACGCGCTGAGCGAGTGGCTGGAACTGCGCGTTTGGCGCGACGACAAGGAATACTACGCCCGTTTCGAGAAGGGCGAGTGCGTGGAACATGTCCGCGTCGTGGCTGATGCGCCCGGCGAAAAGGGCACGGAGGTGCGGTTCTTCGCCTCCTCCAAGGAAACCGATCCGGAAGGGACGTTCTCCGACCTCGCCTTCAACTTCAAGACGCTGGAAAACCGGCTGCGCGAACTGGCCTTCCTGAATTCCGGTGTGCGGATCATCATCGAGGATGAGCGTCCCGCTGAACCGTTGAAGACGGAACTGTTCTACGATGGCGGCGTGCGGGAATTCGTCCGCTACATCGACCGCTCCAAATCCTCGATCATGGCAGATCCGATCTTCATGACCGGCGAGAAGAACGGCATCGGCGTCGAGGTCGCGATGTGGTGGAACGACACATATCACGAGACGGTCCTGCCTTTCACCAACAACATCCCTCAGCGCGACGGCGGCACCCATCTGGCGGGCTTCCGCGGGGCGCTGACCCGCACGATCAACAGCTATGCCCAGACCTCCGGCATCGCCAAGCGCGAGAAGGTGGACTTCACAGGCGACGACGCGCGCGAAGGTCTGACCTGCGTGCTGTCGGTCAAGGTGCCGGATCCCAAATTCTCCAGCCAGACCAAGGACAAGCTGGTCAGTTCCGAAGTGCGTCCGGCGGTCGAGAACCTTGTGGCTGAAAAGCTGTCCGAATGGTTCGAGGAGAACCCCGCGCAGGCAAAGATCATCGTCGGCAAGATCATCGAGGCCGCACTGGCCCGCGAGGCCGCACGCAAGGCCCGCGATCTGACGCGTCGCAAGACAGCGCTGGATGTGGCGTCATTGCCCGGCAAGCTGGCCGATTGTCAGGAACGCGACCCCGCCAAATCCGAACTGTTCCTGGTGGAGGGCGATTCGGCCGGCGGGTCGGCCAAACAGGGCCGTTCGCGCTCCAACCAGGCCGTGCTGCCGCTGAAGGGCAAGATTCTGAACGTGGAACGTGCACGGTTCGACCGGATGCTGGCCAGCCAGGAAATCGGCACCCTGATCACGGCAATGGGCACCGGCATCGGGCGGGACGAATTCAACATCGCCAAGCTGCGTTACCACAAGATCGTCATCATGACGGATGCCGACGTGGATGGCGCCCACATCCGCACGCTGCTGCTGACCTTCTTCTTCCGTCAGATGCCGGAAATCATCGAAGGTGGTTACCTTTATATCGCGCAGCCGCCGCTGTACAAAGTCGCCCGCGGCAAGTCGGAGGTCTACCTCAAGGACCAGTCCGCGCTGGAAGACTACCTGATCCAGCAAGGCACCGACGGGGCCACGTTGCGCCTGGGTTCCGGCGAAGTCATCGCCGGTCAGGACCTGATCCGTGTGATCGAAGGCGCACGTCAGTTCCGCCGCGTGCTGGACGCGTTCCCGACACATTATCCGCGCCACATCATCGAACAGGCGGCCCTTGCCGGTGCCTTCGACGCGGATGCGGCAAAGGGCGATCTGCAATCGGTGGCCGATCTGGTGGCGACCCGTCTGGACGACGTTGCCCGCGAATACGAACGTGGCTGGACAGGTCGCATCACGCAGGATCATGGCATCCGCCTGTCACGCGTGCTGCGCGGCGTCGAGGAACTGCGCACGCTGGACGGTGCTGTCCTTCGATCTGGTGAGGCGCGTCGCATCTCTTCCGTTTCCACGCAGCACCGCAATGTTTATCAGGGCACGTCGAAGCTGGTCCGCAAGGACCGTGAACAGGCGATCCACGGGCCGGTCGATCTGCTGAAGGCGATCCTGTCCGAAGGGGAAAAGGGCCTGAGCCTGCAACGCTACAAGGGTCTGGGCGAAATGAATCCAAGCCAGCTGTGGGAAACCACGCTGGACCCGGATGCACGGACGCTGCTGCAGGTCAAGATCGACGACGTGACCGAGGCGGATGACATCTTCACCAAGCTGATGGGTGACGTGGTCGAACCGCGCCGCGAATTCATCCAGCAGAACGCGTTGAACGTGGAAAATCTGGATACCTGACGTGACGACACTCGCCGAACTTTACGACCGGCGGGTGGCCGACGGTCTGCTGAAGCCCGATGACGCGCAGCGTGCCGTTCTGCCGGAACTTCAGCGTATCAAGACAGCGCTGGAGGCAGCCCCCCTGCCCCCGGCAAAACGCGGCTTCTTCGCCCGTTTCACAAAGACGGAGGTTCCGCAGATCCGCGGTCTGTATCTTTGGGGCGGTGTCGGGCGCGGCAAGTCGATGCTGATGGACATGTTCATCGAGGCGGTGGACATCGAGGCCAAGCGTCGCGTCCACTTTCACGCTTTCATGCAGGAAATCCACCACGGCATGCACGAGGCGCGCAAACGCGGCGTCGACGATGCCATAGCCCCAGTGGCCGCCGACATTGCCGCGAAACTTCGCCTTCTGGCCTTTGACGAGATGCAGATCACCGACATCACCGATGCGATGATCGTGGGCCGTCTGTTCCAGAAACTGTTCGAAGGGGGCGTGACCATCGTCACCACCTCCAACCGCGTGCCGGACGACCTGTACAAGAACGGGCTGAACCGGCAGCTGTTCGTGCCGTTCATCGGTCAGCTGAAGGAACGGCTGGTCGTGCACGGTCTGGACAGCGAGAACGACTATCGTCAGCACCGCCTGATGGGTCAGCCCGTCTATTTCCATCCGGCCGAAGGGGCGAAAGCGGAGATTGACGAGATCTGGGACGATCTGACCGGCAATGCCACGGGCGCACCGCTGGTGCTGACCGCCAATGGCCGCGATGTGACGATCCCGCGTTTTGCCAACGGTGTGGCGCGGGCAAGCTTTGCGGACCTTTGCATCAAGCCGCATGGTCCGGCCGATTATCTGGCGCTGGCCGAAGCGGTGCGCGTGCTGATCCTTGAGGACATCCCCCGCCTGTCCCGCGCCCGCAACAACGAGGCAAAGCGCCTCGTCACGCTGATCGACGCGTTGTACGAAGCAAAGGTTCGCCTGATCGCCAGCGCCGCCGACGAGCCGGAGCATCTTTACGAGGAAGGCGAAGGCGCGTTCGAGTTCGAGCGCACGGCCTCCCGCCTGCGGGAAATGCAAGACGCAGACTGGGGCAAAAGCTGACCTTCGTCAGGGCCTAGCTTTCCGCAGCCTCGTGCATCCGCTGGGCATGCTCGCGGCGCAGGATGCGGCGCAAATCCGCGGCGCGGTGGCGCTGCCGCTCCGTCTCCGTCGTGGGCACCCATTGCGGGGCAGATACTGGACGTCCGTCATCTCCCACGGCAACCATCGTGAAATAGCATGAATTGGTGTGGCGACGCTCGCCCGTGCGGATGTTCTCCGCCTCCACCCGTATCCCGATTTCCATCGAGGTGCGGCCGGTATAATTGACGGAGGCGAGAAACGTTACCAGTTCGCCCACGTTGATGGGCTGCTTGAAGATCACCTGATCCACCGACAGAGTGACCGCGTAATGCTTGGAATAGCGCGAGGCGAGCGAGAATGCGACGCGGTCGAGCAGCTTCAGCAATTCCCCCCCGTGCACCTTGCCGCTGAAATTCGCCATGTCGGGCGTCATCAGCTCGGTCATGTTCAGATGGTGGCTGGGCGTGGCTGTCATGAAGGCTCCGCGACGTTCGGGTTCGGGTTCGGGTTCGGGTTCGGGTTCGGGTTCGGGTTCGGGTTCGGGTAAGTGATCCGCGGAAAGCATCCCTCACGCAAGCCGAAAGGCCGGCCGTGACTTTGCGGCATTTCTTGCGGCGGCAGGGGCCCATGGCGCAGTTGACGCAAGGGCAATCACGCGGTCTTGAGAAACCTCGGGATGAAAGCCCTCACGCTGCTGGCAATCGTTACATCCGAGGATGCGCGGTTTTGGTCAGACGAGGCGAAAGAAATTCCTTCAAGGACCGACACCGTGCCAGCGGCAGGACGGCATGGGTAATATGAGATGTTCCGTCTCAAGGGGCCGCAGCTGTCTTGTCCAGCCGGACGCCATTCAAGATGAAAGCGTGGTTTCATGCCAGTGGAGGGGCGAACTCCTCTCGGGCATAGCCTTGAAGGAACAGCAGGGCAGTCAGGTCGCCGTGGTTCACCCGCAGGTCGCATTGCGCGGCAACGACAGGCTTCGCGTGAAGTGCCACGCCCATCCCCGCCTGCCCCAGCATCCCCAGATCGTTCGCACCATCCCCGACCGCGATGACATCCGCATCCGTAACACCCATCTGCGCCGTCACCTCAAGCAGGGCCGTCACCTTGGCCTCGCGTCCCAATATCGGTTCCGCCACTTGGCCGGTAAGTCTGCCGTCACGCGTCAGCAGGATGTTCGCGCGGTGTTCGTCAAAACCCAGACCAGCGGCGACCCTTGCCGTGAAATCAGTAAACCCACCCGACACCAGCACTGCGCGCCCGCCTGCCGCCTTCATGGTGGCAACAAGGGTGGCCCCGCCCGGCATGAAGGTGATCCGCTCCGCGATCACAGTATCGATAATGCCGACAGGCATGTCCTTGAGCAGTCCCACACGTTCGCGCAGCGCCGCCTCGAAATCCAGCTCTCCATTCATGGCACGTTCGGTGATGGCGGCCACATAGGCCCCGACACCCGCCATGTCCGCCAGTTCGTCGATGCATTCCTGTTGGATCATCGTGGAATCCATATCGGCCAGCAGCAGCCGCTTGCGCCGGCCTCCCTGTGGAACAACGGCAAGGTCAATACCCATCGCCTGCAGATCTGCCCAGACCTGCCAGAGATTTCTTGGAAGACTTTCCAGCGGGAATTCCGCCGCGACGCCTGCTTGCAACCAACGCACCGGCCCGCCACCCCAGGCATTCCGGAGCGCTGCGACCGTTGCCTCCTCCAGCAACGGGGTGGCGGGATCGGTCAGCAGGACGGCCATGAACATCGGGAATCTCCGGAGGGCAGATGATGGCAAGAGGTCTAGAAGATATCCGTCCCCCGCACCAGCCGATTGCCCCCATCGGAAGGCCTGAGGAACACGGAAGGATGGGGGGATTGGTCCCGACGTGCCAACCGACAGATGGCACCCTTTGCCATCGACAGGACATCCGCGGGCAATCTTGAGTTCAAGGTGCTTTTGCCTTCCGTGGCCTGCGTCATTCAAGATGCAAACTCAGGAACCATGGTCCGGATATGGCTTCGTTGCTACGTGATCCGACCGCGAAGGCGAGAGAAGACATATTTGAACCCTCGATTGGTCCTGTCTTCACATCAAGCCTTTGCGCGGGGTCATGGTGCAATCCGGCCATTCTGAATATCTGATCTTTTCTGCAACTTCGGCGTCTTTCTGTTCGTAGGTATTGTCGAAGGGCGGAAACATTCCGTCCCGAACGGAGGAACCGAGATGATGCTTTCGACACGGGGCCGCATGCTGGCCACCTGCCTTGCCCTGACCGCCCTGCCTTTTGCGGCGCACGCCGAAAACCCGATGGTCGGCGGTGCCGCGATGTTCGAGAACAAGAACATCGTCGAGAATGCCGTGAACTCCGCAGATCATACGACGCTGGTTGCGGCCGTGAAGGCGGCGGGTCTGGTGGAAACCCTTCAAGGTCCGGGCCCCTTCACCGTCTTCGCCCCCACGAACGAGGCGTTCGCGATGCTGCCCGCAGGCACCGTCGACAATCTGCTGAAGCCGGAAAACAAGGACATGCTGGTCAAGGTACTGACGGCGCATGTCGTCGCCGGCGACTGGACCGCCGCAAAGATCGCAGCAGAGGCGATGAAGCGGCCGGACGGCACGGCCAACTTCACCACCGTGTCGGGGGATGCGCTCTCGGCCAAGATGCAGGACGGGACGCTCCGGCTCTATGATGAAAGCGGCACGGTCGCCGACGTGACCATCGCCGATGTCGACCAGTCCAACGGCGTGATCCACGTCGTAGACCACGTGCTCGTCCCGAAGTGAGAACTACTATTTGAAGACCATCACGCCCTGAACAGCGGGGCGTGATTCTAATCATATCGCCCTTAACCGTGATCAAGATATGCCTTCAATATGGCCCTAGCGGGGAAGGAGCCGTGAGGTCATGCACTTTTGATATGGTAGTTGGGCTTATTTCTTCGTGAGCAGTTCAATGGATAATGCCCCGACAGGAACTGCGAGCCAGTTCGAATGATGGAAGTTTTATTCCGTGAGCAGCTTATCCGTGCACCGGCTGTCATCTCAGGTTGGAACCTGCTTGATGACATAAAAAAAGCGCGGCAATTGCCGCGCTTTCCAGATCGGGTGGTTCGAAATTACTGAGCTTCGGGCCATTCGAATTCCGGGGCGTTCTCGAGCGAAGCGCGATCCGATTTCAGGACGGTGAAATAATCGTTCGGCGAATCGCCATCCCGGATGACAACCAGATCTTCCATCGAGACGGCGACCGTTTTCTCGCCCATACCCAGGAAGCCGCCGAAATCGGTCAGCACGGCCTTGACCTGTCCATCTTCACCGATGACCAGATCGCTGATCTCGCCTACATCGTCCCATTCCTGATCGACCTCGGTCACTTCGGCGTTCACGTCAACATCGACTTCGGAGACGTACAAACGCTTGCCGATGAACGTTTCGGCCGATTTGTCGCCTGTCATGGACGTGTAGTTGTAGCCTTCTGCCGACATGTCGGTCGTCGCAGTCGTCGTTGCGGGCGCTGTCGTCTGAGCAAAGACGGGCGATGCGAGCATGGCGACAACGGCGGTGGAAGCGAGCAGTTTAATCAAGTCAAATCTCCTAAAATCTCATCCCGACACGGGCCGGTTGCCTAGATAACGGGCGGATGTCGAAAGAGGTTCCCCCCATCTGCGAGATTGCTGGCCAGATTGGATTGGAAGGCGGGCCTTACCCACGAATACCATGAATGTTTGGACTCGCTTTAAGATGAAAATGCTTGATCGAGTCATGATGTCATCCCGCCAATGCTGTCCGACAGGAGAGACGTGCCACCGCACATGCCCGGCCGAAGACTCGCGTCACCCTTGGGCCTTGCCGCATTCTCATCAATGTCGAGTATTTCGTATCGAGCAGTTTGCTTCCGTGCACGACACTATCCAGCGATATGCCAGCCCGCTTTTTTTCTTGCAGTTTTTTCAGGGTGGGCATAGTCCCGTTGACGGGACACCCTTCCCCAACGAAGGGCGATTATCTGTAAGGATACCAGCAATGGCTATTTCCGCCCCGGCAACGCGTCCGGTAAATCCGCGCTTTTCGTCCGGCCCTTGTGCCAAAATCCCCGGCTTCACGCTCGACATGCTGTCCGATGCCCCATTGGGCCGTTCGCACCGCGCCGCCGTGGGCAAATCCAAACTGGCAGAAGCGATCGACCTCACGCGGGACGTGCTGGGCGTTCCTGCGGATTACCGCATCGGGATCGTTCCCGGCTCTGATACCGGGGCTGTCGAAATGGCCATGTGGTCGCTTCTTGGTCCGCGCCCTGTCGAGATGCTGGCATGGGAATCTTTCGGCGAAGGCTGGGTGACCGATGTCGTCCGCCAGTTGAAGATCCATGCGGAGGTCAAGAAGGCCCCCTATGGCGAGATCGTGGATTTCGCCACCGTCGACTTTGACCATGACGTGGTGTTCACCTGGAACGGTACCACCTCTGGCGTGCGCGTACCGAACGGAAACGCAATCGCGTCCAACCGTCAGGGCCTGACCATCTGCGACGCGACAAGTGCCGCCTTCGCGATGGACCTGCCCTGGGACAAGCTGGATGTCACGACGTTCAGCTGGCAGAAAGTACTGGGCGGCGAGGGCGGGCACGGAGTCCTGATCCTCAGCCCTCGCGCGGTCGAACGGTTGGAAAGCTACACCCCCTCCTGGCCGCTACCGAAGATGTTCCGCATGACCAAGGGCGGCAAGCTGATCGAGGGCATCTTCAAGGGCGAGACGATCAACACGCCTTCCATGCTTTGCGTCGAAGATTACCTCGTCTCGCTGAAATGGGCGCAATCGCTGGGTGGTCTGCCCGCACTGATCGCGCGTTCGGAAGCCAACGCCAGGGCCGTCGCAGATTTTGCGGCCACGCGCCCGTGGATCGCGAACCTTGCGGTCGATCCGGCCACGGCCTCCTGCACCTCGGTCTGCCTGAAGTTCACCGACGCGCGAATCAAGGATGATGCAGCCTTTGCAAAGGTGATCGCCAAGCGGTTGGAAAAAGAGGGCGTGGCCCTCGACGTGGCGGCCTACCGCGATGCGCCTGCGGGTCTGCGCATCTGGTGCGGCGCTACGGTGGAGACGTCGGATGTCGCGGCCCTGATGCCGTGGATCGAATACGCCTTCCTGACCGAGATCGACGCGCAGTAAGCGCGTCGCCCCTTTTCCCCCACATTTTTCAAGGAGCCGCACAATGGCCCCCCGCGTTCTTGTATCCGATGCCCTGTCGGAAACCGCCGTCCAGATCTTCCGCGACCGCGGGATCGAGGTCGATTACCTGCCAAAGCTTGGCAAGGACAAGGAAGAACTCGCCCGCATCATCGGCCAGTATGATGGCCTTGCCATCCGCTCGGCGACCAAGGTCACCGACAAGCTGCTGGAATCTGCCGCAAACCTGAAGGTCATCGGCCGCGCAGGGATCGGCGTCGATAACGTGGACATTCCGGCCGCGTCCAAGAAGGGCGTGATCGTGATGAACACGCCGTTCGGCAACTCCATCACCACGGCCGAACACGCCATCGCAATGATGTTCGCCGTGGCGCGACAACTGCCCGAGGCGAGCGTCTCCACCCATGCCGGCAAGTGGGAAAAGACCCGTTTCATGGGGGTGGAACTGTTCAACAAGACCTTGGGCGTGATCGGCGCGGGCAATATCGGTGGCATTGTCTGCGACCGCGCCCTTGGCCTGCACATGAAAGTGGTCGCCTACGACCCCTTCCTGTCCGAAGAACGCGCGGCCAAAATGGGCGTGCAGAAGGTGGAACTGGACGAGCTGCTGGCCCGTGCCGATTTCATTACCCTGCATGTTCCGCTGACCGACAAGACGAAGGGCATCCTGAACGCCGAATCACTGGCCAAGGCGAAAGCGGGCGTGCGGATCATCAACTGCGCCCGTGGCGGTCTGGTGGACGAGGCGGCGCTGGCCGAGGCGCTGAAGTCCGGCCATGTCGCCGGTGCGGCCTTCGACGTGTTCGAGACGGAGCCCGCGACGGACTCTCCGCTGTTCAATCTGCCCAACGTTGTCGTGACGCCGCATCTGGGTGCATCGACCACCGAGGCACAGGAAAACGTGGCGCTGCAGGTGGCCGAACAGATGGCCGATTATCTGCTGACGGGGGCTGTACAGAACGCGCTGAACATGCCGTCGGTCACGGCGGAAGAAGCGGCCATCATGGGGCCGTGGGTCAAGCTTGCGAGCCACCTTGGCACGTTCATCGGCCAGATGACGGACGAACCCATCAAGGCGATCAACGTCCTTTATGATGGCGCTGTGGCGCAGATGAACCTTGCCGCACTGAACGCCGCTTCCATCGCGGGGATCATGAAGGTTTCGAACCCTGACGCCAACATGGTCTCCGCACCTGTGGTTGCCAAGGAACGCGGCATCCAGATCTCCACCACCCAGCAGGAAAAGTCGGGCACCTTCGACGGCTACATCAAGGTGACCGTGGTCACCGAGGATCGTGAACGTTCCATCGCGGGCACGGTATTTTCCGACGGCAAGCCGCGCTTCATCCAGATCAAGGGCATCAACGTCGATGCGGAGATCGGGGCGAACATGCTCTACACCACCAACGAGGACGTGCCGGGCGTCATCGGCCTTCTGGGCATGACGTTGGGCCAGCACGGCGTGAACATCGCGAACTTCACCCTTGGTCGCGCCGATGCTGGCGGCCAGGCCATCGCCGTCATCTATCTGGACGAACCGCTGAAAACGGAGGCACTGGATGCCCTTCGGGCAACCGGAAAGTTCGAGCAGGTGCGCCCGCTGGCCTTCGACGTGGCTTGACCCCGGCGCGCCAGACGCTCCTATCGGGACCGGAGGTATCGCCTTCGGTCTTTTTCATTTGGGGACGACATGCACACCTATGCCATCGGCGACATTCATGGACAGATCGACCTGCTGCGGGGCGCACATGCCCTGATCGCGCAGGACCAGGCGCAATACGGTCCAGCCCCTGTCGTGCATGTCGGGGATCTGGTGGACCGGGGGCCAGACTCGGCGGGCGTGATCGAGATGTTGCGGGCAGGCATTGCCCAAGGCGAGGACTGGATCGTGCTGAAGGGCAACCACGACCGCTTGCTGTCGGGCTTTTTGGACGATCCAGACTGGCGTGATCCGGGGCTGAAGGTCGAACACAGCTATCTTCATCCGCGGATCGGCGGCGGCTCCACCTTGGCCAGTTACGGTGTGGCGAATGCAGCCGACCGTCCCGTGCGCATGGTCCATGCGGAGGCGGTGGCCGCCGTTCCACAAGCGCATCGCGACTTTCTTCATGCGCGGCCCGCCAGTTTTCGTCGGGGGAACTGCATGTTCGTACATGCGGGCGTGAACCGTGCCAATCCGCTGGCATCGCAGAACGAGCAGGACTTGTGCTGGATCCGCAAGGGCTTCCTGAACGTCACGCAGGACTTCGGCCTGCTGATCGTTCATGGCCATACCGCGATCGATCACGCCACCCATTACGGCAACCGTGTGAACCTTGACAGCAGTGCGGCCTATGGCGGGCCGTTGTCGGCCGTGGTCATCGAGGGGCGGGACGTGTTCCTGCTGACGAAGAACGGCCGCAAGCCGATTCCTGCCGAAGCGCCCGGCACCGCTTGACCTTCGCGGCCTGCGGCGCGAGGGTCCGCGCGGAAACGTGGGGGCCTTCGGACATGCGCAGCTTGATCATCCATATCCTGTTCATCGCCGTCATCGTGGGCGGCGGCATGTTCATCGGTACGAACTGGCCGCCTGGCGAATGGTATGCGGGCCTGCAAAAGCCGTTCTTCACCCCGCCCGATGCGTGGTTCCCGGTGGTCTGGACAGCACTTTATGTCATCATCGGGCTGGTCGGGGCACGGGTATTCACCATGGGCGGACCGGTCCTGTTGTGGATCCTGCAGATGGCATTGAACTTCGCGTGGACACCGGTCTTCTTCGGCGGACAGAACATGGTGGCGGGCCTCGGAATCATCGCGCTTTTGTGGCTGGTCATCATCGCCTTCATCGGGCGGGCGTGGGCGGGGGACAAAATATCCTCGATCCTGTTCGTGCCCTATGCTGTCTGGGTGACCATCGCCACGGCGCTGAACGGCGCACTGATCCTGCTGAACTGAGCGAGGGCGGCGAACAGGTCGCACACGACCAACACTTGCCAGTGGGTCCCAGGCCGGGCATTCAGCATCGGCAGATCTCGTGCAGGGCAAGCCTGAGGGGTATGACCGGACAAAGACGCCGAAGATTATCCGTCTGCAGCCTGGCTAACTTTATTGTCTTGGTCATTGGATGCGGAAGATACAGACATGCCGGATGGGCTTCCATGCCAAGACATGGCGAAGAAGGCCGTCCGGCAGACAAATGACTGCAGCTGCGCAGATCGGGCGGTGACCTGTTTCTGCAATCCCCGTCGGCACATCTGAATAAAGTCGGATCCTGCCTAACCCCCATGTTCGGGCGGGCAGCTTGGCGACGCCTGCACGGGAAATTGGCGAGCAGATAGCGGCACTCCCTTAAGCGATTTCCTTCAAAAACCGAGGTGTCCAGGGTGCCGCCGATCCTTGGAAATGAAAACGGGCGCCATTTGGGCGCCCGCATCGCAGAGAAGCTTTCGCTTCGGTCCGCTTATTCTTCGGTCTTCGGCTCGGTGATTTCCTCGCCGGTTTCCTGATCGACCATTTTCATGCCAAGGCGAACCTTGCCGCGATCGTCGAAGCCCAGAAGCTTCACTTTCACTTCCTGGCCTTCCTTCAGGATCTCGTTCGGGTGCTGCAGGCGCTTGTTGGCGATCTGCGACACGTGAACCAGACCGTCACGCTTGCCGAAGAAGTTCACGAAAGCACCGAAATCGACGAGCTTCACGACACGGCCGGTATAGACCTTGCCTTCTTCCGGCTCTGCCACGATCGACCAGATCATGTCATAGGCGCGCTTGATCGCATCCGCGTCGTTCGACGCGATCTTGATCATGCCGTCATCGTTGATATCGACCTTCGCACCGGACGTCTCAACGATCTCGCGGATGACCTTGCCGCCCGAACCGATCACTTCACGGATCTTGTCGGTCGGGATGGTCAGCGTCTCGATCTTGGGCGCATAGGCGGAGAATGCGTTGGCCGAAGTCAGCGCCTTGCCCATTTCTGCCAGGATGTGCAGACGGCCATCGCGGGCCTGTGCCAGCGCCTGCTCCATGATCTCGGGCGTGATGCCGGCCACCTTGATGTCCATCTGCATCGTGGTGATACCGTTTTCGGTGCCCGCAACCTTGAAGTCCATGTCGCCGAGGTGATCCTCGTCGCCAAGAATGTCGGTCAGCACAGCAAAGGAGCCATCGTCTTCGAGGATCAGGCCCATGGCCACACCCGCGACCGGTGCCTTCAGCGGAACGCCCGCATCCATCATGGCCAGCGAACCGCCGCAGATGGACGCCATGGAGGACGAACCGTTCGACTCCGTGATCTCCGACACGACGCGAATCGTGTAAGGGAAGTCCGTGGGCGACGGCAGGACGGCCTGCAGGGCGCGCCATGCAAGCTTGCCGTGACCGACTTCGCGACGACCGGGCGACCCCACACGACCGACTTCCCCGACCGAATAGGGCGGGAAGTTGTAGTGCAGCAGGAAGTTGGAGCGCGAGTTGCCGTGCAGCGCGTCGATGATCTGCTCATCCTCGCCCGTGCCCAGCGTGGTCACGACCAGCGCCTGCGTCTCTCCGCGGGTGAAGAGCGAGGATCCGTGGGTGCGCGGCAGGATGCCGGTTTCCGACGTGATCTGCCGCACGGTGGTCGTGTCGCGGCCATCGATACGGGTGCCGTTCTTCACGACATCGCCGCGCAGGATCGTTGATTCCAGCTTCTTGAATGCCGAACCGAGGTTCGCATCCGCCAGATCTTCCTCGGACAACGCTGCTTTGACCGTGGCACGGGCCGCGTCGATCGCGTCGACCCGGTCGCCCTTGTCCTTGATGGCGAAGGCGGCGCGCATCGACTTCTCACCGGCCTTCTTCACCTTCGCATACAGCGCGGAATAGTCTGCAGGCGTGAAGTCGAACGGCTCTTTCGCGGCGTCTTCGGCAAGATCGATGATCAGGTCGATCACGGGCTGCATCGCCTCGTGGCCGAACTTCACGGCGCCCAGCATCTCGGCCTCGGTCAGCTCGTAGGCTTCCGATTCGACCATCATCACGGCATTCTTGGTGCCGGCGACGATCAGGTCCAGACGCTGGTCGGGGTTGTTGCGCAGACCCTGCATGTCATCGACCGACGGGTTCAGCACGTATTCACCGCCAGAGAAACCGACGCGGGCCGCGCCGATCGGACCCATGAACGGCACGCCGGAAATCGTCAGCGCGGCCGATGCCGCGATCATCGCGACGACGTCCGGCTCGTTTTCCAGATCGTGGGACAGCACGGTGCACATCAGCAGGACTTCGTTCTTGAAGCCCGGCACGAACAGCGGACGGCACGGACGGTCGATGAGACGCGAGGTCAACGTCTCTTTTTCCGACGGGCGTGCTTCACGCTTGAAGAAACCGCCGGGGATCTTGCCGGCCGCGTAGTATTTTTCCTGGTAGTGTACGGTCAGCGGGAAGAAATCCTGCCCGGGCTTTTGTGCCTTCGCAAAGGTCACGTTGGCCATGACCGAGGTTTCGCCAAGCGTGGCGATGACGGTGCCGTCGGCCTGACGGGCCACCTTGCCGGTTTCGAGAGTCAGCGTCTCGCCGCCCCACTCGATCGACTTTTTCGTGATGTTGAACATGTATTTTCCTGTTCTGGCCGAAGGACCCTCCCCCGGCTTCGCGTACGGAAAGCCCCTGCCCCCGTGGTCCTTGATATTCTGCCGTGCGGCCGGACCCTGCCGCGCGATGCGAAGAACGGCGACGCGCCCCGCGATGGGGCGCGTCGGAAAGTTAGCGGCGCAGGCCCAGACGTCCGATCAGCGACGTGTAGCGGCCTTCGTCCTTGCCCTTGAGGTAGTCGAGCAGCTTGCGGCGTTGTGCCACCATCATAAGAAGACCACGACGGGAGTGGTTGTCTTTCTTGTGGGTCTTGAAGTGCTCGGTCAGGGTGGCGATCCGCGACGACAGAACAGCGACCTGAACTTCGGGCGAACCGGTGTCGCCTTCCTTCGTCGCGTATTCGGAAATGAGGCGGTTCTTTTCTTCGACTGTGATCGACATCGGATATCTCCTTGAGGTTTGGTGTGACGGCGCAAGCCAGGATGTCGTCCAGCAGGGCCCTGCCCCCCGGTTTGAAACGAAGGGATGCGCGCATATACGCGAAATTCGCCTTCAGGGAAAGCCTGTTCCTCATCCTCGGCTGTTAACCATTGCGAAAGAACGTTTCAGGAACTCTCTTCGCAGGGGGGCAGGAAACCGCTAAACATAAAGGGCGCCGGGATGCGGACCCCGTGCATCATATGGTTAACGGGGGTTGGAATGATCGGTCTCATGGGTCTTGTCGGCGTGATGATGGCAAGTGCCGCGGCGGATGCCGTCATGGCCGAGAGGGAGACCGGAGAGGACGAGACCGAAGACTTCCCCCCGCAGGAGGAGAACGAGGACGCCCCGAAGGGTGATCTTCTGGATCTGGTCGATCTGCCCGGAAACGGGATGCCGACCTCCGACGACATTCCCGATCCCGCCGATCCGGCGACGACGCTGGTTGGCTCCGGCGGCACCGATGCGCTGACGGGCGGCGACGGGAACGACACGATCCTTGGCGACGGCGGGGACGACATGCTGGTCGGTGGTGACGGGCAGGACGCGATTTCCGGCGGGGAAGGCGATGACGAACTGACAGGCGAAGGCGGCGCAGACACGCTGCGGGGCGATGCCGGGGCCGATACCCTGCGCGGCCGCGGCGGCGATGACACGCTGCGCGGCGGCAAGGGGGGCGACAGTCTGGCAGGCCAGATGGGCGACGACATTCTGCATGGCGATGCCGGACCGGATTCGCTTTTGGGCGGCAGCGGGCAAGACTCCCTCTTCGGCGGTCGCGGCAGCGACTGGCTTTCCGGCGGACATGACAGCGACACCCTGCGCGGCGGCATGGGGGGCGATACGCTGGACGGGGACGAAGGTGACGACGTGCTGATCGGCGGTCAGGACAAGGCGGTCGATTTCCTGAACGGCGGGGCGGGCGACGATCGTCTCGTCCTGTCGGCCGGCGATTACGGCACGGGCGGCGAAGGTGCGGACAGTTTCGTCATGGGCGAAGGGGTTCCCGGTGCCCCGGCCATCCTTGTTGATTTTGATCCCGCAACCGACCGGCTGGAGCTGACATGGGATTCATCGGAGGATCCGCCCGTCATAACGGTGGAAACCATCGATGGCGGACAGCAGATCCTGGCGGACGGAAAGCCCGTCGCAATCCTTCAAGGTGCGCAGGGGTTGGACGCCTCGATCGTGCAGATGACCGTCCGCTGACGACTGGGGCAAGGCTGGAATTGCAATTTCCGCAAGCGGAGGCTATCTCGGGTCCGTCAGCTACGTCCGAAAAGGCATCCTGTCCCCCATGAACTGGATCTCGAATTACGTTCGCCCGAAGATCAACTCGCTCTTCTCGCGCCGGGAGGTGCCTGAAAACCTGTGGACCAAATGCCCGGAATGCGGGACCATGCTGTTCCACCGGGAGCTTGCGGACAACCTGAATGTCTGCACGAACTGCGATCACCACATGGCGATCAGTCCGCGCAACCGTTTCAACGCGCTGTTCGACAACGGCATCTTCACGGAAATATCCGTGCCGGAACCCGTGGTCGATCCGCTGCAGTTCCGCGATCAGAAACGGTATCCCGACCGTTTGAAGGCCGCGCAGAAAAGCACCGGTGAAAAGGAAGCAATGCTTGTGGTGGAGGGCGAGATCGCCCGCACCCCCGTTGTGGCCGCCGGTCAGGATTTCGCCTTCATGGCGGGATCTATGGGCATGTATGTGGGCAACGCCATTGTTGCAGCCGCTGAACGGGCCGTTGCGCTGAAGCGTCCGCTGATCCTGTTTTCCGCCGCCGGCGGCGCACGGATGCAGGAAGGCATCCTGTCCCTGATGCAGATGCCGCGCACGACCGTCGCCGTGCAGATGCTCAAGGAGGCGAACCTGCCCTACATCGTGGTGCTGACGCATCCGACGACGGGCGGGGTCACGGCCTCCTATGCGATGCTGGGCGACGTGCATATTGCCGAACCCAACGCGCTGATCTGCTTTGCCGGTCCGCGCGTGATCGAGCAGACGATTCGCGAAAAGCTGCCCGAAGGCTTCCAGCGTGCCGAATACCTGCTGGATCACGGCATGCTGGACCGCGTGACGCACCGCAAGGCCCTGCGGGAAGAACTGGTGACGATCCTGCGGCTGCTGACCCGTCAGCCCCCCGCGGTCCGCGCCGATCTGCCCGCGCCCGCGCCCGAAGCACCCGTCGCTCCTCCGGCTCCACAGGAGTGAGCGGCTCGGACGTCATCCTGCAGCGCATGATGGCGCTGCATCCCAAGGTGATCGACCTCACCTTAGACAGGATGCACCGCCTGCTGGAGGCGCTCGGGCATCCTGAGCGCCGATTGCCCCCCGTGATCCACGTGGCGGGTACCAACGGCAAGGGGTCAACGCAGGCGATGATCCGTGCGGGTCTGGAACGCGCGGGCCTGCGGGTCCATGCATACACGTCCCCCCACCTTGCGCGTTTTCACGAACGCATACGCATTGCGGGCGATCTGGTGTCGGAGGAGGCGCTGAACGCCCTGCTGGACGAGTGTTCCACGGCAAACGGGCCCGACCAGATCACATTCTTCGAGATCACGACCGCCGCCGCCATGCTTGCCTTTTCCCGCACCCCCGCCCATGCGACGCTGCTGGAGGTGGGACTTGGCGGACGGCTGGACGCCACGAACGTGATTGACCGGCCGCGCCTGACGGTCATAACCCCCGTGTCCATCGACCATCAGCAATATCTTGGCGACACGCTGGCCGAAATTGCTGGCGAAAAGGCCGGCATCCTCAAGCGCGGCGTGCCCTGCATTGTCGGCCCCCAATCGCCCGAGGGGTTGGAGGTGATCGAGGCCCGCGCCGCCCGTCTGGGCGCACCGATTCTTGCCTATGGCCAGCACTGGCATGTACAGGCGGATCGCGGTCGTATGGTGTTTCAGGACGAACAGGGACTGCTTGACCTGCCCCTTCCGAACCTACCCGGCCCCCATCAGATCCAGAACGCCGGTGCGGCAATTGCCGCGTTGCGCCATCTTGGACATGATGAGGAAGCATGCGAATCCGCAGTCAGTCGCGCCCAATGGCCCGCGCGGATGCAGTGCCTTCGCCGGGGCCCACTGGTGGACAGCGCCCCCCTGGCCGAGCTCTGGCTTGATGGCGGGCACAATCCGGCGGGCGGTCAGGCAATTGCGGCCACGCTTGCGGCCATGCCACACCGCCCGACCCATCTGATCTGCGGCATGCTGAACACAAAAGACGTGACAGGCTACATGCGTCCGCTGGCCGCCGTGACGGACACGCTGACAGCCGTTTCCATTCCGAACGAGGCCAACACGCTGCCCGCCGAAGTGACCCGCGATGCAGCTCGTGCAGTGGGGATCGCCGCCATGGCTTCAGAGTCCGTCATGGCCGCGCTGGAAGCGATTGTCGTGAAAGAACCGCAGGCCAGGGTGCTGATCTGCGGTTCGTTGTATCTGGCGGGAACGGTTCTGCGCGATAACGCCTAGCGTTTGCTGTCCGACAGGCGAAGCTGGCGAGCGCGGGTCAGGATGGCATCCTCGATCGCGCGGATGGTCTGGGCGGACACTGCGGCGCCACCGCTGGTCTGCAACGAGACGTGAAGCGACCGCGCATCAAGCGCCGCATCCTGGACGTAGACCGTCGCACGATAGGACTGCCCCCCGCCCGGAGGCGTCCCGTATCCCGTCGCGAACACGCCCGAGAACGGATCGACCGTCTGCACCGGCAAAAAGCTGAGCACGTCAAGCGCGGCAGTCCAGATGTATTTGTTCACGGCGATCCGGGTGTTGGGATCATCGCTGTTGCGGAACAGCTGCCAAAGATTGCCTTCCCCACGTTGCCCGCCCACGATATCGCTGCGATAGGGCTCGGCCGAGGCGAGTTCGGCCCGCTGCCGGTCGGCAGCTTCGCGATTCCCGCAGGAAGCGACAAGAATGACAAGCCCGCCCAGACAAGCTGTGCGCGCGAAGCGGTTCAAGGTCATGCGATCCCCATACTGCATTTCAAGGATTGTCCTAGCGGATGGTCGTCCGCCTAACAAGAACTATCCCCGCGACGCCCACTGTTGCAATCCTGCATCACGAAACTGCTCTTGAAAGAACACATGCGCGTTATCGTTGATTTAAGAGTCTTGCAGACCGAAAACATATCCAGTCCCGCCTGAACAAGGTGGGTCGGCCTTTTACAGGTACAACGAGGGAAAAAATGAAAAAGCTTCTTCTGGCGACGTCGATCCTCGCCGCAACGACCGGTTATGCGGCTGCAGAAATCACCCTGACGGGCGACGCCCGCATGGGTGTGGTCTATGACGGTGAGGACGTGCAGTTCTCCGAGCGCGCCCGCGTTCGTTTCAACATGTCCGGCCAAACCGACACCGGCTTGGAATTTGGCGCGACGTTCCGTGCCGATCAGGCTTCGGGTTCGGCTTCGGGCGGTTCGTTCGGTAACGACACCGGAAAACGCGGCACCGTTTGGGTTTCCGGCGCGTTCGGCAAGCTGGAAATGGGTGACGTGAACTCCGCTGCTGAAGAAGCAATGGGCGACCTCGATGCCATCGGCTTCTCTGGCCTCGGCGATCTGACCGACATCCCATATATCAGCGGTGACGGCGCCGACACCCTCGATCAAGGTCCGGGCGCTCTGTATTCGTATACGATGGGCGGCTTTGAATTTCATTTGGGCATGACCGACGGCAGCCGTCAGGCTGGTTTGGCAGCTCAAATCCCCGGTCGTGACCCTCTGGCCCAGCCTATCGCCGTTACCCGCAATGCTGATCGTGATCCGACCTACTCGGTGGCAGCAGCATACGCGGGCGACAACTACAAAGTTGGCATTGCCTATCTCGACAATGGCGATGCAGTAGACAACGGTCCGCTGGCATACGGCGGCTCGCAAATTATCGTCTCGGGTGAAACCGACGTCATGGGCGTTGGCCTGAAAGGCTACTACAGCAACTTCGACGAAGTCATGGAAGGCCAGTTCGGCATCGAGCTTGAAGAGTCGTATGGCCTGTCCGCTAACTACACCTACAGCTCGATCAAGTTCATCGGTTTCGTCCGTAACGACGATCTGGATGGCGGTGACAATCTGGAGACCTACGGCGTCGGTGCAATCTACGACCTTGGCGGCGGCGCTTCGCTCCGCGGCGGTGTGATCAACACGGACAACATCATCAATTCCGATGGCGAAGGCCAAACGGTTGCCGACATCGGTATCCGTCTGAACTTCTGATCCATCCGGATCAACACCTTGGGAAAGAGCGGGCGAAAGCCCGCTCTTTTCTTTTGATACCACCCGCACTACCCCTGTGGTCATGGCATATCAGGATATCATTACCCGCATCCGCGCGGCAGAAGCGGCACACGGACGCCTCGCAGGGTCCGTCCAGTTGATCGCCGTCTCCAAGGTTCAGCCTGATGCGCGCGTCGAGGCTGTTCTGCGCGACCGCCACCGCCTGTTCGGCGAGAATTACGTGCAGGAGGCGCAGGGCAAATGGCCTGCCTTTCGCGAAGAATTCGGCGCGGTCGATGTCCACCTGATCGGACCCCTGCAAACCAACAAGGCCAAGCCCGCGATGCAGCTGTTCGATGCCATCCACACGCTGGACCGCCTTTCCCTTGCGCAAAGGCTGGCGCGGTTGGCACAGGATCTGGGCCATTGCCCCGCATTGTTCGTGCAGGTCAACACGGGGGAGGAGCCGCAGAAGGCCGGCATTCTGCCCGCCGATGCCGATGACTTCATCGCTCAGGCCCGCGCGCTTGATCTGCCGGTGATCGGGGCCATGTGCATTCCCCCGGATGCCGAGGATCCTGCACCGCATTTCGCCCATCTGGCGCGAATCGCAGAACGTAACGGCCTGCAAAATCTCTCTATGGGGATGAGCGGCGATTTCGAGACCGCCATTGCCCACGGTGCCACCCACGTGCGCGTCGGAAGTGCGATCTTCGGCGCACGGACCTACTGAACGCGCAGGACTTCCCCCCATCGGATGCGGCGGGCGATCCACAGAAGATCGGGTTGCGCAAAAGCGACGCAGCCTGCCGTAGGATACCCCGGCCGCCGCCACGTATGCACGAATATGGCCGATCCGCGCCCCGGCGTGGCGGGCATGTTCCAGTCCGTCACCAGAACGAGGTCGTAAAGCGGATCGGGGCGGCGCAATATCTCGTGGCCGAAAGCATGGGGCGCACGAACAGGCAGGTTGTAATCCGCGTCGCGCCCGTCATCCGACCACAGATCGCGCGGGCCGATCGCCTGCGCCCAGTCCGGCAACCCTGTCAGCCGGTCGGGACGGTAAAGCATGCCGACGATCCGGTGATCGCCGCGCGGGGTGGCCATGTCACCCTCGCGCTTGATATCGGTGACGCCGGCGCGGCCGATGGTGCGGGCAAAGCGCCGGCCGGCAAACCACGCTCCGGTGGGGGTCACGCGAATCATCACACCCCCCGACTGGCAAGTGGTGCCCTGCCTGCGCCCAACGAGGCTGAACGGGACAGGCCGAAATCCCCCCGTGCGTTGCAATCGCCCTTCAATGCACCGCAACCCCGGAGGCCTGCCGGATCGGGAACGGCAGCCACCGCGTCTCGTTCCAGTGCGCCAGCAAGCTTGCAGAACGGGATGTCGATATACTTTGTCACAGGAGATGACCCGACTTTGCGGCCTTCGTCGCCAGATAGTTTGCGTTCTGCGATGTCTGGCCAACGCGAAGCGGCACGCGTTCGGCCACTTGCACGCCATGCGCCTCCATCATCCGGATTTTGGCGGGATTGTTTGTCAACAAACGCACCGCGCCGAATCCCATCTGGCGCAGGATGCCTGCACCCAGACGGAAGTCTCGCTCATCATCCTCGAATCCCAGACGATGGTTCGCCTCCACCGTGTCGAACCCTTGGTCCTGCAGGGCATAGGCGCGCATTTTGTTGGCAAGGCCGATCCCCCGTCCTTCCTGGTTCAGATACAGCAGAACACCAGCGCCTTGCAGACCCATCTCCGTCAGCGCGGCGCGCAGTTGGGGGCCGCAATCGCATTTCAGGCTGCCCAGAACATCGCCCGTGAAGCAGGCAGAATGCAGACGTGCCAGAACGGGGGTGTCACGGTCGGGGCGGCCGATCTCTATGGCGTAATGTTCGGCAGTGTCGTCATTGGGGCGGAAGACGTGCACGCGCCCAGCATCGGACGCCATCATCGGCAAGCGCGCAGATATCACGGGTGACAGCGCATGTTCGCGCGTCATCTCCGCCAAGGCCACATCGGCAGGCAAGACCGTCAGCACGTCCGGCGCGGTCGCACGCACCAGAACCACGGCGGGCAGAAGCTGTGCGGTCTTTGCCAGTTGCACCCCCGCCCTGTGTGCCACCGCGTCGCCACCGCGCACGCTTTCGAATGGCCCCTTGAAGGGATTGGCCATGTCCCCCGCAGGGTCGGCCACCGCCCGCAGCCACGACAAGGGCGCATCCCCCACCGCGATGCGGGCCACATCGCCGTCATAGGGACGGATCTTCAGCGTTTCCGCCCGCCGCAAGGTGATGGCCAGCTCCAGCGGGCCAAGCGCACGCATCTGCTCCAGCCGTTCGGGGGTCAGCGCCTCCACCGCCGCGACCAGTGCGGGCACGCCACCCGTCAACCCGACGGGCAGGCCAAGGCGCAGATCGCTTCGGGCACGGGCAAGGCGTTCGGTGATGGTCAGCGACAGCATGGCAGCTCCTTTGCCCCTTCCAGATAGCTGCGCCTGTCGGATTTTGAAACATATCCCGCGCATCCGACACGTCCGCGTGAAGGATTGTCACCTTTCTTGCCGTTTCGTTCACCTGTCCGCATGTCTCGTTCTAGACAATGGAGGGCCCGATGGCGAACCTGAAGAAGATCCTGCTCGTGGACGATGACGACGACCTGCGCGAAGCGCTGAGCGAACAGCTTGTGATGACCGAGGATTTCGACGTCTTCGAGGCAGGAACCGGCGCAGACGGGATGGAAAAGGCAAAGGCCGGACATTACGACCTCGTGATTCTGGACGTGGGCCTGCCGGATACGGACGGGCGCGAGTTGTGCCGCCGGATGCGGAAGGCGGGCGTGAAGTCCCCCATCCTGATGCTGACGGGTCACGACTCCGACTCCGACACGATCCTCGGTCTGGATTCGGGTGCCAACGATTATGTCACCAAGCCGTTCAAGTTTCCCGTCCTGCTGGCCCGTATCCGCGCGCAGCTTCGCACGCATGAACAGTCCGAAGATGCCGTTTTCCAGTTGGGTCCGTATTCTTTCCGTCCAGCGCAGAAAGTCCTGATCGACGACAAGGACAAGAAGATCCGCCTGACGGAAAAGGAAACCAACATCCTCAAGTTTCTGTATCGTGCGACGCAAGGCGTGGTGGCACGCGACATATTGCTGCACGAGGTCTGGGGCTACAACGCAGGCGTGACGACGCACACGCTGGAGACGCACATCTACCGTCTGCGCCAGAAGATCGAGCCGGACCCTTCCAATGCGCGTCTTCTGGTGACCGAAAGTGGCGGATATCGGCTGGTTGCCTGATCCGGCCCCTTGTCCGGAACGGCAGGGATCATATGTCCGGAATGTGGCACTCCGGTGCGACACCTCCCTGTTGGACCTGGGCCGGGCTTTCGCCCGGCCTCTTTTTATGGCTTATGCGAGGGCGAAAAGGAGAGATCCATGCCCTTCACGCTCGTCACCTGGAACATCAACTCCGTCCGTCTGCGCGAAGGCCTCGTGACACGCCTGCTGGCCGAGGAGATGCCCGACGTCCTGTGTCTGCAGGAATGCAAGAGCCCGGTCGACAAGATCCCCCTCGAACGGTTCCGCAGCCTTGGCTACAACTGGATCGTGGCGCGGGGGCAGAAGGGCTACAATGGCGTGGCCATCCTGTCGCGCCTGCCCATCGTGGATGCGGGCGACCGCGACTTCGCCTCGCTCGGTCATGCGCGGCATGTGTCGGCCACGCTGGAAAACGGCGTCACCATCCACAACTGCTATGTTCCGGCTGGCGGCGACATTCCGGACCGCGAACAGAACGCCAAGTTCGGCCAGAAGCTGGATTACCTGATCGAGATGCGGGACTGGTTCCACGCGAATGAACCGCGGAAATCCATCCTCGTGGGGGATCTGAACATTGCCCCGGGCGAGGATGACGTCTGGTCCCACAAGCAGCTTCTGAAGATCGTCAGCCACACGCCCATCGAAGTGGAACACATGGCCGCCCTGCAGGATGCCGGAAACTGGGTCGATATCACCCGTCAGGACATTCCTGCAGGCAAGCTGTTCAGCTGGTGGTCCTACCGCGCCGCCGACTGGCACGCCGCCGACAAGGGCCGACGTCTGGACCATATCTGGGCCACCCACGACATTGCGCAGGCGGGCCATTCCAGCCGCATCCTTCGCCCCGTGCGCGGATGGGAACAGCCTTCGGACCACGTACCGGTCTTCGCCAGCTTCGACCTCTGATCCCGCCCCTACGCGGGCTACCCCTTGGCCTCCGGCGCAATGATGCGCATATATGGCCAAACCATTACGGAGGCACAGATGTTCGGGCTTGGCGAGACAACCGCAGCACCAAAGGGCGACCTGATCAAGGACAGCTCGGAAGCGACGTTCATGCAGGACGTGATCGAGGCGAGCCAGGAGGTTCCGGTCATCGTCGACTTCTGGGCGCCGTGGTGCGGTCCGTGCAAGACGCTTGGTCCCGCGCTGGAGGCGGCGGTCAAGGCGGCGGGCGGCAAGGTGCGGATGGTGAAGGTCGATGTGGACCAGAACCAGCGCATCGCGGCACAACTCCGCGTCCAGTCCATCCCCACCGTCTTCGCCTTCTGGCAGGGCCAGCCGGTCGATGCCTTTCAGGGTGCTCTGCCCCAATCGGAGATCAAGGCCTTCATCGACAAGCTGTCCGCCCTTGCCGGTGATGGCGGCTTGGGCGAAGCGCTGGAGGCGGCCGACCAGATGCTGGCCGAAGGTGCCGTCACTGACGCCGCCGAAACCTTCGCGGCCATTCTGGGCGAGGAGCCGGAGAACGTTCTGGCTTACGCCGGTCTGATCCGCTGCCAGCTGGCCGTGGGCGATCTGGACCAGGCACAGGCCATGGCCGATGCCGCCCCCGTGCCCATGACCGCCACAAAAGAGATCGAGGCAGTTCGCGCGCAAATCGCTCTTGCCCGTCAGGCCGCCAATGCAGGGCCGGAAACGGAACTGCGCGCGGCCGTCGACGCTGATCCCGACGATCATCAGGCACGGCTGGACCTTGCGCAGGCACTGCATGCTTCGGGCAAGGTGGAGGAGGCGGTGGACGAATTGCTGGAACTGTTCCGACGCGACCGCGAGTGGAACGACGGTGCCGCCCGGGCCCAGCTGTTCATCATCTTCGACGCGCTCAAGCCGCAGGATCCGATCGTGCTGAAGGGGCGGCGCAAGCTGTCCTCCATGATCTTTCTCTGATGCCTTTCCCTATCGGTGCGGCGGGCTAAATTCGCGTTCATGATAAAGGCCGCAGATTTTCCCGCCATGCTTCCGTTGTTCCCCCTGTCGGGGGCACTTCTTCTGCCGCGCTCCCGCCTTCCCCTGCACGTCTTCGAACCCCGCTATCTTCAGATGCTGGACGACGTGATGAAGACCCCGCAGCGCATGCTGGGGATGATCCAGCCGCGCGAGGGATTGGCAGGCGACAGGCTGCAATCCATCGGATGTGCAGGACGCCTGACGGGGTTTTCGGAAACGGAAGACGGCCGCTACATGATCACCCTGACGGGCGTGTCGCGCTTCCGCCTGATCGCGGAGGTGGAGGGCTTCCATCCGTATCGCAAAGGTCAGGTAGACTGGTCCAGCTTCGGCCGCGACACGGGAAACGTAGAGCATGACCCCGGTTTTGATCGGGACGGCTTCATGTCCGCCTTGTCGCGCTATTTCGATGCAATGGATCTTTCGACCGACTGGTCCGGCCTGAAGGAGGCGGAGGAGGAGTTGCTGATTAACTCCCTGTCCATGCTGTGCCCCTTTCCACCGGAAGACAAGCAGGCGCTGCTGGAAGCACCCTCGCTGTCCACACGTCGCGAGACGCTCGTGACGCTGATCGAATTCGCCCTGCGCGGTGGTATGAACGGAGATCTTCTGCAATGACCCCCACGACATTCGACCGACGCATGCTGGAGGCTTTGGTCTGCCCTGTGTCACAGACTGTTTTGTCTTATGATGCGGAACGGCAGGAACTGGTCTCGGCCAATGCGGGACTGGCCTTTCCGATCCGCGACGGCATCCCGATCATGCTGCTGAGCGAGGCGCGCACACTGGCCTGAATGGCGGGATGCTGTTCGGCTTCATGGCCTTTCGCCGCGCAGCAGGGCCGGAAGCCTGCCGGACAATCCTGCTGCCTGCCGGATGAAGCCGCGCCGCAAGGCGGGCATTGCGTTGACCGCGCCCAGCCCAAGGTCGCGCCCCAGCCTCAGGATGGGGTTCCTGTTGGAAAACAGCCGGTTCATCGCATCCATGCCCAGCGCCATGGTGGTCGTTTCCGGCCTGCGCCAATCCTCGTAGCGTTGCAGGACCGTCGGCGCGCCGATATCCTCTCCCCGACGCGCGGCATGGATCACAACTTCCGCCAAGGCCGCAACGTCGCGCAAGCCAAGGTTCAACCCCTGCCCAGCCAAGGGATGAACCCCATGCGCCGCATCCCCGACCAGCGCCAGACGCGGGGCCACGAACCTGTCGGCCAGACTCAGCGACAGCGGATACTGGAAACGCGTGCCCACCAGCGTCAGCCGTCCAAGGAAATCCCCGAAACGCGGGCGCAAGGCGGCAAGATATTCGTCATCCGGCAGTTCCTGGATGGCGGCAGCAAGCGCCTGCTCCTCGCTCCACACGATGGAGGAGCGGTTTCCGGGCAGGGGCAGGATCGCCAGCGGGCCGGAGGGCAGGAACAACTGATGCGCCGTGCCGTCATGTGGATGCTCATGCTCCACCGCCGTCACGAGCGCCGTCTGGCCATAGGCCCAGCCGGTGCGGCGGATGCGCGCGCGCTGGGCGGTGCCGCTGCCCCGGCCGTCGCACCCCACGACAAGCCGCGCCGACAGCCATTCGCCTGAAACGAGGCGCACGCGGCCCTCCGCCTGCTCCACCGCGACTTCGCCGGACACCAGGCGAATGCGCGGCTGTTCGGCAATGGCGGCCAAAAGCGCCGCATAAAGGAAACGGTCCTCCAGCATGTTGCCCATCGGGCCGCCCTCAACCTCCGAACTGTCGAAGGTCAGCACGAAAGGGGACGCGCCGGACCCAACCTGCCCGCCCGCCGTGCGGATCCGCAGGATGGGCTGGGCAAGGTCGGCCACGCGGTCCCAGACGCCCACTGCCCGTAAAAGGCGGCAGGAGGCGGAGGCCAGCGAATAGGCACGCCCGTCAAAGCCCGATGCACCGCGCAGGGGTGCGGGGCGCGCATCCACCACCGTGACCTCCAGCCCTCCTTGGGCCAGTGCCAGTGCCAAAGGCAGGCCGTTCAGGCCGCCGCCGATAATCAGGACATCGCTCATGCAATGATCTAGCGGTGCGCGGGCGGGATTGTCCATCCATTCACCTGCGGTTAGCGTGGTGACTGGCCACAAGGGGATGACATGCATGGACTGGTTGACACGTGGCGCCGCGGATCTGGGACGTGACATTCAGAGCGGCCGCATCAATGCGGTCGAACTGACGGAAGCCTTCCTTGACGCGGCCTCGAGCCATGTCGCCGGAGACCGCATCTATGCCCGCCTGACGCCCGAACGTGCCCGTGACGAGGCGCTGGCCGCCGCGACCCGCGCCAAGGAAGGTCGCCGGCGCGGCCCCCTGGACGGCGTGCCCATCAGCTGGAAGGATCTGTTCGACACCGCCGGCATCGCGACGGAGGCGGGGACAGCGCTTCTGGCGGGCCGGGTGCCTGACACCGACGCGCCGGTTCTGGCGACAGCCACGACGGGCGGGCTGATCTGCCTCGGCAAAACGCATATGAGCGAGCTGGCCTTTTCGGGCCTCGGCCTGAACCCCGTCACGGCGACGCCGCCCAATGTGAACGACCCGGAGGCTGTGGCGGGCGGCTCCTCCTCGGGGGCGGCGGCATCGGTGGCTTTCGGCCTGGCGGCGGCAGCCATAGGGTCCGACACCGGCGGATCGGTCCGTGCGCCCGCCTGCTGGAACGACCTTGTCGGTCTGAAGACCACCCATGGCAGGCTGAGCAACCGGGGCGTGGTGCCCTTATGCGAAACGCTGGACACCATCGGCCCCATTGCCCGAAGCACCGAGGATTGCGCCCTTCTTCTGGCCGCTCTGGAAGGAAAGCGTCCCGTCGACATGTCCGGCGCCTCTATTTCCAATGCGCGGCTCGCGGTGCTGGACACGATGGCGATGGAATATCTTCGCGAAGCACCCGCCCGCGCCTTCCACGATGCGATCGCCCGCCTTGCTGATGCGGGCGCTCAAATCACCACCCTGACGTTCGAGCCGATTCGCGAAGCCATGGCCTTTTCCGGCCCGCTGTTCACGGCAGAGGGTTTTTCCATCTGGCGCCACCTGATCGAGGCCCGTCCGGACCTGATGTATCCCCCCATTCTGGAACGATTCGAGGCGGGGCGCGATGTTCTGGCCTCCGACTACATCACCCATACCCGTCGCCTGACCCAGATCCGCAAGCAGTGGCGGGCGGCGACGGCCGGTTTCGATGCCGTGATCCTGCCCACCTCGCCCATCCTGCCGCCCAAAGCGAAACGGTTGATGGAGGACAAAGCCTATTATGCGTCCGAGAATCTGTTGGCCCTTCGCAACACGAGGATCGGCAACATGCTGAACCTTTGCGCTTTGTCCCTGCCCACCTCCACCCCGTCTTGTGGTGTGATGCTGATGTGCCCGCCCATGCAGGAAGAACGGCTTTTGCGGCTGGGCTGCGCGGTCGAACAGACACTTCGCTGACCGGGAAGACACAAACCTGCCATAAGCCTTCGCAGGGCAGGGGTAATTTCTGGACCCGCGCGGCGCGACCAGCTATCCTTCTGTCAAAAGGGGCAAAAGACCCCGAATACGAGGCAGTGCATGCAATTTCCCGAAAGGTTCTCGAACCTCCCAGAATACGCGTTCCCGCGTCTTCGCGCCCTGCTCGACCCGCATCCGGCGGGTGGCGACGTGATCCACATGTCGATCGGGGAACCCAAGCACGCGATGCCGCCTTTTGTGGCCGACGTGCTGGCCGCGAACATCGACGGTTTCGGCGTTTATCCCGCCAATGACGGCACCCCCGCCCTGCTGGAGGCGATCGGCGGCTGGATCGATCGCCGTTATGGTGTAACGGTCGGACCTGAACGGCTGATGGTGCTGAACGGCACGCGGGAAGGGTTGTTCAACGCAGCCCTTGCCCTGTCGCCCGAAACAAAGAACGGCCAGCGTCCGGCGATCCTGATGCCCAACCCGTTCTATCAGGTCTATGCCATTGCCGCGCTGGCCCTGGGGGCGGAGCCGGTATACGTCCCCGCCACCGAGGAGACGGGGTTCCTGCCCGATTACGCGGCCCTGCCCGCCGATCTGCTGGACCGCGTGACGGTCGCCTACATCTGCTCCCCCGCCAATCCGCAGGGAGCCATCGCGTCCCGCGAATATCTGGCGCAGTTGCTGGCACTGGCCGAAAAGCACGATTTTCGCGTCTTCGCCGACGAATGCTACTCCGAGATCTGGCGCGATTCCCCGCCCCCAGGCGCGCTGACAGTGGCGCAGGACATCGGCACCGACCCGGAACGCGTCTTCGTGTTCCATTCGCTGTCCAAACGGTCAAACCTGCCGGGCATCCGGTCAGGCTTCGTGGCGGGTGGGCCGGACGGCATCCGCCACATCCGCAAGCTGCGTGCGTTTTCGGGCGCCCCGCTGCCGCTGCCGCTGCAGGCCGTATCCGCAGCCGCCTGGAACGACGAGGCGCATGTGAAGGCGTCGCTCGACCTCTACCACCAGAAGTTCGCGCTGGCCGACCGCATCTTCGCGGGCGTCGATGGTTATCGTGCGCCCGAAGGCGGGTTCTTTTTGTGGCTGCCCGTGCCGGATGGCGAGGCGGCGGCCCTGAAACTCTGGACGCAGACCGGCGTCCGCACCGTTCCCGGCGCGTATTTCGCGCGCGAGGTGGACGGACGCAATCCCGGTCGCGGATATGTTCGGGTGGCGCTGGTCGCCCCCTATGACGATACGCAGCGCGGGCTCGAAACCCTCCGCGACTGCCTCTACGGGAAGGATTAACCATGGCATCCTATCACGTCAGGCAGCGCGACCCGCTTCTGGACGAAAATACGCAGGAGATGCTGCAAAAGCGCGGCCGCGAATTGCTGGGCGTGGGCCTTGTGGTTCTTGGCCTGATCTTCGTGATGATGCTGGGCAGCTATTCCCCGCAGGACAAAGGCTGGATGGTCGAAAGCGACCAGCCGATCCAGAACATGCTGGGCGGATTCGGGGCGGCCATCGCCTCCACACTGATCGTCGTGGTCGGCAAGGGCGCATGGGCGATCCCCGCGATCCTGTTCGTCTGGGGCGGTCGGTTCACGCTGCATTGCGGCTCGGATCGTGCCGTGGGCCGCGCGGTCTTCGCGCTTGTCGGTGTGGCCGTGGCATCGGTCTTTGCCGCGACCCACGCACCGGGGACGGATTGGCAGGAGACGTTCGGCCTTGGCGGCCTGTTCGGTGACACGATTCTTGCCGCGCTTTTGAACCTGCTGCCGCTGCCGACCATCGCGGGGCTGAAGGTCCTGTCCCTTGTGGGCGGTTTCGCATTGGTGGCGGCGCTCATGTTCGTCACAGGCTTCACCATGACCGAGGTGCGGGGCATTTCCCGCTTCCTGCTGGTCGGACTGATCATGACCTACACGACTTTGCTGGGATTCGCCGGCCGGTCCGCCACGGGGGCGGCGCAGATGGCCGCGACCGTGCAGGAACGCCGCCGCGAAAAGGTTGTCCACCGCCGGTCCGAAGATTGGGACGAGGACCTGATCGAGGATGAGCGTCAGGGCAACCTCACCCTTCTGGGCGGTGCTGTCCGAGGCCTTGCCTCGCGTTTCGCGCAGCGACCGGCCGAGCAGGATTTCGACCTGCCGGAGCCCACGGTGCGCGTGGGCGACATTGCCCGTGCCGCCGCCCAGCGGCATGAAGCGGCATGGGGCCGTCCGGACGCGCTGACCACCCCGCCGCGCGGCCTGAAGGCCGAACCGCGCGAAGAAGCGCCCCAGCCCATGGGCCTTCTGGCTCGCGGGGCGCAGATGATGCGCCGCGTGGTCGATCCCCAGCCCGAACCTGAACCCGCCTTGCCCGATGAACCCGAGGACCGGATCAAAGCGCGCATCAGCGACGTGATCCGCACGCGCGCCCATCAATCGCCCGCGCAGGTTTCCGCCGTCACTGCAGCCGTCCAGCGGCGCGAACCCCCGATCGCAGGACGCCGCAAGTCGCCGCAACCGCTGATCGCAGACTCGCGTCGTGCCCGTCAGGGTCTCGATCTTCCGCCTGAACCGCCCGTGCGCGGTCATGTCGTGCCGCGCCTCGGTTCCGCCCTGGACGAACCCGCGACCACCGCCGCCCAGCGGATCGAGGAGGAGCAGTGGGACGTCCCCCCGGCCGAGGAACAGGACGACGCGTTCTGGGCAGACCAGCTGGACACGACCACCTATGCCGCCGAGGAGGAGGACTGGCCGGAGGAGCAGCTGGATGCGGCGCCACTGGCCCTCGCCCCCTCCCCTGCCCCGCGCGCGGTGCCCGTTCCGCCGCGGAATGCGGCCTCGTCACGCCCCTCCACACCACGCGGATACGATCCGGCGGCCGATTACGAACTGCCGCCGATCTCGCTTCTGTCCAATCCCGACGCGATCCAGCGCAGCCCCCTGTCCGAGGACGTGCTGGAGGAGAACGCGCGGCTGCTGGAATCCGTGCTGGACGATTACGGCGTGAAGGGGGAGATCGTCTCGGTCCGTCCCGGCCCTGTCGTCACCATGTATGAACTGGAACCGGCACCCGGCTTGAAGGCCAGCCGTGTCATCGGTCTGGCCGACGATATCGCACGGTCCATGTCGGCGCTGTCGGCGCGCGTGTCCACCGTGCCGGGACGCACCGTGATCGGGATCGAGCTGCCCAATGCCATCCGTGAAAAGGTCGTCCTGCGCGAGATCGTCTCCTCGCGCGATTTCACCGCGGGGACGCACAGCCTGCCGCTGGCACTGGGCAAGGATATCGGTGGCGATCCTGTCGTTGCCAACCTTGCCAAGATGCCCCACCTGCTGATCGCGGGCACGACGGGATCGGGCAAGTCGGTCGCGATCAACACGATGATCCTGTCCCTGCTCTACAAGCTGACGCCGGAAGAATGCCGGCTGATCATGATCGACCCGAAGATGCTGGAACTGTCGGTCTATGACGGTATCCCCCACCTGCTGTCCCCCGTCGTGACCGACCCGAAGAAGGCTGTCGTCGCCCTCAAATGGGTCGTGGGGGAGATGGAGGAACGTTACCGCAAGATGTCCAAGATGGGTGTGCGGAACATCGAAGGCTACAACGGCCGCGTGCGTGAGGCGCTGGACAAGGGCGAGATGTTCAAGCGCACGATCCAGACCGGCTTCGACGAGGATACGGGAGAGCCCGTGTTCGAGACGGAGGAGTTCCAGCCCGTGAAGATCCCCTTCATCGTGGTGATCGTGGACGAGATGGCCGACCTGATGATGGTCGCGGGCAAGGAAATCGAGGCCTGCATCCAGCGTCTGGCGCAGATGGCGCGGGCCAGCGGCATCCACTTGATCATGGCGACGCAGCGCCCGTCGGTCGATGTCATCACCGGCACGATCAAGGCCAACTTCCCGACGCGGATCTCCTTTTCGGTCACGTCCAAGATCGACAGCCGCACGATCCTTGGCGAACAGGGGGCCGAACAGCTGCTGGGCATGGGCGACATGCTCTACATGGCGGGCGGATCGAAGATCAACCGTGTCCACGGCCCGTTCGTGAGCGACGAGGAGGTCGAGGAGATCGTCAACCACCTGAAGTCCTTCGGGCCGCCGTCCTACATGTCGGGCGTCGTCGAAGGGCCGGAGGATGACCGCGCCGACGACATCGACGCGGTGCTGGGCCTGGGCGGCAACACGGATGGTGAGGATTCGCTTTACGACCAAGCGGTGGCCGTCGTTGCGAAAGACCGCAAATGCTCCACCTCCTATATCCAGCGCAAGCTGGGCGTCGGTTACAACAAGGCCGCAAAACTGGTGGAGCAGATGGAGGAGCAGGGCGTCGTCACGGCAGCCAACCATGTCGGCAAGCGTGAGATCCTGCTGCCTGAGCAGTGACGCTCGTCTGATCCATGAAAGAAAAAGCACCCCTCGGGGTGCTTTTTTCCATATGTACGCCTTTGGCGAAATCAGGTGCGCCAGATCGCGTCCACGGGCCGCGGTGCATCGTTATCGGGAGCGTCCGCGACATCTGCCCCCCTGACAGCCCTTCCCTGCCAAGGCGCATGCAGCGGCAGCACCTTTTGACCCTATGGTTCATGAGGCATCGGCCAGACGTCCGGCAGCCCGATGCAGCCTTCCGCCTTCGGGCACGGGGGCCGTTCCGTCATTGGCTTGGTGTCGCTGTCCTCTCTCCCCTGCTACAGGCGGGATGGCACAACGGTGATCGAACACCACTGGAACGTTCCCCGTCATCGCCCTACATCAAGGAAATGAAATCGCTTCGCACCCTTCTGGCTTCGGCCGTCGCTGTCACCCTTCTTGCGCTGCCCGCAGCGGCCGAGAAGATTCCGCTGTCCGAGATTTCGCGTTATCTGAACTCGCTCACCACGGCGCAGTCGGATTTCACGCAGGTCAATCCTGACGGCACAGTCTCCACGGGAAGGTTGATGATCAACCGGCCCGGACGGGCGCGTTTTGAATACGCGCAGCCCGACAATTCCGTCGTGATGGCAGGTGGCGGGCAGGTCGCGATCTTCGATGCCAAATCGAACCAGCCGCCCGAACAGTATCCGCTGTCGCGCACGCCGCTTTCGATCATCCTCGCCCAGAACGTGGATCTGGGACGGGCACGCATGGTCGTGGGCCATCAGCAGGTGGAAAATACCACCCATGTCGTGGCGCAAGACCCCGCGAACCCGGAATACGGCACGATCGACATGGTCTTCACCCCCAGCCCGACCGAACTGCGGCAGTGGATCATCACGGATGGTGCAGGTGCCAAGACAACCGTGATTCTAGGCGAACTGGCGAAAGGGGCGGCACTCCCGTCCTCCCTGTTCTCCATCACGCTGGAAACGCAGCGCCGGGGTCGTTAACGCCGACAGGTCGCAAGTTGCGCCTGATACCGCGCCGCCCGAGAGGCGACGCGGTTTGCCACGCCCATAAGCCAAGGTTTCGCGGTGTGGCTGCCACGGGCATATCCTGACCGCCCCTCGTGATAGGCCAAATACTGGTTTCCGGCGTCATAAGGGGAAATTCCCAGTCCCGATGTCGACTTGCTCATGTACCAGCCCATGAAATCGGTCGCGTCCTCGATCCGGTCGCGCCGGGCGCGGCGCTTGCCGGTTTCAGCCTGATACTCCTCCCAAGTGCCGTCCAGCGCCTGACTGTATCCATAGGCGGAACTTTGGCGCCCCATGGGAATGACGCCAAGAAGGTATTGGTGTGGTGTCCGCGCGTTGCCGACGAAACTCGATTCCTGATGGATGGTCGCCATCTGCACCTGGACCGGAACACCCCAGCGTTTTTCGGTGGCCTTCATCGCCCGCCAATAGGCAGGCCGCTGGTCCACGATGCTGCATGCGTCGTCCAGATTGCGGGGTGCCGAAAAATCGCCGGGCCCGCAGGATACCAACAATAGCAAAAGAATCGACGCGCGGAGAAACCTGCTCATTCTGCCCCTCGGACAATTGTTTTTGCCAGTCTATGGGGAATCGCCGCCTGTGGAAATGCCCGCAAGGCCCCAATTGCGTGATCGCGCGGCACTTCGCTTGGTGGAATGTGCAGCGCTTGTGGACTCAGACCGTAAGGAGCGTTATGCCACGCAGCCGAAAGGAAGGATCATGATCGTCAAATCCGAAGCAAAATACCATCTGGGTCAGGTGCTCCGTCATCGGAAGCACCCGTTCCGCGGTGTCGTCTTCGATGTCGACGCGATCTTCGCCAACACGGATGAATGGTATGATTCCATTCCCGAGGAGAACCGGCCCAGCAAGGACCAGCCCTTCTATCACTTGCTGGCCGAAAACGACCAAAGCTACTACGTGGCCTATGTGTCCGAAGGCAATCTCGTGCCCGACGACACGGGCGAACCGGTGGACCATCCCGACCTGTCCGAACTTTTCGGGGACTTCATGGATGGCAGCTATCCCCTTCAGGTGCAGATGAACTGATGGATTACGAAACCTTTTCCGCCACCATCGATTCGCTGTGCCACGGGGAAACGGACACCGTCGCCCTGATGGCCACCGTCGCCTGCGAACTGCATCAGGCCCATCCCCTGTCCGACTGGACGGGCTTCTATCGCGTGACGGCCCCTGAACTGTTGAAGATCGGCCCCTATCAGGGTGGCCACGGATGCCTGGTCATTCCCTTCAGCCGTGGTGTCTGCGGGGCCGCCGCCCGCACCGGCAAGGCACAGATCGTCCCGGATGTGGAACTGTTCCCCGGCCATATCGCCTGCGCATCCTCCACCCGTTCGGAACTGGTGCTGCCGGTGTGGAATGGCACGGGACGGCTGTTGGGTGTGCTGGATCTGGACAGCAATACCGAAGCGGCCTTCACGCAAGACGATGCCGACGCGCTGGCCGCTATCCTGGCCCACATCTTCAAGGATGCGGAGTGAGCTTTGTCTACACCCCGCCGGACACGCCGCTGGCCGTCCTGCATGCCGACGACCGGATCGTGGTGGCCGACAAGCCGTCCGGTCTTCTGTCGGTGCCGGGACGCGGGGATGACAAGACGGACTGCCTGATCGACCGCCTGCGGGCCGTGTATCCCGACATCCTGCTGGTGCACCGACTGGATCTTGACACGTCCGGCGTGATGATTTTTGCGCGGAACAGGGCCACACAAGGCGAAATCAGTCAGCAATTCGAAAAGCGTCTGCTCAGGAAGGTTTATGTGGCCCTTCTGGACGGGCATCTGCAGCCCGAGACGGGCCGTGTCGACCTGCCCCTGATCGTGGACTGGCCGAACCGCCCCCGCCAGCATGTGAACCATGACACCGGCAAGCCCGCGCAGACCGACTGGCAGGTGATGGCGCACGAGGTCGATGCGAGCCGCGTGCATCTGACGCCCGTCACCGGTCGCACCCATCAGCTGCGCGTTCACATGGCGGCCACGGGCCATGCGATCCTTGGCGATCCGCTTTACGCGACAGGGGCAGCACAGGCCCATCCGCGCCTGATGCTGCATGCGGAAACGCTGCGCATCCGGCATCCGGATACCGGGCGCAGCATGACCTTCACCGCGCCCGTTCCTTTTTAGGCCAGCATGTCGCGGACCATCGGAATGACCTTTTCGCCGTAAAGGCGGATGGAATTCATCGACACCTCGTGCGGGACAGGACCGCCCGAATACTTCAAATCGAACCGCGACAGATCGAGCGCCCTGACCGTGGCCGCGATCTTGCGGGCCACAGTTTCCGGGCTGCCCACATACATGGATCCGTGGCTGCATTCGCGATCGAAATCCGCGCGCTTCAGCGGACCCCAGCCGCGCGACTTGCCGACCAGCCCGTGCATGACGCTGTAACCGTCGAAGAACTGATCACGCGCCGCTTCGTCCGTTTCGGCCACATGGCCCGGGGAATGGACGCCGACCGGCAGAACGGGCGTGTCCATCTGTTCCAGCGCCTGGATGTACAGGTCCACGAAGGGCCGGAACCGGGCAGGCGCCCCGCCGATGATCGCCAGCATCAAGGGCAGGCCGTGGCTGGCCGCGCGGATGACCGATTCGGGGCTGCCGCCGACGCCGATCCACGTCTTCAGCGTGCCGGTTTCCATCGGCGGGAACACGCGCTGCTTTTTCAGGCCGGGATGGATGGAACCTTTCCACGTCACCTCCCGCTCCCGCGACAGGCGGGTGAACAGATCCAGTTTTTCGGTGAACAGACGCTCGTAATCCCCAAGATCGTAACCGAACAGCGGAAAGCTTTCGGTGAACGATCCGCGACCGAGGATCACCTCCGCCCGCCCGCCCGAAATGGCATCCACCGTGGCGAACCGCTGGAACACGCGGATCGGATCGTCCGAAGACAGCACCGTCACCGCCGAACCCAGCCTGATCCGGCTGGTCCGCGCCGCGATCCCGGCAAGCACCACCTCGGGGGCGGAGATGGCGTAATCCTCGCGGTGGTGTTCACCGATGCCGATGAAGTCGATGCCCACCTCATCGGCCAGCACGCCCTGATCGACCACGTCACGGATCACCTGTGCATGGGTTTTCGGATTGCCGTCGGCGTTCTTCGTCATATCCCCGAACGTGTCGAGGCCCAGTTCCAGTGTCATGGCCCTATCCTTCTGTTGCCCCGAACCTAAGGACGGCTGCGGGGTCGCACAATCTGCCCAAACGGCGTCACTTCTGTGCAGACAGGCACTATGCTGGACGGGTCGCCGCCTTGGGTGTAGACCTGTGACGCAATCCGCAAAGAAGGCCCGCGCATGTCCTATTCCCCCGCCGAAGTCGAACCCAAGTGGCAAGCCGAATGGGACAGGGCCGAGGTCTTCCTGGCAAAACGCGACGAGACGAAGCCCAAATACTACGTGCTGGAGATGTTCCCCTATCCGTCGGGGCGCATCCACATGGGCCACGTCCGCAACTACACGATGGGCGACGTGGTGGCCCGCTACAAGGCGTCCTGCGGGTTTTCCGTGCTGCACCCGATGGGCTGGGACGCCTTCGGGATGCCTGCCGAGAACGCTGCGATGGAACAGGGCGGCCACCCCAAGGACTGGACCTACGGTAACATCGCCGTGATGAAGCAGCAGATGAAGCCGCTGGGATTGTCCATCGACTGGACCCGCGAATTCGCCACCTGCGACCCGGAATATTACGGCCAGCAGCAGGCCATGTTCCTCGACATGCTTCAGGAGGGTCTGGTCTATCGCAAGTCCGCGCAAGTGAACTGGGACCCGGTCGACATGACGGTTCTGGCGAACGAGCAGGTGATCGACGGCAAGGGCTGGCGGTCGGGCGCTGCGGTGGAACGCAAGGAACTGACGCAGTGGTTCTTCCGCATCTCCGACTTTGCCGAGGATCTGCTGCAAGCGCTGGACGGTCTGGACAACTGGCCCGACAAGGTACGCCTGATGCAGGCCAACTGGATCGGTCAGTCGCGTGGCCTGCAGTTCGCATTCGACACCGTGGGTGCCCCCGAAGGGTTCGAGCGCCTCGAGGTCTACACCACCCGCCCCGACACCTTGCTGGGTGCCAGCTTCGCCGCGATCAGTGCCGATCACCCGCTGGCGAAAACGCTGGAAGCCGACCCCCGCATCGCCACCTTCAACGCCGAATGCCGCGCCCTTGGCACCACCGCCGAGGCGCTGGAGACGGCCGAGAAGCGCGGCATGGACACCGGCATCCGCGTGAAGCACCCGCTGGATCCGTCGTGGGAGCTGCCGGTCTATATCGCGAACTTCATCCTGATGGATTACGGCACAGGCGCTATCTTCGGCTGCCCCGCCCATGACCAGCGTGATTTCGATTTCGCGCAGAAATACGCACTGCCCATCGATCCGGTCTTCCAGCCGGTGGCCGAGGGTATTCCGCCCGGTGCATATGTCCCGCTGAAGACCGAAACCGTCCGCTATATCCGCCCCATTGCGGGAAATGCCACGCAGACGGGCGAACAGGCCGTCGCCGCCGCCATCGCGCTGTGCGAAGAAAAGGGCATCGGCAAAGGCGTCACCAACTACCGCCTCCGCGACTGGGGCCTCAGCCGCCAGCGCTACTGGGGCTGCCCGATTCCCGTGGTGCATTGCGCCGCCTGCGGTGTCGTGCCGGAGCGGAAGGAAAACCTGCCCGTCCGTCTGCCCGACGACGTGACCTTCGACCAGCCGGGCAACCCGCTGGACCGTCATCCGACATGGCGCGACGTGCCCTGCCCGTCCTGCGGTGCGCCAGCCAAGCGTGAAACCGACACGATGGACACCTTCGTGGACAGCTCGTGGTATTTTGCCCGCTTCACCGCGCCGCATGCCGATACACCGACATCGGACGAGACCGACTACTGGATGAACGTGGACCAGTATATCGGCGGCGTCGAACATGCGATCCTGCACCTGCTGTATTCCCGCTTCTTCTGCCGCGCGATGCACCGGACGGGCCACCTGCCCGCCAAGGCGCAGGAGCCGTTCAACGCCCTGTTCACGCAAGGCATGGTCACGCACGAGATCTATCTGACCCGCGACACCCAAGGGCGCCCCGTCTATCACCTGCCCGAGGATGTGGTCGACGGCCGCACCCGCGACGGCGGCGTGCCGGTGGAGGTCATCCCCTCGGCTAAAATGTCGAAGTCCAAGAAGAACGTGGTCGATCCGATGAATATCATCGAGGCCTTTGGTGCGGACACCGCCCGCTGGTTCGTGATGTCCGACAGCCCGCCCGAACGCGACGTGGAATGGACGGCATCGGGTGCCGAGGCGGCGTCGAAGTTCCTGACCCGCATCTGGCGCATCGCGGACGAGATCACGCGCGACACGACACCCGCCAATTCGGGTGACGAGGTGCTTGCCCGTGCGAGCGCCCGTGCCACGGCGGACGTGACACAGGGGATCGAGGGGTTCGCCTTCAACAAGGCGGTCGCCAAGCTGTACGAATTCGCCAACACCCTGTCGAAATCGAGCGCGGGGGCCGAGGCGAAACGCGACGCCATGAAGATCATGGCGCAGCTTCTGTCGCCGCTCGTCCCGCATTTGGCCGAGGAGATCTGGCACAACCTCGGCGGTGCAGGCCTTGTGGCACAGGCCCCGTGGCCACGGGCGGACGAGGCGCTGCTCGTCTCCGACAGCGTGACCCTTCCCATCCAGATCAACGGCAAACGCCGGGCGGAACTGACCGTGCCCAGGGACATGCCGAAGGATCAGATCGAAGCGCTTGTTCTGGCAGATGAAACCGTGATCCGCTTTCTGGAAGGCAATGCCCCGAAGAAACTGATCGTCGTGCCGGGAAGGATCGTCAATGTCGTTGCCTGACCGTCGTACTTTCCTTGTCTCGGGCCTTGCCCTGCTGGGCCTTGCCGCCTGTGGCTTCACCCCCGCCTATGCCCCGGGCGGCCCTGCGGCCAGCCTGCAGGGCGCGTTCCTGCTGGCCGAACCCGACGACAAGCTGGGCTTCGACTTCGTCGAGCGGATGGAGGAGCGGCTGGGACGGGGAACGTCTGTGCGCTACGACATCACCTATGACATCGCGACCAACACGGTCGGCATCGGCGAACAGCGCAACAACACGACGACACGCTTCAACATCACGGGCAGCATCGACTGGGGCGTGATCGAACGCGCCACCGGCACTCGTGTGACGGGCGGGACGGTCACGAACTTCACCTCCTATTCCGCCACGGGCTCCACCGTGGCCAGCCTTTCCGCGCAGGAGGATGCGCAGTATCGTCTGATGCGCAGCCTTGCCGACCAGATCGTGACGCGCCTGACCGCCACCTCGGGCCTCTGGGCCAAATGATTCTGAAGGGGGCGGAGGCGGCGCGCTATTTCGCGAGGCCCGATCCCACACGGGCGGGCCTGCTGATCTTCGGCGCGGACACGATGCGCGTCGCCCTTCGTCGGCAAGAGGTGATCGCCGCGCTAATCGGTCCCGAGGGGGAGGCGGAGATGCGCCTGACCCGCATGTCCGGTGGCGATCTGCGCCGCGATCCCGCAATGCTGCTGGATGCGGCAAAGGCGCAGGGCTTCTTTCCCGGCCCCCGCGTCGCCTTTGTGGAAGATACGACCGACGCCCATGCACCCCTGATCGCCGCCGCCATGAAGGATTGGCGACCGGGTGATGCGCAGATCGTGGTGACGGCCGGAAACCTGACTGCCAAATCCGCCTTGCGAAAGGTGTTCGAACCGTCGCCCACCGCTGTCTGCATCGGCCTTTACGACGATCCGCCCAGCCGGGAGGAGATCGAGGACATTCTGCGCCGGGCGGGCCTGACCGCTATCGACCCCGCTGCGATGACCGACCTGACGGCGCTGGCCCGTGCGCTGGATCCCGGCGATTTCCGCCAGACGGTGGAAAAGGTCGCGCTCTACAAGCATGGCGACCGGACTCCTCTGACGCCCGCCGACGTCGCCGCCATGGCCCCCGCAACCATAGAGGCGGAGGTGGACGAGATCCTGCACGCCGCTGCCGAACATCGCGCGGACCAGATCTCCCCCCTGTTGCGGCGGCTGGAAGGTCAGGGCGTGCAGCCGGTGGCCCTGTGCATCGCGACCCTGCGCCATTTCCGCATCCTGCATGCAGCGGCCAGCCATCCCGGCGGGGCGTCCGAAGGCATGGCCCGGATGCGCCCCCCGGTCTTTGGCCCGCGCCGCGACCGGATGCTGCGCCAATCCTCCGGCTGGGGGATGCACAGGCTGGAACAGGCATTGGCGCTCTTGGTGGAAACGGACTTGACGCTGCGGTCATCCTCACGCGCTCCTCACATGGCAGTGATGGAACGGGCGTTGATCCGCCTGTCCATGATGCGGCGGTAGAACCGCCCGGGCATCTGCGTTAACGTTGTCCCAAAACAACAAGCAGACAGATCGGACAGTGACATGACGAAATTTGCTATGATCGGCGCCGTGGCGCTGATGGCGGCCTCCCCCGCGGCTGCGCTGGATTTTATCGGCGGCAACGTGAAGCTGGGCTATTCGGGCTTGACCAAGGACATGGACTATTCCCGCGCGGGCCTGACGGGTCAGGCGGAATTCGGCATCGCGCCGTCGTTCAGCCTTCAGACCGACGTGGGCGTGTCCAAGTTCTTCGAGGCGGGCGAGACGGAGCATAACCTGACCCTGCACGGCATCTGGCATGACGGCGTGGCCGATCTGGGCGTCTTCTATGGCGCGGAGCGTGTGTCGGGCGATACCAAGAACTTCTACGGCTTCGAGGTTGGCCAGCAGACCGATCTGTTCGACGTGGAGCTTTATGTCGGACGCGGCGAGAATTTCGGCTGGGACGGGATCATGGGCGGCGTGTCGGGCCGCTATGCCCTGACGCCGCAATTCGGTCTGGGTCTGTCCTACGACCGCGCGGACATCGAAAATCTGGATCTGTCACGCGTGGCGGTTCAGGCAGATTACGCCGTGACGTCGGACATCACCGTGGGGGCCGAACTCGGCAGCTTCCGCGCCGATCTGGATGACAGCTGGGGCCGCGAGACCTTCGTGGGCGTGAACGCGAAGATGAGCTTCGGTGCCGCACAAGGCACGTCCTTCGGCCGCCGCGGCGTGCTGAACATCATCCCCGGCCTGTAAGCGCCGCACGGCCGGCCCAACGGCCGGTCGCAAGGCAGGCGGTCAGAAGATAGCCGCCTGTCGGGGCTTCCCAGTCCAGCATCTCGCCGCAGGCGAAGGTGCCGGGCATGGAGCGCAACTCCAGCTCCTCGGTCAGCGCCTCGGCCCGTATGCCACCGGCGGTGGAGATGGCCTCGTCCAGCGGGCGGGGTCCGGCATGGGGCACGGGCAAGGATTTCAGCAGCCGCGCCAGCGCCTCCCCCTCCGGCAAGGGGCGCGCCACCTCCTGCACCAGTGCGATGGCTTGCATCGACAGGCCCAGCTTGCGCAGACGGTTGGCGATGCTGTCCTTGCCCGACAGACGGGCCGTGATCCAAGGCAGGTCGCGGTCCGGCAGCAAGTCCAGCCGCAATGCAGCCCCGTCCCGCAGGGCACGGCTGACGGCATAGATCCCGCCGCCTTCCAGCCCCTTGGCGGAAATCACGAACTCCGCCCGTTCCCGCTGGTCCCCCGCCATCAGGACAGCCCCCTTCACGGGCTGACCGAAATGCCGTGCCATATGCGGCGACCAGTTCATGACGAATCCCATGTTCGCAGGCTGGAACGGCGCCGTCGGCACGCCCAGAAAACCGGCCCATGCCCCGTCGCTGCCCAGACGCCGCCAGCTGGCACCGCCCATTGCCAGCACGCGAACAGGGGCGTCCAGACGCTGAAATCCCTCCGGCGTATCGAAACCGTCACCTGTCCATCGCCAGCGGGTGCGAACCTCCACCCCCAGCCCTGCCAGTCGCGCCAGCCATGCCCGCAACAGGGGGGAGCCTTTCATGGCCACCGGAAACACACGACCGGAGCTGCCGGTGAACACCTCCTGCCCCAGCCCCCGTGCCCAGCCCATCACCTGATCCGGCCCGAAATCGCGCAAGGCGGGATGCAGCCAATCGGGAAACCGCGCCAGCATCGCGTCCAGGGGTTCGTCCTTTGTCAGGTTCAGGCCCGACTTGCCCGCCATCAGGAATTTTCGCGCGACAGAGGGTTTGTGATCCACCACCACGACCCGCATCCCGCCGCGGGCCATCTGCTCGGCGGCCATCAGGCCTGCCGGTCCCGCACCGATCACAAGGGCATCGGTCATGCCTTCAGCCGCCCGATCAGCGCGCCATGCAAGCCGGGGGCCGCCGCCAGAACACCGGCTGCCAGCGGTCTGGGGCGGTTGAAGACCAACCCCGCCCCGTGCCTGTCGCTGACCATCGCCCCCGCCCGCCGCGCAATCAGGTCGCCTGCCGCGATGTCCCATTCGAAACTGTCGCGCAGGGACAGCATCCCGTCATGCCGCCCTTCGGCCACAAGGCACATGCGGAACGCGATGGAGGACCGGAAGCTGCGCCGCAGATCCGGCACGCCCCCAGGCCAATGTTCGGGCAGGAGGTTCGGACGCGTGGTCAGCAGCGATGCCCCCTCGATCCCCTTGCGGGTGCTGGCGCGGATGGGCTGGTCGTTCCGTGTGGCCCCATGGGCATCGGCGGCATACATCCGGTCCAGCGCGGGCATGTAGACGGCGGCAGCAACCACCACTCCACGCTCCGCCACGGCGAGAGAGACGCCGAACGTATCCTCCCCCGCCATGAAGGATCGTGTGCCGTCGATCGGATCCACGATGAACACGCGTTCGGCGGTCAGGCGGGCAGCATCGTCGGCACTTTCCTCGGACAGCCAGCCGTAGTCGGGACGCGCACCGCGCAAGGTCCGTTCCAGCGCGTCGTTCACGGCCAGATCCGCCTCCGTCACGGGTCCAAGGTCACCGGGTTTTTCCCACACGCGCGGATCGCGCTTCCAGAAGCGCAGTGCGATGGCCCCGCCCTGCCGCGCGGCATGGATCAGGAGGTCACGATCCTGCAAGGGTCAGACCCTCGACCAGAAGGCTGGGCACACGGGTAGACAGGTGCCGGCGGGCGTCATTGGCAGGCGTGATCCTCATCAGCATGTCGCGCAGGTTGCCGGCGATGGTCAGCTCGTTCACCGGATAGGTGATGACTCCGTTCTCCACCCAGAAACCCGAGGCGCCACGAGAATAATCCCCCGTGGTCCCGTTGATCGACGACCCGATAAGCGATGTGACCAGCAGCCCTGTTCCCATCTGCGCGATCAGGTCGGCCCGACTGACCGTGCCTTGCGTCAGGTCCACGTTGGACACACCGGGCGATGGCGGTGCCGTCGGCCCACGGGAGGCGGAGGCCGTGCTGTCCATGGCCAGCTTGCGCGCGGTCGCCAGATCCAGCGTCCAGCCCGTCAGCACCCCGTCCAGCACGATGGCCCGCTGGCGCGAGGCCAGCCCTTCGGCGTCGAACGGACGGGAGGAGGTGGCACGGACACGCAATTGATCCTCGGTCACCGACAGGCCTGCGGGCAGCACCTGTTCGCCCATACGGTCGCGCAGCCAACCCGACCCGCGGGCAACAGACGCCCCGTTCGCCGCCTGCAGCAGATGACCGATCAGGGTGGAGGAGATGCGTTCATCAAACAGCACCGGATAGGCGCCGGTCCTTGGACGCCGCGCGCCCACCCGCTGCAACGCACGTTCGGCTGCAAGGCTGCCGATACCGCCGGCTTCCGGCAGGTCGTGCTGAAAAATACGCGATTCGGCAGCCCAATCGCGCTCCATACCTGTCCCCTCCCCCGTGAAGGCGACGGCGGAGACGGAGCGGGAGGTGCGGGCATAGCCACCCGAGAAGCCGTTTGTGCCCGCCAGATGCACCGAGCGGCGGCTGTAGGAGGCGGAGGCTTCGACCTGGACGATCCCCTGTCGCGCCATCGCTCCGGATTCTGCCAGACGAGCATCCTCCTCAAGACTGGCAGGTGACGGCTCGGCGGTATCGTCGGCCAGTTGCAAGGCGGCCAGATCCCAGTTTCGCGCCAGTTGCGACGGATCGGCAAGTCCCGCATATGGGTCTGACGGAGCTTCCCTCGCCATCGCAACGGCGCGTTCGGCGGCCATCGCAAAGCTGGTATCCGACAGATCGGAGACAGAGACGCAGGCCTGACGCCCGCCGATCAGCACGCGCAGGCCGACCTCTACCGCCTCGGCCCGTTCGGCCTGTTCCAGCTTGCCGCCCCGGATGTCGATGCCGGTCGCGGTCTGGTCGATGGCCAGCGCGTCGGCAGACTCCGCCCCCGCCTTCTTGGCGGCGTCCAGCAGGCGGGTGGTCAGCGTCTCCAGCATATCGGTCATCGGGGGCTCCTTCTTCGCCCCCGAGGTAATGCGTGGCGGGGCCACGGGCAAGCTATTGCAGCGGAATGCCGTTCACCGTGATGCCGTTGCCGAACTGGATGGCGGAGGTGATGGTGTCCGCTTCCCCCGGCACGGCGCGGCCGAAGGCGCCCATCGTCATGCGGGCGGCCATTTCCTGCTGCGCGGGCAAGATGCGGCCCTGCACCAGCTTGTCGATCAGGGCGTTGCCCCCGCGCAAGGTCAGATCAACCCGCCCGCGGCCCATCGCGGCCATCGGACCCACCGCTTCGGGCGTGGGGGTCATCTGGCCTTTGCCGGTCAGTTCCGCACCCACGACGGACAGGCGCAGGCTTTCCAGCGTGATGATCGGCACCTCTCCCGCATCGCCTTTCAGGGACAGCGAAAGCTGGGCAGGATCGCGTGGCAAGGCCCCTTGCGGGTCGAACCGGGCCCATGTGTCATCCGATGCCGTCACGTCCCGCAGGTCCAGCCTGATGTCGAAAGGCCCCGCCTGCTGATCCACCGGCGCGGTGCCGCTGCCGGTCATGCCCGCCATCCGGAAATCCATCGGAAACGGCACCTGCGTCCCGCTCAGGCGCAGGGTGACGTCCTGCACCTCGTTGTCGGAGCTCATGCTGGTGGCGGAGGTGTCGACGTTCAGCGTCCCCACCCCTGATTCGCCCTCGGCCAGAAGGGTCTTCGGGCCCGTCACGTCCAGCCGATAGGTGGAGGTGGCATAGGCGAAGTTCGATTGCCCCACGAAACCGGGCGTGCCGGGAATGCCGGCAGGCGTTCCGTTCGCGGTGATCGCCACGTCCTTCATGGCGTAATCGAAGGTGCTTTGCGTATCGGGGGAACTGCCCTTGAAGGTCATCTCCACATCGTCGGACCGCGTGACGGAATCGATTTCGCCCTGGCCTTCCCAGTAACCTTCGACCCCGCGCATGGTCAGCATCATCGACATCGGGACGTCCGCCCCTTCGGCATCGGTCACGTTGTCCAGCGTGGTGACCACGCGGTCGGCGGTGAAATCGTACCGGACGTCCGACGGCTCGCCCGAGGCGATCATCCGCAGACCTTCCTGCGTCAGCACCACGTCGGAGGTGACAGGCGCGGGTGCTGGGGTTTCGTCCGTGGCGGGCGGTGTCGTGGTCACGGTCAGGGGATAACGTTCGGACATGGTGACCAGCACCGTGCCGTCGCCCTGATCCGCAAGGACAACGCGGTCCAGCGTGCCATCGATCTGCGTGCCGTTCTGGTCCTGCCGGATCCTCACACCCGTCACGACCAGATCCTCGCCCTGACGTTCCGTTCCGGCGGCGGTAATTTCCTGCCCCCAGCGTTTTCCAGACGCCTGCCAGTCGGCCCAGACCTGATCCGGTGTCACGTCAGCCTGCACCGCCGTGCCGAGCAAGAGGGCGACGAGGCTGGTGCCCGCCAGGTGGATCGGTTTCATGCGTTGACCTTCCGTGTGAAAACAGGTTCGCCTGAAGATCGTCCGCAACAGGGCATCGGTCAAGACAACGATGAGGGAAAGCATGCAGGGCAAGATCGTGGCCATCACAGGGGCAGGCCGTGGCATCGGTCTTTCAGCGGCACGGGCGTTCGCCGAGGCAGGTGCGAAAGTCATCATGCTGGGGCGGGACGAAGCCGCCTTGCAACGTCACGCCCCCGAACGCGCCGAGGCCGGGCGGTGCGACGTGGCCCTCTGGTCCGAGATGGAAGCGGCCATCGCCCGCATCGTGACCACCCATGGGCACCTGGACGTGCTGATCAACAACGCGGGCGTGATCGACCCGATCGCGGGAATGGCAGAGGCCGATCCTGCGGACTGGTCCCGTGCCATCGACGTGAACCTGAAGGGCGTCTTCCACGGCATGCGGGCCGCGATCCCCGTCATGCGGGCACAGGGGGGCGGCACGATCCTGACCGTCAGTTCCGGCGCGGCCCACCGGCCGCTGGAAGGATGGAGCGCCTACTGCGCCTCCAAGGCGGGGGCCGCGATGCTCACCCGCTCCGCCCATCTGGAAGAAGCAGCGCACGGGCTGCGCATCATGGGCCTGTCGCCTGGAACCGTGGCGACCGACATGCAGCGCCAGATCCGGGACAGCGGGGTGAATGCCGTCAGCCAGCTGGACTTCGCCACCCACATTCCCGCCGATTGGCCCGCACGCACGCTTTTGTGGATGTGCGGGCCTGCAGGCGACGCTTGGCTGGGGGAGGAAATTTCCCTGCGGGACGAGGCGATCCGTAACGCGGTAGGGCTGCGGTAGGGCCGGATCTTCCAGAAAGGGCGTGCACTTGAGGGGAACATCCATTTTCCAAAAGGCCGTGCGGGTCTATGCAACCCGCGGCACATACCATGCGGAGCGGAATGCGAGATTTCTGCCAACCTTTCCCGGAGATCTGTTGTGTTTGCGGTGCGGATGGCGATCAGGCCCATAGCCAGGATCTGGACATCGCTATGCAGGCCGACCTTGCTGCCGCAAACGGTTCAGGCAATGCGCAACGGAAACCGGACCCTCAGCCAAAGGCGCATGGAAAGACTGCCGTTTGTCAGAATCGCAATGCGAAGCAGGCAATATGCCTGCCGCAAATGTCGTGATCTGTCCGCCATCAGGATTACAGTGGTGAGCCCAGCAGGATTCGAACCTGCGACCCACTGATTAAAAGTCAGTTGCTCTACCAACTGAGCTATAGGCCCACTCTCTGTGAAGCGCTGACTATGGGTTACGGCTGGGGGGGTCAAGACCAAAATGCACAGGCTCTGGCAAAAACATTGCCGGAGGCGTATATCGCACCGATGCACCCGATCACCTTCATCAAGATGCACGGCCTTGGCAATGATTTTGTCATCATCGACTCGCGCGGGCGGGATGCGGTGACGACCCCTGCCCTTGCGCGTGCCATAGGCGACCGCAATCGCGGTGTGGGCTTCGACCAGCTGGCCGAAATCCGCGACAGCGACACGGCAGATTATGCACTGGAGTTCTGGAATGCCGACGGCTCCCGCGCAGGGGCCTGCGGCAATGCCAGCCGCTGCGTCGCCTCCCTGATGCTGGACGGGCGCGACCGTGTCACCTTCATCACCGACCGCGGCGTTTTGCGTGCCGAGCGGGCAGGCGACATGATCAGCGTGAACATGGGGCATCCGCAACTGGACTGGGACGAGGTGCCCTTGTCGCATGCGATGGACACCGCCCATCTGCCGATCGAGGGCGATCCGATTGCCGTCGGCATGGGCAACCCCCATTGCATCTTCTTCGTGGAGGATGCCGAGGGCGTGGATCTTCCCGGTCTTGGTGCACGGATGGAATACCATGACCTGTTCCCGCAGCGCACCAACGTGGAATTCGCCACGCTGACCGCCCCCGACCATCTTCGGATGCGCGTGTGGGAACGCGGGGCCGGCATTACGCTGGCCTGTGGATCGGGCACCTGCGCCACCGCCGTCGCAGCGCATTTGCGTGGCCTGACGGGCCGCCGCGTCACCGTGGACGTGGATGGTGGCCGGATGGAGATCGACTGGCGCGATGACGGTGTCTGGATGACCGCCCCCGTGGCCCACGTCTTTGACGGCACCCTGTCGACCGACTGGCTGGAGGCTACCATATGAACGCACCCGTCTTTTCAACCCTCGGCTGTCGTCTCAACGCCTACGAAACCGAGGCGATGAAGGAACTGGCAGCGAATGCGGGCCTGTCGAACGCAGTCGTGGTCAACACCTGCGCCGTGACGGCCGAGGCCGTGCGCAAGGCCAAGCAGGAAATCCGCCGTCTGGCACGCGAAAATCCTGGCGCCCCGATTCTTGTGACAGGTTGCGCCGCGCAGACCGAACCGGAAACCTTTGCCGAGATGTCCGAGGTCACTCGCGTCATTGGCAATCACGAAAAGATGCAGGCCGAAACGTGGCAGTCCCTCCGCGCACCGGACCTGATCGGCGTCACCGAAAAGGTGATGGTTGACGACATCATGTCCGTCAAGGAAACGGCAGGCCATCTGATCGACGGCTTCGGCCGCCATCGCGCCTATGTGCAGGTGCAGAACGGCTGCGACCACCGCTGCACCTTCTGCATCATCCCGTTCGGGCGCGGCAATTCGCGGTCCGTTCCCGCCGGCGTGGTGATCGAGCAGATCAAGCGGCTGGTCGGCAAGGGTTTCAACGAAGTGGTGCTGACCGGCGTGGACCTTACCTCTTGGGGGTCGGATCTGCCGGCCACGCCGCGTCTGGGCGATCTTGTGATGCGGATCCTGAAACTGGTGCCGGACCTGCCGCGCTTGCGCATCTCCTCGATCGATTCGATCGAGGCGGATGACAACCTGATGCAGGCCATCGCCACGGAGCCGCGCCTGATGCCCCACCTTCACCTGTCGCTTCAGGCAGGCGACGACATGATCCTGAAACGGATGAAGCGCCGCCATCTGCGCGACGACGCCATCCGCTTTTGCGAGGATGCCCGCAAGCTGCGCCCCGACATGGTATTCGGTGCCGACATCATCGCCGGATTCCCGACAGAGTCGGAGGAGATGTTCGAAAACTCGTTACGTCTGGTGGACGATTGCGGCCTGACCTTCCTGCACGTCTTTCCGTTCAGCCCGCGCAAGGGCACGCCCGCCGCCCGCATGCCGCAGGTCCGGGGTCCAGCCGTACGCGAACGTGCAGCCCGCCTGCGGGCGGCCGGTGCGGCACGGGTCGCGGCGCATCTGGCGCTTCAGCAGGGTCGTCTGCACAAGGTCCTGACGGAAGGCCCACGCATGGGCCGGACCGAACAGTTCACCGAGGTGGATTTCACCACGGACCAACCCGAAGGTCAGATCGTGACGGCCTTGATCACCGGGTGGACGGAACAACGTCTGACGGCTTCCTGACAGTGGCCCATACGCGGGATGACGTTACGACCACCCGTCTTGCCGGTTACTTCCGCCCCCACGTGCCCCCGCCGCCGCGGGAAAGTTGGAAACACATGCCTGTTCCAGAGGAACGCCCCCGAGCCGAAAGATCGTGTCGCCTTCAGGCCGGAAATGCGTGACTTGAAACTCTGGCACGGGCATCAACGGACCTGCCACTTTTCCAGCTTGCGGGCCAACGTGCGGCGATGCATTCCCAGTCGCCGCGCGGTTTCGGATATGTTGAAATCTGTTGCCACAAGCGTTTCGTGGATACGTTCCCATTCCAAAGTCTTGATGGTGGTGGGCTGGGACGTGGCGACCACGCGGGTATCCCCCGCCACGCGCTGGAAGGCGTCCAGAATATCATCCGTGTTCGACGGCTTGGTGAGGTAGTGGCATGCCCCCAGCTTTATCGCCTCCACCGCGGTGGCGATGCTGGCAAAGCCGGTCAGCACGACGATCATCATGTCGGGATTATGCCGGTGCAACTGGTCGACGCAAACGAGGCCCGATCCGCCGACAAGCTTCAGGTCGACCACGGCATGCGTCGGGCTGTGTTTCTCCAGCACGCCGGGCAAGCCGTCCGGCCCTGTCGCGGTGACCACCTGAAACCCCCGCTTTTCAAGGGATCGCTTCAGGGTGGCCGCGAAATCCTCGTCATCCTCCACCAGCAGAATAAGACCCTCAGGCATCGTTTCTCCTTAACGCCAGCGATTCGAGCGGCAGGCGCAACGTCACCTCGGCCCCTTCGGGTCTGTTGGCCACTGTCACATCCCCGCCCAGCTTACGTAGTGCGCTGACCGTCAGGAACAGGCCCAGACCCCGACCGGGTCGTCCTTTCGTGGTACGATAGGGCCGTCCGATGTCGGCCAGAATTTCTGCAGCAAAGCCGGGGCCGCGATCCTGCACGATCAGGATCAGGTCATCACCCGCCCGCCGCACCGTCAGCCTGACCCAGTGGGGGGAAACCTCGAACGCGTTGTCCAGCACGTTCATCAGCATTTGCGTCAGCGTGGCATCCAAGACGATCTGCACATCATCGCCGAATTCATTGCGGACGGACAGACCATCGAAATCGCGCAAGTCCGCCCAATCCTCGGCAAGATCGTCCACGAAACGATGGACCGTCGTCGGATGGGGCGATTCGCCCCGCGCCTCGCCCGATGTCATCAGAATGCCCGTGACGATCGCCTTGCAGCGGTTCACGGCCTTCTGCATGGCCGCAATCTCCTCCAGTTGCTCGGGGTCGGTAACGGTATGACGCCAATCCCCCAGAATGACGGAGATGGACGCGAGCGGTGTACCCAATTCATGCGCCGCCCCCGATGCGAACAACCCCATGCGGATGATCTGATCATCCTCGGACGCGCGCTGGTGCATCTTGGCCAACCGCTCCGTCCGGTCCCGCAAGTTGGCCGTGATGCGCGTCACAAAAGCCGCAATCAGAACCGCATCCACGATAAGGGCGAAGAACAGGCCGAAGACATAGAGGCGGAACATCTCCATCCCCTCGGCCAGAACCAGCGTGTGGTGGAAAGGAATGAGAAGGCCGAACATCACAGTGACCAAGGCAATCAATGCCCATGTGACGGTGCGGGGCAGCAGGACAGCCGACAGGGTGATCTGCAGGAGATAGAGGATCGTGAAGGGATTGGTGACCCCCCCCGACAGGGCAAGCTGCGTGGTCAGCGCCAGCACGTCCACCACCAGTTCGGATGCGGTGGCCCACCGCCATTTCCGAAACCGCGTCCGGCTGATGAGGTTCATGACGATCAGCACGCCAAGAACCCCGTACATCGGGATCAACGGCAGCTCTATCCCGAGGAACATGTGCACGAAGGTGATCGTCGCGATCTGGCCGCCCACGGCCAGCCAGCGCAATTGAACCAGCAAGCGGAGGTTGCGACCGTCCGCGGATTGATCCATCAGTTCTGCCGCAGACGCCATTCGTGCCGCCCGACGAAGACAGCCGCCGCAGCAAGACCGATCGCCAGTGCGAACCAGGTCAGGGCATAGCTGAGATGGCTATTGGAGAATGCGATGACCGTCAGACCCCCGACGGGTGCAGCGTCACCGCTGCGCGCGGCATCGATGAAAAAGGGCGCAAGGCCGGTCAGCCCCTGCGCGGCACCGATGGCCGCCACGTCGCGTGAATACCAGCGCCCCCCTGCGGGATCGTTCTTGCGCAGAAAGCCCCCTTCGGGTTCCGTGATGCGCAAAAGGCCCGTGACCGTCTGTTCGCCTTCGGGGCGGGAATAGTCGTCGCGGGTTTCCGCAGGCACGAAACCGCGATTGACGAGATAGGTATCTGATCCGGACACCAGCGGTGTCACGACCCAGAACCCTGCGCCAAGCTCCGTCACGGCCTGCGTCAGAACCGTCTTGTCATGATCGAACAGTCCTCGGACTTCGACACGCCTGTATTCCGCGTTGTCACGGGTGATGGCAGGCCAGTCCGCAGGACCGGGGGCTGCAACAGGGGCGGCCGCCACACGCGCATCGACGCGCGCGATCAGGTCTGTCTTCCATGCCAGCCGCTGGACCTGCCATATGCCAAGAAACAGCAGCAGGACGATGCCTGCTGCTGCAATGACGGCCAAAACCGCCAAGGTGAGGGCGGAACGGGGAGAGCGTTCCGTTCCGGCCTCGGTCATTGCGGGGATTCAGGGCTGCCGCTGCCCTGCCCTTCGGGTGCCTGGGTGCCCATGGTCGTCATGTCATGTGCCGGCATCATGTTGGCGTTCATGTTGAACATGACCCAGACCGTGCCGGCGATCATGATGATCACGACGACCAGCGTGAACACGGTGGAGATGATGGACCATCCCTCTTCGGCCTGCGGCGTGATGTGCAGGAAGTAGACGACGTGGACCACGACCTGCACGGCGGCGAAGGCCGCGACCAGAAGGATCGTCGTGACGCGGTTTTCGAACACCTCCCCCATGACCAGCCAGAACGGGATGACCGTCAGGATGACCGACAGGATGAAGCCCGTGAAATACGACTTGAGAGAGCCGTGGTCGTGATCCGCACCATGATGATCGTGATGCGCGTCCGTATGGGCGTTATGTGCCATCAAACCATCCTTACCAGATAGACGAAGCTGAAGACGCCGATCCAGATGACGTCAAGGAAGTGCCAGAACAGGCTGAGGCAGCTGAGGCGGCGCTGCATCGCAGTGGTCAGGCCGAACTTGCGGACCTGGATCACCAGCGTGAACAGCCAGATCATCCCGAACGTCACGTGAAGTCCGTGCGTGCCGACCAGCAGGAAGAAGGCCGACAGGAACGCCGAACGCTGCGGTCCTGCCCCCTCGTGGATGAGGTGGTAGAACTCGTAGATCTCGATCCCGAGGAAGCAGGCGCCGAAGAAGGCGGTCACCAGCAGCCACCCGATCACCTGCTTGCTGTTGTGACGCTGCATCGCCAGCATCGCAAAGCCGTAGGTGATCGAGGATATCAGCAGCATCGCGGTGTTGACCGCGATCAGGTCCAGATCGAACAGTTCCTTCGGGCCCGGCCCGGCGGCATAGGCACCGCCAAGAACCGCATAGGTCGCAAAGAGCGCCGCGAAGATGAGGCAGTCGCTCATCAGGTAGATGTAGAACCCCAGCATGGTGCTGGCGCCCTCGGGGTGATGCGGTTCTTCCGGAAGGTGGAAGGCGCCATCTTTGGGCAGTGTGACTGTGCTCATGATTCAGACCTGCGTGGCCAACAGCTTCGTGCGGGCGGCTTCGGTTTCGGCGACCTCTTCGGCCGTGATGTAGTAGTCCCGGTCACGGTTGAAGGTGTGATAGATCGCATAGGCAATCATCGCGACGAAGGACAATGCGGCCAGCCACCAGATATACCAGATCAGCGCGAAACCGCAGACCGTGGCAAGACCGGCAAGGACGATGCCCGCTTCGGTGCCGCGCGGCATGTGGATGGGCTGGAAGCCCGTCACCGGCCGCTGGTAGTTCCGCGCCTTCATGTCATGCCAGGAATCGACTTCGTAGGCGACCGGCGTGAACGCGAAGTTGTAGCTGGGCGGGGGCGAGGACGTTGCCCATTCCAGCGTGCGGCCGCCCCAAGGATCGCCCGTGTGATCGCGCAGCTTGTCGCGCTGCATGATGGACACGGCAATCTGGATCAGGAAGGCCCCGATGCCGATGGCCACCAGCGACGCGCCGAACATGGCAACGTACATGTACGGCCCAAGGCTCGGATCGTCGAAGGCGCGCATGCGGCGGGTCACGCCCATCAGGCCCATGATGTAGAGCGGTGTGAACGTGAACCAGTAGCCCAGCACCCAGCCCCAGAACGACACCTTGCCCCAGAACTGGTTCAGCTTGAAGCCGAAGGCCTTCGGGAACCAGTAGTTGACGCCTGCGAACACACCGAACACCACACCGCCAATGATCACGTTGTGAAAGTGCGCGACAAGAAACAGCGAGTTGTGCAGTACGAAGTCCGCCGGGGGAACCGCCAGCAGGACGCCGGTCATGCCGCCCACTGTGAAGGTGATCATGAAGGCGATGACCCAGTACATCGGCAGCTCGAACCGGATGCGGCCCTTGTACATGGTGAACAGCCAGTTGAAGATCTTCGCGCCCGTCGGGATGGAGATGATCATCGTCGTGATCCCGAAGAACGAGTTCACGGACGCCCCGGACCCCATCGTGAAGAAGTGGTGCAGCCAGACGAGATAGGACAGGACCGTGATCGCCACCGTTGCGTAGATCATGGAGGTGTAGCCGAAGAGGCGCTTGCCCGAGAAGGTGGAAACGATTTCCGAGAACACGCCGAACAGCGGCAGGATCAGGATGTAGACTTCCGGGTGGCCCCAGATCCAGATCAGGTTGACATACAGCATCGGATTTCCGCCAAGATCGGCGGTGAAGAAGTTCGTGCCGATGTAGCGGTCAAGCGTCAGCAGGACCAGAACGGCCGTCAGGATCGGGAAGGATGCGACAATCAGGATGTTGGTGCAAAGGGCGGTCCAGCAGAAGATCGGCATCTTCAGCATGGTCATGCCGGGCGCACGCATCTTGATGATGGTGACCAGAAGGTTGATGCCCGAAAGCGTCGTCCCGACACCCGCGACCTGCAGGCCCCAGATGTAGTAGTCCACGCCCGTCGACGGCGATGCGCCGATGCCCGACAGCGGCGGGAAGGCAAGCCAGCCCGTCTGGCCGTATTCGCCGATGAACAACGAGATCATGGTCAGGGCAGCGCCGCCGACCGTCATCCAGAACGAGAAGTTGTTCAGGAACGGGAAGGCCACGTCACGTGCGCCGATCTGCAGGGGCATGACATAGTTCATCAGGCCCGTGACATACGGCATCGCCACGAAGAAGATCATGATGACGCCATGCGCCGTGAAGATCTGGTCGTAGTGGTGCGCGTTCAGATACCCTTCGCCACCATCGTAGGACAGGGTTTGCTGAAGGCGCATCATCAGCGCGTCGGCAAAGCCGCGCAGCAGCATGACCGTGCCCAGCACCATGTACATGATGCCGATCTTCTTGTGATCGATGCTGACCACCCAGTTCTTCCATAGCGGAACCCAGAGGCGGTAATAGGTCATGGCCGCCAGCAGCGCCGTACCCAGAACGGCGACGCCGATGAAGGTGGCGACGAGCACGGGCTCGTGGAGCGGAATGGCGGCCCAGGTCAGGCGGCCAAAGATGAATTCGGTAAGGGACATGTCGCCTGTTCCGTCAAAGGGCCTGTGCGCTTGTCGGCGCGGAAAGTAGGGTAAAGGTCGGCGTCAGCGACAAACCGGGCCGGTCGAGATTGCGACCGCGCAGGCGGCTCGTATCCTTGGCAGCCACGATCAGCTGCTCTTCGCCATAGACGCGCTCCGAATCGAGGACCGTGCAGAATGCATCCACGACGACCGGCTGCGACCCGAAGGGGGTGACGCCGCGGGTGAAGACCTTCTGCGTCAGTTCAGTCACGTTCAGCGTCCCCGCCTCGCCGAAGCCGCCCTGCGCGTCGACAGCCATCATCTCGTCGGCGCACATGCGGTTTGCATCCACGCAACGGTTGACGATGGCATGCCACAGATCGGGCGCGACCTCGTTGTAATAGGCAATCGGCACATCCTCGGACGGACGTTCGATTCCGGCATAGGTTTCACGGTCAAGCGTACCACCATCGGCACGGATCTTCGCCACCCAAGCCTCGAAATCGCCTTCCTGCATCGCATGGGCCTTGAACCGCATGTGAGAGAAGCCGTGACCCGAGTAATGCGAGGAGAAGCCGTCATAGACGCCTTCGTGGTTCAGGACGCCGTTCAGCTTCGTCTCCATCGCGGGCATGGCATAGATCATGCCGGCCATCGCGGGAATGTAGAAGGCGTTCATCACCGATGTGGCCGTGATCGAGAAACGGACGGGACGATCAACGGGGGCCGCAAGTTCGTTCACGGTCGCGATGTTGTATTCCGGATAGATGAACATCCACTTCCAGTCCATCGCCACGACCTGCACTTCCAGCGGGGTGTAATCCTGCTCGATGGGTTTGTCGGCGGCGATTCGGTCCAGCGGACGATAGGGGTCCAGCATATGGGTGCTGACCCAGGTCAGCGCACCCAAAGCGATGATGATGAGCAGCGGCGCCGCCCAGATCACCAGTTCCAGCCTGGTGGAATGGTGGAACTCCGGATCGTATTCCGCGTCCTTGTTCGATTCGCGGTACTTCCACGCGAAGAAGACGACCAGCGCGAGCACCGGAATGATGATCAGCAGCATCAACAGGGTGGAGATCACGAGCACGTCGCGCTGTTGCGCGGCAATGTCCCCGGCCGGGGCCAGAACCACGGGTTTACATGCGGCTATGAAGGCAAAAGGCGCCAATGCGGCGTAACGAAGGCTTTTCACGGCGAATCCATTCGGAACAGTCGGACTTGCGGCCGAGGTGGCTTTATGTGCGGTCGGGATAAACCCGAAGGCGATGCTGCAACATTGGACAATTTGCCCAATCCAAAGTCTACTGCATAAAGGGCAGACAGCATACCAAGCTAGCGAATGGAGTTGAGCACGTGAGCATCCCTGCATCAACCACGGCGGAGCAGGACGCGCGGCGCCTGCATTCCGACAACAAACACGGACATGAGGCCGATCCCGGCGAGATGTCCATCGGCGTCATCATCGGGCGCGCGGCGGAATTCTTCGATTTCACGGTATTTGCCGTCGCTTGCGTGCTGGTGTTTCCGGTACGCCTTTTTCCTTTTGCGGATCCGCTGACGGGCACGCTGTATTCCTTCATGATCTTCGCGCTGGCGTTCATCGCCCGTCCGGTCGGATCGGCGTTCTTTCACCGGATCGACCGCAATTATGGACGCGGCGCCAAGCTGACACTGGCCATGTTCATTCTGGGCACGTCCACCGTGGCGATGGGTCTCGTGCCTACATACGAAGTGCTGGGGCCGTGGGCGATCATCATCCTGTGCATCTTCCGCCTCGGGCAGGGCTTCGCACTTGGCGGCACATGGGACGGTCTTGCCTCGCTCCTTGCGCTGAATGCGCCGGAAAACAAGCGCGGCTGGTATGCGATGATCCCGCAGCTGGGCATGCCCATCGCCGTGGTCATCGTGACCGCCCTTTTCGTCTACTTGGTCCTGAGCGTCTCCGAAGTCGATTTCTACGACTGGGGCTGGCGTTATCCGTTCTTCGTGGCCTTTTCGATCAACGTCGTGGCGCTGTTCGCCCGTGTCCGTCTGGTCGCGACTCCCGATTACGAGGAGCTCTACAAGGCGAGCGAACTTGCCCCGACGGGCATCCGCGAGACGATGCGTTCCGAAGGGCGCAGCATCCTCTTCGGCGCGCTGGTTCCGCTCTCGAGCTTTGCACTGCTGCACATGCTGACGGTTTTCCCGCTCGCCTATGTGTTCCTGTTCACCGATAACAGCCCGGCAGGCTTTTTGACCACGCTGCTGTTCGGCGCGATCGTCGGCCTGATCGCCACCGTCGCTTCGGGTGTGCTGTCGGACCGCATTGGCCGTCGCACCCTTCTGACATGGGCAACGATCGGCACAGGCGTGTTCGCGATCATCGCTCCGGTCCTGTTGTCCTTCGGCGGCGTGGGCCAGACGGTCTACGTGGTTCTTGGCTTCCTCCTGCTGGGTTTCAGCTTCGGTCAGGCATCCGGTGCGGTGGCGTCGGGGTTCGGGAAAAGCTTCCGCTATACGGCGTCGGCGCTGACTTCCGACCTCGCCTGGATCCTCGGCGCGGGCTTCGCCCCGCTGATCGCGCTGTATCTCACCGCCACCCTCGGAATCTGGTCCGCCGGCGCTTACCTGCTGTCCGGGGCTGTCGTCACCCTGATCGCGCTGCGGTTCACGAAGATGACCGCGACGAACATGGGCCGCAGCTAAGCGCCCCACCTCCAAACAGAAAGCCCCGCTTCGGCGGGGCTTTTTCATGTCCGGTGGAAAGTGGCCCGCCGAAGCGGGCCCTCAAGCTGCAGGCCTCAGGTCCGCAGCAGATGCTCCACGATCATCTCCGCCGCGTCTTCCGCCGTCATTTCGGCAGTGTTCACGATGACCTCGGCATCCTCCGGCTCTTCGTAGGGACTGTCGATGCCGGTGAAGTTCTTCAGCTGACCGGCGCGGGCCTTCTTGTACAAGCCCTTCACGTCGCGGCTTTCGGCGATATCCAGCGGGGTGTTGACGAACACCTCCATGAATTCTCCTTCGGCCATAAGGTCGCGAACCATCTGCCGTTCGGCCCGGAAGGGGGAGATGAAGGCCGTCAGCACGATCAGCCCCGCATCCGTCATCAGACGTGCCACCTCGCCCACGCGGCGGATGTTTTCCACCCGGTCGGCATCGGTGAAGCCCAAGTCGCGATTCAGCCCGTGGCGGACGTTGTCTCCGTCCAGCAAGAACGAGTGCCGCCCCATGGAATGCAGCTTCTTTTCGACCAGGTTGGCAATCGTGGACTTGCCCGAACCGGACAGGCCCGTGAACCAGACCACCCGTGCCTTCTGGCCCTTCTGAACTGCGTGGGCAGTGCGGTCGATATCGACCGCCTGCCAATGGATGTTCTGCGACCGGCGCAGGGCGAAGTGGATCAGGCCCGCAGCCACGGTGGCGTTGGTCATCCGGTCGATCAGGATGAAACCGCCCATCGCGCGGTCATCATCGTAATTTTCGAACACCAGCGGACGATCGGTGGAAATGTTGCAGATCCCGATCGCGTTCAGCTTCAGCGTGCGCGAGGCGAGATGTTCGGTCGTGTTGACGTTCACCTCGTATTTCGGCTCGGTGATGGTGGCGGTCACGGATTGCGTGCCCAATTGCAGGATGTAGGGACGGCCGGGAAGCATCTCCGCCTCGTCCATCCAGATCAGCGTGGTTTCGAACTGGTCGGCCACTTCGGGCGGCACGTCCGCCACCGAGATGACGTTCCCGCGCGAGCAGTCGATCTCGTCGTTGAAGGTCAGCGTCACCGCCTGCCCCGACACCGCCTGATCCAGTTCGCCGTCGAAGGTCACGATGGATTTCACGGTGGAAGTCTTGCCCGACGGCAGGACCCGCACCGCATCCCCCGGTTTCACCGCACCCGAGGACACGGTGCCGGAAAACCCGCGGAAGTCGAGGTTCGGGCGGTTCACCCACTGCACCGGCATGCGGAACGGACGTTCGCGCGCCGAGCGGTCGGACAGCGGCACCTCCTCCAGATGGGCCATCAAGGTGGGGCCGTCATACCAGTCCATGCCGGTGGAACGGTCGACGATGTTGTCGCCCTTCAGGCCGGAGATCGGGATCGGCGTGAAGTCCTTGATGCCGATGGAATCGGCAAAGGTGCGGTAGTCGGCCACGATCTGGTCGAACTTCTCCTGCGAGTAGCCCACGAGATCCATTTTGTTGACGGCCAGCACCACGTTCGGAATGCCCAGCAGGTTCACGATATAGCTGTGGCGGCGCGTCTGCGTCAGGATGCCCTGCCGCGCATCGATCAGGATCACTGCCAGATCGGCGGTCGATGCGCCCGTGACCATGTTGCGCGTGTACTGCTCGTGGCCCGGAGTGTCGGCCACGATGAACTTGCGCTTGTCGGTGGCAAAGAAGCGATAGGCGACGTCGATGGTGATGCCCTGCTCACGCTCCGCCGCCAGTCCGTCGACCAGAAGGGCGAAGTCGATCTCCTGCCCTTGGGTGCCGACGGCCTTGGAGTCCTTGGTCAGGGTGGCCAGCTGATCCTCGAAGATCATCTTGCTGTCATACAGCAGCCGGCCGATCAGCGTCGACTTGCCGTCATCCACCGACCCGCAGGTGATGAAGCGCAGCATGGTCTTGTGCTGGTGCTTGGACAGATAGGCGTCGATATCTTCCGCGATCAGCGCATCGACCTTGTATTCTTGAGTCTCGGCAACCGACATCAGAAGTAACCTTCCTGCTTTTTCTTTTCCATGGACGCAGTGGAATCATGGTCGATCGCGCGGCCCTGCCGTTCGGATGTGGTGGTCAGCAGCATTTCCTGGATGACCTCGGACAGCGTCGCGGCCTCGGATTCGACGGCACCAGTCAGGGGATAACAGCCCAAGGTGCGGAAACGGATCGACTTCATCTCCGGTGTTTCACCATCGCGCAGCGGGAAGCGGTCGTCATCGACCATGATCAGCAGGCCGTCGCGTTCCACCACCGGGCGCGGGGCGGAGAAATACAGCGGAACGATCTCGATCCCTTCCAGCTGGATGTATTGCCAGATGTCCAGCTCGGTCCAGTTCGACAGCGGGAAAACGCGGATCGATTCGCCCTTGGTCTTGCGGGCGTTATACTGGCTCCACAATTCCGGACGCTGGTTCTTTGGGTCCCAGCGATGGTTGGCCGAACGGAAGGAAAAGACACGTTCCTTGGCGCGGGACTTCTCCTCGTCGCGGCGCGCGCCGCCGAAGGCCGCGTCGAAACCGTAATGGCTCAGCGCCTGCTTCAGTCCGTCGGTCTTCCACATGTCGGTGTGAAGCGAGCCATGGTCGAAGGGGTTGATGCCCTTTTCCATCGCCTCGGGGTTGTGATGCACCAGAAGCTTCATGCCCGCATCGGCTGCGGCCTTGTCGCGCAGCTTGTACATTTCCCGGAATTTCCAGGTCGTGTCCACATGCAGCAGCGGAAAGGGGGGCGGCGAAGGATAGAAGGCCTTCTTTGCCAGATGAAGCATGCAGGCGGAATCCTTGCCGACAGAATACAGCATCACGGGGTTCGTGGCCGTTGCCACGACTTCCCGCATGATCTGAATGCTCTCGGCCTCAAGCCGCTGCAGGTGGGTCAGTTGCCGGTCATCGAGTGCCATGGTCGCTTTCTGAACGTTGGTGCGCCGTATGTTTCGGTTATCCTTGTCGTGCCATGCGCTCAAGGCAACCGAAAGATGTATAAACGGAAAAAATCGCTGGTCCTTGAACGGTGCCTTGCAGGGGACGGGTCTCCCGGCAGGACCGACCCGGGGGGAACGCTGTTCCTCAACCCTCGGTCAGGGCGGCAAGAAAAGCGGCCCCGAACCGGTCCAGCTTCGCCTCGCCCAACCCGGCCACGCGGTCAAGATCGCTCAACGTGGCGGGGCGGGCTTCCGCGATGCGGCGCAGGGTGGTGGTGGACAGGCTCATCGGCTTTCCCGTCCCGTCCTCTCCGCGCATCAGACGCAGATGCTCCTCCGTCAGCCGGTCGTAGAGCGCGCCTGCATCCCGTCCCGCCAGGCGGCGGCGTTGCGGATGCATCGGTTCCACCGCACCGTTGATGACCTGCAGGAACGCGTCGCCATAGCTTTCCAGCTTCTTTGCCCCCACCCCGCCAATCCGTGCCATGTCGTCAAGGCTGGCGGGCCGCGTTTCCGCCATCTCGGCCAGGGTGCGGTCGGTGAAGATAACATAGGCTGGCACGTTCTGGGCCTCGGCCAGTGCCCGGCGTTTGGCCTTGAGGGCTGACATGAGGGGTGCCGCCTCGTCGCTGACAAGGGTTTTCACGGCATTGCCGGTCACGGCCTTGTCGATGGTGTCGCGGCGCAGGGTGATGGGCTGTTCACCCTTCAGGATAGGCAATGCGTCATCGGTCATCCGCAACGCCCCGTGGCGTTCGGGATCGGGGCGCACCAGATCCCGGCCCATCATCTGCCGGAACACCGCCCCCCATGCGCCCTTGGACAGGTCGCGCCCCACGGCGAATGTGGGCAGGTCGTCATGCTTGCGTTCGCGCACCTTGGCGGTGGCGTTTCCTGTCAGGATGTCGATCAGGTGGCCGGTGCCGAACCATTCACCCGTCCGCAGGATGGCCGACAGCGCCTTGCGGACGGCTTCCGTCGCGTCGAACGTGTCCACGGGACGGTCGCAAATGTCGCAATTGCCACAAGGCTCCGACGATTCGCCGAAATAGCGCAGAAGCGCCTGACGGCGGCACGACATCGCCTCGGCCAGACCCAGCAGGGCATTCAGGCGGGCATGATCGGCGGCGCGGCGTTCGGACGGGGCAGTGCTTTCATCAACCTGACTACGACGCAGGCGGATATCCTCGGGGCCGTAAAGGGTCAGCGTTTCGGCGGGTGCACCGTCACGGCCGGCACGCCCGATCTCCTGATAATAGCCTTCGATGGTCTTGGGCAGGTCGGCATGCGCGACCCAGCGGATGTCGGGCTTGTCGATGCCCATGCCGAAGGCGACGGTGGCGACAACGATCAGCCCGTCCTCGCGCTGGAACCGCGTCTCGACCATCCGGCGCTCCTCGGGATCCATGCCGCCGTGGTAATGGCAGGCGGTATGGCCCGCCTCCTCCAACGCGCGCGACAGGGTTTCGGTCTTGGCGCGCGTGGCGGTATAGACGATGCCCGACGATCCCTTCCGCCGTGCAGCGTAATCGAGGATCTGCTTGCGCGGGCTGTCCTTGACCGCAAAGGCCAGATGGATATTCGGACGGTCGAAGCCGTGCAGGAACGTCTCGGGGCGCTGGCCGTCGAACAGCCGCTCCACGATCTCCGCCTGGGTTTCGGCGTCCGCGGTGGCGGTGAAGGCGGCCAGCGGCACGTCCAGCACGCGACGCAGGTTGCCGATCCGCAGGTAATCCGGGCGGAAGTCATGGCCCCACTGGCTGACGCAATGCGCCTCGTCCACGGCGATCAGGGTGACGCCGACGCGGCGCAGCATCGTTTCCGCCACGGCAAGACGTTCGGGCGCCATGTACAGAAGCTTCAGCACCCCAGCATCCAGCTTGGAGAAGACCTCTTCGTTCTCGGCCTCCGTGTTGGCCGATGTCAGCGCCCCAGCCTCCACCCCCAGTTCGCGCAAGGCACGGACCTGATCCCGCATCAGCGCGATGAGGGGAGAGATGACGACCGTCACCCCGTCGCGCGTCAGCGCAGGCAACTGGAAGCACAGCGACTTGCCCCCGCCCGTCGGCATGATGGCCAGCGTGTTGCGGCCCGCCGTGACGGCCTCCACGATCTCCGCCTGGCCGGGGCGGAAATCGTCGAACCCGAAGACGGTCCGCAGAAGCGTCGCGGTGTCCGGCATAGGCGACGTGTCGGGCATCAGTAGAAGGCGGCCGCATTGTTGATCAGGACGATGCGCAGGGCATAGACGGCCAGCAGCGCGATCAGCGGTGCCAGATCGAGGCCGCCCATCGACGGCAGGATGCGGCGGATGCGGCCATAAACCGGTTCCAGCAGGCGGTTCAGGCCTTCCCAGATCTGGTAGACGACGGGTTGGCGCAGGTTCAGCACACCGAAATTGATCAGCCAGCTCATGATGACATGGGCAAGGATGACGAACTGCACGACGCTGAGGATCAGGAGAAGGATCTGGAGAAGGGAAACCATGGTCCGGTCCATAAGGGGAATGTTGCGCCAGACCTAAGCAATCGCGCGACCTTTCACAACTGCGCAGGCGGCGAATGATCAAGCATGCTTGCCAGAGGGGGGCGTTTCACGCTTCATGCCGCGAAATGAAGGGGCGCACATGCGACGGACGATCTGGGGCTGGTATTTCTTCGACTGGGCCAGCCAGCCCTATGCCACGCTGCTGACCACCTTCATCTTCGCGCCCTACATGGCGCGGATCATGGGGGACGGGACGACGGCGCAGGCGGTCTGGGGCTACGGGCTGGCGGCGGCGGGGGTGGTGATCGCCATCGGCTCACCCCTGCTGGGGGCAGTGGCGGACCGGGCGGGCGGGCACATGCGCTTCGTCGCCGTGTTCTCCGCAATGTACGCGCTGGGGGCCTGCGGGCTGTGGTGGGCCGAACCCGGCCAACCGCGCGTGCTGTGGACCATCTCGTGCTTCGCGCTTGGCCTGATCGGCATGGAATACGCGACCACATTCACCAACGCGCTGCTGCCCCGTCTGGCCACGAGGGCCGAGCTGGGCCGCATCTCCGGCTCCGGCTGGGCATTCGGATATGCGGGGGGTGTGCTGGCGCTGATCCTCGTGCTGTTGTTTCTGCAGGAGGGGGTGGAGGGCACGACCCTGATCGGCCTGCCGCCCGCCTTCGGCCTTGATCCGGCACTGGCGGAAGGTACGCGTGCCACGGGCCCCCTGACGGCGCTGTGGTATCTGGTGTTCATGATTCCGTTCTTCGCCTTCGTGCGGATGCCGGAAAGCGGTCCGCAAACTGTTCGCGCGGCGTTGCGTCAGGCCCCCGCAGATCTGAAGGCCAGCCTGTCGAGGTTGCCGGGCAACCGTCCGCTGGCGGGCTTTCTGGGCGCATCGATGCTGTATCGCGACGCGCTGAACGGGATTCACGCCTTCGGGGGCATCTATGCCGTGGGAGTCTTGGGCTGGCAGGTGCGCGACGTGGGCATCTTCGGCATCATCGCCGCCATCTGCGGGGCGGCGGGGGCGTGGTGCGGCGGGCGGGCCGACAGCCGCTTTGGCCCGCTGCCCGTGATCGTCCTTTGCCTTACTGCCCTGACCTTGGCCGCCATCACCGTGGCGGGCATCGGACCCGACAGCATCTTCGGCGTTCCGGTGCCGACCAGTGCCCCCGACATCGCCTTCTACGCCATTGGCGCCATGATCGGGGCAGCGGGCGGGGCACTTCAGGCCGCAAGCCGCACGTTGCTGGTGGACCGCGCCGATCCCACCCGCATGACGGAAGGGTTCGGCCTTTATGCGCTGTCGGGCAAGGCCACAGCATTTCTGGCCCCGCTGATGATCGGGATCGTCACGCAGGTCAGCGAATCACAGCGCATCGGGGTGCTTCCGGTCGTCCTGCTCTTTCTTGCCGGGCTGGGTCTGCTATGGTGGTCGGGCAGAAACGACAGGCACCGCACATGATCCGAACCCTTCTTGTGGCGCTTTGCCTGGCAATCCCCCTGCCCGCACTGGCCCAGTCCACCGCTGCCGAGGCGTTCGGCGCGTTGGCCGGACCCGCAGGCCGCACGGCAGAGGCCATCGGCTTCTACAACCGCGGCTGCGCCACCGGCCTCGTGCAACTGCCGCAAAGCGGGGCGACATGGCAGGCGATGCGCCCGTCCCGCAATCGCAACTGGGGTCAGCCTGAAACGATCCGGTTCCTGCAACAGCTTTCGGTCGCGGCCACGCAGGTCGGCTGGCGCGGCATCTATGTGGGCGACATCGCGCAACCGCGTGGCGGTCCCGCACCATCGGGCCATGCCAGTCACCAGACGGGACTGGACGCAGACGTCTGGCTGCTGCCCCCGCCCAGCCTTTCCCTTTCGAAGGCGGAACGTGATGCGATCCCTTTCGTATCCATGCTGGCCGACCGGCGGACCGTCAATTCCAGCTGGACGCCTTCACATCATGCGTTGCTGCGGGCGGCGGCGGGCGATCCGCGTGTCGACCGCATTTTCGTGAATGCCGCCATCAAGATCGCGATGTGCCGGACGGCTACTGCCGCCGATACGGCATGGCTGCAAAAGATCCGTCCCGCAGCGGGGCATGACGAACATTTCCATATCCGCCTGAAATGCCCTGCCGGATCGCGGGCCTGCACGCCCCAGACGCCCACGGTCGCCCAGATCTCGGGCGGGGGCAACGGCTGCGATGACACGCTGATGTCGTGGGTGACCGACGCCCCCGCACGGCCGGACCCCGATCCTGCCCCTGCCCGCCGTCATCCGCGCCAATACACGCTTGCCGATCTTCCCGCCCAATGTTCCGACGTCTTGCGCGCTCGCTGATCGCGGTCCCTGCCCTGGTGCTGCTGGCCGCCGTCGCCTCGTGGCAGTTGCCGGCGGGGGGCATGCACGCGACCACCTTCCAGTGGCGGGATGACGATCCACGCTTCGGCGGCTTTTCCGCGCTGCGTCTGGCCCCGGACGGGCAGGGCTTCACCGCCGTCACCGACAAGGGCAACTGGCTGACCGGCACCATCCTCCGGGACGGGTCGCGAATCGTGGCCGTCGAAAGTGGCCCCCTGTCCCCCTTGCTGAACGAGAACGGCGATCCCGTCGCCCCCGAGGAATCCGACAGCGAGGGGCTGGCCATTGCCCCGGATGGCACCGCTTTCGTCAGCTTCGAGCAGCGCATCGGCATTCGCCGCTATGTCACGCTGGATACCACCCCCGAGCGCATGCCCAATGACCCCTTCGCAACCCTGCCCTTCAACACCGGGTTGGAATCCGTGACGTTGGACGGGGATGACCTGCTGACGATTCCCGAAGGACCGAACGGCGACACCTTCACCGTCTGGCGGTTGACCGACCGGTGGCGGCGCGATTTCGCCATTCCCCGCCGTGGCATCTTCCTGATCGCCGATGCCGACATGTTCGAGAACAGGCTCTACATCCTTGAACGGGCATTCTTCGGCTTCGGCTTTTCCACCCGCATCCGCCGTTTCGACAAGGGCGGCGGCGGGGAGGCGACGCTGCTGACCAGCCGCCCCGGCAAGTTCGACAATCTGGAAGGGCTCTCTGTCTGGCGCGATGGGCAGGAGACTGTCATCACCATGCTGTCGGACGACAACTTCATGCCGTTCGAGCGGACGGAGTTCGTGGAATACCGCTTCCCCGACTGACCGTTTGCGGCTATGGGCGGGCACCCAAGTTGTCCGCCACCTTGTCAAAACGGAAAAACCCCCATGACGCGCGCCCATATTCCCTTTGTCCTCGCCATGGCGGCGGTCGTCGTCGCCTCCAACATCCTTGTGCAGGTCCGCTTCGGCGATTGGCTGACATGGGGGGCTTTCACCTATCCGCTGGCCTTTCTGGTGAACGACATCACCAACCGGGTTCACGGGGCGCAGGCCGCGCGGCGGGTTGTGATCGCGGGCTTTCTGACGGGCCTTGCCTGTTCGCTGGTCGGCACGCAGATTCAGGGAGAGTTCGGCCCCCTCGTCACCCTGCGCGTGGCGATCGCCTCCGCAACGGCGTTTCTTGTGGCGCAGTTGCTGGATGTGGCGGTGTTTGACCGCCTGCGGCAGGCGGCATGGTGGCGGGCGCCCACGATCTCCACGCTTCTGGGGTCCACACTGGACACGATGCTGTTCTTCACCATCGCCTTTTCGGGCTGGTTGGTCTTTCTTGACCCTTCTGACGACGTGACATGGGCTGCGGAGGTATTGCCGCTTCTTGGTGTCGGTCCCGCCCTGCCGCTTTGGGTCTCGTTGGCTGCGGCGGACTGGTGCGTGAAGGTTGTGCTCGCGATTGTTGCACTTTTGCCCTTCCGTCTGATTGTGCGCCGACTGACCACAAAGGTTGCGTGAAGCCCGTTGACATCCACCACATCTGTGCCAACCTTCATGGTATCGGCAACACATTTGAAAGGAGGTGATCCAGTGTCTAGAGTGATGTTGGAGAGACGTGTCGGGACAGTCGGAGGGCTTATCGACTAGGGGCAGCCCCCTCGCGAAAAGTCTTTCGATTGGGGTGATTCCTAACTGGCTCATCTCCTTGGATCTCGGAAAGGGTCGTCGACCGTGGCGACCCTTTCTCTATTGAACAATGCTGCATATCAACGAAACAATCATCATCGCGGACTGGGAACTGACGGAAAGCTTCATGCGGGCTTCCGGTCCGGGTGGTCAGAACGTCAACAAGGTTTCCTCCGCGGTGGAACTCCGGTTCGAGGCGGAACGCTCGCCCAACCTGCCCGCGCCCGTCAAGGCGCGGCTGAAGCGACTGGCCGGGCGGCGCTGGACGCTGGAGGGGGCGCTGGTCCTTCAGGTGGACGAAACCCGCTCACAGGTTCGCAACCGCGAAATCGCGCGAGACCGCCTTGCGGATCTGATCCGCGCCGCACTTGTCGCCCCCAAACGCCGCATCGCCACGAAGCCCACCTTGGGCAGTCAGCGGCGACGTCTGGCTGCCAAGGCGAACAGATCACAAATCAAGGCCGGGCGTGGCAATGCCGTTCCGGACGAAGACTGATGCAGACATGAAAAAGCGCCCGCAAGAGGCGCTTTTTCCGTCCATCCTTGCACGGCTGCCCGGCAGCCCTTGCGGGATCTCCGGGCCACCGTGTTGTTACTTGTCGTTCACGACCGACAGGCCGCGCAGGATATCTACGGCATAGGCCAGTTGATAATCCTCGTCCCGCAGCTTTGCCGTTTCCTCGACCAAGGCGCGGTCCGCTTCCAGCTGGGCCTTTTCTTCTTCCGTCATGGAATCGTTCGTCAGGATGCCGCGCAGGCTTGATTCCGACCGCATCGGGGTGGCGGAAGTCGTGTCCGCATCCTCGGGCGTGGTCTGCGGATCTACGCGGGGCTGGTCCACCACGATATCGGGCGACACGCCAAGCGCCTGGATGGACCGGCCGGACGGCGTGTAATAGCGCGCCGTCGTCAGGCGGATGCCGCCTTCGCCGCGCACGGGAACGACCGTCTGGACGGACCCCTTGCCGAAGCTTTTGGTGCCGACGACGATGGCGCGCTTGTGATCCTGCAGCGCACCCGCCACGATCTCGGACGCAGAGGCGGAGCCCGCGTTGATCAGCACCACGATCGGCTTGCCGCCCGCCAGATCGCCCGCCGCCGCGTTGTAGCGTTCATTGTCCTGTTCGTTCCGCCCACGGGTGGACACGATCTCCCCTTCCTCCAGGAAGGCGTCGGACACCTTGATCGCCTGCGTCAGCAGACCACCGGGGTTGTTGCGCAGGTCCAGAACGATGCCGTTCACATTGTCCATGCCGCCGAGTTCTTCGACGCGCTTCTTCAGCTCCGTCTCCACGCCCGGATAGGTCTGGTCATTGAACGTGGACACGCGCAGCACGATGGTGTGACCGCCAACCGTGGAGGAACGAACTGCCGTCAGCTTGATCGTGTCGCGGACCATCGATACGTCGAACGGCTCCGCACTGCCTTCGCGCACGATGGTCACGACGATTTCCGACCCGACCGGGCCGCGCATCTTGTCCACCGCTTCGTCCAGCGGCAGGCCCTGCAGCGATTCTCCATCGACGGAGGTGATGAAATCGCCCGGCTGAATGCCGGCGGCGGCGGCAGGCGTGTCGTCCATCGGCGTCACGACCTTGACGAACCCGTCTTCCTGCGTGACTTCGATCCCAAGTCCGCCGAATTCACCGCGCGTCTGCACCTGCATGTCGTCGAAATCGTCCGGCGGCATGAAGCTTGAATGCGGATCAAGCGAGGTGAGCATCCCGCTAATCGCGGCCTCGATCAGATCCTTGCTGTCCACTTCCTCCACATACTGGTTGCGGATGCGTTCGAACACGTCGCCGAACAGGTCCAGCTGTTCATAGACGGAGGAGTCCTGCTTCTGTTCCTGCGCGATCAGCGGCCCGGCCAGCTGCGTGGTGGCCAGAACCCCCGCCACGGTACCGCCCAAAGCGGCCAGAACATATTTCCTCATACCCCGTCCTATTTTTCCCGTAGCCCTGCGAACCATTCCGCCGGATCAACCGGTCCCGATCCTTGCCGCAGTTCCAGATACAGCGTTTCCGTCCTGCCCGAACCTTGCGCCCCGACCCCGTCGGGGCTGGCCGTCCGGTCCAGAAAATCCACCAGACCCTGATCACCGCCCGGCATCAAGCCCAAAGCGGCCCCCGGGGGCACAACCTCGCCCACTTCGCCATACACCGTTTCCAGTCCCGCGATCACCAACAGATAGCCGTCTCCCGGCTCCAGTATCATCACGTTTCCGTAGTCGGTCAGCGGACCGCGATAGCGGATGGTCGCGGAAGTGGGCGCCGTCACCAGAGCGCCCGGTGCCGTGGCGAGAATCACGCCGGGACGGCGCACGCCCGCAGCGTCCGCTTCATTCGCGGATCGGATCAGGATCCCCTGCACAGGCAGCGCAAGATCACCCTTCCGCGCCTCGAATCCCGGCGGCATTCCGGCAGGGTCCAGCTGCGCCGCGAAACTGTCCAGCGTGTCGGAACTTTCCAGAAGCGCCCGCAGCACAGCCGGATCGTCGACGAACCGGCGCGGCAGGTCGGTCCGGTCGGAAATCGCCTGCCCCAGTGCCACCCGCGCCTGCTGTGCCACGCCCAGACCCTGCGCCAGCGTTTCCACCGCCGCCTGCTGGACCGTCCGCAAGTCCCGAAGTTCTGTCAGCTCCGCCTTTATCGCGTCGGCCTCGGCCTGAAGGGCGGGGGCCACGTCCGAAAGGATCATGCCCGTGCGCGCGGTGGCCAAGGGTCCACCCGGATGCAGCAGCAGCAATGGTCCGGGATCACCTTCCATTCGTGCCAATGCGCCCAGCAATTGGGAGATCTGGGTCCGCTTCGCATCCTGATCGGCGCTCAGCTTCGTTTCGCGCAAGGCCACGCCGCGCAAGCTTTCGCGCAAGGCGGCCAGACCGGATTCATAGGCACCGATGGTGCGGGTCAGTGCAGCCACACGGTCGCGCCCCGTACGGGCCGACTCCATGTTGCCCACGGCCTGCCGCAACACCGCAGCCGCCGCCTGTGCCTGCGCAGCGGTATCGGCCAACGCCGGTTGCCCCGTCAGGCACAGGATCAAGGCGGCAAGGCGTCGGATCATGCGATCAGGCTCTGTCCCGTCATCTCTGCCGGCTGGGGCAGGCCCATCAGTTGCAGCAGCGTGGGGGCCACATCGGCCAGCCGGCCGTCGCGCAGGATGGCACCCGCAGGCCCGCCCACCAGGATCGCCGGAACGAGGTTCGTGGTATGCGCGGTATGCGGGCCCCCTGTCACGGGGTCGACCATGGTTTCGCAGTTCCCGTGGTCGGCGATGACCAGCATCGCCCCGCCCGCCCGTTCAAGGGCGACAAGCGCCTGACCAAGCCCCGTGTCCACCGCCTCGCATGCGGCCATCGCGGCGGACAGGATGCCGGTATGGCCCACCATGTCGGGATTGGCGAAGTTCACCACGATCAGGTCGTAGCCGTGAAGGATGGCCCCCACCAGCCGGTCAGCCACTTCCGGCTCCGACATCTCGGGCTGCAGGTCGTAGGTCGCGACCTTGGGTGACTGGGGCATGGCGCGGTCTTCGGCCACGAAAGGTGCCTCCCGTCCGCCGTTCAGAAAGAACGTGACATGGGGGTATTTCTCGGTCTCGGCCAGCCGGAACTGTGTCCGGCCCTGTGCCGCCACCCATTCGCCCAGCGTGTTCACGAGGACCTGCTTGGGATAGGCTGCCGTCATGAAGGTGTCGTGGGTCTTCGAATAATCGACCATTCCCAGCACGGTGGCCCAGCGGATGGTGCGACGGGGGGACGCGACAAAGGCGGGATCGGCCAGTGCCGACAATATCTCTCGCGCGCGGTCGGCGCGGAAGTTGAGGCAGAACAGCCCGTCGCCGTCTTTTGCACCCGCATAACCGCCAATAACAGTGGGGGCGATGAACTCGTCCGTTTCCCCGCGAATATAGGCGGCGTCGATGGCTGCGGCGGCCGTTGGCGACGTCGCCCCCTGCCCGTCCACCATCGCAGCAAAGGCCTGCATCACACGCTCCCACCGGGTATCGCGGTCCATCGCATAATAGCGGCCCGACACGGTGCCTATGGTGACGCCCACCGGCAGGCCTTCCAGTGCCTGCCGCATGAAAGCCTGCGCCGAGGAAGGGGCCACGTCCCGCCCGTCGGTGATCGCGTGCAGCACCACGGGTATGCCATGGGCGGCCAGCGCGCGGCAGGCCGCCAGCACGTGAAGGATATGTCCGTGCACCCCACCGTCGGAAATCACGCCCATAAGATGCGCCGTCCCGCCCGACACCTTGAGCCGGTCGATGAAGGCCACCAGCGCGGAATTGGCGAAAAACGTCCCGTCCTCGATCGCGAGGTCGATCTGGCCCAGATCCATCGCCACCACGCGGCCCGCGCCGATATTGGTGTGCCCCACCTCGGAATTGCCCATCTGGCCGCGCGGCAGACCCACATCGGGACCGAAGGTCACGAGCGTCGAATGCGGGCACGTCGCCATCAGTCGGTCCATGTTGGGGGTACTGGCCAGCGCGGGGGCATTCGCCTCGGGTTCGGCCCGGATGCCCCAGCCGTCAAGGATGCAAAGAACGACGGGTCTGGTCATGGCGGCCTCCTCTGGGATTGCCCCCGTTGTAGGGCGGGCGCTGCGGCCCCGCAACCGTCAGCCGCGCAGGGTCACGCGCTGGCCTTGGCGCATGCGGAAACGGGCGCGGTCGTCGTCGGAATATTCACCCACGCAGCGGGGACAGGCCACCCCCTCTTCGTAATCGGGATGTGTGCGGGCGGCGGCATCAACGGGGCGGCCACAGGCGTGACACATCTCGTATTGCCCCTGCACAAGCCCGTGCCCGACCGAAACGCGCTTGTCGAAGACATAGCAGTCGCCGTTCCACAGGCTGTCCTGCTCGGGCACCTCCTCCAGATATTTCAGGATGCCGCCTTTAAGATGGAACACATCCTCCACCCCCTGCCCCAGAAGATAGTTGGTGGATTTCTCGCAGCGGATGCCGCCGGTGCAGAACATCGCCACCCGCTTGTTGTGGAAGCGGTCCTTGTTGGCCGCCCACCACGCGGGGAATTCCCCGAATGAAGTGGTCTGCGGATCGACGGCCCCCTCGAACGTGCCGATTTCCACCTCGTAATCATTGCGGGTGTCGATGACGACAACGTCGGGCTGGCGGATCAGGTCGTTCCAGTCCTGCGCTTCCACGTAATGCCCCACGCGGGCAAGCGGATCGACGTCGGGCTGGCCCATCGTCACGATCTCGCGCTTCAGGCGGACTTTCATGCGGTCGAAGGGCATGTCGTGGGCCGTGCTTTCCTTCCATTCCAGCCCGTCGCACCCGGGCAGGGCGCGGATGGCTGCCAGAACGGTGCCGATGCCCGCGCGGGAACCGGCGATGGTGCCGTTGATGCCTTCGGGTGCGATCAGAAGCGATCCGCGCACGCCTGCGTCGTCCGCCACCGCGCGCAGGGGCGCGATCAGGGCGGCGGGATCGGGAAAGCGGGCGAAGTGATACAGCGCGGCGATGATGAGCATGGCCGCCAGATGCCCTCGGGCGGGGCGAAAATCAAGTCCTGCTGCAGGGTCGCCAGCAAGACCCGCCTATTGACGCCACCGATGGCACCCCCTACCCATCACGGGCCTTCATGGAGGAGGGAATGCGATGGACGCGCTGATCGTCATCGACGTGCAGAACGATTTCTGCCCCGGCGGTGCCTTGGCCGTGACCGGGGGCTGCGCCGTAATTCCCCGCATCAACGCGATGATGGACGCCTTTCCCGTTCGCGTGCTGACGCAGGACTGGCACCCCTCCGACCATTCCAGCTTTGCCGAAAACCACGGGGCGGCACCCTTTTCCAGCGTGCAGATGCCCTATGGCCCGCAAGTGTTGTGGCCCACCCATTGCGTGCAGGGCACGGACGGTGCCTCGTTCCATCCTGATCTTGCCGCGGACAGGGCCGACCTGATCCTGCGCAAGGGATTTCGCACCGGCATCGACAGCTATTCTGCGTTCTTCGAAAACGACCACGCCACCCCCACGGGGCTGGAGGGCTACCTCCGCAGCCGGGGCGTGACGACGGTGACGCTTGCAGGCCTTGCCACGGATTTCTGCGTTGCGTTTTCCGCGCTGGATGCCGCCCGTTTGGGCTTTGGCGTCCGCGTCGCGGAAGGTGCCTGTCGCGGGATCGACTTGAACGGATCGCTGGCAACCGCCCGCGCGAACATGCGCGCTGCCGGCGTGACACTGGAGGACTGAGATGGTCGATATCGCGACCCGCGTGCACAATCACAAATGGAAGATCGATCCGATCGTCCGGTCCCTGATCGACACGGATTTCTACAAGCTGCTGATGTGCCAGTCGATCCTGCGCAACCATCCCGACACGGTGGTGAAGTTCAGCCTGATCAACCGAACGAAGACCATCCGCCTTGGTGATCTGATCGACGAGGGGGAATTGCGCCAGCAGCTTGACCATGTCCGCAGCCTGCGCCTGACGCGCGGCGAAAGCACCTGGCTGCGGGGCAACACGTTCTATGGCAAGCGCCAGATGTTCAGCCCCGATTTCATGGAGTGGTTCGAGGGTCTGCAGCTGCCCCCCTATCACCTGGAAAAGAAGGACGGTCAGTACGAGCTGACATTCGAGGGCACGTGGCCCGAGGTGATGCTGTGGGAAATCCCGGCTTTGGCGGTTCTGGTCGAACTGCGGTCCCGTGCCGTGCTGGAACGCATGGGCCGGTTCGAGATCGAGGTGCTTTACGCCCGCGCCATGTCCAAGCTGTGGGAAAAGATCGAACGGCTGAAGAAGATCGACGGATTGCTGATCGCCGATTTCGGCACCCGCCGCCGCCATTCCTTCCTGTGGCAGGACTGGTGCGTGCAGGCGATGCGGGAAGGCTTGGGCAAATCCTTCACCGGAACTTCCAACTGCCTGATCGCCATGCGGCGCGAGGTGGAGGCCATCGGCACCAACGCACACGAACTGCCCATGGTGCTGGCAGCCCTGGCACGGGATGATGCCGAACTGGCACAGGCCCCCTACAAGGTCATGGCCGACTGGCACGAGGAGCATGACGGCAACCTGCGCGTCATGCTTCCCGACACCTTCGGCAGCGACGGCTTCCTTGCCCGCGCCCCCGACTGGCTGACGAAATGGACCGGCATCCGCATCGATTCGGGCGATCCCGCCGAAGGGGCCGAACGCGCCATCCGCTGGTGGCAGGATCGGGGGGAGGATCCGCGCGACAAGCTGGTGATCTTCTCCGACGGCCTTGACGTGGACAAGATCGAGGAACTGCACGCGCAGTTCGCAGGCCGGGTGAAGGCGTCCTTCGGCTGGGGCACGATGCTGACCAACGATTTCCGCGGACTGGTTCCGGACGGGGCGCTGGACCCGTTCAGCCTTGTCTGCAAGGCCGTCTCCGCGGACGGGCACCCCACGGTGAAACTGTCCGACAATCCGATGAAGGCCATCGGTCCCGCCGACCAGATCGCCCGCTACAAGCGCGTCTTCGCCGTGGGCGAACAGGCCGCCTTCGACGTTCATGTATGAGGTTCCCATGACCGACCTTCCCTATCGCCCCTGCGTGGGCGTCATGCTGATCAACGACAAGGGCGAGATCTTTGCGGGACGCCGCATCGACAGCGATGCCCCCGCCTGGCAGATGCCGCAGGGCGGGATCGACAAAGGCGAAGACCCCGCCGCCGCCGCACTGCGCGAGTTGTGGGAGGAGACGGGCGTCACCGCCGATCTGGTGGAGCTGATGGGACAGACCGCCGACTGGGTAACCTATGACCTGCCGCCCGAATTGCTGGGCAAGGTCTGGAAGGGCAAGTATCGCGGGCAGCGCCAGAAATGGTTCCTGTTCCGCTTCAGGGGCAGCGACTCCCACATCCGCATCGACGGCACGCATCCCGAGTTTTCCGAATGGCGCTGGATCGGGGCCGACGCGATGATCGCGGCCATCGTACCCTTCAAGCGCGACGTCTACGAACAGGTGGTCGCGGCCTTCCGCCCCCATCTGGCCTGAGGCGTCCGTCTGTAAAAGAGGGGTGAGCTTTACGTAACCGGCATCCCGAACCCCTGCGAGCGTGCGCCGTGGGATCCCCCCGCCTTTCGATCATCCCGGTCCGAGATGGCCAAAGCCTGTCCGAAGCAGGGCGGGCGTTTCTTCTTCACACCCTCCCGTGGTTTCCTGTTCTCGGACGGGCCTTCGGGCGGGAAGGCTGATCTTTTCATCCCGAAATCAGGTGCATGTCACAACAAGTGGCCCTACCATCCCCCCAAACGCACCACGGGAGAGGAGCCTTCCATGTCCATACGCATCAACGATATCGCCCCCGACTTCACGGCGGAATCCACCGCCGGCACCATCCGCTTTCATGAATGGCTGGGCGACAGCTATGGCATCGTGTTCAGCCATCCGCGCGACTTCACCCCTGTCTGCACGACCGAATTCAGCGCTGTGGCGCAACTGGCCGGTGAATGGGCCAAGCGCAACACCAAGGTGATCGGTGTCTCCGTGGACACGGTGGACGAACACCAGAAATGGAAGCGCGACATCGAAACGGTCGCGGGCAATCCCGCCGATTTCCCGATCATCGACGACACGTCGCTGACCGTGTCGAAGGCCTATGACATGCTGCCCGCCGAATTCTATGCGCCGACCGAAGGCCGCACGCCCGCCCATACCGCGACGGTGCGGACGGTCTATCTGATCGGGCCGGACAAGAAGGTGCGGCTGACGATTTCCTATCCCATGTCGGTGGGCCGCAATTTCGCGGAAATCCTGCGCGCTCTGGACGCGGTACAGGCCACCGACGGCGTACCGATCGCGACCCCTGCAAACTGGCAGCCCGGACAGGACGTGATCGTGGCCCTGTCTTTGAACGACGAACAGGCCAAGGAACGCTTTGGCGATCTGGACATCAAGCTGCCCTATCTGCGGTTTGCCAAACAGCCTTGAAACCGCGGCGTCCGTGACGCAGGCTCCTCCGCGAACACGCCGGAGGAGCCGCACATGACCCTGTTTCCCACGAAATCCTATCCCACAGTTCCCGTGAAGGACGAGGCGGACACCTATCCCGTCCACCGCATTTTTTGCGTGGGTCAGAACTATGCCGATCACGCGGCGGAGGTCGGGTCGACCGTGGATCACGAGGCGCCGTTCTTCTTTCTGAAAGACGCGCAGGCCATCGTGCCGACCGGATCGACGCTCCCCTATGCTCCGGGCACCGAAAACCTGCATTACGAGATGGAGCTGGTGATCGCCCTTGGCGCCCCCCTGTTCAACGCGACCGGGGCGGAGGTGGAGGCCGCGATCTATGGCTATGCCTGCGGACTGGACATGACGCGCCGGGACCTTCAGGCCGTGGCCAAGAAGAAGGGCCGCCCGTGGGATTTCGCCAAGAACTTCGAGCAGTCGGCCGTGATGTCTTCCATCACCAAGGCCGCCGATTTCACGGTCGCGGACCAGCGCATCTGGCTCAGTCTTGACGGAGAGGTCCGTCAGGACGGCAAGATCTCCTCCATGGTGCGCGGCCCGGTGGAGGTTCTGGTCTATCTGTCGAAGTTCTATCACCTTCAGGCGGGCGACCTGATCATGACGGGCACCCCGGCGGGCATCGGTGCGGTCGTCGCTGGCAGCCGCGTCGAAGGCGGGATCGACGGGCTGGACGGCATTTCCGTCACCTATTCCGCCGCCGAGTAATCCCGCGCGAAGGCCGAAAGGCGGCGTGTCAACGCCGCCAGCGGATCATCGGCAAGACGTCGATACAAGCGCAGGCGGTCAGTGGCGACCGGCGCGCCCCTGCGCAACTGATACCAGTCATCCGCCGCCACCCGGGCGGGCAGGTCCGACAATTCCCCCGCTTGCGGGAACAGGTGGCCAAGCTGCGCGCCCCGCAACGCCTCCAATGCGGGGGCGGGCCATTCGCAGGCGTAATAGCGCCGGTCCAGCTGCGCATCGTGATGGGCCCGCAGGAACGTGCCGTAATCGTCCAATGGCAGGGCACCGTCATAGGGGTCACCGTCGGCAAAGGTTTCCGGACGGACAAGATGGGTGACGATCCCGTCCGGCCCCAGCGTGCGATACGCCCCCGGCCATGTTACGGTCGACGGCACCGCATGATTGGTCAGCACCACCCCGTCCGGCCCGCCCAGCCGCACGTCCGCATCCACATGATAATGCGCCGTCACCACGCGGCCGATGCCCGTCAGACGCAGCGCTTCGGCCACGGCAGTGCGGCCGGCAGCCGGGGCGGACCGGCGCGCATGCAAAGGCAGGTCGAGGGCAAGCATGCGGTCCGCAGGTTCTAGCATCGGATAATGCGACATGGCGATCAGGCGCTTGCCACCCCTCTGCGCCCGCTGCGCCACATCGGCCATCCAGGCCGTCAGATAAGGCCGGTCGCGCAGCACGGAGCCCCAGCCCTGCTGATGCGGATCGTCCAGCGGCTCGATCGCGCCGGGAGCGGATCCTTCAACGAAATGATTGGCATCGAGTGACAGGATCCACAGGCCTTTCACCGGTTCAACCAGATAGCTGGCGTCGATCTGGCCATTCGGACCATAGGTCCGCCCTGCCCAGTCGGACGTGTCGAAGGGACTTTCCCAATGCAGGTCCCGCGGATCGGGGGCGAAGCCGAGCCCGCCCAGCAGGCCCAGCGCTTCCGGATAGCCCAAGGTCCGCATTCCCGCGTCCAGCACATCCGCCCCGGCAGCGCTGGACCTACTCTGCACCGCCCCGTCCACGACATAGCCCTGCGTCTGGTGACGGCCCTTCATGCCGAACATGTCGTGATTGCCGGGCACCATCAGGAACCGCATCCCCCGCGCCTCATACTCCGCCAAGATGGTTCTGGCCGCGCAAAGGTCGGTCTGCTGCCCGTCATCGGTCAGATCGCCCAGGATCAGGACCAGTTCCACCCCCTGGCCTGCCAATCCCTCCAGTGCCGCACGAAAGGCAGGGACGCTTTCGTTGTACACGCGGGTCGATGCCATGACTTCGGCCAGCGGACGCAGCGCGGGACCGTCGATGCCGGGAATGCGCGTCGAATGGACATGCGGATCGGCCAGAAGGCCGATGCGATGGTCATGGGGGTTGGTCATGGCAGGCTCCGCTTGTTCGGCGCGGGAATACGACACCGGCATGACACTTCCGTGACGGCAGCGATTCCTTGCGGTTCCGCCCCAAATTGCATAGCTGGAACGTGACCAAACGCATCGGGGCCGCCATGACCATCCATCTGCACCAGACCGACCTGCCCGACGGGCTGAACCTTGGCCCGATCGTCGCGATCGACACCGAAACGATGGGCCTCGATCCGCGCCGCGACAGGCTTTGCGTGGTGCAGCTTTCGTCGGGAGACGGCGATGCGCATCTGGTGCAGATCATGAAGGGCCAGACCAGTGCCCCGAACGTGGAACGCCTGCTGACAGACCCCGCAGTGCTGAAGCTGTTCCATTTCGGACGGTTCGACGTGGCCGCGCTGCAAAAGGCGTTCGGCGTGACGACCGCCCCCGTCTGGTGCACCAAGATCGCCTCGCGCATGATCCGCACCTTCACCGACCGTCACGGCCTGAAATACCTTTTGACCGAACTGGTGGGCGTGGACGTGTCCAAACAGCAGCAGACTTCGGATTGGGGGGCGGAGGTGCTGACCCCCGCGCAGATGGAATACGCGGCATCCGATGTGCTGTATCTGCACGCGCTGATGGCCGAACTGGAAAAGCGCCTGCAGCGCGAAGGCCGGATGGAGTTGGCGCAACGCTGCTTCGACTTCCTGCCCACGCGCGCGCAGCTGGACCTGATGGGATGGGACGAGCCGAATGACATCTTCCACCACTGATTACCTCGCCACCGCCCGCCGCGTCATCGAGACGGAGGCGCAAGCCCTGACCGCCCTTGGCGTGGCGCTGGACGAAACCTTCGCCGACGCGGTGGAGATGATCCTGCGTGCACGAGGCCGCGTCATCGTGTCCGGCATGGGCAAGTCGGGGCATGTCGGCCGGAAGATCGCGGCAACCCTCGCCTCCACCGGGACGCCCGCGCAATTCGTCCATCCGGCAGAGGCCAGCCACGGCGATCTGGGCATGGTCACCACAGACGACGTGGCGCTGGTCCTGTCCTTTTCCGGAGAGACGCCGGAGCTTGCGAACCTGATCGCCCATACCCGCCGTTTCAACATTCCGCTGATCGGCGTGGCGGGACGCGTGGATTCCACCCTGCTGCGGCAGTGCGACGTCGCGCTGGTCCTGCCCGCCGCCCCTGAAGCATGCGGCACGGGCATCGTCCCCACCACGTCGACCACGATGACGCTGGCGCTGGGCGACGCGCTGGCACTGGCGCTGATGGAACACCGGCAGTTCACGCCCGAACATTTCCGCGTTTTCCATCCCGGCGGCAAGTTGGGTGCCAAACTGTCGCGCGTGTCGGACCTGATGCATACCGATCTGCCGCTGGTTCCCGTGGACATGCCCATGTCCGAGGCGTTGCTGGTGATGAGCGGCAAGGGCTTCGGCGTCCTCGGCGTGACTGAGGATGGCCGCCTTGTCGGTATCATCACCGACGGCGACCTTCGGCGCCATATGGCGGGTCTGCTGACCCACATGACCGGAGAAGTGATGACCCGCGGCCCCCGCACCATCACGCCCGAGGCGCTGGCCGAAAAAGCCGTGGCCGTCATGCAGGACTGCAAGATCACCGCGCTGTTCGTGGTCGAGGGGGAGCGTCCCGCGGGCCTGATACAGATCCACGACTGCCTGCGGGCCGGTGTCGTCTGACATGGCACGGATCACGGACCGGCATTCGCGACTCGTTGCATGGCTGAAGGTCGTCCTTCCGCTGTCCGCGCTGATTCTGCTGTCCACGATCTTCCTCGTGTCCCGCACCGTCGATCCCGACGACGCGATCCCCTATGCCACGGTGGACGTGACGGGCCGCGCCATGGACCCGCGCCTGACCGCCCCCACATGGTCGGGCCTGACCAGCGACGGTGCCACGCTGAACATTTCCGCCGCCGAGGCTCGTCCGCCCGCGGGGGACCGCCCCGCCACCCTGTCCGCCCTGCGGGCAGAACTCGATACGCCCGACGGGGTCGAAACGCAGATGCAGGCAGCCTCCGGCACCTTTGACCAGCAGGGCGGAATCGTGCGGCTGGACGGGCAGGTCAGGATGCGCAATTCCCAAGGGTATGACATCAACATGCCGGCGATGACCGCCCGCCTTGATGCTACGCAGGTGACGGGCGAAGGGCCGGTGACGGCAATCGCCCCGATGGGACAGCTGACCGCAGGCGGGATGACGCTGATCGCCGAAGACGACCCGCAGCAGCAGAATTACCGGCTGGACTTCACCGGCGGTGTCAAGCTGATATACACGCCAGTGAAATGACCCCGGAATCCCCATGTTCAAGACGCTGATCCTGCTGGCCTGCCTGTCCTGCCCCGTGATGGCCGTGGCCCAGGCGGCCCAGATCGACCTTGGCGGTGCGCGTCAGGACACCTCCGCCCCGCTGAGCGTGGATGCCGACCAGTTGTCGGTCGACCAGGCCACCGGGGTCGCGACCTTCACGGGCAATGTCCGCGTGGCGCAGGGTGCAATGCTGCTGGTCGCGAATGCCGTCCGTGTCGAATACGGCGAGGCGGAGGGAGAGATTCGCACCCTGCATGCCACGGGCAACGTGACGCTAGCCAATGCCGACATGGCGGCCGAGGCGCAGCAGGCGGCCTATTCCATTGCATCGGGTCAGATCGAGATGACGGGCGACGTGTTGCTGACCCAAGGGCAAAGCACCATCGCGGGCCAGAAGCTGGTTATCGACGCCGCTGCCGGCACCGGGCGGATGGAAGGGCGGGTCCAGAGCATATTCCAGCCCGGAAAACCGCAATGAGCGATCGCGGCCTGAGCATCCGGAACCTCCGCAAGAGCTACAAGCGCCGTCCGGTGATCCGCGACGTATCGCTGCATCTTGACCGCGGGGAGGTGGTGGCGCTTCTTGGCCCCAACGGGTCGGGCAAGACGACCTGCTTCTATTCCATCGCGGGACTGGTGACGCCTGAAGGCGGCAACGTGTTCATCGACGGGCGGGACGTCACGGCCCTGCCGATGTACCGGCGCGCACGACTGGGCATCGGCTATCTTCCCCAGGAAGTGTCCATCTTCCGCGGCCTGTCGGTGGAGGACAACATCCTTGCCGTTCTGGAGATCTGCGAAACCGACCGCAAACGTCGCCGCGAACGACTGGAGGAGCTGCTGTCCGACTTTTCCATCACCCATATCCGGCGCGCGCCCTCCCTTGCCCTTTCGGGTGGTGAACGTCGCCGGGCGGAGATTGCGCGCTGTCTGGCCGCAAACCCGTCCTACGTGCTGCTGGATGAGCCTTTCGCGGGAGTTGATCCCATCGCGGTCGCGGAGATCCGCCATCTCGTGCATGATCTGAAGGGTCGCGGCATCGGCGTGCTGATCACCGACCACAACGTGCGCGAAACACTGGGAATCGTCGACCGCGCCTACATCCTGCATGACGGCACAATCCTCAAGAGCGGCTCCACCGAGGAGATCGTTTCGGACCCGATGGTGCGGCAGGTCTATCTGGGCGAAAGCTTCTCGTTGACCTGAATGTTTCCGCCTATTGTGACGGTTACACGAAACAAGACTGGATTTCGCCTTTTGCATCCCCATCATTGAAGTATCGGCCTTTGATGGCCGCATGTCTGTAGGAGGATGACGATGCGCTACCAGATCAGCGGTAAACAGATCGATATCGGCGACGCGCTCCAGACCCATGTCCGGTCGGAGTTGAGCGAGCTTATCGAGAAATACGCGCAGCGACCGACCGAAGCCGTGATCTTCTTTTCGCGGATTGCCCACGAATTCTCGTGCGAGGTGACGATGCACCTGTCCACCGGTCTCGATATATCGGCCAAGGGCCGGGCCACGGAAATCTATGCCGCATTCGAAGCCGCCCGCGAACGGATGGACAAACAGGTGCGCCGTTACAAGCGCCGCCTGCGTGATCACCACAAGACGCGGACAACCCCGGTTGAATTCGGCGGCTCATCCTCTTATATCCTCGCGCCATCCGACGAGGCCGACGAGCCCGACGATCATGTGTGGGAACCCATGATCATCGCGGAAACCGAAGGCCGTGTGCCCGCCATCACGGTAAGTGAAGCGGTCATGCAACTGGAACTGGGGGGACAGCAAATGCTGGTCTTCCGGAATGAAGGACATGGGGGCGTGAATGTCGTATACCGTCGCGATGACGGCAATATCGGCTGGATCGACCCACGCAACAGCCGATAAAGGCCGCTCGCGGCCGGGGATGCCATGGAACTGAGCAAAATTCTCGCGCCGAACGCTGTCCGCGTGACCGGCCACATGACCAGCAAGAAACGTCTGTTTCAGGAGCTGGGGGATATCGCGGCAAGCGCCTACGGGCTGACGGCGGCCACGGCCACCGATGGCCTGCAGGAGCGTGAGAGCCTGGGACCGACCGGCGTGGGGCATGGCATCGCCTTGCCCCACGCCCGGCTGCACAATCTGCCGGGCATCAAGGGTATCTTCATCCGTTTGGAAAAGCCGTTGGATTACGACAGTGTCGACCGCCAGCCGGTCGATCTGGTCTTCGCCTTGTTTGCCCCGAAAGATTCAGGCGTGGACCATCTCAAGGCTTTGGCTCTGGTGTCGCGCACAATGCGGGATCTGGATGTCTGCCAGAAACTGCGCGCCAATACCGATCCGGCCAAGCTTTACGCCATCCTGACCGAGGCACGCGCTTCTCAGGCAGCCTAGACCTCGTCGCGCCAATCCTCGAACCCGAACATGTCATAGTCGCGCTGGTAGGCTTCCCGCGCGGCGATTTCCAGATCGTCGTCCACAAGGGCTGACAGCGGATAAAGACCTGCAGGTTCGGGCGCCTTCAGTGCGGGTGAGACAAGATCAAGCTGGCCCGCAAGGAAATCCAATCCTTCGGACAGCCGGTTTTCCCTCAGGATCAGGTCGGGACTGCGAAAACGGGCGAATCCTTCCAGAACTGCGGCCTGCGAGGCGAAGCCCGCCTCTGGTCGCATACCCGATTGACCCGCCACATGAACCTTCAGGAACCTGAGGAATGACAGGAAAGCCGTCCGGTAAGTGTCGAAATCCGGGGGGGTGCCGACATCCGGCAAGGGCAGGTCGAATCGACGGATCAGCTGCTGCCGGAATCCCGGCAGCGCGTTGCTCATGATCTGGTCCGAAAAGGCGACATGGGCGCGCAGAAGCGGATGTCGAAGGACCGTGAAGCTCCGCATTGCCCCCACCTTCTCTCGCCATTGACGAAGACTGCGGTAGTCGACCTTGTCCAGCAAGCCGCCGCCCAGTTGCGACAGCCATGCGGCCACCTGGTCGTCCGGCCCGTTGCGGATCGGCATGTATAACGTGGGCACGTCTGCCGCAGCGATGAAGGTGGGCACAGCAGCCTGACGCCGAGGCTCGAAGTTGGGGATATGGGCGAAATTGAAGCGGTCCACCCGGGCCAGCGCTTCTTCCACCGCTTCTGGATTTTCCAGCTTGTTCCACAACGGCTCGGGGTTCTGCTTCTTCAGGTTCGTGTCCAGCGCCTCCAGCCGGCCCGCCACGCCCAAAAACCCCGCCAGCCCGTTGAGAACGTCCAGATCCTGAATATCGGCGTAATCGATATGAAAGGCCGTCTGACCCGTAACCTGAAGCTGATGCATGATCTCGGCATAGAACAGGCCCAGATCGTCCAGATGGCGCGCAAATTCCTCCTTGTCGAAGCGGACACGGGCGCTGCGCAATTTCAGCGCGTTGGTCAGCTTCCACTGCCCCGTTTCCCGCGCGATCAGCAAGGAGACGTAGGAGTCGAGCGGGTTGCGGGTCAGGATAATCTTGGCGCAATCGGGATCGTTCAGCACCGCCTCCGTCACGCGGGGATCGTGATCCTGGAACTGGCGAAAGCCGGACAACCCGTCGCGTGCCGTCCGCATCGCGTTCAGGGTGGCCAGCGGGTCCGCATCGCGGGCGGTCATGTCCATGCCGAACATCCGCGTCTGGTTCAGCTTGCCCATGAAGACGGGGTTGAAGACCTCTCCGTGGCAAAAGACGCCGGGGATCGCATTCAGATTCGCCTCAAGGAAATTGGAACCTGTGCGCATTGCCGCGAACATGACGAAGCTGGTGAAGGGCATCTCAACTCACTAGGTAGGGCCGGTCTTGCCGGTCGTCTGTATGGAACTGGTCGCTGGCCGGGTAATCGCCCATGACCATCGGTTGCATCCCGTGATTGCGCAAGTCCTGAAGAAACCGCCCGAACCCGGTCAGATCGACCAGAGGTGGGGCATGCGGCAGGCGCGGGCGCAGGCGCGGGGCGGTATCTTCGACGATGGTCTGCAAAGGCTCCAGCGGATGATCCAGGAACTCCGCAAGCGACCAGACCCGCACCTGCGCCTTGACCCAATGCACGTTCACAAGGTCCAGCATGTCCATCTCGATGCGCTGCAGGCGCGCCGCCTCGCGACGGATGTCGGCAAAGGGCAATCCGGAATGATACAGCGGAATCGCCCACGCCCCCGTGATGATGGAAATGCGGGCATTCGGATCGGCCGCCATGAAACTGTTCACTTTCTGATTGTCCGCAGGCCCGAACAGGAAGCACTGGTGTTCGGGGCGGGTGTTCCAGATCAGGCTGGTGAGGAAGCTTTTCGGGTTATAGTCGCGCAACTTGGCACTGTCGGACAATCCACCCTGATAGACGCTTTCGCCGCCCGCGAATTCCACGCGGTCCGGGCCGAACAGGTGGCCATGCACCCGCGCCTCGGTGGTCTGGCTCAACCAGTCGGTGAAACCGGGGATCAGTTCGGCAAAGCCCTGGAACAACGAATATGCGCCTGCGGTCTTGCCATTCTCGAAGTTGTCCACCGGAAAACGGCTTTGCATGTAAAGTCCCGCCCGCCCCTTCAGGCGGCGCTGCTTCGCGGTGGAAAACAGCCGGTCGATACGGCCGGGATTGGGTTCGGCACGCGGGGGGCGCAAATCGGCAGGGGCCAGGAAATAGTCGTAAAGCCGGTCGGCACGGTCCCACGCCTTGCGCGCGACGAAATAATCCGACCGTCGCAGCAAGGACAGATGATCGTCATAGAAGATGTGAGGCTTGCCCTGGAAATCGAACTTGAACAGCGTCAGCGACCGGCTTTCCACATTCGACGAATAGCGACGGACCAGTGTCTGGAAATAGCTTTCGTCCGGGATCCAGACCTTGCTGAAATAGGCATCGTGGCGTGTGCGTTCCGGACTGGTCAGGATTGCCTCCAGCGTGCGGCGGGTCAGACACCACCACTGACTGCCCAGATGCGGCACGATGCCCGCAGGCATGCGTCGCCGGAACCGCAATCGGCGCTGCACCCGCACCGACAGGTCGAACAACCGCCGGTATCGCCGCCACGAAAAGGGGAAATACAGCCGGAAGCGTTCGGTGTTCAACCCGCCCACCGTCCAGCCTACCTCCTCGGTCGTGACGGATTCGATGAAGTCCGTCTCGGGCCGCTCCGCCAGATAGGCGGCAAGCTCGGATGCGGGGCGCAAGGGCAGGCAGGCGCCGGAGGCGAGGAAGACATGCTGCACGTCGGGAAACTCGCGCAGCAGCAGTTCCGCGGCCTCCTGCGTGGCCGCAACAAGGTTCCACCCGCCCCATTGGCACCGATGACGCGAGGCGAAGCGGACCATCTTCCGCTGATCGCCCAAAGTCTTCTTCATCTTGCGGTATTGCTGATATCGCACGCGGGCATCCACATGAATGACAACCGGATAGCCCTGCTCCGCCCAATGGCGGGCCACGCGGGCTGCCCGGTCCAGTGCGGTATGGCACAGCATGATGAAGCCCACGCTCATGCCCAGTTCCCTTTCGACATCAGGCCGAGAATCTCCAGCTGGCGCCAGTTGACGTATTCCTGGCTCCATCTTGTCCACAGATCGGGTTCCTGCGCCATACGCTCCTGATAGGCAAGGTATTCGCGGCTTTGGGCATAATGCTGGCCGCGCTGCATCTCCTCCCTCGCCTTGGAGCCGAACGTGTCGAGGAATTTCGCATGCAGCAGGCACGCAGAGGCCTTTTCGCCCCCCCACCTGTCATAGGTGTTGTTCAGTCCGCGGGGCAGCATCATGTGGGTGGAACTGACATAGGCGAACTTCCTGTGCCACCGCACGAGCGGGATCTTGTTCAGTGCGGGGGCCGACTTGGGTGCATCACCGAAGAAGGCACGGCCGCGCGGACCGCCCTGTATCCACAGATTGCCGAAACCGCCATTGCGGCTGATGAGGTAGTTGCCGCTGTCGAACCAGTTCGCGATCTCGAACGGATCCTGCCCTTCGCGGTAGGGCTGGGCGGTGATCGGCCCCTTGGGATACATGTCCAGCAGCATGGCCGACATCGAACGGACGGAACAGCTTTCCAACCAATCCGTCATCGCCCGCAGCGGCCGGGTATCACAGAAGGGATAGACAAGGAATTCGTCCGGATCGACCGTCAGGCACCAGTGGTTGTGGGCGTACCGGCGCTGCAACCCATTCAGCCAGTCCACCCCGAAATGGGCATCCTTGTAGCTTTGATGCGTAACCCAGACGGAAGCGTCCTCCTGCCGGACGAGGTAGTCGCGCGAGCCGTCCTCGCTGCCGTTGTCGACGAACAAGAAGTGGTTCACCCCCATCCGGCGATAGTATTCGAGGAAATACGGCAGCCGGATGCGTTCGTTGCGCAAAGTGCTGAACAACAGGATGTCACCACCCTGGATGCGCCCCGTGCGGTTCGCCACGGCGGTCAGATCATGCCTGCGGCGGCTGGCACGCAGATGCCACATCTCCCGGCTCAGTCGCAGCCGGAATGTCGACATCAAGCTCACGCACACCTCTCCTTCATGGCTGGTGGAATGGATTGTTAGGGATCGCATGCCCTCTTGTAAACAGGGTCAAATCCACCCCCCGCGAGACATCAGGCCCAATGCCTCCAGTTGCCGCCAGCCTGTCAGCGACCGGGCCCGGGGGTGCCACAGGTCCGGATTTTCCGCCACAGCGTCATAATAGCCGTGATAAAGGCGCCCGTCGAAGAAATGCTCCCCCCTCGTCTTTTCGAGGATGGCATGGGCAGGGGCGGAGTCGAGGAATTTCGTGTGCAAAAGTACCCCCGAGGGCCCTTCACCGCCATCCTCATCGTATACCCGGTTAAGACGGCGCGGCAGGGCGGAATGGGTTGAATTGACATAGGCGTAATGGCGGCGCCAGTGGATCAGGGGGATCTTGTTCAACGTTGGCCCCCGGCGCGGGTCATCCAGTAAGGCGCGGCTGCGCGGGCCACCCTGTATCCACAGGTTCCGCATCCGGGGCTGCACCTGAACCGAGTAATTGCCGGCATCGAACCAGCGCAGATGCTCCAGCGGGTTCGTGCTTTCGGGTTGGGATCCGATCGGGCCCTTGGGAAACAGGTCCAGCATCATCGCGGGCAGCATCGGGCGGCCCGTCCCCGCCAGCCAGCCGGTCAGCGCCCGCAGATCACGGCTTTCCCAGTAAGGATAGATCAGCAGTTCGTCCGCATCCAGCGTCAGACACCAGTGCCCGTCCCCGTGCCGCATCTGAAGCCATGTCGTCCAGTCCAGCCCGAAGCGTGCCGCCTTGTAGCCCGCCTGCGTGGACCAGAGCGATATGTCGGGCTGACCCGTCAGAAACTCGGCCGTGCCGTCTTCGCTGCCATTGTCCACGATCAGGAAGTGCTGAACGCCCAGATGCCGGTGATGATCCAGAAAGAAAGGCAATCGACGACGTTCGTTGCGCACCGACATGAACCCGAGGATGGCCCCCGCGGCGATCAGGTCGGTCCGGTCCCGCAACACCTGCAAGTCTTGCCCGCAGCGTCTTGCCTGCCGCAGCAGGCGGCGGCGTTTCCACCAAAGCCCGTAAGAAATGCGCCACTCACAAGGTGAATGGCGCAGTGGTGGCAGTTCCAGAATGGCTGCTGGCGGTGCGTTCGGGCTCCGCCAGCGCACTGCTTACTGAGCCGCTTTCTGTGCGGCGACGATGTCCGTCAGGAACTGGCTGAATTCCTCGCGCAGGTCGTCGCGTGCCAGACCAAAGGCGACGGTCGCCTGAAGGAAGCCCGCCTTGGAGCCGCAATCGTACCGCTGGCCCCGGAAGCGGAAACCGAAGACGTTGTTCGACGTCTCTATTTCCCTGGCGATGGCGTCGGTCAGCTGGATCTCACCACCTGCACCGGTTTCCTTCTTGTCCAGCGTTTCCAGAACGGACGGCGTCAGGATGTAGCGCCCGATCACGGCCAGGTTCGAGGGCGGGTTGGACTTAGGTTTTTCGACCATTCCCTTGACGCGGACCATGTTGCCCATGTCCTCGGACACATCGAGGATGCCGTAGGACTTCGTCGCCTCCACCGGCACTTCCATAGCGGCCACGATGTTGCCGCCGGTCTGTTCGTAGGCATCCACCATTTGTTTCAGGCAGGGCGTGTCGCCGGTGATGACGTCGTCGGGCAGCATGACCGCGAACGGCTCGTCGCCGATCAGGCGGCGGGCACACCAGACGGCATGACCAAGGCCAAGCGCGCGGTGCTGGCGGACATAGGCGATCTTGCCGTCATCCATGTTCGTGTTGTTGAGGATCTTCAGCAGGTCGTCCTTGCCGGATGCCTTGAGTGACGCTTCCAGCGTGGGTGAGACGTCGAAGTAATCTTCCAGTGCCGACTTGCCGCGGGAGGTCACGAAGATGAATTCCTCGATCCCCGCTTCGCGTGCCTCGTCGATCGCGTACTGGACCAGAGGGCGGTCCACCAATGAAAGGATTTCCTTGGGAACGGATTTCGTGGCGGGAAGGAAACGCGTACCCATGCCGGCGACAGGGAATACCGCTTTCGTAACCTTTTTGATGCTCATGACTCTCACGTGTTCGCGGCATCGACAGATGCCAGTAAATATTTTGGGCGGCCCGCAAGAAGATCCTGCACCACGAGATTTGATAGTAACGCAACTTCCCGTGATTTCAACGAATAGTCGCGCGGTCGGGGCGATACCCGCTTATGGGGCCATGGCGGCAAGCATCGCTTCGATCCGGGGCACGTCCTCGGGATTGTTCAGCTCCCAGAACTGGCGGCCCCGCGCCTCCACCTCCACGCACAGGATCCGCCGATCATTTTCAAGGAAACGCAGCTGTTCCAGTCCCTCGAGCGTTTCCAGCGGGCCGATGTCCCATCCCGGATAGGCGGCAAGTGCATCGGGACGGTACGCATAGACGCCGACATGATGGAATACCGGCGTGGCGGCATCGTCCGCATAAGTCTGTCCGGTATAGGGAATGACCTCCTTGGAGAAGTAGAGCCCCCGCCCGCCCGCGCCGAACACGGCCGTCGTGCCCCCTACGCGACCCGCGCGGCGGTCGGCCAGAAGGCCGTTCAGCGCCTCGCCGTCGCAGCGCAGGACAGGGGTCGCGATTTCCGCGTCGGGATCGGCGCGCAGGCCGGCCACCAGTTCCTCGATGAACCAGGCGGGGGTCAGCGGCGCATCGCCCTGCAGGTTCACCACAATGTCGTGCCCCGGCAGCTTTGCCGCCACCTCGGCGCAACGCTCCGTTCCGTTGCGGCAGGATTCAGAGGTCATCACCACCTCCGCCCCGAAGCCGATCGCATGATCGCGGATGCGGTCGTCATCGGTTGCCACGACCACCCGGTCGGCGCCGCGCACGGCCATCGCCGCATCCCAGCTGCGCCGGATCAGGGTCTTCGCCTCCCCGTCCGGGCCGCGCAGGGCGACCAGCGGCTTGCCGGGATAGCGGGTGGAGGCGTAGCGCGCGGGAATCGCGATCAGGACCGACATCACGCCAACTCCACGCCCGGGGCGAAGGCGATGAAGAACGGATTGTCCCATCCTGCCTTGCCATAGGCCAGTGGGGTGTGATCGTCGAAGCGCACGACCTTGCCGCCTGCGCCGCGCAGAACGGCGTCCCCAGCGGCGGTGTCCCATTCCATCGTGCGTCCAAGGCGGGGATACAGATCCGCCTCCCCCGTGGCGACAAGGCAGAATTTCAGGCTGGAGCCGGCGCTTGTCATGTCACGCACGGCGTATTTCGCGATGTAGTCGTCCGTCGCCTGATCGCGGTGCGATTTGGATGCGACGACCATCAGGGCCGCATTGTCAGGCTCCGACACCTTCAAGGTGACCAGATCGCCCACGATGTCCTTGTGCAGGGCACCTGTCTCCTCCACCGTCGTGCCGTCGGCCCGCGTGTAGAACAGGCGACCCTTGGCGGGAGCGAACACCACGCCGCGCACCGGCACGCCATTCTCGACATAAGCGATGTTGACGGTGAAATCGCCGCGCCGCTGCACGAATTCCTTGGTGCCGTCCAGCGGGTCCACGATCAGGAAGGTGGAGGCGGTCAGCGCGTGGCTGTCGGCCTGCTCCTCCGTGATCAGTGTCACGTCCGGAAATGCTGCGCGCAGACCGGCGGAAATCAGGGCATCCGCCGCTTCGTCCGCTGCCGTGACGGGGCTGTCGTCGGATTTCGCGCGCACGTCGAAATCAGGGGATTCGTAGATTTCCATGATCCTGTCGCCCGCTTCCAGCGCAAGGCGGCGCAGAACGGGAATGAGCTTTTCATGATCCATCGATATCTCCATCTGTGCCGGTCGACCCAAGTCGCACGTTGATCGCGCGCCCGCTTGCCTTTATCGTCAAGGAAATACCGGACGGCAAGCGCCGCCGCTGAAATCCGAGGATCGCCATGTTCCAGGTCGAACTGAACCGCAGGTCCGCCCTTGCCGCCGTGATGCGTACGACCGAGGTGATCTTCCACGCCACCGTCCGCAACATCCGCAAGGATCATGGCAACGCGGTCATCGGCATGCTGATGAACATGCTGCAGACGGTCATGCTGGTCGCGGCCTTCTATTTCCTGATGTCGTTCTCGGGCATGAAGTCGGCGGCGATCCGGGGCGACTTCGTGCTGTATGTCATGTCGGGCATCTTCCTGTTCATGACCCATACCCGCACGATGGGCAGCGTCGCCAAGGCGGAGGGGATGACATCGCAGATGATGAAGCATTCGCCCATGAACCCGGTCGTGGCGATCACCGCGGCCGCTCTATGCGCGCTCTACATGCAGTTCACCTCGGCTGCGGTCGTCCTCTACATCTATCATGCGGTGATCCAGCCGATCCACATCGACCAGTGGCAGGGCATGATGGGGATGTTCCTGCTGGCCTGGGGAAGCGGGGCCGCCATCGGCATGGTGTGTTATGCAGCGATGCCATGGGCGCCCGCGCTCGTGGGCCTGATCGTCATGCTGTATCAGCGCATCAACATGATCGCGTCGGGCAAGATGTTCCTGGCCAATGCCCTGTCCGCGCAGATGCTGACGCTGTTCGACTGGAACCCGCTGTTTCACGTCATCGACCAGACGCGCGGCTTCGTGTTCCTGAACTACAGCCCCCGCAACACCAACATCGAATATCCGCTGATCGTGACGCTGGTCTTCTTCGTCATCGGCCTCATGGGCATCTTCTACACCCGGCGCTTTGCGTCGGCCAGCTGGGGTGTCGGACGCTGAGCTTGCGCTTGGCGAAAAGCTGCGCTATATGGGGGTCAATAGCGGCGCGTCGGGGTCCAAACCTGACGCTCCACCGGATGAACATGCGGGCCGCTGAGCCCGCTTTTTTGTGTCTGGAACCCCGATGAACGACCTTATCGCCAAGACCGCCATCGACCAGCGCCTCGCCAAGATCGTGACTCCCACGATCGAAGGGCTGGGCTTCGAACTGGTCCGAATCCGCCTGATGGGCGGACGCACCCGAGTGTTGCAGATCATGGCCGACAAGCCCGAAGGCGGGATCGAGGTCGACGATTGTGGCCTCATCTCCACCGCCGTGTCTGCCGTGATGGACGTGGAAGACCCGATCGAGGAGAATTACGTCCTCGAGGTGTCCTCACCCGGCATCGACCGGCCGCTGACGCGCCTGAAGGATTTCGACATGTGGGCCGATTACGAGGCGCGCGTGGAGACGGAGGAGCTGATCGACGGACGTCGTCGTTTCAAGGGCTTCCTGCGCGGCACCGAAGGGTCCGAGATCCTGATCGAGATCGAGGAAGGCGGCGAGACGCTGACCATCGGTCTGGAATTCGAGTGGCTGTCCGACGCCAAGCTGATCCTGACCGATGAACTGATCGCCGAGATGCTGCGCCAGAAGAAGGCCAGCGGTGCCTATAACGAAGCCGATTTCGACGAAGTCCAGACCACGGACTCCGATGATGGCGACGAGGATGATGACGCCCTCGACGCCCCCGTAACCAAGCACTGACCTTCCGAAAGGCCTGACGCAATGGCGATCACCTCTGCCAACCAGCTCGAACTCCTACAGACCGCCGAGGCGGTGGCCCGGGAAAAGATGATCGACCCGGATCTGGTGATCCAGGCGATGGAGGACAGCCTCGCCCGTGCCGCGAAGTCGCGTTATGGTGCGGATCTGGACATCCGGGTGAACATCGATCGCAAGACGGGGCGCGCCACCTTTGCCCGCGTCCGCACCGTCGTCGCGGACGAAGAGTTCGAGAATCACCACGCGCAGCTGACAGTCAAGCAGGCGAAATCCTACCTTGCGGATCCGCAGGTGGGACAGGAGGTGATGGACGAGGTTCCGCCCGTCGATCTGGGCCGCATCGCCGCGCAATCGGCGAAGCAGGTGATCCTGCAGCGCGTCCGCGAGGCCGAGCGTGATCGCCAGTACGAAGAATTCAAGGACCGCAAGGGCACGATCATCAACGCGCTGGTCAAGCGCGAGGAATACGGCAACCTCATCGTCGACATCGGTCGCGGAGAGGCGATCCTACGCCGCAACGAGAAGATCGGTCGCGAATCCTATCGCCCGAACGACCGTATCCGCTGCTACATCAAGGATGTGCGCCGTGAACCGCGCGGGCCGCAGGTCTTCCTGTCGCGCACCGACCCGCAGTTCATGGCCGAACTGTTCAAGATGGAAGTACCGGAAATCTACGACAACATCATCGAGATCAAGGCCGTGGCCCGCGATCCCGGTTCGCGTGCGAAGATCGCCGTCATCTCCTACGACAACTCCATCGACCCGGTAGGTGCCTGCGTCGGCATGCGCGGATCGCGTGTGCAGGCCGTGGTGAACGAACTGCAGGGAGAGAAGATCGACATCATCCCGTGGAACGAGGATCAGGCGACCTTCCTCGTGAACGCGCTGCAACCGGCAGAGGTGTCGAAGGTCGTGATCGACGACGACGCGGGCAAAATCGAGGTTGTGGTTCCGGACGAACAGCTGAGCCTTGCCATCGGGCGTCGCGGTCAGAACGTGCGTCTGGCCAGCCAGCTCACCGCGCTCGACATCGACATCGTGACCGAAAGCGACGAGAGCGCCCGCCGGCAGGCCGAATTCAACGAACGCACGAATCTCTTTACCGAGGTTCTTGATATCGACGAGATGATGGCCCAACTCCTTGTATCGGAGGGCTTCACCAATCTGGAAGAAGTCGCCTATGTGGAGATCGACGAACTTCTCTCCATCGACGGCTTCGACGAGGGAACGGCTTCCGAACTTCAGGCACGGGCCCGCGACCATCTGGAAGCGGCCAACGTCAAGGCGCTGGAAACGGCACGTGGCCTTGGTGTCGAAGACAGCCTGATCGAGTTCGAGGGCCTGACGCCGCAGATGGTCGAAGCGCTTGCCAAGGATGGCATCAAGACGCTGGAAGACTTTGCGACCTGCGCAGACTGGGAACTGGCCGGCGGCTGGACGACAGATGGCGGCAAGCGCGTGAAGGACGAAGGCGTTCTGGAGTCCTTCGGCGTGTCGCTTGAAGACGCGCAGACGATGGTGATGACGGCCCGCGTGATGCTGGGCTGGGTGGATCCGACGGAGTTGGAGTCCAATGACGCCAACGAGGAAGAAGACGAGATCTGAGCATGACACGCGGTGGTCGGGAAGAAACCGGGGATGACCCCGAACGGAAATGCATCGTCACCGGCACTTCGGGGCCGAAGGCGGGGCTGATCCGGTTCGGCCTCGGTCCAGACGCCGAGGTGGTGCCGGACGTGCTCGGGCGGTTGCCGGGGCGCGGATTTTATGTCTCGGCCGACCGCAAGGCGATCGAGAAGGCGGCCGGCAAGGGCATTTTCGCCCGAGCCGCCCGCCAGCCTGTCAAGGTTCCGGAGGGATTGGTCGACATCGTCGACGCCCAGCTGGCACGGCGGGTTGTTGACCTGATCAGCCTTGCCCGCAAGGCGGGCCAGGCCGTGACGGGATACGAGAAGGTGAAGGACTGGCTGACCAAGGACAAGGCGAAGATCCTTGTGCAGGCCAGCGACGGGTCGGAACGGGGAAAGTCGAAGCTGCACCCCCCTTACGGCAAGGAAACGTTCATCGGGTGCCTGACCGCGCAGGAATTGGGTTTGGCATTCGGACGTGAACATGCGATACACGGCGCGCTTGCGGCTGGTGGACTCACAACGCGTGTTGTAGAGGAAGCGGCAAGGCTCGCCGGACTACGCGGTGACATCGGCAGCAGGCCTGCCGGAAGGGATACGAAAGACGCATGAGCGATACAGACGGTAAGAAACCCCTCGGTCTGGGTGGCGCCCCTCGTTCGGGGTCGGTGAAGCAGAGCTTCAGCCACGGCCGCACGAAAAGCGTTCTGGTGGAAACGAAGCGCAAGCGCGTTGTCGTGGCGAAACCGACCGCTCCGGGGTCGGCCGCTGGCGGAAGCCAGCGTCTGGGCGACCCGTCCAAGCGCCCCGCAGGCATCACCGATGCCGAGATGGAGCGTCGGCTGACAGCCCTGCGCGCCGCCAAGGCCCGCGAGGCGGATGACGCCATCCGCCGCGCCGAGGAAGAGCGCCAACGCGAAGAAGAACGCCAGCGTCGCCGCGAGGAGATCGAGGCACGCGACCGCGAGGAGCGCGAGCGCGTCGCCGCCCTTCAGGCGAAGGCGGCCGAGGAAGAGCGTCTCAAGGCGCTTGCCGATGCCGACGCCCGTCGTGCTGAGTCGGCAAAGCGTGCCGAGGCGGACGCCCCGGCACCGCGCCAGTCGATGCAACCCGGTCCTGCGCCCGCTTCGACGCGTCCCGGCACGCCCACCCCGCGCAAGTCGGACCGTGAGCGCGAGGAGCGCGATCGTGCCGGAAAGGTCCGCGAAGACAACCGCCGTGGTGGCAAGCTGACCCTGAACGACGCCTTGTCGGGCGAAGGCGGACGTACGCGTTCGCTGGCCGCGATGAAGCGCAAGCAGGAAAAGGCCCGTCAGAAGATGATGGGCAACGTGCGGCCTGAAAAGCAGGTCCGCGATGTTCGTCTGCCCGAAACCATCGTGGTCTCGGAACTTGCGAACCGCATGGCCGAACGGGCTGCCGACGTGGTCAAATCGCTCATGAAAATGGGCATGATGGTCACGATGAACCAGGTCATCGATGCCGACACTGCCGAACTGGTGATCGAGGAATTCGGCCACCGCTCTGTTCGCGTGTCCGATTCGGACGTGGAACAGGTGATCCATCAGGTCGCGGACAAGGACGATAACCTTAGCCCGCGCGCCCCGGTCATCACGATCATGGGCCACGTCGACCACGGCAAGACCTCGCTTCTGGACGCGATCCGCAAGGCAAACGTCGTCTCCGGCGAAGCAGGCGGCATCACGCAGCATATCGGCGCCTATCAGGTCAAGGCCGAGAACGGCTCGTTGCTGACCTTCCTCGACACCCCCGGCCACGCGGCGTTCACGTCGATGCGGGCCCGTGGCGCGCAGGTGACGGACATCGTGGTGCTGGTGGTTGCGGCAGATGATGCCGTCATGCCCCAGACGGTCGAGGCGATCAAACACGCGAAAGCGGCCAACGTGCCGATGATCGTGGCGATCAACAAGATTGACAAGCCCGGCGCGAACCCGACCAAGGTCCGCACCGATCTTCTGCAGCACGAGATCGTTGTGGAAGCCATGTCTGGTGAAGTGCAGGACGTCGAAGTCTCGGCCAAGACCGGTCTGGGTCTGGACGAGCTGCTGGAAGCCATCGCCCTTCAGGCCGAGATTCTGGAACTGAAGGCAAACCCCGATCGCGCCGCCTCCGGTGCCGTGATCGAGGCGCAACTGGATGTGGGCCGCGGCCCCGTGGCAACGGTTCTGGTGCAGAATGGTACCCTGAAGCGCGGCGACATCTTCGTCGTGGGCGAGCAGTGGGGTAAGGTCCGTGCGCTCATCAACGACAAGGGCGAACGTGTGAACGAAGCCGGTCCGTCGGTTCCGGTCGAAGTTCTGGGCCTTGATGGCACCCCGCGTGCAGGCGACGTGCTGAACGTGGTCGAAACCGAGGCGCAGGCGCGCGAGATCGCATTGTACCGCGAGAATGCCGCCAAGGACAAACGTGCCGCTGTGGGCGCTGCCACGACGCTGGAACAGCTGATGGCGAAAGCCAAGGCCGATGCCAGCGTGGCGGAGCTGCCGATTCTGGTGAAGGCCGACGTGCAGGGTTCTGCCGAGGCGATCGTCCAGGCACTGGAAAAGGTTGGCAACGACGAGGTGCGCGTGCGCGTCCTGCATTCCGGCGTCGGTGCCATCACCGATTCGGACGTGGGTCTGGCCGAAGCCTCCAATGCGCCGATCATCGGGTTCAACGTGCGTGCCAATGCGTCGGCCCGCAACTCGGCCCACCAGAAGGGCGTGGAGATCCGGTATTACTCGATCATCTACGACCTGGTTGACGACATCAAGGCAGCGGCCTCTGGCCTGCTGAAGAACGAGATCCGCGAGCATTTCATCGGCTATGCGGCGATCAAGGAAACGTTCAAGGTCACGGGCGTCGGCATGGTTGCCGGTTGCCTTGTCACCGAAGGCGTGGCCCGTCGTTCAGCTGGCGTTCGTCTGCTGCGCGACAACGTGGTGATCCACGAAGGCACGCTGAAGACACTGAAACGCTTCAAGGACGAGGTGAAGGAAGTCATCTCGGGTCAGGAATGCGGTATGGCGTTCGAGCGTTACGAGGATGTCCGCGCAGGTGACGTCATCGAGATCTTCGAGCGCGAGGAAGTTGTTCGCACTCTCAGCTGATAAAGGAAAAGCCGGGCATTGCCCGGCTTCTTCATTCAGAACTGCAGGTATATTTTTCGAAAAGTTCTGTCGCGCATAAAAAAAGCCGGGCAATGCCCGGCTTTTTTTTCATCAGCGTGCAGCTTCAAGCCGCAACGGCCACCGTAGTAACCGGGCGGCCGACAAATGTCTTTTCCCCGACGCTGACAATGATCTTCCCGTCTGTGGTATCTCCGACAAACGTTCCCTGCACCGAGATGCAGCTTCCGATGGTGATGGTGCGCAGCATGCTGAATTTCCCTCTGGCTTGCCCATGAACTGAGCGTACATAAAACCGTCAGATTTTCATCATGAAAAATGCGCATTTGCTTGCTGATTAGCGCAGTTGTGATTGCCCTGTTACAAAAATGCCCTAAGGGCAATCAGGAGCGGAATATCGGCTGGTGGCATGGGATAATCCTCCAGCTTGTCCGCCTCGACCCACGCCAGCGCCTGCCCTTCGCATCCCTGAAGGCTACCCTGCCATTTGCGGCAAGCAAACACCGGCATCAGCAGATGAAACATTTCATAGGCATGGCTGGCAAAGGCCAGAGGCACCAGATCGTCGCCGGATACGACGATGCCGATTTCTTCGGCCAACTCCCGCACCAGTGCCGCTTCGGGGCTCTCCCCCGCCTCCACCTTTCCACCGGGGAATTCCCACAGGCCGGCCATGGATTTTCCTTCGGGCCGTTGGGCCAGAAGCACCCGACCCCGATCATCGATCAGGGCCACGGCACTTACGAGAACCAGCTTCACGAACGATAATCTGCGTTGATGTCGATGTAGCGATGCGTCAGGTCGCAGGTCCAGACGGTCTTTGCAGCGCGGCCCATTCCCATATCCACGGTGATGACAAGATTGTCGGCCTTCATGTAGGCGGCGGCCGCATCCTCGTCATAGGACACGCTGCGCCAGCCCTTTTCGGCCAACACCATGTCGCCAAGACTGATGCGCAACTTGTCGCGATCCGCTGCCGCTCCGGACTTGCCAACCGCCATCACGATGCGGCCCCAGTTCGGATCCTCTCCGGCGATCGCTGTTTTCACAAGCGGGGAATTCGCGATGGCCATTGCCACCTTGTGGGCGTCTTGCGCTGATGCGGCACGGGTCACGCGGACCTCCACAAACTTGGTGGCCCCCTCCCCGTCCTTCACGACCTGCTGGGCCAGATCCAGCATCACGTCGCGCAATGCCTGTTCGAACGCACGGGCCACGGGTCCGGCCTTCACTTCGGCGGCAGGGCTTTGTCCGGTCGCCGCCAGCAGCAGTGCGTCGGAGGTGGAGGTGTCGCTGTCCACGGTGATCGCGTTGAACGTATCGTCCACCTGCCGCGACAGCATCGCCTGCAGACGATTCGGCGCGATTTTCGCGTCGGTAAAGATGTAGACCAGCATCGTCGCCATGTCGGGCGCAATCATGCCGGACCCCTTGGCGATGCCGGAAATGCGGATTTTCCCGCCGTCCCCCTGCACCACGGCAGAGGCGCCCTTGGGGAAGGTGTCGGTGGTCATGATGGCTCGTGCCGCCATCTCGATTCCCTGCGGGTCCAACGTGTCGGCCAGTTCGCCGATCTTCGCCACGATACGTTCGTGCGGCAGCGGTTCACCGATCACCCCGGTGGAGGAGGAGAAGACGCGGGCCTGCGGCAGGTCCAGCACGGAGGCGACCGCCCCCGTGACCTCTGCAACCGATTTCAGCCCCGCCTTGCCCGTGAACGCATTGGAGTTGCCTGAGTTCACGATGATCGCGGCCCCCGCCCCGCGGGGCACATCCATGGCCAGCTTGGACTGGCAGTCCAGCACGCAGGCCGCGCGGGTGGACGACCGCGTGAACACGCCTGCGACGGATGTGCCGGGCGCCAGACGGATCAGCGTGACATCGGTGCGGCCGGCGTAACGCACGCCGGCCTCCACGGCAGAAAATTCCGCACCCGCGATGTCGGGCAGATCGGGAAATCCGCCCTTCGGTGCCAATGGCGAAACCGTCTTGACCTTCGCGGGTACGACATCGCCCGCCTCCAGCTTTGCCTTGGCCTTTGTCAGCTTCTTCTTCAGCGTCTTGGCCTCGGCCTTCCAGTCGGTTTTCGTCATCGGTGTGACTCCTCAGTTGTCGATCAAGGAATCGTTTTTAACCAACGCTGGGTCAAGCCCTTCGCCGGGGCGCGTGACGTCCGCCGCCTGTTCGACTTCCGCCAGCTTGTCGGTGACGGCCGTCTGCTGGATTTCCTGCGCCAGTTCTTCGCGTACTTCTTCCAGCGCAGGCTTTTCCGCTTCGCGCGTGTCGTTCAGCTTGATGACGTGCCAGCCGAACTGCGTCTCGATCGGATCGGACACCTGACCCTTGGTCATCGCGGCCACGGCATCCTGAAACTGCTGGACCATCATGCCCTCGCCGAACCAGCCCAGTTCGCCGCCGTTCTGGGCGGCGCCATCGGTAGATTTTTCCTTGGCGATCTCCACGAAGTCGCCGCCATCCTCCAGCTGCTGCTTGATGGCCTTCGCCTCGTCCTCGGTCGCGACAAGAATGTGGGAGGCGTTGTATTCGGTCTGCGGCTCCGCACTTGCATAACGGGCGTCATACGCGGCCTGCAGCGACTCGTCCGTGACGGCGGCGGAGGCGATCTCCTCCAGCGCCTTGGCGGCCAGATAGGACTGCTTCTCGATCTCCATCGCCAGCTCGTCCTTCTTCGTGACCTGGCCGGCCACGGTATCGGCAAGCGCCTGCTGCTGGATCAGCTGTTCCAGCACGCCCTTGAACAGCTGGTCGTCGGGAAGCTGCTGGTATTGCGCGGGCAGGCGCTGGCGCAGCACGAGCATCTGGCCCAGTGTGATGTCAGTGCCGTTCACGGTGGCCACGACTGTATCGGCATTGACGTCCGTTGCCGGTGTGGGGGGCGTGGTGTCCTGCGCAAAGCCGGGCGCGGACAAGGTCAGCGCCATCGCCGAAGCGCAGAGCAGGGATTTGATCAGCATCGTCATCTCCGTTTGGGCCGCGCGGGGTTGCGCGACGTTGACTAAGCCCCAGCCACCCCTTACATCGCAAAACGCACGAGGGCGGGGGCCGCCGGGCCTTTCGTCGTTGTAAGCAGCGGTGGAATGGCGGGCAAGGCCGCAGTCTCACACGATCTTGTCACGAGGTCCCCGTCCGGGGCCAGTCGGAGAAAACATGCTCGGTCTCGGAACTCTTTCCCGGAAGGTCTTTGGCAGCCCCAACGATCGCATCGTAAAATCGGTACGTCCGATGGTTGCACAGATCAACGCGCTGGAGCCGGAGTTCAAGGCGCTGAGCGACGAGGGCCTGAAAGCCAAGACGGCGGATCTGCAAAAACGCGCGCAGGCAGGTGAAAGCCTTGATGATCTGCTGCCCGAAGCTTTCGCCAACTGCCGCGAAGGGGCCCGCCGCGCCATCGGCCTGCGCGCCTATGACGTGCAGCTCATGGGCGGGATCTTCCTGCACAAGGGCAACATCGCAGAGATGAAGACGGGCGAGGGCAAGACGCTTGTATCGACCTTCCCGGCCTATCTGAACGCGCTGACGGGCAAGGGTGTCCATGTCGTCACCGTCAACGACTATCTGGCAAAGCGTGACGCTGCATGGATGTCGAAGGTCCACGCGCAACTGGGCCTGACCGTCGGCGTTGTCTATCCCTTCCAGGCCGAGGACGAGAAGCGGCACGCCTATCGCTGCGACATCACCTATGCCACGAACAACGAACTGGGCTTCGACTACCTGCGCGACAACATGAAGAACTCCATCGAAGAGATGGCGCAGCGCGGCCACAACTACGCCATCGTCGACGAGGTGGACTCGATCCTCATTGACGAGGCGCGGACCCCGCTGATCATCTCCGGCCCCTCGCAGGACCGCTCGGAGCTGTATGTGGCGGTGGACAAGCTGATCCCCTCGGTGACCGAGGAGCATTTCAAGCTGGACGAAAAGACCCGCAACGTGACCTTCACCGAAGAGGGCAATGATTTCATCGAGGATGAACTGGCCCGCGTCGGCCTTCTGCCCGAGGGACAGTCGCTGTACGATCCCGAAAGTACGACACTGGTCCACCACATCACGCAGGCGCTGCGGGCCCACAAGCTTTACCTGAAGGACCAGCACTACATCGTCCGCGATGAGGAAGTGATGCTGATCGACGAATTCACCGGCCGGATGATGAAGGGCCGCCGCCTGTCCGAAGGGCTGCATCAGGCGATCGAGGCGAAGGAGGGCGTGAAGATCCAGCCCGAGAACGTCACCCTCGCCTCCGTCACGTTCCAGAACTATTTCCGCCTTTACGACAAGCTGTCGGGCATGACCGGCACCGCCTCCACCGAGGCGGAGGAGTTCATGGAGATCTACAAGCTGGGTGTTGTGGAGGTTCCGACCAACCGTGGCGTGAACCGCACCGACGAACACGATCAGGTCTTCCGCACCGCGGCCGAGAAATACCGCGGCGTCGTCGTCTCCATCAAGGAGGCGCATGCGAAACAGCAGCCGATGCTGGTCGGCACCACCTCGATCGAGAAGTCGGAGATGCTGTCGGCCATGCTGACGGCGGAAGGCATCACCCACAACGTCCTGAACGCGCGCCAGCACGAACAGGAGGCGCAGATCGTCGCCGATGCGGGCAAGCTGGGCGCCGTGACCATCGCCACCAACATGGCCGGCCGCGGCACCGACATCCAGCTGGGCGGCAACGTCGACATGAAGGTGATGGAGGCGCTGGCCGCCGACCCCGAAGCCCATCCCGACGAATTGCGCACCCGCATCGAGGCCGAGCATGCCGACGAGAAGGCGAAGGTTCTGGAAGCCGGCGGGTTGTTCGTCCTGGCCACCGAACGTCACGAATCGCGCCGGATCGACAACCAGCTGCGCGGCCGTTCGGGCCGTCAGGGCGATCCGGGCCGATCGGCCTTCTTCCTCAGCCTCGAGGACGATCTGATGCGCATCTTCGGGTCGGAGCGTCTGGACAAGGTGCTGTCCACGCTGGGCATGAAGGAAGGCGAGGCGATCGTGCACCCTTGGGTGAACAAGAGCCTCGAAAAAGCGCAGGCCAAGGTGGAGGGGCGCAATTTCGACATGCGCAAGAACCTCCTGAAATTCGACGACGTGATGAACGACCAGCGCAAGGCTATCTTCGGCCAGCGCATGGATATCATGGCCGCCGCCGACCTGTCGGAGATCGCGCAGGACATGCGCCATCAGGTGATCGAGGATATGGTGGACGACCACATGCCCCCGAAATCCTATGCCGACAGCTGGGATGCCGAAGGTCTGCAGGCGATGGTGAAGGAAAAGCTGACGCTGGACCTGCCCATCACCGACTGGGCCGCCGAGGAAGGCGTGGACCAGAACGACATCCGCGACCGGATCTTCACCGCTTCGGACGAGATGATGGCCGACAAGCTGGCGGCCTTCGGGCCGGAGCAGATGAAGATGATCGAAAAGCAGGTCCTGCTGCAGGCCATCGACGCCAAATGGCGCGACCACCTGCTGACACTGGAACACTTGCGGTCGGTCGTGGGCTTTCGTGGCTATGCACAGCGCGATCCCCTGTCGGAATACAAGACCGAAGGATTCTCCCTGTTCGAAACGATGCTGGAATCGTTGCGCCAGGACGTGACCATGCGCCTGTCGCAGATCCGTCCGCTGACGGAGGAAGAACGTCAGGCGATGCTGGCCCAGATGATGCAGGGTCGGGGCGTCCCGGCGCCACAGCCCGAACCCGAACCCGTGGTGCAGGAACAGGGCCCGTCGGAAGAGGTGGACCCATCGGTCTGGGGCAACGTGAACCGGAACGATCCCTGCCCCTGCGGTTCGGGCGAAAAGTTCAAGCATTGCCACGGTCGGTTGGCCTGAAAAGGTCATCCGACGACGTTTGCCTGGCATCATCGGCAGGCCAGAAACGCTCGGGTGGTCTGCCACAGCCATCCGACGCGTAAACCACCCGACGGGGCCTTGGCCCGCTCTCCCCTAGGCGGCCAGAGGGCCGCCATCGACGGTTCTCTGGATGCCCTTCAGGATTCCCTCGCCGGTTTCCATCCGCAGCAAACGATACCAGTCTTCGGTAAGTGCGGGATCGGTGCCGTGGGTCACGTCACTCCGCTCTCTTGCACGCAGGACAAGATCACGGCAACGGGTGGCACGGGCGTCCTGATAAGCAAGTAGGGCCGCGCCAAGGTCGACATGACTGCGCAGCGCATGTTCCAGCACCACTGCATCCTCCATCGCCATGCAGGCCCCCTGACCCAGATCTGGCGTGGTGTTGTGTGCGGAATCACCCAGCAGGATCATCCGGCCCCGCACCCAGGTATCGAACGGGTCGATGTCATGAATGTCCACGCGGTTCAGGGAATGGGGGGAAATGCGGTTGATAAGGTGCTGGACCGGCGCGGCCCAATGGCCGAAATACCCGCGCAGTTCGGCGATACGATCCTCCTGCGGGGCATGCTGAAGGGCGGTCGGCACATCGAAGAAGAAGTAGAATCGGCCTGTTCCGATCGGCATGACCGAAGCACGCTTTCCTTCGGCCACAAAGGTCGTCCAGTCCTGCACGGGCGCGATGGCTGGGTCCACATCGATGATACCGTTCCAATTCGTGTATCCCGCAGACCGCCGCACGAGCGTCTGCCCCAGCACATGAGCGCGGACTGGCGAATGCGCCCCGTCCGCACCGATCAGCAGATCGCCCTGCAGGACGCGCCCGTCGCCAAACCGCGCCTCTACCCCGTCCGGTCCTTGATCCAGGCCACGCAACTCTGCGCCCAGATGGATGCGATCGTGTCCAAATTTCTCCATCAGCATGTTTTGAAGTTCCGCCCTCGCCACGGGATAGGCCCGCGCACCCGAACGGTCGTAAAGCGGCGACAGGTCGAAGCGGGTCAGGGTCGCCCCGCTTGTACCATCCGCATAAGCCATGCCATCCATCCGGCCACCCATTGCCGCCACCTCTGCCCCGCACCCCAGGTGGTCAAGACAGCGGATTCCATTGGGCCACAACGACAGTCCGGCCCCGACAGGGCAGATCCGGGTCACCTTCTCGAAGATGTCTACTTCGTGTCCAAGTCGGCGCAGGGCCATTCCGGCGCAAAGCCCACCGATTCCCGCCCCGATGATGATCACTTTCATGCCGCTCTCCGAATCCTGATGCGAAAGCTTAGCTGTCCCTTGGCAAGGCAAGCGAACTTTTCAGTATGTCGCAAAGTATTTTATGCAGGTTCAGATGCTTCATGCCGTTTGTCGCCCCATAAAATACGTCTTGAGCAAGATTTATTTATACTACAATATGATATTTGGGATTGGGAGGTCCCGCAACGGGAGGAGTTTTCATGAAGTCTATTTTTGCGACCGCAGGTGCGGTTGCGTGTCTTGCCTTGTCCGCAGGCGTCGGATCGGCGCAGGACATGGTTGTCGGCTTTTCGCAGATCGGGTCGGAGTCGGGCTGGCGTGCGGCCGAAACCACCGTCACCCAGCAGCAGGCTGCAGAACGGGGGATCGATCTCAAATTCGCCGATGCCCAGCAGAAGCAGGAAAACCAGATCAAGGCCGTGCGCGGCTTCATCGCGCAGGGCGTGGACGCCATCCTGATCGCGCCGGTAGTGGAGACCGGCTGGGACAGCGTGCTGGAGGAGGCGAAGGACGCCGAAATTCCGGTCGTCCTGCTGGACCGCAGCATCAAAGCGCCGGAGGATCTGTACCTGACGGCCGTCACCTCCGATCAGGTGCATGAAGGCCGCGTCGCAGGCGACTGGCTGGTGCAAGACGTGGGCGCGGCCGACTGCAACGTGGTGGAACTGCAAGGAACCACCGGATCGTCCCCCGCGATCAACCGCAAGCAGGGGTTCGAGGAAGCGCTGGCGGGCCATGACAACATCCGCATTACGCGTTCGCAGACCGGGGACTTCACCCGCGCCAAGGGCAAGGAAGTCATGGAAAGCTTCCTGAAGGCCGAAGGGGGCGACAACATCTGCGCCCTTTACGCCCATAACGACGACATGGCCGTGGGTGCCATACAGGCCATCAAGGAAGCGGGCCTGACCCCGGGAACGGACATCAAGGTCGTGTCCATCGACGCCGTGCCGGATATCTTCCTCGCCATGGCGGCGGGAGAGGCGAACGCCACGGTCGAACTGACACCCAACATGGCAGGCCCCGCCTTCGACGCCATCGCCGCCTACCTGGCCGACGGGGCCGAGCCGGAGAAGTGGATCCAGACCGAATCCAAGCTCTTCACTCAAAGCGACGATCCGCAAGCGGTGTACGAGCAGAAGAAAGACCTCGGCTACTGAGACCATAGGCGGGACCGCAGTGTCCCGCCGCAGGGGGCATCCATGGATCATGAACTGCTGGAGGCGCGGGGCATCCGCAAGGCCTTCCTTGGCGTCACCGTGCTGGAAGACGTGGATTTCACCCTGCGCACCGGTGAAATCCACGCACTTCTGGGCGAGAACGGTGCCGGAAAATCGACGCTGGTAAAGATTCTGACCGGTGCCTATCGCCGCGACGCAGGCTCTGTCCGGCTGGCAGGCACAGACATTGCCCCCCGCGACGTCGGTGAGGCGCAGGCCCTTGGCATCGGCACAGTGTATCAGGAGGTGAACCTGCTGGAGAACCTCTCCGCCGCCGAAAACCTGTATCTGGGCCGCCAGCCCCGCCGCTGGGGCATGGTGAACATCCGCCGGATGGAAGCGGATGCCCGCGCCCTTCTGGCACGATACGGCGTCACGCTGGACGTGGGCGAAGCGCTGTCGGTTCATTCCGTGGCCATCCGGCAGATCATCGCCATCGCGCGCGCCGTCGATCTGTCGGGGCGGGTGCTGTTTCTGGACGAACCTACCGCCAGCCTTGATGCGCGCGAGGTGGAGGCGATCTTCGCGATCCTGCGCCAGCTGCGCGATCAGGGTCTGGGCATCGTCATCATCACGCATTTCCTTGAACAGGTCTATCAGGTGGCAGACCGCGTGACGGTGCTGCGCAACGGGCGGCTGGTCGGCACCCGCGATATCGCCACCCTGCCCCGTCGCGATCTGGTGGGGATGATGCTGGGCCGCGAACTGGCCGAGGAGGTGGCCCACCGCTCCGCTCCGCCGCCAGCTGACATCGCCGCGCCCATCCGGTTCAAGGACTATGCCCGCACGGGCAGTGTCGCCCCCTTCGACATGGACCTGCGTCCGGGCGAAGTCGTGGGACTGGCGGGCCTTCTGGGGTCGGGCCGGTCGGAAACCGCATTCCTGCTGTTTGGCATCGACCGACCCGATCAGGGCACGCTGACCGTCGACGGCAAGGCGGTCAGCCTCAAATCACCCGAACAGGCGATCCGGCACGGCTTCGGATTCTGCCCCGAGGATCGCAAGACCAACGGCATCATCGCGGATCTGAGCGTGCGGGAAAATATCATCCTTGCCCTTCAGGCCCGTCGCGGTTGGGCGAAACCCTTGAGCCGCGCCGATCAGGAAGCCATCGCCGACCGTTATGTCCGTGCCCTGGACATACGCCCCGCCGATCCCGAACGGCCCATCAAGTTCTTGTCCGGTGGCAACCAGCAGAAGGCGATCCTTGCCCGGTGGCTGGCGACCGACCCGCGTCTGCTGATCCTTGACGAACCCACGCGCGGCATCGACATCGGGGCGCATGCCGAGATCATCCGCCTGATCGACGAATTGCGCGCGAACGGCATGGCGCTGGTCGTCATCTCCTCGGAACTGGAGGAGCTGACGACCTATGCCAGCCGCGTCGTGATCCTGTCCGACCACCGCCACGTCCGTGAACTGCGCGGGGATGAGATTACGGTAAGCGCGATGATGAATTCCATGGCAGCGGAGGGCGCGGCATGACCAAGTTGAAACGACTGGCCCCGCAACTGATCGCGCTTGCGCTGATCCTGCTGGCGATCACGATCATCGCACCGGGATTTCTGGGCCTGACCTGGCGGGGCGGACGCATCTACGGCAGCCTTGTGGACATTGCCGTGCGCGCAGCCCCCGTGGCGCTGCTGGCCATCGGCATGACGCTAGTCATCGCCACCAGGGGGATCGACCTGTCCGTGGGTGCGGTCATGGCGATCTGCGGGGCGGCGGCGGCAACGATGGTGGTGGACGGGCAGCCGCTGGCAATCATCATCCCCGTAACTCTGCTGATCGGGCTGGCCTGTGGGCTGTGGAATGGCATCCTTGTGGCATTCCTCGACATCCAGCCGATCATCGCCACTCTGATCCTGATGGTGGCGGGGCGCGGCATTGCCCAACTGATCACCGAAGGCGCGATCCTGACATTCAACGCGCCCTCCTTCTCGTTCCTGGGGTCGGGGGCGCTGCTGGGCGTGCCGATGCCGGTGCTGATCTGGCTGGGTCTGGGGCTGGCCGTGGGCCTTGCTGTCCGCCGCAGCGCCCTGGGCCTGCTGATAGAGGCGGTGGGCATCAACCGCCGCGCCGCCACCTTGATGGGTATCCGCGCACGGTTCCTGCTGATCGCGGTCTATGTCGTATCGGGCCTGTGTGCTGCGATGGCGGGGATGATCGTCACTGCCGATATTCGCGGTGCGGATGCCAACAACGCCGGCCTGTGGCTTGAACTGGACGCGATCCTGGCCGTCGTCATCGGCGGCACGGCGCTGTCGGGTGGACGGTTCTCCATCACGGCCTCGCTTATGGGGGCGCTGATCATTCAGGCGGTGAACACGGGCACGCTGATCTCCGGCTGGCCGCCGCAATTCAACCTGATCATCAAGGCCGTCATCATCATCCTGATCCTGACCCTGCAATCACCTGTCCTGTCGGACTGGGGCGGGGCCCTGCGGGCATTTCGCAGCGACTACCGCAAGTCGAGAGAGGCAAAGCAATGATCCGCGTCCGCAACCTGCCCTTCGTGGCAACCGTGGCGATCTTCGCCATCGCCTATGCGCTGTGCGTGGCACAATTCCCGAATATGCTGTCGACACGTGTGCTGGGCAACTTGCTGACCGACAACGCCTTTCTGGGTATCGCTGCCGTGGGCATGACCTTCGTCATCCTGTCGGGCGGAATCGATCTGTCGGTGGGGGCGGTGATCGCCTTCACTTCGGTCTTCGTGGCGATCTGCGTACGGGCGGGAATGCATCCCGCGCTGGCCTTCGCGCTGGCGCTGCTGGTTGCCACCGTCTTCGGAGCCGCCATGGGCCTGATGATCGACGTGCTGGCGATGCCGCCCTTCGTCGTCACGCTGGCGGGAATGTTTCTGGCGCGGGGGGCGGCGTTCCTGCTGTCCACCGACAGTATTCCCATCGCACATCCGTTTCTGGAAACGTTGGGCGATCTGTTCATCCGTCTGCCGGGCAAGGGACGATTGACCTTCATCGCGATGGTCATGGTGGCCGTGTTCGTCGTGGGGGCAATCATCGCGCACCGCACGCGATTCGGGGCCAATGTCTACGCCCTTGGCGGCAACCGGCAGTCGGCGGCGCTGATGGGGGTGCCGCTGCGGACCACAACCATCCGTATCTACGCCTTGTCCGGAGCCTTGGCGGGGATTTCGGGCATCGTCTACACGCTCTATACCTCTGCCGGATATTCGCTGGCGACAGTGGGGATGGAATTGGACGCCATCGCGGCCGTGGTCATCGGCGGCACGCTGCTGACCGGCGGGGCAGGTCTGGTGATGGGCACCTTGTTCGGCGTGTTGATTCAGGGGCTTATCCAGACATATATCGTCTTTGACGGTTCGCTGTCGTCCTGGTGGACGAAGATCGTCATCGGGGTCCTGCTGTTTGCCTTCATCGTGCTGCAGCGGGTGATCCTGATCCTTCCCGCGCGCAGGCGCCAACCCCTGAAGGGATGACATGGGCCTTTTGCAAAACCGGATGCGCAACACGCGCCCTCGTGGCAGCCACGCGCATGTGGTGGATGCACTCGGGCTGGCCATCCTGTCGGGAGAATTTCCCGAAGGAGAGATTCTGCCCGGTGATGCGGATCTGATGGAACGGTTCGGCGTGTCGCGCACCGTTCTGCGCGAGGCGATGAAGACGCTGGCCGCCAAACGTCTGGTGCTGGCGAAATCTCGGGTCGGAACCTCCGTCCTGCCGCGCGAGGAATGGAACTTCCTCGATGCCGACGTGATCGGATGGCGGATGCAGGCAGGCGTCGATCTGGATTTCGTGATCCATCTGGTGGAAATGCGACTGGCGCTGGAACCCGCCGCCGCCGCCCTTGCCGCACGTCACGCCAGACCCGCCGACATTGCCGCCCTTCGCGCCATGGCGGGGGCCATGCGCGATCCGGACCACAGTCGCGAAACCATCGCGCAGGTCGATCTGGAATTCCACGTGGCCATTGCGCGGATTTCCGGCAACCCGCTGATGCGCTCCGTCACCTCGCTGATCGAGGCGTTTCTGGCACTGACCTTCAAGCTCTCTTCTCCCGCATTGTCGGTGGAGGGGATCACGGCCCTCGCCTCGGACCACCTGCGCATCGTCGATGCCATAGAGGCGGGTGATCCTGTCCGTGCAGCAGCAGAAACGCGCCGCGTGATCGAGGTCGGGACCGCGCGACTGCGTCAGGTGCTGGAAGCGCGGCGGGAAGGCGACCTGACAATTTGAACGGCAGAAAGCCTGACGAGTGGGAGTGCGTTTCCCTATCCGCTTGGCAGGGACAAGGGCGGTCGGTGTCGGCAAGACCGCACCGGAACGCGAAACGCAATGAAGCAAGGACCGTATCTTTCACATCCCGAAAACGACGCGAAATCACCCCCCTATATGGTGATCAGAGGTAGCCTGACGCGCGGAAGGACAATTCCGTTTCCTTGCCGATGATCAGGTGATCGTGCAGCGTCACGCCCAAGACCTGCCCCGCATCCTGCACCTGAATGGTCATGGAAATGTCGGATTGCGACGGCGTGGGATCGCCCGAAGGGTGATTGTGCACCAGAATTACCGCCGATGCGTTAAGTTCCAACGCCCGTTTCATCACCTCGCGCGGGTAGACGGGCACGTGATCGACCGTGCCCTTGGCCTGCTCCTCATCCGCGATCAGGACGTTCTTGCGGTCGAGGAACAGGACGCGGAACTGCTCCGTCTCCCGATGGGCCATGGCGGTGTGGCAGTAGTCCACCAACGCGTCCCAGGATGACAGGACGGGTCGGTTCATCACCCGCGCACGCATCATCCGCTGCGCCACGGCCTCCAGGATCTTGAGATCCTGCACCACAGCCTCCCCCACGCCCTTGATCATCATCAGGCGGGCCGGGGTGGCGGTAACGACGCGGTTCAGATCGCCGAACGTGTCCAGCAGCAAGCGGGCCAGTGGTTTCACGTCCTGCCGGGGAATGGCGCGAAACAGCAGCAGTTCCAGCAGTTCGTAATCCGGCATGGCAGTGGCGCCGCCCTCCATGAAGCGAGTCCGCAAACGCTTGCGGTGATCTGCAATATAGGAGGGCATCTTGCCCAGGACGGGTTGGGGCGCGGCCTCATCCTCGTCGAACAATTGTGGGGCTTCGCGAAAGGAATTCATGCCACACAGGATGCGGCAGGTTCCTTACTAAAAGGTTAAACGGTGGATTCCGTTCCGCACGGAGCTCCCGCACGGCCAAAGCCAAATGGCACTTGCGCCGCAAGGACGCAATTGGCCACACGGGAACTGCAAGCCGCCCATGTTCATGTCACTATGCCGTGAAAAGCAAAGGGCGCCCGAAGGCGCCCTGTCGTCAATTTTTCATTCCGTCCCAAAAGCCTTTGACCTTTGAAAAGAAGCTTGATCCTTCGGGATTGTTGTCGGTGGACAACGTGTCGAATTCCCGCAGAATTTCCTTCTGCCGTGCCGTCAGGTTGACGGGGGTTTCCACCGCCAGTTCGATCAGCATGTCGCCCTGACCGGCACCGCGCAATGCAGGCATCCCTTTGGCACGCAGACGCATCTGCTTGCCGGTCTGACTGCCCGCCGGAACCTTCACGCGGGACATGCCGCCGTCGATCGTGGGCACCTCCACCTCTCCCCCGAGGGCCGCCGTCGCCAGCGACACCGGAATGCGGCAGTAAAGGTTCACGCCGTCACGTTGGAAGATCGCATGCTCGCGCACTTCGAGGAAGATATACAGATCCCCCGACGGACCGCCGCGCAGACCTGCCTCCCCCTCGCCCGCCAAACGAATACGGGTGCCGGTTTCCACGCCTTTCGGAATGTTGACCGACAGCGAACGATCCTTCTCGACCCGCCCGACGCCATGGCAGACCTTGCAGGGGTTCTTGATGATCTGACCCAGCCCGTTGCAAGTCGGGCAGGCACGCTCCACGGTGAAGAAGCCCTGCTGCGCCCGAACCTTGCCCATTCCGGCGCAGGTGGGACATGTCACAGGTTCCGCACCACCCTCGGCCCCGGTGCCGTGGCAGGCATCACAGGCAGTCGAACTGGGAACGTTGATCGTCTTCTGCGACCCCAGAAACGCTTCTTCCAAAGAAATTCGCAGGTTGTAGCGCAGGTCGGATCCGCGTTGCACGCGGCTGCGGGCCTGACCGGCACCGCCGCGACCCATGAAATCACCGAACAGATCCTCGAACACGTCGGAGAACGCAGAGCCGAAATCGCCCTGCTGCCCATAGCCGCCGCGCTGTCCGCCGCCGCCCATGCCACCTTCGAAGGCCGCATGACCAAAGCGGTCATAGGCTGCCTTCTTGTCGGCATCCTTCAACACCTCGTAGGCTTCGTTCACTTCCTTGAACTGGGCCTCGGCATCGGGATTCGCGGTGTTTCGGTCCGGATGAAGCTCCTTTGCCTTGGTGCGATAAGCTTTCTTCAGCTCCTCGGCCGACGCGCCCTTCGCGGCGCCCAGAACTTCGTAATAATCACGTTTTGCCATTCAGGGTCCTCGATGGGGCAAGGCGGCCCGTTGCCGGACCGCCCCTCCCTTACACCCGATCCCGAAGGATCACTTGCGCTTGTTGTCGCCCAGATCCTCGAAGTCGGCATCGACGATCGTATCGTCATCCGCCGCACGAGGCGCGTCCTCGGCTCCCTCTTCGGCGGCCTGCGCCTTGTAGATCGCCTCTCCCAGACGCATGGACGCCTCGGTCAGGTTCTGGATGGCCGACTTGATCTTGCCGACATCCTCTCCCGCCAACGCTTCTTCCAGCGGAACCAGCGCGAACTCGATCGCCTCGACGGTGGACGGGTCCACCTTCTCGCCATGATCGGCCAGCGACTTGCGGGTCGAATGCATCAGGCTTTCGCCCTGGTTCTTCACCTCGACCAACTCGCGGCGGGCCTTGTCGCCTTCGGCATTCGCCTCCGCATCCTTGACCATCTTCTCGATATCCTCGTCGGACAGACCGCCCGACGCCTGGATCGTGATGTTGTGCGACTTGCCCGTGCCCTTGTCCTTGGCGGACACGGACACGATGCCGTTGGCGTCGATGTCGAACGTCACCTCGATCTGCGGCATGCCGCGCGGTGCGGGCGGAATGTCCTCGAGGTTGAACTGCGCGAGGATCTTGTTGTCCGCAGCCATCTCCCGCTCACCCTGGAAGACGCGGATCGTCACCGCGTTCTGATGATCCTCGGCGGTGGAGAACACCTGCGACTTCTTGGTCGGGATGGTGGTGTTGCGGTCGATCAGGCGGGTGAACACGCCACCCAGCGTCTCGATGCCCAAGGACAGCGGGGTCACGTCCAGCAGGACCACGTCCTTGACGTCGCCTTGCAGAACGCCGGCCTGGATGGCGGCGCCGAGAGCTACGACCTCATCGGGGTTCACGCCCTTGTGTGGCTCTTTCCCGAAGAACTTGGTCACTTCCTCGATCACGCGCGGCATGCGGGTCATACCGCCGACCAGAACGACCTCGTCAATATCGTTGATCGACAGACCTGCATCCTTCAGGGCAGCCTGGCACGGCTTGATCGAGTTCTTGATCAAGTCGTTCACAAGGCTTTCCAGCTTCGCGCGGGTCAGTTTCATGACCATGTGCAAAGGCGTGCCGGTGTTGCGGTCCATGGAGATGAAAGGCTGGTTGATCTCGGTCTGCTGGCTCGACGACAGCTCGATCTTGGCCTTTTCCGCCGCTTCCTTCAGGCGCTGAAGCGCCATCTTGTCAGCCGTCAGGTCGACGCCATGCTCGCGCTTGAACTCGTCCGCCAGATACTGGACGATCCGCATGTCGAAGTCCTCGCCGCCAAGGAACGTGTCCCCGTTGGTCGATTTCACTTCGAACAGGCCATCGTCGATCTCGAGGATCGTGATGTCGAACGTGCCGCCGCCAAGGTCGTAGACGGCGATGGTCTTGGTGTCTTTCTTGTCCAGACCGTAGGCCAGTGCGGCTGCGGTCGGCTCGTTGATGATGCGCAGGACTTCAAGGCCGGCGATCTTGCCCGCATCCTTGGTGGCCTGACGCTGGGCATCGTTGAAGTAGGCCGGAACCGTGATGACGGCCTGCGTGACCGATTCACCAAGGTAGGATTCGGCCGTTTCCTTCATCTTCTGCAGGATGAAGGCGGAAATCTGGCTGGGCGAGTACTTCTCGCCGCGCGTCTCGACCCAGGCGTCGCCGTTGCCGCCATCCACGATGGAATAGGGAACGAGCTTCTTGTCCTTGGTCACTTCGGCATCCGTCGTGCGACGGCCGATCAGACGCTTCACGGCAAACACCGTGTTGGTCGGGTTGGTCACGGCCTGACGCTTGGCGGGCTGACCCACAAGACGTTCGCTTTCCGTGAAACCCACGATGGAGGGCGTCGTGCGCGCCCCTTCGGCATTCTCGATCACGCGGGGTTGCGCACCATCCATGATGGCAACGCAGCTGTTTGTCGTCCCGAGGTCGATCCCGATGACTTTGGCCATATTCGTGCACCTCTACTTGCGGCGATATTTTGAGGTCCAGGTCCGAAAACGGCCCCTGGCCCCCGATCCCAGATGCGGCCGACAAGGGCGACGGCCCCAACCGGCTACGTTGCGGTATATAAGGAGGGCATTTTGGGGCTGCAAGCGTCACGCCCGTGTGAGGTCACGCGAATTTTGCACGAAACGCATTCATCGCCGCCACGAGCGCCCCGCTGATGCCCGGTTCGGACAACGCATGACCGGCCAGCGGGATCATGCGCAGTTCCGCCCCGGCCCAGCCTGACGCCAGTCGATTGGCCGATACGGGCGGGCAGATCATGTCCAGCCGTCCCTGCACGATCACCGCTGGAAGATGCTCTATCGCCGACCTGTTGCGCATGATCCAGTCGTCGCCGTCCAGAAAGCAGCGGTGGGTGAAGTAGTGGTTTTCCATCCGCGCGAAGGTGCGGGCATATTCCGACGGCGCCTCGCCCGGCACACCGTCGTAATGGACGGAGGCGAGCGCGTTTTCCCAGTTGGCCCAGATCCGGCCCGCCTGCGCCTCTTCCGTCCGGTCGCCGGAAAAAAGGCGACGGTGATAGGCGGCGATCAGATCGACCCGCTCTCCCTCGGGGATCGGGGCCACGAACCGCGCCCACATTTCGGGAAAGAACCGCGCGGCCCCGCCACGATAGAACCAGTCCATCTCCCCCTCCGTGCCAAGGAAGACACCGCGCAGGGTCAGGGCGAGCGCGCGTTCGGGATGGGTGATGGCATAGATCAGGGCCAGCGTGGCCCCCCAGCTGCCGCCGAACAGGATGAACCGTTCGATCCCCAACCGCTCGCGGATGCGTTCGATATCCGCGATCAGGTGCCAGGTGGTGTTCGCTTCCACTTCGGCCGTGGGGCGGGACCGTCCGCAGCCCCGCTGATCGAACATCACCACACGGTAATGTGCCGGATCAAAATAACGGCGCATGGTGGGCGAACAGCCGCCGCCTGGTCCCCCGTGCAGGACCAGAACCGGCACGCCTTCGTGATGACCGGACTGTTCGACATAGATCTGGTGGCTGTCCCCAACATCCATCAGGCACTGATCGAAAGGTTCGATCGGCGGATAAAGGGTGTCGCCTGCGCGCTTTTGACCTGATCTGTGATCCATCCTCCGCCTATATAGCGGGAAACACCGACCTGTCCCGCAAAAAGCCCGTTACAAGAAGGAATGCGCCATGACCACCATCGACCCCGCCGAGGTCGCGAAGTTCGAGGCGATGGCCGCCGACTGGTGGGACGCGAACGGCAAGTTCAAGCCGCTGCACCAGATGAACCCCTGCCGCCTTGATTACATCACCCGCCAGATCGCGATGGAGTTCGATCGCGACCTGACCGCCCCCCTGCCGTTTGCAGGGCTGCGGGTGCTGGATATCGGATGTGGCGGCGGGCTTTTATCCGAACCGATGGCCCGCCTCGGGGCCGATGTGGTGGGTGCGGACGCCGCGCCGCGCAACATTCCCGTGGCGCAGATCCATGCCGAACAATCGGGCCTGACCATCGACTACCGCCACACCACGGCCGAAGCGCTGGCCGAGGCGGGGGAGCAGTTCGACGTGGTCCTGAACATGGAGGTGGTGGAGCATGTCTCCGACCCCGCCGCGTTCCTGCGCGCTTGCCGCGATCTGCTGAAACCGGGCGGGCTGATGGTCTGCTCCACGCTGAACCGGAATGCGAAAAGCTTTGCGATGGCCATCGTGGGAGCGGAATGGGTGATGCGCTGGTTGCCCAAAGGCACGCATGACTGGAAGAAGTTCATCACGCCGGATGAACTGTTCGCCCTTTTGCGTGGCGCAGGACTGGATCCCGTGGATCGCAAGGGAATGGTGTTCAACCCCGCCCGCTGGTCATGGAGCCTGTCACCCCGCGACCTGTCCGTGAACTACGTCACCGCCAGCATCCGGCGATAAGGCTCGGCGCAGGGTTTCTGGATGGATCGGAAGGTGGCACACCGGTCAGGCATGTCCCTTGCAGTTCGCCGCAGCCCATCCGTTGGTGGACAAGGGGTCCTGCAGCGCAGTCAGCCCGTGATGCCACAGGGGCCGACCGCCAGACCTGGCCCGACCCCATGTCAGCGCCAGTATCCTTTGCCGGCGTTCGCCCCCTTCAAAACCCCCTGATCGCGGCCTGCGCTGTGCGATACCGTGCATGGCCTTCGTCGAAGGCCACCGTCAGGGAGGGCACCGGCGCGAATTCGCGGGCGACAGGCGGCAAGGTCAGAACCTCGGTGCCCGCCCCCGTGGCCGCCATCAGTGCCAGACGGGCGGCCCCGAAGGCACCCCCGAAATCGCCCGCAGCTGGCAATGAGACCGGAACATCAAGCGCCGTCGCGATCATCGACAGCCAGTAGTCGGAGCGGGAGCCGCCGCCGACAGCCAGCAACGTCTCCAACCGGGTGCCGGTCGCGGCCAGCGCATCGCGGCAGTCGCGCAGCGCGAAGGTCACTCCCTCCAGCACTGCACGCGTTCCAGCCCTCCGGTCGGTCGCGTGTTCCAGCCCGAGGAACGCCCCGCGAATCGCCGCATCGTTCAGCGGGGTCCGCTCGCCACCAAGATAGGGCAGGAACAGACCACGGCCGGGGGCTTGCAGATCACCCAGTTCCTGCACCAGCGCGGCGGGACCCTGACCGACCATTCCGGCATACCAGTTCAGCGAATCCGTAGCCGACAGGATCACGCCCATCTGGTGCCACGCATCGGGAAGGGCGTGGCAGAAGGTGTGCACGGCCGTTCCCGCATCGGGCGAATAGCCTTCGGTCGCGGCGAACAGGACGCCGGATGTGCCGAGCGAGACGAACGCCTCCCCCGCGCGCACGACGCCGACGCCGACCGCAGATGCCGCGTTGTCACCGCCGCCGCCCGCCACGATCACGCCCGATGGCAGGCCGAAGCGGCCCGCCAGCTCACCGCGCAGCGTTCCCGAAGGCTCCGACCCCTCGACCAGGCGGGGCATGTGTTCGCGCCCCAGATCGGTGGCACCCAGCAGCGCGTCCGACCAGTCGCGCGCGCCGGTATCCAGCCATGAGGTGCCGGCGCTGTCGGACATGTCGCCCACATGTTCGCCCGTCAGCCACAGGCGCAGATAATCCTTGGGCAGCAGAACCTTGGCCACCTGCGCGCGCAGTTCGGGTTCGTGCCTTGCCATCCAGACCAGCTTTGGTGCGGTGAAGCCCGGAAACACGATGTTGCCGCTGATCGCGCGGAACCGGGGATCGGCATCCAAGCTCGCCGCCTCGGCATGGCTGCGCGTATCGTTCCACAGGATCGCAGGCCGCAAGACCTTGTCCGAGGCATCCAGCACGACCGCCCCGTGCTGCTGGCCCGACAGACCGATGCCGCGCACGGCCGACAGATCTCCGGCCCCCAGCGTGGTCAGCACGGCCTCGGCGGCGGCGATCCACGCGGCGGGATCCTGCTCGGACCAGCCGGGATGCGGACGCTGCACGGTCAGGGGCGCGGTCGCTTCCGCCACGACGCGCTGGTTGTCGTCGATCAGCACCCCCTTCAACCCCGAGGTGCCCAGATCAAGACCGATATACATGCCGCTCTCCTGCCGCTTTTACCGCATCCTTATCACGTTTGCCGCCCATCTTGCCAATCCCGGCCCTGCGGCGTTGTCGACATCGTCCCAAGCTGCAATAGTTACCCTGACATAAGAAAAAAACGGGGACGGGACGTGGCAGGAATTCGTGCGCTGACACTGGCGGCAACGCTTGGCCTCACGGCTGCCGGGGGCGCGCAGGCGCTGGACCGGGTCGTGTTCCAGGTGGCAGGCAATGACGACGATCTGACCGAGACGTTGCGCAACGCCTCCCTCACCGCGGAGGTGGCGGAGGATCCCGAGCGGACGGAGGAGCTTTTCGGCGCGGCACAGGCCGATTACGGGCGAATGATCGGCGCGATGTATGCCTTGGGCCGCTATTCTCCCGTCATCAACATCACCATCGACGGGCGCGAGGCATCGTCAATACCCCCGCTGAACGCCCCCAGTCCGGACCGTATCCGCGAGATCCGCATCATGGTCGATCCGGGGCCGGAGTTCCGCTTTTCCCGCGCCACCGTCACCCCCTATGTAGAGGGGACTGAGTTTCCCGATGGCTTCCGTACTGGCGAAGTGGCCGAATCGGGTCTGATCGCCGACGCGGCACAAGCAGGCGTCGAAGGCTGGCGCGATGCAGGCCATGCCAAGGCCGACATCGCGGATGAGCGTATCACCGCCGATCACCGCACCGACACGCTTGCCGCCGAACTGCGTCTTGCCCCCGGGCCACGCCTGCGCTTCGGTCCGATGACGGTGCAGGGCCAGAAACGCATGAACATCCGCCGGATCGAGAAGATCGCGGGCCTGCCCGAGGGGAAGGTCTATTCACCAGAAGATCTCCAGACCTCCGCCAACCGCCTGCGTCGCACGGGCATCTTCTCCTCCGTCACGATGACGGAAGGGGAGATCCTGTCGCCCGATCTTCTGCCGATCACCACCACGGTCGTGGAACAGCTTCCCCGCCGCTACAGCATCGGGGCGGAGATTTCGTCCTCCGAAGGGGCGGCTCTGACCGGATACTGGCTGCACCGCAACCTGCTGGGCGGGGGCGAACGCCTGCGCGTCGATGCGGCGGTGGAAAATATCGGGGCGCAAAACTCCGGCATGGATTATTCATTGGGCGTCACGCTGGAACGCCCAGCGACCCCCGATGCCGACACCACCGCCGGCGTGAACGCCGAGATCTTCCATCTGGAGGAGGAGGACTACACCTCCGACGGCTTCAACCTTGGCCTGTCCTTCAACCGCATCATCACCGACGAGCTGTCGTCCAGCCTCGGGGTGGAATACAGCCAGTCCGACGTGGAGGATGATCTGGGCGAATACACCTACAAGACGGTGTCGCTGCCCTTCGGCATCATCTTTGACACGCGCGACAACGAACTGGACGCCACGGACGGCTTTTACACAAATGCCACGCTGGCCCCGTTCCAGGGTTTTGCCGACACGGATTCGGGGTTCCGCGCCACGCTGGACGGGCGGGCCTATTACAGCCTCGGCACCCCGCGGCGCGTGACCTTTGCCGGGCGTCTGCAGGCGGGTCAGGTCTTCGGGACCGAATTGCTGCGAACCCCGCGCGACTTCCTGTTCTATTCGGGCGGCGGCGGCACCGTGCGCGGCCAGCCCTATCAATCGCTGGGCGTGAACCCGATTCCGGACGATCCGGACTACAAGATCGGTGGTGCGGCCTTTGTCGCCACCTCGTTGGAGGCGCGGGTCATGGTCTCCGAAAGCATCGGCCTTGTCGGATTCTTCGATGCGGGTCAGGTGGGGGCCAGCGGGTTCGGCGACATGGAAGAACAAAGCGGCGCGGGCTTCGGTCTGCGCTATGATACGGGCGTCGGGCCGATCCGTCTGGATATCGCCACACCGGTATCGGGCGGCACGGGCGAAGGCGTGCAGATCTATGTTGGCATAGGGCAGGCATTCTGATGCGGAAATATCTTCTTATCGTCGCCGTCACCCTTCCCATGACCGCCCTTGCGCAGGATCAGGGGGGCGAGGCGGATCGCGGCTGGCTGGAAGGCATCATCGAGGACAACCTGTCCTCTCCCGGCAGGCAGGTGAATGTCGTGGGCTTCGAAGGGGCGCTGTCGTCGCGGGCCACGCTGGCCGAACTGACCATCGCCGATGCCGACGGCGTCTGGCTGACCTTGCGCGACGTGGCGCTGGACTGGAGCCGTTCGGCCCTTCTGCGCGGACGGGTGGAGGTGTCGGAACTGGTGGCGGGTGAAATCATCGTCGCCCGCGCGCCCCTGCCCGCCGAAGGGCTGGAGGCCGCACCCGCACCGGAAGCGAGCCCGTTCTCGCTTCCCGATCTGCCCGTATCGATCAACATCGGCCGCATCGCGGCGGAACGGCTGGAACTTGGTGCACCCCTTCTGGGCGAATCCGTCATCGCCTCCATGGACGGGATGCTGATCCTGAACAACGGCGAAGGCGGCGTGACGTTGAACGCGCAGCGTATCGATGGCGGTCCCGCACTGGATCTGCGCCTGAACGCCAGTTTTGCAAACGAATCGCGCCAACTGGTGATGGACCTGGCTCTGCATGATGATGCAAACGGCCTTGTGACGCGCAAGCTGGGCCTGCCCGGTGCACCGTCGGTCGATCTGACGGTGGATGGAACGGCCCCTATTGACGATTACACCGCGCAGATCACGCTGGCGACCGACGCGCAGCCCCGCATCGCGGGCGAGGTGTCCATTCAGGCGCCTGCTGCCGGCCCCTTGGGTTTTTCCGCCGATCTGTCGGGCAATGCCGCGCCCCTGTTTCTGCCCGATTATGCCGAATTCTTCGGGGATAGCATCGCGCTTCAGGTGCGGGGCACGCAAGGCACAGACGGGGTGATCGACATTCCGGCCCTTTCGCTTGTGGCGCAGCAGCTGAACTTGAACGGTGCGGTCACGGTCGGCGCGGACGGGTTGCCCAGCCTCGTGAACCTGACGGGCCGCATTGCCGCCCCGGATGGGGAGCCTGTGCTTCTGCCGCTGTCGACGGAACAGGAAACGCGCGTCCGCTCGGCCGATCTGGACGTGCAGTTCGATGCCAGCCAGTCGCAGGACTGGCGCGGCACGTTCGACATCGCAGGATTGGACCGCGCGGATTTCGACGCGGATACTCTGGCACTGAATGCGTCTGGCCGGATCGTTCCGGGCGCGCAGCAGCAGGTGACGGCGGATCTTGATCTTGCCGCGACGGGTCTGGTCGCGGCCGACCCCGGGCTGAACGCCGCATTGGGTCGCGACATCAACGGGGCCGCGCAGATCGAATGGACGCAAGGGGAGGATGGCCTCCAGATCCCCTCGCTGACCTTGGACGGCGCGGATTACGGGTTGCAGGCCAACGCGGTGATCCAAGGAGTGTCCACCGGCATGACCATCAATGGCGGGGCGGAGGCGCGTCTGGGTGATCTGTCGCGCTTCGCCACCATCGCGGGCCGTCCGCTGTCCGGCGCCGCGGAGGCGACTGTCAGCGGACGCTATACCGTGCTGGAAGGCGGGTTTGATGTGGTGGCCGACGTGACGGGCACCGATCTGGCTGCGGGCATTCCGCAGGTGGACGGGCTGCTGGCAGGGCAATCCACGATCAACCTGTCCGCGCTGCGCGACACCGCAGGCACCCGCATCCGCGCGTTCGAAGTGAACGCGCGCGATTTGTCGGCCACGGCACAGGGGCTGATCGCCAGCACAGGCAGCGACATCACCGCGAATGTGGATGCACGCAACCTGTCCGTCCTCGGTCCGCAATACGGCGGCAGCGCCACGGCGCAAGTGGCCTTCACTGGCACCGCGACGGCGGGCGACATTCGTCTGACCGCTGATGGCACCGACATCCGCACCGGCATTGCCGAAGCGGACGGGCTGCTGCGCGGCGCCTCCACCATACGGGTCGAAGCGGCGCTGGAAAACGGTGCGGCGGTGATCCGTGAGGCAGCGGTGAATGCCAATGCGCTGGCCCTGACCGCCGAAGGGCGTCTGGCGCAGGCAGGTAGCGACGTGACCGCGCGGCTTGGCCTGTCGGATCTGTCCGTCATGGGCGGGCAGTATCGCGGAGCGGTGGACACCACCCTTGCCTTCACCGGCACGCCGGAAAACGGGCGCGTGACGGTGGACGGGACGGCGCGCAACATCTCTGTTGCGCAGGATCAGGCGGATCGCCTGTTGCGTGGCGATTCCACGATTTCCGCCGCAGCTGTCATTTCAGACGGGCGGGTCGTGGTGGAACGCGCCGACATCCGCAACCCACAGGTGACGCTGAACGCCACAGGCACCCCGATCGAGGGGGGGCAACAACTTGACCTGACCGCACGTCTGGCCAACCTCGGCATTCTGGTGCCACAATTTCCGGGGGCCGTCTCCGTCTCCGGCACGGTGGCGCAGCGTCCGCAGGGGTATGAGCTGAACCTGAACGCGCAAGGGCCGGGCGGCATCAACGCCCGCGCGAACGGCAGCGTGGCGGCCGATTTCGGCAGCGCCAATCTTGGCCTGAACGGGTCGGCGCAGGCGGCGCTGGCGGACGTATTCCTCAGCCCGCGCAGCGTGTCGGGTCCGGTGACCTTCGATCTGCGGGTGAACGGTCCGCTGGCGCTCGAATCAGTTGCGGGCACGATCAGGACGCAAGGCGTGCGTCTGGCCGATCCGTCCACCAATATTGCGCTGAACGACATCAATGCGACGGTGAACCTGAACGGCAGCACGGCGCGGATCGACGCCTCCGCCGCGCCGGAAGAAGGGGGTCGCATCACTGCAAACGGCACGGTCGGTCTGGCCGAACCCTACAATGCGGATCTGACGGTCGCGCTTTCCCGCGCGGTATTCAGCGATCCGTCGCTGTTCCGCACGCGGGCAGGCGGGTCTGTCCGGCTGACGGGTCCTTTGACCGGCAATGGCCGCATTGCGGGCCGCATCGTGCTGGAGGAGACGGAGATCCAAGTTCCTTCCGGTGGTCTGGGATCGTCGGGCACCTTGCCGGGGCTGCGCCACGTGGGCGATGCCGCCGATGTCCGTGCCACCCGGACCCGCGCGGGTTTGGAGAAGGATGATAGCGGCAGCAGCGGCGGTTCAGGCGGTGGCGGTCTGGCGCTTGACCTGACGGTGGAGGCGCCCAACCAGATCTTCGTGCGGGGCCGCGGGCTTGATGCGGAACTGGGCGGACAGCTGCGTCTGACGGGCACCACGTCCAACGTCGTGCCGGTCGGTGCGTTCGAACTGGTGCGCGGCCGTCTGGACATTCTGGGCCGCCGTCTGGACCTGACGGAAGCGACGTTGTCGCTGGAAGGGGATTTCGTTCCGATTCTGCAAGTCACCGCCAGCAGCGAGAACAATGGCGTGACCAGCTTTGTGAACGTCATCGGCCCTGCAAACGATCCCGAAGTCACCTTCACCTCCAATCCCGAACTGCCGCAGGAGGAAGTTCTGGCCCAGTTGCTGTTCGGGCGCGACATCTCCTCCATCTCTCCGCTGCAGGCGGCACAGCTTGCCAATGCAGTGGCGACGCTTGCCGGCGGCGGCAGTCAGGGGATCATCGGCAACCTGCGTCGGAACTTCGGGTTGGATGATCTGGACGTGACCACCAACGACACCGGCGACGCGGCGGTCCGTGCGGGGAAATACATCTCCGACAAGGCCTATACGCAGGTGGAGGTAGGGGCCGAGGGGCAGAGCGAGATCAGCCTGAACCTAGACATCTCCAAATCTCTGACGTTGCGGGGATCGACGGGCACCGGCGAAGGTGCCACGGGCATCGGTCTGTTCTGGGAACGCGACTATTGACGGCGAAGGGCGGCGCGATCGGCATCGACCGCCGCCCCCAGCAGGATCGCGAACCCTGACAGATACATCCACATCAGAAGGGCGATCACCGCCCCGATGGAGCCGTAGACCTGATTGTAGCTGTGAAAGTTGCTGAGGTAGAAGACGAACCCGCGCGACACCATGGCCCAGAGGATCACGGCCACGGCAAGGCCGGGCGTGAAGATGGGGCGATGATCGCCGACGGGCCGATTAGGACCAAGGCGATAGACCAGCGCGATCCCGAACACCACCAGCGCAAGACCAAGCGTGAAGTTCAGGTATTCCACGACAAGCCCCACGACGGCATCCAGCGGCAAGTAGCGGACGACGACCGGAACCACCACGGCCAGCATCATTGCCGCCAGCACGATCCCCACCAGTGTCATGGTCAGCAGAAGTGAACGGACGACATGCATCACCCCGCCCCGCTGTGGCAGGTGATGGATCGCGTTGATGCCGGAAATCAGCGACGATACCCCTGCCCGTGACGACCACAGCGCCAGCATCGTGGAAATCAGCGTGGCCCAACCCATATCGCGGGAGTTGGCGGCCAGCAACGCCTCCACCTGTTCGGAGATCAGGCGATAGGAATCGCTGGGCAGGAAATCCTGCGTGGCTGCGACCTGCCCCCGGATCACGCCGGGATCGGCCACGAATCCCCAGATCGCGATGACGGCGGCCACGGCCGGAAAAATCGACAAAAGGCCGTAGAACGCCATCCCTGCCGAAATCATGAACAGGTCCGCGACCTCGATCCGCTTCTGCAACCGCAAAAGCCAGCGCCAGATCGTGTGCATCACCTGTTTCATGTCCCTTGCTTAAGGGTCCGGTGGCTTGCGGGCAACCTTCAGAACGTGCGCGACACCTGCAATGCCACACCCAGACCGCTGTCCACGTCGGCGCGGTCCAGATCGTAGGACTGATAAAGCACGTCACCGGTCACGCTGAGACCGTCCCAAGACTTGGTTGCCCCGATCCGTGCCACCGCCCCGTCCACGGCCGAGGAGGCGAGACGGTGATCGTCCCGATCCGTCACGTTGATGTCGTGATACCCGACCGACCAGTGCAGGTCGAACTGCGACAGGTCATGTTCGACGTAAAGCTGGACCATGCGGGAATCGGTGTCCAGCGGCAGGCCCATGACATCCTCGTGGTTGGTGTAACCGCCGCTATAGGCCGCATTGTTATAAGCGGTGCCGGATCCGCAGAAACCGTTTTCGGTATCACCGATTTCCGTTGTGGCACCTTCCAGCGTGACCGTGGTGGGAACGCCCAGCATCCGGCCCTTCCCCTCGATTCCACCCAGATACATGAAGCAGGATGGCAGACCGCCCGCCTCGTCCTCGCCGATTGCTTGGGCATAGATACGCAAGGGGGCGATATTTTCGGGAAGGGCATAGGACAGGCCTACGCCAGCAAGCTGGTTGGCATCCGAACCGGCACCCTCGTTCGTACTGCCCCAAAGCGCGTCGGAGAAGGAGCTGGAGCGTCCGTCGCCGCCATATTGCGCGGTGCGGACGAAATCCAGCTCCAGCCCCTTTACGGGTTGCAGTTGCAGGCGCATGCCCAGCAGGTTGGTATTGTTAGGGTTGCCGTCACTTTCCGACTGGCCCACGAATATCTCGCCGCTCCACGGCCCGATCCAGTTCAGCCATGCCGTATCGAAGGAGGAGAACCCTTCCTTGCGGATGTAGAGCGACGGGAACGGACGCGCATTGCCCGACATGATGAGCGAGTGGTAACGCGAAGGCGACCAGTTGCGGGCAACGGCCCCGGCACCGAAGGCGAATTCGCCGACATAGACCTCGGCAAAGCTGTGATCGAGGCGTGCGCCGTCGCCGTCATCCTCGCCCGACAGAGTGATGCCGAGGGCGTAGCGTTCTGTCTTGCGGTTGAAGGTCAGGCCGCCCACCGCGTTGTCGCCGAAGCCGAGGATCTGGCGTTGACCCAGAACCGGATTGGTCGACCCACCGGCGAACACCGTCCAGCTGTCCTGAGCCATGGCGGGGGTCAGGGCGATCGTTGCCCCGAGGCACATGGTCCCGATCACCGTCAGGGGTTTGCAGCGCATCATCATCACCATCCGCGTTCGTTATTGTTTCAGGGTCGATCCTATACCGGATTGCACCGTTGAGAAAGGCGCGGACTCCGGGCTGACGTCGACATCCTGCTGACCGTAACCTTCAACCCAACGAAGCAGAAGCAGTTTCGCGGCAGCGGCATTTCCCACGGCAAGAATGCCACGCAAGGACCGCAGGACACCCGCCATCTCCTCCTCGGAAAGGCATCCCTCACGTGCGCGCAGGATCTTGGGATGAGGGGTCGTCAGAAGCCCCTCGCCGATCAGCAACTCCTCGTGCAGCTTTTCGCCGGGACGCAGGCCGGTGACCAGTATCTCGATGTCGCCTTCGGGATTGTTCGCGTCCTTGACCGAACAGCCCGCCGCCTCGATCATCTGGCGGGCGAGGTCGCGGATGCGGACCGGCTTGCCCATGTCGAGAACGAACACCTCGCCCCCGGAATCGCTGCCTGAAAACGATCCGGCCAGCATGACCAGACGCGCAGCCTCGGCAATGGTCATGAAGAAGCGCGTCACATCCTCATGCGTCAGGGTGACGGGACCGCCTCGGGCGATCTGGTCGCGAAACAGCGGAATGACAGAGCCGGACGACCCCAGCACGTTTCCGAACCGCACCATGGAGAACTTTGTACCGGGTGACCGCTGTGCCAGATCCTGGATCACCAGTTCCGCCAGACGCTTCGAGGCGCCCATCACGTTGGTCGGACGGACGGCCTTGTCGGTGGAAATCAGGATGAAGCGCGCAACGCCTGCCTCCCTCGCCGCATCGGCGAAGGTCCGGGTGCCCAGGACGTTGTTGGCAAGGCCCGCCAGCGGGTTCCCCTCCACCAGCGGGACGTGCTTGTAGGCGGCGGCGTGGAACACCACCTCCACCTTGTGATCGGTGATGACCATGCGGGCCAGCCGCGCATCGGTGACGGTGCCGAGAACGGGCGTGATCTCCACCCCCAGATCGCGGGCCATGTCCCGCAACTCGCGGTCGATATTGTAAAGCGCGAACTCCGACACCTCGAACAGCACCAGACGGCGCGGACGTGCGGCCAGAAGCTGGCGGCAAAGCTCCGATCCGACGGATCCGCCGGCACCGGACACCAGCACCACGCGGTCGGTATAGACGTCCGCCCCTTCGGGAAGCACCGCCTCGATCTGGCGACGGTTCAGGAAGCGGCCCGGCGTGACGGGGGCCAGATGGTCGACCAGCGCCTCCTCCCCCACCAGTTGCGCGAAGGAAGGCAGGGTCATGACCTTCAGGCCCTGATCCTGCAATCGCCGCGCCAACTGCACCTGCCGCGCCGGAGAGGCGGAGGGCATGGCCAGCAGCACGCGTTTCACGTCATGCTGCGCCACCAGTCTGCCTATGCGGTCGGGCGACATCACCTTCAGCCCCGACATGGACAGGCCCTGAAGGGCGGGATTGTCGTCGATGAACGCAAGGGGCGCGATGGTCGGATGCCGGTCAAGCGCCGCTGCCAGCTGGATGCCCGTTGTGCCCGCACCATAGATCAGGACGCGGTTGCGTGGCTTGCCCTGACGCAGCACCCAACGCAGAATGCTCAGCATCGCGAAGCGCAGGATGATCGACAGCAGGAAATACCCGATGCCGAAGAGGACGATCGCCCCGCCCGGAACGGCCATGTCGGTTGCCCGGACGATGCCCAGCAGCAACGCGGCCAGCAGCACACCGGCATACGCCACCATGGAGATGCCCTGAGTCTCGAACGCCTTCAGCTGGATGCGGTGGATGCGCAGCAGGATCGACAGTGCCCCGGCCAGCACCGCGACGGCGGGCATCAGGGACACAATGTCATTCAGCATCCACAGCGGCACGTTTCCGCTGCGCACCACGAACGTTCCCAGCAGCAGGGCGACCGGCGCGATCAGGACGTCCGTCAGCAGCAGGATCACCTGCTTGTGCTGACGGGTCATTCCGCTGACGATCTGGAATGTCCTGGATCGCAGTTCGGGCAAGATCGTGTGCTCCTGTTCGGAGGTGAGAATCTCCGCCTTGATCGTTCTAGAGTTATGAGGAGGGATAGGCTTACGGTGAAGGTCCGGCAAGACTGCCGCCCACGAACTAGGCGAAAATTCTCCGGTTAACGACGTTTAAGAACACGTTTTGCTGTCTGGGCCAAAAGCGACATGTCCAAACAGACAGTCTGATGGCGCTGATAGATCAGATCCAGCTTCGCCTTGCGCGGGATGGAGCGGCGGCAATAGACAGCGTCCGTCTCCTCCGCCGTGGCGCAGGGGGCGAGAATCCGTTCCTCGAAGCGGTGGATGTGCAGGGAAGCGAGGCCCGTGATGCCGGGACGGCTCTGCAGAACCTGCGCGTAGATGTCGGGAAAACGCTCGACATATTCGCGCAAGGGTGGGCGCGGGCCCACGAAACTCATGTCGCCGCGCAGCACGTTCCACAGTTGCGGGATCTCGTCCGCGCGGGTCTTGCGCAGAAAGCGCCCGATGGGCGAGATGCGGTCGGCCTTGTTGCCCCCCGACACGCCCGCCTCCCCCGCTCCGGCGGGCTTCATCGTCCGCAGCTTCCACAGGGCGAAGGGATGGCGGGGGGCCTTCATGCGTTCGGCGACATAAAAGACCGGTCGGCCTTGCGTGATCAGCAGCACGATGCACAGGATAAGGAACGGAACCGCAAGAACCGCGCAGAGGATCAAAGCGGCCAGAATATCGAACAAGCGTTTTCCGGGTGTCATGCCGTCTTCCATTCCGCGATCATCCGTACGGGATCGGCTTGGGGCAGCGGGCAGATCGATTGCAGGCGGCGCGTGTCCAGTCCGACGCGCGGGATCGTTCCCGCACGGGGCGGCCCGAAGTGCCATGGCACACCGGCGGCCGTCAGCAAGGCCCCCATGCTGACCGGAGGGGGTTCGGCGATGTTCAGGATGCGCGGAAGGTCCGGCGCGGCAATCAGCACCGACAGCACCCCCGCAAGCGTCGCGGGTCCGATATAGGACCGGACCGGCCCCCCGTCCCCCACGGGATCGAGGATCACTTCCGCCCCTGCCCGTCCCAGAAGCGCATCCGCCCCGGCGACATTGCCCAGACGCAGCATGACGGCGCCATCCAGCGCCTCCATCCGGAGTTTGGATTGGCCATAAGCACTTAGGGGGGCGGGCACGTCGTCTTCGGTGAAATCATGATCCCCACGCCCGTAGACGGCAGCGGAGGACATCAGGAACACCCTCGCCCCGCGGCGTGTCCCTTCGGCGACGGCGGCAGCGGCGGTGGCCACGTTGTCTTCCATCGGACCTGCCGGATCGGTCACACCGGCAAGATTCAGGATCGTGCCGCCCTTTCCCGCAGGCCAGGCATCGCCCCGCGCCAGCCAGTGCGCGTTGGGCCAGTGCGGGCGCAGCAGGCGTGCAAGCCGCCCCGTGGCCCCCGTGACGATCACATCATTCAACGGCATGTTCGAACCGGGTCCGCATTTCGCGCAGCACGGGCAGCACCGCGCGGATCTTTTCCGGGCCAAGGGCGCGGACCACATCGGCCACCGTAGGCACGATCGCACTGAGCGCCATGTCACGTGCCTGCCGACCAGAGGGGGAGATCGCCACGAATTTACGCCGCGCATCGTCCCAGTCGGGTCGGATATGGACGTGACCCGCCCATTCCAACTTGGCCAGCGTGTTGGTCATCGCCCCCCGCGTGACGCGAAAGGACTTGGCAAGTTGGGCGGGTGTCCGCTCCTCTCCGCTACGGGCAAGGTGGTTCAGGACACCGAAATGCGACAGTTCCATCCCTTTGGGAAGCACCTTGGATATGCGGTTGCGGGCAAGCTGATCGGTCATGAACAGCTCGCCGAACAGCGCCACGGCAATATCTTCGGTGCGATCGACCATCGGATCAGGCCAGCAGCGGATCCAGGCCGCCCCGCGCGTCCAGTGCGTGCAGGTCGTCGGAACCGCCGACATGGGTGTCGCCCACGAAGACCTGCGGTACCGTGCGGCTGCCACCGGCGCGGGTGGTCATCTTCGCCCGCAGGTCGGGATCGCGGCTGACGTCGATTTCGGTGAAGGCAACGCCTTTGCGCGTCAGCAGCGCCTTGGCGGAATGGCAGTAGGGGCAGGTCGGCGTGGTATAGATCTCGACGGTTTTCATGGACGCTCTCCTTCGGGCTTCCCGTCTATCTAGGTGCTTTTGGTCACCCGCGCCAGCACCACCACCGATACATCGCTTGCGCCTGCGTCCAGACAAGCCTCCGCCGCCGTGGCAAGAGTGGCACCGGTGGTCATCACGTCGTCGACCAGCAGGATGTGCCGACCCACCACCTGCGCGGGGCGGCGGACGCGCAGGGCACCCGTCATATTCTCGAACCGGCCCTGCCGGTCACGGCCGTCCTGACTGGGGGTGCGGCGCGGACGGACCAGCAGATCGGGGGCATGGGCCAGCCCGGCTGCCCGCGCCATCGCCCGCGACAGCAGCGCCGACTGGTTGTAGCGGCGGCGCAGAAGGCGCGTCCAGTGCAGCGGCACAGGGGCCACGATCATGCCCGCCGTCAAAATGGGTTCGGCCACGCGGGCCATCCATTGCCCTGCGGGTCGTGCAAGATCCTGACGGTCGCCATGCTTCAGCGCCAGCACCATGCGGCGGGCATTGTCGCCATAGGTCAGGGCCGCCCGCCCCCGCCCCCATGGCGGTTGCAGCAGCAGGCAGTCGTCGCAATGCCCCGCCTCGTCCCCCATCACGGGAATGCCGCAACGGTCGCAAACAGGGCCGGAGATGAAGGGCGTGTCGCGCCAGCATGTCCCGCACAGGCCTTCGGTGCCGATCGCCGCGTTGCAACACAGGCAGGACGGGGGGTAGAACACCCGCAGCGCCGCTTGCATTCCCATATCCGCCCCCTCACATATCCTGCCATGACACCGCAGCTGACCGACCGCCACGCCCTTGCCCTGCATCGCCGCCGCGCCACGCCCGACGGGTTGTTCCTGCACGATCTTGTGGCGGCCGAGACACAGGAAAGACTGAACGAGGTTAACAGGACGTTTACCGACGCGGTCGTGGTGACGCCTTTTGCCGAAGCATGGGCCGGATTCGAGACGGTTCCCGATGCGGAGCTGCTGGATCTGCGGCCCGCTTCTCAGGATTTGGTGATCCATGCGCTGTGCCTGCACTGGGCCGATGATCCGGTGGGGCAGATCGTGCAGGCCCGCCGCGCCCTGCGCCCTGACGGGCTTTTCCTGTGCGCGACTTTCGGCGGCCAGACCCTGTACCAGTTGCGCGCCGTTCTGGCGGAGGCGGAGGCGGCGGTGTCCGGCGGCTTGTCCCCCCGCGTCCTTCCGATGGGGGAGATCCGCGATCTGGGCGCCCTGGTGCAGCGGTCGGGGCTGGCGCTGCCGGTGGCCGATGCCGACACACGTACCGTCCGTTACCGCGATGCGCTGCACCTGATGCGCGACCTGCGCGGCATGGGCGAAACCTCGGCCCTTGCGGCCCGCCCCCGCCGCTTTACCCGCCGCGCCGTGGTGCTGGAGGCCGCGCGCCGCTATCAGGCGGCCTTTGCTGATGCCGAAGGCCGCATCCCTGCCACGTTCGAGATTGTCTGGCTGACCGGATGGGCCCCCGCCGAAGGCCAGCAGCAACCTTTGCGGCCCGGTTCGGCCACCCACAGCCTGGCCGACGCGTTACGACCCAAGGATTGACGCCCCGCGTCAGGCGCGTATCTCCACTTGCAAGCCACAGGAGCCGCGCCATGTCCCACCTGCCCCTCGATCACCCGCCCGTCGCCCGCAAACGCATCGGCGTCTTGCTGGCGAACCTAGGCACGCCGGACGGGTATGATTACTGGAACATGCGCCGGTATCTGTCGGAGTTCCTGTCGGACCGCCGCGTCATCGATTACCCGCGCTGGAAGTGGCAGCCCCTGCTGCAGACGGTGATTCTGGCCAAGCGTCCCTTCACCTCCGGTGCCAACTACAAGTCGATCTGGAATCACGACAAGGGTGAAAGCCCGTTGATGACAATTACCAAGGACCAGACGGCAGCACTCGCCGCCGCGTTGCCCGAGGTGATGGTCGATTTCTGCATGCGCTATGGCAACCCGTCCACCGAATCGAAGGTGCGGGCCATGGTAGAGGCGGGCTGTGACAGGATCCTCTTCGTCCCGCTGTATCCGCAATATGCGGGTGCCACGACCGCCACGGCGAACGATGCCTTCTTTGCCGCCGTGTCCAAGCAATACCGTGCCCCCGCCGTACGCACCCTGCCCGAATATTTCGAGCATCCCGATTACGTCGGGGCACTGGCCGAATCAGTGCAGGAAGCGTGGGACAGTCTGGATGAAAAGCCGGAAGTGCTGATTGCCTCCTATCACGGGATGCCCAAACGGTATCTGATGGAAGGCGACCCCTACCACTGCAAGTGCCAGAAGACGACACGGCTGCTGCGTGAACGGTTGGGTTGGGACAAGGATGTGATCCGCACCACCTTCCAGTCCGTCTTCGGACCGGAGGAATGGCTTAAACCCTACACGGTGGAATATGTGGCGGAACTGGCGAAACAGGGCAAACGCCACATTGCCGTCATTGCCCCCGCCTTTTCGGCCGACTGCATCGAGACGCTTGAGGAGATCAACGGAGAGATTCGCGAAGCCTTCATCCATGCGGGTGGGGAGAGGTTCACCTACATCCCATGCCTGAACGATCGTCCGGCGCATGTGGGGGCCTTGGCGCAGATCATCCGCGAACAGTTGCAGGGCTGGCTGTAGGTATGGACACCCGCTGCCGGTGAGGGTCGCGCCACTGGCACCACCTGTCGATGCCTCACGTCATCATTCAAGGCGCATCGGGATCGCTTTGCCAATGTCGCTTTGATAAAAGCCAAAAAAGGCGGTGGATTGCTCCACCGCCTTTCCTGAATTCTGTGTTCCTAAAACTTAGGAAGCGGCAGCAGCTGCCACGACCAGCAGCAGCAGCAGCGGAACGACAACGCCAGCCGACGACGAGCTGGTGTTTTCTTCCACAACGGCGGGCTGCATGACCGGCTCCATTACGGGCTCTGCCATGCCGCCAGCGAAAGCGGACGATGCTGCGACCGAAAGAGCTGCGGCGAGTGCGATTTTCTTCATTTTGACCTCCAGTTACTGCTCAACGTCTTTGGTTTCAGAGGCGACGTTTTGCATCCAAGACTGTTCCTCGTATGAAATGCATAAGCATCTCGGGAATGTGAATGCAATCGGCAGCATCGGGTTCCCGCAAAAGTCCCGCAGTGTTGTCAAATAAGCAACACTTGCGTGCCCACTTTGCTCAGGCTGTAAAGCTCCACGATGTGCTCGTTATAAAGCCCCACGCAACCGTTGGAGGACGCGCGGCCGATCTTGCGCGTGTCATGCGTTCCGTGGATGCGATAATACTGCCAGGACAAGTAAAGAGCCCGCACGCCCAAGGGGTTATCCGGTGCGCCGCCCTGAACGACCTCGGGCCATTCGGGGTTGCGTTCACGCATCGAAGGGGTCGGTCGCCAGCTGGGATTCTCGCGCATTTCCACGACTGTCGTCTTGCCGCGGCGGGTCAGATCCTCGGACAGGGGGATGGAGCAGGGGTAGAGCTTGTAGGTCGACTGATCCTCGGACCAGAAGTGCAGCGCACGCGATGTCAGGTCGACAAGAATCGCCCCGTTGCGGGTATTGTCGAAATGGTCGCGCCAGTTCAGCATGCGGAAACTGGACACGTTAGACTTGGTCACGGCCGAGGGTTCCATCTGGGTGGAATTGGCCATCGTGCCGGCCTGTTGTGCCAGGGCGGGCATGGCGACGGCGCCTGCGCCCAATGCGGCGGCCGCGCCGATAAGGGCACGGCGATTAAGTTTCACGTCGCTCATACTCAGGAACTCCTTCAGGATCGCCCACAGGCCGGGTGGGGAACGGTGCAGCGCGCATCATAACGCCACTGGCGCGGTTCGGCAAATAACGAAGCCCCCCTCACGCAGAGTTGCGTTTGCCCCGCCTTGCGCGACTCGCTATGACAGTCGCAGAACATCCGACAGGACAGTCATGAAATACCTCTCCATCCTCGCGCTCTGCGGTGTCACAGCCCTTTCCGCCTGTTCGACCGGCCCTGCGCAAACGGCAGGTTCCCCCCGCCTTTACCGCGTGGAGGCGGGACAGGAGGCCGAAGTCACCTACCGCATGCTTGATTCGGTCAATTCGTTGCGTCAGGCGCGTCGTCTGGCCCCCCTGCAGCTGAACGCGGCCCTGAATGCGGCCGCGGCTACCCATTCGCGCGACATGGCGGTGCAGAACCGTCCGTGGCACTTCGGGTCCGACGGGTCATCACCGCTCGTCCGGGCGACACGGGCGGGCTATTCGGGCACCCTGCTGGGCGAGGATATCGCCGAAACCTACCAGACCGAGATCGAGACCTTGGGTGACTGGATGAAGCAGGTTGGCACGCGCGAAGTGGTTCTGAACCCCGCCGCGACCGATATGGGCTTTGCCTGGTTCCAGGAATCCTCGGGAAAGCTGTGGTGGACCATCGTCACGGGCGCGGGCGGTGGTGGCTACATGCCGCAGATGGCCATGGCCCAGTAAAACGAAAGGCCCCGGATGTCCGGGGCCTTTTGCTTTCGGTCCGGACCGTTCAATCAGGGCATGATCTGGATGACGGTGCCTTCGCGGATCATCGCATACACGTCCTCGATCTCCGCGTCTGTCACGGCGATACAGCCCCAGGTCCAGTCGGATTGCTGCTTGGGCCTGCGCGAATCGCCATGGATGAAGATATCTCCCCCCGGCAGCTTGCCGTTGGCCAGTGCGTTGATACGATCGTTGGCATTGGGATAGGATATGCCCAGCGACAGATGGAACGCGCTGTTGGGGTTGCGGCGGTCGATGAGATAGGTGCCCTCGGGTGTCTTACCGTCGCCTTCGAACTGCTTGTGACCCATCGGCTCGAACCCGAGCGCGATGTCGTAGACCTTCACGACCTGCGTACCACTGAGCATGTACATCTTGCGTTCGGCCTTCTGAACCTGAATCCCCGTGATGGGGGGGCCGTCATAGGTCTTGAACTTCGACGGTGGCACATTGCCGCCACAGGCGGCAACGCACAGCGCCAGTATCAGCGCCATCAGAATTTTCACTGCCCGCATTTTTTCTGCCATTTCTGGGGTTTTGCGAGGAATATACGCGAATCGGGCGTCTGCCTAGCAGGGATTCACACGCGCCGCTCACGTCCGGGTGAAGCGTGACGAAAGTTCAACATGCGTTGACCAGCGGAACTGGTCGACCACCTCCACAGCGTCAAGTCTGAAGCCCGCCGCGATCAGCATGCGGGCATCGCGGGCAAATGTGACGGGGTTGCACGACACCATCGCGATCACCGGGACCTTGCTGCGTGCCAAAGCCGCGACCTGCGATTCGGCCCCTGCGCGGGGCGGGTCGATGACGACAGCGTCGAAACCGCGCAGCTCCTCCGCATCCAGCGGGCGGCGGAACAGGTCACGTGCTTCCGTCGTGACGCGCTTCAACCCTTGTGCGCTGCGCCAGCCACGATCCAGTGCAGCGATCATGGCGGGATCACCTTCCACGGCGTGGACCTCGGCATCCTGCGCCAAGGGTAATGCGAAAGTGCCTGACCCCGCAAACAGGTCCGCGACCCGTTTTGCCCCCGTGACGGACGCGCGAACGAAGGCCAGCAGCGCCGCCTCCCCTGCCGCCGTGGCCTGAAGGAACGCGCCGGGCGGCGGCGACACACGGGCTGGGCCGAAGCTCTGCGCGGGGGGGGTGCGAAGGGCGATCACCTCCCGCTCCCATGTCAAGCGGGACAGGCCGTGGGATTCGGCCAGCGCCGCCAGATCACCATGCAAGATCGGATCCAGCGGTTTGCCGCCCGTAACGGCCACATCCGGCCCGCCAAGACTGTCGGTCACTGTCAGGCCCAATTCCCCGCTACGCGATCCGCCGGCCTTCACCAACGCCTCCAGCGCCGGAAAGGTGGCCATCACTTTGGGGGTCAGCAAAAGGCAATGCGGCACTGCAACCAACGTATCCGAGGCGCGGGCATGGAACCCCAGAAGGGCCCCGCCCTTGGTCCGTCGCCCGTGCAGCGTGGCCCGGCGGCGCGTTCTCGCGGGAGATGTCTGGACCTCGCCCACCGGCGCCTCCAATCCCTGTCCGGCCAGTGCCGTCACCACGACATCGCGCTTCCACCGTGCGACGAAATCGTCCGACGCGTGCTGCAATGAACAGCCGCCGCAGGTGCGATAATGCACGCAAGGGGCCTTCACCCTGTCGGAAGAGGGCGTCAGGATAGACGGTGCCGCCATGCGGTCGCCCGTGACCTCGCCCTCCACTTCTTCCCCCGGCAGGATGCGCGGAATGAAGACGGGACCCGCAGGCCCCTGTGCAACCGCATCGCCGCGATGGCCCAACCGTTCCGCAACCAGTCTCATTCTGCCGCCGCCCCGTCCATGATCGAGTCCGTTCCAAGAAAGCCGCCGCTTTGCCGGTTCCAGTAGCGCGCGTAAACCCCGTTTTTCGCCAGCAGCGCCTCGTGCGAGCCTTCTTCCACGATGCGTCCCCCTTCCAGCACCACGATCCGGTCCATTTCCGCGATGGTGGACAGACGGTGGGCGATGGCAAGGACCGTCTTGCCCTCCATTACCTTTTCCAGCGCCAGCTGGATCGATGCCTCGACCTCCGAGTCCAGCGCCGATGTCGCCTCGTCCAGCACCAGGATGGGGGCATCTTTCACGAAGGCGCGGGCCAGCGCGATGCGCTGGCGCTGCCCGCCCGACAGCTTCACGCCGCGTTCGCCCAGATAGGCATCGTATCCCGCGCGGCCCTGATGGTCGGTCATCGTCTCGATGAACTCCTCGGCCTCAGCGGCGCGGGCAGCTTCGCGCAGATCCTCGTCGCTGGCTTCGGGGCGGCCATACAGGATGTTGTCGCGGGCCGATCTGTTGAACATCGCGGTTTCCTGCGTGACCATGCCGATCTGGCGACGCAGCGAATCCTGCCGGATGTGGCGCACGTCCTGCCCATCGATCAGCACGGCACCCTTTTCCACGTCGTAAAGCCGCAGGAGAAGCGCCACCAGCGTGGACTTGCCCGCACCAGATGCCCCGACGATGCCCAGCTTTTCCCCCGCCCCGATGGTCAGGTCGATATCCGTCACACCCCCATGCCGCCCGCCATAGGTGAAGCTGACATTGCGGAACGTCACTTCTCCTTTCACGGCAGGCAGCGCCAGCGCCTCCGGCGCGTCGGGCAGCTTGTGCGGACGGGCCAGCGTGTTCATCGCGTCCTCCACCTCGCCCACGGAGGTGTAGATGCCCATCAGCGTGAAGCTGACCCATCCCGACATCTGCGCTAGCCGCATGGCGATGGCCCCCGCCGCCGCCACGTCCCCGACCGACGCCTGACCACGCTGCCACAGGATCAGCGTGCCGCCGATCAGCAGAACGGGCAGCACGCCCGACAGCAGCATCAGCGACGTGCGGAACACGGTGGAGATGACGCCGAAATCAAGGCTCTTGTCACGGAACGTGCCCATGGCCTGCAGGGCGACCCGATCCTCGAACGCGTCATGGGCGAACAGCTTCACGGTCTTGATGTTGGTGATCGTGTCCACGACCTGCCCCGACACCATGGCCCGTGCCGCCGCCCGTGCAGCCGAATTCTTGCGGATGCGTGGCATGAAATAGCGGATCAGCGCCACGTAGGCGACCAGCCAGACGCCAAGCGCGATGGCCAGCCAGCCGTCCACCGCCACAAGGAAGATGACTGACCCCACGACGGAAGCCAGCGCGAAGGCAACCGTGTTGATGGTTTCCGCGGCCACGTCCGTCACCGCCCGCGCGGCCTGCATCTGCTTCTGGCTGATGCGCCCCGCGAAGTCGTTGTCGAAGAAGGTGACATCCTGCCCCATCGTCCAGCGGTGCAGGCGGCTCAGCACCAGCGGAAAGACGTTGGGCTGCACCATGATCGCGTTGGAGGCGGAGGACAGGCCGAAGAAGAACGGGCGGATCAGGATGAAGAAAGCCACCAGCCCCGCCAGCAGATACCAGCCCTGCGACCAGAGGGCGTCCGTGCCCGCCGCCTGCGCCTCGTCGATGACCCAGCCGAGGATGGAGGCCGAGATCACCTCCATCGAGCCGGTCAGGCAGGAGATGACCGCAGCCAGCAGCAGCACCGGCCACGTGCCCTTGAGGCACCACAGGAAGAACTTGCCCAAGCTGTCCGGCGGCTGGCCATCGGCGGGGCGGAAGGCGTCGATCATTCCGCCAAGGCGGCGCAGGGAGTCGTTCATGCATCCTCATCCGTGTCGATGAACCCGCCGGATTGGCGCGCCCAGAATCTGGCGTAAAGGCCCCCTTGGGCCAGCAGGTCGTCATGGCTGCCCAGTTCCGCGATGCGGCCCCGGTCCAGGACCAGTATCCGGTCCATGTGGGCGATTGTGGACAGGCGGTGCGCGATGGCGATGACCGTCTTGCCTGCCATCACCCCGTAAAGCGAGGCCTGAATGGCGGCCTCCACCTCCGAATCGAGCGCCGAGGTCGCCTCGTCCAGGATCAGGATGGGCGCGTTCTTCAGGATCACGCGGGCAAGGCCGATGCGCTGGCGCTGGCCACCCGACAGCTTCACGCCGCGTTCGCCCACCTGCGCGTCGTAGCCCGTTCGCCCTTCACCATCCTTCAGGGAAAGGATGAATTCGTGTGCCTCGGCCCGCGTCGCGGCCTCGATCATCTCGGTCTCCGTGGCGTCGGGACGGCCGTAGAGGATGTTCTCTCGCACGGACCGGTGCAGAAGGCTCGGGTCCTGCTGAACCATGCCGATCGCGCCGCGCAGGCTCGCCTGCGTCACGTCGGCGATGCTCTGGCCGTCGATGCGGATCTTCCCGCCCTCCACATCGTAAAAGCGCAGCATCAGCTTCACGAGGGTGGACTTACCTGCACCCGAACGTCCCACCACGCCCAGCTTTTCCCCCGGGCGAATGGTCAGCGTCACGTCCTGCAATCCGCCCGACCCGCGCCCGTAATGGTGGCTGACGTGGTCCAGCTCGATCCGCCCTTCGGTCAGTCGCAGGTCCGGCGCATCCGCGCGGTCGGTCAGGGTGATGGGCTGGGCGATGCTTTCCATCCCTTCGGCGATGGTGCCAAGCGACTGGAACAGCTGCTGTGTCGCCCACATGATCCAGTAGGTCATGTTGTTCAGCCGCAACACCAGTGCCGCGGCGGCTGCCACCACACCCACCGTTGCAGCCCCCTGATACCACAGCAGTCCCGCCCAGCCGATCACCCCGACGATCATTGCACCATTGATGACGGTCAGGCTGACATCCATGCGCGACACGATCCGCATCTCCGTCGCGAAGGTGGTGCGGGCATGCTCGATCGATTCGCGGGCATAGGCTTCCTCGCGGTTGTCATGGGCGAACAGCTTGACCGAATGGATGTTGGTATAGGCATCGACCACCCGCCCCGTGACGGCCGACCGCGCATCGGACGAGGCCTTTGCCGCCGGCCCCGCCCGTCGCACCGTCCAGCGCATCAAAAGTCCGTAGGCTGCGAACCAGACCAGCAGCGGCACCATCAGCCGAGCATCCGCCTGCCCCAGCACCAGAAGGCTGCCGATGGCGGTCGCGGTCGCGAAAGCCACGGCGTCGAACAGATTGAACACCACGTCGCCCGCAGCAGGCGGCGTCTGCATGATGCGGTTGGCAAGACGGCCCGCGAAATCCCCCTCAAACCAGCCGACGGGCTGGCGCAGGACGTGGCGGTGCGCCCGCCAGCGGATCATCGTGCCGAAATTGGGCAGGATAGTATTGTGCAAAAGCGCCGTATTCAGCGCGGAGATCACGGGACGGACGAACAGCACGGCCAGTGCCACCAAGATGATCTCTGTCCCGTGGGTCTGCCAGACCTGCTGCGGCGTGCCGGTGGTCATCAGATCGACCACGCGTCCCACATACCAGATCAGCGCCAGATCCCCTGTCGCCACGATCACTGCCAGCACACCTGTCGCGGCAAAGACGGTGCGAAACGGAAGCATGTATTCGCGCAGGAACGGCCAAAGCCGGTTGGGGGGCGTGTCGCTGGCGTCATACGGCGCGTAGGGATCTACGAGCCGTTCGAAGAACCGGAACATGGAGGTGGGCCTTGTGCTTGTTCCCTGCATATAGCCGCGCGGGGCACCGAGACAAATCAGCGCAGCAGCTGATCCCGCGTCAGCCTGAAGCCGGAGGCAATCCATTCCGCCTCCAGCGCCTTCAGGCGAAGGCCCAGCGCAGGGCCGGACAGTTCGGGCATCAAATCCCGTGCCGTGATGGGAAAGTCCGTGCGGGCGGCAGCGTCGAGTGCCGAAAGATCCGGCACCTGACCCAGCAACGCCCCCCGAACCAGCACCGCATCACGTGCGACATCCGCCCCCGAACGATAGGCGAGCGCCAGAGGATCCGTCCCCTCCCGCGCTGCGCTAGAGATCAGCGCATGACGCGCGGCATCGGCCCGTGACAGGCGCAGATCGGCCTGCGGGGCCAGAAGGGCAAGGCGGCGGATCGGATCTGGCGGAAGATCGCCTTCCAGATGCACCAGGACGGCCAGAGAAGAAGGATCGGCTCCCGGCAGAATCGCCGCCAGAACACCCGCCGCCGCCATGGCGGCAACGGACGGGGCCGGATCGCGAGCCGCCAGAAGCTTTCGCACCTCTGCCCCCACCCGTTCGCGCGACAGTGACGACAAACCGTCGAGGTTCGCAGCGCAGGCGGCCAGCGCGTCTGGATCGGGATCCTGACGACCGTATATCGCGTGAAAGCGGAAGAACCGCAGGATGCGCAGGTAATCCTCGCGGATGCGCGCCTCCGTCTCGCCCACGAAGCGCACATGACGGGCCAGAAGGTCGGGCAGCCCCCCCATTGGATCGACCACCGTGCCGCCCGCTTCGGCATACAGCGCGTTCATCGTAAAATCGCGGCGGGAGGCATCTTCGGACACATCATCGGAAAATGCGACCACGGCGTGGCGGCCATCGGTTTCCACATCGCGGCGGAAGGTCGTGATCTCGTACGCGGTGCCGTCCTGAACGACTGTGACGGTGCCATGTTCAATGCCTGTCGGGATTGCCCGCAGTCCCGCACGGCCGGCCAGTTCCATCACGCGGTCGGGATGGGCGTCCGTGGCGATGTCCACATCGCTGACAGGTGCCCCCAGAAGGGCATTGCGCACGCAACCCCCCACGAACAGGGCGCGATGCCCGGCAAGCATGTCAAGGATCGGCCCCGCAGGGGCAAGCCAGTCGCCGGTAACCTTCATCGCATCCTCAACGCCAGATCACGCAGGATTTCCGCGGTCACGCCCCAGATGTAATAAGGCCCCCAAGGAACCGTCCAGTAGGTACGCAGGTGGCCCGCCCATATGCGGGAATGCTGCACATAGCGGGCGGGATCGAGAACGTGATCGAGTGGCACGGCGAAAATCTCCTCCACCTCCCCCACTTGGGGAAACGGGGTGAAAGGCGCGGTGATTTCGGCCAATACGGGCGTCACTGTGAAGCCGGTGACGGTCGGATGGGCGGGCAGCTGACCCAGAACTTCCACCGCGTTGCGGGACAGGCCCACTTCTTCCTGCGCCTCGCGCAGGGCGCAGGCCACCGGATCGGCATCACCCACGTCCAGCTTGCCACCCGGCAGCGCAATCTGCCCCGGATGGTGTCGCAGGCCCGATGCGCGCTTGGTCAGCCACAGTCGCCCGTCCTGCACGGCCAGCAGGACGGCCGCGGGACGCAGGGCCGGATCGACCGGCCCTGCGGGAATGGCGGCGCAGGACAGCGCCGCGATCAGTGCATCACGCGTCATCCCCGCTTGACCCCAATGTGTCCGGCTGGAATTCATAATGCGCGCCGCAGAACTGGCAATCGGCAGTGACCACGCCATGAGCCGTCACCATCTCCGCAATCTCTTGAGCAGGATAGGGGGCAAGGGCGTCGCGGACCTTTTCCTCCGAACAGGTGCAACCAAAACGCAGGGGCTGGCTGTCGAAGACGCGCGGGCCTTCCTCGTGGAACAGGCGCACAAGCAAGTCGGTGGGGGCAAGGGAGGGTCCGATCAGCTCCAGATCCTCCACCGTGTCCAGAAGGTAGTTGGCGCGCATCCAGTTCTCGCCCTCATCCCCGGCAAGGATGTCGGCATGGGTCAGCAGACCGCCCTCGCCCGTAGCTTCGCCGACGGAGGGCGAGGCCTTGGGCATGTGCTGCAGCATCACGCCGCCCGCACGCCAGCCTTCCGCCTCTCCCGGCAGTTGCGAACGGCCGAAGGACAGCTCGAAGCGCGTGGGCAACTGTTCGGATTGCGCGAAATACGTCTCCGCGCACTTGGACAGCGAGCCGCCCGCAATCGGGGAGATACCCTGATACGGCACTGTTCCCGGACCCTGATCGATGAGGATGGCGAAATACCCCTCGCCCAGCTGCTCGAATGCCGGCGCGTCGGTCAGCTCCTCCGCCTCATAGCTGGCATAGGCGCGGATACGGGCAGGTTGTCCGTCATCGGTGGGACCGTAGTAATCCGTGGCGATCAGCTTGACCGCACCGTTGCCGCGGATCTGCAACGACAGCTTCCAGCGCAGTTTCGTCATCTGGCCGATCAATGCCGTCAGCAGGGCGGATTCGGCCACCAACGCCTCGATCTGCGGGGGGTAGTCGTGTTTCGACAGAACCTCGTCCAGAACGCCGTCCAGCCGGACGACGCGGCCGCGGATGTCCGAACGGTCAAGCTGGAAGGGCAGGACGGTATCGTCCCAGGCGATTTGCGTTCCGATAGTCATGGGGTTTCCTTGAGGCCCGAGCCTTGGCATATCTTCGCCACTGGCATACCGCGTCCATATAGGGACGGCAACCGAGAGGCCCAAGACCATCATGATCCGCCGATACGGAGAAGCCCTGAAGCCCGGCCAGCGCTATCGCAGGCGTGTGGGCGTCTATGCCGTCTGCCTGCGCGGGAACCAGATCCTCACGACGCTTCAGATGGCTCCCACACCCGAACTGCAATTGCCCGGCGGTGGCATCGATCCGGGCGAACATCCTGTCGCCGCCCTTCACCGCGAGGTGATGGAGGAAACGGGCTGGCACATCGCCATCGGACGGCGGATCGGGACGTATCGCCGTTTCACCTATATGCCCGATTACGACAAATGGGCGGAAAAGATCTGCCTGATCCATCTGGCCCGTCCCACCCTGCGCGTCGGACCCCCGACCGAAGCCGGCCATCATGCCGTCTGGTTGCCCGTGACCGAGGCGTTGGAGGGGCTGGGCAGCGAAGGTGATCGCGCGATGCTGGCGGAGGCGTTGAGGTAAGTAGGGCGGCCTTTTCGCCGCCCGCTACAGTGTCAGGCCGTGAACGGCTTTTCCTTCGACCAGCGCCACGCGTCGCCGATCATGTCCCGCAGGGTGGAACGTGTCGGCTGCCAGCCCAGATCACGGATTGCGGCGCCGGAACCCGACACCAACGCCACCGCATCCCCTGCCCGCCTGTCTCCGAAGGTGACGGGTACATCCCTGTTCGTCACGATGCGGGATGCCTCGATCACCTCGCGCACGGAAAAGCCGTTGCCCGTGCCAAGGCAGAAGACACGATTCTCCCCCCCGTCCAGCAGCCATTTGAGGCCAAGGACATGGGCATCCACCAGATCCATCACATGCACGTAGTCGCGCACGTTGGTCCCGTCGCGCGTGTCATAATCCGTGCCAAACACCGTCAGCGCGGGACGCGTGCCCGCCACCGCCTCCAGCATGATCGGGATCAGGTGCGTCTCGGGATGGTGCTGCTCGCCCACCTCCGCCTCCGGATCGGCACCTGCCACGTTGAAATAGCGGAAAATGACGTTTCGCAGATCATACGCGGCGGAGAAGTTCCGAACCATCTCCTCGATCGCGAGCTTCGAGGCACCATAGGCGTTGATCGGACGCTGCGGGGTGCTTTCATCCAGCACGACGCCGTCCTGATCGCCGTATGTCGCGCAGGTGGAGGAGAAGACGAAGTTGCGGATGCCCGCCGCCACCGTCGCCTCCAGCAGGTTCAGCGCACCGTTCACGTTCACCCGCCAGTAGGTCGCAGGATCCTTCATCGATTCGCCCACCAGCGACAGGGCCGCGAAATGCATCACGGCGACGGGCTTGTATTGCGCGAGTGCCGCGTCGATGTCGGCGCGGTTCATCAGGTCGCCCTTGACCAGCGGGCCGAACTTCACCGCCTGCTCCCACCCGGTGGAGATGTTGTCGAACGTCACGGGCACGAAACCCGCCGCCTTCAACACCTTGCAGGCATGGGCCCCGATATACCCCGCGCCACCGGTCACCAATACATGTTCCACCATCGATCCCCCGGTCATTTCCACACGTCGTCGGACATTGCACAGGAACGTTTCTTCTGGAAAGCGGGGAGATGTAAAAATGGCGCCCTATTCCCGTTGGTGAGTTGACCTCAAAGGCGCCCGCCAGCATAACGCCCTCCACATAATTGATGCGAGGTGGCATGAACATCGCCGAATTCCTGATGCAGGGTGGCCTGCACGAAAGCGAGATTCGCAAGCATTTCGGCAACCTCGTCACGTTCGAGGGCGATAGCCCCGTTTTCGACCATCCGCTCTATCTCCTTGCGTTTTCCAATCGCAGCGGGTCGAACCTGCTGGCCGACTATCTGCGCACGACGCCCTATTTTTCGGGTTTTCACGAACAGCTGAACCATTCAACCGTCACCACGCAGGCGGAGCTTTGGGGCGCGCGAACCTTTCCCGACCTGATACGCATCGGCACCGAAAAGCTGGCAAAGGGAAAGCCGATCTACGGGTTCAAGGCGTCTTGGGACCAGATCCTGATGCTGCACCGCTTCCGGATCCCGGCAATGTACAACGGCACCCGGATCATTCACATTACGCGCAACGACATTCTGGGACAGGCGGTTTCCTACCAGATCGCGCATCAGACGAAGCGCTGGACCAGCAAGCAGAAGGGCGAGGCGATCGAGCCGGTCTATGACAGGGACCAGATCTCTCATCTGATCAGTTCGACTCAGATGTCGGCCAATGCGATACAGGCGCTTTGCACCATTTTCGACATTCCGCGCATTCACGTGACCTATGAGGAACTGACCAAGCGACCACGTCGCGTCGTTCAGCGCATAGGAACCTTCGCCGGGGTAGACCTGTCGTCCTGGACCTGCGGCACACCGAAGATCGAACAGCAGGCGAACCACGTCAACGACCAGTTCCGCGCCCGCTATATCGAAGAAACGCGCAACCTGCTGCTGCGCTGATCAATCGTCATCAGGCACTGCGACCGCGACGTTCATGTTGCGGTCGTGATGCGCGATGGCTTCCTCCAGATCATCATAATAGGTCAGCTGTCCGTTTTCCAGAACGGCAGCCGCCGAACAGATCTGGCGCACCATTCCCATGGAATGGCTGACCATGATCGTGGAGGATACGCTGAGCCGGTCCTTCAGGTAGGCGCTGCTTTTTGCCTTGAAGGACGCGTCGCCTACGGACGTCACCTCGTCGATCAGATATGTCTCGAACGGGATTCCCATCGAAACGCCGAAGGCCAGCCGAGAGCGCATGCCCGACGAATAGGTGCGGAACGGCAGATGGAAATGCTTTCCCAGTTCGGCAAAATCCTCGACGAATTCGATCAGCTCCTTCGTATCGGCCCCATAGATGCGGGCCACGAACCGGGTGTTCTGCGCACCCGTCAGTTCGGGATGGAACGAACCTGCGAAGCCGACCGGCCACGAGATGGTGCCCGTGGACAGGATGCGGCCCGATGTCGGCTCCACCGTACCCGCGATCATGTTCAGCAGCGTCGTCTTCCCCGCCCCGTTGCGACCGAGAAGCGCCACGGCCGTCCGCGACGGAAAGGTGACGTTGAGGTTGTCCGCAACCGTCTTGCGCTGGCCTTGCAACACGAAGGTCTTTGTCAGGTTTTCCAGCCGGACCATCGGATCTACCGACGATCTTTCAGGCTGTAGCCGACAAGAACCGCCACGCCCCAGACCAACAGAAGGAACAACATGACCAGCGCCAGGGTCGTGCCGCGCTGCGGGAATTGCGATTTCTGTGCCAGCGTCGGAGAGACGTGAGCCGCGAGGTAACGGCTTTGACGGCCCGCATCGGCCTGGGCCGCATTGAACGCCACAAGGGCCACCGTATAGGACTGTTCGGCAAATTCGCGGTCCACGGTCAGGCGTTCGTAATCGCCGACCAGGTCGGCGAAGGCCGAACCGTCATTGGCACCAGGTGCCATGCCCAGCTTGCCCCGCTCCTCGGTGATGCGCCGCTCGATCACGGAGATGCGGGACTGGGCCTGCGTGATGCGGGTATCGCCTTCGCGAGTCGTTTCGCGCAGCATGTCCAGATCCACCATCGCGGTCGCCAGTTCGGTCTGCAACGTGTTCAGGATGCCCATCTGCCCCATCGTGTCCATTGACGGATCCACGATCTGGTTGGCATTTCGGAATGTGGTCAATCCCGCACGGGCCTCGCGCAGCTTGTCCTGCGCCGTGTCAAGGTCTTCGCGGGCGTAACGGATGGCATCCTCCCGCGCGATGTCCGACAGCTGGTTGATCATGGCCGAACCTTCGGAATAGATCGCGGTGGCGATCCTCTGCGCATCGGCCGGGTCAAAGGCAAGGACACGGATGTCGATGATCCCGGTGGCGGAATCAAAGGTCAGCTGCACCATCTTCTGCCAGTAATCGGTCAGATCCTCGATCTCTCCGGGGGCGTCATAGGCAAAGATCGGATCGAAGGAGGGTTTGGACCAGATCGTGCGCAGATCGACATCCTCGTCAATCCGGTTCACCAGATCCTGGCTCTGGAAGAACGCGTACAGCACCTCCGCATCCGAGGAGGAGGAACTTCCCGTCAGCGCGGCAAGCCCGCCCATCAGTTCCATCGCCGAGGCCTGATTCTCGCTCCGCACCACGAAGGAGACGTAGGAAGCATACTGGTTGGCCGCGATGGCCCACAGATAGAATGCCGTCAGCACCACGGGCAGGATGATCGCGGCGACGAAGCTGGCAGCGACAATACGGTGACGTCCCAAGGCCCGCATCGGGCTGACGGGCTTGGACACTTTTATCGCAGGGGGCACCTGTGCCTTCGGCCCCGCTGCGGGAGAGGGGGGAGCCGCCTTCACACCTGAGGGCGCAGGCGCCGCTGAGGATGCAGGCGCCGCTTTCACACCGGGTGGCACGAGGGGTGCGCCGGCCGTCCCGGCAGGACCCTGGCCTTCGCCAAGTGCAGGCTGGCGACGCCGTGGCTTGGTGGCGGATACCTCGGTATCCGACGCAGGGGGGCCGGGCGGGATGTTCGACGGGGTGGGATTGTTCAAGCGACCTCCGAGGAACCGCATTGTATGTCTTTTGCCTCTCATACATATTGTGCAGGCTATTTTCCAGCGACGATGCGGAGCGAATGTGTCCATCAGCACACAACCCGAAGATGAGACGCGTCTTCGTCCTGTTCAGGAACAACGCAAATTTGGCACATCCCGGGCCATTCTTGCGCTGATTCTGCGCGAGATGGCGACAACCTACGGTCGGTCGCCCGGCGGGTACCTTTGGGCAATCCTCGAACCCGTTGCCGCAATCGTGATGCTGACGCTGGTGTTCTCGCTGATGCTGCGGTCCCCGCCCCTGGGCACGAACTTCGCCATCTTCTATGCGACTGGCATGTTGCCCTTCGGTCTCTACAGCGGACTTTCAGGGCGTGTTCAGGGGGCCATCAACTATTCGAGGCCGCTGCTCGTCTATCCGAGCGTCACCTTTGTGGATGCGATCGTCGCCCGTTTCCTGCTGGCTCTGCTAACCTCGCTTCTGGTGGCCTTGATCGTCTTCACGGGTATCCTCACCGCATACGACACGCGCACGGTCATCGATTTCCATGCCGTGGCACTCGGCTACTCCATGGCGGCCGTACTCGCTCTTGGCGTGGGAACCATGAATTGCGTGCTCGTGTCGCTCATCCCGCTCTGGGACAGGCTCTGGGGCATCGTCACGGTGCCGCTGATGATCCTGTCCTGCATCTTCTACACTTTCGAAATGATCCCGAAGAACGTGCAGACCTATCTGTGGTACAACCCGTTGGTGCATGTGATCGGGCAGGTGCGGTCGGGATTTTATCCGTTCTATGCCGCCGATTATGTCAGCCCGCTTTATGTCTTCGGCTTCGGGCTCGTGCCTTTGTGCATCGGACTGGTGTTCCTGCGTCGCTGGCACCGTCTGATCCTGACCCGCTAGATGGCGAAGGTCACGATCCTGCTTGCCACCTTCAACGGGGCAAGGTTTCTGGCCGACCAGCTGGACTCGCTTGGAAAACAGGATGCCGACTGGGCTTTGTGGATCAGCGATGACGGTTCGACCGACGGGACAAAGACGATGCTGTCCGATTTCGCGCAGGCCAATCCGGGGCGCGACATTCGCGTCATCGACGGGCCTGGACGCGGATCGGCCGCCAATTTCCTGTCACTTCTGACCCATCCCGACCTGCCCGACCGCCCCGTGGCACTTTGCGATCAGGACGACGTGTGGCTGCCCCATCATCTGTCACGCGGGCTTGAACGACTGGCCGGGTCGGCAGGAGTGTATGCCTGCGCCACGCTGGAATGCGACATCGATCTGGGGCATCCACGCCTTTCCCGCCTTGTCCCGCCCCGAACGGGCTTCACGAACGCGCTGGTCCAGAACGTCGTCGCGGGCAACACGATGGTGCTGTCGACCGAGGCCCTGCGGATCGTAAGGGCTTTTCCACCGGCCGGCACCGTGCCCTATCACGACTGGTGGATCTATCTGCTGTCGACAGCCCACGGAATCCCGATCCTGATCGATCCGGAACCCGGCCTGATGTACCGCCAGCATGATGGCAACGAAATGGGGGCATCGCGTGGGCTGGCGGCGTTCGTGAAGCGCTTTCAAAAAGCGTTTGGCGGGGATTACGCGATCTGGCTGCGGGCGAATTGCAATGCATTGGCGAACATCCCTGCGGCCATAGCCCCCGGAAACACGACGACCTTCGAGGCATTCAGGCGGGATCTGGGCCGCTCCGGCCTCGGCCGTATGCTTCGCCTGCGCCATGCGGGCATACGGCGTGAAACACGCTCGGGTACGATTCTTCTATACGTGGCCGCAGCCTTGGGCCGCGTCTGAGCGTTGCGTGACCGTCGGGGGCCGCGCACGGTGCCCCCAGATCGGATTAACCCCGCAACGATACCTTTGCCGGCGAACCGATCCAAGGAATCGCCCATGTCCGACACTTCCCTTCTGTTGGGCCTGCCCCTGATACAGGCCGCGCAGGCACAAAAGCACGTCACCCACAACGAGGCGTTGCGCCTGCTGGATCTGGTCGTCCAGCTGTCCGTTCAGGACCGGCATCGCGCGACACCACCTGATGCCCCGAAGGATGGGGACCGCCATATCGTCGCGGGCGGGGCCATAGGTCCCTGGGTCGGGCAGGATGGAAAGATCGCGGTCTACGAGGGGACGGGCTGGACCTTCGTCATGCCCCAGACAGGGTGGCGCGCCCATGTGCAGGCCGAATCGCAGACCGTCATCCGCAACGGCACCCGATGGGACAGCCCCAAGGCACAGACCTTCGGCATCAACGCGACCGCAGACAACACGAACCGTCTGGCCGTTTCCGCTCCGGCCACGCTTCTGACGCATGAAGGGGCGGGGCATCAGCTGAAGATCAACAAGGCGGCGACTCCGGATACGGCAAGCCTGCTGTTCCAGTCGAACTGGTCGGGTCGCGCGGAAATGGGACTTACTGGCAACGACGCCTTCGCGATCAAGGTCAGCGCCGACGGCGGCACCTTCAATACCGCGCTTTCGACGAATCCGACTTCCGGGACGGTCACCCTGCCTGCGGGTGCCGCCCTGTCCGACGGCACCGCCGCCGCCCCCGCACTCAGTTTTGCAGCGGATGCCGATACCGGCCTGTCCCGTCCAGCCGCGAACCAGATCGCATTTGTGACAGGCGGAGCGCAGCGTGCCGTGCTGTCGAACGCGGGGCTGAAGCTGGACGTGCCGCTGACCGGAAATGCCGTCACGCAGAATGCTCAGGACTCTACTGCCGGACGCGTGACCCGCACGGGCGATTTCGGAGTGGGCGGATACACCGCCGATGCGAGCAGCGATGCGCAAAACGTCACGGGCTTTTCCCGTGCCACTTCGGGGACGCGGCCCGACACCTCCAGCTGGCACCTGATGCATATGGGCCGCGCCGCCGCCGGACAGGCCGCGCAGTTCGCACTGCGCGACGGCAGTGCGACAGAGGCGGGTCAGGCCGCGATCCGGCACCGGACATCTGCCGGCACATGGTCGGATTGGAATCCGATGATCGGACGGCAAAACCTTCTGGGCACGGTGAACCAGACGGCGGGCGTCCCGACGGGTGCGGTGATGGAACGCGGCAGCAACGCCAACGGCGATTACGTCCGCTTTGCAGATGGCACCCAGATCTGCACCCGCATCTGCGACGTGAACGTCGCCTCCACGACCTCGCAAAGCTTTACCACGGCGGCCGCGTTCGTCAGCGGAGGCATCACGGGGGCAACGGTATCCTATCTCACCTCTACCCCGCATGCGGCCCTGCAGATGACCAACATCCGCGCTTTCGGCTGTTCACAGTCCACGTTCTTCCTGCGGCTTCTGACACCGGGCACGTCCTCGGACGCTGCCTCCAACGGAGAGAGGATCGTGATGACCGCCACGGGCCGCTGGTTCTGAAAGGTTAGCGCGGCAAAGTCGCATGTGGCCGGGGCATCAACGGATCGGTCCGTCCGCAAAGGACGGGCCACACACTGCGTTAGGGCCGGCTACTGCGATGTCAGGGGGTCCTTCTGCTTTTCTTTGAATGTGAAGCTGTCCATACGCCATATTTTCGCCGCAATGCGGGAAGATTTGGTTAAGCTCCCCCCCCACCCTTCCCCTTCATGCAGGAGGGATCGGGATGCCGGGGTTTCGCTATCTGTCGACATTCAACGGGTCCGCCACGTCGATGCTGGACGGGATCGTCGATCTGGATCTTCGGGTCACGCCGCAGGGTACCATGCTTTACGCCACGACCACGGCTGGGGGCGGGGTAACCGCGCTCAAGGTGACGAACGGCGGGCTGGAGACAGTTTCCCAGGTCATTCATCGTGGAAATGCCGATGTGGGGGTCGAACCGGAGCTGACCATCATCGGCAATACGGCCATCGTATCCGGGCTGGCAGGCAATACGCTTCCCGGCTATTCCCTCACCACGCCGAAGCTGCAGACGGGCGACCACGTGGAAGTGGGCGGCGCGACCGGATCCATCACCCACGTTGCCAGTGCCGAAATCGACGGAACCACCTTTGTCTTCGCCAGCGGCCGGTCCGACAACGGCATCTCCGTCTATCGCTGGGCGGGGGATGGAATGCAGGCCGTGGGCAAGCCGACCGGTTCCGCCGGGGATGCCCTGACCGTCGGGGATATCGGCGATCTGACCGTGGTTGAAACGACACGGGGCACCTATCTCGCGGCCACCAACCTCGGCAGCGACCGGGTGACGCTGTGGTCCGTCTCCCCCTCCGGCACCCTCAAGGAAACCGCCAGCATCGGGGCGGAGGACGGATTGGGTATGGCCGACCCGAACCTGCTGGCCACGGCCACCGTCGGCGGCATCACCTATGTTCTGGTCGGGTCCACGGGATCGTCCTCCATCTCCGTTCTGGAGGTGCAGGCAAACGGCGGCCTTCGGGCCACGGATCACGTCATCGATGATCTGGGAACCCGCTTCGATGCGATAAGCGCCCTGACAACCGTCACCAGCGGCGACCGGACCTATGTTCTGGCAGGCGGTGGGGATGACGGGATCAGCCTGCTGACGCTGCTGCCGGACGGCACCCTTCTGCATCTGGCAACGATCGAGGATGACGCGACACGTGCGCTGGGCGGGGTGCAGTCCATCCTGGCGCTGCTGCAGAACGGCACGATCACAGTTTTCGCCACCTCCTCGCGCGAGGGCGGGATCGCACGGCTGGAGATCGATCCCGACACGGGCGCAACCCTGATCGGCGGAAAGGGCGCCGACCATCTTGTCGGCGGTGCGAAGGCGGACCTGCTGGCGGGTGGGGCGGGCCACGATATCCTGTCTGGTGGACAGGGGGACGACATCCTGATGGACGGTGCGGGCGGCGACCGGCTGACGGGCGGGGCCGGTGCGGACATCTTTGTCATGGCGGCCGACGGGGAACGTGACGTCATCACCGACTTCGACCCCGCAAACGACCGGCTGGACCTGTCGCGATGGCCCATGATGCGCGACAAGGGTCAACTGACATTCAGCGAAACCTCCTTCGGCGCAATCGTGCAGTTCGGGTCGGAAACACTGGAAATCCGCACCGCGAACGGTAAACCCCTCAGCTGGGGGCAGCTGGGCGATGTCACCGACAAGATGTCCCACATGCCCATGCCATCCACCACGGGAACCGCGGGCGCGGACAAGCTGCAGGGCGGGTCCGGGAACAATACGCTGACCGGCCATGACGGCGAGGATACGCTGGATGGCGGCACAGGAGGCGACATGCTGAACGGTGGCAACGGATCGGATTGGGCCACCTATGACAGGGCGCGCGACGGGGTATCGGCAAGCCTGACCGCCCCGCAGAAGAACACCGGCGAAGCCAAGGGCGATACTTACGTCTCGATCGAGAATCTGCGCGGCTCCTCGCACGATGACCGGTTGGAGGGGAACTTGGCGGCCAACATCATCATGGGCGGCGACGGGGCGGACCTTCTGTTCGGCCTTTCGGGCAACGACACGCTTTACGGCGACAGTGGAAACGACCGCATCGATGGCGGCGCGGGGGCCGACCTGATCTATGGTGGCGAAGGGATGGACACGGTCGACTACCGGCAAACCCGGAACGGTGTGACCGTCGATCTGATACATTCGTGGCGCAACACCGATATCGCCACCGGCGACCGCTATGTCTCCATCGAAAATGTGGCGGGCGGGCGTGGTAATGACAAGATCTCCGGAAACTTCCTGAACAACAAGATCGGAGGCGGTGCCGGAAACGACATCCTGTCCGGCAGGTCGGGAAACGACACCCTGAAAGGGGCCGCCGGTCACGATACCCTTTTCGGTGGGGCGGGCAGCGATTTCATGGATGGTGGCAAGGGTAGGGATACCGTCAGCTATGCCGACATTCCCACCGGGCTTTTCCTGGACCTGATGAAGCAATCCTTGAATGCGGGTGCCGCCGCGGGCGACCGTATCGTCAAGGTGGAGAACATCATCGGCTCTTCCGGCCATGATACGATTCATGCGAACCGCAGCGCGAACCGGCTGGAAGGCGGGGGCGGAAACGACGCCCTTTCCGGACGTTTCGGCAAGGATTCCCTGTTCGGCGGCACGGGCAACGACACGCTGGCCGGGGGTCAGGGCGCAGATCTGCTGGATGGCGGGGCCGGACGGGACACGGCCCATTACGGCGATGCGGGCGGCAGCCTGCGCATAGATCTGGGCAATCCTTCCACTTCCACGGGCTTTGCGAAGGGCGACAGGTTCATCTCCATCGAGGATGTGATCGGGAGTAACTTTTCCGACGTGATCTTAGGAAATGCCCTGGACAATGTGCTGTCGGGCATGAACGGCAATGATGCCCTGCGGGGACTTGGCGGCAGGGACACTTTGTTCGGGGGCAATGGCAACGATACCCTGTTCGGGGGCCAATCCAACGACCGGCTGGATGGAGGGGCGGGAAACGACCACCTTTACGGCGATCAGGGTGCCGACACGCTACTGGGCGGCCAAGGAACCGATACCGTGGATTATAGTCTGATGTCGGCAAGGGTGACGGTGGATCTTTCGGTGTCGGCCCGCAATGCGGGGGCGGCTGCAGGCGACCTCATCCGCGAGGTGGAAAACGTGACTGGCAGCGTTTATTCCGATGACCTGCGCGGCGATCACAACGCGAACCGTCTGGAAGGCTTTCGCGGAAACGACATTTTGCAGGGACGGGGCGGGAACGACACGTTGGATGGCGGGGCGGGCAACGATGTCATGACAGGGGGGGTGGGTGCCGATACCTTCGTCTTCAACTCCGGCAAGGACCGCATCACGGATTTCCAGTTGGGCGTCGATACGTTGCAAGTCGCACGGGGTCTGACGGACATGACGGCCGCCCGCCTGATCGATTCCGCCCATGTCGCAGGGGGTGCCACCATCATCGATTTCGGCGGGGGGCATACGCTGCGGATCGACGGGGTGACGGATCCGCGTCTGCTACTGGACGATTTCATCTTTCTTTGATCTGGCAAGATCGTCCAGCAGACCGTGATCGGCAGCGTAGACGCTCCTCACCGCCCCGGCGGTGCGATCCGTCAGAAGTGCACGCGTGGAGGGCATGGCACCGTCACGACGGTAACGGTCGCGCAGGACATCGGCGGGCACGTCATCCGAAGGATCGTCGAAGGGCGCCGTCCCCGCAGAGTCATTGGATCTTTGCGCGAAGTAACGCGCCCCCGTCACGGAGCCGAGAAGATCACTCATCACGCCCGCGATCTCCCCCATCCGCAGTGCGCGGTCGTAGACGATGGGTGCAAGATGGGAGATCTGTGAATGGAAATGCGGGTCCATGTCCTGCTCGGATGCGGCAAGATATATGTTTGCCAGATCACGGAAGCGCGCCTGTTCGGGATCCAGGCCGGTCACGCGCCGATAGCTGGCAAACACTTCCTCATGGCCCTGACGCTGGATGAACTTGTTGCGGTAAAGGGAGGCCATCCGGTCGCCCGGATCGCGCAGCACGCAGATGCGCGTATCGGCGGCCTCGATCTGCACCTTCGACAGCAGGTGGCAGCGGTGCAGGAAGGCGATCGGGGTTTCACCCTCCCCCCGGGAGTGTGGTGATTCCCGAAGGATCATCTCCTTGAAGGCGGTGCAGGCATTCTTGCGGATGTAGGCGAAGGCAAGGGTGCAGCCGTTCAGACGGATCCCGAAATGGGCCCTGCCCTCCGATATGGCCCTGACCCGCAGATCCAGAATCGCCATGGCGTTGCCCCCCACTTGTCATGCCGCCCCTGCAGGACACATGGTCCCACGATGACATTCAACCACCGGAACCACATGACACGCAAGGCGATCAGGACAAGCGGCATTGCCGTAGCGGCACTGCTTTGGGCGGCCAACGCATCGGCGGAGGACATCCTGCCGAAGGATCTGGGCAAATGCGGCGCGGGGACAGAGACGTTCGAGAACCGTACCGTCCTTCAGGCGGCGGATGCATGGCACGGGGTGGCAGGGTGCATGCGGCAGTTGCGCGACCTGTGGAACCGTAAAGGCGGCGACACCCTCGTGGACCTCCCCGACCGTCCTGCCCTGTCCACCCTTGTGCATGACCAGATCATCGCGGAAATGCACCACCCGTGGGTGCGGTTCAGGCTGGAAGATGGCAGCCTCGCGACGTTTGACGATGTGTTCGACGCCGACCTGACCCTGCGCGCCCCGTTTCAGGCAGTCATGCAGGTGAACGACCGGGGGGAGCCCTACAACGCCATGGGCCAGACGGGCCTGGCGTATTTCCTGTATCAGATGGCCGCGCGGTCCGAAGCAGACGGGCTGGATGCGGACAGCTCTTTCTATCGCACCCTTGCCCGAGGGGCGGTGGCGACCGTCACGCGCGAGGTCAAGGACGGGGGTCTTGCAACCTATGCCCCCTGCGACGGTGTCGGAACGGACGCCCGATGCGCGTGGTATCATTCGGTCACGCGGCGCGACCAGCCTGCCGGTGCGGGCGGAACGCTGAACCAGATGCTGCACGCCGTGCGCGACATGGGCATGATCCAGGATTTCGTGGCCCGTCAGGAATGGCAGGGGGAGCCTGATCTGGAACCTGCGATCCACGCAGGCATGGCCCAGCTGTTTCAGGGAAAGCCCTATGCCGGTCCCGGAACGATTCCCACGCTTGCTGATTTCACAAGCGGCGCGACCGACGACGATGGCGGCGAATGGGCATGGTACGGTTTCAACACGCAGCAGGACGCCTCCGGCAAGGGATACTTCCTCCGCGATGCCACACGAAATTGTGGGTACCACATCCATGTCCTGCAACTGATGAATGGGGCACTGGGACGCGCAGGACAGCAAGACGATTACCGGGATGTCGTTTCTGCGGCACGAACCAGTGAAACCCTGCGCAGCTTCCGCCTTGCGGCCGAACATACGCTGTCCGGCTCCTTGCAGCCCGATCAGGTGCGATGCGGCGAAGGGACAAGCGACGACATCCGCAAAGTGCTGAAAAGCGGGCAGAACATCCTGCCCTGATCCAGCAGGGGTGGCGATTTATTTTCCCTCGCCACCCCGTCGCATTGACAATCAGAGGCAGATCAACAAGATGCAATCTCGCGCAATCGACAAGCGGAACATACCGCGAAAAGGGTCCGGATGAACATCAATCCCGTTCTGACACAGGTAATCGACCTTGTCAGGGACATGCTGCCCGAGATTTTTTCCCTGCGGTTCGACATCGAATGGAAGGCTGACGGCAGTCCGGTCACAAAGGCCGACGTTCTTGTCGAACAACGGGTCACGGAACTGCTGCAACAAGCCATTCCAGGTATCGTCGTCCTGGGAGAGGAGACGTTCTCGGACGCCACCTCTTCGGACAGGTCCGGCTGGATCGCGGTGCTCGATCCCATCGACGGGACGGAGAACTTCTGTTCCGGCTTCAAGGAATGGGGTCTCTCGCTCAGCATCTGGAAGGGGTCCGAACATGCGGGCAGCCTCCTGTTCATGCCGGAGCTGGACTCCCACCTGATGACGGGCGACACGCTGCCCATGGTGCAGTCGCGCATCGTCGGCTTTTCGTCCACCGTCAGTGAAGAAGTCGTGGCGGCCATGCAGACGGTCCACGAAGCCCGGATCATGGGCTGCGCGGTCTACAATCTTTACAATGTCGCACGCGGTGCCTACGCGCGCTTCATCAACCCCAAAGGGGCGTATTCCTGGGATCTGCTGGCCGGCGTCATGCTGGCCCGTGAACATGGATGCGACATTCTCGTGGATGGGAAAGCCTATGACGGAACGTTTCTCGAAGCAGGTCGGCGATATCGCGTCGACATTCAGCACCGATACGATCTTCATCCTCGGTAAGGGACCTTCGGCGGACAAGATCCGTCCCGAGGTCTTTGCCGGATCGCTGGTCATCGCGCTGAACGACGCCGAACGGATCGCCCCCGCCGACATCACCCTGTTCCACGCGGACTGGGTGAAGAAGGCCCTGCACGAAACGGGAGAGAAGTCGCGTCTCTACATCACCTCGGCGGATTTCACCCCGCTGCGGGCAGAAGTTGCGCGTGCATCCTTCATTCCGATGCAGCAGGACACGTCCGACCTGATGATGCAGCGGTTCCTGTCGCCGGAATTCGCGATCGAGGAAGTGCTGTTCCTGTCGGCCCTGAAACTGGCACGGATCGTGTCAGAACGTCGTGGCCGCCCCCAGACCGTCTACATGGTCGGCTTCGATTTCTCGTCGGAACTGGGCTATTCGCAGTCCATCACCGAGGATTACGCACCCGACGCGGAACGATCCTCCAAGATCAACATGCAGGAGTTCTTCTTCCTCAACACGCTCTATGTCTTGCGCAATTCGCCGCTGGACGTGGTGCATGTGGGCCAGCGCTCCTTCTCCACCATGACTTCGCAGGAGTTGAACGATCGCTTCCTGCCCGCCGCCGCGAAACCGCCCGAAGGTGCCGTCATCAACCCGGTCGCCGTCGTGGCCGAACTGACGACCAACCATTTCGGCGACCGGAACCGGCTGGAACGCATGATCCGCGCCGCCGCCGCTGCAGGTGCCGATTACATCAAGCTGCAAAAGCGCGATGTCGAAACCTTCTACAGCGCCGAACAGCTGTCCTCGGCTTATGTCTCGCCCTTCGGCAAGACCTTCGCCGACTACCGTCACCAGCTGGAGCTGAGCGTCGACGACTTCAACTTCGTCGATACCCTTTGCAGGCATCTGGGGATCGGCTGGTTCGCCTCCGTGCTCGATCAGCCGTCCTTCGAATGGATGCAGCAGTTCAACCCCGAACTGGTGAAGCTGCCAAGCACGATTTCGGAACATAAGGACTATCTGGCTTACGTGGCGCAGAACTATCGCGGCTCTATCGTGCTGTCGACGGGCATGACCGATCAGGCCTACGAGGAGTGGGTGGTCAACACCTTTACCAATTGCGAAAAGCTGTACCTGATGCAGTGCAATTCGGCCTATCCGACGCCCCTGCATGATTGCCACATCGGTGTCGTCCGGCATTATCACACACTTTCAAAGACCTATCCGAACCTAGTGCCAGCCTATTCCAGCCACGATTTCGGATGGCTCGCCTCCGGTCTCGCGGTCGCGGCGGGTGCGCGGATGGTCGAAAAGCACGTGAAGCTCGGCAATACCGAATGGGCGCATTTCGATGCGGTCGCGGTGGACCTCACGACATCGGCGTTCAAGGAATACGTTGATGGCGTGCGCGAAGTGCAGCTGATCGTCGGATCGGACGAGAAGAAGGTCAACGAAAGCGAGCATCACAAGTATTTTCGGGCGGCCAGCTGAGGTGAGCGACATCTTCTCCACCACCTACGGCCCGCGGGTCGAGGAATTCTTCACCACGAACCGCATCTTTCTGAAGCATGCGTTCAAGGTCGCCGGTGCCTACAAGCCCGGCGACCCGATGAAGATCCCGCGCGACCTGTCGGTGGAACGCTATGCCACAATGCCCCCGCGTGGATTCGTTCCGGCGGGGGCCTATTCCTACTGCATGGCCAAGTCCATCGGTGGCCCTCTCCGTCTTGGACGTTATTGCAGCATTGCCACCAATGTCCGCATCATGGGAATCGAACATCCTACGGACTGGTTCACCACGCATGTGGGGGCGTTCCGCTGGTATGGCGCGCGATTCGCCAAGGAGGAGTTCGGCAAGGCGCTGACCCTGCCCCCCTTCGAACCGTCGCGCGGCGATGTCGTGGTCGGCAACGATGTCTGGATCGGGCAGGACGTCCTTTTGAAACCCGGTATCCGCATTGGTGACGGCGCGATCATCGCGGCGGGTGCGGTGGTCACGAAAGACGTGCCCCCCTACCATATCATGGGCGGCGTTCCGGCTCGGCGCATTCGCCTGCGTTTCCCCGAAACCACGGTGGAACGGTTGCTGGCCCTGCAATGGTGGAACTACAACTTCGCCGATTTCGGGGGCCTTTCATTCGATCGGATCGACGACTTCATTGACGGTCTCGAACATCTCATCCTCGACGGGACGATCCAGGCGTTCAACCCCGGTCACGTGATGCTCGCCAACGAGCTGGAGGCATTTCTTGCAATGCCCGACAAGAAAGACGCGCCCGAATGACCATCAGACTGCTGGCAGGCCATATTCGCGGCGGGGCCATCCGCTTTGTCGCCCAAGCCGACGACCTAACACCGCGCAGCCTTGATGTGACGTTCAACGGGGCGCAGGATCTGCCCGGTATCACCCTGCGTTGGCCCGAAGATTTCGCCCCGTGCGATGGGCAAGCGCGCGAAGCCGTCATTCCCACCCCGACCGAGCCGTTTTCCGACCTGCGCATTTCCTGCGACGGAGCCGACCTTCCGACCGGGGACCAATGGTGGCTGAAAGGTCTCTTCGCTTTCAGCGAAGCCCAATTCGAAAAACACCTCTATCGGCACCGGAATCGCATCAAGGATCCGGAAACGCTGATTTTTTCGACACGGCAGCTGCTGGATCATTATACCCTCAACCCGGCGCATCGCTGCGTGACGGCGGTCGTTTACGGCTATCGCGCCGCCGACAGTTGCGATCCCGCCTTCATGCGCGATGCGCGGGACAGACTGCTGGTCGAACTCGCGGCGACTGACACGCTTTCCGTCACGGGGGAAGCGCGCAGCGACCGCGATCACCTGCACCTTTCGATGACCATGATCCTGTGGCATCTGGAACTGGGCCTTGGCCTCTTCGACGAGATGCTGGCAACCCTGGACCGTGCCGTCGCCTATGCCTGGAAACTGCCCGCCCCCATGGCGGCAATCGCGTACAACATGTGCCGGATGGCCTTCCTGCGCGCATGGCTTCACGCCAAGGCGGGGCATCACGAAGCCGCCAACGCCCTTTTCATGGAAAATTTCCACTTCTACACAAAGTGCATGGAGCGTGCAGAGCCAAGCGCGATCCGCTTTACGGAAATGCTGGATGCCCACCAAGCCGTGGCCCTGTCATTGCAAACCCGGGAAAAGATGCTGGCGGGCAAGAAGACCATGGATACGCTGACAGCGCTCCAGCATATCAACCGCGTCCGTTCCGCCGCGGGGGTCGCATTGCTGACGTCCCAATTTCAGAAACTGGCACGTCGCAATCAAAAAACCAGAACCAAGGGCTGAGCGGCCTCAGTCTTCGGCCAGCAGTTCGCGCCAGACGGCAATGGTGTCGTGCCGTTCCATCGGCACATGCCCGCCTTTAGGGGTCTTGCGATTGAACATGCGGAATTCCACCTGCATCGCGCGGAAGCGTTCGTCTTCCTGTGCGATCACCTGCAATTCATCCCAGAATGGCTCCATCTGGGTGCGGGTGTGGCTGTAATCCTTTATGTTCTGGCAATACAGCACGCGTGACGGCAAGGTGGAGCTGTCGCGCCAACGATCGATCACGCGCAGACGCGAAGAATATCTTGTACGGATATAGTCCTCGCTGCGCCCCCTGAAGCACCGCTGGAACATCCGCTCCTTCGGGCCCCCGTCACTGTAGGCAAATAGATCGACCTGGGGGATTTCGACCATGACCTTGGATCCCGGAAAACCGACACAGGACATGAGCGCCCAGAACCCGCCTGCGGATATGCCGTACAGCAGGATATCCTTGGATTCCACGGCCAGAAGCTCCGCGAAACGGGACAGGACTTCATGGATCGCATCGATGGCCCACGCTTCGCGATAGCCTTGATACCACCCTGCATCCAGCGAATCGCCCATGTACAAGGTCGGATCGTTGAGGGTGATGAAGGACGCCTCAATCTCCCGATGCCATGACCAGCGATAGAAATAGGGCAACTGGTCGCGTTGGCGTTGAACGGCGTCCTGCCCGCTCAGCACCAGCTTCTTCGAACCGGGCCGAAGATAGGCGAACACGTCCACCGTGAACCCGCGATGCAGGATGCGGTAATGGATCTGCCGATCGAACTGAAGCGTCAGATCGTCCAGTCCGCATTCCACCAGAAGGGGTTCGTAGCGGGCCGTCTTGTCCAGCCAGGCGTTGTCACGTGCCATCCGTTGTCCTGAAATTATGCTCCGCCACAGCTTTATCCGATTTTACCAGGCGGTTTCCAGTCCCGGCAGCGTTGCGCAGTTGAATGCGGGGCAAGGTTTGCTATGGGTGTGCGACACAGCACGCGGAGCATAGACATGACCCTGACCGTCGCCGCCCTCATGATCGGGCGGGGGGGAAGTTCCCTCAAGAACAAAAACGTCCTGCCGGTTCTGGGCACGCCCTTGCTGCTGTGGGCCGCGGCCGCCGCGCAGCGCAGCCGCCACGTCACGCATTTCTATTGCAGCAGCGACGACGACACGATTCTGGGCACTGCCGCGCAAGGTGGTTACACGCCGATCCGCCGCCCCGATGAACTGGCTGGCGCCACGGCGCAAAGCTGCGATGCCGTCCGGCACGCGCTGGCCATCATGGAAAAGGACATCCAGCCCGATATCGTCGTCGTGCAGCACGCCAATGTGGGCACCATTTCGGAAAAAATGATCGACGATTGCATCGACATCCTGCTGGCCAATCCTGACGCTTCGTCGGTCGTGCCGTCGCATGACAAGTCGGAATACCACCCGATGCGGGCCAAGCGTGTCCGGGCCGACGGATCGCTGGAACCCTTCGTTGCGGGCGAGGCTTCGGCAAACCGTCAGGACCTGCCGCAAGCCGTGTTCTTCGACCATTCGTTCTGGGTGCTGCGCGGCCGCACGGCAATCCACGATCCCGCAGGTCAGGCCCCTTGGCCCTGCATGGGATCACGTATTCTACCTTATATTACGCATGGCTGCCTCGACGTTCACGACATCGAGGATCTGGACCGGACCGCTGCCTGGATCACCGAAAACGGCATTCCCGCACCGGCATTCTGATCTGCCGCCGGGGCCTGTGACAATCACGGGCCCCGCGACGTCCCCACCCAAGCTGTCAGAGGTTCGCATGCGTCCACCAATCAGATCCGTGCCCGGTCTCATATCAAGGATGCTGGGGCGCAGGGCGAACATCGGCCGCGTGGAACGGATGGAAGGTCGCCGCATCATCGGCTGGGCCGCCGATCCCCGGAATCCCGGCATGCCTGTTCAGGTGACGCTGGCAGTGGATGGAACACACAGGGCGGTGGTGCGGGCCGACAAGCCCCGTGCAGACGTGGCGGCGGCAGGCGCGGGGCCGGAATTGTGCGGGTTCGAGGTGATTCTGCCGGACGATCTGCCCGACAACGCCCCCCACCGGATGTCCATACTTTTGCCCGACGGTTCCGCATTGCCGGGGCTTTCGCTGAGCATTGATGCACTGCCCGCATCCGAAGGCCATGCAGGACAGGTCTGGCCATCCGATGCCATAGGCCCCCCGATCACGCCGCAGGAAACGGCTTCGCCTTCGTCCGGTCATAACCACGGGTCGCGAAGCATCTGGTCTGCCATCGCGAAGGACCAGTCCGTCAGGTCAAGATCCGATCTGCCTTCCTCTGCAAACGAACTGGGTCCGGCTGGCCTCGTCCATCCGTCCGATGCCGGGGGCAACCTTTCCTCCGCGTCGAGAACACCTTCAATCGGGGAGGATTCGAGGCTGCTGGGGTTTGCTGACCGCATCGGACCCTCCGAGGTAACGGGCTGGCTGGTCGACACGTCCAATCCCGACCGCATGATGGATGTCTGCCTTCTCGTCGATGGATTCGCGGTTCTTACCGCTTCCGCGGATCAGGAACGTCGTGACGTTGTGGCCTCCGGACAAACGCGTTTGAATTGCGGCTTCCGCTTCCCTTTGCCGGAAATCGTGTTCGACGGCCGACCCCATATCATCGAAGTGACGGAGGTCGTCACCGGGCGCGTCCTGCGGAACGGTCGGGCGGAAATAACCATCCCGTTCGAGGGGCTGGCTTTTCTGAACGCCGATGCCTGCGCTATTTCCGGCTGGATCCGCCCGGCCAGCAGCGTTTCGGTGCGGTTCGACGACGGTGAGGTGATTCCGCATCGCGCTGATCTGCCGGTCGGCGGTCTCGGCACACTGACCTCGGGGTTCGAGATCGCGATTCCCTCCGCCTTCATCGACGGCATGTGGCACAAGGCGGAGATACTGTACCCCGGCTCCCATCTGCCGCTGGACAACAGCCCCATATCCTTCCGCCTAGATCCGGCATGGCGGCCGGTCGCACGAAATGCCCGCCTCGTTGCCCGGCGTTTCCACGTGGAGATCACGGATCCTTCGGGAAACCCCGTATCCGCAAAGGTGGAGATCGAGATCGACAAGGCGCCTTTCGACGCCCACCGGTCCTTCGCTCGCGTACCTTCGGGCGAACGCCGCCCTGTGGAAACACTGTCTTTCGCCCTGCCCCCGAAGGTGCGTAACATCGCCCTGTTCCACACGGGCCCCGATGACAAGCGCACCCCGTTGGGGCACTGGCATGTCGATGCAGACGGGCTTCATATCGCCGAGGCCTCCGATCTGGGGGAGGAGATTTCACCCCGTACGCTGGACAACCCCGCCCTGCGCGAAGGGGCCGCGGCGGCCCATGCCGCCTTCTGCGATCCGACACGGCAGAACGATCCGCTGTTTGATCCTCGCTGGTACGGGCTGACCTATCTGGGGCAGGACGACCTCGACCGGCAAGCGGCACTGGCCCATTACGCGGCTGAAGGCGCTGCTGAAGGCCATGCGCCCTCTCCCCTGTTTGACGAGGAGGGCGCGCGCATCCTGCATCCCGCGCTTGCCGCCGCGATCAAGGCGGGACAGTTTCCTTCGGCCTTGTCGCTTTACCTTCATCTGGGGCGCGGGCTGTCGCTGCATCCGCTGGCGGGGGTAGACCTTGCGACGCTTCTGCGCGACGGTGCGATGACCGACCTTCCGACCGATGGTCTGCATCACCTTACTCCCGATCTGGCCGAACGTACGGCACATCTGCCCGATGCCCCCCTGCCGCCACCAACATGGCAGATGCACGCCTCGCAAAGTGTCTATGCCGCATGGATGGACCGTCTCGACATCGACGACACCCAGCGCGAGGCACTGCAGGCGGATGAACAGGCCGCCCGCGATTTCGTGGCTGACACACGCCTGCACCGGCGACCGCTGGTCAGCATCATCATGCCGACCTTCAACCGCGCCCACACCATCGGTGACGCGATCCAAAGCGCGCTGGACCAGACCTATCCCGACTTCGAGCTGCTGATCTGCGACGATGCCAGCCAGGACAAGACGTCCGAAGTTATCAAGCAGTTCGACGATCCGCGCATCCGCTACATGCAGTTTTCCAAATCCAACGGGGCGGAAACGCGCAACAAGGGCCTGCGTTACGCGCGGGGTCAATATCTGGCCTATCTGGACAGCGACAACCTGTGGCATCCGCTGTTCCTGGACATGATGATTCGCCGGCTTCTTGACGCGCCCGGCACCTCCATCGCCTACGGGGCCTATCTGGATACGGAAACCATCGGCGCGGGGGTGGAGCTTGCGGCACTGTCGCGTCCCGCCTTCCGTCCCGTGATGCTGTCACACAAGAACTTCATGGACCTGAACACCATCGTCCATCACAGGCGCATCTACGATTGGCTGGAAGGGTTCGACCCAACCCTGCCCCGTTTGCAGGACTGGGACCTGATGCTGCGTTACACCTCCGTGTTCCGGCCGGTGTTCGTGGATCATGCGCTGGTCTATTACCGCCGGAACGTGGCGTGGGGTCAGGTGACGAACCTGTTCATGAATTCCGGCGCGCAGGATTTCGTCCGTCGCAAGACGCAAAAACGGCTGGAGGAGGCGCATGTCCATCTGGCCATCGACTGGCCTGCCCGCCCGCGCGCGACCGTCATCGCGGCAGATGGACCGGGACCGGCGATCCTGGCCTGCAACATCGCCGCACTTGCCGTCCCGTTTGCCGATATCGACCTGTTCGCGGATGCGGCCGACGCGGCACCCTTGCCCGAGGGTATCACCTTGTGCGGCCCTTCCACAGGGATGGATCAGGTGTCGCGGCATCTTTCCCTGCAGGGCGACGGGGCCCTGACGATCTGCGTGGGACTGTCCGACGCCGATTGCACGGCGTTGCAGGACATGGTCCCCACCGCACAGGTGTTCACGCTGGATCATGCGGCGGATGGCATCGGCTTGCGCCTGATATCGGATCCGCGCCACCGCCACCACCTCGGCACGGTTCCGTTCCACGGAAGGGACACGCCGGCGGCCCCCCGTCCCATGACGGTGCTGTTCCCGACGCAAGCGGATCGTCAGCGGCACTCCGACATTGCCAAATCGGCCCGTGCGGGGGGCATGGCCCTGATGATACCGCCCGAGGGAATGGAGAAAGGCGACTGGCTGCTGTTCCCCGAGACCGGAACGGCACCCGCCCGGCTTTCCTTCGCCGAAGGGTTGGCGCAGGCCGTGCGCGGCGTGATTGCCGTGGCGGCGGCAATGCCTGTCGAAGATATGACAGGGGCGGAATTTGCGCTGTTCACCACCCTTCAGGGGCGCGGAGTTCCGCTGGCGGTCGTTTCCTCCCCCCATGGCGACGACCTGCTGGATTCCCGCAGCGCCTATCATGTCGCACGGCCCACACCGGCATGGATCGCGGAAAAGCTGGCCAAGCTGATGCAAGGCGCGGACGGAGAGATATTTGCGGCAGCGGCCCTGAAGGCATGGCGGATCAACCAGCATCCGGAACTGGTGCAGGAACGCCTCGCCTCCTTCATCCATGCGGTGGAATACGAACGCGTCGCGGCGGAGGTCAGCCATGTCGCCGACTGATCCGCGCATCGTCCCCGTCCTGCGGGGCGGTTCGGTCTTGTTCGACGCCGCAGGGCAGGATCTGTATCTGGCCATGGACGGGACGCGTCTTTCCGAAGGTGCCATCCCGCAAACCGAAGGCGAGCGGTTCACCCTGTCGCTACACCGCGCGGACGGCACGATGGCAGGACCGTCGGTCGGGTTCCGTCCGGGCGGCTGGCAGGGATCGGTGACTGCACAGGATGGCCGCCTTGTATGGGGGCAGGCGCGCGATCTGCTGGCCCCTTCGGCGGACGTGCCGGTGGTGGCGTTCCGGGGCAACCGCATCCTTGCCTTCGCCATTGCCCGGGCGCAGGACGATGGCCGCTTTCTTCTGATCCTGCCCTTTCAGACGATGCTGGAAGCGCGTGGTGTCGTGCATCTGGGTATCGCAGGATCCGACACCCTGCTGGAGGGGGGCACGTTGGCCGCCGGACGCGCCAAGCGCCCCATCGCCCCCCGTGACCGCAGGACGGATCGGACGATCCGCATCAAGATCGCCACGCCCAATCTGAAAGAAGCACAGATGTGGGGCGATTATCATTTCGCGTCCTCGCTCCGCAAAGCGTTCGAGAAGCTGGGCCAGCGTGCGACCGTCGATACGCATGACAACTGGTATTCCCGTCCCGACGACGAGGATGTAGCCATCGTCCTGCGCGGGCGGAACCGCTACACCGTGCAGCCGGACAAGCTGAACATCATGTGGCTCATTTCCCACCCCGACAAGATCGAGACGGGGGAGTATGCCGATTACGATCACATCGCCGTCGCCTCGGACATCCATGCCGCGACCCTGCGCCAGCAGGGGGTGACGCAGGTCGGCACCCTGCATCAGGCGACGGATGCGGATCTTTTCGCCACCGATCCCGCCATTCCCCGCCGGCCCGCCAGCCTGTTCGTCGGAAATTCGCGGCGTGAATACCGCACGATGGTGCGCTGGTGCATTCAGCGCGGGATTCCCCTGGAACTCTATGGTGGCGGATGGGAAGGCGTCGTCCCCGCATCCATGGTCAAGGCGCAGAACATCGCCAACAACGACCTGCCTCTGGTCTATGCCAGCCATCAGGTCCTGCTGAACGACCATTGGGACAGCATGCGAACAAATGGCTTTCTGTCGAACCGTCTGTTCGACGGCAGTGCCACGGGTACACCCATCGTCACCGATCGTGTCGCGGGGCTCGAACGGATCTTCGGCGACACGATCGCAATGGCGTCGGACATTGACGGCTTTGCCGCGCTGGTGGAAGATTGCCTTGCCCGCCCCGACATCTGGCTGGAACGGGCGGCCGAGGCGCGGCGCATCGTGCTTGCCGCCCACACCTTCGATCACCGTGCCGGAGAGATCCTTCAGATCATGGAACGCTTAGGTTAATACATTTCGTCCACAGTGATCGTGTATCACGAATTTTAACCAGTTTCCCATAGTTTGCGCCTTCGCACCGTTTGCGGTAAAGCTGCGGTCGCCTTCATGGATAACAGGATGCCCCAGATGATTTCCGTGCGTTTTCTGCAGCGTATTGCAGCCTACCCGCAAGATGTTCAGGAAATGCTGCAGCAGCAAGTGACCGAAACCGTGATGGCGCGCATCCTTCGGGTCATGCACGGGGCCACCGCGGACGGTGCGCCGCCGCCCTCGCCTGCCATTCTCGTCGACACGCTGCTGGCACGGCTGGTGACCTCCAAGCGGTTCATCGCCAACGCACGCAAGCTCACCAAGGCCATCGGGTCGCGGACGGACAGCACCGTCCTGGACGAGATGACGGGCTGGTTCCTCGGTCCGCTGGCGGATCGGGACGCGCCCTACCTTTACAAGATCGCCGAGGCGGCGGAAGCCGAAGCGCAGCCGGAAACCCGGGCCGTCCTGATGGACCTGATGGCGGTGATCGAAGAGTTCAACGCCTTCAATGCGGACCTCGCACGCGACAAGACCCTTCCGGCAATGATCGCCGGGCAGATCACGTCCGCTGGCACATCAGGCAACATGTCGCGGGTGAACGCATTGATGCGCGCCTTGGGGCAGACGATCCTGTTCACGGCTGGGAACGGGAACACCCCACCGGCGGCGGATAATCAGGATCTGCGGGTCCAGCTGCTGCGGCACCTGCTGGGAACCGGCCCGAAAACCGAGCTGTCCGGCCTTGACCGCCTGGCCCTTCAGGCAATGGAACAGGCACAATCGAAGGGCCGCGCCCGCAGTCTTCGTCCCGCCTCGATGCCGACGATCCGCCTGACGGGCAACGCGGGAACGGAAGACACGCAGTTCTGGGACAATGCGGGTCAGGCCGGCGGAACCGGTCCCATCCTTCAGATTTCGGCCAGACTCAGGATGTCCCCCATCGCGCTTGCTTTCCTGTCCTGCGCGGTTCTTCCCGCAGGCGGCGGCATCCGCATCATGGGTGTCGATCTGAAGATCGAGGGGGAGCGTTGGGAAAGCGAGATCGTCGGATATCGCGGTCTCGACTCCGGAAAGAGCGAAGGCGGCCAGTTCAGCGACACCGGCACCCTCGGGGCAAATGCGTGGGAGATGACGCTGGCCGCGCGGATGCATACGGCCGACGACAATGCAGGCGGGCACAAGGATCTGAACACCTGTTATGCCATCATCCTGCGGCTTGACGAGGATGCGGATCTGTCGCGCTATACCAACATCGAATCCTGCGCGGTATTCGACAGCGTCGACCAACTTATGTCAGCACTGGCAGAGGCCAACGCACGCGTGCGCCGCAAGCCGCTGATCTTCATCGGCCGCCGCAGCCCGCGCGTCGCGGATTACATCATCTCGACCGTTCCGGCATACTGGTCCTATGGCGGCAACCACCTGATCAGCTGCACGGAACTGACCTATGACGGGATCACGGGCAAATTCTCGGTCCGGTTGCCTGCACGCCACCGTCTGGGCCGCCTGACAGCGGTGGAAACCTCCGTGATGCCGGTGGCCTGTGCCCTGGCACTGGGGGCCGAATTCCATCGGGCGCTGGATACCGGCGTCATCGTTCTGGGCGATGAACTGGCCGTCAGCCGCCAAGGCACTGTCGTGGTGGACGACGACGTCCCGACCCGCCTGCAGCGCAATCTCAATGCCGACCGCCTGACCGCAGCCGAACGGGAACGGGTTTTTCTGACGGGCACCACCGATCATGCGTGGCTGGCACGTCAGGATTCCTCGCGCAACTGGTCGATAGAGCGGTTGATGTCGCAAGGTCTGGAACACCATCATACCCTGCGCAGCCAGCTGGGCGAATTCGTGGCAAATCCCACGGTATCGGTGGCCGACGCGATCTTCGGCCGGATGGAGGTTCGATCCGCAGCCTCCCTCGGCCTGATGGCCGAAATCGATGCCTTTGCGATCACACTGTCGGAAAATCCGGCGATCCTGCTCGAATTGCCGGTCGAGCACGTGCTCAAGTTTCTGGAATTGTCGCGCCAGACCCCGGGCGCGGACATGATCGCGCGGAACCTCGCGGCCTATGCGGACCAGATCTGCCGCAAGAGCATCGATCTGATCGTGCCCCTGTTCGAGTTTCTCGCCTGCTGCTTGCAGCGCTATACCCTGCTCTCCGCGCTGTCCTTTGCGGCCACGACGAATACGGGGCAGGCAAAATACATCTTCCGGATCGCGGAATCGATCCGTCGCTATGGCGACGAGGCGACGATGGTCCTTTTTCTGGGCCGCATTCACCGCGAGATGCCGCAGCTGCTGATGGAACGGGCGCTGCTGCGCTGCTTCCAGCGACTGCTCGACTCCTCGCAGGCGGCAGTGATCCATGCCATCGTCGGCCCCGAAGTGCTGAAGGGCATCGAGGATACGGTCGACTTCCGCGACCGCTTCCGCAACGCGGTCGTCGATGGCGACAGGACGGAAGTCCTACGCCTGGTCAGCAATCCGGCCGTCGTGCGGCAGGTGGACTTCACCCGCTGGATGGACGGCCTGCGCAGCCTCAGCAACGAGCTGCGGGATCTCGCCCTCGATCCCTTCATCATCCCCGGCATCGAAGGCCTGCATCGTCGCAAGCTGGCCGCCGTGACGTTTGCCGACACGACCACGCTGGAGGAGTTCCGCCGCAACGGGTTCCTGAACGCGGCATTGGACATCAACGCTATTGCGCATAACGCGCTTGGCGACAACGTTCCGCTGAACGCCATGATCGCGCAGAAATTCGAAGGATCAGGCATTCCGCCCGTGACGGTGGAAGGGACGACGGTGGCCGAAGTGTTCGCACGGGCTGCAACCTCTCTCAAAACCGGGCGGCCGGGCAGCCAGGACGGCCCGCTGGTGTCCGTCATCGTGTCGGCCTTCAATCCCGATCTGGATCTGCTGCGCCTTTCCGTGCAGTCGGTGCTGGATCAGTCCTCCGCCAATGTCGAGATCTTCGTGGTGGACGACGCGAGCGAGGTGGAGAGCAGCGCCGCGATGGAGCGGATGTTCATGGGCATCCCGCAGGTCCGCTATCTGCGCATCGCGACCAACAGCGGGCCGTATGTGGGGCGCAACCTCGCCATCTCGCAGGCGAAGGGCGACTTCGTGGCGATCCAGGATGCCGACGACTGGTCGCATCCCGACCGTTTTGCCGCACAGATCGCCGCCTTCCAGGCAACGCCGGAGTTGCGCCTCGTCACCACGCCCCACATCCGCATCGACCGTGCCGGCCGCGTGCAGATGGAGGCGAACTTCACCATCTTCGGCGACGGCCCGATGACCTCGATGTTCCGCCGAGCTGTCTTCGACGAGGTGGGAACCTTCGCCAACGTCCGTTCGCGCGGGGATGTGGAAATGCGCGAACGCATCCACGCCTATTACGGGCAGCAAGCGCTGGAGGAGATCGAGGCACCGGCCATGCTGTGCTTTGCCGACAGCGCCACCCTTTCGCAGAAAACGAAGACCGAGGCTGCCGAATACCTGCAGCTGTTCCGCACCAACATCAGCCGACGCCGGTCCTTCGCGAACCTTCGGCGCGACAACATCCGTATCGGGCAGGATCACCACATCATCGTGCCCCTTGCCCTTCGTCCCGTGCAGGAAGGCGACGCCCAATGAACTACGGCATCATCGACATCTCGCTCACCTCCATCAGCTCGCGCATGCACACGCTGGGCGACACGCTCCGGTCGCTGCTGAACCAGGACTACCGGGACGTGCGCATCAACCTCTACCTGTCGCGCGAACCCTATCTGCTGGACGAAGGGGTGCCGCACATTCCCGACGACATCCTTGCCCTTCAGCGTGAGGCGGGAAGCCGGCTGAACATCGCCTATTGCGTGAACACGGGCCCCTACCGCAAGCTGCTGCCATTCCTGCGGGAGGACTGGGGTACATCGCGGATCGTGGTGACGGTGGATGACGACACGATCTATCCGCCGCACTGGCTAACGACGATGCTGCAGGCCTACGACACCTATGGCTGCGTGATCGCCTTCCGTGGCCACCGTGTCGCGGTGCGCGAAGGCAACATCGCGCCCTATTCCAGCTGGATGCGCAGTCATGTGGAAGAAAATCCCGGACAGCTGATCCTGCCGACCGGCAAGGACGGGATCCTGTACGACACCTCCTTCTTCCCGATCAACGTCCTGAACGTGGAAGACGCGCTGCAGATGGCCCCCACGGCGGACGATCTGTGGTTCCGCTGGCACCTGTCGCTCAACGGGATCAACACTTACCTGATCAACACGAACTACCGGTCGGGAACCTTCACCGAATCCGATTACGAGGACAGCCTGTTCCTGAGCTTCAATCAGGGCGGCAAGAACGACGTCGCGATCGCGGCTCTGGAAGGTTACTTCCAGAACAAGTTCCAGTTTTCCATGACAACGGCCGCATAGGCCACCTTTTTCCCGGCGTCCCAAAATCGTCGGCCATCAGATATTGCCAAAGGAACGAACATGACGGGTCGGAAAATCGCTGTTGCTGGAATTGGCTATGTCGGCCTGTCGAACGCGGTCCTGCTGTCGCAGAACAACAGCGTGGTCGCCGTCGACGTGAACGCGGATCGCGTCGCGATGCTGAACCGCGGCGAATGCCCGATCGTTGACGTGGAGATGGAGGCCCGCCTTGCCAAAGGCGGTCTGGACCTGCGCGCGACCCAGAACGCGGCGGAAGCCTACCGCGACGCCGAATTCGTGATCGTGGCGACCCCTACCAATTACGACGTGGCCAACAACTTCTTCGACACCTCCTCGGTGGAGGCGGTGATCAAGGCCGTGATCGCCGTCAATCGCACAGCAACCATTGTCATCAAATCGACCATTCCCGTCGGCTTCACACAGGAAGCAAGCGCCAGGCTGGGCACGGATCAGGTGATCTTCAGCCCGGAGTTCCTGCGCGAAGGACGCGCCCTTTACGACAACCTCCACCCGTCCCGCATCATCGTCGGCGAACGTTCCGAACGCGCCCGTGCCTTTGCGGCCCTTCTGGTCGAAGGGGCGGAGGACAAGGACACGCCTGTCCTGTTCACCGGCCCGGACGAGGCGGAGGCCGTCAAGCTGTTCGCCAACACCTATCTTGCAATGCGCGTGGCCTTCTTCAACGAGCTGGACAGCTATGCGCTGAGCCGCGATCTGCGCACGCGCGAGATCATCGACGGCATCGGCCTCGATCCGCGGATCGGCGCGCATTACAACAACCCGTCCTTCGGCTATGGCGGCTACTGCCTGCCCAAGGACACGAAGCAGCTTCTGGCCAACTATTCCGAGGTGCCGCAGAACCTGATGCGCGCCATCGTGGATGCGAACCGCACCCGCAAGGATTTCATCGCCGACCTGATCCTTGAAAAGCAGCCGAAGCGCGTGGGCATCCACCGTCTGGTGATGAAGGCGGGGTCCGACAATTTCCGCCAAAGCTCCATCCAGGGGATCATGAAGCGGATCAAGGCCAAGGGGATCGAGGTCGTCGTCTACGAGCCCGTGATGCAGGATGCGGACTTCTTCGGTTCGCGCGTGGAACGCAATCTTGAGGCGTTCAAGCGCGACTGCGACATCATCGTGGCCAACCGCATGCTGCCGGAACTGGACGACGTGGCGGAAAAGGTCTTCACCCGCGATCTGTTCGGCGCCGACTGAACCTCGCGTTCCGTCAGCCCTGATTTGATCGTTCCGCTCCTCGCCCTATCCTGACTGGTACTGACATGTTCATCGATCTTTTCCGTCGTCTGTTCGCGCGTTACGTGCAGCAGAACATGGTCACGACCCATCCCGGATTTCCACTGCGCGACGGGACGGGACGGGTCATCGGCTACCTTGAAACCATCAGTTACGAGGCGGAGCATCTTCGGCTGACAGGCTGGATCGCCGCTACCGAAGTGGCACTGGTCCCGGTCGAAGGCACTCGCGTGTCCGTGCGCCCTGCGATTCTACGCGAGGATCTGCCTCAGGGTCTGGGTACCCCGTCCTATGGTTTTGATTTTCGGGCGATTGTGCCGGGAGCGTCCTGCATGATGGTCACGACCCTGAAGACAGGGCCGGACATCTTCTATCAACTGCCGGCAGCACCGTCCGCCCGGCAACGCAAGCGCACGGTATTGCGCATGCTTCCCGATTTCACATGGCGCGTTGTAACCACCCTTCCGGACGGTGCCCGCTGGTTCCTGCGCAAGGATGAAATTGCACGGTCGCGGATCAAGACGCGTCTGGGGCTAAACACGCTGCCCGCCGTCCGTTCGCTGGACTCCCGCCTGTTCGAGGCGGCCGCCCAGCCGGTGACGGACACAGCCATCACGATCATCCTGCCCGTCTACAACGCGTTCGACCTGCTGCCCGAAGCGCTGAACCGGGTAGAACGGCACACCGACCTGCCATGGCGCCTGATCCTGATCGAGGACAGGTCGACAGATGAACGCGTCCGCCCGTTTCTGCGGGACTGGGCCGCCCCCCGCCCGATGGTGGAACTGCTGGAGAACGAGGCCAATATCGGTTTCATCGGCAGCGTGAACCGTGCTTTCCGGCGTGCGGCCGAAATCGGCGATCCGGTGGTCCTGCTGAACTCCGACGCCTTTGTGCCTGCGGGTTGGGCCGGACGGCTGCTGCGCCCGATCCTGCAGGATGCACGGGTGGCCACGGTCACCCCGATGTCCAACGACGCGGAAATCTTTTCCGCCCCGACCATCTGCACCCGCACCATGCTGCGTCCGGGTGAAGCGGATCGTATCGACGACGTTGCCCGGGGCTTTGCCGCACTGGCTGATGTCGACGCCCCTACCGGGGTCGGTTTCTGCATGGCGGTCAATCCGGTCTTCCTGAAGAAGGTGACGGAATTCGACACCGTCTTCGGCCGCGGATATGGCGAAGAGGTGGACTGGTGCCAGAAGACCCGTGCCGCCGGGGGCCGGCATGTCGGCCTTGCGGGCCTGTTCGTGGAACATCGCGGTGGGGAAAGCTTCGGCAGCGCCGCCAAACTGGAAATGGTGCGCAAGAACAACGCCGTCATCACGTCCCGCTATCCCTCCTATGATCTGGAGGTGCAGAAGTTCATCCAGGACGATCCGCTTCTGACCCCGCGGCTGGCCCTTGCCATCGCAAGCGTGGCTGCACGTGCGGGCGACGCGCCCGTGCCGATCCATGTCGCCCACAGCCTTGGTGGCGGGGCCGACATGTATCTTCAGCGCCGGGTAGAGGAAGAGGCCGAAACCGGCGCGATCATCCTTCGCACGGGCGGGGCGCAACGCTGGCGGCTGGAAGTCCAGACACGCTCCAGCGCGATCGCGGGGCAGACGGACGATATCGCCCTGATTCGCAGGCTTCTTGACCCCATCTCGCGGCGGCGGCTGATCTACGGCTGCGCAGTCGGCGATCACGATCCCGCCGGTTTGCCCGACCTTCTTCTGTCCTTGCTGCATTCCCCCGAAGACGAGGTGGAAGTGCTGTTCCACGACTTCTTCCCGATCTCCCCCTCTTATTGCCTGCTGGACAGCAAAGGGGCCTATCGGGGCCCTGTGGTGGCGGGTCGCACGGACGATGCTGCACACCAGACAACACGTCAGGATGGAACCGAGGTTTCGCTGGACGCGTGGCAGGCTGCATGGGGTCGGCTGATCGCACGCGCAGACCGGGTCGTGGCCTTTTCGGAAAACTCCGCGGACCTCGTGAGGGAGGCTTACCCTCAGGCATCGGGAAACATCGTCGTGCAGCCCCACGCGCTTTTGTCGGTTCCACCGCGCTTTGCCGGTCGCGTGCCGGATAAGGGGTCCATCGGCATTCTGGGTAACATCGGGCGTCAGAAAGGCGCTGCGGTTCTTGCCGATCTGGCGAAACGGCCCGATATCGGCCCCCTGATCGTGATCGGGGATGTGGATCCGACCTTTCCGCTCCCCTCGACCGTGCGGGTCCATGGACGCTACCGTCACGAGGATATTTCGCGCCTGATCGAGGAATACGGGATAAGCATTTGGCTTGTCCCCTCTATCTGGCCCGAGACATTCTCGTTCACCATCCGGGAGGCGCTGGCCACCGACCTTCCCGTCTTCTGCTTCGATCTGGGCGCGCAGGGGGAAGCGACGGCGGCGGCCCCGAACGGCCATGTGATCCCCTTCAACCCTGACGGGGATCTTGCCGAAGCGGTGGCCGACGCGGTGAATGCGTGGAGGCAGGACGCGAACACCCACGGATAGGCGGGCGCGTTCCCCTTGGCGGCCGCATAAAAATTCAAACGGCGGATCTTGTCAGGCGCCCCGACCGCTGCCGGTCATCGATCAAAAGTCCTGATGCATCACCGCAGGCTCGGATCTCCGCGCCCGTGTTGCCATAGCGAGCACGACCGGAGCTACAGCGCATTGAGGGCGGCAACCGGCACATATCACAAGCCGCTACGTTGCCGCCGGCGATAGGAGGACGTGTCCATGCCTTGTCGGCTGCGGCCTGTCGCAAGATCTGCGAATGTCGGACGCAGCCCTTCTTAGAGGGGCGCAGGGACGTCAGTCGGCCGTCCAATAAGCAAGCGCATGCACTTCGCCACGCTTCAAGCCAACGACGGCGGCATGTTCGCGGGCAAGTGCTGCGTCGGATTTTTCCGCCGCGAAGAACACGTAACGCGGGCCTTCGGGGATCGGCATCATGCGGAAGGCATCGATCAGCGTGTCACCCCGATCGCGGAAGATCCAGCGCAAGGAGATACCTTCCGGACAGGCAACAGGCTGGATGTCAGACTCGGTCGGGACAAGGATCACGGCCTCCCCGCGGCTGCTTGCAGGTGCGCCGCGAATCATACGGGCAATGGCGGGAAGGGCCGTCTCGTCGCCCAGCAGCCCCACCCATGGGGCGTCGACATGTCCGGTGCCGCCGGGGCCGGTGATGCCCACTTCCTCACCCATGGTCAGCAGGGCGGCCCAGTCGTTCACGCGACCCCCTTCATGGCGGAAGATGTCGAAGTCGATCCAGCGACCTTCGGGGCAGATGTCGCGGACGGTATAGGCAGGGCGATGCCACGCCTCCATCCCGCCCGGCCAGATCGTGCCACCGGTATCGTCACAGGACGGCCAGCCCAGGCCGGTCGGCCCCATCAGCAGGCGGAAATGCAGCCCGCCTTCCAGAAACCGCGTGTAGTTGCCTGCCAGACGGACGCGGGTGAAGTTCGGGGACACCTCTGTCACCCGGACCACGTGACCCAGGGTCAGGTTGGCAGGATTGGCCCCTGCCGTCCTCATCTTCGCCCATGTGATGCAATGCTTCAGGCCGACCTGATCCAGATGCCATGTCAGCGTGTCACGCAACCCCAGCAGCCGCGTCGCGTCCGAGGAGATCAGTTCCACCGTCGTCCGCTCGCCCGTGTCGATGACTTCCAGCGTGCCGTAGTACAGTTCCACCGCCTTGCCGCGCGGGGTGTCCTGCACGGAAAACTCCATCTCCGCCGCACGCTGTATCAGGCCGGGCAGGAACGTCGCGGCGGGGATGTCCAGTATCGCAGTGGTCCGTTCCATTGGCCGTCTCCTGAGCGGGCAAGGGCCACCGGCACACCGGTCGATGGCTGAGTCCCGAGATCCATACCAATTTGCTAAACTTTAGCCAAGCACGCTTGTGTGATCGATCTGCGGATTCCTTCGCTTGCCGCGCAACCCGGCAGCGCCGTGCCATTTCCATGATTCCCCTGCTCCGGACATGTGCGGTTCTTCCTGCATCTCAGGGCGTGACGTCTCCTGAAAACGCACATAGGAACCGGCCACGCTCAACGCATGCGGGTCCGCCCGATGCCTGTCCACATATCGCCCCGCATGCGACCATCTGCCCGACAGGCTGGCAGGCCATACCGAACCATTCGAAAGTGCGGGAAAAACGCCGTGATGCTATGGCAAAAGGGGTTGGTGCTCCTCTCCTGTTTACCGGCCGAGTGTTGCGGCAAGCCCGTATTCGGCGTTATTGTCGGGGATTGTCCCGGATCTAAGGAATTCTCGCGCATGCGCATGTCCGATGTCGTCTTCAAACCCATGCACCCCGAAGGGTGGCGTTTCGTCGGCATCTTCGCCGTCGTCACCCTGCTCCTGTTCTGGCTGTGGGAACCGCTGGGATGGCTGGGCGTGATCCTGACGATCTGGTGCTATTATTTCTTCCGCGATCCGGTCCGTCATACCCCGCAAGGCGAAGGGCTGGTCATCAGTCCGGCAGACGGCCTGATCTCCTTGATGGAGCTGGCGGTTCCCCCGCCGGAACTGGGGATGGACCCCACGCCGCGGATGCGCGTGTCCATCTTCATGTCGGTGTTCAACGTCCATGTGAACCGCGCACCAGTGTCGGGAACGCTGGTGAAGATGGCCTATACGCCGGGCAAGTTCCTAAATGCATCGCTGGACAAGGCATCGGTGGACAATGAACGCAACGCGCTGCTGATCCGCACCGATACCGGGCACGACATCGCCTGCGTGCAGATCGCAGGTCTCGTGGCGCGGCGCATCCTGCCCTTCGTCAAGGACAACGACGCCCTGCTTGCGGGCGAGCGTTTCGGCCTGATCCGCTTTGGATCGCGCCTCGACGTCTATCTGCCCGACGGTGTGGTGCCGCTGGTGGCCCCCGGCCAGACCATGATCGCGGGTGAAACCGTGCTGGCTCGCCTGACCGGCGACCAGATCCCCCGCCCCGTACGGATCAGCTGATGGCCCGCCCGCCCCGCCGCCTGTCACTGGCCCAGCAGGTCCCGAACCTGATGACGCTCGGTGCCATCTGCGCCGGCCTGACCGCGATCCGTTTCGCGATCGAAGGTCGGCCCGATCAGGCCATAGCATTGATCATCCTTGCCGCGATTCTCGACGGGCTGGACGGACGTCTGGCCCGCATGCTGCAAAGCGAAAGCGCCATCGGGGCGGAACTGGACAGCCTGGCCGACTTCCTGAACTTCGGGGCGGCGACGGGACTTCTGGTCTATCTGTCGGTGTTCGAAGCAGGGTCCGGCCTTGGCTGGGTGGCGGTGCTGATCTACGTGATGTGCTGCGTGATGCGTCTGGCACGGTTCAACGTGGGCGCAAAATCGACCGATGCAGACGCTATGCCCGGCTGGTTCACGGGCGTGCCGTCGCCTGCGGGGGCAATGCTGGCGCTGATGCCCATCGCATTCGACCGCGCCTTCGCCCCGCTGCATCCCGCTGTGACGGGACTGTGGCTGCTGTTCGTGGGCTGGCTGCTGATCAGCCGCATCCGCACACCGTCGCTGAAGCTGGTGCGGCTTGGCCCGCAGAACATGCGCTACGTCGTGGTGGGGGTCATTGCCATCGGGGCGGTGATGTTCACCTGGCCGTGGTATGGCCTGCTGGTGGTGGGGGCCATGTATCTGCTGGTGGTGCTGTGGTCGATCCGCAGGCCGCGCTTCCGTCCCAAGAAGGTTTCGGAGGACGAGTGAAGAAAGACGCCCCCGCGGCCGGGGGCGTTTTACATTCAGGGCAGCCGCACCCTTGGCGCGGCGACGCCCCGGACTGGCTTGCCGCCGATCAACACGCTGGACCGGAATGTCATTCCCGCCTGTGGATGACGGGCGCGATCCTCGGGTGACATGCCTTCCTGCGCGGTGGTCACGAACAGCGTTTCCAGATCCGTGCCTCCAAAAGCCGGGCAAGACGTGAACGCCTCGGGCACATCCTCCGCCCTCAGGAACGTCCCTTCGGGGCTGTAGCATGCCACGCGGCCCGCCCCCCATTGCGCCGACCAGAAGCGCCCCTCGGCATCCACGGTGCCGCCGTCAGGGTTCAGGCCTTCCCCGCTCAGGTCGAGAAAGACCTTGGGATCGCCCACTGGCCAGCCATCCGCATCAAGGTCATGGACCCAGACGACATGATCCGGCGTGTCGCTGACATAGGCGCGACTGCGGGACGGATCGAAGGCCATGGCGTTGGGGGTGGTCATCGGACGGCGCAGCAGCCGCACCTCGCCCCGATACCAGCGGTAAAGGGCGCCTGCCCCCTTCTCCCCTTCCTTGCCCATCGTACCCAGCCAGAAGCCGCCCCAGGGATCGGCCCGGCCATCGTTGCTGCGGGTGGCAGGATTGTCCTCCTCGATCGCGGCGAGTTGTTCCTTTGTCCCGTCACGCAGATCGAACACCCAAAGCCCGGTTTCCGATGCCAACAGCAGCCGGTCATGGTCGATCCATCCACAGGCGGTGACCATCTCGGAGAAATCCCAGACCTGCGTTTCATCCCCGTCGCGCATGTGCAGACGGCGGGACACGATGTCGACCCAGAAGATCTGCCGGCGTTCGGGATGCCAAAAAATGCCTTCGCCCAGTTCGCAACGGGTGGAATCGAAAATCTGCATGATGCCTCCTAGGATTTTAGAAGGATATGGCCCCGGGCCGCAGTCCTGCCAGCAGGGCGTCTTCTTCCGGTATGGCGCGTGCGCTGACGCCTTGGGCTGCCATCGCGCGGATCATCAGGCCGGGCAATGCGCCACCGCCCGTGACCAGAACCGTCCGGCCCAGCCACCACGGCTTCGTCGCTGCCAATTCCGCCCCGATCAGTGCTGCCGACAGGCGGGCGCGGGCGATCTCGGGCGCTGCCAGATGCGCGGCGGCCAGATGTGCGGCCAATGCCTCGGGGCGCGACAGCGTTGCAGACAGGGCTGCATCGAACGCGGCGTCATCCATCGGGCCGGGGCGATCCAGCGCGGCAAACAGCTGACCTGTGACCGTGCTCCGGACATCCGTCACCTCCCCCGCGCTGAGAGAGGCCCAGACCGTGCGCATGCCCGTCACCACAAGCGTGCCGTCGAAGTCGGGATGTGCCGATAACAGTCCTGCGATCCGCGCCACGGCCCCGTTCACGGCATCGGACAAGGGCCGTTCCTGCGTCAGGCCGGGCAGGATATGCAGGCGATCCCGCGTGACGGGCGAAGGCGGTGCGCATGGCATCGGCTGCCACAGGCCCCAAAGGTCCGCCCCGCCCGATATCGCCACCGGACCGGCCCAGTCGGGCACGGCCGCCAGCAGCCCTTCGCGCGTTTCGGGGCGCGGGGCCTCGTGCCGCTCCAGCACTTCCGAACCTGCCATGCGCCACAGGCGCAAACGCGCCCCACGATCAACCGCAATCCATTCCATGCCGGGGCAAATGGGCCATGCAACGGCACGGGTCAATAGCCGCCATCCTCTCTACAATTTGATCTGAGGGATCCCGGCCCTAACCTTCAAAGCAACAACAAGAGGGGAGGGAACGCGATTGCGCCAATTCACACTGCTGTCCGCAGCCTTCATTGCGGCCGCCGGAACCGCCTCTGCGCAGGATCTGCTGTTTCCACCCGACGGGGAGTCCCGCTTCAACTGGCAGTCCTTTCACGCCTTCGCCGATGCCCATGATTTGACGGGACAGACCGTCAGCATCGCAGGCCCATGGACCGCCGAGGACGAGGTGACCTTCCGTCGCATGTTCGAATATTTCGAGGCCGCGACGGGGGCCACGGTCAATTACGCAGGCTCCGACAGTTTCGAGCAGCAGATCGTGATCGACACCTCTGCCGGATCGCCGCCCGACATCGCGGTGTTTCCCCAGCCTGGTCTGGCGCGTGGGCTGGCGGCGCAGGGCAAGCTGACCGCCCTCCCCGAGGATACCGGCCCGTGGCTGCGTGACAATTACGCGGCGGGCGACAGTTGGGTCGATCTGGTGACCTTCGACGGACCGGACGGTCAGTCCGCCGTCTACGGCTTTCCCTACAAGATCGACGTGAAATCGCTGGTCTTCTATTCACCGGAAAACTTCGCCGCGATGGGCTATGACGTGCCCCGCACGATGGAAGATCTCAAGGTCCTGACCCAACGCATCGTGGATGATGGCGCCACCCCGTGGTGCATCGGTCTTGGTGCGGGATCGGCGACCGGTTGGCCCGCGACCGACTGGGTGGAAGACATGATGCTGCGCGTGAACCCGCCCGAGGTTTACGATCAATGGGTGGCACACGAGATCCCGTTCGACGATCCCCGCGTCGTGGCGGCCATCGACGAATTCGGCTGGTTCGCGAAAACCGATGCCTTCAACGATGGTGGCGCGGGCGGGGTCGGGTGGATCGACCACCGCGACAGCCCGACCGGCCTGTTCGCCATCCCCCCCCGCTGTTTCATGATGCATCAGGCATCCTTCATCGGGTCGTTCTTTCCGTCGGGAACGGAATTCGGCAGCGACGTCGATTTCTTTTACATGCCGCCCTATGCCAGCAGGCCGGAACTGGGCTCGCCGGTGCTTGGGGCGGGCACGACCTTCTCCCTTACCCGCGACACGCCGACCGCGCGGGCCTTCATCGAGTTCCTGCGCACCCCCATCGCGCACGAGGTATGGATGGCCCAGACCGGCCTGCTGACACCGCTGAAGTCCGCCAACCTCGATGCCTATGGCGATCCGACCTTGCGCGGGATGGGGGAGATTCTGGTGAATGCCGACACCTTCCGTTTCGATGCGTCCGACCTGATGCCGGGGGCCATCGGGGCTGCTGCCTTCTGGACGGGCATGATCGACTTCGTGGCAGGCGACACGGCGGAGGAAGCCGCCGGCATGATCGAACAGACATGGACTGCCCTTGGCAGTACCGATCCCGTGGAAGGAGCGACCGAATGAACCAGATCCTTCTGGCCGCCGTCACCGTCATCGTGGGTGTTGCAGGCTGCATCGCGTATTTCTGGCTGTCGAATCTGGCCCTGGACAAGATGTTCCCGCCACGCGGCACCGATGCGGCCCGGAACCTTCGTCGATCGGGGCGTATCCGCCCGTGGTTGTTCCTTGCCCCCGCGATCCTGTTTCTGGGGGTGTATCTGGTCTATCCGGTCTTCGCCTCGCTTTGGCTGGCCGTATCGCGCGGCGGCGAGTTCGCCGGAGTGGAAAATTTCGTCTGGCTGGTGAACGATCCGAAGTTCCGCGAAAGCCTGCTGAACAACCTGCTGTGGCTGATCTTCGTGCCCACGATGGCCACACTTGTCGGCCTGATCGCGGCACAGCTAACCGACAACATCAAATGGGGTGCGCTGGCAAAATCCCTGATCTTCATGCCGATGGCGATCAGCTTCGTGGGGGCCGCGGTCATCTGGAAGTTCATCTATGAATTCCGCGCCGAGGAGCTGGCCCAGATCGGCCTTTTGAATGCCATCGTCACGGGTGCGGGCTTTGCGCCGCAGGCATGGCTGACCCTGCCCGTCTGGAACACGTTCTTCCTGATGATCATCATGGTCTGGATGCAGGCGGGCTTTGCCATGGTCCTGCTGTCCGCCGCCCTTCGCGGCATCCCAGAGGAGACGATCGAGGCCGCGATCCTTGACGGAGCCTCGCCCTGGAAAGTGTTCTGGCGCATCCAGGTGCCACAGATCCACGGCACCATCGCCGTGGTCTGGACCACGATCACCATCATGGTGCTGAAGATCTTCGACATCGTCTTCGCCATCACCAACGGCCAGTGGGGCACGCAGGTTCTGGCCAACATGATGTATGACTGGTCCTTCCGTGCAGGTGATTTCAACCGCGGGGCCACCATCGCCATCGTCATCATGATCGCGGTGCTGCCCATCATGATCTGGAACATCCGCAACGCGCAGCGGGAAAGGGACTAGGCCATGGACAACATCGCAGGCAAACGTGGTCGGCTGACGTGGTTGCTGAACATCGCCGTCTTCCTTCTGGTCCTTTTGTGGACGATCCCGACCATCGGGCTTCTGGTGTCGTCCTTCCGCGACGCTCAGCAGTTGCAGACCTCCGGCTGGTGGACATCGCTGACGCCGCAGCAGGAAAGCTATGCCGCGCGCACCGGCACGCCCGACACGGCGGTGCAGGACGGCGGAATGTATGTGCTGGACGGCAACGTCTTTGGCGATGCCACGGGCGAGGTGGTCAGCTTCGGCGTCACCCCCATGCGCCCCGAGGAATTCGCGGCGGGCGACACCGCCGAACGCCCCGAAGGCGGCACCCTGACCGTCAATGCCGACGGCACATACCGCGTGGAGCAGGCCGAACCCTTCACCCCGCCACCCGTTGCCTCCGGAGACACGGCGGGAGAGGTCGCCCCGCGCGGGGTACGGGTCTTCGTCACCTCCACCGAAGCGCCAGATTTCACCACCGGCAATTACGGCACCGTGCTGAGTGCGGACGGCATGGGGCGATCATTCCTGAACACGCTGACAGTTTCCATCCCCGCCACGGTGATCCCGATCCTCGTGGCCGCCTATGCCGCATATGCGCTGGCCTGGATGAGCTTTCCGGGACGGGCGCTGCTGGTGTCCTGCGTCGTGGGGCTGCTGGTCGTGCCATTGCAGCTTTCGCTGATTCCGCTGCTGCAACTGCATAACGGCATCGGCCTTGGGCGCGGATACATCGGCGCGTGGATGGCCCATACCGGCTTCGGCCTGCCGCTCGCGATCTATCTGCTGCGGAACTACATGATCGGCTTGCCGAAGGAAGTGATAGAGAGCGCCCGCGTCGACGGTGCCACGGATTTCGAGATCTTCCGCAAGATCATTCTGCCCTTGTCCATGCCCGCGCTGGCCGCCTTCGGGATCTTCCAGTTCCTGTGGACGTGGAACGATCTACTGGTCGCCAAGGTGTTTCTTGGCACGTCCGACGAACAGATGGTGATGACGGGGCGGATCGTGGAACTTCTGGGCTCGCGCGGCAACAACTGGGAACTGCTGACGGCGGCGGCGTTCATCTCCATGATCGTGCCGCTGATCGTTTTCTTTTCATTGCAGAAATACTTCGTTCGCGGCCTTCTCGCAGGCTCGGTCAAGGGGGGATAATCATGGCCAATCTGAAACTGACCGATATTTCTAAATCCTACGGCGGCACGCGCGTGCTCGAACATATCGACCTCGATATCCAGCAGGGCGAATTGATTGTGTTCGTCGGCCCCTCCGGCTGCGGGAAATCGACGTTGCTGCGGATGATCGCAGGGCTGGAGAAAATTTCCAGCGGGACGTTGGAGATTGACGGGCAGGTGGTGAACGACACGCCACCCGCTCAACGCGGTATCGCGATGGTGTTCCAGAGCTATGCACTTTACCCGCACATGACCGTGCGCGAGAACATGGCTTTCGCGCTGAACATCGCCAAGGTTCCCAAAGCTGAAGCGCAGGCCAAGGTGCAGAAGGCCGCGGACACGTTGCAGCTGACGCCCTATCTGGACCGTTTGCCCAAGGCCCTGTCGGGCGGGCAACGCCAGCGCGTCGCCATCGGTCGGGCCATCGTGCGCGACCCGAAGGTCTATCTGTTCGACGAACCGCTTTCCAATCTCGACGCGGCTTTGCGGGTGGCCACGCGCATTGAAATCGCGCAGCTGAAGGAACGCATGCCCGAGGCGACAATGGTCTATGTCACCCACGATCAGGTGGAGGCGATGACGCTGGCCAGCCGCATCGTCGTGTTGGCGGACAAAGGCATCAGTCAGGTCGGCACGCCGCTGGAGCTGTACGAGGCGCCGAAGAACGAATTCGTCGCGGGCTTCATCGGATCGCCTGCCATGAACCTGCTGTCCGGCAAAATCACCGCCACCGGCGACAGGACAGAGGTGACGCTGGACACAGGCGGCATTGCCGTCACGGCAATCCCCACCGACGCGCAGAACATGGGCCGCAAGGTCAATATCGGCGTCCGCCCCGAGGATTTCGAGCCGACCGACGGCACCGCGATCTATCAGGGTCCTGTGGATTACGTCGAAGCGTTGGGCGAGGTGACGCTGCTTTACTTCGTGGCCGAAGGCGACCGCCCCGGCGTCATCGCAAAGCTGCCCGGCATCCACCGCGAGGCGCGGCACCGGACCGTCGGCCTGACGGCCGATCCCGCGCGGGTACATCTGTTTGCCGACGGGCATTCGATGCGGGCGTAATGCCCGCCGACCTCAGAACCTGAACCCGACGGATATCTGGATATAGGGGATGACATCGTAATCATCCAATTCGTCTCGGATGTCCGAAACCTCGTCATCGACCTGATCTTGCGGGACAAGGCCGCTGCTTTCGCGTCCCGTCACATCGAACTTGTTCCCGAACATGCCACCGAGTGTAAAGGAGACGAGGCCGGTCTGGCCCAGCTTGCCGTCATACCCCACCGCAAGTGCGGGCAGGAACCGCTTGTCCTGCCGGATGCGCGCCTCCACATCCGTCACCACGCCGCCGATGCTGATATTGTCCGAAGACAGGTCCGCCTTGTAGTTGGTGTAAAACGCACCGGCCGACAGCCGGAAGCCGTTGCCCGTCACCGGATACCAGTCGGCCAGAAGCCCGATCCCGCCCAGATCGACATCGCCTGAATAATCCTCGCCGTTGCTTTCGTCGTCGAAATCGAAGGAGCCTGCCCCGATGGGTGCCCGGAATCCCCAGCGATCGTTGAGGCGGATCGACGGTTCCACCGTCAGGCCGAGGGTGGAGGCCCCGAAGGTGACGCCGTATCGGGCATCCGCAAGGGCTTGCGCGTGGGCGGTCGATGCCGCGAATGCGCAGACTGTGGCCGCAACCATGATTCGATACATAGGAATGTCCTGTGTGGGAAAGATCCTGCTGATGAAGGACTCGGTTCAACGCATAATTTACAACCTATGGTTGTAATCGGCCTGTCCGGGTCCGCCAAGACATTGAACGCCGAAACTGGTTAATAAATGGTTCCGGTTCTGAGGGGCGGTTCCTAGGATTTAGGCAGTTTTCCGCCTTGGTCAGGTCCCGAAGGGTCAAGCCTGTTGCCAGATCGCGGCGCGCGAGAAAAAGAAGGTGTGGAAAAAGCGCTGGTATGGGGCCGCGCGCAAGGACTGTCCTTCCGGGGGCGGGCCATCAGCACAGGATGGACAGATGATGAGGATTGGCGGTCTTTGCGCGTGGATGATGCTTGCCGTGTCGCTGGCTGCCCCCCAAATGGCAATTGCCGACAACCGTGCCAGTCAGGTCTATGTCCAACACATGACCCGCGACGATCTGCGACTGGCCGTGCACGAGGTGGCGCAGGACATGCGGGGACTTCGCCGCATCTGGTGCGTGCCCTTCGCCCGCGCCGTGTCGGGAATAGAGATCAAGGGCAACGCCTGGACATGGTGGGAAGGGGCCGGTGCGGATTACCCCAAGGGTCAGGTGCCCATCGCAGGATCCGTGCTGACCTTCCGCAAGACCGGCAAGATGCCCATGGGCCATGTAGCCGTGGTGTCGCAGGTTGTGGATTCCCGCCGGATCATGGTGGATCAGGCAAACTGGGAACGCAACCGCATCACCACCGACACGATGGTGATCGACGTGTCCGAAAGGAACGACTGGTCACGGGTGCGGGTGCAGAACCGCCATAACAGCTTCGGCTCTGTCTACCCGACCTACGGCTTCATCTATCGCGCCGCCGACGCATCCTGAGGGGTGCATCGTGGTGCGGGCGGGATTAGGGTGCCTTGACCCGAATTCCCTCCCGAGGCCCGATGACCGATACCCCCGCCCCGCTTTCGCGCGGATTAGCCTTTCTGTTCGCCGCCGCCTGCGGGCTTATCGTGGCGAACCTCTATTACCCGCAACCGTTGGCCGGACCCATTGCGGCCGACCTTGGCCTGTCGCCCGCCGCTGCGGGGCTGACCGTGACGCTGACCCAGATCGGATACGGGCTGGGGCTGCTGTTTCTTGTCCCGCTGGGCGATCTGGTCGAAAACCGCCGTCTGATCACCCTGCTGATCGTCGGCCTGACGGCCGCCCTGGTGGTGGCCGCCGTTTCGGGGTCTGCCACGGTGTTTCTGGCAGCGGGGCTGGCCATCGGGCTGGGGTCGGTCGCGGTGCAGGTGCTCGTGCCCTTTGCCGCAGCCCTTGCCGATGACGCGACGCGCGGACGCACCGTCGGCAATGTCATGAGCGGGCTGCTGCTGGGCATTATGCTGGCGCGACCCGTGTCCAGCCTGATCGCGGATATGGCGGGATGGCACATGGTCTATGTTCTGTCGGCGGTCGCGATGGTGCTGCTGGGCATTGCCCTGCGCATGCGTCTGCCGCAGCGTGTCCCCCAAGGCGGGATGAGCTATGGGGCGCTTCTGCTGTCCATGATCCGGCTGGTGCGCGACACGCCCCTGCTGCGCCGCAGGGCCCTGTATCACACATGCCTGTTCTGCGTGTTCAGCCTGTTCTGGACCGTGACCCCCCTGCTGCTGGCAGAGATTTACGGTCTGGATCAGCGCGGCATCGCGATGTTTGCCTTGGCGGGCGTGGCAGGTGCGTTGATCGCGCCTTTTGCCGGACGCCTGGCCGATGCCGGACACGCACGGGCAGGAACGGCGGTGGCCTTGCTGATGGCGGTCGCGGCTTTTGCGGTGTCGCTGGTGGTGCCGGGCAATCTGGTGGTCCTGACGCTGGCCGCCATCGTTCTTGACGCGGCCATCGGCATGAACCTTGTTATCAGCCAGCGCGATATTTTCACTTTGGGGGCCGCCGAACGCAGCCGCCTGAACGGGTTGTTCATGGCGGCCTTCTTCGTAGGAGGGGCGGCAGGCTCCGGCTTTGGGGCGATGGCCTATGCACAGGGTGGCTGGGGGGGTGCCGCGATGATCGGCATGGCCCTGCCCGCCCTTGCCCTTGTCGCCTTCGTCGCGCTGGAGCGACGCGCCTGACGGCGCGCCCTCCCCCTCGGGCCGGTCAGCGGCCCGACGCCTCGTCCATGGGCAGGACCACGCGGTCGGCGCGGCGCAGGCCCAGCAGTTGGTACAGCACGATGGCCGCCACCGTGGCCGTGCCGATGCCGCCCACCGCAAACCCGCCGATGCTGATATTGAAGTCGCCCGCCCCGAAGACCAGCGTCACACCCACCGTGATCAGGTTGCGCGGGTCGGAGAAATCGACGCGGTTGTCCACCCACAGCCGCACCATCGCCGCCGCGATCAGCCCGAACACCACGACCGACAACCCGCCCAGCACGGGTGCGGGAATGGTCTGCAGCAACATCCCGAACTTGGGCGAGAATCCAAGACAGATCGCCACCACCGCCGCCACCACGAACACGAGCGTGGAGAAGACGCGGGTCACGGCCATGACGCCCATATTCTCGGCATAGGTGGTGACGCCTGTTCCGCCGCCTGCGCCCGATACCATCGTGGCGATGCCGTCACCGATGAAGCCGGGGCCGATCCAGCGGTCCATCGGGCGGCCCGTCATCGCGCCGATGGCCTTGATATGGCCAAGATTCTCCGCCACGAGGATCACGGCTACAGGCGCGATCAGCCACATTGCCTGACCGCTGAACACGGGGGCGTGGAAGGTCGGCATCCCCAGCCACGGCGCCGCGGCAAGGGACGTGAAATTGATCCCCGGCAGCAGGCCCATGCCGTTGCCCATGACCAGCACGGCGGCATAGCCCGCGACGATCCCCGCAAGAATCGACACCCGCCGGATTGCGGGCGGTGCATAAACGGCCACAAGCCCCACGGTCAGCACGGTCAGCAGCGCCACGATCATGTGCGGACCTGTCCCTTCGGTCCCCTGAATGGCCACGGGGGCGAGGTTGAGGCCGATGGCCGCCCCTACGGCACCCGTGACGGTGGGCGGCATCAGCCGTTCCACCCAGCCGGTGCCCGTGGCCATGACCAGCACCCCGATCAGCGTGTACAACGCGCCGCAGGCAATAATCCCGCCCAGCGCCACACCAATGTTCGGGTTCGCCCCCTGCCCGGCATATCCCGTCGCCGCGATCACCACCGCGATGAAGGCGAAGGAGGACCCGAGATAGCTGGGTACACGCCCCCGCGTCACCACGAAGAAGATCAGCGTGCCGATGCCGGAAAACAGGATCGCAAGGTTGGGATCGAATCCCATCAGCAGGGGGGCAAGGATGGTCGATCCCGACATCGCCACCAGATGCTGCAGGCCGAGGGGCACGGTCGCCCCCCAGCCCAGACGCTCGTCCGGTTGGACCATCGCACCCCTTGCGGGTGTCCAGCGGGGGAAAAAACTCACATGCACCTCCATCGGCCCGGTTGTCGTGCGGACGGGCCGCCGGGCGCGGCGCATGTCCTGATCCTTGCCATACAACCCCGCCTGCCCCCTCGCACGGGTTTTTTGACACGCGGTCGGGCATGTCGGGTCATTGGGGCCTGCCACCATGAAACGGGAAGGATCCGGCACGCGTTCGGAGTTCAGGATGCCCGATGCGGTGCAGTGGCAGGATGGTGCGGCCTTGGAGCACCGTCTTTGCCCAATGTCCGGGCAAGACGCAGGAACGTCAGGCGGGCGGGGGCCCGATCGCTGGTTGTGGCCTTGCATCCCCCCGGCCACGCGGAAGAAGGTGGCCGCCGAAGGAGCTCCCACATGACACACGACCTTTCGACCATCCTTTCCCACCCCTCGTTCGCGGCGGCGGCCGACGCCCTGCGCGCCGATCACGACCGCTTCGTGGAGGAGATCATCACCCTGACGGAAATCCCCGCCCCGCCCTTCAAGGAAGCCGTCCGCGCCGCCGCATACGAGGCGATGTTTCGCGATCACGGGCTGGAGGATGTGGGTCAGGACGCCATCGGCAACGTGACGGGCCTGCGTCGCGGGCGGGGCAACGGGTCGCTGGTCGTGGTGTCGGCCCATCTGGACACCGTGTTTCCCGAAGGCACCGACGTTGCCGTGCGGCGCGAGGGGACGAAGCTGTTCGCCCCCGGCGTGGGCGACGACACGCGCGGCCTCGCGGCCCTGCTGGCCTTCATCCGCGCGCTGGATGCGGGTAATATCCGCACCGACCATGACATCCTGTTCATGGGCGACGTCGGAGAGGAGGGTAAGGGCGACCTGCGCGGCGTTCGCCACTTCTTCACCGAAGGCCCCTATCGCGACAAGGTGGCCGCTTTCTTCACCATCGACGGGATCGAGACGGGGGATCTGGTGACCGAAGCCGTCGGCTCCCACCGCTACCGCGTCAGCTTTCGCGGTCCGGGGGGGCACAGCCTTGGCGCTTTCGGCACGGTGAACCCTGCCTATGCGATGGGAGAGATGCTGGTGGGTCTGTCGAGAATCGAGGTGCCGAGTGATCCCCGCACCTCCTATTGCGCGAGCGTGTTCGGGGGCGGCACCTCCATCAACGCCATCCCGGAGGAGGTGTGGGTGGAAGTCGATCTCCGCTCCACCTCCCCCGTCGAACTGGCGCGGATCGATGCGGAGATGCACCGTCTTATCGACGCGGCAGTCGCAAACGAGAATGCGCGGGGCGATACCACCAACGGCCCGATCAGGGCAGAGGCTGCGCAGATCGGCCTTCGGCCCGCAGGCAGCACGGGCCATGACAGCCGGATCGTTACCGCCTCGCTTGCCGCAATCCGCGCCTTCGGGTTCGAACCGCAGATCAGCCCATCATCGACAGATGCCAACATCCCGATGAGCCTCGGGATTCCGGCGGTGAAGTTCGGCAGTGGTGGCGCGGGCGGCCGCGCCCACACGGTAGAGGAGTGGATCGACGTGGAGCCTGAACTGTCCCTGCGCGGATTGAACGCGGCGCTGGCCGCGATCCTCGGCACGGCGGGCATGGAGGTGTAGTGCAGGACCGGCGTGGTATGGGGTTGTCCTGCAAGATTGCAAGGTTTCCCCCCACGCCGCCGGTGTCATCGAACGCAGGCGACCCTAGCGCGAAAAGCGCCCCGGACCGCTGGCGGCCAGGATCAGAAGGCCGCCGGCCACCGCCCAGTTCTTCACGGCGATGGTGACCTGCCAAGGATCTGCCCGTAATTCCCAGTGAAACCAACTGGTGAAGATGCAGTAGGCCGCCAGCACCAGTGCCACCGCCTTCACCCGAGGTCCCGTCACCAGCGCCACTGCAGCAATTAGGTTGAACACCGCCACGGGCCAGACAGCGGATGCGGGCAGGCCCATCCCTTCAATCATCGCCTGCACCGGTGCGGGATCGGTGAACTTCTGCACGGCCCCGCCCAGAAACAGCAGCGCGATCAGCATCCGCCCCGCAAGGTTCAACGCGTCGTTCATGCCAGCGACACCGCTGCCATTCCCATGACCGCCGCCCCCGCCGCAAGCTGCAGGACCGATGCGAGCCGACCGGCCCCGACCCCCGACAATTTCGCGCCCAGCCCGGCCAGCCGCCGCGTCGCCAGACCGCCGCCGATGGCAAGGCTGTTCAGCAGTGCCGTCCCCAGCCCCATCGCCAACACCCCCAGAACGCCCGCCCCCGGAATGCCGAAACGCCACGCGATCACCAGGAGGAAGATCGCCCCCGTGCAGGGGCGCATGGCCACGCTGGCGATCAGCACCGCCACCTCGCGCCATGATCCGAGGGAGGCGACCTCCTCCGCCGTGGGGCCGTGGGAATGGCCGCAGCCGCAATGGTCGTGATGGGCGTGATGATCCTGGGCATGCTGATGGCGGGTCACGCGCCGCAAGCCGCGCAGCCCGCGCCAGACCAGAACCGCGCCGATGGCGGTGATGAAGATGCGGCTGATGGTGGACATGGCCCCTTCGGCGAATGCCGACGCCTCCTGCGAGGTCAGGGACAGCAGGTTCACCGTCACCAGCACCAGAAGGATCGCCACCCCGGCCTGCGCCATGCTGGCCGCAGCACCGATGGCGAACATCCGCGCAGGCCGGATGACAGATCCGATAGCCGCGCCGCCCAGCAGCACCTTGCCATGCCCCGGACCCAGCGCGTGCAGGAATCCATAGGCCCCGCAAAGGATGCAAAGCGTCCAGATCGCCGCCGGATCGCCTGCCTTGATGGCGCGGATCACGCCCGCCATCTCCGTCTGCACGCGGAACTGCAGACCCTGCGCCCAGCCAAGCGCCAGCATCCCGTAATGATCGCCAAGGGTCACCAGCAGCACCGCGATCAGCGCCGCCGCCAGCAGGCTCGGGATCAGTCGCATGTCAGCCGGACTTCCTCGGCAAAGCGGGCGCCGATATTGGGATCGTCGGGCATCTCCTCGGTCGACAGGCGGGACAGCTGGGCCTGCAACTCGCGGTCGAGGCTGGTCGGCTCGAACGGGACGATCCGCGCCGTGCATCCGTCGGGTACGGGGGGCAGAACCGCCTGCGCGGTATAGGCGTAATAATAGGAGGGGTCATACATCTTCAGGCTGGCCGTCCGGCCCGCCATAGGCAACGGCGACACCAGCGGCAAATCGAACGTCACCTCCACCCGGTCGCCCACCATGCGGGCGGTGCCGCCTTGGGGTCGGCCCAAAGGCAGCTTGTCCGCCCCGTGGAACAGATAGGTGTCGCCTTCGTAATCGTCGGCCCATTCCGTCTCGCCAATGGCGACCCTGGCCAGATCCGCGTCGTTCAGAAGGCCGTCGCCATCCTCGTCCAGCCAAAGCTGGTCATAAAGGACAAGCGTGGAAAACGCATCGTAGAGCCAGACGATCCGCAGCCCCGTCAGGGACGAGTCTTCGGTCGTGAATCCCACGGATTCATCCACGAACACATGTGGATGCGCCCCGGCGGGAGGGGCTGCAAGACAGGAAAGGAGGAGAATGCGACGGATCATGCCCATCGCTACCCTGCCCGCGCCCGCCTTGCAAATCACATCAACCGCGCCCGCGATATGGCGGCACGCCCTGATCGGGAATCCATACGCCCTTCGGCGGCTCCCCCGTCTGCCAGAACACGTCGATCGGAATGCCGCCGCGCGGATACCAGTAGGCCCCGATGCGCAGCCATTGCGGGTCCAGAAACTCCACCAGACGGCGCGCGATCATGACGGAACAATCTTCGTGGAATGCCCCGTGGTTGCGGAAGGACCCAAGGAACAGCTTCAGCGACTTCGATTCCACCAGCCAGTCGCCCGGCACGTAGTCGATCATCAGATGCGCGAAGTCGGGCTGTCCCGTCATCGGGCACAGCGAAGTGAATTCCGGCGCGGTAAAGCGCACGAGATAGGACACGTCCTGCGGGTTCTTCACCCGTTCCAGCACCGCCTCCCCGGGGTTTTGGGGCATGACCGTGGCCCCGCCCAACTGTTGCAGGCCCGAGTAAATGCTCTCTTCCATCATACGCCTCTCTTGTTGCCCCAAAGGATCACGTGCAGCTGCGGCAGAATCCGCGGGGCGAACCAGCCATCCGCCACCGCCTTGTCGATCAGCCACAACATCCGGCCCACCAACCCGCCCTGATCCACGGCCGCCGCCTCGTCCACCATGGGATTGCCCGGCTGCAGATACAGCGGCAGCTGCGGATACCGCGCCGCCGCATCCCGCGCATAGGCATAGTCGACGTCATCGAAGATCACGATCTTCATCACCGTGTCCGGCCCCACCACAAGGCAGCGGTCGAAGGCGTCCCAATCTGTCACCTCGCCGCTGCTGGGCGGTTTGGGCGACAGGACCAACGTGTCGAGATCGGCAAACCACGGCTGGCTGATGGACCCTTGGGTTTCCAGCGCGAAACGGTAGCCTTTGGCGTGGCCCATCGCGATCAAGGATCCGAAGGGCTGGATTGCCGGATTGCCGCCCGACAATGAGATGGTCAGAGGCCTCTGGCCGGACAAATCCTCGATCCGTGCCATGATCGCGTCATCCGTCATGGGTTGCCATGTGTGGCGGAAGGCGCTGTCCACGGCGTGCAGGCTGTCGCACCATGAACAGCGGTAATCGCAGCCCCCCGTGCGGACGAAGACGGTCGGCAGGCCGATGAGCACGCCTTCGCCCTGAATTGTCGGCCCGAAGATTTCAGAGACGCGGATCATGATGCCGGCCTCGGCCGGTATTCAGCCCACGTCTTCGGCGTCTCGGACACCCGCACAGCCGTCACCTCGGGCCACAGGACGTGGCACCAGTCGTAAAGATGCCGGGCCAGCTTCTCGGCGGTCACCAGATCGTCGTCCATCACCTCGTTCAGGTGGCGATGATCGAACGTGCCATCGATGTAATTCTTCAGCGCCTTCAGCTCGCCATAGTCGCGCACGAAACCGTGGGCGTTCAGACTGGCGGAGGCCAGTTCCACCACCACGACGTAATTATGACCGTGCAGGCGGGCGCATTGGTGATCCGCCGGCAGGCCGATCAGCTGGTGCGAGGCGCAGAACGCGAATTCCTTGGTGATCGTGTACATCAGCCGCGCCCCGCCACTGCATCGCGCCAGAAGTCGGGATCGGCATAATCGGTCGGGTCGGTCACGCCTGCCAGATCGAAGGCCTCGCGCCGTTCCACGCAGGTGCCGCAGCGTCCGCAATGGATGTCGCCACCCTTGTAGCAGGACCACGTCTCCGCGAAGGGCGTGCCGACGCGGGCACCGTCCGTCACGATGTCAGCTTTGGTGCGGTGAACATAAGGCGTGATCAGACGCACGCTGGCATAGCCGTCCAGTGCCGCGTCCTGCATTGCCTGGAAGGCCTCTGTGAACGCCGGGCGGCAGTCGGGATAGATGAAATGGTCCCCGCCGTGCACCGCAGTCGCCACCGCATCCGCCCCTTGCGCCGCAGCCACGCCGAAGGCGATCGTCAGCATGATCGCGTTGCGGTTGGGAACGACGGTGATGCGCATCGTCTCTTCGGCATAGTGCCCGTCTGGGACGTCCAGATCGTCGGTCAGTGCCGATCCGGTCAGCGCGGCCCCGATGGTCCGCATGTCGATCAGATGGTGCGGCACGCCCAGCCGCGTGGCAGCGCATGCGGCGAAGTCCAGTTCCTTGCGGTGGCGCTGGCCATAGTCGAAGGACACAAGCGCCGACAGCTGGCCCTTGTCGGCCAGCACATGCGCAAGTGATACGGAATCCAGCCCGCCGGAGCAGATGACGATCGTCTTCATTTTTCATAACCCTTGTTTTGATGACCCGGGTAGGCTGCGACCGGGGCGAGGCGCGTTTACGGCGAACTGGGGCCGGAACGCAAGGAGCGAATCGTTGAGGAGGTCAAAATGATCACGGGTCTGCATCACATACAGCTTGTCATGCCACTGGGCGGCAATGACGAGGCACGGCGGTTCTACACCTTGCTGGGGTTTCAGGAGGAACCGCAGCCGGAGGTTCTGCGCCCCCGTGGCGGCGTCTGGTTCCGCGCGGGTCTTGTCAGCCTGCATATTGGGGTGGAGGAGGATTTCCGTCCCGCCCGCAAGGCGCATCCGGCATTCCGCGTCGCATCCCTGCAGGCGGCGCTGGAGATGCTGACGGCCGCAGGCATCGCCTACCGCCCCGATGTCGATCTGCCCGGCCTTCGCCGCGTCCACCTGAACGATCCTTTCGGAAACCGGATCGAGCTGCTGGAGGAGGTGCACGACACGGCGTCCGGCACAAAGTCCGCTTGAAACCGGAACCCGGAATTTTCCGTGGCAGCCACGGTGCTGCCAACGCGCGCCCCTACGCATGAAAAAGCCGATGGAGGGGAAATCTCCATCGGCTAAATTCTTGGGTCATACACACGTCACTCGTTAATCCGTTAACAATACGTTAATGCGCTCGCGCCGTAACCTTACTCAATTTGCATATCTGGTAAGGCGCGAAGCCTATTGCATACTACTTATACGATTAGCTGCCGAAAGATTCGGCAACCCTAAGTAATGTGCAATTTCATTACGCATTAAGTGTAGATAAGGGGACGGGCGACAGGATCTTCATGCCCCTATCAAAAACATCCCGCCGGGGCGTTCCGAATGGGCACCACTCATCATGCAGCCGCTTACCAGTTCCTCTTGCCTGTCATGCACAGACATAAGCTCTGCCTTCGCAGGAGTGATCTGCCGTGCCGCTTTGTTAAGCTATCGGCCCGGAGGTTCCAACGATAAAGGCGTGCCCTCATACAAGGAACACGCCTCACCTGGGATATGCAGGCTCAAGTGGTACTTCCCGCCGTGAACCTTTGTGTTCTCGACGTTCCTGCGCGTCATCCTGGAATTTGTGCCGCAAGATGTCGGTACAAATCCCAGCACAAAAGCGATGAAATCGCCTTACAAGGCTACTTCTTGATGTAAGGCTTATTCCACCTTGCCGATGGAGAAGAACAGCGTCTCGCCAGAGCTGTCGTCTACGCCGTCATTGTCGGTCACGACCCAGCCTTCGCCTTCTTCGGTAATCGCAAGGCCTTCGACCTTGTCCAACACATAGCCATGGGTGCGTTTCAGGTCGGGGATCAGGTCGCGGACCTCCTCCTTTGTGACGACGGGCAGGTCGGTCATCGCGGGCACCAGTTGGTCCAGCGATACGCGGAAGATCTTCTTCACCTTTGCCGCATCGCCGATCAGGTTGTCCCGCTCCACGACATAGGCGTGATCGCCATGAACCGTGATCTCTGACAGGCCTATCCAGCCCTCACCCTCCTCCTCCAGCGGATAGGAGACGCCGCCCAGCCATTCCTTGGCGGCGGTGTCATAGGCGACCAGCTTCACCAATCCCCCCTTGTCGTTCCATTCACGCTGGACGGCCATCCACACCACGTCGCCGATCAAGGCGATGCCCTCGAAGCCGAAGCGCGTCTCGCCTTCCAGCAGGGCGTCCGTCAGCGTCACCTCCTCCAGTATCGCGCCATCTGCACCGACATGCAGGATCGCGTGCGGGATCTCCTTTTCCGTGTTGCCTTCGGAGGCGAGCCAATAGCCGCCCTGCCCGTCCAGCGTGATGCCTTCCAGATCCAGCTTTTGCGCAGGTTCGCCGTCACGCGTCACGACCAGTTTTTCGGTGATCCGCGCAGGCGTCTGCGTCGCGTCGATGGTGAAGATGGCGGGCTGGTTGCCATAGACGCTGTCGGACACGGCATGGAAGATGCCAGCCTTGCCCGCGACCAGACCGGACAATGCGCCCCAGCCGATCAGCGGGTCGGACCCTTCGGAGGTCAGCATCGGATAGGCTACGGGGCCGTCGCCCGCTTCGAACACCATGACATGGGCGCGGGCGCCGCCGTCTTCGCCCAGATCGGCCTCGTTCGCGGATACCAGTAGGTTGCGGGCCGGGATCGCCACCAGACCTTCGGGGCTGATGCCGGACGGCAGCAGCTGTGTCAGCACGGGGGCCGCCGGATCGGTCACGTCATAAACGCCAATGACCGACGCGCGTTCCGACACGACAAAGACATAGGTGGTGCCGTCAAAGGTCGCGACCTCGATCGACTCCGGCTCCACCCCTTTCGCGTCGGAGCGTTTTTCGGGGTAATGTCCAATGGCCGCGATGGCATGTTCGAAATCGCTCCCCGCGTCGTAGACCACGCTACCGTCCCGCCCGAAGATGGTCCATCCGCGCGAACCACCGTTCCAGTCACCCTCGTTCGCGGTCACGATGTGATCGTTGCCCAACCATTTCACCCCATCGGGTTCGCGCGGGATATCGGCGGCGCTTTCGGCGAACGACACTTCACCATTGTCCTGCGTGTCGATGCCGTCCAGCGACACGGTGCCTGCGGGAAAATCCGAAGCGACGGTGCCATCCGCGCCGATGATGACGATGTGGTTGTTTTCCTGCAGGGTGACGACGATCTCGCCCGCGTCGTTGATATCGACATATTCCGGCTCGGGGTCTTCGGGTGCGATGTCGGCAAGGCCTGTCAGATCGATGGTCTGCATCGCGTCGCAGTCGATGGCCCCGTGCACCACCGGCAGCTTGACCACGAAGCCTGCAGGCATCTGCGGCAGGGCGCTGTCATTCACGTCCTCGTCGCGCTGGTTCTCGATCGCGACGGCAAGGAAGCCGCCATCCTTGGCCTTGGCCACCGAATCCGGCTGCCCGCCCAGATCGCATGAGGCGAGAACCTCCTCCGTCTTCATGTCCAGCATCCGCAGCTGGCCCGACGGTTCGGTGAAGCTGTCGGACGTGTCGACCCCCACGAAGGCACGGTCGCCAATGATGACGGCCGTCGTCGGCTCCCCCTCCATCGCGACATTGCCAAGGGGTTTGGGCGCCCTGGCGTCAGTGATGTCCACGAACCCCAGCACGCCCAGCGGGCTGTCGGAATAGACCAGCGTCATCCCGTCCTCGGATACGGAGATGATCTCGGCCGAGGTGCCGCGCGCCCGGTCCTCGCCCTCGGCCATGTTGTCCGTCGTGGCGAACGACGCGATGCGGTTGAAGGTGGTGTCGGCGACGGCCGGCATCGCCGCCGTCAGTGCCAGCACCGAGCTGAGAGCGAGTTTGTTCATGAATGTCCCCATGGTCCTTTGGCGCATGGATCGCCCTCGCCTGTAACGGGGCGGAGACAGCGATGCGACAGTTGCGTGAATGTGTCACGGTCCCTATCTCTGCCTTGACGTCAGCCCGCCGCTCTGTCCCAAAAGGTTCATGGAAAAAATCAGCCTTCCCCCGCGCCCCGACCGCCGTGAAGCCGAAACGGGCTTCACCTTCGCCGAGATGCATGGCGAGCCCTATTGGGACGAAACCTCCGCCTACCGTTTCACGCTGGAGGAGATCGAGACGCGGATCGAAGATCCTGCGACCGAACTGCATTCCATGTGCCGCGAGGCGGTGGACAAGATCGTGAACACCGAGGAGTGGATGGACCGCATGGGAATCCCGCCAGGGTTCCGCGACATGGTCGCCCAAAGCTGGCGGCAGGAAGAACCGGAACTGTATGGCCGTCTGGACCTTGCCTATGACGGCGAGGTGGCGAAGCTGCTGGAATACAATGCCGACACGCCCACCTCGCTCTACGAGACTGCCGCATTCCAGTGGCAGTGGCTGGAAGACCAGATGGCCGCGGGCGTGCTGCCCGAGGGATCCGACCAGTTCAACGGCGTGCACGAGGCGCTGGTCGAACGCTTCAGGGAACTGTTCGCCCCCAACTCCGACCTGCATTTTGCCGCAGCCGCAGGTCATGCCGAGGATTACGCCACGGTAGAGGCGATGGCCTGGGCCGCGCGCGAGGCGGGGATGGGCGCCCATTACACCGACCTCGACAAGATCGGGTTGACCGCCGAAGGCCAGTTCACCGACGCCGAGGACCGGATCATCGGCACATTGTTCAAGCTTTATCCGTGGGAGGACATCTTCCGCGATGATTTCGGTGCCGCCATCGCGCCGTCGGGATGCCGATTCATCGAACCGCCCTGGAAGGCGCTCTTGTCCAACAAGGCGATCCTTCCCGTGATGTGGGACCTGTTCGAAGGGCATCCGAACCTGCTGCCCGCGTTCTTCCTTGACGACGTGGCGGGACCGCTGCGCGACGGAACCGGCGGATCGCCCGTGTTCGACCGCGCCCGTGACGCGCTGCGGGCGGGGCATGTCGTCAAGCCCATCTTCTCGCGCGAAGGGTCGTCCATCGACATCATCGAGAATGGCCGCCCGCTGGAAACCGCCACCGATCGCGGTTATGATAAGCATCCGAAGATCGTGCAGGCCTACTGCCCCCTGCCGGTGTTCGACGGCTTCCGTCCTGTCCTCGGGGCATGGATCGTGGGGGAAACCTGTGTGGGCCTTGGCATCCGCGAGGACAAGGCCCGGATCACGCAGGACCTGTCACGGTTCAAGCCCCACTTCATCGAAGGTTGACGCCCATGCGCAAACGCTCCGCCACCGTGGCCCTGACGCTGATGGGTGCCGCATTCGTCCTGTCAGGCTGCAAGGAAGACCAGACGGAAGCGTCGTCCTTCCCCGATGTCGCGTCCTGCAAGGCGCAGGTGGAACAGGGCGCGCTGGCCTTTACCGCGCAGGATTGCGACGCGGCGTTCGCGCAGGCGCAGGCCGATCACGAGGAAACCGCCCCCCGCTACGACGCGCTGGCCGTGTGCGAGGAACAGCACGGTGCGGGCAATTGCGAACAGCAGGCACAGGCGGGCGGCGGGTTTTCCTTCATGCCGCTGCTGGCGGGCATGCTGATCGGCCAGATGCTGGGCGGTCGCGGTGGCTTCATGAGCCAGCCCTTGTCGCGCACAGCGGACGGTCGCTTCGCGACCCCCGGCGGCACACAGGTGGCGACCAATACCGGCAAGGGTGCGATGAACGCCACCGCGTTCAACAAGGCCCCCGCCACGGTCGGCAAACCGCCGATGACGCAGGCCGATGCGATGCGGCGCGGCGGCTTCGGATCCAGTGCCGCGTCGCGCACTTCGGTCGGCGGATGAACCCGGGCAGGGCGGCTTTCTAACCCCGCCTGAGGGTTAGAGGTGGATTTTCGGCAACTTTCCGTCTATGTTCACCTCATATGAAAAATACAACATCGAAGCCCCCGTCAGAACCCGGGTCGCAGCCTGTTGCGGCCGTCACACGTCCTTATGACCGTATCACGGTGATCGGCGGTGGTGCCTGGGGCACCGCTCTTGCCACCGTCGCCGCCCGCGCCGGACGTGAAACGCGGCTATGGATGCGCGATGCCGCACTGGCCGCGCAGATGTCGCAGACCAACACCAATCCGCGATACCTCGGCAATATCAGCCTGCCCCGGTCCATCCGCCCGATGACGGATCTGGCGGAGGCGCTGGACGGGGCGGAGGCGGTGCTGCTGGTCACGCCGTCGCTGACCATCCGCGACATGGCGGGGCAGATCGCGGCCCTCGTTCCCGCCGGCATCCCGATCTTCGTCTGCGCCAAGGGCATCGAGGCCGGCACCGGCCTTCTGATGTCCGCCGTGGTGGAGGAAGTCGCCCCCGGCCATCCCATCGGCACCGTGACCGGCCCCACATTCGCCAAGGAAACTGCAGCGGGCCACCCGACCGCAGTGACCGTGGCCTGCACCTCGCATGCCGACGTCTCGCCTGCCGAACGCGCCGCTGCCCGCATGGCAATGTCGCTGACGACGGGCAGCTTCCGCCCCTACGTGTCCGACGACATGGCGGGGGTAGAGGTTGGCGGTGCCGTCAAGAACGTCATCGCCATCGCCTGCGGCATCCTTGCGGGTGCAGGTTTCGGCGACAACTCCCGCGCCGCCATCATCACGCGCGGTCTGGACGAGATGAAGGAGCTGGCCGTGCGCCTTGGCGGCCGGCGGGAAACCGTCACCGGCCTCGGCGGTCTGGGCGATCTGATCCTGACCTGTTCCTCCACCCAGTCGCGCAACTTCTCCTACGGGTTCCAGCGCGGACAGGGCGTTTCCGACGCGTCCGTGTTCGACGGCAAGCCCGTCGTGGTGGAAGGACGCCACAACGCGATCACCGTCACCGACCTTGCCCGCAAACTGGGCCTGAACATGCCCATCTGCGAGATGGTCCGTGCCATCACCGACGAAGGCCTGCCCATCGCCATCGCCTTCGCGGGCTATTGGGCTGCCCCCATCAGCGCGGAGCCGCGCACGATGGACCTGACATTCGATCATCCGGCCGTAGACGCCGTCACCCGCCATTTCGAGGACAAGTTTCAATGACCCAAATCAGGGACCCCAAGAACTGGCGCTTCGTGCTGGCCACCGATCTCGACGGCACCTTTCTGGGCGGCACGGACGCCATGCGCCGCGAACTTTACGACTGGATCGAGACGCGCCGCGACGATGTCGGCCTGATCTTCGTGACCGGCCGCGATCCCGACTTCATTGCCAGGATGTGCGGTGACGGCATCATGCCGTGGCCCGACTATGTCGTGGGCGATGTCGGCACCACGATCGCCGGCATCGAAGACGGCATCGTCACCCCGATAGACACGCTGGAAGCCCACATCCGCGAAACGTGGGGCGACCGTGGCGACATGGTCCGCAACACGCTTCAGGGCGCGCCGGGTCTGGTGGAGCAGGACACGCCCTTCCGCCACCGCGTCAGCTATCACTGGGACGGGGGTGCTTACGATCCGCAAAGCGTTGATTCGCTCAAGGCGGCGGGGTTCGACATCCTCATCTCTCACGGATGCTATCTGGACGTGCTGCCGGGCGGCGTCAGCAAGGGGCCGTCTCTGCTGCGCCTGCTGGACCAGTTGGGCATCGATGGCGAACGCGTGCTGGTTGCGGGCGACACGCTGAATGACCTGTCCATGTTCGAGACGGGACTGCACGGCGCGGTCGTGGGGGAAAGTGAACAGGGGCTTTTGAACGCCACGCGCGACATGCCCCGCGCCCTTCAATGCGCATTGCCGGGAACAGGTGGCATCGCGGAGGCGATCCGCGAGTTCGACCTGCATCCGACCCCGCCCGCGGAGGTTCCGGCATGAGCGGGAAGTCCGACCTTGTCGTCGTTTATCACCGCCAGCCCTACGAGGAGTTCGTGCACGAGGACGGCACGGTGGAGTTGCGGGAAAATTCTTCCCCCAACGGCATCGTGCCCACCCTGAAGGGTGTCATGGGCCGCATGGGCAACGGCGCTTGGGTGGCATGGAAGCACGCCGAAGATCCCGCCAATCCCGATTTCGAGCGGGTGATCGAGATCGACGACAGCTATGGCAAATACAAGGTCAGCCGCCTGCCGCTGACACCCGAACAGGTCAGCAGCTTCTATCACGTCACCTCGAAGGAAGCGTTCTGGCCCATCCTGCATGGCTTCAAGGAACGCTACAACTACGACCCCGTGGACTGGCCCACCTTCCGCGAGGTCAACATGGCCTTTGCCGAGGCCGCCGCGAACGAGGTTTCGGACAATGGCGTCGTCTGGATCCACGACTACAACCTGTGGCTGGTGCCGGGTTATCTGCGCCAGATCAAGCCGGACGTGAAGATCGCCTTCTTCCACCACACGCCCTTCCCGTCCGCCGACATGTTCAACGTCCTGCCATGGCGCGAGGAGATCATCCGCTCGCTTCTGGCTTGCGACAGTGTGGGCTTTCACATTCCGCGATATGCCCAGAACTTCGCTTCTGTCGCGCACTCGCTGACGCGGGCGCGCACGACGTCGGACGAATACACCGCCGACACGATGACCCCGCGCGGGGCGGCCCTGTCCGAACGGTTCACGCCGCTGACGATGGAACACAAGGGGCGCAAGATCCGGATCGAGGTGAACCCCGTCGGCGTCAATGTCGACTACCTTGCCGAACTGGCCGGGGCACCGGAGGTGGAGGAGAAGGTCGCAGCCATCCGCGAATCCATGGGGGACGTGCAGCTGGTCGTGTCCGTGTCGCGTACCGATTACACCAAGGGCAACATCGAACAGCTGGAAACCTTCGAACGTCTGCTGATCCGCCGCCCTGACCTGCATGGCCGTGTGCGCCTGATGCTCGTCTCTGTCGGGGCCAACCGTGCCATGACCGCCTACGAGGAGGTCCAGACAAAAATCGAGGAACTGACGGGCCGCATCAATGGCACGCATGGCAGCTTCGAATGGCAGCCGGTGTCGTTGATCTCCACCGCGATTCCTCTGGCGGAGCTGGTGGCCTATTACCGTGCCGCCGATGTTGCTTCCATCACGCCTTTGGCGGACGGTCTGAACTTGGTGGCGGCCGAATATTGTCTCGCAAAGGGTCCCAATGAGCGTGGGGCGCTGATCCTGTCGGAATTCGCGGGCTGCGCCGTCCTTCTGAACGGAGAGATTCCGGTCAATCCATTCTCCTACGCCTCCATGGATCGGGCGCTTGATCAGGCGCTGGCCATGAGCGACGAGGAAAAGGCGACGCGCATGATCGACCTGCGCAAGTCCGCCGAAAGGTGGAGCATCGCCGCATGGTCCGACCGCACCACCCGTCATTTCCGGGACCTTCGCCTCCAGCCGGGCGAATGGGAAGGCGTCATCACCTGATCGCGGAGGGGCGGGCCGACGCACCGCCCCTCGCACTGCCGCGGGCATTCTGCAGATGCCGTCCCGCCGGACCTTGCCCCCGTCCCCGACGCAGACCCGCGCCTTGCAAGGCACCCGCGTCAGTCTGTCGGCACGGGGGATCACGGCCCGCAAACCCGGTTGTCGTCATCCGTCTGGATAATGCGCCCGAAAGCATCTGCTGCCTGCCTGTCGAATAATCTTCATGCCCGCCCGGATATCCTCATTTCGCAGACGATTGTCTTGCATGGCGATGGGGTGTTTACTCATTCCGACGGCCAAAGTATGAGCGTGCAGAAGTATCCGAACGAACGTTCCGTTTTCGCGGGTCGCGGCTTGGATAGACCATGGAACCGAGGAACGGGCCGTTCGCCCGTCATGAAGTGAGATCGATCGATGAGCGTGATGCCCCTTCCCCTCCTTCGCATTGCACGGAACGGAACGGCGCTGGCCCTGGTGATGGCCGTGCTAACCGGATGCGGGCTGGCCAATTATACAGCGCCGTCCACGGACCTGCCCGCCAGTTTCAGCGCGCCTGCGCCCGGACGCGATGCGACGCGCGGGATGCAGTGGTGGGCGTCCTTCAACGACGCGCAGCTAAACCGCCTTCTGAGTGCCGGACTTGCCCGCAACCTCGACGTGGCACAGGCGATCGAGGCGATCAATGAAGCGCGCGCCAATGCGCGTCTGGCAGGGGCCAATGATCTGCCCAGTGCTTCGGTCGGGGCATCCGCGCGGCGCGGCGATACCGAAGCCACGGGCGTCGTCACGGACAGCACATCGGTCACAGGTGACATTTCCTGGACGATCGACCTGTTCGGCCGCAATGCCAACAACCGCGCGGCCGCCTCGGCGCAGCTTGATGCCGCGTATCTGTCGGTGGACGTGGCGCGGCTGACCATGCTTCAGGCCATTGCCACTTCCTACATCGACGTGCGGTATTTCCAGGAAAGCATCGCGCTGACCCGTCAAAGCATCGAAAGCCGCCGCGAATCTCTTGGATTGACGCAGACCAAGGTCGAATACGGCAGCGCCCCGCGTCTGGAACTGGTGCAGGCCCAGCAGCTGGTCGCGCAGGCCGAGGCGCAGCTTCCCGCACTGGAGGTTGGCTTTGACCAGTCGGTGAACGCCCTCGCCACGTTGACCAACCAGCGTGTCGCCACGTTGAAATCCTCGTTGCAGCGTGGATCGCCCCAACCGCGCCCGCGTTACCGTGCAAGCGTCGGCGTCCCGGCCGAGGCGATCCGCAACCGCCCCGACGTCATCTCGGCCGAACGCCGTTATGCCGCCAGCGTCTTCAATGTGGGTGTGGCCCGCGCGGCCTTCTACCCGTCGCTGTCGCTGACGGGCAACGTCACCCCCACAAACATCTCCGGCAATGGCAGCATCAAATCGTGGAGCTTCGGCCCCCAGCTGAACCTGCCGATCTTCAACGCGGCCAACAACGCGAACCTGTCCGTCGCGGAATCGCAGGCCGTGCAGCAGCGCTTCTCCTATCAGAACACGGTGTTGAACGCGGTGGAGGAGGTGGAGAATGCCCTTGCCGCCTATAACCGCGACGCCCGCAACATCGAGGCGCAACGCCGTCTGGTCGATGCCGCGCAGGAAACGGTCAACCTTGCCCGGACAAGCTTCGACATCGGCGACAGCGAGTTCTTCACGGTGCTGGATGCCGAACGTACCCTGCTGGAGGCGCGCAATTCCCTTGCCCAGGCCATCCGCCAGCAGGCAACCAACTTCGTGGTCCTGTCGGTGGCAACCGTTGGCACCGGAATCGGTCCGCGCGCGCCCACCGTGGCACCTGTCGCACCGCCTGCCGTGGTACCGCCCGTCGTCCTGAACTGACCTTTTCTTAACGACCAAGATATGAGGGCTGCCCGTTTATTGTGCGGGCAGCCCTCTTTTCATTCAAATATGTCCTGAGTTGCCCATTCTGGCGTCGTTATGACTTGAGAACCAATTACCCAAAGGTTCACACTGGTTCATGACAAGGGGACGTCATGGACATCAAGCCGCATCAGGAAGGCAACTCTGCCTACGCACTGGACTGCCTGAGGGCCTATCTGGCCAAGCAGGCGTTGGCCCATGGCAGCCGCCTTCCGCCCGAACGCCAGCTGTCTGAACATTTCGGGGTCGGACGCCGGGCCTTGCGCCGAGCCCTCGACGCGTTGGAGGCGGAGGGAGTCCTTTGGCGCAGGCAGGGGGCCGGAACCTTCATCGGCGAACCTGCGGCGCCGCCCCTTTCCGCACAGGCCTTGGTTGCCTCCACCGATTTTTCGGAGATCATGGAGGTCCGCCTGCGGATCGAACCCGCCCTTGCACAGATGGCCGCCATGCGCGCGCGGCCGGACGAGGTGGCCCGCATGCGCGATCTGGCGCGTCGCATCACTGAATCCGAAGATGCCGATGCCCGCGAACTGTGGGACGGCACCCTGCACCGCCTGATCGCACAAGCCGCCCGCAACAATCTGTTCCTGACCCTGTTCGACATGGTCAACGGCATCCGCCGGGACGAGGCATGGCGCAAGGTCCGCGAACAGGCCCGTGCCCGCGCAGGATCCCGCGCAACCACCTTCATGCAGCATAACGCCATCGTCGATGCCATCGCCGCACGTGATCCGGCGGCAGCCGGGCACGCAATGCACGAACATCTTCTGCTGCTTCAGGAAACACTCAATCGGGAAACGTCTTCTTCCCATCTTATCCAGACCCCGGCCGAACTGACGGCTCTCACCCAACACGAGGAACGCTGACATGACCCGCATGATCCTGACCGCAACGGCCCTTGTCGCGGCCTTGGCGACCCTTCCCGCCGGTGCCGACGAACTCCGCATCGGCCTTCAGGACGACCCTGATGTGCTGGACCCCGCCCAGTCCCGCACCTTCGTGGGCCGCATCGTGTATACCGCGCTGTGCGACAAGCTTGTGGACCTGTCGCCCGAGGTGGAAATCGTCCCCCAATTGGCCACTGACTGGAAGTATTCCGACGACAGCACGATGCTGGTGATGAATTTGCGCGAAGGCGTCGTCTTCCATGACGGCACTCCGTTCGATGCAGAAGCCGTGGCGTTCAACATCGAACGGTCGATGACGTTGCCGGAGTCGCGTCGCAAGTCGGAACTGGCTTCGGTCGACCGGGTGGAGGTGACGGGGCCGATGCAGGTCACGTTCCACCTGAAAGCGCCCGACAGCTCCCTTCTGGCACAGCTGACGGACCGCGCGGGCATGATGATCTCCCCCACCGTGGGCAAGGAACTGGGGGCCGATTTCGGCTCCAATCCTGTCTGCTCCGGCCCGTTCAAGTTCGTGCAGCGCGTCCAGCAAGACCGGATCGTGCTGGAAAAGTTCGCCGACTACTGGGATGCGGACAATATCCACATCGACCGCGTGACCTATCTGCCGATCCCCGACACCACGGTGCGTCTGGCCAACCTGCGGTCGGGCGAATTCGACATGATCGAGCGTCTGGCCGCCACGGATGCGGCACAGGTCGCGCAGGATTCCAATTTGCAAATGCAGGAATCCGTCGGCCTCGGCTACATGGGGATCACTACGAATTTGGACAACGGCGCCCAAGCCGACAACCCCCTGGGGCAGGACAAGCGCGTCCGTCAGGCCTTCTCGAAGGCGATCGACCGCGAGGCGCTGATGCAGGTCGTGTTCGAAGGGCAGGCCCGCGCGGGCAATCAGCCCTTCGCACCCACGAGCCGCTGGTACGACACCACGAACCCTGTGCCGCCGCGCGACATCGAAGGTGCCAAGGCCCTGATGGCCGAGGCGGGGCACGAGCGGATAAGCATCCTGTTGCAGCACGCCAACAACCCCGTCGTCACGCAGATGATGCAGGTGATCCAGGCCATGGTGGCCGAGGCGGGCTTCGATGTGGAACTGCGCGCGACCGAATTCGCCACCCTTCTGGCAGAGCAGAGCGCCGGCAACTTCCAGATGTCCCGTTCCGACTGGTCGGGTCGTCCTGATCCGGATGGCAACATCCACCAATACGTCACGACCGGCGGCGGGCTGAACGATGCCCATTATTCCAACCCGCAGGTCGATGACCTGCTGAACCACGCCCGCGTCACCACCGACCTGGACGCTCGCAAGGCCGACTATGACGCGGCAGGCAAGATCCTCTCCGACGACATGCCGATCATCTACATCGGTCACCAGACCTACATTTTCGCGATGGATCAGGGCGTCCAAGGCTTCAGGGCCTATCCCGACGGCATGATCCGCCTGCAAGGCGTGACCAACGCAGACTGACCGGCTGGCGGGGCCTTCACGGCCCCGCCCCCATCTGAAAGGCCGCCCATGCTGATCTACATCTTCAAACGCATCCTCGTCGCGCTGCCGACACTGGTGATCGTCTCGATCCTCGTCTTCCTTTTGCAGAAACTGCTTCCCGGCGATCCCGTCCTTGCCATGGCGGGCGAAGAACGCGACCCCGCCGTGCTGGAAGCGCTGCGCGAGCAGTATCACCTGAACGAGCCGTGGATCATGCAATACGGCCGTTGGATCGGTGGCGTCCTGCAAGGGGATTTCGGAACATCCCTGCGCACCAACCAACCGGTGCTGGAGCTGATCGTGCAAAAGCTGCCCGTGACCCTTCAGCTGGCGATCATGTCGATGATCTTCGCGCTGGCCATCGGCATTCCGGCGGGCATCCTTGCCGCCGTGAAAAAGGGCACGTGGGTGGATTGGCTAGCGAACTTCGTGGCGCTGTCAGGCCTGTCGATCCCGAACTTCTGGCTGGGGATCATGCTGATCCTGCTGGTGTCGGTGAACCTGGGCTGGTTGCCCGCATCGGGATACGAGCCGTTCTTTACCGATCCGATCCGGTCGATCCAGACGATGCTGATGCCGTCCTTCGTGCTGGGCACCGGCCTTGCCGCCACGCTGATGCGGCACACGCGGTCGTCGATGCTGGGGGTGCTGCGGGCCGATTACATTCGCACCGCCCGCGCCAAGGGCCTTTCGGGGTCCGAGGTGGTGATGACCCATTCCTTCCGCAACGCCCTGCTGCCGATCATCACGCTGACCGCGCTGCTATTCGGTGAATTGTTGGCCGGTGCCGTGCTGACAGAACAGATCTTTACCATCCCCGGTTTCGGCAAGCTGATCGTCGATGCCGTGTTCAACCGCGATTACGCCGTCGTCCAGGGCGTCGTGTTGTGCACCGCGGTCGGGTTCCTGATGATGAACCTCGTGGCCGACATCCTTTACGTCCTTCTGAACCCGCGCATGAGGTCCACGATATGACCGCCATCCCTGCCCCGCTGCCAAAGGCCCAAAACCGTGCCTGGCGCAAGTTCCGCCGCAGCCCCTCCGCCATCGTCGGGCTGGTCGTCGTCGGGTTCTTCGTGGTGCTGGCGTTGCTGGCCCCCGTCCTGCCGATCGCCGATCCGCTGGCCACCAGCTGGACCGCGATCCGCAAGGCCCCGTCCGCGATGTACTGGATGGGATCGGACGACATCGGCCGCGACGTGCTGTCGCGCATGATCTGGGGGGCGCAGGCCTCTCTTATGGCGGGCATCATTTCCGTCATCATCGCGGTGGTGGTGGGCGTGCCCATCGGCATCGTCTCGGGCTATTTCGGGGGCTGGATCGACGTCGTGATCTCCCGCTTCACCGATGCGTTGCTGGCGATGCCGTTCCTGATCATGGCCATCGCGCTGGCGGCCTTTCTGGGGCCAAGCCTGACGAACGCGATGATCGCCATCGGCCTGTCGGCCACGCCCGTCTTCATTCGGCTGACGCGGGGCCAGGTGCTGGCCGTCAAGACCGAGGATTACGTGGAAGGCGCGCGTTCCATCGGGCTGGGCCATCTGGACATCATGCGCCGCTACATCCTGCCCAACATCCTGCCGCCGATCATCGTGCAATCGACGCTGACGGTGGCCACCGCCATCATCGCGGAAAGCAGCCTGTCGTTCCTCGGCCTTGGCCAGCAGGCACCCGCACCCAGCTGGGGGTCGATGCTGAACGTGGCCAAGAACTTCCTGACGCAAGCGCCTTGGATGGCGATCTGGCCGGGGGCCGCGATCTTCCTCGTCGTCATCGGCTTCAACCTTCTGGGCGACGGGCTGCGCGATGCGCTCGACCCGCGCGAGCACTGAGGACATCATGACCCAATTCACCACCCGCCCCGAACTGACCGGCACTTTCGGCATGGTCACCTCCACCCACTGGATCGCATCCTCCGTCGGGATGAGCATCCTGGAAAAAGGCGGCAACGCCTTCGACGCCGCCGTCGCCTCCGGTTTCGTGCTGAACATCCTGGAGCCGCACCTGAACGGCCCCGGCGGCGACATGCCCGCGATCATCTATGACGCCAAAGCCGACAAGGTGCAGGTCATCTGTGCCCAAGGCCCGACCCCCGCCGGCGCCACGATCGAGCATTACACCGCCGAAGGCATCAAGGTCATTCCCGGCGACGGGCTTCTGTCCACCGTGATCCCCGGCGCGTTCGACGGCTGGATGCTGATGCTGCGCGACTATGGCACCATGACCGTGCGCGAGGTGCTGGAGCCTGCGATCTATTACGCAGAACATGGTCATCCGATGCTGCCGCGCGTGGCGAATTCGATCTCCGGCCTGTCCTCTTTCTTCGAGGAGCATTGGCCAACCTCGCACAAGACATGGGTGCCGCAGGGTCAGGTTCCGGTTGCGGGCGCGCTGTTCAAGAACCCCGTTCTGGCCGCAACATGGAAGCGTCTGGTGGCCGAGGCCGAGGCTGCGTCGGGGCGCGAGGCCGGGATCGAGGCTGCGCGCGATGCCTTCTATCGCGGCTTCGTGGCCGATGCGATCGACCGCTTCTGCCGCGAGAACGCGGTGATGGACGCCTCTGGCACCCGCCACCGCGGCGTCCTGACCGCCGAGGACATGGCCGGATACCGCGCCACGATCGAGGATCCGCAGCTTGGCACCTATCACGACTGGACCATCGCCAAGACGCAGGCCTGGGGTCAGGGTCCGGTGCTGCTGCAATCGCTGAAACTGCTTGAAGGCTTCGACATTGCCGCGATGGACCCGTCCGGCCCCGATTTCGTGCATACCGTGATCGAAGCGATGAAGCTCGCCTATGCCGACCGAGAAGTCTATTATGGCGATCCCGCCTTTGCGAAAATCCCGATGGAGGTGCTGCTGTCGGACGCCTACAACGCCGAACGCCGCAAGCTGATCGGACCCACCGCATCCATGGACCTGATCCCCGGCACCGTTCCGGGATACGAGGCCCAGCGCGACCTGACGCTGAAGGTCATCAACGGTATGGGTCAGGGTGCGGTTTACGAACCGACCATGGCCCACCTGTCCGAAAAGCGCGGCGATACGGTGCATGTCGACGTGATCGACCGCTGGGGCAACATGGTCTCCACCACGCCGTCAGGCGGGTGGCTGCAATCGTCACCCATCATCCCCGAACTCGGCTTCTGCCTTAACAGCCGCGCCCAGATGTTCTGGATGCAGCCCGGCCTTCCCACCTCGCTGGCCCCCGGCAAGCGTCCGCGCACCACGCTGACGCCTTCCATCGCGATGAAGGATGGCAAGCCGCTGCTGGCCTTCGGAACCCCCGGCGGCGATCAGCAGGACCAATGGCAGCTGGCGTTTTTCCTGCGCTACGCCCATCACGAACCGAACCTGCAAGCGGCCATCGATCTGCCGCTGTTCCATTCCACCCACTTCCCCGCCAGCTTCTATCCCCGCACCCGCAAGATCGGCGGCATGCTGATCGAGGCGCGGGCGGGTGAGGCGACAATTTCCGAACTGCGCCGTCGCGGTCACGACGTGGCGGTATCGGGCGACTGGGACATCGGGCGCCTGACGGCGGCGCGGCGCGATCCGGACGGTCTGCTGCGGGCGGCGGCGACACCGCGCCTGATGCAGGCCTATGCCGTCGGGCGCTGACATGGGGGATGGCAACATGGTTCTGCAGGTCAAGGGGCTGACCACGTCCTTCCATACCGATCAAGGGTGGAAGACGGTGGTTCGCGACGTGTCCTTCGACGTGAAGGCGGGCGAAACGGTGGCCGTGGTCGGCGAAAGCGGATCGGGGAAATCCGTCACGTCGCTGTCGATCATGGGTCTGCTGGAAAAGGGCCGCTCAACAGTGGACGGTCAGATCCTGCTGGACGGGCGCAACCTGAACACCCTGTCCGATGCGGAGATGCGCAAGATCCGTGGCAACGACATCGCCATGATCTTTCAGGAACCGATGACCAGCCTGAACCCGGTCTTCACCGTGGGGCGCCAGATCTCCGAGGTGCTTTTGCGCCACGCCGGCATGACAAGGGCCGAGGCGCGGGCAGAGACGCTGCGCCTGATGGAGCGGGTTCGCATTCCCAACGCCCACACGCGGATCGAGGAATACCCGCACCAGTTTTCGGGCGGGATGCGGCAGCGCGTGATGATTGCCATGGCGCTCGCCTCGCGTCCGAAGCTGCTGATCGCAGATGAACCGACGACAGCGCTGGACGTGACCATCCAGGGCCAGATCCTGGATCTGATAAAGGAGTTGCAGGCCGAACAGGGCATGGCCGTGCTGTTCATCACCCATGACATGGGCGTGGTCGCCGAAATCGCCGACCGCACGGTCGTGATGTTCCGCGGCGATTGCGTGGAGATGGGGCCCACGGCGGAGATTTTTGCGGGCGCACAGCATCCCTACACTCGTGCGCTGCTGGCCGCCGTGCCGAAACTGGGCAGCATGGACGGCCAGCAATGGCCCCTGCGCTTTCCAAAAGTGGACATGGCGACAGGCGTCATCAGCCCGCTTCCGGCAGTCGTTGATACCGTGGACCGCAGCGGCACACCCGTTCTGTCCGTCCGCAATCTGGTGACACGCTTCAAGGTTGGCAGCGATCTGCTGGGCCGCCCCACCGGGGCGGTGCATGCGGTGGAAGACATCTCCTTCGATCTGCACCAGGGCGAAACCCTGTCGCTGGTTGGGGAATCGGGGTGCGGCAAGTCCACCACCGGCCGGTCCATCCTGCGCCTGATCGAGCCTGTTTCGGGCCAGATTACCCTGGACGGTTTCGATGTGCCAAAGCTTGGCACGACGGACCTGCGTCGGATGCGGCGGTCGGGGCAGATGATCTTCCAGGATCCTTTCTCCTCCCTCAACCCGCGCATGACGGTCGGGCAGACAGTGTCCGAACCGATCATCAAGCATGGCATCGCGCGCGGATCGCAAGCCCGCGCCCTGACGGCGGAACTGTTGGAGCAAGTGGGTCTGCCCGCCGCCATGATGGACCGTTACCCGCACGAATTTTCCGGCGGGCAACGCCAGCGCATTGCCATCGCAAGGGTGCTGGGGCTGAACCCCAAGGTGATCGTGGCGGACGAATCCGTCTCCGCGCTGGACGTCTCGATCAAGGCGCAGGTCTGCAACCTGTTGATGGACCTTCAGGAACGCCTTGGCATCGCCTATCTGTTCATCAGTCACGACATGGCGGTGGTCGAACGTGTCAGCCATCGAATCGCGGTGATGTATCTGGGCGAGATCGTGGAGATCGGACCGCGCGAGGCGATCTTCGGCAATCCGCAGCATCCCTATACCAAGAAACTGATGGCCGCCGTGCCGGTGCCCGATCCTGCCCGTCGCGGAATGCGGCGCAACGCCGCCGTGGACGAACTGAAAAGCCCTGTCCGTGCCAAGGGCTATGTCCCGCCCGCGCGCGACTGGCGGGACTTGGGGGCGGGCCACCGCGTCATGGTGGCCTGACATTTGATCTTTTCCCCGTGACGGCCTAGCGTCGGGTCGACACGGGGAATTGGCATGCGGATCGTTATCCTGACTGGCGCCGGAATTTCGGCCGAAAGCGGACTGGGCACCTTTCGGGACAAGGATGGCCTTTGGGCCCGTCACCGGATCGAGGATGTGGCGACACCCGAAGGTTTTTCCGCCAATCCGGTTCTGGTGCACGACTTCTACAACACGCGGCGCGCCGATTGTCTGGCCGCGCGGCCCAATGCGGCACATCACGCGCTGGCGCGCCTTCAGAAACATCATGACGTCACCCTCGTCACCCAGAACATCGACGATCTGCACGAGCGCGCGGGGGCAAGCGGAGTCATTCATATGCATGGGGAGTTGCTGCGCGCCCTGTGCAACGCCTGCGGTCATCGCTGGGACGCGCCGCGCATGATGTGGGCCGCCGATCCCTGCCCCGTCTGCACGGCACGTGCCACCCGTCCTGATGTCGTGTGGTTCGGGGAAATACCGTATCACATGGACCGGATAGACGGGGCGCTGGCGAAGGCCGATCTTTTTGTGATCATCGGAAGTTCCGGCCAGGTTTATCCGGCGGCGGGCTATGCGCACCTCGCCTCCCGCCTCGGGATGGAAGTGCTGGAATTCAATCTGGCTTCTACAGGCAATGATGACATCGACGTCGGTCATTACGGCCCCGCCAGCCAAACCTTGCCGCATTGGGTGGATGGCATGGCAACAGGCGTATAAACCGACTTTACATCTGCATTAGGGTTAGACGGCGCACAACAAGCCTATATACATGGAGACAAACCAGCGCCACAGGGCGGATGTGAAGGAGTTGTAAAGATGAAACCCATCATCGCGATCACCATGGGCGACGTGTGCGGCATCGGGCCGGAGATCACGGCGCGCACCTTGGCCGATCCTGCAACCTATGATCTGTGCCGCCCCGTCGTCGTGGGGGATGCCGACATGCTGGAACGTGCCCGCGACATCGTGGGCGAGACGTTCGAGATCATCCGCTTCGATCCCGCAGCGCCCATCCCACAGGAACCCGTACCAGGCACCGTGTTGTGTGCCGATCCGGGTTTGAGTGTGGGCGGTCTTCCCTTCGGCAAAGTGAACGCCCGCGCGGGCCATGCCGCATATGAATTCCTCAAGGCCGCGGTGGAGATGGCGCAGGCCCACAAGGTCGCAGCCATTGCCACCGCCCCCCTGAACAAGGAAGCGCTGCATGCAGGCGGCCACCTGTTCCCCGGTCATACGGAGATCCTGGCCGATCTGACGGGAACCGAAAGCTATTCAATGATGCTGGCCACGCCCAAGATGAAGGTCATCCACCTGACCACGCATGTGGGGCTGATCAAGGCCATCGGCATGATCAACCCCGAACGCACCTATCAGGTCATCAAGCTGGCGCATGACACGCTGACGGCAGCAGGCGAAACGCCCCGCATCGCCGTTTGCGGCATCAACCCCCATGCCGGTGAAAACGGCCTGTTCGGCGAAGGGGAGGAGGAAGAAAAGCTCCTCCCCGGCATCCAGCGAGCGCAGGCCGAAGGCATCGACGTGCAAGGCCCCCTGCCCGCCGACACGCTGTTTTTCCGTGCCACGCGAGGCGATTTCGACGTGGTCGTCGCCTGCTATCACGATCAGGGCCATGGTCCGGTGAAGGTGCAATCCATCGACGAAGGCGTGAATATCACCGTGGGCCTGAAGGGTGGAATCATCCGCACCTCGGTCGATCACGGCACGGCGTTCGACATCGCGGGCAAGGGCATCGCGCGGCATGAAAGCCTGATCGCGGCGTTGCGCTATGCCGTTCAACTGGCCCCCGAGGGCCGCGGGACGGACGCGATTCCGACGTGAGTTATCCGTATGGGGCCGGAACACTGTTTGAACGGTTTCGGCCCCGTTTGATACCACAGGGACAGGGCCATTCGGGCAAATGTGAACAAGAACGCATCAGGTAAGCCCCGACCGGATGGTGTCATCCTTCAGCATACGGACGGGTTTTGGCGAAGGACTTCCAGCCGGAACGATCAATGCAAATCCATCCCCGGACATGGATAAAGGCCGCCCTGACAAGGGCGCCTTTGAATTCCGTGGTGCCGCAGAAGGGACTCGAACCCCCGACCCCATCATTACGAATGATGTGCTCTACCAGCTGAGCTACTGCGGCACGGTGGCGGGGATTTAGCATCCCCGCGCAGGGCCGTGAAGCCCTAATCTGCCGTTTTTTCCGCAGGGGCCGGATTTTCATCCGCCAGATCTGGATTGATGACCCGTGGCGAAACCTCGGGTGCGCCGACGATCAGGGGCAGCAACTCCGTCCCGGTGGAGGACGGGCCTGCAGTATCCGCAGGTTCCCGCCACGACAGGGTATCGAAACCACCGCACTGGTCACAGATCGGCGTCCACTGGGCGTGGACCGTCTGGCATTTGTCGCAGCACCATTGCGGACCGCGCGGGGCCGTCAGCGCCCGCGTCAGCCAGCCGCGCACCACGGTGTCGTCGGACCCCTCGCCCCGTTCGATTGCAGCCATGATGGTCAGCGAACGCACAGTCGGATGGTCCACAGGCAGTTTGCCGATGGCACGACGGGCTTCCGGAAACTCCTCCGCCGCGATGGCGAGTTCCGCCTTCAGCATCATCGCCTCGGGGGTGCCCGCATGCACGTCGGTCAGCGGGCCAAAGCGTTTCAGGCGCTGCTGCGGCGTCTCGTCCGGTTCGACCTCTGCATAGGCGCCGGCAAGATCGGGATGGGGCTGCACCTCCCACGCCTTGCGCAGGATGCGCGAGGCGTGGCGCGTGTTTCCCTGCGCGATATAGCTGCGGGCAGCAAGTACCGCTGCGGGAATCAAATCTGGCGACAGCTTGTTGGCCTCGATCGCCGCTTCCCGCGCCTCGATGGAGGCGCTGTCCTGCATGATCGTCCGCGCCTGTTGCAGTGCCAGAACCGCGTCGCGGCGCTGATAGACGGCTTTGGGCAAGGCACCCATCTTGCGCTTGGATTCAAGCGTGGCGCGGGCACCTTCCCAATCCGCAGTCTCCGCCTGCAGCTTCAGCAGGATGTCCTGCGTTTCGGGGTGCTTGGGTTTCAGCGCAAACGCGCGTTCGGCCAGTTTCAGCGCGGTCGCGGTGTCGCCCGAATCCAACTTCTGGCGAAGCAGGCCGCGAATGCCAACAAAGCGCGTCCGGTCATGTGCCAGCAGCTTCTTCCACGCCTCTTCGGCGCGGTCCCGCTCCCCCGCCTGTTCTGCGGTCTGGGCCAGCAAAAGGGTGGTCAGCGTTGGATCGTCCAGCAACTGGTGCGCGGCCTCGGCCCGGGTCAGGGCCTGTTTGGGTTCACCCGAGGCGAGGGCCACGAGCGCGTCCGACAATGCCTCGCGCCCCTTGCGTTCGCGGTTGCGCTGGAAATGGCGGCTCAATGCCGTCTCGTCTCCATTCAGGAAGCGCAGGAAAGCCACCAGAAAGGCCACGAGCTTCAGCACCACCCACAGGGCCAGAACCAGCAAAACCGCCCCGATCAGCAGTTGCACGGGGCCAAGCGTGAACTCCCAGCCCGATACGGCAAGGCGAACGCCGGTGCCGTTGTCCAGCATCCAGCTGGCCGTCAGGCTTAGAACTGCAACGACCCCGATGAAGACGAGGATCTTGACGAGAGACCACAGCATGTCAGCGCGTCCCCGCGTTCAGTTGCGAAAGGGCGTCGACGGCCGCGATCCGGCGTTCCGCCATCGCGCGCCATTCCGACAGGGCCGCCTGTCCTTCCAGAGGCAGGCCGCCGATCTCGCGCAGGGCACCGGCCAGATCGCCATTGCGCACGGCGGCTTCGGCGCGGGACAGGACGGCGTCGGGATCGCTTCCCTCACGCGGGGTAAGCGACCGTGCGCCGGTCTGGGCACGCAGGAATGCGCCGATCCGGTCGCCCATTCCCGCGCCGCCATCGACCTTCAGCGATTCCTCCAGCGCCGTGCGGGATGCCTCGGGGAAGGTCTGCTGCAAAGTGGTGATGGCAGGAATACCGTTCGCCCCGTCGGCCAGGGGTTGCGGAATCTCCAACCCCGCCGTCTGCAGATCCTGCAGGGCCGTGCCATAGGGGGTGCCGCTGTCCAGCGCACCCGCGATACGGGTCAAGGCTGCGGCGACCGCGGCCTGACGGGCCGTGTCCTGAGCCTGCTGCTGCAATGTCTGGGCCTGCGTCTGCGCCGAGGCCAGTTCCTGCTGCGTGCGGTCGATCACGGCCTGAAGGTCGGAACTGATGGCACCTTCGCCGATCTGGCCACGCAGTTCTTCGATCTGGGCCTGAAGATCGGCCACTTTCACCTGCGGGTTTTCAAGGGCGGACACGCGCCCTTCCAGCGGGGCAAGGTTGGGAATGGTCAGGGCTGCGATCTGGTCGCGCAGGCTCGTGATCTCCTGCGCCTGGCGCTGGATTTCGGTGCGCAGCGGGGACATGTCCTGAACGGGCCATCCGCCCGGCACCACGCGGGCCAGACCAAAGCCGATGACTGCCGCGACAATGCCGCCCAGCAGCAACGGCAGGAAGACGGGCCGCGCAGGGGCCACGGCATGCGGTTCCGCCGGTCGGGTCAGGTTGGGCGGCGAAAGACGGTCGCTCTCCGAAGGAGGCGTCTTGACGGGGCCGGTTTCTGCAGGGCCCTTGCCGAAGGGGCTATCCGACGTCGCGGCGGCAGGGGCCTCCGTCATTGCGGCAGCGATGTCCGCATCGTCGGCTTTCCCCGGATCCGCAGGCGTCACCGGAGGATGTCCGTCCCCGGAGGGCATCGTCGCTGCGGCAGACGGGACATCCCTGACCTCGGGCTTCTGAGTCTCGGGGCGGGTGTCTTCGTTTGCCATGCCGTGCCTTTCCGGGAAATTGCGCTGATGCGGATGAACCTAGCTTTGCATGGGTGATGTCTCAAGTCCTTGCAAGGCCGCGATGAGGTCGACCATCGCATCGGCATCAGGACGGGCGGCAATGTGCCTGATTCCGCCCGGCACCGCGCGGGCAACGGCAGCGCTCAGACAAGCATGGACCAGTCTGCACCCTGTTCCCGCCACGACCTGATGGAAGCGGCGGGCGGACGCAGGTGAAAAAAGAGGCGCTATGACCGTACCGCATCCCTCCAGCAGCGCGCGGGCATCGGCGGACAACGGCAAAGGGGCCAATTCGTAGACCACGACCCCGATCGCGGGAATGCCGGCAGCAGACAGCCGCCCCGCCAGATCGCCCAAACTGTCGCGACCGCGCGGATGCACGAGCGGCCCGCGGTCCCCGCTGTCGAGGATGGCGGCCAACAGCGCCTCGGCATCGCCACCGGCTGATACTGCCGCAAACCCCGCCTGCCGCGCCGCCTGTGCCGTCCGGTCACCCACGCACCATGCCCGCGCTGCAGGCCGCCCCCCCCGCAGTGCCGCCACCGCATTGGCGGAGGTGAATATGACCGCCGCCGCCTGCGGCACGTCCACAGCCAGAAACCGCACCTCCGCCAGGGGTGAGATCATGACGGGTCCGTTTAGCCGCGCGGCGAAACGCGTGGCATCCTGCAAGGGGCGGGTCAGAAGGACGGTGGGGCGGGATTGCCGGATCATGGCGGTCAGGTTACATCTGCCCCGACCCTCATTCAACCGGCGCGCCATGACACTGACCTTCCTTGGCATCGAAAGCAGTTGCGATGATACCGCCGCAGCCATCGTGCGCGGGGACGGCACGATCCTGTCCTCGATCGTGGAAGGGCAGACGGCGCTGCATGCGGCCTTTGGCGGCGTGGTGCCGGAAATCGCCGCCCGTGCACATGCCGAACGGCTGGACGGCTGCGTGGTGCAGGCGCTGGAGCAGGCGGGGCTGGGCCTTGCCGATCTGGATGGGATCGCAGTGACGGCCGGGCCGGGACTGATCGGCGGCGTCCTGTCGGGCGTGATGCTGGCCAAGGGACTGGCCGCCGCGACAGGGCTGCCCATGGTCGGCGTGAACCACCTTGCGGGCCATGCGCTGACGCCGCGCCTGACGGACGGGCTGGCGTTCCCCTACCTGATGCTTCTGATCTCGGGCGGGCATTGCCAGTTCCTGATCGTGCGCGGGGCCGAGGATTTCACCCGCCTCGGCGGCTCCATCGACGATGCCCCGGGCGAAGCGTTCGACAAGACGGCCAAGCTTCTGGGTCTACCGCAACCCGGCGGGCCGGAAGTGTCGCGCGCGGCAGCGACGGGCGATCCCAAACGTTTTGCCCTGCCCCGCCCGCTTCTGGACCGACCCGGCTGCGACATGAGCTTTTCGGGCCTGAAGACCGCCCTTCTGCGTGAACGCGACCGGCTGGTGGCGGCGCAGGGCGGGATCTATCGTCAGGACCGTGCCGATCTGTGCGCGGGCTTCCAGCAGGCCGTGGCCGATGTGCTGGGCGAAAAGACCCGCCGCGCGCTGGCCCTTTATCTGGAGGAGGCGCCTGCGGCTCCGGCGCTGGCCGTGGCAGGCGGGGTTGCTGCGAACACGCTGATTCGCGCCACGCTGGAAGATGTGGCCGCCAAGGCAGGGGCGGCATTTGTCGCACCGCCGCTGCATCTTTGCACGGACAACGCCGCGATGATCGCGTTTGCGGGGATCGAGCGTTTCCGCAACGGCGGTCGCGATGGAATGGATCTGGCCGCCCGCCCCCGCTGGCCGTTGGACCGCGACGCCACCCCCCTTGTAGGCTCGGGCCGCAAGGGTGCCAAAGCTTGAAGGAGAACATGATGCACGTTGCCCTGATCTGCCGAGACAAACACGGCGCACTCGATTTGCGAATGGAAACCCGCAAGGCCCATCTCGATTATGTCGAACGGACAGGGGTGGTGCAATTCGCCGGTCCCTTCCTGAACGAGGCCGGCCAGATGTGCGGATCGCTTGTTGTCCTGAACGTGGACAGCATGGACGTGGCCAAGACCTGGGCGGCTGACGACCCCTATGCCAGGGCTGGCCTGTTCGAGGATGTGCAGATCCTCGAATGGAAGAAGGTGATCGGCTGATGGCCTACTGGCTTTTCAAATCCGAACCCGACACCTGGAGCTGGGACCAGCAGGTCGCCAAAGGCGATGCGGGCGAGGAATGGGGCGGCGTGCGCAACTATCAGGCGCGCAACAACATGCGGGCGATGAAGGTCGGCGATCTGGGGTTCTTCTACCACTCCAACATCGGCAAGGAGATTGTGGGCATTGTCGAGGTCTGCCGCGAAAGCGAGCCCGACACCACCGCCGACGATCCGAAATGGGACTGCGTGATGATCAAGGCGGTCCGCGCCGTTCCGCACCCATTTTCGCTGGAAGATGCGAAAGCCGCGCCCGAACTGTCCGACATGGTGCTCGTGAAGAACTCGCGCATGTCCGTCCAGCCGGTACGGGACGAGGAATGGGAAGCCGTGTGCAGGATGGCAGGGCTGTAGGCCCCGCCATCACCGTCAGATCAGGTATTCGCCCAGCAGCGCGTCCTGCGTGATGTCGCGGAAGGCAAAGCCTTCCGTGTCCATCTTTGCGAACAGGACGGGAAAATTCTCCGCCGCCTTCGTCTCGATCCCGATCAGGATGGAGCCGAAGTTGCGGGTTGATTTCTTCAGGTATTCGAACCGTGCCACATCGTCGTCCGGACCAAGCAGTCCAAGGAAGTCGCGCAAGGCGCCGGGACGCTGCGGCAGGCGCAGCAGCATGTATTTCTTCAATCCGGTATAGCGTTGTGCCCGTTCCTTGACCTCGGGCAAACGCTCGAAATCGAAGTTGCCGCCGGAGATCACGCACACGACGGTCTTGCCCTGAATGGCCGGTCCCAGATCACCCAGAATGCTGATCGGCATCGCGCCGGCAGGTTCAAGCACCACGCCCTCGATGTTGAGCATTTCGACCATGGTCACGCAGATCCGATCTTCCGGTGCCATCAGGACCTGATCGGGAAACGCCCATGACAGGGCCGCGAACGGCACGTCGCCGATACGCGCCACGGCCGCGCCATCCACGAAGCTGTCCACGCTGTCCAGCGCCATGGGTCGTCCCGCAAGAAGGGCCGCGCGCAGGCTGGCCCCGCCCGACGGTTCCACGAACCGGAACTGGGTGTCCGGCGACATCGCGCGGATGTATTTCGTCACCCCCGAGGCCAGCCCGCCACCGCCCACAGACAGCAGCACCATGTCCGGTGCGCGTCCCAGCTGGTCGAGCATCTCCACCGCGACAGAAGCCTGCCCCTCGATCACGTCTGCATCGTCGAAGGGAGCGAGGAAATGCGCGCCCTCCGCCTCGCACCACGCCTTGGCAGCGGCCAGCGTCCGGTCGAAATAGTCGCCCGTCAGCACGATCTCCACCCAGTCGCCCCCGAAGGCACGGGTCTTGTCGATCTTTTGTTGCGGTGTGGTGGTCGGCATGAAGATCGTGCCGTGCACCCCGAAATGACGGCAGGAATAGGCCATGCCCTGTGCATGGTTTCCTGCGCTGGCACAAACGAAGCGCGTCTGGTCCGGCGCGCGTTCGCGCACCTTGCGCATGGCATTGAAGGCCCCGCGCAGCTTGAAGCTGCGGACGGGGGAAAGATCCTCGCGCTTCAGCCAGATGTCGGCACCGTATCGGGCGGACAGGAAATCGTTGCGCTGCAGCGGCGTCTCCGGAAAGAGAGTGCGCAATGCGGTGGTGGCGGTGCGGGCGGCGGCGTTGAAATCTGTCATGGCATGATTTGATCCTGTTTGCCGCCGGGCGCAAGCGTCAGTTGAGGGGGCGGCCTTCGACGTAATGACCGTAAAGCGTGGTCAGCAGGCTGACGCCCAAAACGGTCAAGAACCAGTTCAGCGCGAACTCCAGAACGCTGACCAGCACGAACAGGCCGGCCAGCTGCGCCACGATCAGGGGGATGGCCAGCACGATCGACAAAAGCCCCATGAGAAGGACGAGCATCACCATCGTGCCCGTCGTGCCGCGCGTCTGTGCCAGCGCCTGTCGCAGGCCAAGCCCTTTCCCGACGGCCGCGGCGGGAAGCATGACCGACAGGCGCATCATCAGGGCATAGATCCAGAAGCCGATGACCAGTCCAACGATCGAACCGAGGAAGATCAGAAGTATCATCGACGTCGACAGTTCGGCGGGCGCCGTGAACAGCGCTGCAGACAACCCGGCAACCGCGCTGATCGCCATGCCCGCAAGCGCGATCACGACCATCACGACCATCGCGAGGAGACCGATCTGCAGCGCGCGCAACAGGTAGACGCCCATGCGTCCGCCGCGCGGACGAAGGGTCGCAGGCTCCTCCAGCAGGACATGCCGATGCCAGTTCACGGCCAGCAGCAGCGATGCGCCAAAAGCCAGAAGGCTGATGAACAGAAAGCCCACGTCCAGTGCGGGCATCGTGTCATCCTCCGCCACTACGGGGGTCGTGGGCATGAACGCCTGCATGGCGATCAGGGCGATCACCAGCGGGATGGAAAGCATCAGTGCGGCACGCGGATTGCCTGTGATCTGCTGGATCGAGTGTCGGAGGATACGGTAGCTTTTCATGGAACTCTCGAAAACGTGATGTTGCCGTGATCTCTGCCAGCGCATTCCCAAACCGGCAAGCTTTACTTGCGGCGCAGGGGTAAAATCGGTAATCGCGGAAAAAATGACACGCAGGGAGCCGCCGATGTCCGCGCCGAAGAAAGTCGTCCTCGCCTATTCCGGTGGTCTGGACACCTCCATCATCCTGAAATGGCTGCAGACCGAATACGGCTGCGAAGTGGTGACCTTCACCGCCGATCTGGGTCAGGGCGAGGAACTGGAACCCGCGCGCGAAAAGGCGGTTCTGTTGGGAATCAACCCCGACAACATCTACATCGAGGACGTGCGCGAGGAATTCGTGCGCGACTTCGTGTTCCCGATGTTCCGCGCCAACGCGCTGTACGAAGGGCTGTACCTGCTGGGCACGTCGATTGCCCGCCCGCTCATCTCCAAGCGTCTGGTGGAAATCGCGCGCGAGGTTGGCGCCGATGCCGTCGCACACGGCGCGACCGGCAAGGGCAACGACCAGGTCCGGTTCGAGCTTTCGGCCTATGCCCTGAACCCCGACATCAAGGTGATCGCGCCGTGGCGTGAATGGGATCTGACCAGCCGCACCAAGCTGCTGGAATTCGCCGAACAGAACCAGATCCCGATCGCCAAGGACAAGCGCGGCGAGGCGCCGTTCAGCGTGGATGCGAACCTGCTGCACACCAGCAGCGAGGGCAAGGCGCTGGAAAATCCGGCCGAAGCCGCGCCCGAATACGTCTACCAGCGCACCGTCTCCCCCGAGGATGCGCCGGACACGCCCGAGTTCATCGAAGTGTCGTTCGAAAAGGGCGACGCGGTCGCGATCAACGGCGAGGCGATGTCCCCCGCCACGATCCTGACCCGTCTGAACGAGCTGGGCGGCGCACATGGCATCGGACGCCTCGACTTCGTGGAAAACCGTTTCGTCGGCATGAAGTCGCGCGGCATCTACGAGACCCCCGGCGGCACCATCCTTCTGGAAGCCCATCGCGGGATCGAGCAGATCACGCTGGATTCCGGTGCGGGCCACCTCAAGGACAGCCTGATGCCGCGTTATGCGGAGCTGATCTACAACGGCTTCTGGTTCAGCCCCGAACGCGAGATGCTGCAGGCCCTGATCGACAAGAGCCAGGAGCATGTGACGGGCACCGTCCGCCTGAAACTCTACAAGGGTCTGGCGACCTGCGTCGGCCGCTGGTCGGACCACTCGCTGTACTCCGAGGCGCATGTGACATTCGAGGATGATGCGGGTGCCTACGACCAGAAGGACGCGGCAGGCTTCATCCGGTTGAACGCCCTGCGACTGAAACTTCTGGCGACCCGCAACGCCCGCGTGAAATAAAAAGGCGCCCTTAGGGGCGCCTTTTTCACATCATCGCATCAACTTCGGCCGCGGTGGGCATCGCGTCCGCCGCACCGTGCCGGGTCACCTGTATCGCCGCCGCGGCCGCAGCCCTACGCATGGCCTGCGCTGGTGCCAATCCGGAATCCAGCCCTGCCGCCAGCGTTCCCGTGAAACAATCGCCCGCGCCGGTGGTGTCCACTGCCGTGACGGCATAGGCAGGCACGCGAAATGGTTGCACACCGATCCACTCGGCGCCTTCGGACCCGCGCGTGACGACCATCTCCACCGGCGGGAGGGAGCCCATCGCGGCGCGCAGCGCCTCCGCCTCGCCCGCGTTCATCACCAGAAGCGAAACGTGGGGCAGAACCGCCCGCACCGCATCGGCATCGAAAGGGGCTGCGGAATAGATGACACGCGATCCCGCGAAGGCCCGCGCCGCCTCCACCTGCATGGAGGTTTCGTTCTGCAGCAGAAGCGTATCACCCGGACCCGCGCCGCGCAGTGCGACGACATGGCGATCCCCCAGCGCCCGGTTCGCCCCGTCGAAGATGACGATGCTGTTTTCGCCCTGCGGATCGACGCTGATGATCGCATGGCCGGTCGGCACGTCGCCAACCGCCACCCCTTCGACATCCACACCGAAACCGCGCAAGGTTTCCAGCGCAGTCAGCCCGTCCCGGCCCACGGCACCCACATGCCGGACATGGGCGCCCGCGCGGGCCGCCGCCACCGACTGGTTCGCCCCCTTGCCGCCCAGTCCCACGCGATAGGACTGCGCGGCCAGCGTCTCGCCTGCCGTAACGAGATGCGGCACGCGGTATACATGGTCGAGGTTGATCGACCCGAACGTCCAGATGGCCACGGCTGCCCCTTTCCAACATCGGGGGGCACGTGCCCCCCCTGCCTTACCCGATCTTGCAAGCCGCCATGACGGCCATGTTCAGGATGTCGTTCACGCTGGATGTGGTGGAACACAGCTGGATCGGTTTTTCGATCCCCGTCAGGATCGGGCCGATGACCGTGGCCCCCGCCATTTCCTGCATCAGCTTGACCGAGATGGAGGCCGAATGCCGCGCCGGCACCACAAGGATGTTGGCCGGTCCCGTCAGGCGGCAGAAGGGATAGGCCTTCTGTTGGGCGGGGTTCAGGGCCACGTCCACCGTCATTTCGCCGTCGTATTCGAAATCCACGCCCCGCGCGTCCAAAACCTTGGGGGCCTGCGCCAGTTTGGCGGCGCGTTCCGACGCGGGCGATCCGAAAGTAGAAAAGGACACGAAGGCCACGCGCGGTACCATCCCCAGATCACGGGCGACACCGGCGGCGCGTTCGGCGATGGTCGCAAGCTCTTCCGGCTCGGGCCATTCATGGACCAGCGTGTCGGCGATCAACAGGATCTTGCCCTTGTGCAGCAGCGCCGTCACGCCCACCGCGCCGTCACCCGGCTTGGCGTCGAACACGTGGTTGATGGCCGACAGCACATGCGCGGACTTGCGGGTGACACCCGTGACCAGACCGTCGCCATGGCCATGCGCCAGCATCAGTGCGGAAAAGACGTGGCGGTCGCGGCCCACCAGACGGCGGATGTCATGGGAATCGAAGCCCTGACGCTGCAGACGGGCGTAAAGGAAGTCCTTGTAGGTTTCCAGATGTTCGGAATTGGCGGCGTTCACGACCGTCAGTTCGCGGAACGCATCGGAAAGGCCTGCCGTTTCCAGCTTCTCGGCCACGTCCGCCTCGCGGCCCACGACCAGCGATTGACCCAGACCGGCCCGCTGGTAGGCGACGGCGGCCCGCAGGACGCGCGGATCGTCGCCCTCGGCAAAGATCATCCGCGCCTGTGCAGCCTTGGCGCGTGCGTGCACGCCTTGCAGGATCGATGCCGTCGGATCCATCCGCGATTTGAGCGCCAGCTCATAGGCGGCCAGATCCTCGATCGGCCGGCGGGCGACGCCGGTGTCCATGCCCGCTTTCGCCACCATCGGCGGCACGACATAGATCAGACGCGGATCGAACGGCGTGGGGATGATGTAGTCGCGCCCGAAGGTCAGGTCGCGGCCATAGGCGGCGGCCACCTCGTCCGGCACGTCCTCACGTGCCAGCTTGGCCAGTGCTTCGGCGCAGGCGATCTTCATCTCGTCGTTGATGGCGCGGGCGTGAATGTCCAGCGCGCCGCGGAACAGATAGGGGAAGCCGAGGACGTTGTTCACCTGATTGGGGTAGTCCGAACGGCCCGTGGCGACGATCGCGTCCTCGCGCACGGCATGGGCTTCTTCGGGAGTAATCTCTGGATCGGGGTTCGCCATCGCGAAGATCACGGGGTTGGGCGCCATCGACCGCACCATGTCCTGCGTCACGGCACCCTTGGCCGACACGCCGAGGAACACGTCCGCCCCGTCCATTGCCTGTTCCAGCGTCCGCAGGTCGGTGTTCGCCGCATGGGCAGACTTCCACTGGTTCATGCCTTCGGTCCGGCCGGCGTAGATCACGCCCTTCGTGTCGCACATGATGCAGTTGTCGTGCCGCGCACCCATCGATTTAAGCAGTTCAAGGCAGGCAATGCCCGCAGCACCCGCGCCGTTCAGCACGATCCGCACATCCTCGATCTTCTTGCCGGAGATTGACAGCGCGTTGATCAGGCCCGCCGCACAGATCACCGCCGTGCCGTGCTGGTCATCATGGAACACGGGAATGTCCATGATCTCCTTCAGGCGCTGCTCGATGATGAAACACTCGGGCGCCTTGATATCTTCAAGATTGATGCCGCCGAAGGTGGGACCCATCAGGCTGACGGCCTTGATGATCTCGTCCGGGTCTTCGGTGTCCAGTTCGATGTCGATGGCGTTCACGTCGGCGAAGCGCTTGAACAGCACCGCCTTGCCTTCCATCACGGGTTTCGACGCCAGCGCCCCCAGATTGCCCATGCCAAGGATCGCCGTCCCGTTGGAGATGACCGCCACCATGTTGCCCTTGACGGTATAGTCGTATGCCGTGGCCGGGTCGTCGGCGATCGCCTGCACGGGCACGGCCACGCCGGGGCTGTAGGCCAGCGAAAGATCGCGCTGCGTCGCCATCGGGGTCGTCGCCACGATCTCGTATTTGCCGGGCGTTGGATCGAGGTGATAGGCGAGGGCTTCCTCGGGCGTGATTTTCGTTCTGGACATGGCGGATCCCCTTTCGCCTGTCTGCATATCGCCCCACCCGCGTTGCGGCAACCGGTCCCGCGTCGTAAGACACCTCCGAAGGAGAGCCGCGATGACCGAACCCACCCCGATGATGGCGCAATACCTGGAGATCAAGGCCCGGCATCCGGCGGCATTGCTGTTCTATCGCATGGGCGACTTCTACGAGATGTTCTTCGACGACGCGGTTCTGGCATCCGAGGCGCTTGATATCGCGCTGACCAAAAGGGGCAAGCACCTGGGCGAGGATATTGCCATGTGCGGCGTGCCCCACCATGCGGCGGAAGGCTATCTTCTGGGCCTGATCCGCAAGGGGTTCCGCGTGGCCATCGCCGAACAGATGGAGGATCCGGTCGAGGCGAAAAAGCGCGGCTACAAATCCGTTGTCCGACGCGAGGTCGTGCGGCTGGTGACGCCGGGAACCCTGACCGAGGATGCGCTGCTGGAGGCGCGTCGCCACAACTTCCTTGTGGCCTATGCCCGCGTGCGCGACGAAGGGGCGCTGGCCTGGACGGACATCTCCACCGGAGAACTGCGTGTCATGCCCTGCCCGCTGCCGCGCCTGCTGCCGGAGCTGGCCCGCCTGTCCCCGCGCGAGGTTCTGGTGAGCGAGACGCAGGAGGCCGAACTGACCCCCCTGCTGGCCGAGGTCGGCACGGCCATGACGCCGCTGGCGAAATCCAGCTTCGACAGCGCCTCGGCGGAAAAACGGCTGCGAGAGTTGTGGCAGGTGGGATCGCTGGAAGCGTTCGGCACATTCGGCCGCTGCGAGGTGGCGGCCCTGGGTGCGGTTGTCGAGTATCTGGAACTGACGCAGCGCGGCAAGCTGCCGCTGTTGCGCCTGCCCGTACGGGAAACACCCGGTGCGGCGATGCAGATCGACTCCTCCACCCGCCGCAATCTGGAGATTTCGCAGGCACTGTCGGGCGGGCGCGAAGGCTCGCTTCTGGCGGCGATCGACCGGACGGTCACAGCCTCGGGAGCGCGTCTGCTGGAACGCCGGCTGGCGGCACCGTCCTGCGATCTGGGCGTGATCCACGCGCGGCTGGATGCGGTACGGTTCCTGCTGGACGGGCGGCACCGAGATGCCCTGCGCGATGTCCTGCGCCGCGTGCCCGACATGGACCGCGCCCTGCAGCGCATCGCGCTGGAACGGGCCGGTCCCCGCGACATGACCGCGATCCGCGCAGGTCTGGAACAGGCGCGGCGGATCGCGCTGGACGGTGCCCCGTCCCATCTGGCGGACGCGCTGGACGCCCTGCGTGGCCATGACGATCTGGCGGCGCTGCTGGACCGTGCATTGGTGGCCGAACCGCCGCTGCTGGCCCGCGACGGCGGCTTCATCGCCGAAGGCTATGATGCCGAACTGGACGATACCCGCCGCCTGCGCGACGAAGGGCGCGGTGTCATCGCACGGATGCAGGCCGATTTCATTGACCGGACCGGCGTTCAAAGCCTGAAGATCAAGCACAACAACGTGCTGGGTTATTTCATCGAGGTGACCTCCACCCACGAGGCGACCTTGCGCGGCGCGGGTTTCATCCATCGTCAGACGACCGCCAACCAGATCCGCTTCACCACACTGGAACTGTCGGAGCTGGAAACGCGCATCCTGAATGCTGCCGGTCACGCACTGGAAATCGAGCGCCGGCATTTCACCCTTCTGCGCGACGACATCCTGCGCCATGCGGCGGCCATCGGCACGGCGGCCCGGGCGCTGGCAGTGCTGGACGTTGCTGCGGCACTTGCCGATCTGGCGGCATCCGAGGACTGGACGGAGCCGCACATTGACGACAGTCGCGCGTTTCATGTGGAACAGGGCCGACATCCGGTCGTGGAACGTGCCCTGCGCCGCAAGGGAGAGACGTTCATTGCCAACGATTGTCCGCTGACGCCCGACGCCACACCCGCGATATGGCTGCTGACGGGGCCGAACATGGCGGGCAAATCGACGTTCCTGCGCCAGAACGCGCTGATCGCCCTGCTGGCGCAGGCGGGCAGCTTCGTGCCCGCTCGTGCCGCCCATATCGGCATGGTCAGCCAGCTGTTCAGTCGGGTGGGGGCCGCCGACGATCTGGCGCGTGGCCGTTCCACCTTCATGGTGGAGATGGTGGAGACAGCGGCCATCCTCAATCAGGCCGACGACCGCGCACTGGTGATCCTGGACGAGATCGGGCGCGGCACGGCCACCTATGACGGGCTGTCCATCGCTTGGGCCACGCTGGAGCACCTGCACGACACCAACCACTGCCGCGCCCTGTTCGCCACTCATTATCACGAGATGACGGCCCTTTCGGCCAAGCTGGCAGGTGTGGACAACGCCACCGTCACAGTGCGCGAATGGAACGGCGACGTGATCTTCCTGCACGAGGTGACGAAGGGTGCCGCCGACCGGTCCTACGGCGTGCAGGTCGCGCGTCTGGCAGGCCTGCCCGCGCCCGTGATCGAGCGTGCCAAGGCCGTGCTGGAGGCGCTGGAATCGGGCGACCGCGATGGCACCCGCAAAACCGCGCTGATCGACGACCTGCCCTTGTTCCGCGTTCCGCCAGTCGCGCCTGTTCCTTCACCCGCCCCTTCCGCCGCAGAAGCTCGCTTGCGCGAAATCCACCCTGACGACATGACGCCGATGGAGGCGTTGAGGCTGGTTTATGAATTACGCGGCCTTGTCTGACGGATGAAGGGCATGGGCGTGATCGCACGAATTGTCAGTGCTGGCGCTGAGCGGGTGAGGAACGTCCCGCAACCAATGCGGCGTGATGGTATGAAGCACAGATGAAATAGGCTGGTGGTGTGGCCTGCAACAGAACCTTCATTCCCGCGCGGGCTGCGGACTGTCCGGGATGATCCGTCGTCGCGAGTGACCTGCGGGTTATGAGAAGACGGACACTCTTTCTATACTCCCAGCCGGTATTGGGAGGCGGAGACAAAGAGCCCAGACCTTTTGAGTTTGAAGACCTATCCGCCTCGAAGGCCTTCCGTCAGACATCCCGCGCATCCGTGATTGCAGCGGCGGGCAGGACCTGTGGCGGCGACTCGTCGATGATCCGCGCACCGGGTTGGCGGGACAGGTAATTCCAGAACCACTGCACGCTGACGAGAATCTTCTTTTCCACGTTGAGCAGCAGATACACGTGAACCAGCGCCCACAGATACCAGGCAATCCGGCCCTTCATCTGGCGCTTGCCGAAATCGAAGATCGCCGCGTTGCGCCCCACGACGGCGGTATTTCCACGGTCATGGAATTTGAACGCGGTCAGGGGTGTGCCGTGTTCGATCAGGCCGCGCAGCCCCTTGCCAAGGTGTTGACCCTGTTGCTTGGCCACCTGCGCCAGTGCAGGTAAGGGACGCCCGTCCTCGCTCTTGCAGGCGGCGGTGTCGCCCAAGGCGTGGATGCCCGCAAACCCGGCCACCGACAGGTCGGACTGCACGGGCAGGCGGTTGCCTTTTTCGGCCGGAATGCCCAGCCATTGCGCCGCGCGGGATCCGCGGACGCCGGCCCCCCAGACGACGCATCCTGTGGGAATGACCTCCCCCCCTGCCGTGACGGCATCGGGGCGCAACTCCTGCACGGGAAAGTTCAGCCGTACCTCCACCCCGTGGCGTTCAAGGTAATCTTGCGCGAAGCGGGCAAGATGTTCGGGAAAGGCAGTCAGCAGGCGCGGCCCTGCCTCGATCAGGATGACGCGCAGATCCTCGGGGCGGATGCGGCGGAAATCACGGGCGATGATGTGACGACCGAGTTCGACCATGGCGCCTGCCATCTCCACCCCCGTGGGGCCGCCCCCGATCACCACGTGGGTCAGCAGCGCGCGGCGCAGGGCGGGATCGTCCGTCGCCTCCGCCTGTTCGTAGGACAGGAGCAGGCGCTGGCGGATCACCCGCGCCTCGTTCACGGTCTTCAGGCCAGGGGCGACGGCCTGCCAGTCGTCATGGCCGAAATAGTCGTATTCCGACCCGCTGGCGATCACCAGGTGATCATATGGTTCCCTCGCGCCATCCTTCAGGATCACCTGGCGGGCCGCGGCGTCGATGCCCGTCACCTCGGCCAGGGCCACGCGGATGTTCTTGTGACGGCCCAGCGCCTTTCGGATGGGTTCGGCAATGTCGGATGGCGACAGCGCCGCTGTCGCGACCTGATACAGCAAGGGTGTGAACAGGCTGTGGTTGCGTCGGTCCAGCACCAGCACGTCAGCAGCCGCCCCGCCCAGCGCACGGGCGCAGGCAACACCTCCGAAGCCGCCACCAATGATCACGACACGTGGTTTCGTCATCCAATCCCTCTTATCATAACCCGCCGACGTTTCGGTCGGCCATCAGGACAGGAACGGCCCCCGGGGGTCGAAGTTCCCGGAAGCCATGCCCCGCCACACGCCTGCAGCCGGAACACGGGCCTGTTGCGGGAGTCTGGTGATCTTGGCGCATATCGGCTGACAAGATGAAAAGTCATCTTTCGGACGGCGGCGAAGCGTCTAGAAGGTATCCAACGATCCATTTCGGAGATTGCCTATGTTTCTGACCCGACGCGCCCTTCTGGCCGGTGGCGTGGCCATGGCCGGTGCCGCCGCCTTGCACCTGTCCCCAGCCCGCGCACAGACGGCGACGGCCTTCAGTTTCGATGCCTTGGTCGAACGGGCAAGAACCCTTGCCGAAGACGGATACCAGCCACCCTACAGGCCGTTGCCCGAGGTCGTGTCGCGGATCAATTATGAACAGCACGGCAAACTAAAGTTCAAACCCGAGCGTGCGCTGTTTTCGGGGCGGCCCGGCACGGCGGGGCCCGCAGGCTATCCGCTGGAATTCTTCCATCTGGGGGAGTTCTTTCCCAAGCGGGTGAAGATGCATGTCGTCGAAGGCGGCAATGCGACGGAAATACCCTACGATCCCGCGATCTTCGAGATGCCTGCCGACAGCCCCGCGCAGGCGCTGCCGCCAGATGCAGGTTATGCCGGGTTCCGGTTTCAGGAATGGCACGAGGCCGAAGACTGGGAAAAGCAGGACTGGGTGGCGTTTCTGGGAGCGTCCTATTTCCGGGCCATCGGGGCCAGCGGGCAATATGGCCTATCCTCTCGTGGGGTGGTGATCAATGCGGCCGACAGCGACGGGCCGGAGGAGTTTCCCGACTTTACCGAGTTCTATTTCCATCAGGAGGGCGGGCCGGATGCGCCGGTCGTCGTCTGCGCGTTGCTTGACGGGCCAAGCCTGACGGGCGCTTTCCGGTTCCGAATGGTGCGCGGCATGGAAAGGACGCGCGGCGTGACGATGGAGGTGGAGGCCAGCCTGTTCCTGCGCGCCGACATGGATCGGTTGGGGCTGATCCCCCTGACGTCGATGTTCTGGTATGGGGAGTATGGGCGTGAGCGCATCAGCGACTGGCGGCCTGAAATCCACGACTCCGACGGCCTTGCCATGTGGACAGGCACGGGGGAGCGTGTCTGGCGGCCGCTGAACAACCCCGAGGTGACGCGTGTGTCGGCGTTTGTCGACGAAAACCCGCAAGGGTTCGGCCTGCTGCAACGCGACCGGAACTTCGATCACTACCTTGACGGGGTGATGTACGACCGCCGCCCCAGCCTGTGGGTGGAGCCGCTGATCCCCTTGGGCCGTGGCAGCGTGCAGTTGCTGGAAATTCCCACCAATGACGAGATACACGACAATATCGGTGCCTTCTGGGTGCCGGAGGCCCCTGCCCGTGCAGGGCAGCGTCACGATTTGCATTACCGCCTTCACTGGAAGGACGCGGAACCCTTCCCCGCAGAAAACATCGCCCAGACTATTGCCACGCGCATCGGCAAGGGCGGCCAGCCCGGCCAGCCGCGCCCGCCAAATGTCTATCGCTTCGCGGTGGAGTTCGACCGCCCCGCCGTCATGCAGCAAATCCCTTATGGCGTGTTTCCGGAGGTGATCGTCACCGCCACCGGTGGCACATTGGCGCGGCAGTTCGCCGAGCCGGTTCCCAATGGAAACACATGGCGCGGCAACTTCGACCTGACGCTTGCCGCGGATGAGGAGACGGACATCCGCCTTTATCTGGCATTGGACGGCAAGCCTTTGACGGAAACATGGACCTATCAGTTCACACCACGTGTGGCGGTTCCAACGCCCTGACGCGGGGTGCGGGATGTCGGTTGCACCGCATCCCGCATGTCCCGTAGCAGACGGGCCCTGCCGCGAAGGCTTGTTCCTGCAGGCAGGACGGGGCGCGAGGCGAAACGGATAGCCATGGCCCTTGTCAGAAGCCGTCAGATGCGGAGGATGGGCGGAAGTCATCCCATGCCCCCACCGCACAAGACAGGAAATCCGATGGATCTGACGAATTGGCAAGGCGTCCCGTATCCCGCGCGGGACATTCTGGACGGCCGATATGTCCGGCTGGAGCCGCTGGACCCGTGCCATGCGGACACTCTGTTCGAGGCTGCCGTGGCCGATGGAGCCGATGACCGCTTCCGCTGGTTGTTCGAGACTCCTCCCACCTCCCGCGGCACGTTCGACGGGTGGCTGGAAACGGCGACCGCCAGCCGTGACCCGCTGTTCTTTGCCGTAATCGACAAGACGACAGGCCGCGTCGAGGGGCGCCAGTCGCTGATGCGGATCGACACGGCCCACGGGGTAATGGAAATCGGGCACATCATGTGGGGGCCGCGCCTGCAACGCACCCGCATGGCGACGGAGGCATTGTTTCTTTCGGCAGATCTGGCGTTCCGTATGGGATATCGCCGGTTCGAATGGAAATGCCACAACGACAACGCGCCGTCGAAGAAAGCGGCACTGCGCTTCGGATTCCAGCTGGAAGGCGTGTTCCGCCAGCACATGGTCATGAAAGACGCGAACCGCGACACGGCATGGTTCGCGATGACCGATAACGACTGGACCCGCCTGCGACCTGTTTATGAAGCGTGGCTGTCCCCCGACAATTTTGATGCCGGGGGTCGGCAGATTGAACCGCTGCGGGTCTAGCCTGCGGGCGTGGAGGACACGCCGACCTGTGCCGGGCGCAACAGACGGTCGTGGATCATGAAGCCTTCTGTCATCACCTGGATGATCTGTCCGGCGACGGTGCCAGGCACGGGCGCCTCGAACATCGCCTCGTGATTCTGCGGATCGAACACGTCGCCCGCCTTGGGAGAGATCGCCTTCACGCCGTGCTTGTCCATGACGTTCAACAATTCGCGCATTGTCAGTTCCACGCCGTCGAACAGGGCACCCGCAGCGGCACGCTGTTCTTCGGTGGCGTGTTCCAGTGCGCGGCGCAGGTTGTCATGCACGGGCAGCAGGTCGCGCGCCAGACGTGTACCGCCGTAGTTCTCGGCCTCGCGACGGTCGCGGTCGGCGCGTTTGCGGGCGTTTTCCGCATCGGCCAACGCCCGCATGAAGCGGTCCTTGTATTCATCCCGCTCCGCCCGAAGCATGTCCAGTTCCGCCAGTCCGGGGGCGTCGTCATCCATCATGCCCATGGCTTCCGTCAGGTCGTCTTTATGTTCGTCTGTCATCTTTCATCCCTTCCCCCGTTGCGACACGAGGCGCCCGACCAGTTGGGCTGTGTAATCGACAATGGGCACGATGCGCCCGTAATTCAGACGCGTCGGCCCGATGACACCCACCGCACCAATGATCTTACGATCGGCGTTCATATAGGGAGAGACCACCAGAGAGGAACCCGAAAGTGAGAAAAGCTTGTTCTCGGACCCGATAAAAATGCGCACTCCGTCGCCGGTTTCGGTCAGGTGCAGGTATTCGGCGATGTCGCGCTTCATTTCCAGATCCTCGAACAGGGACCGGATGCGGTCCACGTCGCGGGCGTCGCCTTCCAGCAGGTTGGCCTGACCGCGCACGATCAGCCGTTCGGACTGTTCGCCCGGGTTTTCCCACAAGGCAAGACCTGCATCGACCAGCGCCTGCGCCAGCACGTCGATCTCCTGTCGGCGGCGGGTCATGTCCTGCACAATGGTCTGGCGCAAGTCGGTCAGCGTGCGCCCGCCCGCCAGCGCGTTCAGGAAATTCGCAGCCTCCCGCATGGACGATGCCGTCTGGCCGGGGGGCGGGGTAAAGACGCGGTTTTCCACCTGTCCGTCGGCAAAGACCAGCACCACCAGCGCTCGGTCAGCCCCGAGGCTGACGAATTCGATATGCCTGATCGGAGCCTCGTGCTTGGGCGTCAGCACCAGGCTGGCCCCGCGGGTGATGCCCGACAGCGTCTTGCCCACGCGATCCAGAAGGGTCGTCACGTCGCCGTCCTCGGTGCTGGCATCTATGCGGTCGCGGTCGGCATCCGACACCTGACCGATTTCCAGCAAGCCATCCACGAACATCCGCAGGCCCAGTTGCGTCGGCACCCGCCCCGCCGAGGTGTGGGGACTGTCCAGCAGACCCAGATATTCCAGATCCTGCATGACGTTGCGCACGGTGGCCGCACTGATCTTTTCGTTCATCACGCGGGTCAGCGTGCGCGATCCCACCGGATCGCCGCTTTCCAGATAGCCTTCCACCACGCGGCGAAACACCTCGCGCGAGCGGTCGTTCATGTCTGCGAGTAGCTTGGAGGTATCGGCCATGCACTGGATTTAGGGTGCGCGGGGGCAAAACGTCAATGCAGCTTGCATCACAGGGGTGGCGGGCGGTATCTGACAGCCAGCAAATACAGGAGTTTTCCCATGCGTCCCTCCGGCCGTCAGCTGAACCAGATGCGCGATGTGGTGATCGAGCCCAACGTGATGAAACATGCCGAAGGCTCGTGCCTGATCAAGATGGGCGAGACGCATGTTCTTTGCTCCGCCTCCATCGAGGACAAACCGCCGTCGTTCCTGCGCAATACGGGCCTCGGCTGGGTGACGGCGGAATATGGCATGCTGCCCCGCGCCACCAACAGCCGCAACCGGCGCGAGGCGGCGGCAGGCAAGCAGTCGGGCCGCACGCAGGAAATCCAGCGCCTGATCGGTCGCGCGCTGCGCGCGGGCATCGACCGCAGCGCCTTGGGCGAACGTCAGATCATCATCGATTGCGACGTGCTGCAGGCCGATGGCGGCACCCGCTGCGCATCGATCACCGGGGGCTGGGTCGCGCTGCGTCTGGCCGTGAACAAGCTGATGAAAGCAGGCGTGATCGTGTCCGACCCGATCATCGACCACGTGGCCGCCGTATCCTGCGGTATCTATGCGGGCCAGCCGGTTCTGGATCTGGACTATGCCGAGGATTCGACCGCAGGAACCGACGGCAACTTCATCCTGACCGGCAGCAAACGGCTGATCGAAGTGCAGATGTCGGCCGAAGGTGCCACCTTCTCCCGCGCGGAAATGCTGGAACTGCTGGACCTGTCAGAACTGGGCGCGGATGCGCTGGTGGCCGCGCAGAAGGCTGCGCTGGCATGAGGAAGCTCGGTAGCGACCGCCTCCTTTTCGCCACCCACAACGCGGGCAAGCTGACCGAGATGCGGGCGCTGCTGGCGCCTTACGGCATAGCGGTCGAATCCGCTGCCGACCATGACCTGCCCGAGCCTGCGGAGACAGAGACGACTTTCGTTGGCAATGCACGTATCAAGGCGCATGCCGCTGCCAAGGCGACAGGTCTTCCCGCGTTGGCCGATGACAGCGGCATCACCATTGATGCGCTGGACGGTGCGCCGGGCGTCTATACTGCCGACTGGGCAGAAACCCCGGAGGGACGCGACTTCGTCATGGCGATGACGAAGACGTGGACAAAGCTGGAGGAGGCGAATGCCCCCTTTCCCCGCACTGCGCAGTTCAACGCCACGCTGGTGCTTGCCTGGCCCGATGGCCATGACGAGGTGTTCGTGGGGCGTCTGGACGGGCAGGTCGTCTGGCCGATGCGCGGGACACAAGGGCATGGTTACGACCCCATCTTTCAACCGGACGGCTTCGACACCACATTGGGTGAACTGACCGCCGCGCAGAAAAATGAAATCTCCCACCGTGCGGATGCGTTCCGCAAACTTGTCCAAGGATGTTTCTCGTGAAGCTTATTTCTTCCGGATCGCCGTTCGAGGCGAAGATGGGCTACTCTCGCGCTGTGGTCAAAGGGGACTGGTGTTTCGTGTCTGGCACCACAGGTTATGCCGACGGTGTTATGCCGGAAGGTATCGCCGATCAGGCCCGTAACTGCTTTGCCACGATTCGCGCAGCGCTGGCCGAAGGCGGTTTTGACATGACCGACGTGGTGCGCGTGCAATACACGGTCACCGATGCGGCGCTGGTCGATGATCTTGTTCCCGCGTTGGGTGAGGTGTTTTCTGACATTCGCCCTGCCGCCACCATGGTCATCGCTGGCCTGATCCGGCCAGAGATGCTGGTGGAAATCGAAGTCACGGCACTGAAAGGCTGACGCATGGAAGACTGGCGGAACGGCGGGTTCGGGCTGTACCTGCACTGGCCGTTCTGCCAGTCGAAATGCCCCTATTGCGATTTCAACAGCCACGTGTCGGCGCGGATCGACCAGAAGCGCTGGCAAGCGGCCTATCTGTCGGAGATCGACCGTGTTGGTCGTGAAACAAAAGACCGCGTACTGAATACAGTCTTTTTTGGTGGCGGCACACCATCGCTGATGGATCCGGACGTGGTGCATGCCATTCTGGACCGAGTGCGTTCCACTTGGACCATTGCCAACGATATGGAAATCACGCTTGAGGCCAATCCGGGATCGGTGGAGGCAGGGCGCTTCCGGGCCTATGCCGATGCGGGCGTCAATCGTGTGTCGATGGGCGTGCAGGCACTGAACGATGCCGATCTGCGCCGCCTTGGCCGCCTGCATTCAGTAGCGGAGGCAAAGGCTGCTTTCGATATCGCCCGCGCGACATTCGACCGTGTCAGTTTCGACCTGATCTATGCCCGTCAGGACCAGACCCTGACACAATGGGAGGCCGAACTGAGAGAAGCGTTGTCCATGGCTGTCGATCACCTGTCCATGTATCAGTTGACGATCGAGGACGGCACGGCCTTTGGCGATCGGTTTGCGCGCGGACGCCTGCGGGGGCTGCCCTCGGACGATCTGGGGGCCGACATGTACGCGTTGACGCAGGATCTGTGCGAGGCGCATGGCATGCCCGCCTACGAGGTGTCCAACCATGCCCGCGACGGCGCGGAAAGCCGGCACAACCGCATCTACTGGCAGGGCGGCGACTACGCGGGCATTGGTCCGGGTGCGCATGGCCGCCTGACGCTTCAAGGACAGCGATGGGCCACTGTTGCACCCAAAGCCCCGGGGCAATGGCTGGAAAAGGCCGAGGCGGGGTATGGGGAGACGCCTCGCGAGATCATCCTGCCATCGGAACAGGGGGACGAATACCTTATCATGGGACTGAGATTGCGCGAAGGACTAGATATGGAACGTCTGAAGACTCTGGCACCGCAAGGTTTGAATGAACGCGGCCTCTCCAACATGATCGAGCTGCATATGGTCGAAGTGCAAGGAACAAGGCTTAAAGTGACGGATCAGGGGCGTGTGCTGCTGAACTCGGTCATCTCCGCCCTTGCAGCGTAATGCGGATACTCTGGGGTATAGGCGGAAGTTTGGCTTTGTGCCTGGGTATCATCGGTGCCGCCCTGCCCCTGTTGCCGACGGTCCCATTCCTGCTGCTGGCGGCGTTCTGCTTTTCCCGCAGTTCTGACAAATGGTATCGATGGTTAACGACGCATCCCGTACTCGGGCCGCCAATCAGGGACTGGAATGTCAGGCAAGCCATAAGCAGACGCGTCAAATGGAAAGCCAGCATATCGATGCTGGCAATCCTCATCCTCTCCGCTGTTTTCTTCGATCTTCGATTGGTTGCCCTTCAGTCGGCGGTGATGACAGCAGTCGCGGTCTTTATCTGGACTAGGTCCGAATAGTCGACAAGGCGCGGCACAGATTGTCCAGATCCTCAAGCGAAGCATATCGGATGGACAGAACCCCGCTTTCCCCGCCTGCCAGATGGTCAATCTGAACCATCATTCCGAGATTTGCACTGAGATCGGATTCCAAGGCACGAGTATCGGCATCCTTGTCCGTCGCCTTGGATATCCTAGGGCGGCTTGCACGTTCGGCGGTGCCTTTTACCAGCTTTTCCGTTTCACGCACGGAAAGGCCCTTGTCGACGACATGACGGGCCAAGGCTGATGGGTCATTGCTGGTGATCAAGGCGCGGGCATGGCCTGCCGATATGTGCCCGTCTCTCAACAAGGCTTGCACATCCTCAGGAAGATTAAGCAATCTCAATAGGTTGGCAATATGCGACCGACTTTTGGATAAAGCCTCTGCCAGTTTTTCCTGAGTATGACCGAAGCGATCCATCAATTGGCGGAAGCCCATTGCCTCCTCTACCGGATTGAGATCTGCCCGCTGGATATTTTCGATGATGGCGATTTCAAGAACTTCCGTATCATCCAGATCCCGCACGATGACAGGAAGATCGTGAAGCTGGGCCATCTGAGAGGCCCTCCACCGGCGCTCACCAGCTACGATCTCGAACGTGTCGGAACCGGGGATAGGTCGGACGATCAGGGGCTGAATGACACCCTTCTGCCGGATGGAAGCTGCAAGATCGTCCAATCCGATGGCCGTGAATTCCCGTCGGGGTTGGTTGGGATTGGGAATGATCTTTTCGACAGGGAGGGTCATATCTGCGCGGCGGGGTGACGCTTCTACAGGAGCTGTTATGTTGATGTCTGCCATGAGGGCGGAAAGGCCCCTGCCTAGCCCACGACGTTCCATCTTCCGTTCCATCATGCGCTTTTCCTCATCTGACGATGTCGCCCTAGCATCTCTACAGCCAAAGCCCGATATGCTTCGCTGCCCTTTGAAGTAGTATCATAGGTGAGAACAGGAATTGCAAAGGAAGGTGCTTCGCTGACCCTGACATTTCTGGGGATGATCGTAGCGAAGACCAATTCTCCCAAGGTTTGTCGCGCATCGTTTTCCACCAATTGTGAAAGATTGTTGCGCTTATCATACATCGTCAAGGCAACGCCCTCGATCCTCAGAGTCGGATTTGCCGTCTGACGAACCTCCCGAACGGTAAGCATAAGTTGGGAAAGCCCTTCAAGGGCGAAGAATTCGGCCTGCAAAGGCACGAGCACGGAATCGGCGGCCACGAGTGCATTGATGGTCAGGAGACTGAGCGACGGCGGACAATCAATGAGGATATACTCGTAGGCATCAGCAGACGGATCGCGCAAAGCCTCTCGCAACAGGCCGCTGCGTTTCTCATTGGTAAGAAGCTCCATATCCGCGGAGGATAGATCAGCATTTGCGGGGCAGACCGACAGGCGCTCGATCGACGTCTTATGGACGACGTCTGCTAAAGGCGTACGTTCCAGCAAGAGATCGAACGTCGTCAGTGTTCGCGCACTTGCGTCGATTCCGAGTCCAGTGGACGCATTTCCTTGTGGATCGAGATCAACCAAAAGCGTGGAATGCCCCCGCTCCGCCAAAGCAGCTGCCAAGTTTATGGCTGTCGTTGTTTTGCCAACCCCACCTTTTTGATTCGCAATTGCAATGATGCGTGGGGCTTCAGACATTGGAGACATTCCGGATTTCCACGATCACCCCCTGAGGGTCGGTTGAGCTTTGGTGAATAGTCGGTTCGAAATGCCACGACTTCTGTGCATCGGTCATCTCTTGTTGGTAGCGAATACCTTTTGGAAACAACGAAACGCCATTTTCATTTCGATGGAGTGTGGTGAAACCCAACAGTCCATCAAGGGAGGTCAACGCACGAGCAGATAGAATATCAGCATTCAGAGGGGGTGTATCCTCGATACGTTGGTTGATGACTATTACGTTGGCATCTGCATTACGTGCTGCTTCCCTCAAGAACGCGCATTTTCTGCCATCAGATTCTACCAACGAGAACCGACGCTCAGGGTGATATTCCTTCGCGATGATAGCCAATACAATCCCCGGAAACCCGCCCCCGCTGCCTAGATCTGCCCATTGATCGGCATCGCCGCCCAATGAATACAGCTGCATGGAATCCGCTACATGACGGGGCCAGATGTCACCTTCATTTGACTTTGATATCAAGTTTATACGCTGGTTCCACTTCAGGAGAAGCACACAAAAGTCTTCCAGTCGCGCTATTGTTTCACGTGAAACATTCACCTCAGCTTGCCCTTCGAATTTGTCGCCGAATATGACCGATAATCAGGAGCAACGCAGCCGGAGTCATGCCTTCGATCTCCTTGGCGCGCGCAATACTGCTTGGGCGCACCCTGTTGAGCTTTGATGTCAATTCAAACGAAAGCCCTGTGATATTTCCGAATTCCATATCATCTGGCAGGGATAAGGCTTCTTCACGTTTCAATATTTCAACGTCATTACGCTGGCGGTCCAGATACTGATCATACACCGCGTCAGTAACGATTTGTGACTTAACCATGGCGGGAAGTGACGAGAAAACTTCGGCAAGATTTTCCACGACACTGCAGGAAACTCCATCAATTGAAAGAATTTCCAAACCGTTCCTTCGAGTGCCATCTTGGCTTACTTTAATCCCCAACTTAGCCAAGTCGGGTGGCGTAAGCGAAATTGCACGCAAGGCTATCTTCCCCGCTTTGATCTGATCGATCTTCCGTTGAAAATTCTCTTGCCGCTGCGGTGAAACCAGACCCAGTTCTGATCCGAGGGGGGTCAATCGCTGGTCAGCATTGTCAGCCCGAAGGAAAAGACGGAATTCTGCACGCGACGTAAACATGCGATATGGCTCCGTCACCCCCCGCCCGACCAGGTCGGATATCATGACACCGATATAGCTGTCTGTTCTGCTGAACGTATGGGCGGGCCGCTCTTGCACTGCCAAGGCCGCATTCAGCCCTGCTACAAGTCCTTGAGCAGCAGCTTCCTCATATCCTGTCGTTCCATTGATCTGACCAGCAAAATACAAACCGGGTGAGGCCTTGAGCTCCAACGTTTCCTTCAGTTCGCGCGGATCGAAGTAGTCATACTCAATAGCATAACCGGGCTGCAAAATACGAGCATTTTCAAGCCCATAGATCGACTGTACATACTCTGTCTGAACATCTTGCGGCAGCGAGGTCGAAATTCCATTCGGATAAACGGTGGTATCGTCCAGCCCTTCAGGTTCCAGAAATATCTGATGAGATTCCTTGTCTGCAAAACGAACAACTTTGTCTTCGATAGACGGGCAATATCGCGGCCCTACCCCCTCGATATGTCCTCCATACATTGCAGATCTCGACAGATTTTGCCGGATCACGTCATGGGTTCTCTCATTCGTATGTGTTATCCCGCAGGATATCTGGCGCACGAATGGTGACGAAGACAGGAAGGACAGCATGGTAGGGTCATCATCGCCGGCTTGATGTTCCAGTTTTTGCCAGTCGATGGAGGTTCCATCCAGCCTTGGAGGCGTTCCCGTTTTCAAGCGGCCCCGTCGTAATTCGTAACCTGCCAATTGTTGTGCCAAACGAATAGACGGAACATCCCCCATGCGACCGCCGGAGTGGCTCACATCGCCGATATGAATGACGCCATTCAAGAAGGTTCCGGCAGTCAGGACAACTGCGGAGCATGAAATCTCACTGCCATCCCCTAGTTGAATGCCCTCTACTCGACCATTTTTTTTCAGGATATCAACAACCTCGCCTTCCATGATATCGAGGTTATTCGTGGCCTTCAGTGCGCTCTGGACAGCTTCCCGATAAAGCTTGCGATCTGCTTGGATACGAGGACCCTGTACCGCAGCACCTTTGCGGCGATTCAGCAGGCGATATTGAATCCCGGCGCGATCACCAGCCTGTCCCATGATCCCGTCCAGGGCATCGACTTCACGGACAAGATGGCCCTTTCCGAGCCCGCCTATCGCTGGGTTGCATGACATTACACCAATGCCGGATATTTTAAGACTGATCAGCAAGGTTGCGCTGCTCATGCGCGCAGAAGCAGCGGCTGCTTCTACCCCTGCATGTCCACCACCGATGACGACCACATCGTAATGTTTCACGTGAAACATCCTTATTTGCCAATACAGAAACTTGAAAAAATCTCACCTAAAAGATCTTCAACGTCGACACGTCCTACAAGAACATCCAGCGCGCGCAGGGCACGACGCAGGTCCTCCGCAATCATTTCAGGACGCGCCATAGTCATTAACTCATTCCGCGCCGATTCTATAGCGGTAATCGATGTAACAACGGCCATACGGTGCCGTTCACGGATTAATGTCCCTGAAGACGCACTTAGCGTCAGGAGCCGTTGGGTCACACGTGATATCAACTCCTCGATACCTTGGCCGGTAAGGCCGGATACCCCATCCCCCCCAAGATCCGCCTTGGCACGAACGCGTATGTCACCCTCTCGGCTTTTGATCGGCAAATCGCTGCCATCGTCTAGGAAGATGCGGAGGTCGCATGCGATCGCTCGCTCAGTTGCGCGATCGATCCCGATCTTTTCGATTCTATCGTCCGTTTCGCGCAAACCAGCAGTATCCAGAAGGGTGACGGCAAGTCCCCCCATATCCATGCGAACCTCGATCACATCACGGGTGGTTCCGGCAACATCGGACGTGATCGCGGCATCCCGACCAGCGAGCGCATTCAACAACGTCGATTTTCCCGCATTTGGGGCGCCCAAGATAGCGACTTCGAAACCGTCTCTGATACGCTCAGCAATGCGCGATCCTCGGACTTCCTCCGAAAGATCCGCCGTAAGACGATCCAGAAGTTGAAGGACTTCGGGCGTGACATCCACAGGAACGTCCTCATCCGCAAAGTCTATCGTTGCTTCGATCAGTGCGGCAGCTCGGATGAGGTCGCGGCGCCATTGATCGACCCGCTGGCCAATTGCCCCCGATAGAACCCGCAAAGCCTGCTTCCGCTGTGCCTCTGTCTCAGCATCGATAAGGTCTGCAAGACCCTCGACTTGTGCCAGATCCAGGCATCCGTTTTCGAGGGCTCGTCTGGTGAACTCTCCCGCCTCCGCCATTCTAAGGCCTGGACGATTGGAAAGGGCGTGCATGACAGCAGCAACGGTCGCGATGCTGCCGTGAAGGTGCAGTTCCACCACATCTTCACCAGTGAAGCTGGCGCCCTTCTCGAAGGTCAGGACAAGCGCTTCATCCAATAACAGATCACCGTCATAGATTTTACGCAGGGCAGCCCGACGCGGTTCGGGAACATTCAAAACGCTAAGGGACCTGACAGCGTCAAACGCCTCAGGTCCCGAAATCCGCAACACCGAGACCCCCGCCCTGCCACGGGCACTGGCAAGGGCGTAGATCGTCTTCATGGCTAACCCTTTGATTTTTCAGCTATTCATGGAATCGAAGAACTCGGAATTCGATTTCGTCTGCTTCAGCTTGCCGATCAGGAACTCGATCGCATCGGTCGTTCCCATCGGGTTCAGGATGCGGCGCAGGACGTAAGTCTTCTGCAGATCTGATTTTTCGACCAGAAGATCCTCTTTCCGAGTGCCGGATTTGAGGATGTCCATCGCCGGGAAGACGCGCTTGTCGGCGACCTTGCGGTCCAGCACGATCTCGGAGTTACCCGTGCCCTTGAATTCCTCGAAAATCACTTCGTCCATGCGGCTGCCGGTGTCGATCAGCGCGGTCGCGATGATTGTCAGCGATCCACCTTCCTCGATGTTCCGTGCAGCCCCGAAGAAGCGTTTGGGGCGCTGCAGGGCGTTCGCATCCACGCCACCCGTCAGGACCTTGCCAGAAGACGGCACGACCGTGTTGAACGCCCGTCCCAGACGGGTGATGCTGTCCAGCAGGATAACCACGTCGCGCTTGTGTTCCACCAGACGCTTGGCCTTCTCGATCACCATCTCGGCCACCGCCACGTGACGCGTCGCCGGCTCGTCGAACGTCGACGACACGACCTCACCCTTCACGGAGCGCTGCATGTCCGTCACCTCTTCAGGGCGTTCGTCGATCAGCAGCACGATCAGATAGCATTCGGGATGGTTTGTCGCGATTGAATGGGCGATGTTCTGCAGAAGAACGGTCTTGCCCGTCCGCGGCGGTGCCACGATAAGCGCGCGCTGCCCCTTCCCGATGGGAGATACGAGATCGATGATACGGGCGGAACGATCCTTGAAGGTCGGATCCTCGACCTCCATCTTTAGCCGCTCGTCAGGATAAAGCGGCGTCAGGTTGTCGAAATGTACCTTGTGACGGGCATTTTCCGGCGTATCGAAATTGATCTTCTGCAGACGGGTCAGGCAGAAATAACGTTCGGTCTCGTTCGGGGCCTTGATGACGCCCTCCACTGTGTCCCCCGTGCGTAACGAATACTGACGGATCATGTCGGGGGATACGTAGATGTCGTCCGGGCCGGACAGGTAGTTCGCCTCGGGCGAACGGAGGAACCCGAACCCGTCCTGCAGCACTTCCAGCACACCGTCGCCGCCAATTTCCCAGCCTTCCTCGGCATGTTCCTTCAGGAGGGAAAACATCATCTCGCCCTTGCGCATGGAGGGCGCGTTTTCGATCTCCCACTCTTCGGCCATTGCCAGCAGGTCGGCTGGCGTCTTGGCTTTCAGATCGGAAAGATTGAGGCGTTCGATGGTCTCGGGCATATCGGACATGGGGAAACTTGTCTGGGGGCAACGCCGTGAAGGCGTGCGTGCGATCAGGTCGGGTGCGGAGGATGCAATGGACCGGACGGTCCTGCTTGCCGCCTGAAATAAGCGCCCCGCCCCCCCGAGTCAACTAGAACCGCACGATCACCGACACCACGATCATGACCATCAGCAGCGTAGGCACTTCGTTCATGATACGGTAGGTGCGGCCTGAAAAGCGGTTCTCCCTCCGCTCGAAATCGCGGCGCCGTGCGGAAAGCCAGCCGTGGAACCCGCTCATGGCGATCACGCCTGCCGCTTTCGTCCAAGGCCAGATCTGGCTCCAGTCCACGACGCCGGGCGTTGCCACGAGGCATAGGCCCAGGATCCAGGTCGCGATCATCGCGGGATTGATGATGGCGCGCAGCAACCGCCGCTCCATTGTCTGGAACAGGGCCTCGGGAACCGCTTCTTCCGCGTGATAGACGAACAGGCGTGGCAGGTAGAACAAGCCAGCCATCCAGGCAATGACGGAGATCACGTGAAATGCCTTGATCCATGGATAAGCTCCGATGAGCAGGTCCGTCATGTCTCCCCTCTCTTCTTAATGAGAAGAGTTTATAAGATTGAAATAGATGAAGAAGAAGGGGGTGTGGATAACTGAATCCGCCCTCCTTCCCACAGGCTTTTCCCGTCATATACGCCCTGTTGATGAATCGGCGTACGACTCGGTTTCGGATTGTACCAATATGAAGGTTTCAGCCATGCCTGCATGACATATCTGACACAATTCTCCCCTGTGGATAAACTTGTGTATCCTGCGTTGATGGGGCGTGCCTGTGGGTGATTCTCGAATCAGCTGCAACGCACTGTCCACAGGTGGATAAGTCTGGGGCGAATCTTGACTCTTCGACCCTTTCATCCCAAGGCTGCCAAGCGGGAAAATTTCCCCCTTGGCCATCCTCCCGATTCGACCCCGATTCCCCCACAGATTCGCCCCGCATGACACGCCTTATTCTTGCCACATCTTCGAAAAGCCGTCGCCAGATGATGGCTAAATCAGGGCTTGAGGTTGAAGCCCTTCCCGCGCGCATAGACGAGGAGGCGATTCGTGCTGCGTTGAAAGGCGAATCTGCCAAACCGCGTGACATTGCCGATGTGCTTGCGGAAATGAAGGCACGCAAGATTGCTGAACGTCATCCCGATGCGCTTGTCATCGGCAGTGACCAGATCCTGACTTTCGACGGGCAGATCTTCGGCAAGCCCGAAACCATCGAAGAAGCACGCACCCAGCTTCAGGTCCTTCGCGGCGGAACCCACCAGCTGATCTCCGCCGTCGTCGTCTACGAGGAGGCCCGGCCCGTCTGGCGCCATATGGACGAAGCGCGGTTGGTCATGCGACCATTCTCCGACAGCTGGCTGGACGGATATCTTCAGCGCAACTGGGACAGCATCCGCCATTCCGCAGGCGGCTACAAACTGGAGGAGGAGGGCGTGCGCCTGTTCACCGAGGTCAAGGGTGACTGGTTCACCATCATGGGCATGCCACTGCTGCCGCTTCTTGCCTGGCTGGGCAACCGGGGGTTCATCGATGTCTGACCGCATTCCACTGGCCGGCGTTATCGGCCATCCGATCTCCCACAGTCGTTCGCCGCGCCTGCACAGCTATTGGCTGCAGCGTTACGGCCTGCGCGGCCATTACATTCCCCTGGATGTGGATGGTCCCGATCTGGAGCAGATCCTCCGTGCGTTGCCGAAGGCGGGTTTCGTCGGCGTAAACGTCACGATCCCGCACAAGGAGAAGATCCTTCGCCTTGCCGACGTGGTCACCGACAGTGCCGCGCTGATCGGGGCGGCGAACACCGTCACGTTCCTGCCCGATGGTCGCATCCATGCGGACAATACCGATGGAACCGGCTTTCTTGCCAGTCTGCGCCAAGGTGCACCTGACTGGAACGCCTCTGCCGGACCGGCGGCACTGATCGGTGCCGGTGGTGCCGCCCGCGCCGTCATCGCCGCCCTGATCGAGGCGGGCGTGCCGGAGATCCGGGTTGCCAACCGCACCCGCACACGGGCGGAGGCGCTGCAGGCCGATTTCGGCCCCCGCATCATCGTGCACGACTGGATACAGGCCGCCAACATGCTGGAGGATGCGACCACGGTGGTGAATACCTCCTCGCTTGGCATGGTCGGCAAGCCTGATTTCCGCGTGCCGCTGGACGCGCTGTCGTCCAAGGCGACCGTTACAGACATCGTCTATGCCCCATTGGAGACGACCTTTCTGGCCGAGGCACGGGCCATGGGCTGCACGGTCGTCGATGGTTTGGGCATGCTGCTGCATCAGGCCGCCCCCGGTTTCGAACGTTGGTTCGGCCAGCGCCCCGAGGTGGACGAAGCCACCCGCGCCCACGTTCTGGGATGATCCGTCTCGGCCTCACCGGCTCCATCGGAATGGGAAAATCGACAACGGCCGCGATGTTCGCGGACGCAGGCGTGCCTGTCTGGGATGCGGATGCCGCAGTGCACCGGCTTTATGCCGCAGGTGGTGCTGCCGTGGCCCCGCTGGCCGATGCCTTTCCGGATGCCGTCACGGATCATGTGGATCGTGTCACCCTGAAACGCATCATAGCCGCCGATCCTGCAGCCCTTGGTCGGATAGAGGCCATCGTCCATCCCCTTGTCACCACCGACCGCAATGACTTTCCACAAGCGGCGCTGACAGTCTACGACATCCCGCTTCTGTTCGAGAAGAACATCGAGATGGATGCCACCCTGCTGATCACCGCCCCTGCAGACCTGCAACGCTCTCGGGTCATGGCCCGCCCCGGCATGTCGGAAGACACTTTCGCATTGATCCTGTCGCGCCAGATGCCGGATGCCGAAAAGCGGTCCCGCGCAGATCACATCATTGAGACGTTGGATAGGGATGCCACCCGCTTGCAGGTCCATGCCCTGATCCGCTATCTGTTAACCCATGCGTGAAATTGTTCTGGATACCGAGACCACCGGTCTCGACCCCTTCACCGGCGACCGGATCGTGGAGATCGGGGGCGTGGAACTGATGAATCACATGCCCACGGGCCGCACCTATCACCAATACATCAATCCCGAACGCAATATGCCGAAGGAAGCCTTCGAGGTTCACGGCATCTCCGAGGAGTTTCTGCGCGACAAGCCGGTCTTTGCCAGGATCGGGCAGGATTTCATCGACTTCATAGGCGATGCGCGGCTGGTCATTCACAATGCCAGCTTCGACATGAAATTCCTGAACTACGAACTCAAGCGCATGGGCCTGCCGGAATTGCCGATGACGCAGGCGCTGGATTCGCTGGCCATCGCGCGACGGCGGTTTCCGGGCTCGCCTGCCTCGCTCGACGCACTGTGCCGCAGGTTCGGTATCGACAATTCCGCCCGCGAAAAACACGGCGCACTTCTGGACAGCGAGATTCTGGCAGAGGTGTATCTGGAACTGATCGGCGGCAGGCAGCCCGATCTTGTGCTGACAACCGGGCCTGCGCGTCAGGATGGCGCGACCACTGACTGGCGGCCGCGTGCAAGACCCGTGCCGCTTCCCTCCCGCCTGACGGAGGCCGAGGCCGCCGCCCATGCCGTATTCGTGGCAAAGCTGGGTGAAGATGCGATCTGGTCGAAACGGGGTTAGGATACGACGTCGGTCGACGGGGCGTTCTGCTGCGCGGTCGCCCGACGCTGCAATTCCGAACGGTAAAGCGCAAGGAAATCCACGTTGTCGACGTTCAATGGCGGGAAGCCACCGTCACGCGTCACGTCCGAGATGATGCGCCGCACGAACGGAAACAGCAGGCGCGGGCATTCGATCAGCAGGAACGGATGGATCTGCTCCTCGCCGACGCCCTCGATATGGAACAGCCCGCCGTAATCCAGTTCCAGCAGGAACAGTGTCTCGCCGCCATTCTTGTTCTTGGATGTCACCTTGAACTTGGTGATGACCTCGTACTGGTTCTCCACGTTGCGCTTGCGGGCATCGAGGCTGACTTGAACCTGGATATCGGGCTGCACGTCATTGCCGGAAATGCCCTTTTGGGCCACCATGTTTTCAAAGGACATGTCGCGCACATATTGCGCCAGCGCCTGCATCTTCACCTGCGGTTGGGGCTGCGGGGGGACGGTGCCGTTCGTCTCGGTCATGAAAAACTCCTTGGTGTTCGAAAAGGTTCTAGCAACACAATCAGTGCCGGGTCCACGCCGAAGGTGGGCGATGGGTGGCCTTTTCCGACTCAAGGTCGATGAATTCACCGTCGATGGCCGCCGTATCCGCAGGATGCGCCTGCGCCTGCGGACGGGCATTACGCACCTTTGCGGCGATACGCCGCATCACCAACCTGCGCACGGGCGGCATGACCAGAAGCAGACCCAGCGTATCGGTCAGAAAACCGGGCAGGATCAGCAGGATGCCCGCAGCCACGAGCATTGCCTTATGTGCCAGCGGGGACAGGGGATCGGCCTGCGAACGGAACTCCCTCATGCGGGATGCGCCGCCTTGCGCACGGATCAGGGCTATCCCCGCCATGGCGGTCGCGACAATGATCAGAAGCGTGGCCCCAAGGCCGATGGCGGACCCGATGGTCACGAACAGACTGATCTCGATCAGCGGCAGGCCGATCAGCAGGGCAAAAGGCCACATGCAAGGCTCCTTTCAAGAATCGCGCGGCTGTGGACTCGGCCGCTCGCGCTCCCTACATAGGAGATGCGGGGCCGATCCCAAACCCCTGACCGAGGTAACGTATGAGCTCTTCGACCCTGATCCAGCTTCTTGTCCTGGCGGCAATTGCGGTGTTTCTCATTTTGAAACTTCGTTCCGTGCTCGGTACGCGCACTGGGTTCGAAAAACCGCCCGTGCAACCCGGCACTGCGGAGGCGACGGCACCCGCACGGCTGGATGTGATCGAAGGTGGCCCGGACCACGACATCACCGAACATGTGCCCGACGGTTCCGACAGCGCCAAGGCCTTTGCAGCCATGAAGCGGATGGAGCCGTCCTTTTCCGTGTCCGAATTTCTGGGTGGTGCGCGTGGTGCGTACGAGATGATCCTGCAGGCTTTCGATCGCGGCGATCTTGAAAGCGTGCGCGGGTTCGTGGCACCCGAAGTTCATGAGGCTTTCGCGCAAGCCGTGGACGACCGCCGCACCAAAGGGTTGACGGTCGAATCGAACATTATTGGTATCCGCGAACTTGCCGTGAACGAGGCCACTTTCTCCGAGACGAGCCGTATCGCAGAGATTACCGTTCGTTTTCTTGCCGAACGCACGACCGTGGTGAAGGATCAAGCCGGCACCATCGTGGAGGGGAGCGAGACGGAACTGGTCCGCCAGCGCGACCTGTGGACCTTCCAGCGTGCAATGGGCGCTCAGGATCCGAACTGGCGCCTTGTCGCGACAGGCGGGTGAACGTCCTTTTCGACATACAAGCCGCCGGACAGCCGGCGGCTTTTTGCGTTCGGTGCGTCTGATGGCCCGGCGTCGTACCCTCCGCCCCGAGGAGGAGGAACTGTGGCACGCCGTGGCACGCACCGCGCAGGCCATGCATCCTGTGAGGCGTGTCCCTGCACCGGTGGCGCCTCCCGAATCCGTTCCGCCGAAAGCTGATATGCGACCCGTTGCTCCGTTTGCGATGGGCACGAAAACCTCCACCCGTCCTCACGACCTCCTGCCCTCACTGCGCGAACAGATCGCGGCCCATCCGCTGAAGATGGATGCCAAACAGTTTGCCCGTATGTCGCGCGGCAGGCTGGCACCCGAGGCGCGGATCGACTTGCACGGCATGACCTTGGCCGAGGCGCATCCCGAATTGATGCATTTCATTCTAGATACGCACCGTCAGGGCATGCGGCTGGTGCTGGTCATCACCGGCAAGGGCAAGATCCGTGACGAAGGCGGCCCCATTCCCAGCCGCATGGGTGTGCTGCGTCATCAGGTGCCACAATGGCTGCGCCTGCCCCCCCTCGGCCCCGTGGTGCAGCAGGTGGCGGAAGCGCACCTGAAACACGGCGGTATGGGTGCCTATTACGTCTACCTCCGCCGCCGCTGATCTGCCCTTGCGCTTTGCCGTGGGCGAGGTTGCGCTGTCGAACCGAGGAGCGCAATACTCGGATCGGCCGTTCAGGTTTGCCGCACGAAAAGGCCGCGATCCCCATTCCGGAATCGCGGCCTTGACGAACGGAAATGATTCCCCCGCCTTACAGCATGTAACGGGACACGTCCGTGCTGCGGGCAAGCGAGCCGAGATTCGCTTCCACATAGGCGGCATCGACCACCACAACCTCGCCATCCTTGTCGGGGGCAGCGAAGGACAGATCCTCGAACACCCGCTCGATCACTGTATAAAGCCGCCTTGCGCCGATATTCTCGACCGAGCTGTTCACTTCAGCCGCGATCCGCGCCAGCGCCGCGATGCCGTCAGGACTGAACGAAACATCCACGCCTTCGGTCGCCATCAGCGCGGTGTATTGGCGGGTCAGCGCGTTGTCTGTATCGGTCAGGATGCGAATGAAATCGCCTTCCGTCAGCGCCTGCAACTCCACCCGGATCGGCAGGCGGCCCTGAAGTTCAGGCAAAAGGTCCGACGGCTTCGCCACGTGGAACGCTCCGCTCGCGATGAACAGGATGTGATCGGTCTTCACCGCACCATGCTTGGTGGACACGGTCGTCCCCTCGATCAGGGGCAGCAAGTCGCGCTGTACGCCTTCACGGGACACATCGCCGCTGCGGGTATCCGACCGCGCGCAAACCTTGTCGATCTCGTCTATGAAGACGATGCCGTTCTGCTGCACGGCCTCCAGTGCTGCCAGCTTCACGGCCTCGTCGTCCAGCAGCTTGTCGGCCTCGTCGTTCATCAGGATGTCGTGGCTTTCGGCCACGGTCATTTTCTTACGCGTGGTGCGCCCGCCCATCGCTTTTCCAAAGATGTCGCCAAGGTTCATCATGCCCGGCTGCTGGCCCGGTATCTCCATGTTGCCCAAGGGATTGGAAGTGTCGCGCACCTCCACCTCGATCACCTGCCCGTCCAGTTCACCCGACTTCAGGCGGTTGCGGAACATCTCGCGCGTCTGTTCGCGTGCGTCCTTGCCAGCGATGGCCTCGATCACCCGATCCTCGGCAGCCTTCGCGGCGCGGGCCTTCACATCCTCCCGCATCCATTCGCGCGTCTCGATCATGGCAGCATCCACCAGATCGCGGATGATGCTTTCCACGTCACGGCCGACATAGCCGACTTCGGTAAATTTCGTCGCCTCGACCTTCAGGAAGGGCGCACGGGCCAGCTTGGCCAGACGGCGACTGATCTCCGTCTTGCCGACGCCGGTCGGGCCGATCATCAGGATGTTCTTGGGATACACTTCGTCGCGCAGATCATCGCCCAGTTGCTTGCGGCGCCAGCGGTTGCGAAGGGCCACGGCCACGGCACGCTTGGCACCTGATTGGCCGATGATGAACCGGTCCAGTTCGCTGACGATCTCGCGGGGGGTCAGGTCGGTCATTCGTGTCTCCTTCAGGCGGTATGCGGAACATTCGCCGCGCGCCTTTCGTTGTCGTGGAAATATATGGAGGATTGCTCATGCCGACACCGGCCGAACTTGAAAAGAAGCTTCTGAAAGCGCTGAACGATCACGCCACGGTCTTTCTGGGTCTGTCGAATACAGAGCATGGACATGCCCGTCCGATGACATTCATCGCCGATGGCGACCATGGCCCGTTCTACGTGTTCACCACCAAGGACAACGACATGGTGCAACATGCGCAGAACGGCAGCGCTGCCTTCGCACATTACGTGTCCAAGGGGCATGACCTTTGGGGCTGCATCCACGGCAACGTGACCATCACGAGCGATCAGGCCACCATCGATAGGCTTTGGAACCCCCATGTCGCGGCATGGTTCGAAGGCGGCAAGACCGATCCCAAGATCGCCCTGATCCGTTTCGACGCCGATCATGCCGAAGTATGGGAAGACAGTTCCAGCGTCCTGTCGGGCATCAAGGTCGCACTTGGCCTGTCCGACCCCAAGGCTGACGCGCAGAACAAGAAAGCGACTGTCCAGCTCTGACGCTTCAGCTGCGGGCAATGCGTTCCACCGTCAACTTGCCGTTGGTATAGACGCAGATGTCCGCAGCGATCGCCATCGCTTGCCGCGCAATATCTTCCGCCCCAAGGCCGGTGGACATCAGCCCCCGTGCCGCCGCCAGCGCGAAGTTTCCGCCGGATCCTATGGCCGCAACATCATGCTCAGGCTCCAAAACATCGCCTGCGCCGGTGATGACCAGAAGATCCGTGCCGTCAGTGACGATCAGCATGGCTTCCAGTTTTTGCAGGTATTTGTCTGTGCGCCAATCTTTCGCCAGTTCCACGCTTGCGCGAGCCAGCTGACCGGGGAAAGCTTCCAGCTTGGTTTCCAACCGCTCCAGCAGGGTGAATGCATCAGCGGTCGATCCGGCGAACCCGCATATAACGTCACGCCCGCCGGGCGACAGGCGTCGAACCTTGCGGGCGGTGCCTTTTATGACGGTCTGGCCAAGGCTGACCTGTCCGTCGCCGGCAATCACGACTTCATCGCCTCTGCGCACTCCGATGATCGTCGTGCCATGCCATCCGGGAAATTGCGTGTCGGCCATGATGTCTCCTTTTCTGTCGGGGCACATATGGCCGCACGGGATCGACGTCTCAACCCCGACCGGCGAAGGCATGCCGACAGGCAGATGGAAAAAGGGGGCCGGCTGGCCCCCGATTGTTCAGATTTCGCCCTTGATCCAGTTGTTGAGGGCGGCCTTGGGTGCGGCACCGATCTTGTTGGACACGACCTCTCCGTTCTTGAACATGAACAGGGCAGGGATGCCGCGGACGCCCAACTGGGC